>WLWD01000007.1_pt1:0-727500 | contig 4699109 bp, 4385 predicted proteins | sample 6712731 | NCBI WGS metagenome assembly WLWD01 (sample SAMN12718690, study PRJNA576275) | sponge metagenome | isolation source: marine sponge | host: Mycale hentscheli | place: New Zealand: South Island, Marlborough, Capsize Point | collected 2014-11-01
GAAAGTGCGAATCTAGAATACTTACATTAGCTAGCTGATTATGGTCAAAATAAGCTTATGAACAATCATTTAACACCGAGCGAGCGCGATGAACTCATAAAATCTCATCGTAAAGAGAGAGATGGGCGTATTCGAGACCGAATAAAAGCTGTTTTAGCTTTTGATGAGGGTTATAGTTATTCAGAAATTTCTAGGATTTTGCTTTTAGATGATGAGACTATTAGACGCCATGTCGATGATTACTTTTCTAAAGCTAAGCTGAAGCCCGAAAACGGGGGCAGCAAAAGTGATTTAGACGAGAATGAAACAGCAAAGCTCGTTAAACACGTAGAAGGAATGACTTATCCTTATGTTAAGGACATTTGCACTTATGTGAAGTTGAATTTCGGTAAGCTTTACAGTGTAAGCGGCATGACAAAATGGCTGCATCGCAATAATTTCTGCCATAAGAAGCCTCATGCAGTTCCAGCGAAAGCAAACGCACAGGCGCAAAAAGCGTTTGTCAAAGACTATGAACATCTTTCGAAAGACGCTAAAAACAAGGGTTTAATCTATTTCTCGGACAGTTTTCATCCGCAGTATCAAACGCGATTGGCCTGTGGATGGATTTTAAGAGGCACTCGAAAGAATATTGCCACAACGGCTCGTCAAACACGATTGAATTTCATTGGTGCTGTATCTTTGGATGGTCACAAAATAATCCACACTGAAGTTGAGCGAGTGAATGCGCAAACCATTAAATCTTTTCTAAAGTCTCTACGCAAACGGCATACACCAGAGAAAGAGATTCATGTAATTTGGGATAATGCGGTTTATCATAAGAGCAAAGACGTTCAGTCTTATGCCAAGGACTCAAACATTGAATTACACTATTTGCCTCCCTATTCACCGAATTTAAATCCAATTGAGCGACTTTGGAAAATGATGCATGAAGCGGTTACTTATAATCGGTACTATGAGAAGTTTTTAGATTTTCGGGAAGCATCTTTGAATTTTTTCAAGCGCACTGGAAGACGAAAGGCTTTATTGAGAAAAAGAATCACTGATAGGTTTCACATTATTAATGCACCGATGTTCGCATCTTGAAGTGTGATGGGTATATGAGAGAAGATCCAATCATGGCGGAAATTCGGCGCAATCGTGCAGAGCACGCTGAAAAATATGGGCATGATCTCAAACGAATCTACGAGGCGCTAAAAGAGTTCGAATCCAAATCGGACCGCAAAGTTGTGCATCGTAAACCACGCTTGTTGTTACCGAGAACAGGTAGCTAACGAAAAGCTCAAGCCGACGCGCAAAAGATGCTGCGCTCGGGAGAAGCTATTCGTGATGCGTTAAATAATGCAGGTTGTTTGGCTGCTCAAACTCAGTGGGGTGAGGCCAAAGTGGATCGCCACGTTTATCAATCAACCAAAGGGCACCTCATGACCGCAAAGCATTCTGAACACTCATCGTATCGAGAAAAGCTCATCGAGCATCTGTTTGTTGGTGAGCTATTGAAGTTGTCTTGGCAAAATGGAGATTGCTCGCTAGAAGTTGCTAGCCCTGAGGTAGACAACTCTGGTTATGACATCATCGCTGAATTACTACTTCGGCAAAAGATTACCCGACACAAATTAATAAAATGTGTTATAGTGATGCTATGAAAAAGACAGACGGTCGCTCACTGCCCCATTCCGCGCGAGAAGCCATCCGCAGGCACGCGGTTGCGCAAGTGTTATCAGGTGAAAGCCCTGAAAAAGTAACTCAAAGCCCTCGGATTTCATCGTTCTTGCATTGACGATTGGTTATCCAGGTATGAGCGAGGTGGTGAACAGGCGCTGTCCACCGGCAAGATCACGGGCCGCCCAAGAAAGTGTCCCGATGAATATGCGGATCGCTTACGTGAACGGGTTAAAACGAATCCGTTGCAATTGGATTTTCACGATGCCCTGTGGACGCGCTCGATGATTCAGATATGACTGAAAGACAAATTTGGCATCGAGGTCAGTGAGCGCTCGGTGGGCAATAGCCTGTCTCGTTGGGGGATGAGTGCGCAGCGCCCTGGGTTTAAGGCATACGAGCCAGACCCTGCTCAGGTTAAGGTATGGTTAAAGGAAACTTGGCCTGAAGTACAACAAGAAGCGAAAAGGCGCCGAGCGCGGGTCTATTTTGGCGACGAATCGACGATCCGGTCGGATTATCATCGTGGTACTACTTGGGGAGTACGGGGTGATACGCCGGTTGTAGCGAAAACGGGTCGGCGCTTTAGCGTGAATAGGCTGTCAGCCGTTTCGCCGAAGGGTCACCTGCGTTTTATGGTGAGCGAATCACGGGTAACCGCAGGCGTTTTTATCGACTTTCCAAGGCGTTTGCTGCACAACGCCAAGCGATCGGTCTATTGGCTTGTTGATGGCCATCCCATTCATCGAGCCAAGAAAGTGCAAGAATTTGTCCGCACTAGCCAAGGTAAGCTCACGTTAGTATGGTTACCGCCGTATTCACCGGAACTCAATCCTGATGAGCTAGTATGGCATCACGTAAAAAGCCAACGGATTGGGCGGACAGTGGTGGCTACAAAGGAGCAACGGATGGCCTTGGCTCGTTCGGTGTTGCACTCACTGCAACAGAATATGCAAATAATTAAACGGTTTTTCTATGAAAAGCATGTCAGATATATTCTGAATTGATGTCGGGTAATTTTTTTCCGAATTAGTAAATGGCGTTATACGGCACATACAGCTAAAGGCGTCGTACCTCGGTGGCAGCACTGCTCGGCAGAAAATTCATACGAAATTGGCTTCCAAGCCATCAGGTTGCGTTGTTTGGGTTTACTTTGATGAAGCCACATTAAAATTAGGTCCATTCTTGTTCTTCGGTAACACTCCAAGCAAGCCCCTTCCAAGTCTTGAGGGCATGAAAGTTGCCAAGCACACTAAAGGAGACCAAGACGGTTACAAAGCAGAAAGGCCAAATATTCGAGAAGTAAGCAAAAGGCAATTTACGTCGTGCAATTCAGTTCAAGAAGTGTATGAGGCACTATTTGGCAATGCCGTATAACAAGCGGTTCCAGGCGACCGGCCAAAGCGGCGCGAGTTCAGTGTATGATTCCGGTTTCGGTGGGCCGCTTTGGCGGGCGCCTGAGCCGGGACGTTATGCGGCAAAGGCGCACGTCATGTTCTGTCACCTCATGAGGTCGAATGATGACAAAGAAGAATTATTTTAGGAGGAACGCATGACAGTAAAAATCTTAATTGAAAAAGATGATGAAGGCTATTTAGCCAGAGTAGAAGATCACCAGAATTTATTTGCATTTGCCTATTCGGAACAAGAAGCTGTTACAGAATTAAAGAATGTTGTTGAAATGATGATGGATTATCACCTTGAGCAAGTGAATGATGAGCGAATCATAAGGAATGAATTAGCCTCAACGATTGAAAAATATGCCATTCAAGTATAGGGAGATTGAAAGTAGGTTAGTGAAAATGGGGTATAAGATTGTGCGTCAAAAGGGTTCATATGTTATATTTTCTGACGGTAAAAATACTTTTCCAGTACCTGACCGCGGCTCAAAAGATATTTCTCCCGGTGTTGAAAGGCAATTACTTAAAATATTGGATATGTCCGTGGATGAATTTAGGAACATTAAATAAATCGCCTAACAAGGCACTCCAGCGGACGGCTACCGCCGCCGAGTTCGGGCGTTATCGCGCTGGGTAAAGCCCGGCGTATCTTGCAGGGTGCAAGTCCCTGTCGGGCCAGGGTGAGCCACCCACCCGTATCGCGTGTTACTCCTACTGCGGAGCCGGTAACGGTGAACCAAGACGTGGGGTAAGCGTACCCAGAGCATCCTGTAGGCCGTAGGGGAGGTCGCGCTCCCTGAAGTGCTGGTACAGCTTCGACCTACACAGTTGCGGATGCCGAGGGTTTTAACGCACACCGAAGGCAACACAGAAGCCACCGTATAAGGCGCCACCGTATGAGGCGCCACTGTATAAGGCGAAGGGGTGGAGATGCGGCGGAGTGCACAGGCCGTGGCCTGCACGAAGAGATGCGTTGAGGCACCCAGGAAGCCCTCAAGGCTCGTGATCGAGGTGACATGATGAAACGGACAGCGTGAGGACCCCTTGGGGTGATGAACCGTGAAACCGCGTGGGCGCGGGTGGCATGTTGGCACACGGAGCGAACCGGTAGGCGCAAGTTTCTGATGTAGTAGAAACAGCAGAAGAAATGTTTCAAACTCTTTCAATGTTACTGTTTCTTGTTCAAGAGAAAATAATCAACTAGGGCGTGTTAACGCTAATTATGATAGACTTCGCGTATGGAAATCACCCATCGCAATTCAACATTATTCAAAAACTTCTTCCCGTTCAAAGAGGTAACGTCAAAATACCTAATTGACTGGTGTTGAACGCCATTTTGTATGTCGCTGAGCACGGTTGCAAGTGGCGAGCTTTGCCGAAAAAGTTCGGCCATTGGGACAGCATTTATACTCGGGCCAATCGCTGGGCGAAAAATGCTGTACTCGATAGTGTATTTGGCTGCACTACAGGAAAACGATGTCATCAACATACAGGTGGAGCAGGTATCGTTGGACAGTACAACAGTCAAAGTTCACCCGGATGGGACTGGCGCGTTAAAAAAACGGTCCACAGTCGATGGGTCAATCCCGAGCCGGGTGGACAACGAAGATTCATAGGGTTGCAGCAGATGCCACAACAGCAGTGACCTTGTCCCTGTACGCGGGCCGCGTTGGGGATGCACTAGCAGGCCGGGAATTATTGAAATCCCTTGAAAACGATGGCTGGGACGGGACCAAAGTCATCATGGACAAGGCCTACGAAGGCGATGAGACCCGGCAGTTGATAGTCGATTGGGGGATGGAGCCCGTTGTACCACCGAAAAGCAATCGGCTAATGCCTTGGAACTACGATGAGGAGCTGTATAAAAAGCGAAATGAAGTAGAGAGATTATTTCGACGGCTGAAAGGATTTCGTCGAATCTTTACACGTTTCGACAAACCGGATGTTGTTTTTATGTTTTTTATCCACTTCGCCCTTATCGTGCAGGCGTTGAATAGTGTTAACACGCCCTAGGAAAAGTATTAAAAAATTCATCCATCACTAAGTCAATGAAAAACAACATAACCAGTAAATCCAGGTGACGCCTACGGCACATCTAATTTAGGCGTTATGCAGGTGAATCGGAAGCACGGAGTACAATCACCTCATGAGAATCTACCTCGATAGCTCTCCTTTCAGCGCCCATTGGATGACCAGACGCAACCGAGGATCCGGGTTGAATCCGAAGCCGTTCTGGCGATCCTAGCGGCTGCCCAAGCCGGAGATATCGTGTTGGTGAATTCCGAGGCGCTCGAATACGAAATGGGACGTATTCCGAACAACCAACGTCGTAGTGAAGTGGCGGCAATCCTGGCCTTGTCCAAGGAGCGCATCGAAATCACTGATGAGGCGGAGAGATTAGCCGAATCTTTCGAAAACCATGGTATTAGTCCAATGGATGCCGTCCATCTTGCACTTGCATCAACATCAAGGGTGGATTTCTTCACGACATGCGATGATCGCCTTTTGCGGAAAGCCAATGCAGAGGCTGGTCTCGACTGCAAGGTTGTATCCGCGCTTGCTCTTGTATCGGAGGCTTTACGATGACAACGCACATTCAACCCATCTCTGAAGTAACGCAACGCGGAACTGATGCATTGATAAAGGAAATCGGGGTTGTTGATACAATTCGGTTTCTCAATCAACTCCGAGCAGGCTCCGGAAACTATACGATGGAGCGTGACAAGCTGTTCCAGGGATTGTCCGTTAAAGATATTATCAGCGAGATCAAGGCGCAACGAAACCAATCGCGTAATGCTGCAAATCCAGCCGACGCTCTTGCCTCGCGCGGCTGATTTGCAGCGTAATTGCGCTGTGCAAAGCCCGGCGTATCTTGCAGGGTGCCAGTCCCTGTCGGGCCAGGGTTAGCCACCCACCGGTATCGCGTGTTGATCCCACTGCGGAGCCGGTAACGGTGAACCAAGACGTGGGGTAAGCGTACTCAGAGCATCCTGTAGGCCGTAGGGGAGGTCGTGCTCCCTGAAGTGCTGGTACAGCTTCGACCTACTCGGTTGCGGATGCCGAGGGTTTTAACGCACCCCGAAGGCAACACAGAAGCCACCGTATAAGGCACCACCGTATAAGGGGAGGGGGTGGAGATGCGGCGGAGTCCACAGGCCGTGGCAGGCACGAAGAGATACGCTGAGGCACCCAGGAAGCCCCCAAGGCTTCTGCTCGAGGTGACATGATGAAACGGACAGCGTGAGGACACCTTGGGGTGATGAACCGTGAAACAGCGTGGGCGCGGGTGGCATGTTGGCACACGGAGCGAACCGGTAGGGGCAAGCCAATGCCGAGGGGTATCTGATCAAACATAGTCCTCAGAGGTGGGGAGAGCCTGCCACAAGGGGAAGGACTTGACGGAAGAAGGTCGACCACAAAAGCACCCGGCGCCGGACACGGTAGGGCTGGAACAACGCGGGACACCCTCGCTGTGGGGCATAGCCAAGCGGGCGCACGCCTGCCAAGACCCTCGATTTCAGAACTTTTATCGACTCCTGGATGCCAAGCTGCTCCTCGGCGGCTGGGACGAACCGAACAAGCAAGCTGCCAGAGTGGAGGGTCGGGTCACGGCAGTAGCGTATGAGCAGGCACCCATCGCCCCTATCCAGGGCTGGGTCTAGCGTCTGACAACGAAACGCGACCGAACCGGCTGGTTCGGTGCTGTTATATCCCCAAGGACACCGGCGGGGAAAGGCCGCTGGGGATAGCCGCCCTGGAAGACAAGCCGTTGCAATCGGCTGGCGGCACAATCGGAGGGGCCTTCTACGAAGCCGACTTTGTGCCGGTGAGTGATGGGTATAGGCCGGGGCTCGGCGCCAAGGACGCCGCCGTCAGTGACCGGGGATTGAACCTGCAATACGGACGGATGGGATAGATCGTTGAAGCCGACATCAAAGGGTATTTCGACAGCCTGGACCACGACGGGTTGTTACAGAGGTTGAGCCTGCGGATTGACGACAAGGTCTTTGACTCCCTCATCCGCCAATGGCTGAAGGCAGGCATCCTGGACACCGACGGGCAGATACCGCACCCGGTGACGGGTAGCCCACAGGGCGGCAGCCTCTGGCCAATACGGGCAAACGTGTATTGGCACTAGGCGCTAGACCTGTGGTTCGAACGAGGGGTCAAACCGCGATGCCACGGTCAGGCACGGCTCATACGCTACGCGGATGACTAGGTTTGCGCCTTGCAGTCCCAGCGTGATGCTCAGCGGTTCTCTCAGGCAATGCCCAAATGGTTGACCCAGTTCGGCCTGACGGTAGCCCCGGATAAAACCCGCCTGCTACGCTTCAGTCGTTTCCATCCCGGCTGGCGTCGGCGTGTTGCAGGCCTGGGCTTCGAGCGCTACTGGGCCCGCGACCGGCGGGGCGGCCTGCGGATGATGAAACGCACCGGGCGTAAGAAGTTGCAATAGGCCAAAGGGCGGATGAAGCAAGGGGTCAAAGCCAAACGCCCCTTGCCGATACGGCAGTTCATCCAAGGACCGAACCGCAAGCGGGTGGGGCACTCTAACTGACTTCGGGGTACGCGGTCACGGCGGCGCCGTATCGGGATGTTACAGCCCTGCCATCGGCTGCGCCTACCAATGGCTGAACCGACGGGGCGCTAAGAAATCCAGTGACACCGGGTCAACGTTCGCGGTCGAAGAAGCTGCCTTGGACAATGCCGATGTGCAACGGTTCGTGGCCGAGGGTACCGTGCGCCAAGTCATTGTCGTGCCCGGCAGGTTGGTGAATGTGGTGGTCGGGTGAGAGGAACCCGCGTTACACTTCAGTGCGGTAGGCCAGGGCCTGGACGAGGGGAGGTTGAGCATGCGCACGCTGTCGTTGTTGGTGCTGGCTGCCGTCATGGCGTTGTCCGGATGTGGTTTTCAACTGCGTGGCCAGGCTGAGTTACCAAGCGACATGAGGGTGTTGGGGGTGCGCGCCGCGAATGCCGACGTGCGCAATGAGTTGGCGATTTATCTGCAAAGCTCTGGCGTTAAAGTGGTTAACGCCGAGACGGCGGCTAATACCGACGCAGTGTTGATCGTGGGGGCGGAGAATTTCTCCCGTCGGGTGTTATCGATTGATCCGAACACCGGTAAGGCGCGCGAGTTCGAGCTGGCTTATACCTTCGAGTACAGCGTGGTCGGGCGCGATGGCGAGACGGTCGTGGTGCCGCAGTCGGTGAGATTGGTCCGTGACCTCGTATTCGACGAGGACGCGGTCATCGGCAAGAGCCGGGAAGAAGGCGTATTGCGCAAGGAGATGCGCCGTGATGCCATCGAGCAACTGATCCGCCGCTTACAGGTCAGCTTGCGCTCCTGATCGTTGCGCTTCCAACTGTTGCCGCTCCCGACTGTTGCATTGAATCTACGGCCCCAGCAGTTTTTAAACGCCCTGGAAACCGAGGCTCTGCCGCGGGCCATACTGTTTCATGGCGATGAGCCGTTACAGATACGCGAATGCCTGGATGCGCTGCGCGAGTGCGCTTCCAAGCAAGGGCTAGCCGAGCGCTGTATCTTGCATGGCGATGCCAAATTCGATTGGCGAGAACTCGATGCGAGCACCGATTCTCTTTCATTGTTCGCCGAACGAAGGTTATTTGAAGTGCACCTGTCAGCCCGCCCCGGTGCCAAGGGGGCGGAGACGCTTTTGCGCCATGTACAAGGTAGTGGCGATGATGTCATCGCTGTGCTCAGCCCGCGCTTGGATGCCAGCGCGCAGCGCACCGCATGGTTCAAGAAGCTCCAAGAGGTCTTGCCCTGCGTGGGATTCTACGATGTTGCTATAGGCGAGTTGCCGCGATGGTTGCAGGAGCGTTGCCGGCGGCTTGGTTTGGAGCCGAGCAGGGCGGCTTGCGAGTTGCTGGCTGAACGCACGGAAGGCAACTTGTTGGCCGCCGCCCAGGAGGTCGATAAGCTGGTGCTTTTGTGTGGGCGTGGTGTGGTAGATACGGATGATGTGCTGTTCGCCGGTGGCGACAGCGCCCGCTATTCGGCGTTCGATCTGGTCGATGCGGCACTGAGCGGCGAGGGTGCCCGGGCGTTGCGCATCCTGCGGGCTCTGCGCGGGGAGGGGATGGAGATACCACCGCTGCTGGGTTCGGTGACGTGGATGTTGCGCAGTCTTTGCCGCCTCGCCGAATACGAGCGGAGCGGACGGGCCGTAGACGCCGCTTTGCGCGGCGCGGAGTTCGCTGCTTTGCGTCGGCGCCGCGCTGCGGTGCAGCGGGCCATGCACCGCTCCGGTCCTGCGCAGCTTTACGGCATATTGCGCCAGGCTAAGCGGATCGACGAAGTGTACAAAGGACGCTCACCCGGCGACCCATGGCTGTTACTGGAGCGGGCGTGCTTGGCGTTGGCGGGGCACAGTGAGTTCAACCGTTGATCGATGCTTTGGTTGATCAATGCCTCCCTGGGGGACTGACCGATAATCCGGGCCGATAATTCGGAGATTGACCGGTAAGGAGTAGACCGTGGATACGGCGTTGGATATCGAAAAATATATGCACGGCCTAGGCCGGCGCGCCCGTGATGCGGCTAAGACGCTGGCGCGCGCTTCCACCAAGGCTAAAGACGCTGCTTTGCAGGCGATGGCCGCGCACCTCGAGGAAGAGGCGGAAGCGCTGGTGGCGGCCAATACCAGGGACATGGACGCAGGGCGGGCACGGGATTTAGCGCCGGCTTTGCTGGATCGGTTGGAATTGACGCCGGCGCGGATCCGGTCTATGGCCGAGGGCTTGAGGCAGGTGGCGGCGCTGGCCGATCCCATCGGTGAAATCACCGATCTGCGCTACCGGCCATCGGGTATTCAGGTCGGTAAGATGCGTGTGCCGCTCGGTGTGGTGGGCATCATCTACGAATCGCGCCCCAATGTGACGGCGGATGCGGCCGGTCTTTGTTTGAAGGCGGGCAATGCCACCATCTTGCGCGGCGGTTCGGAGGCGTTGCATTCGAATCAAGCCATCGCTGTGTCGATTCGCGCCGGTTTGCAGGCGGCTGGCCTGCCCGCCGATGCGGTGCAAGTGGTAGAGACCACCGAGCGCAATGCCGTTGGTGCCTTGTTGCGCATGGCTGAATACGTGGATGTCATCGTACCGCGTGGCGGCAAAAGCCTGGTGGCGCGGGTGACGCAGGAGGCGCGGGTACCCATCATCAAACACCTGGATGGTGTTTGCCATGTCTACATCGATGCGGCGGCCGATCACGAAAAAGCGGTGGCGATTGCGGTCAATGCCAAGACTCAACGCTATGGTACTTGCAATACGCTGGAGACGTTGCTGGTGGAGCGCTCGCGGGCCGAAGAGATATTGCCGCCCATTGCGGCGCGATATGCCGCGGCGGGGGTGGAGATGCGCGGTTGCGAGAGCACCTGCGCGCTCGTGCCGCAGGCAGTGCCCGCCAGCGAAGCGGATTGGTACGAGGAATACTTGGCGCCGATCGTCTCGCTCCGGGTGGTCGATGGTTACGACGAGGCGGTGGCCCATATCAGCCAATATGGTTCACAGCACACCGATGCAATAGTCACTGAAAACGTTAGCCGTGCCCGTCAGTTCATGATCGACGTGGATTCCAGCTCCGTGATGGTCAACGCTTCAACACGCTTCGCTGATGGTTTCGAATACGGCCTGGGTGCGGAAATAGGCATCAGTACTGGCAAAATCCACGCCCGGGGGCCGGTGGGCATAGAGGGGCTCAGCTCGCAGAAGTTCGTAGTGTTCGGGGATGGGCACGTGAGAACGTGACTCCATCTCGCCGCCTTGAGGAGGTACCTAGGGGCTTCGCTGGGTGGATGTAATCGGTATACTTGGCGGCACTTTTGATCCGGTACACCACGGACATCTTCGCCTGGCGCTGGAAATGCGGGCTGTGGCGCGGCTCGATGAAGTACGCTTTGTACCCGTTGGGACGCCCGCGCACCGGGCGCCACCGGTAGCGGAGAAGCGGCTGAGAGCGCGGCTGTTGCGCGCGGCTGTAGCTGGCATAGACGGTTTCACCGTCGATGAACGGGAACTCGAACGATGCGGACCTTCGTACACCGTTGACACACTTGATGAACTGCGCCACGAGCGGCCGGATGTGGCCTGGTGCCTCATCATCGGTATGGATCAGTTCTTGTTGTTCGACCAATGGCACCGGTGGCGCGCCATCTTAGGTGCCGCTCATCTTTGCGTAGCGCAGCGTCCCGGTACGCGTACACAGTTACCGGCCGGGCTTGAAACCGTGCTGAGCGAGGCACGGATAGACGATGCCAAAACGCTGCGTGCGCTCTCCCATGGTTGCATTTTCATCGGGCAGCTACCGGTCCTGGATATATCCAGCACACGAATTCGGGCCCTATTGGCCGCTGATCAAGATCCTAGATTTCTACTGCCGGACCCTGTGTTGGAACTGATAAAGCTTGAGCGATTATATGAGTATGACGAGTAGTGCGCTTCGCACCTTGGCGTGCGATGCATTGGATGATTTGAAGGGCGTTGATATCAAGGTTTTGGATGTTACCGCGATGACGGGGGTGACCGATTTCATGGTCATCGCCACTGGCCGATCCGAGCGCCAGATCCGCGCCTTGGCGGAGAGTGTGGTGATGCGGGCTAAAGCGCAAGGTGTGCAGCCCCTGGGTGTGGAAGGATTGGATGGGGCGCAATGGGTGCTGGTGGATCTTTGCGATGTGGTGGTGCACGTCATGAACGCTGATGCACGGGATACTTATCAGTTGGAAAAACTGTGGCAACGTCCAGCCCGTCTGCGCGTACAAGAGATCGCCGGTGCCGCCAGTGAGACAACCGCCCATGAAATAGAGACTCATGACATGGCGGCCAACGAAATTACGGCGGCGTCTTGAAACGGTGCGGCTACACTTGGTTGCCATCGGCCAGAGGGTGCCCGCCTGGGTGCGCGACGGTTATGCGGACTATGCCCGGCGCATGCCGCGTGAATGCCAACTCGAACTGCATGTCCTGAATCCCGGCAGAGGTGGGCGCAAAACGGCTGCCAGTGTTTTGCGGGCACAGGAGTCGCGGGCTCTAATGGACCGGGTGCCGCCCGGCGCTGGCGTCGTGGCGCTGGATGAACGGGGGGTAGCGTGGTCGACCCAGCAGTTAGCCGACCGCTTGTCCCATTGGTTGGGCAGTGGACGCGATATGGCTTTACTCGTGGGCGGCGCCAATGGTCTGGATGACACGTGTAGGGCGGTGGCGGAGCATATCTGGAGCTTATCGGCGCTGACCCTCCCCCACGCCATGGTGCGGATAGTGGTCGCTGAGCAACTGTACAGGGCGTGGACATTGCTCAAGGGGCATCCCTACCACCGCCAGTGAGAGCGCCCAGTGCCAGTGAGAGCGCCTAATAACGAGACAATCGGGTGACCGAGATCATTTGTTTAGCCTCCGGATCACCGCGCCGGCAGGAGTTGCTGCAACAGATCGGCGTCGCCTTCGAACTCATCGGCGCCGCCGTGGACGAGCGCTTGCATGCAGGCGAAGCCCCGGCGCATTACGTGGCCCGGTTGGCACGCGCGAAAGCGCTGGCGGGTGCCGCCCAGGCGTCTTATGCCCAGCGGACGGTGCTGGGCGCGGATACGGCGGTTGCCATCGGTGATCGGATTTTGGGGAAGCCGCGTGACCGTAGCGAAGCCGAGATGTTTTTGGGTTTGCTGTCCGGGACATGCCATCAGGTTTACTCCGCCGTGGCCGTGACCAGCCCGTCTTATTGCGGTGTGTTGGTGTCGCAATCGAACGTGCACTTTAGGGTTATATCGGCGCGCGAGCGGGCCGCGTACTGCGCCGGCGAAGAGCCGTGGGACAAGGCTGGCGGTTACGCCATTCAGGGTTTAGCCGCCATTTTCGCCGAGCATCTGGAGGGGAGTTACAGCGCGGTCATGGGATTGCCGCTCTACGAGACCGCCCAGTTGTTGCGCGAGGCGGGGGTCGCCGTATTGACCTGAGGCCGTATTGACCTGAGTAGGCCGTGCCGGCCTAAGTAGCAGGATCGTAGATGAATGTTGCCGACTGGATAAGTGGTTGGGCGCGCCAACGGGGGGCCCGCCCGGCCATCCACTTTGAAGGCGCGGTTTGGAGCTATCGCCGGTTGGCTGATGCGGTCAACGCAGGGGCGGCGGATTTGGCCGGGCGCGGCGTGCAGATCGGCGATCGGGTGGCCCTGCTAGGTTACAACTCGCCGCACTATCTGGCCGCCCTATTCGCTTGTGCCCGGTTAGGCGTCATCGCCGTACCGCTCAATTGGCGGCTTGCGCCACCGGAGCACGATTACATATTGGCCAACAGCGGCGCCCGGCTGTTGCTGGCCAGCGCCGATTTAGCGGGCCTGGCGAAGAGGCTTGAAACGCCCGGCGCCAGGGTGTTGCTGGAGGGCGTGTCGCCCGGTTGGGAAAGGCTTGATTGGAGCGCTGGCGGTGCTTCGGCGCCTGCTGTAGTAGAGGCCGGCGACACTCCGTTGTTGCTCGTTTACACCAGCGGCACGACCGGGCGGCCCAAGGGTGCTTTGCTGAGTCATCGGGCGCTTTGGGTCAACGCGGTCAATTCGGCCCACGCTCATGATCTCATCAGCACGGATCAGGTGCTGACCAATTTGCCCCTGTTCCATGTGGGTGGCTTGAATATTCAGACATTGCCTGCGTTGCATGCGGGCGCGCAGGTGACCTTACACCGTCAATTCGATCCGGCAGCTACGCTCCGTGACATAGCAGCTAAACGTCCCACGTTGTTTCTCATGGTGCCGGCGACCATGGCGGCGCTGATCAACCATCCTGAGTGGAGAAGCGCCGATCTGTCGTCACTGCGGGTGGCGATGGCTGGGGCATCGACTATTCCTCTTGCTCTGATCCGGGCGTTTCACGAACGCGCAGTGCCTGTGGGGCAGATCTATGGGGCGACCGAGACCGCACCGATCGCGGCTTATTTGCGGGCGGAGGATGCGTTCGCGCATGCGGGCTCGGCCGGGTTGCCTACTGTGGGTGGTGATTTGCGTATAGAGGCCGGCGGCGAGCCTGCCGCTCCTGGGGTGCGCGGCGAAATCCTGGTGCGCGGCGCGAATCTGATGAACGGTTATTGGCAAAACGCTGCGGCCACGCAGGAGGCGCTTCGCGATGGCTGGTTTCATACCGGTGACGTGGGTCACCTGGACGAAGACGGCTATCTGTTCATCGACGACCGTATGGGCGACGTCATCATTTCCGGAGGCGAGAATATCTATCCGGCAGAACTCGAAAACGTGCTCGCTGATTGTGCTGAGTTGGCTGAGGTTGCGGTAGTGGGCCGCGCCGATGCCAAGTGGGGTCAGGTCCCGATGGTGGTGGCGGTACCTAGGGCCGGCAGTGACATCAACGAGGCGGATGTGCGCAGCCTGTTCGAGGGCAAGGTGGCCCGGTTCAAGTGGCCCAAGCATGTGCAGTTCAAAGACGCCTTACCCCGCAACGCCATGGGCAAAGTACTCAAGTATTTGCTGCGCGATGATGAATAAGTCAGCGGTGTGTGGCTGGATCGGTCAGTGGTACTGAATGGCGCTTGTGGATGCTTTGAGGGAGTGTTGAGGATCGACGATTTTTCCAGCTCCGGGATCGGCGAAGAGGGTCTTTTATGGAAGCCCCACGAATCGTCATCAATGGGTCGGGTGAAGAGTGGCTTGGACAGGAGTGGCCATACGCCGCTATAGTGCCTCGCAGATCGCTGTGGAACGATTGACTATGAGCAAGTCCGAGGGGCAATTGTTGTGTTTGGCGCCAGGTTTCAGGTTCCAATACGAGCCGGCGCAAGAATCCTGGGTGCTGTTGTTTCCTGAAGGCATGGTCAAGTTGAACGGCAGTGCCGCCGAGATCATGAAGCATGTGGACGGCAGCCTGACCGAGGCCGCCTTGATCGCCAAGCTGGGTGAACAATTTCCGAGTGCCGAGCTGGCCGATGATGTGCGGGGTTTTTTGACCGAGGCCCGATCACGTGGATGGTTAGCCGCATGAGTGTTGTGATCCTATGGACGATGTGAGCACCATTGCCAAAGGACCACTTTGGCTGTTAGCCGAGTTGACTTACGCCTGTCCGCTGCAGTGCCCCTACTGCTCCAATCCTGTCGATTTCGCTCTGCATGGACCAGAGTTGCGCACAGCGGATTGGGTGCGGGTTATGGGCGAGGCGCGCGTGCTAGGTGCGGCTCAATTGGGTTTGTCCGGCGGCGAGCCTTTGACCCGTACCGATCTGGAGGAGTTAGTGGCCGAGGGCCGCCGCCTCGGTTATTACACCAATCTCATCACCTCCGGTTTAGGCATGAACGAAGCACGGGTTAAGGCGCTGCGCGATGCCGGTCTCGATCACGTTCAGGTGAGTTTTCAGGCCAGCGAGGGGACGTTGAACGATCTGTTGGCCGGCACCCGCGCTTTCGAGCACAAGCTGGCCATGGCCAGGAGTGTCAAGGATGCGGGTTTCCCCATGGTGCTGTGCTTTGTGATCCATCGCAGCAACATCGATCGCGTAGCCGACATGTTGGCGTTGGCGGCGCGCCTGGGCGCCAACTATGTGGAGTTGGCCACCACGCAGTATTACGGCTGGGCTTTGCTCAACCGGGAACAGCTCATGCCTACAAGAGCACAGTTGGACGCCGCGGAGGCGGCGGTCAATGCTTACCGGGAGCGCAACGGTGAATCCATGCGCATCTATTACGTGGTCCCCGATTATTACGAAACCCGTCCCAAACCCTGTATGAATGGTTGGGGCAATGTGTTTCTCACCATTGCCCCGGATGGCACGGCGCTCCCCTGTCAGGCGGCACGGGAACTACCCGGCATCGATTTTCCGAACGTACGCGAGCACAGCGTCGAGTGGATTTGGCGGGATTCTCCCGCGCTCAATCACTACCGCGGCGAAGCGTGGATGAAAGAGCCCTGCCGCACCTGTACGCAGCGCTCTAAAGACTTCGGTGGTTGCCGGTGCCAGGCTTATCTGTTGACCGGCGATGCCGCCAATGCCGATCCGGTCTGCGATAAGAGTCCGCACCACCACGTGGTAGAGGCGGCCATAGCTAGCGGCGGCCGCGACGGTAGGAAGAGGCCCGATTACATATTCCGCAATCCCGCCAATTCCAAAAAGATCAACGTGTCCTTGCGTTAAGTCAACCACCCCGCCGCACTAAACGCACCAGGGTGCGCTGCGGGTCATAACCGAACACGGCTAACACGAAGAATAGGGCGAAGCTGCCCGCCACTACTGTGGCCGCGGTGCCGTTCCATTGCCCGTACATGGAGAAGCGCAGCAGTTCTACGCCGTGGGTAAAAGGATTGTAGCGGGCCAGAAAGTAGACGATTTCGGCCCCCGATTCTTCCAGTTTCCACAATGGATAGAGAGCCGATGAGATGAAGAACATGGGAAAGATGACGAAGTTCATCGTGCCGGCAAAGTTCTCCAGTTGCTTGATGTACACCGACAGCAATAAGCCGAGCGCGCCCAGCATCATGCCCACAGCCACTAAAGCTGGAAAGAGGTACAGCGCGCCTAAGGCGGGCAACTCGACGCTGAAGGCAAAACAGACGAGCAAAAAAGCATAGGCTTGCAGCACCGACAGTATGGTGCCGGCGATGAGTTTGCCTAGTAACAAAAACCAGCGCGGCAGCGGCGCCGTCAACAGCAGGCGCATGATGCCCATCTCCCGGTCGTAGACCATCGCCAAGGACGATTGCATCCCATTGAAGAGCAAGACCATAGCCATCAGGCCGGGCACCATGTACACCTCATAGCGGATATAGGTCTCATAAGGTGGAATGATGGAAACGCCGAACACGTTCTGGAAGCCGGCGGCAAACACCAATAACCAAAGGCTGGGCCGCACCACCGCCGAGATGAGGCGCCCAGTCTGGCGAATGAACTTGTTGACTTCTCTGGATGTCAGTGCGGCTAAACCCGATAGGGCGTGGGCTGGACTCATGATGCGTGACTCGATGCGGTGCCCGTGAGCGAGAAAAACAATTGCGAGATATCGGCGGCGGCGTATTCTTGCAGGAGCGACTCGCCCGTGCCATCGGCGGCGAGCTTGCCCTTGTGTAGCACCAAGATGCGATCGGCTTGGCGGGTTTCGTCCACCAGGTGGGTAGCCCAGAGCACGCTCATGCCCCGGGTTTGGCAAAGCTCGCGCACGTAAGACAGAAGATCCCGCCGCGAACCCGGATCCAAACCAACGGTAGGCTCATCCATAAGCAGCAGCTTGGGTGCATGCAATACCGCCCGGGCCAGCTCCACTTTGCGCCGGTTGCCGCCGGACAGCTCTTTGCACGGCTTATCGGCGGCGTCGCTCAGGCCTACGCGCGCCAACTCTTCGCTGATGCGCGCCGCCGCGACTTTACTGGGCAGGCCGTGCAAACGGGCGTGAAAACGCAAGTTGCCGGCGGCGCTCAGGTCCAGATCCAGGGTCGCTTGCTGAAAGACGATACCGAGCCGGGCCAATACGGCCACTGGATTTTTCTCAAGATCATGTCCATCTACCGCGATACTGCCGGCATCCGGCGTGAACAATCCGCTCAGCAGTTGGAACAGGGTACTTTTGCCGGCGCCGTTGGGGCCCAGTAGCACGTTGAAAGTGCCTGGCGCCAGATCGATGTCAACGCCGTCCAAGGCTTGCACTCGTGGGTACGCTTTGCGCACGCCGGCAATGGACAAGATGGCGGCCATGTCGCTCATAGTTGACTGCTCTTGGCTATATTCCCCTGCAACAGCCTAGGATACTGTTTTAGCAGCCCGGCGTGGGCGTCCAACAGTTGCGCATCAGCGCGCTCGCGGGGCCGGCTCAACTCGACCGGGTAATCATGGATGACAGCGGCGGGGCTTGGACAGAGGAATATGATCCTGTCGGCCAGCAATAGCGCCTCGATCAGATCATGGGTCACCATGACCACGGTTGGCCGGTATTGCTCCCACAGCTCGGTGAGCAGCGCCCGCAATGCATCGGCGCTCGGCTGATCGAGCGATACGAACGGTTCATCGAGCAGCAACAGCTTGGCTTCACGGGCAAACGCGCGGGCCAGAGCCACGCGGCGTTGCATGCCGCCGGACAGGGTGCGGGGCAGGGCATCAGGGTCGCTGAGTCCTACCCGGGTCAACCATTGACGCGCTTTGTGTTGGTCGCCGTCGAGGACCAGATCGATGTTTTGCAGCGAAGTGAGCCATGGCATGAGACGCGGGCTTTGAAACATGACGCCGGGCGGTTCTGCATGATCCAGTTGGATGCTGCCGGTGTAATCCGTGTCCAATCCGGCCGCGATCCGTAAAAGGGTCGATTTGCCGCATCCTGAGGGCCCGATTATGGCCACTATCTCGCCCGGGGTGAGCCGGCATTGCAGTCCCCGCAGTACGGCATGCGCCTGGCCGGCGAAGCGTTTTTCCGTAATCGCTATGTGCACGGCGTGGGGCTCATCGATGCCAGCGTGCGATATGCCGGTCTATGGGCTGCATGACTAGCGCCTCGATGACGTAGACGACGGCGGCGAAGGCTAGGGTGTAAGCAAGAATGGAGGTGATGTCGAAGAACTGGAAGAAAGTGCCGATCTGAAAACCCACGCCATCGCTGCGGCCCAGTAATTCGACCACTAAGACGATCTTCCAGATAAGAGCGAGACCGGATCGGGCCGCCGCCATGAGATAAGGGTAGAGCTGCGGTGCGAAGACCCGCCGCAGGGTCGTCAAGCGGCTCAGCCGGTAGGCCCGGGCGACTTCCATCAAGTCCTGATCGACGGCTCTAGCCCCCTCGCGCACGGTCACCACCACTGTGGGGATCTTGTTGAGCGCGACGGCCACTACCGCCGCTGCTTCGGTCAAACCCAACCATAAGTAGCACAGCACTATAGTCACCAGAGCGGGTATGTTGAGCCCGATGATGAGCAGTGCATCCAGTACATTGTTCCAAGCGGTCTTCGAGCCCATGAGCATGCCGAAGGCGGTGCCCACGAGCATGGCGATGGCAAAAGCCGTGGCCACACGCAGCAGGGTAATACTCAAGTGCTCGGTCAGCTCACCGCTCGCAAACTCTTCGCTTAGCCGGCCTAGCACCGCTGCCGGCGGCGGCCACAGATCGCTGCCGGCGGCCACCGCGCTCACCTGCCATAGGATGATGAGGACGGCGAGAGAGCCGAGTGTGGTCCAGGGAAACCGGGGCCATGGAAATCTAGACCATGGAAATCCAGGCCGTGGAAATATAGGCCGTTTAGTCGTTCGGTTCAGCGGGGCCACACCGGTAGCTCGAAGTCGCGCCAAAAAGTGCCTTCGTCCAAGGCGGTTGCAGCGCCGGTGAGCTTGGCACCGCCGAATTCGGCCAGCACGGCGAAGGTTTTCTTCGCCGCGGCTACCTCATCCTCGCCGAAAGTACGGGGAATACCGGCGCGGTAGGCGTCGCGCAGCGCATCGCGCGCCGCATCGTCCGCCACTTTCATACGGCTTTGCAACCGGATCCACGCCGTGTCGTCCTCATCCAGGCGGCGCTTGGCGGCGTAGGAGGCAGTGAGAAAGCCGCTCAGCGCGGCCGCGTTTTGCCGTGCCCAATCTTCATCGAACACCCAGCCTAGCAGCGGCACTGGCCGCTCGACGCCGAGCTTGCTCAGCATGCGTGGAACGGCGATCAGGCGGCGCATGCCCGCCGCTTTTAAGCGGGCACTGTAGTGCCAGAAGTTAAGGCCTGCATCGAGTTCTCCGCGCAGCAGCAACTGGTTCAGCAATGGTGGTGCGACGAATGACACCTGCACTTTATCGGCCAGATCGTAGCCGAGTTCCTGCACACCGAGCGCGCGTAACGTCAGCCAGCTTTTGTCCACGGGACCACCGGCCACGCCCAGGCGCCGTCCTGCCAGATCGCCAATGTGGTCGATGCCGGCAGCGGGGCGCACCATCACGCTGCCCACCGCCAGGGAGTAGGGGAAGAAGCGGTAGCGCCGGCCGGCGCTGCGTTGGCGGGAGACCCAGATCCAATCGGTGACGATGATGTCCGCCGCGCCCCCTTGCAGCGCCACCGCCGTCGCGTTCTTGGAGGCGAGCGCCACTACTTCTACGCTAACGCCGTGGGCCCGGTCCAGGGCGAAATGTTTGAGTGAGTCCAACTCCCAGTTGACAGTGCCGAACTTGAGTACGCCAACGCGTACCGGATCGGTGCCATGGGCTAGGGGGATAAAGCACCAAGCTATGAGGATCAGCCGTAGTACGAACATAAGCGTTGTATCTGTGTAGGAGGCGCGGGGTGCTGTTAGGCGATCCACGCTTTTGTTTATGGATGATGCGAGGCGCTTAGACTAGCACTTCTAGTTGGGACGAATGACTCATGACTTTAGGGCGAATAGAGCGCACCGGCAGCGGTCAGGGGTTCGAATGAGGGGGTGAATGGGGGGGAAGGTGTGGTCTTCGAAGGCCGCGGCGCGATCAGAGCAGTATCCCGGTACGATGGCCGCTCGTCTGGAGGATTGATCGGGCGGCGCCGTGTAGCCGGCGCGGCCTTGAACTATTACATTGCCCCTTCCCGAATATGGTCACTCGGCATGCCGCAATGATTCATGTACATATACTGGGCTCCGCTGCCGGCGGTGGCTTCCCGCAATGGAATTGCAACTGTGCCAACTGCGAGGGATTGCGCAGTGGACGCTTGAACGCCCGGCCCCGTAATCAGTCCTCGATCGCGCTCTCCACGGATAAGCAAAACTGGTTATTGATCAATGCATCGCCTGATATACGGGCGCAAATCGGCGCTTTCTCTCCATTGCAGCCGAGCGTCAACAAGCGTGAAACGGGCATACGCGCCGTGTTACTGGTAGACAGCCAAATCGATCACACCACCGGATTGCTGATCTTGCGCGAGGGAGAGCCACTCTCCCTGTACTGCACCGACATGGCTTACGACGATCTGACCACCGGGTTCCCGGTATTGAACCTGTTGCAGCATTACTGCGGCGTTGAGCGCCACACTATTGCGGTGGACGGTTCCAGCTTCACCGTGGAAGGTATTGATGGCTTGGTGTTCAAGGGCTTGCCTCTTTGCAGTAAAGCGCCGCCTTACTCACCTCACCGGCACGATCCTCATCCTGGGGACAATATAGGTTTGTGGGTGGAGGGTAGCGGCGCCGGGGGCGGCAAGCTGTTTTATGCGCCTGGCCTCGGGATGATAGAGCCGCATGTCAAAGCCGCCATGGAGGCAGCCGATTGCGTGCTGGTTGACGGCACTTTTTGGACCGACGATGAAATGAGCCGCCGCGGTGTGGGTACGAAGAAAGCCGCCGACATGGGCCATTTGGCGCTCTCCGGCGAGGGCGGTATGATTCAACACTTGCGCGGCTTGAGTGCCCGCAAGGTCTTGATTCACATCAACAACACCAATCCTATACTCGATGAAGATTCACCGGAGCGGGCGCAACTGGCCGGTGAAGGTATAGAAGTGGCTTGCGATGGAATGGATCTGGAGATCGGAGCATGAGCGGGCAACACGCTGCGTGGACGCCGGCGCAGTTCGAACAGGCGTTGCGGGCCCTCGGTTCGCGTTATCACATTCATCATCCGTTTCAAGTCATGATGGGTGAGGGCAAGCTGTCGAAGAAAGCCATTCAAGGTTGGGTAGCAAACCGCTTCTACTATCAACTCAACATCCCGCATAAAGATGCTTATCTCATGGCCAACTGCCCGGACCGGGCGGTGCGCCGGCGCTGGATACAGCGCATCATCGATCATGACGGACGCGAGGGGGATGAAGGGGGCATCGAGTGCTGGATCCGCATGGCGGTCGCCTGCGGTCTTACCCGCGAGGAAGTGGTCTCCCTCGAGCACGTGTTGCCGGGTGTGCGCTTTGCTGTGGATGCATACCGCAATTTCGTGCGCGATGCCGAGTGGCACGAAGGGATCTGCTCGTCGCTGACCGAACTCTTTGCGCCCACCGCGCATCGCCAACGCCTGGCGACTTGGCCTGAGCAGTACCCGTGGATTGAACCGCAGGGCCTTGAATATTTTCGCAACCGGCTGGCTGAAGCGCATCGGGATGTGGAACACGGGCTGGCAGTGACCCTCGCCCACTTCACCACCCGTGCGCTGCAGGACCGGGCACTCGAGATCCTTCAATTCAAGCTAGACGTACTGTGGTCGATCCTTGATGCCATGCATCTAGCCTATGTCTTGGCGATGCCACCGTATTTCAACGAGCGGTAATTATTCGACTTAAAATAGCATCGAAAAGGAATTTACAACCCCAATAGGGATCTGCTGTGAAGATAGACTGACTGGAAAAAAATCAGTTGGCGAGCAACTGCTTCAGGTAGTGCAAGATGCAAAGTACCAACACCCGAGAATGTGTTCGAACCATCAAACACCCTTCTTGGCAAATCCGGCCACTACACCTGGCATCCCGATGCATCTTGCGGCCATGAAGATGGCATCGCCTGCGAGATCCGTAGTTCCTGCTCGGCGGTCTGGGTAGGACGGCGGCAGCTTGGCACGGTGCATGAACTAACAGGGCAATGGTCCACGCGGCACATCGCTGTTGTTGCCGAATAACCCCCCTTAGAACTGCTTCGTTATGACCTCAGTGGCATGACCTACTCCGTTAAAAAGATATTTCATACCCTACAGGGCGAAGGTGCTAATGCCGGGCGCGCCGCCGTCTTTTGCCGGTTTGCGGGTTGTAATTTATGGAGTGGGCGCGAGCAACACCGGTTGCGCGCGGCGTGCCAATTTTGCGACACGGAGTTTGTAGGTACCGATGGTGTGGGAGGGGGCAAATTCGAACATGCCGAGGTGCTGGCGGGCGCTATAGAGCAGGCCTGGTTGGCCACCACCCATGGCGCTGCGGGACGATTTGTAGTTTGCACCGGAGGCGAGCCTTTATTGCAACTGGACGATACCCTCATCAATGCTTTGCATGCGCGCGCCTTTGGAATCGCCGTGGAGACCAATGGTACTCGCATCGCTCCCACCGGCATCGATTGGATCTGCGTCAGCCCTAAAGCGGATGCGAACTTGGTGCAAACGAGCGGGCACGAGTTAAAGCTGGTGTACCCACAGGCCGGGATGGAACCGCAGCAGTTCGAACATCTGCCGTTTCAGCATTTGTTTCTTCAGCCTATGGACGGGCCCGATCTAGCCCGCAACACCGGGCTTGCCGTGCGCTATTGCCGTGAGAATCCCAGGTGGCGGTTGAGTGTGCAAACGCACAAGATACTCGGGATCCCATAAATCTGTGCTGAGCGTGCTGGTGGTGGGGAGCGTTTGCGCAAGGCGGGTTTGATTGACTGGTGTAATGCGCCTGAGGCTAAAGCTGGCGCGCTCCGGCCCAAACATTCATCCAGCCCAAACATCCATCCGTTAGTCAATACCCCTGCTAGTCACATGAGCGCTGGATGGTGTGGATGCCCTGCCTCTGGCAGTGCATCCATATTTGAGCTTGATAAGTGTCGGTTGCCGCTACCTGTGCAATGATGCGTAATAAGCGGCCAGATTATCGATATCTTCATCCGACAAAGGTGCCATCATGGGCGTCATGATGGACGCTTGCGCACCTTTGCGCTGACCATTTTTGTAGGCTTTCATGGCGAGTTTTAAGTACTCCGCGTTTTGACCTGCAAGATGGGGATAGGTCGCAATAGAGGCTTTGCCTTCGGCACCGTGACATGCCGCACATACCGCGGCTTTTGCTTTACCCGCCGCGGCGTCCCCGGCAAAAGCAGGGGTAGCTAAAAGACTGGCAGCGGCCAGAGAAGCAAACAGCAGTTTCATGATTGGGCTCCAAGGTTAGGGCAACTCTAAAAATAGTCGTTTTTTCGTGAGTGCAAGTAAGCACCGCACAGAACCGCAGTGTATAGGTCATCACTGCTGTCCCACAAACTTTTGAATGAGCTTAGAATCAAAGACTATTCTGCGCTAATTTGTTAGAATAGAGGTCCAGAATATCTTTCAATATCAACAGGATAATAGCCTTGAGTCACAGTAACAGCGTATTTTCACAGCTGCTAAAACTGATTTCTAGACATGAATTTGAAACCCTTGCAAAGACCCACCATAAAGGCCGTGTATTGAGGACAATGTCACGCTGGTCACAGTTTGTGGCGTTGAGTTTTGCCCAACTCGCCGGTCGCTGTAGTTTGCGAGATATTGTCAGCAATCTGGATAAACAACGCCGCAAAAGTTACCATTTGGGTATCGGTAAGGTCAGTCGAAGTTCTCTGGCTCGTGTTAACGAGCAACAGCCTTATCAACTCTACGAAGGATTATTTTGGAAGCTGCTGGCACGATGTCAAAGCTTGGCGCCTAGGCATGGGTTTCGTTTTAAAAATAAGCTTTATTCCTTGGATGCATCGACCATTGATTTATGCTTATCACTATTTCCTTGGGCCAAATTTCGCAAGACCAAAGGCGCGATTAAACTACATGTTGGTCTGGACCATGATGGTTTTTTACCGGTCTTTATGACTATTACCGAAGGCAAACAACAAGATATTACACAAGGCCGTAGTTTAGAACTGGATGCGGGTTCTATTGTGGTGTTTGATCGTGGCTATACGGACTACACGTGGTTTAACTTGCTCAATTCAAAGGGGATTTATTTTGTCACCCGGTTGAAAGCCAATACGAAATACCGAGTGATTTCTCGCCATCCGGTGAATAAAGAGCAGGGCATTACCTCAGATCAGACGCTGATTTTAACGGGCCCTAAAGCCGATACCTGTCCGATTAAGTTGCGCCGGATGGGTTATCGGGACCCACAGACCGGCAAGCATTACGTCTTTCTCACCCATCAATTCGAATTGACTGCCAAAACCATTGCAGATATTTATAAGTCGCGTTGGCAAATTGAGTTATTTTTCAAATGCATCAAACAAAATTTGAAGATTAAGTCATTCGTAGGGACGTCAAAAAATGCTGTCATGACTCAAATATGGGTCGCTATGTGTATGTGTTTAATGGTTGCTTACCTGAAATTCTGTAGCAAACTCGATTTAAGCATTCAACAGATTATTCGACTCTTTCAAGTCAATTTATTTGAGCGAAGAGACCTGTGGGGACTACTCAAAGGAGACCCTCCAGGCCCTATTGAAACTCAGGTCCAGATACAGTTTACATTCTCATGAAAGTTTATGGGACAGCAGTGATCCATCTTCCATGCGTAATGTAAATGGGTCCAATTGCAGGCTTTGAACAAGAAATTCGTTAACACGGTCTTCAATACTCTGCATAACTGTCGCCACTGAACAGCCAAGATCTTTTTCTATATCGTGTAAAGTTTCACCTATTAGCATTCGAAATAACGCCCACAATTGTTCGAAAAAACTCACTCTATTGAGCTGATCTTGTATAGTGACTCTTGCATCGCTAATGCGAAGTTCTTGAGTCGTCAACTTGGCATGAACCAACATCAAATAACGAATCGCACACAAATGGATAGAAGCGATGTGCGAGACAAAAGTCCTTGTCTGCTCTGTCACAAACCCTAGATGCTGCTTCGCTTCCTTGAAGTCAACCTCTATCCCCCATCGCAACGCATAGATTTCTAGCATCTTACTGACGCTAAGACCCACATCTGTCGTCACAAATAGCGCCCAGTCCTTTTTGCCAACGTCCCCTTCACCCGGCCCCTTCACACCGCGCACAAACAACAACTTCACCTGCCTCCAATCGGGTTCACTTCTCGTGTCCTGCGACACATTCAACTCCACTTCCCTCGATACTGTCTTCCACGGTAATCCTTGCACTTTTCTCCATTGACCCCTAACCGCCTGGGCATAAAGCTCCCTCGCGTCCAACTCAATTTCCTTCCCCTTGTCGCTCACCGCTCGGTACTTGAGCTTGCCTTTGTTCATCCGCAAGATGGCGCAAACGCCTAGCGAAAAGGCCATATCAATCATGCGTTTGCTACCGAACCACGCATCCGCTACCAAGGACTGCGCCTGCACACCGTTAGCTATCGCTCGCGCCATCATGGCCTGGGCCATTGACAGTTTATCGTGCGTACTCGCTTCAACATAACGAGCCTGCGCCACACTACCCGCCTGGTGCGGATGATTCAAAGCTTGTGCCTTGCTCTGGCTGATAAACCGCTGTCAATCCAATGGCATAAACACCTCTTCTGTTGCCAGACCCAAGGTCAATACCTGATGACCCATTACAGGTTTGCCGCTGGCGGGGTCAAAGTGACGGGAAACACCCTCCATCTTTTTGCCCCGCCGAGTTTTGATCGAATCATCCAGGACGAACACATTCAATGCACTATCACTCACTTTGTGCCGGGTGTGGATTTCCTTGGCGACCTGATAATTGAACGCTCGCCAATCGATATCTTCGCGCTTTAACAGGTCGTACATCACATCCTTTTTCGCTTCACTGAATAAGCTCAACGCTTTGCGGCAAAACAGGGCAATCGAGGAGACCTTGAGCCATTTCCACACTCACAGTAAAAATACTGCCTGTGTTATCTCAATTCCACTCCGCTTGGTAAAGTTCGCGGCTTTAATCAGTCGGTTAAACTTCAGCACATTCCAAGTATCTGCAAACAGATTATCAAGGCAGTGTTTGGGATCGGAGAGAACTTCTGGGCACCTGCTAAAAATGCACTGTTTCCGCGATTGCGGCGTCAGCGCCGTGCTCCAATCCTCAGGTATCACCTATACACTGCGGTTCTGCGCGCGGTGCTTCCTTGCACTCACGAAACAATGACTATTGTTAGAGGCGCCCTTCTTCTACTAACGATGGAAGGGCGTTATTTTTTGTGTCACCATTCATGGGGGTCTTCCGCGGTATCAATGTTTTGTTATGTAAGCTGATATTATACCGCGCGCAAGGTCCTTTTTCTTCTAAATCAACACCCTATATTCGATTTTTTATCCTGTTTAAACCCCGAAACTTGAGTTCTACCTCGTAGACGACGTCCTCTACATCGTTGGCTTGGCCGAACCGGTTGAGGTCTATGATGGAGACGCTTTTGCACCTGTTTTTGCAGATCTGCGTGACTGCATCGAGCTTGCCTGCCGGTACTTGCATCTTCAGCACATAACTGCCCTGGGAGAGTTCACCGAACTTCAGAAAATGGAAAGCCATGACCAATAGCGCCATGAATACGGTGAAAATCGCCGCGTAAGCATAAAATTGGACACCGCAAGCCATGCCGACAGCGATGGCTGAAAACATAAAAACCAGATCGCGTGAATCCTTTATTGGCGTTCTAAACCGAACGATGGACATGGCACCGACTAAAGCAAAAGCCCGCGCTATGTCGGAGCCGATGATCACCATGATCAAAGACACGGTAATGCCCACTAGCACGATCGCTTGCACAAAGCTTTTTGAATAGGAATAGCCGCAATGGGTAAAAACATACGCTTTTGCAATCACCAAAGTGAGTCCCGTGCTGAGCAATAAGCACGCTACTATGTCCGGGATGGTCAGTTGCGATGGGCTGGAAGATTCTTCGATGCTCTGCAGTAGATCATTGACTAGTGGGTCCATTTCAACCTCATTTAAACAACAGCATTGAAAGAAGAACACGGGCTGATTTCGGGTTTTAAAAAGAGGTATGCTTAGCCGTCTTTTTCAATCTCCTAGCCGCTCTACTCATCGGCGCTGGCAATGGACCTTGAATGGCAATTATCCATCCGACAGGGCCCGCACTACCGCATCCACGTCAGTCACCACACTGACGTTTTGCAGTGCGTAGCTGATCGCCGCATTGTGCCAATCCGCGTTGATGGTTGAGCAGGCGTTTTCCGGGACGATCATGAAATACCCTTTATCCGCGCCGGTACGGGCTGTGTGCTCGATGGACATATTGGTCCAGGCACCGGTCACTATGCACACGTCGCGGCCCGTGCTCTTCAAGAGGGTTTCGAGGGGGGTGCCTTGCCAGGCGCTCATGCGCATTTTCTCGACTACGAAGTCACCGTTCTTGCGCTCCAAGGTTTTGACCGGCTGTGCGCCCCAGGTGCCGCGAACCAGTGCGTTGGCATCCAATACGCTTTCGAATAGCGGCGCGTTGAGGGTCAATCCTCGCGCGCCTGGATCGACCAGGAACCAGACGTGAATCACCGGTACGCCACGGGCGCGGCAGGTATCGGCGAGCCGTGCGATCCGGGCGATGACGTTTTGTTGCTTGGCGTGTTCGGGGGCGCCGGAATCGGCGAATGCGCCGCCCTCCATCACTACGTCGTTTTGCATGTCCTGAATGATGAGTGCGCAGCGATCCGGGTCCAACAGCAGTGACTTATTGCTTACCCTTGATGGGCTTACCCTTGATGGGCTTACCCTTGATGGGTCTACCTGTGGTAGGTCTACCTGTGGTGGCGATTCGCGCGCTGTGACTGGTGCTTGCGGGGTAGGCGCGGGCTGCGCCAGCATGAATGGTTCGAGCCGGCCACTCACTTTGGTTTGGAGGCGGTACAACGAGGTGGATGCGGTCATCATCAAGACCGACCAGCCGGGGCCGGCCCAGTGCAGGTTGGCCACCAGTTCCGGTACTTTGATGGTGCCCAGATGTTCGCCGCCCGGGTTGAACACCGCGACGCCGCCCGGTGCCGTCACCCACACGTTGCTTTTGGCGTCGCACTTCATGCCATCGGGCAGGCCCTCTTCCAACTGCGATTTGAGTCCACTGGCGAAGACCCCGCCGCCTCGCAAGGCACCGTCGGCCAGCACTTCGAAGCGGCGGATCAGCGCGTTGGCGGTGTCGTTGACGTAGAGCAGCGATTCGTCCGGCGAGAAACACAGGCCGTTGGGCATGTCGAACAAATGCCGCTCGACCAAGAGTTGCGGCGCGCCGCCGGCGGGCGGCACTCGAAACACGCCTTGCCAGCCCAATTCCCGTGGCCGCTCGACGTCGAAGACCGGCATGCGCCCGTACCATGGATCGGTGAAGTAGAACGAACCGTCCGAGCGCATGCACACGTCGTTGGGGCTGTTCAGCGCTTTGCCCTCGAAGTGTGAGGCGAGCACTTGCCGGCGGCCATCACGGTGCAGGCGCACCAGCGATGAGGTGGCATGCTCACAGATCACTAGATTGAGCGCGGCGTCGTAGGTCATGCCATTGCTTTTATTCGATGGCCGTGCCGATTCGCGCACGCCATGGTGTTCGTCCCAACGCCGCCGCACATCGTCTGGCATGTCGGAGAACAGCAGGTAGTGTTCGAGCGGATGCCAGATCGGGCCTTCGGTGAAGTTGAAGCCGGAGCCAACGGCGCTCACCAGGGCGTCTTCGTCTACGAGTTCGCGTAATTGCGGTCTTCTAAGCGTATGCATGGAACTCAATCTCGCGGTTCATCGTCCGGCTATGTTTCGTCCGGCTGTGTTGCGTCTGGCTGTGTTGCGTCCGGCTATGTTGAGCAGATAACGGCTGACCGGTCCGGCGCCACTGCCATCGGCGAGATCATCGATAAGCGGTAGCACCGCTTGCAGCGCTAGCGTGTCGGGGGTGAATGCCGGATCGGCCGCCAGCGGTGTCAACCAGGCCGAACGCCAGGCCAGCCGTGCCAGCCGGGCCAGGTAGCGGGCCAGCAGTGCGGGGTCGCCGCGTTCAAGACCGTCGGAGATGATCACGCACACGGCGCCACTGGCATGGGCGGTGAATTTGGGCACGGCGAAGAAGGCCTGGAACGCTTCGCCGATGCGGGTGCCGCCGTCCCAATCGGCGACGCTGGCAGCCACCGCCGCCAAGGCTTGTTCCAGGTGGCGGTGGCGTAGCGCCCGCGTCACCCGGCTGAGCCGGGTGCCGAAGGTGAACACTTCGGCCCTGGGCGCCGAGTGCACGACGCTGTGCGCGGTGCGCATCAGTGCTTCAGTGTGGATTTTCATTGATCCCGATACGTCGATGAGCAATAACACTTTGCGTGGCACTGGGTGGCGGCCACGGCGCAGCACTTGCAGCAGTTCGCCGTCGTGGCGGATGGCACGGCCTAGGGTGCGGCGCATGTCCACCGTGGTGCCGTGGCGGGCCGGACGTAAGCGCATGCCGCGCCGGCGGGGTAGGGCGGTTGGCAAGCGCTTGCGCAATTCACGCAACTGGCGCTCCTCGGTGTCACCGGCGAAGCGACGCACACCGGCGCGCTCGGTACGCGCCGCCGCCTGGCCTGAGGCTTCCAAGGCGGCGGTCGCGGCGCTGGGTTCGCCCCGGTCCACATCGAATACTCGCGCGTTTTCTCGTTGTTCTTCGGCGCTTTCCAGGGTGGTGAGAGCGCCCGCCTGCGCATCCAGAAAAAAAGCGTCGAACAGCCGGTTGAACTCGGCTAGACGCTCCGCTGGCGGTGCCAGCATGGCGTGGCCGCTCCAGCGGATCTGCTCCACGTCCCTGGGTCCTAGCAGCTTGATGGCAGCGAGGAAGCCGATCGCCTGTTCCGGTGCGATAACAAAACCGTGTTGCCGCAACGTGACCACAAAGCGGTGCAGCACAGCGCTAGGCCCGGGCAAATCTGTTGCCGGCCACTCACTGGTTATTCGCTCTGCGGCCGTCAACGCGCCGTCTCGGCGGATTGTTCCGGCATGACCTCATCCAACACCGCCGTACTGATGGCCAGGTCGTCCTCGTCTTTCAACGCCAAGCCGATGGCGCGTCTGAACGCCAGCGGCCAGGGCAGCCCGCCAGCGGCCAGCAGCGTCGCGGCGCGGGCCCAGTCCACCGCCTCGGCAATGCCCGGCGGCTTGGCCAGCGGCTGCGCCCTGAATGCATTGACGGCGGCGACCACCGCCTGCGCCGTGGCCCTGGCCACCTCGCCCGCACGCAGCGCGATGATCTGCGCTTCCTGCTCGGGCGATGGGTAGTCGATCCAGTGGTAGACGCAGCGCCGGCGCAGCGCCTCGTGCAACTCGCGGGTGCGGTTGGAGGTCAATACCACCAGCGGTGGCACGGCGCTGGATTGGGTGCCCAGCTCCGGGATGCTGATCTGAAAGTCCGCCAAGAACTCCAGCAGATAGGCCTCGAATTCTTGATCCGCCCGGTCTATTTCGTCCAATAGCAGCACGCTGTAGCTGGCCTGGCGCAGCGCCCGCAGCAATGGACGTTCGATCAGGTACTCCGGGGTATAGAGGTCGAGGTCGCGTTCGCCGGCTTGGCGGATGGCCAGCAATTGGCGTGGATAGTTCCATTCGTACAACGCATTGGCCGCGTCGATGCCTTCGTAGCACTGCAAGCGGATCACCTGCCTGGCTAGACAGCTGGCGAGTGCCTTGGCCGCCTCGGTCTTGCCAACCCCTGGCAGACCCTCCAGCAACAAAGGCTTGCCCATGCGCACGGCCAGGAATACGGCGGTGGCGAGCGCTTCGCTGGCGATGTAATCGACACCGCGCAAAAGATCTGCCAGGGCCTGCGGTGAGTCCGGTAAGGGGCGGGCGGTCCTGGATGGCGGCCCGCTGCCGGAGCTGGCGCGCAACTGCGCGGACCGCCCCCAGCGCGTGGGGCCAGGCGCCGGTGCGTCTGCGTCAGCCATCAGAGCTGGCTGCCTTGCAGGGCTTTGATGCCGGCCAAGATTTTCTCCGGGGTGAAGGGCATTTCATCCACCCGCACGCCGACCGCGTCGAAGATGGCATTGGCGATGGCGGGAATAATCGGATTGGCGCACATCTCGCCTGGTCCTTTAGCGCCGAACGGCCCATCCGGCGCGGGGCGCTCCAATACCACGATGTCGTGGGGGCAGATGTCGCCCGCGCCCGGCATCAGATAATCGTTGAAGTCCGTGGGGCCGTGGCTGCGATCCGGATAATACGGCTCGGGCGTTTCGTACAGCGCATGGCTCATGCCCATCCAGGCGCCGCCCACCAGTTGCTGTTCCACCAGCTTGGGGTTGATGGCACGGCCCAGTTCGTAGGCGCTTTTCATCGATAGTACGTCCACTGCGCCGGTCTCATCGTCTACCGCCACTTCCACGATCATGCAGGCATGGGCGTAGCAGGTCACCGGATCCATGGCGCCGGTCTCCGGCTCCACCGCCGAGGGCGGCACCAGGAATATGCCACGCCCGGCGATGGTCTTGCCTTGCTTGAACTGGGCGGCGCTGGCCACCTCGGCGACGCTGATGGAGCACGCCGGCGCGCCCTTGACGTGGATGTTGCCGTTGCCGTCGGTGACCAGATCACCGGCATCGACTTCCAGCTCTTGCGCCGCCGCGTCCATCATCACCGCCCGCGCTTCTTCGGCTGCCGTGATCACGGCGTTGCCGACCCGGTGGGTGCCGCGCGATGCGAAGCTGCCCATGCAGTGGGGGCCGGTGTCGGAATCGGCGGTGTCCACGTATACGTGCTCCACCGGGATGCCCAGCGTTTCCGCGCAGATCTGGCGGGTCACCGATTTCATCCCCTGGCCCGGATCGACGGAGGACAGGCTGACGGTGAATTTACCTGTGGGGTTGGAGTGGACCAACGCTTGACTGGGATCGCCGCCCAGATTCATGCCGATGGGGTAGTTGACGGTGGCGACGCCGCGGCCGTTGCGTTTGGCCATGATCAGCGCTCCTCGCGGCTAAAGAAGCTGGATAATCTTCGGCGGCTGGCCGCGGTTGAACTCGCTGGCGGCGTACCCGGTGTTGGCGTACCCGGTGTTGGCGTACCCGGTGTTGGCGTACCCGGTGTTGGCGTACCCGGTGTTGGTGTACTCGGTGTTGGCGCCGGTGTGGTGCCGACCGGCGCCGGCGCACTTGCCACGTGCGCACCTGAAGCGCCTCCCACCCGCGACGACATCGCTTTGAACTCGGGGCGCAGTGGCCAATTCGCTAGCTCTGCCGCCGCCTGCGCGCACTCGATGAGGGCACAGTTCTTGGCTACCTGCCGGTGCGCTTTCATATCACCGTCGCGGTAGGCGTTGAGCAGGCGAAATTCCAGCGGATCCATGCCCACTAGCCGCGCTAGCTTATCCATTTGCACTTCCAGCGCGAAGTCGGCGCCGGTGACGCCGAAGCCGCGCATGGCGGAGGCGGGGGTGCGGTTGGTGTATACGCAATAACCGTCCATGGACACGTTGGCGATGGTGTACGGCCCCGGCATGTGGGCGGCGCATTTGACTACGGCGTAACTGCTGAGCCGGGTGTAGGCGCCGGCATCGAAGTAGTGCGTCACTTGGCGGGCGGTGATGCGCCCGTCGTTCATGATGCCGTCGGTGATATAGATGCGCTCGGCGCCGCGCGACGATGACATCTGCATCTCCTCGGCGCGGTTCAACGCGTAGCGCACGGGCCGGCCCGTCAGCATCACCCCTAATATGGCCAACGGCTCGGTGACGGTATCGACCTTGCCGCCGAAACCGCCGCCCACCGTGCCGCCGATGAAGTGCAGCTTGTTGGAGGGTAGAGCTAGAATCTTGGCGCTGGTATCCAGCGAGAAGAACAGGGCTTGGGTGCTGGTGTAAACGGCGATGCGCCCATCTTGTTCAGGCTCGGCGATGCAGCCATTGGTCTCCGTGGGCGCCTGCTCGATGGGCGACATCTGGTAACGCTCCTCCAGTACGTGATCGGCCTTGGCGAGTGCCGCCTCGACGTCGCCGAAGCGCAACCGCTGATGGTTGTAGCGCTCGTGATACTCGAAGGCGTTACCGGAGTAGACCTCGTTGACCAGCGGCGCGCCGGGGACCAGCGCTGCTTCCACGTCGAACACCGCCGGCAGCGGCTCGTAGTCCACTTCGATGAGCTTGAGCGCCGCGTAAGCGAGCGCTTCCGACGCGGCCACGACGGCGGCGATGGGCTCGCCTCGGTAGCGCACTTTGTCCACCGCCAGCGACGGCTCGTCGTCTTTGCCGAAGTCGATGAGGCTGAGCAGGGTGTTCAGGTTGACCGGTACGTCTTTACCCTGGATCACCCGTTCAACGCCCGGCGCCCGCTCGGCTCGGGCCACGTCAACGGCACGGATGCGGGCGTGGTGATGGGGGCTGCGCAGTACTTTCAGGTGCAACAGACCGGCCGGCTGCCGATCATCGAAGAACCGTGAGGTGCCGGTGACGTGCCCCATCATGTCCTGGCGCTGGGTGGCTTGGCCGATCTCGTTCAAGTTGTCGTCGCGCTCGTCGGCGAAGAGATCTTTGCGAAACTCCATGGTGTGCGCTCCGGTTAGTTGTTATCGCCAGCCGCTGCCGCCAGCACCGCGCTGATGATCGGCGCATAGCCGGTATAGCGGCAGATATTGCCGGAGATGGCGTCCACCACTTGTTCCCGTGTCGGCTTGGGCGTCTGGTGCAGCAGCGCGCTGGCCGCCATCAACATGCCGGGAGTGCAAAAGCCGCATTGGGCGGCGAAGTGCTCCATGAAAGCGCGTTGCAAGGGGCTCAGTTCGGCGCCTTGCTTGAGTCCTTCCAGGGTCTGCACCGCCCGTCCTGCCACGTCTTGCGCCAGCATCAGACAAGACAGGTATGGGGCGCCGTCCACCAGCACCGTGCAGGTGCCGCAAGTGCCTTGCAGGCAGCCCCGTTTAGGCGAGGTCAAGCCTAGCTCCGCGCGCAACACGGTTTGCAAAGTGGCCGCTTCATCGACCAGCGCGGCGGCTTGGCTGCCGTTTAACTGAAACTCGAGGGTCAAGCTCACCTCTACAGCTCTCCCAGCAATAAACGGTGCATATATACCCATCGCCATTGAAAATGCGAATATAGAATACTTATATTAGCTAGCTGATTATGGTCAAAATAAGCTTATGAACAATCATTTAACACCGAGCGAGCGCGATGAACTCATAAAATCTCATCGTAAAGAGAGAGATGGGCGTATTCGAGACCGAATAAAAGCGGTTTTAGCTTTTGATGAGGGTTATAGTTATTCAGAAATTGCTAGGATTTTGCTTTTAGATGATGAGACTATTAGACGCCATGTCGATGATTACTTTTCTAAAGCTAAGCTGAAGCCCGAAAACGGAGGCAGCAAAAGTGATTGAGACGAGAGTGAAACAGCAAAGCTCGTTAAACACCTAGAAGGAATGACTTATCCTTATGTTAAGGACATTTGCACTTATGTGAAGTTGAATTTTGGTAAGCTTTACAGTGTAAGCGGCATGACAAAATGGCTGCATCGCAATAATGTCTGCCATAAGAAGCCTCATGCAGTTCCAGCGAAAGCAAACGCACAGGCGCAAAAAGCGTTTGTCAAGGAATATGAGCATCTTTCGAAAAACGCTAAAAACAAGGGTTTAATCTATTTCTCGGACAGTTTTCATCCGCAGTATCAAACACGATTGGCTTATGGATGGATTTTAAGAGGCACTCGAAAGAATATTGCCACAACGGCTCGTCAAACACGATTGAATTTCATTGGTGCTGTATCTTTGGAGGGTCACAAAATAATCCACACTGAAGTTGAGCGAGTGAATGCGCAAACCATTAAATCTTTTCTAAAATCTCTACGCAAACGGCATGCACCAGAGAAAGACATTCATGTAATTTGGGATAATGCGGCTTATCATAAGAGCAAAGACGTTCAGTCTTATGCCAAGGACTCAAACATTAAATTACACTATTTGCCGCCCTATTCACCGAATTTAAATCCAATTGAGCGACTTTGGAAAATGATGCATGAAGCGGTTACTTATAATCGGTACTATGAGAAGTTTGTAGATTTTCGGGAAGCCTCTTTGAATTTTTTCAAGCGCATTGGAAGACGAAAGATTTTATTGAGAAAAAGAATCACTGATAGGTTTCACATTATTAATGCACCGATGTTCGCATCTTGAAGTGTGATGGGTATATACGGGAGCGACGGCGCGCCGGTAGCGGGCGCTGGCGATGGCGTCGGTGGGCGGCGTGATGTCCGCCTGCAGCTGCTGCAAGGCGGTGTCCACCGCCGCCGCGTGCAGCCGTTGACCCTCCAGGGCGCGTTCCAACCGCGATAAGCGAATAGGGCTAGGCGCTAGCGCCCCCGCCGCCAGGCGTACGCTGGACAGGCGTTCACCGCGCGCGCCGAAGCAAGCCGCCAGGGACAGCACGCTGACTCCCTTGGGTTGCACCCGCGCGACTTTGTGATAGCGCAGCGTCTGTCCGGGGCGGGGCCGGTTGAACGTCACGCTGCACACTAGCTGCGGGCTGCTCTCGCCCGGCCCGCGCAGGATCGCATCGAGCGCCCCCTCGCGGGTGCCGAAGGATGCTTGCACTTGCACCCGCGCATCCAGCGCCAGTAGCGCCACGGCGAAGTCACCATAGGGCACCGGCGCGAACAAGTTGCCGCCTATGGTGGCCATCTGGCGGATGGCCGGGCCGCCCACCGCCGCCGCCACGGCGTGCAAGAAGCTGAGTTCGGGCGTTGCCAGGATCGCCGCCATGGTCACGGCAGCGCCCAGTTCGATCCGCGAGCTATCGGTGCGTATCCGCTTGAGCGCCGGATCCGTGGTGCGAATCAAGCCGTCGAAATCGGCCGTGCCCTCATTGATTTTACGCATTATCAGAGTGCCGCCGCCCAGCACCCGGGTACGCCTGTCTTGGTTGAGGGCGTTGGCGGCGTCGCGGGCCTGGCCGAAGGTGTGCACCTTCAATGTTCGACTCTCAAGGGGATACTCCGGTTGCAGCGAGATGACGCTTGATGGCATCGAAACCGGCCTGGTAGATGTCCTCGCCGACCAGCGTGCGTAATTCGCGTTCCCGGCCCGGCGGCGTTATGAACGACGAGGCCCAGTGCCAAAAAGTCGCATCGCTATCGGTGACCGGCGCCAAGCGCACGTGCGCCACATAGTTGATGAGCGGCACTGGCGTATCCAGCAGGCAATAGGTGAAAGCATGATCGCGATCGGATAAGGCCAATAACTGCTCGCGCAGCTCGGCGCCGTCGCCCAGCACGAAACGCCGTACGCAACCTACCCGATCGGCCGCCTGAGCGCGTTCTATGCGGCTGGTGGTCACCGCCGGATGCCAGTGGCCGTGGCCGTTGAAGTCGCGCAACACTGCCCACACCCGGGTGAGGGGAGCCATGACGACGGTGCTGCGCTCAACTTTGATCATTGCCAACCTTGGTCACTGCCAACCTCGGTCACTTCATTTGGGCAGCAAAATGTCTCTTCAACGCATCGAAGCCGGCCTGAAATACCTCGCTGCCGATGGCGGCGGTCAGCCCGGCCTCGTCGTCCGCTGCGCATTCGAACTCCGCCGTCCACTCGATGAAGGTGCGATCGCCGTCGGTCACCGGCGTTAGCCGCAGGGTGGCCACATAGTCGGTCAGTGGCATGGGGGATTGGAGTATCGAGTAGGTGCAGAGGAGATCGTAATCCGACAGCGCTAGCAGTTGCTCGCGCAGCGGTGCGCCATCGGTCAACGTGAAGTTGCGCACGCAGCCCACCTGATCGGCGGCGCGGCCATCTTCGATACGGCTTCGGGCGATGGCCGGATGCCAACTCGGCAAGCCGTTAAAGTCCCTGACGCGGGCCCACACCTTCGGCGCGGGTGCGTTGATTAAGCTGGATACATAGACGCGCGCCATCTTTTGTTAACTCTTGGTGCCTATTGACTTTGGGTGGACTCGCTGTCCGCGGGCTTGGACGAAGCTTCTTCAGTGCTACGCACCCCCCGGCGCAGGCTCTCCATATCGCGCGCCTCCCGGATCAAGCCGCCCATCTTTGTGAGCGGCCCACCTGCCATGCCGATGTCTGCCAGCAGACTGTCGATCATCGGCGCCTGCACCCGGTAGCGCAGCGCCGAGTCTATGACCTCGTCGGTCATGTTGCGGCCAGCGCCGCCCTGACCGATGCCGTCCACGTGCAGGATATTGATGCCGTCGATCTTCTCCATGGGTTTGACGCTCTCGCGCACGATACCCTCGATGCGCGCGAGCAGAGCGCGCCGGTAAATGGATAGGCGCGCTTCGTCGGTCAGCACGTTCTCCGCTTCGTTGGCCAGGCGCTGGGCTTCGGCTTGCACCACCGCCCGCACCTGGTCCGCTTCCGCGGCGATGCGCACTTGTTCCGCCTCCTTTCGCGCCAGCGCCACCTCGACCTCCCGGCGCCGCTCGGCAACCGCCTTGTCCCTGGCCGTCAGCACCTCCTCTTCGGCCCGCACGGCCAGCGCCCGCGCGGCATCGGCCAGCGCTTGCGCCTCCGCCTGCTCCTTGGATTTCAGATAAAGCACGATGGCTTTGTCGAGTTCGGCGGTTTCCAGCGTTTCCTCGCTTTCGATCTCCAGCCGCCTGAGATCCCGCTGGCGGCCCACCCGGGCTTCGTCCAAGCCGCGATCCACGGCGATGCGCGCCCGCTCGATCTCCTCTTGACTTTCGATCTGCGCTTCTTCCAGCGCTTGCGTGCGGGCTACTTCCAGCAACTCCAGCGCGCGGCGGCGCTGCACGCGGGCCGCTTCCAGTTCCCGGTCCTGTTCGACATTGACTTTTTCCACCTCTACGTTGGCGGTGATCTCGGCATGACGGCGAGCGCGATCAGCTGCCGTGCGCTCCACTTCCTTGGCCGCCAAGGTGATGTCGTGATCATGCTCGGCCACGGCCACGCTGGTGCGGCTCTGAGTAGCCAGGACCGCGCGCACTTGCTCCGCCTCGATGCGCTCGCGCTGCAGCGCCGAATCGGCGGCCACCCGCGCCCGTTCCAACTTGTCGTGCAGCGCGATCTCGGTCGTCTCCAGGGCGTCGGTGCGGGCCAGATCCCGTTCGCGGGTGGCTTGCTCGAAGGCGATGCGCTGCGCTTCGATGCGCCCCTCCTGGGCGATGCGGGCCGCTTCGGTGGCCTCGCGCGCGCTGATCTCCGCCGCTTCTATGGCTTGCGCCCGTTCGATGTCGCGCCGTTGGGTTTCCTCCTCGTTGACGATGCGCGCTTCGTTGACGGCGCGCTCTTGCTCGAGACGCGCCCGTTCGGTGGCTTCGCGCGCCGCGATCTCGGCCGCTTCCAGCGTCTGGCTGCGCTCGATGTCGCGCCGCTGGGTCTGTTCTTCGTTTTCGATGCGCGCTTGATTGACCGCGCCTTCCTGTTCGATGCGGGCGCGCTCGCTGGCTTCGCGCGCCGCGATCTCGCTGGCTTCAATGGCCCGCGCCCGTTCGATGTCGCGCTGCTGGGTTGCTTTCTCGTTCTCGATGCGCGCTTCGGCGATGGCCCGTTCTTGCTCGATGCGGGCTTTTTCGGTGGCTTGGCGGGCGCTGATCTCCGCTGCTTCGATGGACTTGGCCCGTTCTATTTCACGGCGTTGGGTGTCTTCTTCATTGGTGATGCGGGCTTCGGCAATAGCCCGCTCCTGCTCGATGCGGGCTTTCTCGGTTTGCTCGCGGGCTTCGATCTGCGCCTGCTCCGCTTCGGTCTCCCGCGACACCCGCTGCCGGGTGACCTCGGCCCGCTGCGCCGCCCGCCGCGCCTCTAGTTCGCGTTCCTGCTCCAGGCGGGCGATTTCGCTTTCCCGATCGATATCCAGCGCCTCGCGTTCCGCCGCCAAGTTGCGGGTGCGGATCTTGATCATCGATTCTTGCTCGATGTCGTTGCGTAGTTTGCGGCGTGACTCGATCTCTTCGATGAGCTTGGTCAAGCCTTCCGCGTCGAAGCGGTTGGAGGGGTTGAAGTACTCCAGATCGGTCTGGTCCAGATCGGTGATGGCCACCGATTCCACTTCAAGGCCGTTTTGCGACAACGCATCGTAAGTGAGCGCGGCCACCTGCGACACGTAATCACTGCGCTGCTCATGCATCTCTTCCAGCGTCATGCCAGCGGCTACGGCGCGCAGTGCGCTGATGAATTTACCGGCCAGCAATTCGTGTAAGCGCTCTTGGGCCATGGTGCGCTTGCCCAAGGTGGCGGCGGCCAGGGAGACGGCCTCGACCTTGGGCGCCACCCGGACGTAGAACTCGGCCACCACATCGACGCGCATGCGGTCCGCGGTGATCAGGGCGCCGTCTTTTTCCCGCACGATTTCGAGTTGCAAGACGTTCATGTTCACCGGCGTGACGTCGTGCACGATGGGGATGACGAAGGCGCCGCCGTTGATGACCACTTTCTCGCCTAGAAACCCCGTGCGTACGAACGAGGTTTCCTTGGACGAGCGCTGGTACAGCCAGTTCATCAAGTAGACGGCTATGGCGATGACGATGATCGCAACGATGAGCCACAGTACGATTTGGCCGATGAGCTGCGCGGACATGGTGGTTTCCTCGTCTTTGCCTAGTAGTGGTTATAGGGCCTATGGTGTGCCGATGGCTTTGAACCGGGCGGTTTGCTCGATGAGCGCGGTCTCCGCCGGCAAGCGCTCCATGGAGGAGGCGCCGTAGAAGCCGTGGCAGTGTTGCGTGTTGCGCAAGATATAACGCGCATCGTCCGGTTGCGAAACCGGGCCGCCGTGTACTAGGACGTGTTAACACTATTCAACGCCTGCACGATAAGGGCGAAGTGGATAAAAAACATAAAGGGCATCTATAAAATTACGATTTTGACATTTCGCTAGAGCATAAGTGACTGATTTTATTGATTATCAGATTTCAGAATGTGAATTATTAGAGGTCCCCTAAAGACAACATCCAGTTTGTCGAAGCGTGTAAAGATTCGACGAAATCCCTAATGCAGGTTATTTTGCTGCTGAACAAACCCTTCAAACAGTTTGATACCGATGGCTCTCCAATCATTTTGGCTGACCTCAAAAGGGCTTTACCACAAAACCTATCAAACTCAGTGGGGTGAGGCCAAGGTGGATCGCCACGTTTATCAATCAACCAAAGGTGGTCGCCAATATTGTCCATTGGAAAAAGACGCAAAAATCTTTCTAACGGCAACACCCGGCTTTATCAAGTTGCTTTCTTGTCAATACACAGAACTGGGCTCTAGTCGAGTCTTATTTGATTTGCAGCAATGTCATGGTCGGAGCATAGCGAGAAGCTATTTGAAATCTATCGGTGACGCAGTGGGAGCCGTCGCCCAAGCGAAAGAACAGGCATGGACGTATGCTCCGCTGGAATTAGCTAAACCGGTTAAGAGCGTGAGTGTTGGCATAGATGGGATCTGCAAGTTGTTAACTAAAGGCGGTTGGCACGAGTCAATGGTGGGGACTATAAGTCTTTATGATCGCGAAGGGCAAAGACTGCATACCATCCAAATGGGGGCTACACCGGAATATGGCAAGAAGAAGTTTTACGGTCGATTTGATCAAGAGTTATCGAAGGTCAAGGAGCGATATCCCAAGGCAAGCTATGTTGCCATAACTGATGGAGCGAGAAGCAATTGGTCTTATTTGAGGTCTAGAACTGATCGACAGTGGGTGGATTTTTGGCATGCTGTGGGTTATCTGGGCCAAGCCGCCGATGCGCTATTTTCGGGAAAAAGACAGGGTGTTGCACGTAAAGAGTGGCTTGACCAAGCGTGTCATCGACTTAAAAGCCAATCGGGTTCAGCGACCCGGCTATACAATGAGCTAAAAGAGCACCTTGAGAGTGGGTCGTTTAAAAAGACCGATAAAGAGCACTTATTAACATCGGTTACTTATTTTAAAAATAACCAATCCAAGATGCATTATTCTCGACCTCAGTCAGACCATTTACCGATCGGGTCGGGTGTGACTGAAGCGGCTTGTAAGACATGGGTTAAGCAGCGCCTATGCAACTCAGGGATGCGCTGGAAGGAGGCTGGGGCTCAAGCCATTCTGTCATTGCGTGGGTTGGCCCACACGGATGCTCGTTGGGATCAATTTTGGCGTAAGCTCGATCAATATGGGTTTGATTGAGCCGCTTAAGTACATCATATTAAAAGCACATCCTCCTAGTCGATGCGAAAGTCCCGATTTCAGTGAGTCACAGAGCATGGCCATCCTCAAAGAGGCTGACGCTGACATGAAGGTGGCCGAACTGTGCCGTAAGCGCGGTATCTCTGATGCCACGTCCTACAACTGGAAGAGCCAGTATGGCGCGATGGACGCCTCAGAACTCAAGCGCAACAGGGAGTGAGAATCTGACAATGCCCGGCTCAAGCGACTCTATGTAGAACTGGCGCTGGAGAATGCGCCGATGAAGGACCTCATTGCAAAAAAGTTCTAACACCAACGCAGAAACGAGATGCAGCACAGTGCTTGGTGGGCGAGCATCACATGGCTGTGGCAGGCGCTTGTCGCTGCATGGCCTTGTCTCGCTCGGCCTTCTACCGTGAGCCGCAGCCCTAGACGGTCCGTGACGCGGAAGTTATCAAGGCGCTATCAGCCCGGGTCAAAGACCGGCCAACACGTGGGTTCTGGGAAGGCTACAAGTTGCTCAAGCGCCAAGGCTAGGAGTGCAATCATAAGCGCGTTGACCGCGTTTATCGGCCAATGGGGCTCAACCGGCATCGACCGGCGAGGAGGCGCTTACCCAAGCCAGAGCAGGTACCGCTGTTTGTTACCAAGCAGCCCGACACCGTCGGGTCGGCTGACTTCATATCCAGCACGCTCATTGCTGGGCGGCAGTTTCGAACATTCAATGGGGTCGATGACTGCAACCGTGAGGGGGTCCCCATCGAAGTCGATACTTCTATCACTGCCATGCGAGTGGTACGCCTGTTTGAACGTCCTAGCGAGCAGCCGAGCGCTGCCCCAGGTCATCCGTACCGACAACGGGCCGGAGTTTCTCGCCGAGGCGTTCACCCGATGGGCCAAGGACCACGGTGTAGCTCTCCAGTACATCCCACCCGGGCAGCCTAATCAGAACGCTTACATTGAGCGATTCAATCGCACGTACCGTGAGGAACTGCTCGACCGGTATTGGTTCACCTCGCTCGATGATGTTCGAGAAGCCACGTACTGGTGGATGCGCGAGTACAACGAACCGCGACCTCACGGCGCGCTGGGCGACATGACACCCAAAGAATATCTTCACCTCGCCAGAGCCTCTAATTTACAACTGTCCTCTTGACGGGGAACTTACGTATGGGGTCCATCATAGTAGGGAACGGCGCACCTTGATTGGGCACGGATAGCCCAGCGGCCATTTACACATAGCGCTGATTATACGGTGAAGCGCATTATATTTTTGCTACTGGCGTCTGAAAACTAATCTTTTCCCAAAGCCAGGCCATGACTGTATGTCCTCGACATCAGAATGAACACTTTTGATTAGATACTTACCATCTGTAAGAACGTCCAACTCAAATTTAATGTCTTCGATGTCTTCCTGATTCACGTTCTTTCTAGTTTCATGCAGGAAATATAAAAGTATATCCGTTTCAATAATCTCAAAGGAAATTGCGCGCATATCCTTAGAAAGGAGCCCGAGTAAAGCCTGCATGACTTGTAATGCAACTGTGTTCTCTACAGTTAGCGCAGCAGATTTTGTCATGGCGTCCAGTTCGGATTCGCTGGAACGACACTCGGGCTCTTAGTTCCTTTTATGAAAAAAACATTTGTCGCTTGATCCACATAACCAGCACCAGGGTTGTTGTTGAATCCTTGAACGCTCCGTGTTCTGACTACAATATTCCCACTCCGAGTTACACCAAGAACTTCTGCTAATCCGCTGTGAAAGTCGTTAAGCACCTGCTGTGCATCCGACCCTGATCGGAAGTATCCCCCGTCATTATATAAAGAGCTGCTTTGTACATGACGAGCTTGGCGCTGGGTACTAATAGTCGTTCTGACCGCAGCTCTGTCTATTGTATTCCCTGCCGAATCAACAATAAATCTGGCGGGTGCTCCCCTCTCTGGTTCAACAGACAGTTTTCTAGTTTTTCTGAGTTGCTTGAGTGCCTTAATTGAGCCAGCCGTTACAAAGATGGAGGCGATTTTTGCACCACCCTTGATTTGGTTGCGAGTATGCTCCGGAATTTCATTCCAGCGTCTTGAAACCTTGTTTCCAGTTGCGTCATCCACATAAGTGATGGTCGCATCAATGGCTTCTCCGGTGGCTTCCACAACATCCAGTACGGCAGCGGTTTGTTCAGGATATTCGGTTGCGGACCATTCAACGGCTGCGCTGGTGCCCGCGGCAACGGCTTGACCAAGAGGATCATCGCCTGATCCGATAACAGCAAGTCCTTCAAGGGGATCACCATCCCCTGAATAAGTCGTATAACCGATGATGGCGGCGATGACGCCAATGCATATCCCCCCGCATAGCGCATTGTTCTGGGCAGCGTTCCCACCGGTAAGGGCGGCTGTATCGACATCACCGCCAGCAACCGCAACGGCTAAACCACTTGCCAGACGGGCAACATTAACGCCAGCATCCTGATATTCGTTCAACTCCTGTAAAAGTTGCTCTTTAGAAACTTCACCTGAACGCGCATCCTCCGCGCGTTTTTCCAGCCAGTCGGCCAATCGCGCCTTGGTGATCAGGCCCACTGTCTCGCCCACCACACCGCCTGCTGCACCCGAGCCACAATCACCCGAAGCGGCTGCACCCACCACACATCCAAGTGCCGCATGAGCAATCAACTGACCGGCCGTATTGAGATGACCATCATCAACGGCAGTGCCAATCTCCTGCGCGGCGTTCTCGCCGATGACGCTCGCCGCCTCCATTCTGAGCGCGGCGATGAGATTTGCATCCAACTGGCCGCCTTCGATAGCGGTGGAGACGCCCGCGTTGACCGTGGTACGGATAAGGCCACGCTGAATATCCTGTGCCACACGATCTGCCAGCGAAGCCGTTTGGGGAAGATCGATGCCAATGTCCGCAACATCGCTGATGTGGGCGGTGAGGCCCGTTGCCACCATGGCTGTTGCCAAAGAACGTAGTGAAGCGGATGAGCCAAGGGTTTCCAGTGCGGCACCCAGATCACCCTTGTTATTGATAAGCGCGATGCTCGCCTGTTTGGCCAGCGAGTTCAGTCCCGCCTGAAGGGCGGCTTGCACGACACCTTCGGCTGCAAAGCCAAGCCCCTGGGCAAGGGTTGCTGAAAGGCTGGAGAGTGCCCCGCCACTGACTGCACCCACCACAAGAGAGACGAAGGCAGCGCCGGCTTCAGTCAGTCCCTGATTTTCGTAATCCCAAGTGTCGAATCGCGCCTGAACTTCAACCCAGTCTACGCGTGGGTCATTTTTGAGCCCGCCGATCCACTCTAGTCCGGGCGATTGGGCAAGCTGGTCAATAGAGGCGTTCAGATCGCCAGTCTTTTGATACTCTACAACAAGGCCTTTTCCTGCATTGATCGTGAGACCGCCGCCGGCCTCGATTGCAACAGGCTTGATGGTTTCCCTGACGTACCCCTGGTCGCTTTCATTCCACCAGAAGATATCTTCTTCACGCCGTTCATCACGTTCAAATTCGGAATCGGTTTCTGTGAGAAGTGCGATTTTGCCCTCTTCGGCTAAGAACGTTGTTTGTTCTTCGCTGGCAAGTCTGGAAGCTTTTACTGTAATACCTTCTTTTTGGGCGGTGATGGTTAAAGCACCGCTTGCCTCAATGTCTGAACCTCGAGTCTGCGTTGAAGCGGATTGTCTGCGAATGTGGGTTTCGGTTCCAAGCAGACCACTTGTCTTGAGGTCAAGCTTCAGATCTTTGGATTGTTGGTCCTGAACAGCGACGATATCGATACCGCCGGTCGCAGTGATAGTTGTGTCTTTCCCTGAAGAAGTGTCCACGCCTCTTAACGTGACATCCCCGCCGGAATCGAGGGTGAGTGCTTCACCTGCATGAATGCCAACCAGTCGATGGGTGAGGGAGGATCTGCGATCATAGCCCCCTTTGAATTCATCCTTGGCAAGACGCTCGATTTCAAGCGCACCGAGTGCAACCGCTTTTCTCGCATCCAGTGTGGTCGAACCGCCTGAGCTGAATTGTCCACCCGTTGAAGCAATGGTTCCTTCAGCGTCCAATAACAAATCGCCGCGTGCCTGAATACGGGCGATTAGCTGATTGCGGTCGGTAAACCCGTTGCTACGCCGGTCACGGGTTTTAGCCGTATCGTTCAGGATATCATCGGCTTTGATCGTCACGTTGTCGCCGGATACCGTGCCGGAGTTGTTGGAAAACAACTTGCCACCGTTGATCACGATATCCGCATTGGCAAACAGCCCACCGCCCTGACTGAGCACGGCATCATTGGCCGTCACATTCAGACCATCATGGCCTGTCATATCGCCCGAGTTGAACAGTGTGGCCACTTGCACATTAGCCTGACCAGCCTTGATCTGCGCACTTGCAAAATTGACGTTATCCAACGTGGATGAGGCAAGATAAACGCGTGGCACCCAAACGGATTGCCCACCAACAACACGCGCTTCAAGCCATGTGATGTCCTGTGTCAGCCGCGCAACCTGAGCAGGCGTCAAGGCCACACCCAATGTAAGCCCGAGACTTTGCCGAGCATCAATAGCGTTTTCGTACAGGGATTGAACAAGACCACGAGTGTCTGTGGCGTTGCCTACATATCGTTGTCCGGTCAGCTCGAAAATCTGGTCGAAAATAAGCCGTGTTTCCACATAAGCATCACCGAAACGGCGCAGGGTCTGATCGGGGTTGTAGCCACCGACCTGATTAAGAAAAAAGTCCGAACCCAGAAACTCGCTTGGATCGATAAACTGCGAGCGGGTTTCCACCAAGAAAGGCGAATGGGGTTGCTGCGCTACATCAAAGAGCGCACTGCGTCCAAGCAAGGCAGTGATGCCGACATCGAGTGCGTCAAGATTGACAAGATTTGCGGGGCCGCTTCCGCCTGCGACATGGGCCGAATTCAGTGCACGGCTACCCGAAGAAAGGCCGATTGGTCCGGCACTTCCACGTACGGCAGTGTTGTTCAAATAACCGCTTACATCAGCATTCAGTGTGCCGCCTGCTTCAATGGATGCAAACATTGAATCATAGGTTGGAGAGGTCGTATTATGGCTGGTCGTTGTCCAGTAGCGGGTTTTCCTGCTGATGCAGATACCAAAAATGCGTCTGGCACAATATCTCTGCGAATGCTGGGTAACCGTTGTTGTATCAACCGTTTCAATCAAGTCGCGACCGGTGTTGTTCGCCGTGTTGGCAGAAATTGTGATGTTTCCATTGGCGGCAATTTGGCTATAGTGGTTGTTGAGCGTATTGGCATCAACAGTGATAGTGCCGCCCGCCAACAGTTTCGCTGCCGCAGAGCTTTGGCTTAAAGTTTCGCGGGTGGTCACCACAGTCGTGGTCGTGCTGCCCGAAGTTGAAACATTGGTCGTTGACGTGGTACCAAAAGCAAGATTGGTACGCTCATTGGTAATCGTATTGGCCGTCAACGTCAGGTCACCCGAAATGGCCTCTATATTGCCCGAGGAGTTCTTGATTGACGTTGCACGGGCAGCACTTCGACCTCTTATGGTCAGGTCAGTTTCTGCCAGAATATCGGCATTGGTGTTGGTCAGGTTTCCATTGAGCTTATAGATTGACGACGTCCCGGAATAAAACACACCCGTGTTGGTCAAATCACCAGAAAGTTCAGCCAACACATTACCATCAACCGATCCGATTTCCCCCGCATTCGTAACCGTAGCAGCTCGTAGGGTCAGGCTCTCTGCGCCATTGATCAAGGCTGTATTGAGCGAGTTGGACAAGGTGCTCAAACGGCCACCGGAACGGCCAGCAATAACCAGTGCTTTTTCGCTGATAATGGAGCCGGAATTGGTAAGGTCGCCACCTAGTTCGATAGTTCCTATTGTCTTGGCTTCTATCGTGCCGGAGTTGATTACGTTGCCGGTGACATCAATGTCCAACCCGGCAGTGCGGGTTTTCAGAACAGCTGCATTATTGAGAGACGCGATAGAATAGTTGCCGGAGCCACTGCTAATTGTACCACCTGCATTATTGTTCAGTGCAGTGCTGTGGGTGTTATTGTGCCCCTTGATCGTCAGTGCATTCGTGACACCCAGTTTGCCACTATTGGTAAGTGTTCCATCCACATTCAGACTAGCGCTTGGACCCGCAAGCTCGCCTGTATTGTCCACATTGCCATTTGTATTGACAGTCAGCTCTGACCCTTGTGCCGCAACCTTGCCAGCATTGGCAAGCGATGAAACACTAAACACCACGCCCTCATTACCGGCAATCCGTCCCGTGGCTGTATTAGTTGAAGCACCCAGCGAGGTAATATTGACGGATTTTGCAGAGAACAAATCTCCCTCATTGCGAAGGATCGTCGCCGCACTGACAACCGTTCCTGCATCACCTGCCATCCGGCCTGAATTGACAACGCTCCCGCTTGTTCCGCGCAATGTTACGGTACTTTTGGAGTTCAAGACTGCACTGCTTGTAATATCATGAGCTTCAACAAGAAGATGTCCAGCAGCCGAGTACAAACCACCAGCGAGATCGAGTGATGAAGATGATTTCAGGTCCAATGCACCCAACGCTGTCACACGGGCATTGTGAGCGGAAACATTTTCCGCCTTCAGGGCGATTCCCCCCAAGGATCGCAACACATTCGTGTTGCCATCGGCTGCGCGGTCCAGATTGATAGTCGATGCAGTAACGGTCAGTGTGTCTCCCGCGGCAAGTTGACCGTTTCCAGCGTCAAGCCGGTCTGCCTCAACGCTCAGATTGCCAACATTGCTTTGTGCGCCGTCTTCGCGGGTGCCTGATGCAACCAATGCGGCGTTACCCAGTGAAACAGAATCGGCTTTCAGGGATACATCGCCAGAAGAAGCAATCAGCGCATTGTCACCAGGCGTAACGGCACTCTTGCCGTCTAGAACAATGGCCTCATCAGCAAACAAAGTCCGCTGGACTTCAATCGATTGGGTTTTGGACGTTGCCCGGATGGCTCTCTTGGCACGTACATTGCCAAGTACCAGCTTGCCATCGGCTGTCATGGTCATACCGTGGGCATTGGCAGCCATCTGTCCTTGAGTATTGACGCCTGCACCCCGATCGGTCGAAACAATCTTGATCCGGCCCGCATACATGCCGCCCAACAGTGAGGAATCAATCGCCACACCCGGTTCATTCGCGTCAGAAGCAAGGGGCGTGATCAAACCGGTTTGATACGCATAGCTGTTGCGCCCCGCGACCAGATTAAGATCGCCCAAAACCTTGACCGGACCGCCAATACTGATCTTGCGCGACACCAGTTCAAACGCATTGACGCTATCAAGATTAGCCCCATTCAGGCCAATATTGATATCACCTTTTTCAACCAACAAGCTGTTGAGCGAGCCATTGCTGTTCAACTCAGGGCGAGCAGTAGCAAGCGTGACCCTGGGTGTATTGATAAAGCCACAGCCGTTACAGCTTATTCCATTGGGGTTGGCAACAATAACATCCGCCCGACTACCATGAACCTCAAGGGTTCCTTCCAATAGCGACCGCTTGGCGCTGATCACTTCATTCACTATAACCGATGCAGGTCCCGATGAGTTTAGGTTAGGGTTACCCTGAACTAGCCCACCCAGTTGGGAGCGTTGCAGGTTTTGATTGGAATTGTTCAAAATCGCGCCCGGTTGCCCAATATTGAATCGCTCATATTTATTATGCGATAGCCCGGCTGCATTGGGCTTAACGATATTGACTAGAGGTACACCATTACCGGCGCTTCCAACCCCCGGTTGGTTGGCCGCTGCCGCATTCTGGGCCGCTGTTATCTCTGCCGCCTGCATGATCAATGGCTGGAAAGCAAGGAGTAAACACAGCGGATACGACACGGCTTGACGCATCAAGCGGCTCATTGTGTTAGAGAAATACTGCGAATGCCTGGGTTGCCTGTTTCTAGCCATGCAATACATTCTGCGTGCTTTACACTGACATCAGCGATGAATATTTATAATTGATTGACCATTAAAAAGCCAAATTGACCCGTGCATAAGCCAATCCCGATGCAAAGACTGCCGCATCCAGATTGTTGGATGATGCGACAATATCCGACCACGCCACATCAAAACCGATCCTGCCACCGCGGCTGCGCAATCCGATGGCCGCACCGGTCAGATTTCCGCCATCGATGCCGAAGTCCTCTTCCTCGAACACATGAGCAAAGCTGAAATTCCACTGCTCATTCAACTGCAAAATATCTTCAAATCCCAAATCGACCCTCGACTGCTATTCACCGGTTGATGAGGCACCCAAATTGTCAAAGCCCACAGCTCCATACCAGTTTTTAGACTTGTTTCGTCGAACCTGCAAAACCGATGAACCCGGTTTTTGCCCCCCCTCCAGTTCAATGGTTGCATGGTTAGACCGCAGCCGGTTAAGCTGCTCAAGCCCCTGTTCAATGTCACGCAAATTGACCGGCTTGCCCACCATTGCGGGAAATGCGGTATCGATCCGGCTTCTGTTTGTATCAAGCTCACCGTCCATTACAATAGATTCCAGCTGCCCTTCGACGACAACGATCTCAAGCAAACCATCTGCCAAATCCTGCTCCGGCAACAATGCACGCGAAGTGATGTAACCTTTCTCCACATACAAAAATGTCAACTGCTTGAGAATATTGTTGAGATCGGAAAGCCCCAGATATTGTCCCTCGAACTCGGAAACGATCCCGTTGACTGCGCGAGCTTGCAACAATGTGATGCCGGTTAGCGAAACCGTGTTGACCTCAATACAAGCCTCATCCGGTGCAGCAACATCCCTTCGTGGAGGAGAAACATTTGCACCACCGGGTGGCCGGTTATCGAGCCTACTTCGCTCCAGTTGGCGCTGACGTTCGTCGGCCGCCCGGTCGCGCTCGATCTGTTCAGCCTGTCTCGCGGCATCATCGGTAGCACTTTGCGCTTGAGCCATATCTTGCAGGCCCAACAAAAACAGATTGGCAGTCAAAACAACCGGCAACACCGATTTGCAAAAAACCCGACCCAGCATGATGGCAATCGCTCGGATACATCCGCTTGCTGGATATTTTACTCTTCAGGCAGATCACCGGAAGCAAGCGCGTTGAACGCTTTGGTAAAACCCTTCAAAGAAAATTCCACCCTGATGACCTTGCCGTTCAACAGTCGGAACAACCCCGCACCGTTGTTTGCGCGCTTCAGATTCGTCAACAGAGAGTGGTCAGCAGGAATAACGACCTGACAGCCTTGTGCATTACAATGCCTGAATCTCGTCAGGAAAGGCTTTTTCTTTCCCACGATCAAACCGAAATCCGACGGCAAATGAATATCCAAATCAAGAGGCATCCATACCACCAGCGCCCATTTTACTTTTCCAGCCTTATCATTGGCGCGTATCAACGCCACATTGAACAGCTCAATATGTGCCCCGTTCTGCTGTGCTCGCACCGACTGAGCAATCTCGCATTCGGGTTGCTGTACCTCTGCTGCCTGCTTGCTCGGCACAAGACACTGGTAGGTCCAATCACTATATTGACGGATTTGTATTTTCAAATCTTGGCGGTCGTTTGAAGCGTCAGAAGCGCTTACCTGCGCATGAACCGGGTACGTCAAGTACAAGACAATCAGCAGATACCGTGTAAATTTGGCGAGTTTGCAAATCTCGATGGAGCCGTATTTTTGTTGTTTCATTTTTCAATATTCACACTATGATTTATTTATTTACAGGGTGCGATCTCAATATGATGTATATAAGCAGCTCAATCAAATCCATATCGATCGAGCTTACGCCAACATTGATCCCAACGCGCATCCGTGTGGGTCAACCCACGCAACGAGAGAACGGCTTGAACTCCAGCCTCCTTCCAGCACATGCCTCAATTGCATAGGCGCTGCTTAACCAATGTTTTACAAACGGTTTCACTAACACCCCAAACATCCACCCACTGTCGATCAATTCCAGACCTCGAATAAGACCCATTCAAACAAGACCCATTGCCTCTCGCTCCATCAGCTATTGCAACACAGGCTGCCTTGGGATATCGGTCCTTGACCTTCGATAGCTCTTGATCAAATCGACCATAACACTTTTTCTTGCCATATTACGGTGTAGCCCCCATCTCAATTGTATGCAGTCTTTGCCCTTCGCGATCATAAAGACTTATAGTACCCACCATTGACTCGCGCCAACCGCCTTCAGTTAACAACATACAGCTTCCATCTATTCCAACACTCACGCTCTTAACCGGTTTAGCTAATTGCGGTGGGGCATACGTCCATGCCTGTGCTTTCGCGTGAGCGAGTGTTCCCGCTGCGTCACCGAAATTCTCCGATCAATAAAATCAGCCACTTACGTTTCCACGAAGCGCGAAGCCCGTAATTTTTAAAGATGCCTATGAGTTAGTGTTAACAGGCCCTAGCAATTGCGCGATGCTGTGTCTTGGTGGGTAAGAGGTTCCCTAAACTGAAATGAGCCAGCACTAGGATGGAGCCGAGCTAGTCGCCAAGATGTACTAGCTGTATCCCCGCCGTCGCTTCTGCGACTTCAGTGCTGCAATAGCCCCTTCCGCTGCTTCGGCGGTTTCAAACCACTCCAGTTCGGCTTGTCCGCGCTGACCAATGCGGCCCCACTCACGGACGAGTGTCCACTGTCCAAACAAATTGGGCATTATCACCAGGCTGTAAAACCGGGCTTGGTTATTGGCGGGGTCGATTTTCTCTAAGTAAGTCACAGGCTCAGACCTAAATCAGCATAGCGCTCCAACAGTCGGTACACGCTCTGGCGGTGCCAGGCACCGCCCCGAAGAGTGGGACGCGCTTTTCGTTCATGGCACGGGTCAAACTGGCCACGGCCGTTCTCTGTGACACCTGGGAGGCCGCGGGTGATTGCGCTACCGTTGGATGGTTACCGACCGGTAACAGATTCGTATCACAGTCACTGCCTTCCCCTCGTCCGACCTATTTGCAGAAAATAATGAGCGCAACTGGACGCAGTTCGTTCCTGCCCAGGGAAGTTCTATCCTTGACGCGATGTTTCTCATCGGTAACATCGGCCTCGCCGACCGCGACGTGCTCATCCGCTGAGGGCGTTAACAGAATGATCGTAAGGTAGTTCTGGATGGCGAAAAGAATCTTCTTCAAACCGGCGCGGTCTTTGCGTGTCAGTGTCGTAGAAAGAAAAAAGAAACTGATGCGATGAACGCGGGCTGCCCGACTGAAAAATGGCCAGGCGGTCGCGCGCCGTCATTGTGTACAGCCTAGAACAAGCGCCATCTGAGGAGAGTAGGAAGAGCAATGAGTACAGTAAGCAGACGCGGGTTCCTGAAAACCAGCGGCACTAGTGTCGCCGCGGGGGCCGCCGCAACCATCGGCGCCGCAACCATCGGCGGTGTTGCCGTCGCCCCTGACGCGCAAGCCGCCACGTTCGAGCAAAAGACGCTCGCGCGAGCCAAGACGCTAAAGATGAACGTCCCTGTGACCTTCACTTATCCTGACGCGTCGTCGCCGTGCACGCTCGTCAAGCTGGGACAGGCGGCGTTGGGCGGCGTTGGGCCTGATGGCGATATCGTGGCCTACAGCAGCCTCTGTACGCACATGGGGTGCCCGGTGGCCTACGACCCGGAGCGCAAAGTCTTCAAGTGTCCTTGTCACTACAGCACCTTCGATGCCGAGATGGCAGGGCAGATGGTGTGTGGTCAGGCGACCGAGGATCTGCCACGGATTGTCCTGAGCTACGACGACAAGGACGACAGCGTGCAAGCTGTTGCGGTCGATGGGCTCATCTACGGTCGTCAGGCCAACGTGCTTTGAGGGGGCCATGTCATGAGCAGCAAAAAAGACCGCATCCCGCTCCCGCCGATCGATGCCAAGAAATCGTTGATGACTTGCCACTTTTGCATCGTCGGTTGTGGTTATCATGTCTACAAATGGGAGGCAGGCCGCGAAGGCGGCCGCGCCCCGCATGAAAATGCGCTCGGCCTTGATTTCCGCACGCAGCTTGCGCCGCTTGCCACCACGATGACACCGGCGATGCACACGGTCATAGCGGATAAAGACGGGCGCTCACACAACGTGCTCGTCTCGCCTGACAAGGAGTGCTCCGTCAACCAGGGGCTGTCCTCTACGCGGGGCGGTCAGATGGCGAGCATTTTCTACACCCCGGACGGAGCCGGCGCGAACCGCCTGCGCTATCCGAGCGTATTCACCGGTGATGACCGTGTCGATACGAACTGGCAACAGGCGATGGCGGTCTACGCCGGGGTTGCAAAGCGCCTGCTCGATGAGCACGGTCCCGACCCGATCATGTTCAACTGCTTCGACCACGGCGGCGCCGGGGGTGGGTTTGAAAACACCTGGGGCACCGGCAAGCTGATGTTCTCGGCGTTGCAGACCAAGATGGTGCGGATCCACAACCGCCCAGCCTACAACTCCGAATGTCACGCGAGCCGCGACATGGGCGTCGGGGAACTCAACAACTCCTATGAGGACGCCGGGGTTGCCGACGTCATCCTCTCGATCGGCGCCAACGCCTATGAGACGCAGACGAACTACTTCCTCGCCCACTGGATCCCCAATCTCACGGGTGCGACCGTGGACAAGAAGAAGGAGTGGTTTCCTGGCGAGAGCGCTGGGCGCGGCCGCATCATCTTCGTCGATCCGAGGCGCAGCCTGACCGTCTCGGTTGCAGAGGGTGCGGCGGGCAAAGAGAACGTGCTGCATCTTCAGATCGAGCCCGGTACCGACACCGCCCTCTACAATGGTCTGCTGACCTACGTCGTCGATCAGGGCTGGCATGACAAGGACTTTATCGCCCAGCACACCACTGGCTTCGACGCGGCGCTCAAAGCCAACCGCATGAGCCTTGAGGAGACCAGCAAGATCACCGGTGTATCAGTCGCCGACATCAAGAAGGCTGCGCAGTGGGCGTACCAGCCCAAGGCCTCTGGGCACCGCCTTCGGACGATGCACGGGTATGAAAAAGGCATCATCTGGGGCAATGACAATTACCGGATTCAGTCCTCGCTCGTCGATCTGTGCCTGGCCACCCACAATGTAGGCCGGCGCGGCACAGGCGTGGTGCGCCTGGGCGGTCATCAGGAAGGCTACGCCCGTCCGCCCTACCCAGGCCCGCGGCCGGCGCCGTACATCGACCAGGAAATAATCAACGGCAATGGCAAGATGCTCACGGTGTGGGCGTGCAATTCCTTCCAGACGACCCTCAATGCGGAGCAGTACCGTGAGGTGGTGATCAGGCGTTCAAACGTCGTCAAGGAAGCGCTCGCCAAGGCGCGCGGCGCGACCGCTGATGAGTTGGTCGATGTCATCTACGATGCCGTGGAGAATCGCGGCGGTCTCTTCGTCACGGTCATCGATCTCTACCCGACGAAATTCGCCGAAGCAGCGCATCTAGTGCTACCGGCTGCTCACCCCGGTGAAATGAATTTGACTTCAATGAATGGCGAGCGCCGTATGCGTCTGTCCGAAAAGTTCATGGAGCCCCCGGGGGAGGCCAAGGCCGATTGTCTGATTGCCGCCGATATCGCCAACGCGATAAAGGCGCTCTACGAGAAGGAAGACAACGCCGCGATGACGAAGCGGTTCTCGGGATTCGACTGGCAAACCGAGGAGGATGCTTTCAACGACGGCTTCCGCAAGCCCGAGGGCATCGACAGTCAGGGTGGTGGCACTGGGCATATGGTGACCTACGAGCGCTTGCGGGCCATGGGCAACAATGGGGTTCAGCTCCCCGTCAAGGAGTACAAGGACGGCAAGCTCGTTGGCACGCCGATGATCTATGCCGACTACAAGTTCTCGACGAGCGACGGTAAAGCACACTTCCAGCCCTCCCCATGGAACGGCCTGCCGGCTCCAGTTGCGGCTCAGAAGAGGAAGCATCGCTTCTGGATCAACAACGGGCGGGCAAATCACATCTGGCAGACTGCGTACCACGACCGGCACATCGATTTCCGCAGAAAGCGCTATCCGATGGCGCCAATAGAACTGAACCCCGAAGACGCGAGAGAGTTTGGCATTGAAGCCGGCGATATTGTCGAGGTGTACAACGACTACGGCTCCACGTTCGCTATGGCATACCCCGATCCGGATATCCAGCGCGCCCACACCTTCATGGTGTTTGCCTATTGGAACGGTATCGCCGGGGATGTTGTCACCGAGTGGACCGACCGGAACGTTGTGCCGTACTACAAGGGAACGTGGGCCAGCTTGCGCAAGGTCGGGAGTATGGACGACTACAAGAAGACCGTCAGCTTCAAGCGCCGACGCTGGGTCTAGAGGATGTGTAGAAGCGCTCATAGCAAACGGGGAACGGGGCATATCCAGTGCCCTTGTCCTCTTCCGTAGCACACGAAATCTGCAAAAGCCGAGCAGCCGTTTCAGCCACCAAGTGTTGCTGTGCTTACAGTCGCGGCCATCATACGCTGCGGACGGATGATGCCGGTTGTTGGCTTGCTGAGCGTGTTTCGACAACCAGTCATAGGGTGTCGGATAGGACACTCACGGACCATGAAATCCACCGCATTCAATCTATTATGGCAACTCTTCCTCGAGATCAAGCGTGAAATGTTTAGCGACCTTGAAGCGGTTAAATATTCTCCCTACTCGAAGCCCGATCTTCTCCAATGAGCCAGATCGAGGGCGGAGCCTCTGGTTAAAGAGTGTGTGCCCATGAGTAAGGGCGCTAGTGGATTGCGATTGGCCGTCCGTGTGCTGCACCGCAAGCGGGACAAACCGGCCAATACCTCTCTACAATTAGAGGGCCGGTCTTTCTGGGTGCTTCGCCGGGCTGCACCGCCGGCAGCCATCGCGGTAACGGTACATGTACGGCGACATTCCCGGTAAAGCCCTACGGTGTTTCAATGACAACAATTTTTAGCGATACGGCTAGGAGTATCCACCCATGTGGCGATGGATATCAGTCGCAGTACTAGCACTGGCAGCTCACAATGCTGGCGCCGGGTTCGATGACGCGATAGCGGCGTATAAACGCGGGGACATCAAGGAGGCCGTGGTTGGGCTTCGTGCCGCTGCTGAGCAGGGCCACACGGACGCGCCTTACATCTTGGGTTACATCTATTTCCACGGCGACGGCATCGCCACCGATGATGTGGAGGCGGCGAAGTGGTTTCGCCTGGCCGCCAAAAAAGGCGATGCCGAGGCCCAATACTACTCAGGCCTCATGTATGAAAAAGGCCGTGGTGTACCGGTCGATATGCCTAAGGCTTTGCGATGGTACCGCCAGGCGGCGCGGCAGGGAAACGCGGACGCCGCGCACAATCTAGGGTTCATGCTCAGCAACGGCGAGGGTGTGGCCGCCGACGATGAAGCCGCCGTGCAGTGGTTTAGGCGCGCGGCGGAGCGCGATCATGCCGGTGGGCAGGCTAGATTGGGCGCCCTGTACGCTCTTGGCCGGGGGGTGAAAGTCGATGACGATGAGGCGATCAAATGGCTGCGTCTGGGCGCCGAGCAAGGTGACGCCGGCGCCCAGTACAATCTAGGCATGATGTACGCCCTAGGCAGAAGTGTGTCTAAAGACGACGTGGAGGCGGTGAAGTGGTTTCGAAAAGCCGCCGAACAAGGCGATGCGGCGGCCCAGGACCGGATCGGGGTCAGCTATGTTCTGGGTTGGGGGGTACCGGTTGACTATGCCGAGGCGGCGAAGTGGTTCCGCCTGGCCGCGGCGCAAGGGCAGGCAGCGGCGCAAGCTACTCTAGGTACCTTGTATGCTAAGGGTGATGGGGTGCCGGTGGACTACGCCGAAGCACTCAAGTGGTTCGAAGCTGCGGCCAAGCAAGGCAACTCCGATGCGCAGTACAGCTTAGGTCTGATGTATGCCGAGGGTAACGGGGTAGCAGCGGACGATGCGGAAGCGGCACGCTGGTACCGCCGGGCGGCGGAGCGGGATAACACCGCTGCACAGATACAACTGGCGTTTATGTACGAACAGGGCCGCGGCGTAGAAGCTGATGTTACCGAGGCGGGCCGGTGGTTCCTGCGTGCGGCCTTGCTGGGCGATGCCGAAGCGCAGTTCAACGCAGGGCTCCTGTATGCCAACGGTAACGGCGTTAGCACTGATCCTAGCAGGGCGGTGGAATGGTTTAAGCGGGCGGCTGAACAAGGTCACGCCGATGCGCAATGGCAGTTGGGGGCGATGTACATTCTAGGTACGGGGGTGGAACTCGATTATGCCGAGGCGGCCAAGTGGTACCGGTTAGCCGCCGAGCAAGGCCACTTAGAAGCGCAGACCAGGCTTGGTGTTATGTATACCAACGGCAACGGGGTGGAAGCCGACCGGGCGCAGGCGTTGCGGTGGCTGCGCCTGGCTGCGGAGCAAGGTGGCACTACCGCGCAAGATTTACTGGATACTATGCAAGCCTCCGGCCCGGCAGTAGCGGCGAAACGGCAGCGGACCTTGAGCCAGTTGCTGCAAGCGGCGGAAAAAGGCGAAACCGGCGCGCAAATCAAACTGGGCAATATGTTCGCGCGCGGCACGGGCGTACCAGTGAATCACGCGGAGGCGGCGAAGTGGTATCGGCTAGCGGCGCAAAGCGGCGATAGCCGGGGGCAGTACAACCTGGGTAATGTGTACCGTCTTGGCAAAGGTGTGGCTGCTGACGATGCCGCGGCGGTGAAATGGTACCGGTTAGCTGCCGAGCAAGGGAATGCGGGTGCGCAAACCAACTTGGGCGTCATGTTGCAAAATGGCCGTGGCGTTCCCGCTGATGACGAGGCGGCGGCGAAGTGGTACCGTCTGGCGGCCGCGCAGGGCTACGCGCTTGCACAATTCAACCTGGGGGTGATGTTCGCGAACGGCGATGGCGTACCCAAGGACAATGTTGAAGCATATGCTTGGTTCAGTTTGGCCCATGCGGAAGGGGACGCGGGGGCCGAGAAAGCCTTAGAAGTAATCCGCGAACTGCTGACGCCGAACAAGCTCGAAATGGCGCAGGCGCGGTCTCGTGAACTGAACGCGGAAATAGTCCACCGCCAGCCAACGCCGCAGGGCAGATCGCCATTGGCGCGGCCGGCTAAAGTTGCGGTGTCGCCGGCTCAAGTATCACCGGCCTTGAGGCTGTCAGCTCCGGCGGCACCCGCCTCGGCAGTGACGGCCAAGGACGCACCGGCTGGGGTCCCAACGGTTGAGGTCTCTACGGCCAAGGCTCCAACGGTCAAGACTCCAACGGCCAAGGCTCCAACGGCTAAGGCTCCAACGGCCAAGACAGATAGACTGGTGCACCATATTCAGGTCGCGCTGGCCGATAAAGGACTAGACCCAGGGCCTATTGATGGGGTGCTGGGAGAGAGCACTAGAGCGGCGATACGGGCGTATCAGCGCGGTGTCGGGATACCTGCAACCGGTGAGCCTACGGTCGAGCTGCTGATGACCTTGATTTCGAACTGACAAGGTATGACCGGCAGCGGTGCGGTGGGCGGGTGCGGTGGATGTTTATGTTGTTGACGAGCCGACCCGTACCGGTGACACTTCATCGATCACTCGATCATCCTTATTTGGAGATTCGATGAGCTATCGTGAGTAGCAGTGGCGTATTAGGCTCTGCGCTGGGCCTCTCAACCTAAGTAATTGATCACATTCGAGCAATTGCTCATATTGGGGCAGTCGATCATATTGTGCAGTTAGGGCGGAGGGTGCAGTTGGGTCGCAGGCGGGCTGTTGCCGCAGCCTCCCCCCACTTCGAGACTTAAGGATAGGTGAATGTGCGTCACAGTCACCATACCGGAGAATCCAGTGACTAATAGTAGTCGAGTTGCGCTCTTTTTGTTGTGTATTTATGTAGGCAATGCGTATGGCGTTGACTTGCTAACTGTTAACGAGCAGCGGACACTGGATTCATTGAAACAGGAATTCAGCGTCGATGACATGCTGATCTCAGCGAATGACAGGCTGTCGTTGTACAACAAGAGAAAGCATGCACACGCCGATCTGTTAACCGAGATCGAGCTTAAAAAGACTAAATATCAAGAACTCATTGCGCAGTTGCCGGAGGTGATTCGGGCCAAAGGTAATGCGGTCTCCATGTATACGGAGATCGAAACCTTGGTCACTACGGTGCAATCCTTGGAGGGCAAGGTAGAATCGGAGAGCCGGGCATTAAAGATCGACTACGAACTGATACAGGCCGAATACCGCAAGATTGAAAACGCCCGAGCTAACAAGAATGAGAGGTTGCTGGCACTGAAGGCCGAGATCACCAAGAGAATTGTCGATGATCTTGCCGGGTCCGGTAGCGCTCAGGCCAGGACCAGGGACGGGACTGTTTCGTGCTCCAAGTTCAAAACGATGCTCGACTGTCTAAAGGACGCCAAGACCGCGGCCATGTCCCGTGAAGTGGAGAACGATCCGTTTATAGACGACAAGAGCGTATTGCTGTCTTACGAAGTGCTCGATGCCACCATGAACCTGAGCGGTAACTTGAAGTACCGCGTCGAGATGGTGTTTAAACCTTCTTACAACAGTGAAATCGATGCACTGCTAAATGAAAAGCTGGGACTTAACTCCGCTGTAGTCAAGCTGATCAGCAATGTGGAGGCGGAATGGTTCATTGACGGTGTCAGGGTCGGAAAAGGAAAACAAATCAGTCAGAGTGTGCCTCTGGGCAGGCACATCATCGTGGCCTCTTATGGTTCCGATGCCCAATCGACCGTCGAGTTCATTCAAAGCAGCGGAGAATACCGGTATAACTTCGCTTCGGCGAAGAGAAGCGGGTGGGCAAAGCCGCGCAAGAAAAAACCCGCCCCCGCCCCTGTGGCCAGCAAACCCGTGGTTGGCAAACCCGTGGCCAGCAAAGATCAATCCAAGCCGGTGAAACGCACTCCGGTCGCCAGCGAAGACCTGCACTCCAAGTCAAATCCTGTGCCGGCGATCAGCAAGCAAGAACCTAAGGCCCAAGCCGAAAAAGTTTGTTTTGGTAAGAACCGCTGTTACTGAGTTCCTATCTATAGGGCACCTCTAACAATGCACTTTTTCCGCGATTGCGGCGTCAGCTCCGTGCTCGAATCCTCAGGTATCACCTATACACTGCGGTTCTGCGCGCGGTGCTTCCTTGCACTCACGAAAAAATGACTATTTTTAGAGGCGCCCTATAGGACTAGAAGAGGGCAGGACAAGGAGAGCTATAGTTATGACCAATAAGAAATTCGTGCTTGTTTGGGCGTTGGCGCTAAGCTTCAGCCTGTCAATTCTAGGCGTGGCACGGGTGTCTCACGCCGGGGAATCGGCTGCTAGCAGTTACTTTACCGATGTTCAATTGGTCAATCAGTTCGGTAAGCCGATGCGGCTGTATACGGACTTACTCGAAAATAAAATCGTCATCATCTCAACATTTTTTACCCGCTGTCAGGGCAGTTGCCCGGTTATCAACGGAAAGTTGGCTGTGCTTCGCAACGCTTACACGACGCGGTTGGATAAGGACGTTCATATCATTTCAATCACCAACGATCCCGACTACGACACACCGCAACGCATAGCTGAGTACGCCCGGCGCTTCAAGGCCCAAGCCGGTTGGTATTTCCTCTCCGGTTCGGTTGACGATGTTAATTTCGCCAATTACAAACTTGGCCAATATGTCCAAGAACCGGCGGCCCATAGAGATGTGATCATCATGGGCAACGAGCGGTCCGGGCTGTGGAAAAAAATTAACGGCAAAGCGGCCATAGATGCCATCAAAGTATCGTTTGACGAAGTGCTAAACGACGCCAATTGATCGGCTCTACTCGATAGGCTCGCTACTGCGGTTCGGGCGGTGGCCGTGCGTGGCCCGCCCCTGACGGTTGCAAGCCTGACGCTTGCAAGTTGCCGCCTAGCCGTTGCAGGTAGGCAAATAAATGATCGAAATCGGTCAGTGAGATCTGAAAGCGGGGCATCACTGGGTTCAGGGGATTGCGCGCCGGGTCCAATCCGCGCGTGAGCGCATCGCGTAGCGCGCGTTTGGTGTATGGACCACGCGTGCGCTTCGCGGTGTCATGTGGTTTTGTCAACGTTTGCCAACGGATATCCGGTACGTCGATACCGCCCTCGGAACCGCCACGGCCATCAGCACCGTGGCACGCGGCGCACGGAAATGCACGGCCCGCAAGGGGGGCTGGCGAATACGGGAGCTTCACCATAAAAGGATAACCGGATGACGTGCGGCCTTCCTGGTAAATCAAGCGCCCGCGTTGTTCGGCATCAGTGAGCGGCGCACCGGCAAGCTCGCCAATCAAGAATGAAATCAATATTCCTAGGATAGCGGATCGTGTTGCCGCTATCGCTGCGGGCCGGTGCATAACACGGTTTCGCGCTGGTCCAACATATCTTCGAAGATGCTATCCCACCGGGCCGCGATGTTGTCCCATTGGTAGTCGGGGCGGGTCGCCGTCCGGCGGGAACGGGCCGATAAGGAATCCAGTTCCGCTGGGTTTTGGTAAAGCTGATCGAGCGCACGGGCGACTTCTGCCGGTGCCACCATATGACCTTCGGTCAAAAAATGTTCCGAGGTAAAAGTGACCGCGGGTTCCAGCAGGGCAGCCGAGCCAGCCCATAACTCCTGGCAGGCGCTATGATGGGGAACCACCTGCGCCGCGCCCGTAGCGGCGTGTTCGAAACTGACTAAGCCCCAACCTTCGCCGATCGATGTGTTGAGTCCCACGTCGCAGGCGTTATAGATGCAGTTCAACACATCGTCGGGTACAGCGTATAAATAGTGGGTATCGGAGGTGAGGATCAAACGATCTTCGATGCCATACCGGCGTGCCAGCGATATCACATTCCAACCGCAGTCCTGCACCCCCATGTGCAGATAAAGCTTCACGTTATCCGGTTTGTCTGCGGCGAAGTCGGCAAAGCCCCGCAGCGTGATATCGACCCGTTTGCGCGGTTGATTGCGGTTGCCATTTAGAACGATGAAGGCATCGTCTAGCGCTTCATTGCGAAACAGCCGCCGGCGCGCCAGTACCCGCCCTGGCATTCCATCCTCCTCGGGAATAGGGTAAAACGCGCCAGTATCCACCCCGTGGGGAATGATATGCATGGGCATGTCTTGCGCAGCGGGGTCCTCTAAGCGCGCAAAAGCCTCGCGCATGGTGCACCTGCCGAACTCGGTGTAGACCACCATTGCATCCAAGCGGTTAACGCCCCGCACTAAATGAGGCTCCAAAGGCGCCGCGTCTACCGGGCAGTAAGCCAGGGTTTTATAGGACTTAGTCTCATCTTGCAATGCATCCAGGTACGAGCCCACTATCCATACATCGTTAACGAAGAACAACAGCTCCGGCTCGATGTCATCAATGAGTTGGGGTAATTTCTCCCGGCCCAGATAATCGCCATCCACTCCTGCGGGATACATGGTCCATGGGTGGGAGTGTTCCTGGTTGCCATAGTTGATGGCGAAGTGATGAAACTCGTAACGCTCGCACAAGGGGCCTAGAATGCTGTGAACCACGCGCGAAAAACCGGTCGCCACTAATCCGTCGCCTACAACTATTATCTTGGGTTTGGCTATTATCTTGGGTTTGGCTATTATCTCGGGTTTGGTTACGGCTTTAGGTTTGGCGCCTTTGGTCATCATACTCTCCAAGGCGCGGGGTTTAGATACGATACTGTATACAGATCCAATGAATCAGCCCACTGCACGAAACCCGGGGTTAATCGGGCGCGTTGTGTTTGCCGCAATCTGGCCGTGAGTTCACTTGGGAAATAACGTTCCAGCAATACCAACGGAGCATAGCTTGCGCGGGCGTCCATGTTCTGCACCAGGTGTTGCGGGGTTTTCAATAGCGGCACCAACCGGGCCATATCCAATAATTGAAGCAGGCGAAAATTGTTGTGCAGTATGTGATGGGTGCCGTGTAACAACAGATAGCCCCAGAGATCATCCACATCCATTAACCAGGCGTTGCACCCGGCCAGCGTGCTCTTGTACGCACCCGCCCATACTTGTTCGGTGATATCCACCGGATCATCCACCAGCTTCTCGACGCAGCGCGGATGCACTTCCAAAATGCGCGGGTTGTCGGGGTGCTCCGAGGTCTCATCGACTATTTGCATATTGTCCGGCCGTTGAAACTTGGTATGTTTCCAGCCCCCAAAGCCCCGCGCATATCCAAGCTCGGCCAGCAGGCTGGCTGCGGTGTCGAGGTCGCAGGCGTCAATCAACAGATCGATGTCGTTCATTGGCCGCGAACCGATGTCTTGATACACCCGTTCACCGATGGCCAGTCCTTTCATGGCCATCACCTGAACGCCGCGCCCTTCAAACAGCATCAATATATCCGCCAGCTCCACCGCCATGCGCGAAATGCGCGCGTGATTGTTCGTGTACTGGTGGGCGAGCCAGTCACGCATCCGTGCCGGCCACACGCTGGCGGACGGGCCTTCGATGTGCAGGAGGCTTGCGACACCGTGGGTCGCGCACACGGACGGCAGCAATTCCCATTCGGCTGAGGTGACCGAGGACACGTCCGCCGGCGGCGATGCTACCCACTGCGCCACCAAATCCGTGAGCCGCCGCCATTGTTCCGCTGATGCACTCATCGCCATCGACAACTAGGTTTGATCAAACAGCGGTTCGAGTAGATCCAGCGCTGCTTCTATGTCGTCGCCGAACCGCAAGGTGAACGCGCCGTTGGCCAAGAGATCTCGAATCGCCGCTTCGTACCCAAGCGCTTGTGCTTCCTTGATGGCGGCGCCGGCTAACCAACTATTGTAAGCGATATCGGGGTCGCAGGGGCTGAGCGAACTGATCCCGCCAGGCGCCCGCTCAAGTAACACGACCCGGCCAGGAGGTGCGCAGGTGGCGGTACATCCGGGGCGCATCTTCTGCAAGTCAACCGCCAGTTTGACTTCGCCATTGATCTGCGCAGCCGCCGGAAGGTGCGCCAATTCGGGAAACAAGGTGCGCGCGTCGGCCAACATATGGAACGGTGAGGGCAGTCCCCACCAGCGGCCACCGGACACGTCAATCCACACCGCATCCTCGGCCAACGCCTGAAAGCGGCGGCGCGCGGCGGCGTAGGCGAGGGTGGTTTTGCCGTGGCCGCTGGGTGCCCGCAACAGCAGCGCCTGGCCGTCTTTGCAGATGGCGGCACCGTGCACGCCTATGAAACCGCGCCATTCCAGGGCGAAATAGACGGCGAAGTCCAGGAAGTGCCAGCGAAAAAACGCCTGGTTGGCAAGAGTAGTGGAGGAGAAATAACCAAAGCCCGAGCGGCTATTCCGATCGATGATCAACACCGAATCGCGCCCGGTGGTTTGATAAACAAGCGGTCCCTCAATGCGAAATAGGGGGTTGCCCAACACACCGTCGTCGATGTCGTGCTCGAATAAGCGTAGGCAAAAATCCGGCGCGCCCTCTGGCGCCTGTTCACCGTAGATGGAAAAAGAGGCATGGGCCGCCGCTGCCACCTCATCGGAGTTGGTGAGCAGCCGCAGCTTGATGCCCATGGGCGCGAACCAAAGATCGTGATTGACCGCGGCGGGGGCGGCTAGGTAAGGCCGTTCTTCCACCATGGCTGCGCTCAAAGGCTATCGCGTTGCGGGACCCGCAACGACACCAGTTTTTTCGCCAGATTGAGCTCCCACGGTTGCGCGTAAATCCCGGTGTGATAACGCCACTGCGCTAGGCAACTCAACACCGTTTTACCCCACCGAGGCACACGGTAGTCCTGCACCGTGGGGAATCGGCAGCCGAGCACAGTGGCGAAGTCGTGCACCCGCTGGCGCATCTTGTCCGATAACCAGGGCGCGTCTTGGTGGCATACATAATTCAACCATTGCTGCTGCGTCCACTCCTCGGGCGTGGCGGGTAGCTCGGGGCCGGCCGGGCCGTATTGATCCAGCACGGGCATGCGCAGTCCAGCCGCTTTAGTCTTGGCCGTCGCTTTCTCTAGGCGCGGCGTCGGGCTATAGAAATACAAGATGACCTCGCAGCGCGGGTGGACAGCTTTTAGCCGTTTGATAAACCCCAGGGTTTTTTCAATCTCGCCTTCCGGATCGGTTGGCCCGCCTAAAACAAAGGAGAACTCCGGAATGACCCCGTACTCGAAGCAGCGCCGGGCTACTTCCATGGTGTGATCGACACGGGTGCCTTTGCGCATACCTTTTAAAACATCATCGCTGGCCGCTTCCGCGCCGATGAAAGTCATGGTGAGACGGCTTTTGCGAATGAGTTCCCACGTTTGCGTGGAAAGATTGGCCAGGGTGTCCGCCCTCGCGTAGCACCACCACGGCATTCGCACTTTGCCCAAAGCCTCCAGCAAGGGCACACTTTTGGCTTCCGTGTCGAAGAAATTATTGTCGTAGAACTGCATGGCGGTGGCACCGTACCGATCGCGCAGTATGGTGCAGGCGTCGAGTAACCGCTCCGGCGCCTGCAACCGGGTAACACCGTTGTACATACTGACGACGCCACAGAATTCGCAACGGTAGCGGCAACCGATGGCCGCCTGATGCACGCCGGTGCGCTTGCCCATGAAGCTAGGGCGCATGTAAGGCTCAACGTCACCTAGCCGCTCGTAGGGATAGGCGGGGTAATCGTCGGGAGGACGGAAGTGACGGTCACGGTTATGTATCACCGCGCCCGCGCCTTTCCAGCTAAGGCCGGCGATGCCGTGCAGGGCGGATGTATCGGTAGCCGAGTTCAACGTATCCAAAGGTGGCCCGGCGTCGGCCACGCAAGCTAAAAATTCGAGCAGTGTATCTTCGCCTTGGCCGCGCACCAGATAATCCACGTAGGGCGCATTGAGGGCGGAATCCGGGTACATGGTGGGGAAATAACCACCCCACACGATCGGCACCTTGGGCGCATGTGCCCGAATCGTCTGCGATATCTCGATGGCGGTTGCCACTTGCGGGCCCGGCATCACACTGATGCCCACCACGCAGCCGGGCGATTCGTCTATAGCTTTGGCGATCTCTAAAGCAACGCTGCCGGTGATATTGCCGTCGAACAACCGGTATTCGTGCTTGCCTTCTAGCACGGCGGCTAAAGCCAACAATGACAGCGGCATGCGCACGGCGCTTGGACTGCACATCTTCGGGTTGACGAGTAGTACTTGCGTCACGGTTTCCTGCGCCTTCCAATCATCACCGCCGGACCAATTCCAAGGTGATAAAGCGGCCCATGCTTTTTATGCCGGGTAGCCGTCCTAGATGCGGCTCCAGGGTGCCGGCAGCCCGGAGCAGCGCATGGGGCAACCAACATCCCGCCCGTTGCGGCCACAAAAAGCCGAGCGCGTATTCGCGCTTGAGTTCGAAGTTGCCGGCGAAATAGTGACCATATACTTCCCCGGGGGAGAATAGATGGTGCGCCACGGCGACGCCACGAATGCGCTTCGTATAAGTTTTTTCCCACGCCAGTCTGTGGGCGGCTCTTGGGCCGTGCCGCGCAAAGCAGTACAACCGGCGCCACAGTCCGGCGGGACAAAGCGCGTGCAACACGGCGTTGGCGCCGGGGCGTAAAACCCTGGCCGCGCTGGTGCTATAGGCTCGTAGATCGGTGACTGTGTTAAGGCCGCTAAAAGTCGAGACCATACCGTCGAAGGTGCCCGCCGCAAATGGCCATGGCACCGCTGCATCGTGGATCCGAGTGTCTACCCGGTGGGCCAAGCCGGTGGTTTGTGCTTTTTCGCGCAGTGCGCCGAGCATGCCCGGTGAAATATCGATACCGGTTACGTTGACGCCGTTCGCCGCTAGGTGCAGCGTGTCGATACCGGTGCCGCAGGCGACGTCCAACACCCGGTCGCCGGGGGCGAAAAGAGCGCTGTAACGCCGCCATAACAAATAGCGCATCCACCGATCGTCGTCCAACAGGCCGTCGTAATCCGGGGCGATGGCATCATAAGCCCGCGCCGCTTCGCCAGATACGTTGGCCGCGCCAGAGGCGTCTGCCGGGATAGGGCTCGTGTTCATCGGAGCGAAACCCACCGCGCCTTCGGCCCATCGCTGGCGAAGCTGACCACGAATGAGCCGGACGCACCCTCGCGGCGGTACGGCCCAAAGGTAAGCGCGGGCGCAAATCCGCTCCTATATCCGTCAAAGCTCTCCAAGGCATCCACCAGCGCTTCCCTGGTCACATTCCGGCCTGCCAAGCGCAAGCCCTGCGCCAATGACTCCAATGCATGCAGGGTGAAGACTTGGGCGCCTAGGTAACGCTTGGGCAGGCTTGCGCTTCGGGCCAAATGCAGGTGCCGGGCGCTGGTTTCGCTGCGTGATGGCGCGGTAGGGAACGCCAGCAGCACCTGCCTTGGATCGGCAATTTTACCCAGTAGCGAGGCGCCGATCAGGGGGCCGGAAAGCAGCAATAGGGGGGACCAATCGGCTTTTTGGGTGGCTGCAAGCAGTGCCTCGGCCTGCGCTTGGCTGCCTAGAAACATGACTGCCGCCGTATCGGTGTCGCGTAAGTCTTCAACCATGCGGCCAAGCGCCGCGCCCCGGCTCGGCAGCTCGACGGCAGTGAGAGAATCCCAGGGGCGAACACCGCTTTGTTGCACGGCGGCAGTGATGCGCTGTGCCACCCGTTTGTGCCTACCCGTGTCGTGCCTACCCGTGTCATGTCTACCTGTATCGGAAAACACGATGACGGCGCGGGTGGGGCCGTTCACCTGATCTCGGGCAACCTGCAGCAGCGCCTGGCCCTGTAGACTTAAGTCCGGCAGCACGTGAAATACGTACCGCCCGGTCTCACGGTGTACGCCCGGAGCGGTCAGCAAACCGATGATAGGTATTCGAATCTGCTCGGCAAGGCTGGCCATACCCGCTTCAACCCCGCCCGCGTGAGAGGCCACCAGCGTCAGGATATCGCCTTCGCTCAGGAATTCGCGCACCACCCGAAGCCGCTCCGAAGGGTCCTCGGGTGGGCGTAAATAATCCACTTCCAGGACGCGGCCGAATAGCCCGCCTTGCTCGTTCAGCCATTGCACATAGGCTTCAGCGGCCAGGTGAACGGCTTGCCCCATGCCGTCCAATAAGCCTTCAGGCGGCAGCACTACCCCTAGGCGAATTTTCTGCGGCGCCAATCCAGGATCGGCGACGGTACCTAGGGTCAGCAGATAAGCGGCAAGAGCTTGTTGTATGGGCGCGGACATCCGGTATCTAGGCATGTCCACCGATAGAGCATTACCCGAGGAATCGATGCCCTTGGCGATGGCCCGGATCAGAGTATCGGTGTTGTAAGGACCGTGTTCGCGGCGCCCCTTGCGTCCCACCGCGTAGGGTCTACTCAAGGCCGGTCTTGAGATATCGGAGGGCACTTGACCACCCTCGGGCCGGCCCCGGCCATCGTGGCCATGGCATTTAAGACAAGGAAATAACCGGCCATCCGCCGCTACCCGATCCGCCCCGGAACCGAACTGCGCCGTTATGGCGCTGCCGTCGGTGCTGGTCCCGGTCAGGTAGATCTGTTGCCCTTCGCGGGCTAAAGGAGTTAACGGCTCTTGACCTGAACGGTCGTCAGTCAAGGCACTGAGAGGCGTACCACAGGCGATGACGATGGTCACTGCCCGTGCCACTACCCCTGTAACTACCCCTATAGCTACAATCGGGGCGTGCGCCCAAGGCCGGGCGGTGCGAGTCGCTTGCATACGCTCTGGTGCTGGCGCTGGCCGGCGCCCTCAGGAGGGCGGTAACAACGCTTTGATCGATGCGGCCAGATAACGCGGCGGTGCGAGACCGTCAGTGTGCACCCACTCACTGGATGATTGCTTGCCGATCAGGACCACCGGCGCATGGAAACGCTTATCGGGGGTGTACATCCGAAGTGAGCGCAGCAGGTCGTCGATGATCCCTTTAGGGCCCGTCAGCAAAGTCCAACCCGGACCGCCGCCCAGCTTGGCACGCCAAGCAGCCAGTCGGGCTGGCGTGTCTACGGCGGGATCGACAGTGATCGAGATGAGGTGTACATCCTTGCCCACCCGGCCGCCCAGGTATTGCGGCCGGCTGAGTTGGGCGAAATATAACCCCGCCGTCGAACATATAGTGGTGCAGGTGGTGAACACCGTATTGATGGCGACCACCTTGTCTTTTACCAAATCTGCGAAATCGACCGGAGTACCGTGTTGATCACGCAGTGTCACGCCGGCCGGGATGGTGATGGCCGTTGGGGAGCGTTCGGTCAACTCGGCGTACTTTGATGCATCACCGTGGGCCATGGCGGTGGGTGAGCCGAGTCCCAGTATCAGCGTCCCACCTATCAGGGCCCGGCCTACCAACGTCTGCGCTATCAGCCTGAATACCCACGCTAAAGAATGGAACCCTAGAATGTTCATACCGTAGATTCCCCTTTGGTAGACACTTTGTCCGGTAGCTCGTTGAACTGAAACGAGCACACACACTTCATACATATCGGATCGCGGCTTACGTCCAAGTGCTGGCGCCACTTGAGCGAAGCATCGGCGTTGAGGATAGCCGCTAGACTCGTGGTCTCGTGGAGATTGCCGAAGGGTGGTTGAAAGAAACACGGTCTTACCGTGCCGTCGGTCTCCACCACGGCCGATACCCACGGCGCATTGCAGCGCACCTCGGGAAAGAGTGCCCCGCCATGCAGTGCTTGGTAATACTGGTAGAGCTTGGCCCAGAGCTTGGCCGGCGGTTCGGCGATGAACCCGCAGGCGAACTCATCGGCGCATTCGGCTTCAAGCTTTTGCAATTCCTCCGCCAGGTGAGGCAAGTCGCCGGCTGATAATGCCACCGACTCGATTTTGTCTGCCTCCCACGCCTGGAGCCGGTTAAACGCATCGCTGGACACATCCGCTGCCAGAAAACTTATCCGGTCCAAGCCCAGCTCGCGGGCACTGGCCACCGTCTCGCGCATATGGCGAAAGTTCTGCCGTTGGATGGTACAGCGCGCGGCGATGGGAAACCCCGGCGCCAGTGTGCGCACCGCCGAAACGCCATCGCGCAAACGGCCATAAGCGCGGCGAATGTTGCGGATGGTGTCATGTACTGGCTGCGGCCCGTCCAGACTTAAAATCACATCATCGCAGTGGCTGATCAAGTGCTTCGCTTCACGCTCCAGCAATACCCCGGTGCTATGAATGGTCACGCGGATGCCGCTCTTGCGCAGCAGGGCGCACAGCTCCCAGGTGCGCGAGTACATCAGCGGTTCGCCGCCGCTCAGCATGATATGGCGCACACCTAGGGTGCGCCACTCTTGTAGCCAATGAGCAATAGCCTCCAACCCCAATTCGGCTTTGTCTTTGATGCGCCAGATGTCGCACATCAAACAGCGGCAATTGCAGCGGTTGTGGGGGAACAGCACGAGCACTGGAAGCTGGGTAATGGGATCGACCCGCGGTAACTGCGCCATGCCGGACGGGGACGCCACGCGTGAGGGCGCCGCCCTTAGTTGAAGATTTAGTTGAAGGTTGTCTGTCATTTCGCCGCGACGGCGCGCACGATCGCCGGGCTGGCCATGTCGAAGCGCAAACCTAGAGACGGGGAGCGCACGAAGATGTAATAACTGCCCGTGGTGTAAGGCTCGAATAGGGCCTCGTAGAGCCCCGGTTCGACTTGTTTGGCCATAAACCGGCGTTGTTCGGTGCCCGGCGCGGTATAAGCGAGGAACTGAACGTCCTTCAGATCGGCGCTGGGTTTACCCGATGCGCCGTCCACCAGCCGAACCCGCACGGCGAATGGCTGGTGGACGGGCACTTGGTTAGCGGCAAGGTCGTAGCGCACGGAAGGGCTTGCTTTGGCCACCCGCGGCAGCGCCTGCACCTCGACGTCGAAGCAATGCACCCGCAGCGGGCTGTCCAGATAAAATGCCAGTGAGTACTGACCCGGACGGCGCAGGCGGGTCAGCGTTTCGTAGCTGCCGGGTGCCACCTCCTTCAAGCTGCGATCCAATGCCATCACCGCTGTTGGGATCCGCCTATAGTTGCTGAAATGTCCCATGGGCGCGGCCATGCCTTCTTTGTAGAAGTAAATGGCGCGGTCTTGAGGATTGGCCACCAATACCGCATTAGCGCCCGGCGCCTGGACGATGGTGGGAGCGGCGCCCGCCCCCAGGGTCTGGCTGAACGCGCTCTGGCCGCCCGGGAAATCGATCAGTGACAGGGGTTTTTCCGGTTGGCCGATCTGATCCAAGGCAGCCATCCATATAATCTCGCTGTCGCGTTGGCGGATGAATGCCAGTTCATCGGAGAACGCCACCTGATCGGGGCCGGATCCCACCTGGGCTACCTGCACGATTCGATTGAGCACTGCGTCGAAAATATAAACCTCGTTCGCCGCCGGATTGGCGATGAAAGCGAAGCGGTCATCGGGCGCGAAACGCGCTTGAACCAGGCCCGGCTTCGCTGCTATGGACGCCACCGGCACATGGCGCCCGGCATCCACCACGGTGACGGTACCGTCGCCTTGCGCTGCCACGACTACCGATTGACTGAGCGGCGAGTAAGCTAACGACACGGGCCGCTCGCCCACCTCGATCTGGGCGGTCAAAGACAGTGAATGAATATCGATGACACTTAAGGTGTTCGATGCGGCATTGGAGATGAAAGCGAAGCGGTTGTCGTCACGGAACACGATCTCGTGGCTGCCCGCGCCGGTTCGGATGCGGGCGGCTTGTTGTAAGGTCTGTACGTCAAAAACAGTGACACTGCTTATTTTCTTGGCACTTATGTTTTTGGCGCTTATGTTCTCGGCGCTGATTCCGTCAGGACTGGTGTTCGCCACCCATAGATATTTTTGATCGGGCTGGATGAATACCCGATCCGGCCTGCCCGCAAGCTCCAAGTTGTGCCGCACACGCCAGTTATCGGTGTCCACCACGGCCACTTGACCGGTTTGCGGCATGGCCACGAATAGACGGTCGCGATCCGCCGTCATGGCCCAGTCCGAGCCGGGGCTTTCCAGGGGAACAAGCGTCAGCAGCTTGCTGTTGCCGAAGCCGAATAGCGGATCTACAACGCTGATCGAAGGGTCTTTGTTAAGGGCGAGCACGTAATAAACGTTGAGATCGATCTCGGCCTGGGCATAGAGGCTGCCGGCCACGAACTGTTCGACTTTGGCCTGGCAGGTTTGCGCATCCTGCTCGATGCCCACCACGATGTGATCCATCCAGGCGGCGGGGAAGAGGCCGGAGCGAGGCCGGCCACTGAGGGTGTCGGCGACCTTGAAGCGCACCAGCACGTCGTCGCCCTCGCGCAGCCCGCCGCGCTGCTTGGCTTGCGCGGCTACCGGTTCGATGCTGGCTTCTACTGAAACTCCCCGCAAGTCGGCCCGCTCCAGCATAGGCGGGCCATCGTTCGCCCTGGCGGGCACTGTGCTCGCCATCATGCCAATGGCAAGCATCCATCCCAGGCGCGCTGTGCCCCTGTCAGTCACCCGCTAACCCGATGCGCTATAACCCGATGCGCCATCAACCTGAGGCTGAGGCGGGTTGTTGAAAACTGGGGCAACGAGCGGGCACGGCGGAGGGCTCCTGGGCGGTGACCCGGAAGATACCCCAGATCCCGCTTTGCAAATGCAGTGCCGGATAGCTTCGGTAGAGAAAATCGCCGGATTCATAGTTGGCGCCGCCGGCCTGCTCGATCACTACGTCATAGTGATTGGCAGGCCCGTGGCCCATCCGCGCTGCTTTCCATTCCGACACGGATGCGGGTGTCTCCAAGTCGCCATCCGGACACACCACGTCATTGCCGATGGTCTGGGAGGCGTGCAGGTTGGTTTGGGTCAACGGCGTCGCGCAATGAGTCGCCTTCGTAGAGTAAGGCGCTTGCAGATAAGGATGGCCGTGCAACTCGAACACTTGATTGGTTACCGCGCCACCCGGATGCAACAGCCGGAAGCGGGCCTGGTGGCCGGTGCGGGCGCAGTACATCGGCGTTTGGATCGGGATTTGCGGGCCAAGACCACAGTCCGTGCTGCCACCGTTACCCGTCGTGCACTGGGCTGCGACTGAGAACACGCACGACGTGGGATTCGCTGAGTCGGCGCAGGTTCGGGTGAGCCCGAACGGGTTGGATCCCATGAGCCGCTCGGTGCGGTAGTTCACGGCACCGTTGCCATTTTGCTGAGTTAAGCCATTGCCGGTATCCAAGTAAAGCGCGATGTCGTCCTGAACGATGACGACGAAGTCCCGGAACAACTGTTCGCCGTTACTGTCGCGCACCGTGGCCGACGCTCTTGAGTTGGGATCGGTGGTCCAACTAGACCCTTCCGGTTCAATGACCAGCGCGCCGAATAGGCCGTATTGGTGGTGATTGAGGGGATCGGCCGGGATGAGGTTGGATGCACCGAATTCCACTGGAATGTGCCGCTCATTCGCAGGCGCCGAGGCATCGACGTTGCCGGCATACCACCAATAGGTAACGGATGCGCCCGGCGCCGCCGTTTGCACCGGATTGAAGCCGGCATTGGTGCCATCGCTGCGGGCCACGTCGCGGGTCACCAGTTGCGGGTGCAAGCCCACATCCGCGGACACCGTAGAGGGTGCGAACAACCCCTTATTGGCGGTGTTCTGGCCGGCCACCGGCAGTTGCCCGGAGGCGTAACCGCCTAGGGATGCGACCGTTTGTGCATTGAGGTTGTTGGTCAGTTGGACCTTGATGCAGTCACCGGCGGCAGCGCGCAGCACCAGCGGTTCGGCCAAGCCTTGTGCCTTATCGAACCCGGGTACCGGCTCGGAGGCTTGCAAATTGTTGTAATCCTCTTCCAGGAGATAGATGAGGGCGTTGGGCGTTTGGAAATCCATCTTCGAGTTGTACACCAGGGCCTTGCCGGGGAACAACTCATCCACGGAAGCAGCCACTACCGAGTAACACCGCAGGCGGTGGCCGTTGGCGTTAGGCTCGCTTGCAGATGACCCAGCCGTACAAGTGGCCGCCAACAGATCCGCCGGACAAACACCTACGGCAGCTTGGGGGGTTGGGTTTTGCGGCAACCGATGAAGCGATCGCCGCGTTTGTTTGTAGGCCCGCATCAAGCCCCAATTGCCCGCAGCCTGCCCTTGGCGGGCCGCTGTGGTTTTGTACAAGTGATCGGTCCAAGGCTTGCTCTTGGGCGGCGCTTTAGGACGTTTAGGACGTTTAGCTTTAGGACGTTTAGGATGGGTAATGGCGGGTACCTTGAACAGGTATTCGTAGTGTTCCGATATACCCATGGTCTGGGTGCTACGCCAGCCGGAGTTCACGTTCGACGGTTCGAATAGCCAGTTGACACCGTGCATGGTGAAGTTGTGCGGGTTTTGGTGGGCCCCCACCAGTATACGAACCTGCACATCGTCGTTCGCGTAAGTGCGAAGGATCGGCGTGAAGGGATCGTTCGGTCTCACACCAGCGGTTAGCGGCGGATAAGCCGGCGATTGTTGCCCGGGAAGATTGCGTTTAACGGAAGAAGCGCAAGCGAAGCTGGAGTTTTTCGCCTTGGCCGAACCGCTGGCATTGACCCGCGGATACAGCGGTTCATTGCGGTAGTTCATCGAGAAGTTCGAAGTACCGCCGTTAAATGAGATCAACTCCGGCTGCGCAGCCGTGGTCTGTTTGCCCGACACGTATAGCCCCTTGGGACCTGGATCGATGGGCCATGTATCTCAGCCGATGGCTTGGATCGGATTGTCGGGATCGGTGTTCGCCCAGATATTGCTGGTCACAGACTCCGTATTAAACAGACTGTTCTTCGACGGTATGCCGGCGATGAAATTACAGCTAGGCTCTAGATCAACGGTGACTGGATTGCCGTCGTCGTTCATGATTGGCTCACCGCGCATCGTCACTGGCAGCGCGATCGCTTGGCACACTTTGCCGTAGTAAAGCTCGGAATTTGAGTTGGTCACGCAGATTCGACTGTGGTCCGTGGAACAAAAACCACAAGCAGTTCCGGGTGGGCAATCCGGCGCCGTTACGCTGCCATCAAATGGCCGGTACATCAGCGTGGTGTCCTGGAACTCCAGTAAGAATTCCCGGTAACTCTCATTTTCATCAGCCGTTTGAATAACCGCTTGCCAACTGGTCGGGCCGCCATCTTGCATGGCTTGGCCGTTTTGCACCGGAGCGGTCCGGTTGCCCAGCAGGCTGCCGTCCTCATTGTCGAGCCACACGGAGTCGGCAGGCTCGGCCACTAAGCCGGCATACAAGCCGGTTTGCTGGTGGGTGGAGGGGCTGAAATGGTCATGGGTGAAGACCGTGCGCATGGTCTTGTCTTCGCCCATATTGGTGAGTTGAGGGTCTACATACCATTTTTGGAAGGTGGCCTGCGAACCGCACCAGCGTCCCCCCTGCACACTGTAGTGACCGTCTTCTTGGACTACCGTGCAGCTACACTGTGGTCCGCTACCGGTCGAGGCGCAATTCGCATCGGCACCGAAGTATTTGATGAATTTTGGATCGAGGGTCTCCACTAGTAGGCCTGCCGCCGAGGTGAACGAACCGTTGTTGAAGGCGTTGATGCGCTCGATAACCTCATCTGGCGCGAAGGTGCCGTCTTCATAGTTAAAGCCATTAGCGGCACCGTCTGAGGCAGTGACGTCGAATTTCACCAGGTGAATGTGTTGGCCCAAAACATCGGTAGGCGTCCTCACCTGGAAATCGTCCAGCTCATAGGTTTTGGGCACTAGATTGGCCATGCGGTAGTGAACACAGTCACCGGAGTTGGCCCGTATGAAGAAAGGCTCGGGCGCTTTTTGTGGTCCGCGCAGTCCGAGGAAATCCCAGGCGTCACCCCATAAGGAGATCATGCGCTGCTGTGGATAATGCCAGCCTTCTTTGTTGTAAACCGCCGCCGTTTGAATATCGACGGCCCAATAGTCCCTGACCATGGTGTTACTGGGCTGGTCGCCATCAATGTCTATACACGGCTCGGCGTACGGCGCTCCGGGCGCAGCCGGATTGCCGTTGGTGATGAACATCACCTCGGACCCATCCGGCGTTTGGGTGGACCCATCCGGCGTTCGGGTTGGATGGGTACGTTGGGCATGGAACTGCATGGCCACCTGTTCGATGGCAGTGCCTTCCTCGGCTAGGCCCATCGCGTCCGCTCTCTCCACATCTTTGCTGAAATCCAAAGGATTGATGTCGTTGTGCTTAACCTCTCCGCCTTTTAGCACTACGTGCCGTGGCAGTCCGCCATCCAGTGCTTCGCACATGCCGCTGTGGTTGGGACAGGCCACCCCAACGGTGTCGCAAGCGGTGCCGTCAACGGAGCAGGCCAGAGCGAAATCGAGTGGCGGGTGCGTGGCTCTAGAGCCAGCAATACCCGGGATGAAGAACGGATAACCGGGATTGCTGTACAGGTTGGAGCCGGCCGAGGCGGCCAAATTCGAGAGGCAGTTCGTCGGAGCAGCTTGCGTGCCTTGACACACTTCCACCTGGGAGCCGCTTTCCACCAATTTTACCGGCGCAGGTTCCGGCGCCATCGCTTTGGTGGGCAGCGGCACCAGACCAGGAATGGGGGTACCGGCAGTAATTTCGCCATCGGGCAGGGCACGGGCGTTGGCAACGGGCGTGCCCAGCGGGTAACTGTCGAGTGCGGTACCTGCCTCGAACACGTCATGTACACGCCAAAGAGCCCACATACCGGCGGCGAAATGGGGATAAAAATGGCAGTGGAAAATGGAATCACCCACGGTCAGGTTTTTGTTGCCGCCGCCGTTGTAGACCATCTCCAGGGTAAAAGCCGAGCCTGGTCCTATCGCTTGGCTGTCCAGATAGCTGCTAAATGAGCTATTGGGTGTGCGCTGCCACTGATGGGCATGCAGGTGATGCAAGTGGTGCAGATCGACGCCGCCGTGGAGGACGCGGAATTTAGTGTGGTCCCATAGATAGCTATGGTAAACGTTCGACGGATCGTCGGGGAAAAACGCCTTGGTCGCCTTGGGCGCTGTGGCATCACAGGTGTAGGTGGTGTAGTTGTTATCGTCACCGCCTGAGCATCCTGCATCGGCCACATTATCGACGATCATGGCGGGATCGCCATTGGGCCACGAACTCAAAAAGAACTCTTCGTATTTGCAGTCGGTGCACTGCGCCATCGGCCCGGTCTGCAGCCGGTTGGCGATAATTTCCGAACCGATGCCGCCCATGCCGTAGTTGATGGCGAAATTGTCCCCGCCCGCCTCCAGCGCGTTCTTGAGCTGGTCGGCGTTGTACAGCGGGCTAAACGCCTGCACGCTGCGCAGCAGTTCATGATAGATGATGGTGAACTCGCGGTAGGGCTCTAAACGGTCGGGTGTTTGGACAACCTCGTTGAAGGGCGGCGTGCCCGCCATCGAGTCCGGGAATCGTGCGGCGTCGGGCCCCGTAATGATGGCGGTCAAATCACTGTGCACGATGTTGCTACCTTGCACCATTGCAAGAATCGGCATCCCTTGCCGTGGATGTCCTTGCGGATAGACCGCGGCATAATCTATTTGCGGCAAGCCGGTGCCGTCGCGGGTGCATTCGCCGTTGGACCACTGAGCGTCGGTACTGGCAAGGCACAGATCCTCGGCGTTGACTTGGCTGCGGTAATACTGCGCGCCGCCGGGCTGAACGTTGACGGCGCCAAACAAGCCTTGAGTTAACTGGCCGCCAGCCCCCGTGCCGCCATCCGCTGCGTTGTCAGACGAGAAGTCATCCCCGGTGCTGTAGAGTAGAAAGGTGCCTTCTTCCTGGGCGTAGTAGAGATAGTTCTTTACACCGGTGGCGCCGGCATTCACTAAGCTGTTGACGTTCTCACCAACCCAGGATGCATCGTCCTGTCCTTTTTGCGATGGCTCGTCCGGTACCGGGCTCGCCCAGTTCAGGCCCTGTACGAATACGCCCGCGGCCAGTTCCGCGGGACGTCCATCCTTCGGATCGGCCGCCATTGGGTTCAGCAGATTGCGGAACTCGATATTCAAGCACTGATCCCGGTTAACCCTCAGCACCAGCGGGCGCGGGCGCTTATAGTTTTTCAAAGCGACCTGACCTGCTTGCCAAGTGGTCCAATCGTTTGCATCGGCACTTGCGGTGGTGGGCTGTACATCTGTGGCCAGAGCATAAATCATGCCGCCTGGCACCTGCGCGCCTAGGCGGTTAGCCATGAGCACAGCATCCAGCGCCACTACCTGGGCGGTGACAACCGTTTTGCTAACCCCGTCGATGAGACACTGCGGCGTTGCGCTCATCGCTTCGGCCGCGCCTAGCCCCATTACCATGGCGGTGGCGCCAGGAAGTGCGAGCCTGCGAATTGAATTCCTCAATTGTGCTGCCAAAAGTTTCATACCGTCTCTTCCTATGAGGAAATTTATGGGGAAGATCTTCTAGGGTTCTAAGTCAAGCGAGCGCCAACCCCTCAGGCATAAACCCGCGCATACGCATTTCTGTTGGAGTCGTTAGTGTAAGTATGCTCACGAACTCGTTACATTCTTGAGCATTTAGCGGGTATTTAGCCTTTTTGAGGAGAGGCGTAGACATAGATGTATCACATCGGTTTGCAGTGCGCAACGCGATTGCTTGTAGCGCCTACATTGTTACCCTGTGCGTCACCATGAATGAGGTTTCACAAAAGCATATTAATCCATTCGTTCGTGCGCTGACATTAGCGTGGTTGTCGTTGCTGCGTCCGTGGTTACGCCGGCAGGTGCGGCGCACTGTGTTGGAGACGATAGACAACCACACTTTTGTGGTTCTGCCCGAAGTGCACAATCCAGTGGTATTTCGTAGTGGCGCGGTTTTAGGCCGGGCGGTGGCGCAAGCAGCTTACGCGGCGGCGCCGATAGATTACCCCATAGATTACCTAGGAGGACGAACCCGCCGGGCGCTGGACATGGGCACCGGTTGCGGGGTAGGCGCCGTCTTCGCCGCCCACCAGGGTTACGATGTGGTGGCGGTGGATATCAATCCCGACGCGGTGCGTTGCGCCCGCATCAACGCGTTGACGAACCGCTGTGAAGACAAAGTGGACGTACGTCACGGTGATCTGTTCGCGCCGGTGGCTGGCGAACAGTTTGACTTGGTGTTGTTCAACCCGCCTTTTTTTGTTGGCGAATCGAGGAGCTTATTCGATCAATCATGGCGTGGTGTGGACGTGCTGGAGCGTTTCGCGCGAGGTTTGCCAGAGGTCCTGCTGGAATCGGGACAGGCACTTATTGTGTTGTCCACCGATGGCGTGCCCGGGCGATTATTGGCCGCTCTTGAGCATCATCAGATGGCGCTGTCCATCGTCATGCAACGCCATCTGGGCAACGAGATCATGACTTTGTACCGTGCGACTAGGAGTCGAAAGCTGAGTCGTTGCAGGGCTAAGCGTTAAGCCGGTGTAATTCCATCAAATAATGATCGGCCAGCCACGGTAACGGCGGCAGCGATTCAAGCGCTCGTTCGAGCCGATCCAGCGCGCGTACCAGGGCGGCGGCTTTGCTGGTCAAATTTTCCGTATATGGCGGCGGTACTAAAGCGCCTAGCGCCGCTACCCGCCGGCATTCGAAGTGCGGCGCGAATTCCTCGCGCAACACAGAAATGCTGGGGTAGTAGACCTTCAGTCCGCGCCATTCGACGCCGCCCGAGTTGATGTGCCCAGGATTTATTAGCTCAAGGGTCATGCGCCTAAAGGCTTTGCGTGGCGCGAGCCGAGCCAGGAACCACAGCCATTCCCATGGCACCACCGGACCCATGACGCACACTAACAAGGTGGCGCCGGGTGGCAACACGCAGGCGAGATCGGCTGCCAATAGCCGCCGCCCAGCCACGCAGTTGAGACCGCCGAAGTTTGAGAACGCGCCATCGAAACAGCCACCCGCCAGTGAACTCACCTCTTCCATCGGCATAGGCTGAACGCTCACCCGATCGGTTAGCGCATTTTGCTGCACTTTGCGGCGCGTGGCCTTCACCATCCGGGCGGCGGCGTCCGTGGCGTGCACCCGTACTCCACGGTTAGCCAGATGAATAGCGTCTGCCCCGGTGCCGCAGCTCAGTTCCAGAACGCGCTGGCCCGGTTTAAAGGCGGCGTCCAGATGCCGCCAGACCCGTGCCCGCATGAGCGAGCCTATAAGGCTCAGCGTGAAATCGCCGTCGTAGTCCTCGGCATAGGCATCAAAAGGCGTGGACATTAGGGGGATAGGCCATCGGGGGGATAGGCATTGGGGGGCATAGGTATTGGCTGGCGTTCAGCGTTTACCGCTCATTAGTGTTCACCGCTCAGGCTTCCACCTCCGCCGCCACTGCGCGCATGGCGTCCCGCGCCGCTAACGCCTCGTTGCGCAGCGTTTGCGCGCCCGCCGGATCGCTACGTTGATTGCGAAACGCGGCCACTTCGTTGCGCAGCCATTTGTCCGCGTGCCGGTAATAAGTCCGTGAATGCCGTCCTTTGATCTTGATGTCCCTATCGGTTGAGGTGGCCCATGGCAAGTCGCACGCCACTTTGTTCGCCACTGCGTCGTAATAGGCCGTGCCCTTGATGGGATAGGTGACGGTGGTGAAGAAAATATCCGGGTTAGTGGTTTTGACGTGCTCGATGGTGGCCTCTATATCGGACTCGGTTTCGCCGTCGTAGCCCCACATCAAGAACATGCCGACCTCGATACCGTGACGTTGCGCCGCTTTGATGGCCCATTCCACCTGCTCGACTTTCACGCCGCGGTTCATGGCATCCAAGATCCGCTGGCTGCCACTCTCCGAGCCGATCCACACGCGGTAACAGCCTATCGCGGCCAGCGTTTCCAATACCTCTTCTTTCATCATTCGATCGGCCCGCGAGATGGTCTCGAACGGTAGCTGAATGCGCCGCCGTTTCAACTCCGCGGCGTAGCTGGCCAACCAGCGGTGATTGATGGTGAACACATCGTCGGCGTACCACACCTGCTCCGGACTATAGGTGTCGCGGATGAACTCCACCTCGTCAACGCAGTCGTTGAAGTCCCTGCGTCGGTGCGAGAACCCGAACACACCATGCGAGCACCACTTGCAGCGGTACGGACAACCGCGCGCCGTGATCAGATTGACGCTGCCCATACCGTGGTGTTGGCGCCACACGTCCACATACCTAGAGATATCGATTTGTTCGCGATCGGGCCAGGGAATGCTGTCGATATCCGGGATACGGGTGCGTTGCGCATTGGTGACGATGGTGCCTGCATCGTTGCGGTACACCACGCCGTCAATACCATCCAGGGCGTATTGGCCGCGGCAAGCCAAGCGGGGGATCAGCGCCTCCAAGGTCGCCTCACCCTCGCCCACCACCACCACATCGGCGCCGTGCTCCAAGTATTCGCGCGGATAGTTGCCCGATTCCGGTCCACCCACCACCACGGTCCAGCCAAGCGCCTGCGCTTCACCCATGATCTTGACCACGGACACGCGGGTCATCAGATTGGTGTAGATGCCGAGGATACCGCCGCCCTGGTGCAACCGTGCATGCAACTCATCGCGCGCCGCAAAGGTAGTATCGAAGACTTCCACGTCAAACCCGGCCCGGCGCAGATAAGCGCTCAGATAAAGCAACCCCAGCGTGGGGTAAGGCTTCATGATTTCCAGCTCTTTCTCGTCCTCGTAGAGAAAGTAGCCGTGGGTGAGAACAATATCGCTCATGACTTCAGGGCGCCTCTAAAAATAGTAATTTTTTCGTGAGTGCAAGGAAGCACCGCGCGCACAACCGCAGTGTATAAGGTGATACATGAGGATTCGAGCACGGCGCTGACGCCGCAATCGCGGAAAAAGTGCATTTTTAGAGGTGCTCTTCAAGTCCGGGTGATTGATGCAACGGGCGCCGCGCCCGCCAGCGCTGGCAAAACGGTCGCGTGCGGATTCAATTGCGCCGGCTCCGATGCCCGCCACTGCGCCCAGGCGGCCTCGAGTTCACGCGTCTCACGCGCCAGCGAACCAGGGTCATTTGCCGCGCCTGCTCGCGCGCGCCAGCGTAGGGTTAAATCTTGGTGTAACAGGGTGTGCAATTGCCGGTAGAAGGGTGTTTGGTAAGGTCCCTGAAACATCATGTCCAGATCATTACTATCGTCCCAGTGATCTTTTTTACCCAATTCATGTTGCACCCTGTCATGGAATTTAGTGCCTTTAAGCGGGTAACTCACACTCACGCCTATATCGTCGGGCATGGTGTCACGCACCAGATCGATGGTCGCCATGATGTCCTCGTAGGTCTCGCCCGGGTAACCGAATTGAAGGAAGAAACACGCTTTGATGCCGGCCTGTCCAAGCCGCTTTCTCACCACTGGAATATCATCCACTTTGGTGCCTTTTTCCATCGCATCGAGAATTTTCTGACTGCCGCTTTCGGTGCCTAGCCAAACTTCGTTTACAGCCGGCCCTAGCCAATCCTTTGACCGCTTTTTTCGTCATCAGATCAATACGCGATTGCACCATGAACGGAATGGCGGCGTTGAGCTTGTCCACTTCGTCGGCAAAGCGGGCTACCCACTTTGGTTGCAGCCCGAAGATATCGTCTGCGAACCAGATATGGTCGGGCTGGAACTCGCGTTTTAACCGGGCCATCTCCTCGGCCACCGAGCGCGGCGAACGTATCGCGTAGTGTTGTCCCCAAATGGGTTTCGCGCACCAATTGCAATGGAAAGGACAACCCCGGGTGGTGACCATGTTGATACTGAAATAACCGTGATGCCCGCGCCACGCGGTGCGGTAACGCGCGGCATCGAACATGTCCCACGCCGGTGCTGGAAAAGTGTCGGCATCGGCTTGTGGCGGCCGGCGGGGGGTGCGGCGAACGCCGCCGGTGGTGCCAGCATCGGGGAATACCAATCCGCGTATATCCTCAGCCGCTGGACCACGCCCGCCGAGCAGACTTTCAACCAACTCGCACAATGTCTCATCAGCCTCACCGGCGATGGCGAACTCGACGCCTTGCTTGAAATACAGCGCAGGTTCGTCGCTGACATCAGCGCCGGCGGCTAACACGCGGGCGCCAGCCTCGCGGGATTTGCGGCTAATGGCGAATGCAGTAGTGCGGGCATGGCCCAGGCACATCTTGTTCAGGAAATTGAATTGGTCTTCGTAGATAGCTACGATCGCGGGGCGCTCGGCGGCCAACAGCGCTTCGAATTCTTCCAGTCCATCGCAGAGCATGGCATCGTATAGCGCCACGGAGAAGCCACACTCGCGCACAGCCGCCGCCGCGAACAGAGTTCCCAGTGGCGCATAAGGACGCATTTTGGCCGTCTGCTTGGGATCGTTTTTTAAGCAAAACGCGGTGGCTAGCAGAACATCGCTCACGTCAAGCTCCTATCGAAGTTTTGCTCTCCTCGTGCCAGCGGGCTATGCCCGTTACCTGAGGTTTTAAACCGTCTTCGCGTAATCACGCCGCTGCCAGTAAACCCGCTGCCAGTAAACGTAGTATCACGGCGCGTGTTGTTTCCCTGAAGGGATCGTTAATGTGCCGCAAAAGAATTTTAGTTGCCACAATTAAATAGTATCGGGAGGCGCTTGAATAGAACGGGGCCGGAGTCGTTTTTGTATTTCGGTCACTGTGTCCAACACCTGAACAGTGGTAATGGCGCTGATTCGATTACCGATTCGGTCAAACAATGCCCAATGATCGGCGCTGGCCGGATGTGAGTGAGTGAGTTTTTCGTGATGGGAAAAATAGACTGTCGGGGTCGCCACCGTTGCCGCGCAATGAATCGGTGCGCTGTCGCTGGAGACCAGCAGTGAAGCCCGTTCCAGCAGTGCTGTCAGGCCCGCCAAGGAGGCGCAGGAGTGCACGGCTGGCACGCCCGCGGCTGCGAGCGCGCCGGTAATGGCGCGCCCCAACGCCGCCTCGCCCGGTCCGGTGTCAATCACCGGCCGCCAGCCGTGGCGGGCGTAGAGTTCTTCGCCTAGATGCACATAGTTTTGCGCCGGCCATCGGGAGGACGAGCGGCCGGCGGGGGTTATCACCACAAAACCCCGTTCTTGCGTGATCTCACGGGCGCTGAGCCAATCATTGGTGATCATGCGCGTTTCATCGTGAATGGGGAATAACAATGCCCGGCTGGCGCCGCCCACGGTCTTAGCGATAGGCGCCAAACATTGCAGCAAAAAGCGGGGACTCGCGATAGCGCCCCAATAAAACCATCCCTCGTGAGTGAACAGTGCCGAGGGTGAACAATCATCCATGCCGTCCACGTATTCGATATTGATTCGCAGTGGCACCTGCAACTGCGCCAGCATCTCGGCTAGCCACCGGCTCTTGGGCCGGCGGGTGAGGGCCATGAGTGCGGCGTGATAGCGCTGGGAACGTAAGTATTGAAATACCCAGCCCCGTGCCTCGGCCCCGGCATCGGGATCGAAGACTAAAAACGCATCGGCCAGTGCCGTGGGTTGGAGTACCCGCGCCGTGACCCGCGAGCCTGCAACCGTGACATGCGCCTGCGGCCAGAGGCGGCGTAGCTCACGCAGCACCGGGGTTATCCACAGTGTGTTGCCTACCCTGAAGCGCGATTGGTGAACCAGGATGCGTGGATGACCGGCTGGCGGCCAACCGGTGTCGGCATTGACCGTCCACCAGCGCTCGTGTTGAGAAGCCGCGAAGAAAGCATCGCTCGCTTCAACGCCGGCCCGGCTTGTGGCCGGCGGTCCGGCGAAGTCGAAGCGTCCGCCGTCCAGCCACTTGAGCGTACGCGGCAACGATGGTGGCCGGCCATCCAGGCCCAGGCAAACACTGCCGCTGCTCTCCCAGTGGGACACCAGTGCCGCCCAGGCGGGCCGGTCGGCGGCGGCGGGCAGCGCGTGCACGGTGCTGGCGGGCAGTGCCCGCAATGGACGCCAATCGCGAAATTGACTCACCAGCCAAAGCGCCACGGTGCTGGCGGGTGTACGCTCGCGGAGGGCTTCGAGCAGAGCGTAGAGTTGAGCGAATTCGAGGACGTGGGTGAGCGGCCTGAAGCAAACCACGGCAAGCGGACGATCAGTGGGGAGGACGTGGGGGAGGCGCCAACTTCGTATCTCTTGGCCATCGGCCGGTTGCGCTGTGGCGCCGACGCCGATGGACATGGCAGGATAGCGCAGGTCCTGCAAGTCCTTTGGACCGGGGTAGGACAAGGGCACCTCTAAAAATAGTCATTGTTTCGTGAGTGCAAGGAAGCACCGCGCGCGCAACCGCAGTGTATGAGGTCATACATGAGGATTCGAGCACGGCGCTGACGCCGCAATCGCGGAAAAAGTGCATGTTTAGCAGGTGCCCACAAGTTTATGGAACCGCTTAGCACATTCGTTCACCATGGCAACGATACTGTTGCCCGTGGCGCTTTGCCAACCCATGCATCCGTGACCCTTTCGGATCTGGCCCGAGCGCTACGCCACGTGTGGTGGCTAGGGGGTGGCAGTTGCGCGGGCAAGACCAGTGTGGCCCGGCGGCTTGCCAGCGAGTGTGGTGTGCACACCTATCATTGCGACGAGCACTTTGAGGCACACTGCCAGCGCGTGGATAAGCACCGCCATCCGTATTTTTTTCATATCAAAGACTTGCGCCCTGAAGAATTGTGGATGCGGCCGGTACCGGTGCAGGTGGCGGAACTCACTGGCTTCTACGATGAAGAATTCGACATGGTGGTCGATGATCTGCTGGCGCTCGGCTCAGCGCGTCCCGTGCTGGTGGAGGGCGCGGGCTTGCGTCCGGCCCGGGTCGCCCCGCTTCTCACCAGAGCAGGCCAGGCGTTGTGGTTAACCGCCACCGATGAATTTCGCCGCCGCACTTATCCTGACCGTGGCCCATTCGTGGCTGAGCTGCTCGGTCAATGCTCCGATCCGGACAAGGCCAGGGACCACTGGATGCGCCGCGACGCGCTGCGGGCTGCAGCGCTAGAGCGCGAGTTGCGCGATCTCGAGTTACCTCACTTAGTGGTAGATGGCACGCTTGATTTGCTCCAGACGGTCACATACGTGCAGCGTTATTTTGGCTGGGAGGGTTCGATGGCGGGGAGGGTTCAATGGCGGGGCCGCTAGCCACTGCCACGGGTCTGGATGCGATGCTAGGCACGATAGGTCTTGGGTAGCCAATTCTCATACCAGCGCGAGGCTGGCGGCGGGCCATCCGCCTGCGTCCAGGAGCCGCGAAGGCTTTTAAATCGAGGCAGCCGCGGCACCACCTCACCCGCCCAAAACGCCTCCACATCATCGAAAGTACGAAGACCAGACGGCGCCCCCGGATCGTAAGCGGCCAGTAACTCGCGTTGTTTTGCCGCCAGCCAGCGCACGATGTCTGCCACCATCTGCTGCCCGGCCGCCAACGAAGACTCTTGGGCGTCCCGGCCCATGCCGAAGACCGGATATTCCTCGCCTTCAGGTAACATGCGCATATCCACACAGTCTGGCTCCAACGCCCAGAGCAGCGAGGTTTCTACCTTACCGGCGTGATCGCCATCGGCCCCGTCACCTGGAAATCCGGGCTGGTTGGCCTCGAACTCCGGCAGCCCGAACAGGCGCACCTTGACGAAAGGTTGGATGAGATCGATGAGGGTTTTGAGATCGGTCCAGTTAGGTCCGTAGTGCCCGGTCAGCAGTATGGCCGCTCTAAACTCCAAGACTTCCGCCATGCGGATGTGGTAACATACGTTTTTGAAGTGCATCCACGGTGGCAGCGCCGTCAACCAGGGTTTGCCCTCGCCTACATGTTTCACGCCCCATATGGCGAAGCGGCCGATCTCGTGCACGTGCCAATAGTCGGGGGGGGCGACGATACCGCCGTGGCGCCTGGCCAATGCCACCAGTATGGCGTGGGCTTTCAATGCATCCAGGCCCAGACTACAGTGCGGGCCATGGGGTTCGCACAGGCCGTATGCCAAATACAGCGCCGGGCACTCGGCAAAAGCGGCTTCCAGTTGATGGGGAAACATGCGTTCCCAGCGTACTTCGCGGGGTGGTTGGTCGGTATTTATGTCTTCCAAGGAATTTATTTCCCTAGCCGTTACTGCCTTAGTGGGCCATGTTCTCTGGCAACTTTCCCGGAGATCGATGACACTTGTCAAATAGAATAGAAGGAAGGTTCTAGCGATGACGGTACTCGACCAAGGGCAACGGTTTTTCTTCGAATGTAACGGCTACTTGGTGTTACCGGACGTGCTTGACGCACGGCAACTGGATGCGCTTCGCGCTGTCTGCGATGAGGCCGAGCAGTGCTGGCGGGCGGATGCCAGCCTCGCCGGTGTACGCCGTCATGATCTCGATCAGGTCATGGCTATCGTCGAATACGACGAGCTTTTTTTTACCATGTTGACCTATCCACCGGTGTTCGGCGCTGTGCGCGAATTGCTAGGGCCCGATATCAGCCTGTTGGATCATGATTATTTTATTACCCCGCCGGGCGCCACCATTCACAAAGGATGGCATTACGATGAAAGCTTTCCCAATGTTTACCACCCGCGCTCGCGGTTGATGATCAAAGTATTTTATGTCCTGCACGATATTCCTGCCGATGGTGGCGGTACCGTGATGCTGCCTGGCTCGCACAGCTTTGCGCCCGGTTGGACCTTACCGAATCCACCCGTCCCTGAAGACATGCCGGCCTCGGTGCGGATGAATCTTCGGGCTGGCTGCGCTTATTTCATGGCGGGCCGCTTGTTTCATTCGGTGGGTAATAATCTTTCCGCCCGCCAAAGAAAGCTGCTCATCTATACCTATGGCCACAAGTGGATGCGTACCTGGGACGGTTATGAACCTTCGGAGCGGGTTCAATCCTGGGCGCGAACACCGATGGAGCGGCAACTGCTGGGGCTCACTGATCCGTATGGCCGCAATGCCGGTTGGGAAGAAAAAGAACGGGAAGAGAGTCTGGAAGCCATAGCCGAGGCGCTGGAGTAACAGCAAATGGGCGTACTCACCGATGCGCAACGCATTGCGTTTGAAAGCAACGGTTATCTCATCCTCCATGATGTGCTCTCGGCCGATGAACTGGCCAAGGTCCGCGCGGCGGCGAACCGGGCCGAAGATCGATGGCGCGCTGATCTTTCCCTGCCTGGATACCGCGAATGGCCGTTCGAGGAGATCGACGCCATCATGGAATATGACGATGTGCTGTTCGACCTAGTGGAGCATCCGCAGGTCTTTCCCTACGTGCATGAAGTACTAGGCCCCGATGTTCAACTGATCGATCATGCGTATTACATGACCGGCAGGGACGGCGCCTTGAACGGCAGCGCCTGGCATACCGATCTAGGTAACCGCATTCACGGGATCTACCGGCCCCGCTCCACGTTGATGGTAAGAGCCATATTCGCCCTGGAAGACATAGGGGCGAGATCCGGACCCACGCTGGTACTGCCCGGTTCGCACCGGTATCCGGATGATTTCGACCTGCCGCAGGTGAGCGATCCAGTGGAAATGCCGGGCAGCGTGGCGCTCGAATGTGCGGCGGGCAGTGCTTATATCTATAACGGCAATCTATTGCACGCCCCGAGTACCAACCGCAGCAACGTGACCCGGCGCGTTTTACTCTTCAACTACGGCCACCGGTGGATGCGGATGTGGCGAGGGCATGGGCCCTCTGCCGCGCTCATCGCCAAGGCGGGCACGCCGATGCGGCAACAACTCATCGGCCAATGGCGGGCTTATTACGGCACAAACGCACCCTTGTCCACGGCGTAGTACGGTTCATTGCCGTGGCTCCAGAAAGATAAAAACTGAGTGCTGTTGCCTGGACATTCCTTGGATTGCAAGTGGCGAGGCTCATCGTCGTTGGTCACCGCAAAAGAGCGTTGGTAGAGTGTGGTACCGGTCTCGGTATCTATGATGTGAAGCTCGTTGCTGTCGGATAAGGCGAAAGCGAATACGTCGCCGGTGATGTGCAGCACGTCATGCAGCCAGGCGGATCGAACCTTGAAACGTTTATCGATGGCACCGCCGGGACCCACCGTGACTAAGGTGCCGCTGCAACTGTCGGTAAAGTAGATACCACCGTTGCTGTCGAAACGCGCACCGTGGCATCCATCAAAGCCCCGCACCCTCTCTTCATAGCGGTCATCGGCTACATCGAACGTTCCAACGATCCCGCCAATGAGACCGGAAACAACAATCTGCTGACCGCACGGGGTTATATCCGCGCTGTTGACATGGGCCAGTTGATACATATCGGGAATGTAATGACGGCGCAGATCATGATCCGAGTTGAGATCATAGTTGCTGCCGTACAAGTGGGCGGGCAGGCGCCACTGCTTATTGACCGTGCGGGTTTGCGGATCCAAACGCAAGACTGCATCCGCACTGGAGCATGACAGTAAAAGATGCTTGTCCGGGGTGACGGCGATGGTGTGAAGAGCCACTAGCCAGGGATGCTCGAAGGTCCAGCACAGCTCTGCTTTTATCTTGGTGGATGAGTCGGGCGGAAGGTCCACCCACCAGCATTCCAGCCGGTGTTGGTACCCCACCATCAGGGTATCTGCCGCCGTCAAAACCGCGTGCTGAATCCTATCTCTATGACGCACGCCGCCGAGGGGGGTAACCGCTAGGGAGCCAGCTTGGCCGGCGCTTACCCGGTAGAAACTGATGCCACCGGAGTAGAGCGCCGCAGCGGGTTTCAGGGAGGCGGCGGGAGGTAACCCGGTGAGGCGCGAGGGTTGCCCGAACCGGGCACGCAAAAACGCTCTGGAGCAGCGTTCCAAATCGATCATGCGGCTGGAGTGTGTAAGGGTCAAAACGCCTTCACAGGAATGGTTCGAGAACGCTTCCGCGGCACTTTCGGATACCATCGTCCCGGCTCTCTAAAGGGCGTTGATTACTTCCAGATACTGCGCCGCCACCCGCTGCGGGGCGCACAGTTCACGGGTGGCCTGTTGCAGCCGCTTGCCCCACCCCGCGTTGGCCAACTTCAAGCATCGCCGAACACTGTCCGCCGAGGGGACCAGGCCATCCCATTCGACAAACAAAATACTATCGGCAAATACTTCCGGCAGTGCCCCCACCGGCGTGGCGATAACGGGTGTGGCGGTAAAGCCCGCCTCCACCACCACCATGGGAAAGCCCTCATGCCTTGAAAACATCATCAATGCATCGACGCTGCGAAGGAGTGTTCCTACATCTGAACCGGGTGGGATCCACTTCAGTTGCCCTGCTACGCCCTGGCGCTCGGCTAGGGCGGTGAGTGCCGCCCCGGACCATTGCTCAGTGTCCAAACCTTGCACCAGCAGATTGCAATCCAGTGTTTTCAAGTGTCGGATCATCCAGTCGATGTTTTTAAACGACAGTAACCTGCCCAGATAGCCCACGGTAATTCTACGGCTATCGCCGAATGGTTTGCCGCCGGTTCCCCGCAGGCGTCCAAGCGAAGCTGTGTTGGGGATCCAAGTGGCACCTGGAATTTGCCGTTGCACTATGGGGGATACACACACCACTGCATCGATAACATCGGTCCATCGCGCGCAGAAAAGTTGGCCTTCCTCGGGTTTGTCGGTATGCACTATCCGGATCGACTTGGGCCGTTCGGGCAAATCGTTTAGTGCCCGTGGCGTCCAGCCATTGGTGCCGTACCAAATCAATACATCGACGCTCCGTAAAAAGTGACTCAGAGCACCGGCCGAGGGGATCAATGTCACATCGTCAAAGCGGCGGTTTAACTCCGCGCGCAGATCGAATGGTTGTCCCTCGCCACCCCGTTCCAACGCGCATACCCGAACATCCAGGATGCTTTTGAGTTCATTAGCGGCCTCGATCATGGCCGTCTCGCCGCCCCCTAGGCGCAGGTGCGGAAACAGAAAACAAACCGACGATACCGGGGTCACCGCCGCCTCCAATGATCGGCTTTGGCAATGCAATAGATAGCGAGACCAGGGCAGTTTATATCGCCGTTAAAACCTTTCAGCACCAGCGGTTCGCTACGCTGGCCACGGGCCATATCCACTAGAAACAGGGTGAGTTTCGACTGTCCGATCAGGAATAGCTCATCATGCAGGAGGGCGGCGCCACGCAGCCAGCCGTTCTCGATGGCCAAGGCATCGCCGGTGGTGCGCGGCAACGGCACCCGGCAATCTACCCGTTGCAGCACCCGCGCCGTGGCACAGTCAAGCTTGATGAATTCACCGGTGGCGGTGTAATTGAGATAGTGAATACTATTCATGATATGGCCATCGTGTACCCGCCCATCCAAAAGCGTTCCGCCGTTGCCCGGGAGTAGATGGAAGCGGCGCGCGGTGACGTTCCAAAACTTACTGGCCGCCGCCGACACTGGCATGTTAGGCAAGTTGACGATCAGGTCACCGTTATCGGCAAAACACACATGATTGATATGAAACCGGTTGTAGTACGGTCCTTTGTAACGAAAATCGTGATCCCACATCATCGCCTGGCGGGGATGTTCTGTCATCTCGCGCGCTAGCTCCGGCTCTTCTCCCGCCCACCACTCGAAACACTTATGGAGATTATGATCGAAGTCGAGAACGCTATCGGAGGCGGTGGCGGTCACGTAGATCACTCGGCCCCGCACGGCCACGGAATGGATATCGCCAAAACGTCTATCGGACACCGATGCTTCGATGCGCCGCAGATCTTGATCGAGGGCGAACATCTGCGTGGTGTTGCAGGCGATATATCCGCCGGCGAACTCGGCCACGCCGCGCACGGAATTTCGTCCCAGGCGGTGGGGCGATGGTGGCAGTTCCAGTTGGCGCAAAACCGTGCAGGTATGCTTTTGGCTATCCACTGTCGCCAGCAGCAGGCTACCGCTGATTTCTTCGCCGCGATCATCTTCGCCGCGATCATCTTTGCCGGACTCACGCTCACGCCTACCACTGCGCAGGGAGGTCGAAATCAGAACGTGGAATAAAGCCATCGGTCACTGAGACGGTAACTTCGCGATGCAATAGATAGCCAGCCCCGGATCATCGAACTCGCCCTTGGCGCCGTGAATATGCACCGCCCGCTTGGTGCCGGCGGCGGTATCGACCAAGAATAGTTGCAGGCAGGCTTGGCCGACCAAAAAAAGTTCATCGTGAAGATGCACCGCCCCGCGCAGCCAACCGTGGCTCAAGGATAGGGGATCACCCGTGGTGTAGCGCAGCGGCGTGCTGCAATCAACGGCGGCCACTTGAGCGCCGGTAGCCCGCTTCAGTTTCACGAATTCGCCCGATGCGGTCCGGCATAGAAAATAATGTTTACCGAGCGCCACGCCGTCATGTACGCGCCCGCGTACGGCGGCTTCTATGGGGTGGCCAGCGAATTCGAATTGTTTACGGCTGACGTTGTACACCCGCGACTCGCCCACTTGGTAGGTCATGCCCGGTAAGTTCACCAACATATCCCCGGCGCCGTCGAAACACACGTGATTCATGTGAAAGCGAGCGCCGGGACTGGCGTCATATCTGAAGTCGTGATCCGCCGCCACCCGCGAGCGCTGCCACTCGCGCATGTACGGTGCTAACAACGGATCTGAACCGGCCCACCATGCGAAGGTTTTTTGCAGGCAAGCATTGATGCCGATGACGCAATCCGATGCCGTTGCGGTCACGAACAATTCGCCGCCATGGCTGGCAATGGAGTGAATATCGCCGAAGCGCCGATCGGAAAAGCAGCCGGTGATGGCGCGCAGCTCGTTGTCCAGGAGGAAAAGCTGGCTGGTGTTGCACACGGCGACCCCGTCGGCGAACGGCGCGATACCGCGCAACGATCGGCGGCCCGCTAGGTGGGGTGACTCGGGTAAGTCGAGTTGGCGTTGCACCGTGAACAAAGCTTGCTCCGGATCCAGCCAGCCAGCGATGACGGAGCCACTTATTTCCTCTCCCCGGCCGCCGCTGCGCCCGCCGGAGCGCAACGAAGTGGTCAAAGCCACGCGGTAGGTGCCATGCATCGCCTTGACCTATACAGGGATCGCGCTATGGCAGGCGCCGGTGCGCGATGAATCCACCCCAGGGCGTGTCACCGCGTTGGATGTGAAACACATGCGTGCCGCTTAAGGCCGCCTCGATACGGGGAATGTTGGGATAGAAATGCCATTCGCCACGGATCCAACCCACCCGGCGCATCAGATCGGCGTCCGCCAATGCCTCCAGGATCTCCGCCTCCGAGCCCTCGCAGTCGATTTTCAGGAGGTCTATATCAGGGTTGCCGTGCGCCTCTAACAGCGCCGTCACGCTTATGGCTTGTACTTGCGCGGTCGGCGCTCTGGCAGTGGGATTCAGCGGCGCCACGATGTGCGAGACATGGGTGGCGGCCGCATTGGCGTCAGGATTGAAAGTGGTTTGACGAATGGCCACCGTGGCTGGCGCATCGCTACCCAATAGCGCTTTTTCATGCAGCCATACATCGGCTAATCCTTGCGTGTTCAGCCGAAACAGGGCGGCACTCTCCGGCTCCGGCTCACAGGCGATCACTTTAGCCGCAGGCCAGTGGGCTTTAACCCGCCGGGTAAATGAACCCACGTGCCCGCCTATGTCCAGCACCCATTGCAGTTGATGCCCGTTGATCACCAGGGGATCGAGTTCGTACTCGTCGCCGGCGAGTATTGGCGCGCAGACATCGCGATCCCAATACTGTGCCCGCGCTTCGCCGCGCACCCACATGGCGTGACCATGGATATCGATCTTTTGCGCCTCGAGCCAATGCTCGCCGCCCATCTTGATCCGCACTTTTCATTCTCCATCCCGGTGTACAGCAATATTCAGGCTAGACGGCAATGGCACGCCTATGCAATGGTGTGCGGCACTGACCCGCCATCGGTGTGGTGGGGGCTTTATATTCCCCGGTCAGCGGAGAGACGCCGTGAACGCAGTACTGGAAGTGGCGAGCCCTGAATCGCTGATGCGCAGCGGGGTGGCGCAGAGCCGCCGCAAGCACAAAGTGGTGCTCTACAATCCGGCGGATATTTTCTTCACCATGCCATTGGCATTGGTGGCCGTCGCCTCCCATTTGGATCCGCGTATATACGATGTCCGCATCATCGACGGACGTCTTGAATCGAATCCCATCGATGCCATCGCGCCCCACTTGGACGAGGCCATTTGTTTCGGCGTCACCGTCATGACCGGGGCACCCATCAAGGACGCCATCCATATCTGCCGCGCCGTGAAAGAGCGCCGGCCTGATCTGACCGTCGTGTGGGGCGGTTGGCACCCATCCATGTTCGGTACCGAGTGTCTGCAAGAGCCCGCCGTCGATATCACCGTCCAAGGGCAGGGCGAGGAGACGTTCTGTGAGATTCTAGATCGCCTGGTGGCCGGCAGCTCAATGGCGCACTGCGCTGGCTGCTGCTACCGCGGCGCTGATGGTGAGGTAAAAGTCAATCCAGCCCGTCCTTTCAAGAACATCAACGCCTTCGGCGAACACCGCTACGAGCTATTCGACGTCGAACGTTTCTTCGCCCTTAAAGGTAAGCGTCAGCTCGACTACATCTCCTCCCAAGGGTGCCCGTTCCGCTGTGCTTTTTGCGCCGATCCCTTCGTGTTCGGCCGCCAGTACGCCGGCTTCACCCCGCAGCGCATGGGGGCGGAGATCGAAGCGTTGTGGCGTAAATACCAGTTCGATGATCTGAATTTTCAAGACGAGACTTATTTTACTTACGCGAAACGGGTGGCAGGAGTTGCCGATGAATTGATCAAGCGCAAACTTCCCATCACCTGGGCCGGCACCATGCGCGCCGATCAATGCTACCGGTTGCCGGAAGAGGTGTTCGCCAAATGTAGAGAGTCCGGATTGCGCCGCGTGTTGATGGGCGTGGAGACCGGCTCGGAGTCCATGATCAAAAAAATCAAAAAAGACATCAAGCTCGAGCATGTATTGTTCGCGGCGCAACGCTGTAAAAAATACGGCGTAGACATGCACATTCCATTTATCATCGGCTTCCCGGATGAAACCGCCGCGGATGTGCAAGCGAGTCTTGATCTCATCAAACATCTGCGCTCCATCAGCTCCGGCTTTCAAACGCCTATTTTTTATTTCAAACCCTATCCGGGCACGTCCATTACCCAGCAAGCAGTGGAAGGGGGTTTTTCGTTGCCCTGCGATCTAGAAGGGTGGTCCGACTTTGCTTTCGTCGAGTCGGATGCGGGACCGTGGGTGACGCCGCAGCGGCACCAGCTAGTGGAGCGCTTCAAGTTCTTCCAGCAGCTCGCGTTCGATGAGGCCTGCGGCTGGAAACAGATGCTCAAGACAGCGGCTAAGTGGCGCTGCCGCAACGACTTCTACGGTTTGCCCATCGAGCGCATCTTGCGCCGTTGGCTCCATCCAGGGCCGCAGATGTCCTGATCCACTCAGCTATCCTTAAATCACCTAGAGGTGCCCTAGATATCATTGAACAGGGGGGCGTCAGCTAAATCCAACTGCTCGGCGATATAGCGGCAACGGTGTTGTAAACGCCGGTACCTGCTGGTGCGGCGGCGCGCCAGCACCGGTGTCAATTCAGCGACGAAGTCCGGCGTACGGTAATTCGGGAGAGCGATGTTTGTCTGAGGGTAAAGATTCGTAAACGCCTTCTCCAGGACATTCGAGTCCACCGTCAACTCGTCGAAATGTACCGCCTGAGCGCCGGCGATGGCATCCAAACTGGCCCGTGCCCGGATCAGCCCCTCAATGACCGCACCTTCGCGATCGGTACTCAAGGTGGCGGCGTTGCGTGGATACACCCAATCGCGTGCCAGCATGGCATACACCACATCCACCAGGGGGCGGTCGATGCGCAAGACGGGCATACCGGAAGTGGTGGCTAGCCACTTGCTCACCACGAACGGTTGCACCACATCCTTGTACGCATAGCCGCGCCGAATGGCTAACTGTTCGAGAAAGGTGCGCATCTTTTCGCATCGTTTTTCATCCACAAGAGGATGGGTGAACTTCGCTGCTTCTGGCACTGGCGTTGGTTCGAACGCAACATGCCGGTCGAGATTCATAATCTCGCCGTCCGTAGTCCAGTCAGGCTCCTTCAAGTTTAGGGCTTGACGCGCCAAGTGATACATCCGCGATGACAAAGAGCGCGGCAAGGCGACAATGAACATCGACGGGTTCACTTCTTTGCGATGGCCTATCAAAAGGATCCTCTTACGCCTGTTGGAGACGGGCGCGGTAGTAACAGACTAACCCATGTTAGGCCCGCTACATGCCGGGGCCACCGTAACCGGCGTAGGGGCATGTTGCGCACCAATGCCACCCACTTGGTTAGCACAAGTCATATAAAGCATGCTCGACGTGCAACTGTTCAATGACATTTATAGGGCACCTCTAAAAATGCACTTTTTCCGCGATTGCGGCGTCAGCGCCGTGCTCGAATCCTCAGGTATCACCTAGACACTGCGGTTGTGCGCGCGGTGCTTCCTTGCACTCACGAAACAATGACTACTTTTAGAGGCGCCCTATAGAGGGATACGCCCTGCTGGCCCGGAAGTCTCACCGCTGCAGCACGTCACACTTGCTCGTCAACTTCGAGCGGCAAGTGGGCCCAAATCCATGGCGCTTCACCGGCCCTTTCACTTATTTGTGCTGCGGCCCCTATTCGAGCCTTCGAATTCACGTTCGACACGACCCCGGCCCTTATCACGCCGAACTCACTTCTCTGCGTGGCCAGCGTAAGCCTTCCCGCCACACGCCCACTTTGGAAGCGAGATTACGTCAGTTAGCATCCGGCCAAGCCCCGCTCAGCTAGTCGCGCTCGGCCAAGTCGCGCTTGAGCTGTTGCACTTCACGGCGCACCTGCGTGGAACTGCTCTTAAATCAAACAGCGATTATGTCGTTCGGGCATGAGGTGGAAAGATAAAGGTTTGGAGACGGTGTTGAGTTTACGCTCGTCAGTGCTAACCAAAGGTCGATGGCAACAATTTTGGGAGCACATCAACCAGTACGGTGCTGGGGTTTTGGCTTAGGAGATACATTATTGTAAGGCAATACCGTATAACAAGAAGAGGTGAAAGTGAGTTGGCTGGCTAGCCGATGTCGAATGCGCCACAATCATGCGCTTTACATCACCATGCGGGGCGCATGAAAGGTCACGTTAAGCTTGTCTCTTTGACCAAACACTACGGAACCCTGGCCGCGGTGGATGGCATAAGTCTAGAGCTCGAGCCAGGTAGCTATTGCTGTCTGCTCGGGCCTTCAGGGTGCGGCAAAACCTCTACCTTACGCGCGATCGCCGGGCACGAAGCGATCACCTCGGGTCAGGTCTTGATCGATGGCACCGGTGTAGGCGCTTTGCCGCCGGCTCGGCGCCCCACCGCGATGATGTTTCAAAACTACGCCTTGTTTCCGCACTTAAATTGCCTGGATAACGTGGCTTTTAGCTTACGCATGCAAGGCATGGCCAAATCTGAGCGGCATGCCCGGGCACGGGAAACGCTGAGCCTGGTCGATATGCAAGACCTGGCTGGCCGCATGCCTTCTCAGCTATCTGGCGGCCAGCAGCAACGTGTGGCTTTGGCGCGGGCGTTGGTCACTAACCCGTCAGTGTTGTTACTGGATGAGCCGCTCTCGGCCTTGGACCCGTTTCTACGGGTGCGCATGCGCGGCGAGCTACGCCGCTTGCAACGCGAACTCCATATCACTTTCGTGCATGTCACCCACTCGCAGCAAGAAGCGATGTCGGTGGCTGATTTAGTCGTCGTGATGAACCGTGGGCGTATTGAACAGGCGGCTTCGGCGCGGCAGCTCTATAACGCGCCTGATAGCGGGTTCGTGGCCCGTTTTATAGGTGGCCACAACATCTTGACCGGCACCATTCGTAGCAGCGCCGGGCCGGGTCAAGGCTTCGAGATGACGGTGCCGGCCGGCCGAGTCGTAGGCCGCGGCGACGCCCACGCTTTAATCTCCCAAGAGGTACAAGTGGCGCTGCGGGCGGATAAAATCCATATAACTGCGTCGCCCAAAGATGGTGCGGTCAATGCAGTGGTTGGTGCCGTTCGTACTATTGAGTATCACGGCTCGGCGGTGCGCATGGATTTAGAAGTAGCGGGTACTGATGAGTTCATCGTATCGGTAGCCGAAGCTGAGTATTTTGCAGCTCCGGTACAGATAGGGGACTCAGTACATGCGGTGTGGGATGCTGGCGCGGTGCACTTGCTGCGGCGGTGACGTGCTGGTTATTTATTATCGGCCGATTGCGGAGGATCTGAGATGAAAGAAGAGATGAAAAATGGCGGCGCCACCAGTAGGCGTTCAGTCTTGAAAAGCGGCGCGGCAATGGCGGGGGCTGTGATCGGCAGCGGCGCCATTACAGGCTTTCCCATGGTCTGGGCGCAGAAGATCAAGAACGTCACCTTACGCCAATTCGGCACCGGTGTTTCGAATATCAACGAAATTGCCAAGAAGGCCAGGGAAGATCTCGGCATAACGTTGCAGATGACCGCGCTTGATACGGATTCCACCGCACAACGCGTGGTGACCCAGCCGAAGAGTTTCGACATAGCTGATATTGAGTACTTTACCCTCAAGAAAGTTTGGGGTGCTGGCAATTTACAGCCGATGAATACCGGCAAGCTAAAGCAGTTCGATAAGATCGTTGGCATCTTCAAAGACGGCAAGTTGACTCCCACTTCAACGATCGCCCAAGGTACCGCGCCCCATACGGTGAGCTTTGTCGCGAAGCCTGGCGACAAACGCTTCACCAGCGCCATGACGGATTGGTACACCATGGTGCCGACCATCTATAACGCTGATACCTTGGGCATTCGCCCTGATCTTATTGGCCGGCCCATCTCGAGCTGGACTGAATTGCTCAATCCGCAGTTCAAGGGCAAAGCCTCTATCCTCAATATTTCTTCTATCGGCATTATGGACGCCGCCATGGTCTGCGAAGCCATGGGCGAAGTGAAGTACGGGGATAAGGGCAACATGACCAAAGAGGAAATCGACCAAACCATGGCCATCTTTACTGAGGCCAAGAAGGCGGGGCAGTTTCGTGCTTTCTGGAAGACCTTCGATGAGTCGGTCAATCTTATGGCTTCCGGCGAAGTTGTTATTCAATCCATGTGGTCGCCGGCCATCACCAAAGTGCGGTCGATGGGCATTCCGTGCATCTATCAACCGCTCAAAGAAGGTTACCGTTCTTGGGGCGGCGGCTTAGCGTTGTCGGCCAACCTCTCCGGTTTTGAGCTAGACGCCGCATATGAGTACATCAACTGGTATCTTTCGGGTTGGGTGGGTGGCTTGCTGATGCGCCAAGGATATTATTCTGCCGCGCCGCAGACCTCCAAGAACTTCATGACCGCTGACGAATGGGGTTACTGGTTCGAGGGCAAGGCGGCGCAAGCGGACATCATCAATCCTTTCGGGCAAAAGCTGGAATCAGCCGGTGCGGTGCGTGATGGCGGGTCATTCCATGAGCGCATGGGCCGGGTAGAGTGCTGGAATTCGGTGATGGATGAGAACCGTTACATGGTGCGTAAGTGGAACGAATTCATCGCGGCGTGATCAATGACAAGATAACTCTACGGGATGCATCCGGCCTCGCAGCCGGGTGCGCCAATATCCACGCAACCGTTACACAGCACGCATGCCTTACCTGCAGATCCTACCTCTCACTTTGATCTTGTTATTTTTCTTGGTCGCACCTGTGGTGCTTATCGGTATTGTCAGTTTTTGGGATTATACCGAATTTGATCTGATCCCTGACTTCGTTTGGACCAACTATGAAGAGCTGTTTAAGTCTTCGGTCACTTACTCCGTTTACTTATCGACGCTGAAGTACACGGCTTTAACCTGGGTATTCACCACTGCCATAGGGTTTACCGTAGCTTATTTCCTGGCTTTCCATGTGCGCCAACTGCGTTGGCAAGTCACCTTATTTCTTATTTGCACTATTCCTTTTTGGACCTCTAACATCATTCGCATGATCGCCTGGCTCCCAGTACTCGGCCGCCACGGCCTGGTAAACGATGGCCTCATTGGGATCGGCGTTGTGAATAGCCCACAGGAGTGGCTGCTCTATTCTGATTTTGCTGTCGTCTTAGCTTTTGTGCATCTGTATACCCTGTTCATGGTGGTCCCTATATTCAATGCCATGATGCGCATCGACCGGTCCGTCATCGAGGCCGCTTATGATGCCGGTGCCGGGCCGTGGCGCACCGTGTGGCATGTCATCTTGCCGCTGTGCAAACCCGGGATCGCCATTGGTACTATCTTCGTGGTCACCTTGGTCATGGGTGATTTCGTGACCGTGCAAATGATGTCAGGCGGTCAGAGCGCATCAGTGGGTGTTGCCATGAATAACAAACGCGCTTTGTTGCAATATCCAGCGGCGGCGGCGGACGCAGTGGTGCTCTTGGTGGTGGTGTTGCTGATGGTGGCTGCCCTGATGCGCATCGTTGATGTGCGTAAGGAGCTGTGATGCGTGATACGGGAAAACGCGGCGCTGGTTTTTATGCTTTGGCTGCGTTTTTTACTTTATTTGTCATCTTTTTGTACGGCCCGATGTTCGCCGTTATAACGCTGTCTTTTCAAGGACCGGAAGGCGGTTTAACTTTTCCCATGAACGGCCTTTCCTTACGCTGGTTTCGCCATCTATTCGAGGAGCAGTTGGTAGGGGATTTTGAGGGTTCTTTCTTAAGATCCTTGCTCTTGGCCGTCGTGGTGATGGTGTTAACCGTGATCTTTTCGTTGGCGGCTGGGTTGGCGTTTAGACGGCCGTTTCGCGGCGCGGCGATAGTGTTTTATCTAACCGTAGCGAGCCTCATCGTACCGTCTATTTTGGTGACTTTGGGGATTGGCTTGCTGTTTGATCAGCTGGGTTTTGAAGCCACTTGGTATGCCTCCGGCCTGGGCGCGCACCTGACCTGGACGCTACCGTTCGGATTGTTGATTATGTTTGCGGTCTTTAACCGTTTTGATCCGTCTTACGAAGAGGCGGCGAGGGATTTAGGCGCAAGCCCGTGGCAAGTGTTGCGGTACGTGGTGTTGCCCATTATCGGACCTAGCCTTATCGGTGTTGCGTTGTTCGGATTTACCTTATCTTTTGATGAATTCGCCCGCACGCTCATGACCGCAGGGGTACACAATACCCTGCCGTTAGAAATTTTCGGTATGACCACAAACGTGACGACGCCCGTCTTGTATGCGTTGGGCACGGTTACGACTGGCGTTTCGCTGCTTATCATCGGTGTCAGCCTCACTGCCATAACCTTGGTGCAACGCCGCCGCTTGCGTCATGGTAGCGACGCCGGCGCCGGCCTGGTCTAATCCCCAGAGGATTTGCGTAATGCGGCTGTTGTTGATTAATCCGAATACAACATCGTCAATGACGGCGGCCATGGCTAAGGCCGGCGCCAGCGTGTTGGCTCAAGGAACTGAGTTGCTCGACGCCACGGCGCAGTACGGCCCAGAGAGTATTGAAGGCTACTACGACGAAGCTTTTTCAGTACCGCCTATCTTAGACATTGTCGCTGCATGGCAGAGCGCCGTTGATGGCGTAGTGATCGGCTGTTTTGATGACACCGGCGTAGACGCGGCGCGTACCCTGACCGATGTGCCTGTTATCGGCATTTGCCAGGCTGCTATGCAGGCGGCGGCGACCTTGGCGGGTAGTTTCTCGGTGGTGACTACCCTGGGCCGCGCGGTACCTGCGCTAGAACATTTGGCGCTGCGCTATGGCTACGAGCGCGTTTGTAGGCGGGTGCGGTCTTGCGAAGTGCCGGTACTTGAACTGGAGAACGACAGGGGTGATGCCAGCCGCCGCATACGGGCGCAGATCCAAGCGGCGCTCGATGAAGAGGGGGCGGAGGCGATCGTGTTAGGGTGCGCCGGCATGGCTAACTTCGCCAAGGTGCTCTCACAGGAGTTCGAGGTGCCTGTCATCGAAGGGGTCACAGTGGCACTTAAGTGGGTGGAGAGCTTGGCCTGCCTAGGCTTGAAGACCTCTTCGCGTGGCGGTTATGCCCCACCCAGGACCAAGCGTTTCCAGGGCCAAGCGCTTTAAGCCTCCCTCAAGCCGGTGACGCCAGTACGCCAGTGACCGGTGTATCTGCGGGCCTAATCTTTGACAACAGTTGGTTGACCTGAACATTACCAGTGGCGGTCCAACCGGCCGCGCAGATAGGTTCGGCTCGCGATACAGCCGTCACCTCTGTTCGGATGCCAATGTTGTGCCAATGTTGTAGTGGCGGAGTCGATGTGGCGAAGATCTGCTGCACTGCGGCTGCGCCCAGTGCGTGGGCGGCGGCGAAGGGAGCACGGCGCATTTGTGCACAGAGGATGACAACTTGGCCACCAGCCTTGGCCATTGCCAGTGATGCGGCCGCATCGCGACACCGCGTCAAACAGGAGCGCCGCCCGTTGCGTCGTGCGGCGGCGGCTGTGCGGTGCTGCGCCCATCGCTTGCGCTCGATACCTCCAAAGTAGACAATAGCGTTGCTGGGAGTGTGGGAATATCCAGGCAATACAGTCACTTACATCGGAGGAAACGCAATGCGTCAGCGTTTGCGCGAGCTGGTCGAATCCCTGTGCCTGTTGGAAGGCGACTTTGTGCTGAGTACAGGTGCCAAGTCCCAATTTTACTTTGACTGCAAGAGAGCGACCTTAAACGGCGAGGCGCTAGCGCTGATCGCCGATGAGTTCCTGCATGAGATCAATCGATTACCTGAAAAGCCGCAAGCGATTGGCGGCTTGACCATGGGGGCTGACTTCATCACTGCCGCCGTGGTGATGCGCGCTGCGCAGACTGATCATCCCACCAATCTTGGCTCGATTGTCCGCAAGGCGCGCAAAGAGCACGGTACGCGCAGCTTTATCGAGAATGAGCTAGAGGAGGGTACATCAGTCGTCGTCGTCGATGATGTCGTCACTACAGGTACGTCCACGGCACGTGCGGCTCGTGCCATGCGCGAGGCTGGATGCCGTATTGTTGGAATCGTGTGCCTTATCGACCGGGAAGCCGGCGGTATGGAAGCGTTGCGCGGGGAGTTCAACGTTGATGTGCGCAGTGTATTCCGTAAAAGTGATTTTCCAACCCCGATGCAGTCCAATGAACTCGGCCAATCCGATGAACGACTTGCCGCTAGCGCTTGACGCCTACAGCGCCCACGCGCTGAACGATCTCTGCGCAAGAGCCGGCATTGCGCTTCGTTGTTGTTCTCGTCCAACACATTCTCAAACAGTTGCACTGTTTGCTCTAAATGCGTGTGGCCGGCCTGACGGCCAGGCGCCTGGAGGAAGTGCCCACAGTCGCAGCGGGCGATGCTCGAGGCAAAATACTTCACGCTTGCACCGATGCTGCTCTACAGGCGCCTAGCGTTGTTGCGGGTACACACGCGTTGACCCCAGCACCGGTCATGCCGGCAATTTCCTGATGGGCTCGCTGGCCGCCTTCATATTGCCCAACACTGACATTGCTTAGCACTGATTCGACTTGCCCGGGAGTGTAGAGATTGAACATACGAGAGATTGTCCAGCGCAAACTCGCGGCGGTGGTGGCGGAGCACTCCCCCATGCCGTTGCCGGACGTTATTGACGACGATGATCTGCTGGACACCTTTGGACTTGACTCCGCCGCCTTCATGGCCTTGCTCGCCGCAATTGAAGCACAAGTCGGCTATATCCCTGCCGCCATCTTGGAAGGAGAGGTTTATCCGGAAACCTTTGGCGAACTGGTAGCGGCTTATGCAGGGGCCCATGGCGAATAGATTGCGTAGCGAATAGATCACGCCACCATGAAAGCAGCGGACCTACCCCAGTATTACAACATCTGCCAAATCTTGGAGCACAACCTGGCCGCGCGGGCCGATAAAACCGCCCTGTATAGCGCTGAGGGATGCATGACTTTTAGACAAGCCGTGGCGCAAGTCAATCAAGTGGGGCACGCGCTCAAGAAACTGGATGTGCGCTTTGGCGATTGCGTCGGCATCCTCTCGCCCGATAGGGCCGAGTGGGTCACAGCATTCTTTGCCATCGCCAAGATCGGAGCCACCGCCTTAGGCATGAATACGCTGCTAAACGGTGAAGAGTACAATTATATTTTGCGCGACAGCCGGCTGCGGGTGTTGATTGTTCACCAAAGCCTGCTCGGCACGATCGCCTCGATTCGAGATCAACACTCAACGCTCGAACAGGTCATCGTTATCGGACAAGCAGCGCGGGCGGAGGATCGCTCATTCGCGGACTGGATAAAAAACGAGCCGCTGACTTTGCAGGCGGAGCCAACGCACCGGGATGATTTCTGTTCACTGCATTATTCCAGCGGCACAACGGGTCCGCCCAAGGGTATTTTGCACGCCCACAAAGACTACCCGCTCATCGCCCAACTAGTGGGTGTGGATTTATTCGGCATCAATGAATCCGATCGCACGTTTTCCGCCGCCAAGTTATTTTTTGTTTACGGCATCGGCGCCAACTTGATTTTCCCCTGGTATGTGGGGGCGAGCTGCGTACTCTATGCCGGTTCGTCCCGGCAAGTGGCGGGGGTTTTGCAGACTATAGAATCCTTCGAGCCGACCATCTTCGTCGGTGTGCCGACAGTTTATTCCGCCATATTGGCGTTACCTGAATTTCATCAGCGCTACGATCTATCTTCCTTGCGGATGTGTTTGTCCGCCGGCGAAGCCCTGCCAGCGCCCGTATGGCAAGCGTGGAAAGATGGCACGGGTCTCGAGATCCTCGATACCATCGGTTGCACCGAGAGTTATCACACTTTTCTCGCCAACCGTCCCGGCACAATCCGCCCCGGCAGCAGTGGTAAACCCTTGGCTGGATATGAGATCCGCCTGGTCGATGACGATGGCCTTGATGTATCCCAAGGTGAAACCGGTCACCTGATGGTCAAAGGCGAATCCGTCGCACTGTTCTACCTGCATCAATACGAAAAAAGCCGTGAGACCTTCCGTGGCGAGTGGTTGTTGACCGGCGATCGGTACTATGTGGATGAAGACGGCTTCTACTGGCATGCGGGCAGGGGTGATGACATGTTCAAAGTCGGTGGCTTGTGGGTATCGCCGATCGAAATCGAGCATGTCTTGAACACCCATGAAGCCGTGCTCGAGTGCGCGGTGATCGGGCAGCGGGACCATGCCGGGCTGGTAAAACCAAAAGCCTTTGTCTGCTTGGACCATGAGCACCGCGCCACCGGCGAATTGTTGGCGGAACTTCTAAAACTCTGCGTGGCGAAACTGGCTATTCATAAAAGACCCCGCTGGGTGGAATTTATCGATACTCTTCCCAGAACGGCAACCGGCAAAATGCAGCGCTTCAAACTGCACGATTACTAAAACTGTACAAATACTAACCGCTAGTCATATGTCCGCACACCCTAATCGCGCATCACTGGACGAAGCCCTGCAAGAAGTCCAACGCCTGCGCCGCAAACTGACCGCATTAGAAACAGCATCTACCCGAAATCCGGCGCCTGCCGAGCCCATAGCCATTGTTGGAATGGGTTGCCGCTTTCCCGGTGGCGTCAACACCCCGGATGAATTTTGGACACTGCTCTCAACTGGCCGCGATGGGCTAGGCGATATTCCGCCGTCGCGCTGGCAGGTAGACGCTTATTATGATCCTGAAATTTCAGTGCCGGGGAAAATGTATGTGCGCCAGGGGCATTACCTGGACGGCGTCGATCAATTCGATCCGCAGTTCTTTGGCCTGTCGCCGCGCGAAGCCGCCAGCTTGGATCCGCAACAACGACTGTTATTGGAAGTCAGTTGGGAGGCGCTCGAACATGCCGGCATCGCAGCCAGCGATCTCAAGGGCGGCCAAACCGGTGTATTCGTGGGCCAGTACTGGGACGACTATTCGATGCAGCGCATCTATGCGACCGATCAGCGCGAGATCGACCGTTACGCTCAACTCAGTGGTTTGCGCGGATTAGCGGCTGGACGTATTGCTCACATCCTCGATGCCCACGGACCCGCTATGCAGGTGGATACCGCGTGCTCCTCATCTTCGCTGGCGGTTCATCTTGCCTGTCGGTCGCTGGCATGCCGGGAGAGCGATCTCGCTTTGGCCGGGGGCGTGAGCCTGATCCTGGCGCCGCAGCATTTGATCGGCATCTGCCAAATGAAAGCGTTGTCTGCCGATGGCCGCTGCAAGACCTTTGATGCCAAGGCGGATGGTTTCGGGCAGGGTGAAGGTTGCGGCATGGTGGCGCTGAAACGCCTGGCCGATGCGCAAGCCGATGGCGATCGTATCTTGGCCGTGATCCACGGTTCGGCGGCCAATCACGATGGCCATGCCCGCACTGTCACCACACCCAGCGGTCCGGCACAGCGGGCAATGCTGCAAAGCGCGCTGGCCAATGCCGGGCTCCATCCTCACCAACTCGATTACATCGAAACCCACGGGACCGGCACCCCTCTTGGCGATCCGATCGAAGTGATGGCCATCGCGCGAGTCCTGTGTCAGGCGCGGCAGCATCCGCTCTATCTAGGTTCGGTTAAAACCAATGTGGGGCACTTGGATGCGGCGGCGGGCATTGCCGGGCTCATGAAGGTAGTGCTGTCATTACAGCATCAGGTGATCCCGGCCCATTTGAATTTCTCCGAGCCCAATCCCCGGATCCCTTGGAGCGAGTGGCCTTTGCGGGTGCCCACGGCATCCATCCCATGGGACTCGAACGAGCGTTATGCCGGGATCAGCGCGTTTGGCATGAGTGGCACCAACGTGCATTTGATCGTGGGGCAAGCACCGCCGGCGGCCGTTGCAGCCGGATCAACCTGCCGGCCGGTGGTGCATCCCCAGCCTCTTGTCAGCCAGCATCTTTTAACCTTATCGGCGCACAATCAATCCACCCTGCCGGCGCTTGCCCGGCGTTACGCGGCGTTGTTGCAGACGCTGCCGGGCGTGGAGGCCGGGGGCGAATTGGCGGATGTTTGTTATACGGCAGCGGTGGGCCGCAGCCATTTCGCCCATCGCATCGCCATCATCGGTGAATCCTCAACCGCTATGCAAAAGGATTTGCTGGCTTTCGCCGGCGGTAGCGCGCCGCGGAGTTTATCGGCTGGCGTCACCGGCAGACGGCCACCCAAAGTTGCGTTCTTGTTCACCGGCCAAGGGGCGCAATATGTGGGCATGGGACGGCAGTTGTACGACATCGCGCCCACCTTCCGTTTTTGGCTTGACCAATGCGCGTACCTGCTACGGGAGCATTTGGATAAACCTCTGCTCGAGGTGATGTGGTCGGGTGAAGCACTGCATCAAACCGCGTACACGCAACCGGCTCTATTCGCCCTGGAGTACGCGCTGGCCAAGTTGTGGCAAGAGTGGGGGATAGAGCCGGAACTGTTACTAGGACATAGCATCGGGGAATACGCAGCGGCATGTATGGCTGACGTATTCTCCCTAGAAGACGGCTTAACTTTAGTCGCGGCGCGTGGCCGGCTCATGCAGTCGCTGCCCTGCGGCGGTGAGATGGTGAGTGTCGCGGCGGATGAGGCTACCGTGAGTGAACAACTTGCGGGCGTTGCCTCCGAGGTGTCTATCGCCGCCGTCAACGGGCCTCGGAGTATTGTTATTTCAGGCCGGGGAGAGACCGTACAAGAGGTGGTGAGAGGCCTGCACGAACGCAACATCAAAACCACTCAGCTCAAAGTATCACACGCTTTTCACTCGCCATTGATGGAGCCTATTCTGGCTGACTTTCACGCCATCGCCTCGCAGATCTCTTACCGCTCGCCGGCCAAGACCGTGATCTCCAATGTCACCGGGCAGGCGCTATCGGGTGAACTGCTCAGCGCAGAGCATTGGCCGCAGTATTGGGTCGAGCATTTACGGGGAGCGGTGCGCTTCGCGGACGGTATCGCCGCTGCGCACAAGAAGAAGATTGAAACCTTTGTTGAAGTGGGTCCGCGGCCCACATTGCTCGGCCTAGGCCGGGGTTGTGTGCCGGCGCAGGATAGCACATGGCTGCCTAGCCTCAGACCCGAAGCGCAGTGGACTACGTTGCTCTACAGCCTGGCACAGCTACACCTGCGCGGGGCGAATATAAACTGGCTTCGTTTCCACGGCGCCCGGCGCCAGAAAGTCACTTTGCCGAATTATCCATGGCGGCGTCAACGCTACTGGACAGATATTCAATCAACGGCGCCCGCTGGCCCCGTCCTGCATCCGTTGGTTCACCGCCGGTTTGCTACTGCCAGCAGTAGTGCGATCTTTGAATCGAACTTAAGTGCCTCGGATCCCGCGTATCTAGCTGATCACCGGGTATTTGACAGCGCCGTGTTCCCCGCTAGCGCTTATTTCGAGATGGCACTGGCCGCCGGCCGCATTGCTTTAGGTCATGTTGAATTGCAGATTTGCAATGTCTCCATTCAGCAGGCCATGTTGTTGACCGATGCGCCGCTCACCGTCCAGATCATTATCGATGAAGACGGGCGCGCCCACCGCTTTGGAATTTTCAGTAAACCGGCTAGCGGGAATAAGTGGACAAACCACGCCGCAGGCACAATTAAACGCCGGGAAACCGGCGCTGCGCCCGGCATCGACGCGGCGCAGTTACAAATACACGGTTCTCAACGCATCGATTTGCAAGCATTGAGTCAACGCTTCAATAGCAAAGGAGTGAAGTATGGCCCCTCGTTTATGGCTATTGCAGAACTCGGTTTTTTAACGCCGGAGCCGGCGGCGGTTTTAGCACGCATAGAACTGCCTAAAGAGGCTCCGAGCACTGGCGCCAATGCTTACCAATTGCATCCGGTGCTGTTGGATGCCAGCTTGCGGATCGGTGAAGCATTGTTTCCTGAAAGTGACAAAGATGAAATCTACTTACCCTTTGCCGCCGGCTCAATACAATGGTCGAAAGTTCCACAGGGCGCTCTTTGGGTAAAAGCAACCGGGACGCAATCCGAGCGTATCCGTAGCGTCAATTTGAGACTCTTCGATCAGCAGGGGGAGCCGGTAGCGGCAATTGACGATTTCACGTTACGCCCTGTCTCCGTGTTCGGGCTACGGCGGGCGCTAGCACCGGGCCAGCCATCCGCGTACAGGGTGGCGCAATGGCTTTATCAACTGCACTGGGAGCGCAAACCTTACAACGATGAGCAACGCAACCTGGCGCAAGCCGGCAGCTGGCTGATCCTGGCTGATGCCAATGGATGCGGGACGCGGCTTGCCGCCCAGCTTGAACAGCAAGGGCAGAGTTGTTGCATTGTTGCAGCCGGTCCGGATCATCAACAAGTAGCCTCGAATCACTATACGGTTAATGCCAAAGTTGGCGCCCAAATCGATCGGCTAGTGGCGGAGCATTTACCGCAGCCGCTCGCCGGCGTGGTTCATCTTTGGAGCTTGGACGCGCAGGAACACAACTACGGTGAGAGCGTTGCCGCTGCCCTGCACTTGGTACAGTCGCTAAAGCGCGCGGGAAAGATCGCACCGGTGTGGTTGGTCACCCGCGGCGCGCAAGCGATCAGCGCCGATGAAATTGGCGCGGATGCAATTAGTGCGAATGCAATTAGTGCGAATGAAAAAAGTGCCCATGTATCCATCTGGCAAGCGCCTCTATGGGGTTTTGGCCGCACCTTGCAGATCGAGCATCCGGAGTTTTCTTGCACTTGCGTGGATTTAGAGGCCGGTGCGGATGACGGCGAGTTATTGCTGCGAGAGCTAGGCCGTAACGATGGTGAGACTCAGATTGCCTATCGCTGCGGGGAACGTTATGTCGCCAGAGTGCGCCGCGCCCAATCGGCGGGCAACGCGGCCTGCGGGTTTCGTCTTCAAGCGGACGCATCGTATTTGGTGACGGGTGGGTTGGGCGCGCTGGGATTGCAAGTCGCTCAGTTCCTGGTTGCATCGGGTGCCCGGCATTTGTTTCTGATCGGACGCAAGGGGACAACAACCGCTGCGCAACAAACGGCGGTCGAACAACTTCAAGAGCGCGGTGTCCGCGTGCAGGTGGTCGCAGCGGATATGTCCTCGCCGCGGGATGTCAACAAAGTATTGCAACTGGCGAAACCCACCTTACGCGGCATCATCCATGCCGCGGGTGTGCTTGATGATGGCATGCTCACCGCGCAAACGGCGGAGCGTTTTCAAGCCGTCGCCGCGCCAAAAGTAGGTGGCGCCTGGCAGCTACATGTGCAGACCCTTGATCACCAGCTGGATTTTTTTGTGATGTTCTCCTCAGTGGCATCCCTGCTCGGCTCGGCGGGTCAGGCCAACTACTGCGCCGCCAATGCCTTGATGGATGCATTGGCGCATTTTCGAAACCGCAGCGGTTTGCCGGCGCTAGCTATTAACTGGGGGCCGTGGGCGGATGTGGGCATGGCTACGTCAGAAACGGTTATGCGCCGGTTGATGAATGACGGATGGCAGCCCATGACCGCGCAACAAGGATGCGAGATCATGGCGCATTTAGTGTCTGATGGTGGCATGACTCAAGCGGGTGTCATTCCACTGGACTGGCCAACTTTCGTGCGGCGAGTACCGGGTGCTTCGCAATGGCCCGTACTCTCGGAGTTAGTCACATCCACGGATGCATCAAAAGAAGATGCAACATCCAAGGCGCAAGCACTGGCGCGGCAGGTAAAAGCATCCAGCCCCAATGAGCGTCACAGTCTGCTCACGGCCTATCTACTAGAACGTATCGCCCAGACTTTGCGCGTACCGGCCTCTGATTTAAACGGCCGAGAAGCGTTGAGCAATTTGGGCATCGATTCATTAACGGCGGTGGAGTTAATAACTTGGATCCGGGTTGATTTAGCCGTCGAAGTCGCCGTGGAGCAGATGTTCAGCACACCTGACATTGGCGAATTGGCCAGCGTCATCAGCAAAGCGCTTGCCGGTGGCTCTCCTGATATAGGCCCATCCGATATAGGCCCATTGCCCCCCTCAACAACAAGCTGGATAACACAGCCACACCCTAGACCACAGGCCCGCATGCGCCTGTTCTGTTTTCCGTACGCGGGCGGCGGCGCGTCCGCGTTTCGTGATTGGCCGCAGAGGCTGCCCGAAGATATAGAGGTCTGCGTGATGCAACTACCGGGACGCGAAGAACGGCTGCAAGAGTCGCCGGTGACGCAGATGTCTGTCTTGGTCGATGCGCTAACACAAGCCTTATTGGCGTATGTTGACAAACCTTTTGCTTTTCTAGGCCACAGCATGGGGGCCATAGTTAGCTACGAGGTAGCCCGCCAGTTACGGACGCTTGAACAAGCACAACCGGTCCACTTGTTTCTATCATCACGGGCGGCCCCTCAACTGGCCAAGGGCGACCAACCGTTGCGGTTTTTACCCGATCAGGCATTCATCGAACAACTGCACCATCTCTACGGCGCCGTCCCCGAATCGATCCGGCGCAATGCTGATCTGCAAAACGTTTTTTTGCCCATCCTGAGGGCGGACGTGACGCTGTTGGAAACCCATTCATTCGTGCCTGGCGATCCTCTAGATTGCCCGATCACTGTGTTCGGTGGCGAACAAGATCGGTCTATTTCGCCAACCATGTTGGCAGCTTGGCGTGAACAAACCTGCGCTTCGTTCACGCAACAATTATTTCCTGGTGATCACTTTTATATTGTTGACGCTAAAGACGCGGTCGCCAGTGCGGTGGCCGGGCAGCTCGCAGTGATCAGAGAAGACCGATGAGACGGAATGAAGATCCTGTCCGGCGACTTCGCTAGAGAGCAACGTATTCAGTCAATAATCGTAGATCTGGCCCGCGGAGAATCCAAAGATATGGTGGCCTAGATCGCGATGACCACGCTCGCTCACGCCGTCCAGGGCCACAATCCCGTTGCGCTCAAAGCTGGCCAGCACCAGCGGTGCATGACTGGTAGCAACCCATTGCAAACCAGGGAGCACCGCGCGGAGTCGAGGCACGGCGGAACGTTGTAGCGATTTTACTTCGATGCGAACCTATTAAAATCGCTCAGGCAACCCGCACGTCCCTAGCGGCGCCGGTGATAACCGTGGCTGTGGTCGAAGTGCTCATGATGTTGGCGTAACCAGTCGGTGCCATAGTCCCCGCCATTGGGAGCACGAACAACGGTGTGAATATGGTGCGGCGTTGGCATTAGATTATCGAACACCACACCCGGATGATGATCGAATTCGACAAGTACCACCGGGCTATGTACGCGGTAGTAAAACGGACCCTCGTCACCGGTTGCTCCCATCCAGCTAAACCATGTTTCATCCAGATGCTGTTCTACCCGGTGCATTTGCACCCCCGCATGACCGTCGCGGGTCCAGCCCACATAGATGCCCACCAAAGAGCGCAGTAATTGCCGTTGTGCATCGCTCATATCGGCGCCGCGAACGCCTTCGTATTCGATTCTCGCGTTGTCCTGAAACGCACCCGCAAGCATGCGGCCGTCAACAGGGTGCTGCATATTCTTGGGCAGTGCCTCCGGGGCAATCGAAGGGCGCACGATGCCACGCTCGCGCTGTTCACCACTGAAGCTACGGATTAAATTAAAACCTGCCCGCTGCTCATCGGCGAACAAATGGGTGCCCGCCAATGGCCCGTCGTCGAATTGGCATGGCTCCGAGCCCATGAAGGCGGGCGCGACGATGAGTTGGTCGCCCAACACAACGCAGTTCAAATTGAGATGATGTCCGTCTATCTGCCAACCCCACGGCAACTCGCTCGAAGGCGTACCGAAAATAGAAATAAAATACGGCCATTGACCGAACTCATCATGACTCCCGGTTAACGCCGCCAGGAATTCATTGACACGCATGATGTCACGCGCCTGCTTGAAACCACGCGCGGACAAAGTGGCGCGAAGCAGGTTCAAGCCGCACCGGCGGCCAGCCTCATCCAGTTCTTCGAGCATGACACCGTGGCGGTAGAAGTTCACATGGATGTTTAACCAGGTACGCCACTCAACCGCATCCATGGCAAAACAAGTTCTACCACGTTGCTCCTCATTCAACGACGCGAGAAACACCTGCGCCGCGTCGATAATGGCGTCCGTATCCACCCCAGTGGCGGTACGCTCATAAAGCCCATGCATTATTTCCTCGCCAGCGTGAATGCCACGAAGAGGCTCGGCTAGCAGCCGGTATCGTTGCTCCAGGAACGGGCGCAAACGATCCGGTGCCTCTACGACTTGCGTACGTGCCGACAAAGGCACCCGGTGGCGCAGTCCAAACTCTTTCCAATGGGTCATGTATAACTCCTAAGGGCGCCCCTAAGTGTTCGCCGCGCGCACTCACGTTGTTTCATACCAACGCATTGTTAGTCCAGGTACCGCGATGCGTGCAGTTCCATATCTGATCGGCGGCGGCAAGATGAACAAAATTGACGGTTTATACCACCCGGCCATCACCACGGCCGGCGGCAACACCCAGATCGAATTGTCTACCGGCAAACTCGCCATGGAGCGGATGGCGCGCTGCAAAACATCGTCACATTGCGATGGTGAAGGCGCTAGGCTGGCGCAGCCCGGACCTAAGGCCCCAGAGCCCCACATGAGCAACTACCCACCAGGGGTATACGAGAAGATTCTTGCTGCACCGGACTAGACAATCCTCGCTACCAGTGAGAATCAACCCTCCTTGAAAGTGGCATGGCTTTTCGTCAATTGCCGGCGCTTCGCTCAGCGATCCACTTTTCGTAGACCGATTGGACGCTTCTTCGCGGCAACACCGCATCGGCAATGCGCTTGACATTGGGAAACTCGTCCACCGATGGTTGTCCCCGCGATGGCCGCAGCCATGTGGTCAGCATAAAGAGATAGATATCCACGGCACTGAACCGCTCGCCCAGCACCCACTCGTTGTCGCCAATCTGGTCGTCAATCACCTTCCACGTTTCCCGCAGCCGCCGGTTGCCACGCCGTTGCGCGCCGGGTTCATCGGCTGGGGTGTCGGCAAAACGCTGCGGGTAATAGTTGAGTTGAAAGGCATTCTGAACGGAGCTGGAGAAATAAACCAAGGTCTGTAGAAACAGGCCCCGCTGCGCATCAGCTATAGCAGGGGCCAGCTTCGTTGCGGGATGACGATCGCACAAGAATACCGTTATGGCGGCGCCCTCGTACATGGCGTTCTCATCCCAAACGAGAATGGGGATCCAGCCGTTCGGATTGAGTGCCAGTTGTTCAGGCGGGCGGTGCCCGTCCTTGGCAATCGTCGTTTGGATTAACTCGTAGGGAGCGCCGATTTCTTCCAGGAGTACGCGGATACCCATCGCCGCGCTCCCCAGCGCGTAGAACAGTTTGTATGCCATCCACTACTCCTTCAAAAACCGCCGCCAGGGCAATCGCCGCCAGGGCGGTGGCACCGTTCGCCTCAGAGCGTGAAATCAACGCGATGCCGAACCCGCGGCTGGCGAACTCGGCGGCCAGCGCCCGGCTAAGACCTTCGCCGGATCCGACAATGGCGCACACGGGCTTCGTCATGGCTACTCTTGCCACCTCAGGCAGTTGTTTTGGAACAAATGTACAGCCGGCACAATACTACCGCATTCCAGCAGGAGCGCCCGGTCACTTTCCTAGGAACCGGCGGAACGGTTCCCCGGCACAGTAGCGCCCGCTATCATGGACGCGCTTTGCGCTTAAGCAGTAGAGTATGCGGCGTGGGGGAAGTTCTTTCACCTCGCACAGTGCCCTCGTTATAACTCCCTCGTTATAACTCTTGGGTAGCGCACACTTAGGAAGGGGGATTGGCGATGCCTATCACTTACGTGTACCAAGCCGCCGCTGGCGCCGACAGCGCCGGTGGCTCCGGTTCGGTCATCCCATCAGGCTGCGGTTCGGGCGGTTCCGGTTCGTTCATCCCGTCAGGCTGCGGTTCGGGCGGTTCCGGTTCGTTCATCCCGTCAGGCTGCGGTTCGGGCGGTTCCGGTTCGTTCATCCCGTCAGGCTGCGGTTCCGGGGTTCCCGTTGGGACCGGCGGTGGCGGACCGAGCTACATGGTGGTGTACGCAAGGGCCGAGTAGCAGCTAGCTGGCGCAGTGTTCGCGCAACCGGCGCGGTGCGCTTTGCGTGCCGTGCAGCCTTCTTTGATGCCTATAACTACCACTGCCCACCGTCGCATACTGCCACCGATACGGTGAGGGGCGGGCCTGGCAGCAGCGCCGCGCGCGCTTTGAGGCCGGCGGGCGGCCCACCGGCGCGCTGGGGCCGTCCACGCTGTTTCCGGCCATGTCGTTGCCTGCCGGATCATTGCCGCGGGCGCTGATCTAAAAGACGCAGCGTGAGGCCATTGAGCGTGCCGCCAAGCTTTGTTCGATCAGCGCTTTTACCCTCGAAGAGGCGGACTAAACAACCGGGAAAGGGTTAATCGATGAATCAGCGGGTAGGTTTCATCGGCCTGGGCGCGATGGGTCTTGGCATGAGCATCAACTTGCACCGCGCCGGCTTCTCGGTACGCGGATTCGACCTTGCCGCCGCCAAGTCGAAGGCACTGGAAGCCGCCGGTGGAGCAGCAGAAGCAACGGCGGCGGCAGCGGCGGAAGGCGCCGAGTTATTGCATATCTGTGTGTTTAACGCGGCCGAGGCGGGCGAGTTGCTAGCGCCTGATGCGGATGTGATGAGTGTGTTGCCCGCGGGCGCCACTGTCGTTATGCACACGACCATGGCGCCCGCGGAAGGACGCGCGCTCGCCGAAGGCGTGGCAAGCGGTGGGTTTGATTATCTGGAGGCGCCGGTGACGGGCGGCCAGCGCGGTGCTGACGAGGGTACGCTCACGGCCATCGTGGCGGGCTCTGAGGCCGCCATGGCGGCGGCGCGGCCAGCCTTGGATGCCATGTGCAACCGTGTCTACCGCGTCGGCGAGCGGGCGGGGGCGGCGGCTACCGTCAAGATGATCAATCAGCTTTTGGTGGGGGTGCATATGACGGCGGCGGCCGAGGCGATGGCGCTCGCGGTGCGGGCCGGCGCCGATCCCAATGTCACTTTCGATGTGATTCACAATGGCCGCGGCAACTCCGAGATTTTTAGCGCGCGGGTGCCGTCAGTGCTGGCGGGTGCTCCGGAGGCGTCGCGAACGGTGGAGATCTTCTTGAAGGATCTAGCCATCGTCTTGCAGGCCGGCCGCGATCTCGCTATGCCGCTGCCGCTCACGGCCAATGCGCATCAGTTATTCGTGAGCGCGGCGGCCATGGACGCGGGCGGTGATGCGCAGCCGTCGATGTTCAAGCTCTACGAGGCGTTGAGTGGTATAGACATCGCGGCGAGCGCCGCCGCCAACACAGCGCAATGAGGGTGGCGGTGTTGCCGATAGGTTTATAAATCCGCCCAACTCGATTGCGTGACGAACTCATAGATGGCGCGCACCATGCCGGAATGGGCAAATCTCTCATCCCCTAGAGCGCGGATATCCTCCAGCATCTCGGCGATGCGCGCATCATCGTCGGTATTGTCTAGCCGGGTGAGTAGCCGGTAGGTTTGCTCGGCTTTTTCGAGCCGTGCGCTGCGCAGGCTCTCGCGGTCTAGGCCGCAGGTCTCAATAGTTTTCTCACCAAGAAGACTGCTGTCACGGGCTGCGTTATATCGCCCAGCACACCAAAAGTAAGATGCGCGGCGGGATCTAGGGGGCCAAACGGATCCAGCAGGAGCGCATGTTCGGTGTGTTCATCGCCTTCTTGTGGTGCGCGGGTGCGCCGCGCCTGAACGGGAAACAGGGCGCTTTTCCAGCGTTGATTGCAAGTTGCGCATGCGACCAGATAATTATCCCAGTCATACGCTAACCAGTAATAGCCCGAGTCGAAACGTTTGTTGTACTTGCGGCCCCGTTGATTAACTAGGTCTTCCAACTCGGCGCCTGGGGCTGTTAACTCCCATAGCGCATTCTTAGGCCGGAAGTGCTCAACGTCGCCTGCTGCCTCTGTAATTTTTACTTCGCAATAACCGCATTTGCGGTGCTGCGCGGCCATGAAAGCCGGTTTGACTTCGCCCCAAATCGCGTTGTCCTTGATGTATTCGTTGATCGTGGGGTCGATCGTCGATGCCGTGCTCGTGCTGGCCGCTGCCAATGCCCCGACCGCTGTTTTGTGGGGTGCCGCCTTAGCCTCGAATTCCGCGCGGCCCGCGCTAGGCCGTGTTTCAAACCGCATCATTGCTTGGCACTTTTGGCCTGTTGGATCTTGTCGCGCAGCCGTGCCCGCAACGCTTTGCGTTGCTCGACCGTGGCGCAGAGGTAGTCGATATCCGAGTCCCGCGCCGCCGCTTCCAACTCCGCGCGGTCCTCAGAGGTATCGGCGAAAGAAGTGAGCCGGCTGCGCAACTCCAACTCCAATGCGCGGCGCCGCTCGTGACCTTCATCGGCGCCGCCGCGTAAGAACTGGCGGTGCTCTTCGAGCTTGGCTTGCGTATCTTTGTCTAGTGTTGAAGTCAACCCGAACCACTCGCCCGTGAGCACTTGGTCCGCCCGGATACCGGGTGGCAGGTCGATCTGTCTGGCGTCGAGTTCACCACCGCTGTTGCGTAATACATGCACCTCCCCGGTGTCCGCTCCTAGCAAGGCGAGTGGATTATGGGTCGTCGCGACAAAAGTCATGCGGGGAAAAGCTTTGCGTAGATCGGCCACGATGGTGCTTTGCCAGCGCGGGTGCAGGTGTAGATCCAACTCGTCAATCAACACAATGCCGGTCATGTGCTCGTTAAAATTCGGTGGGATCTCATGTCCATTTTGAATTTTGCAATGGCTCCACCTGGCGATCATGTCTAGCACCCAACCGATGGCCGTTAAATAACCATCGCTCAACGATGCCAATGTGCATTCTCCAACCCGTGGGCCACGAACGAGCACACCTTGAGTGGCGATCTCTATCTCGTCCACGCCCGGCAGCAAGCTCAGTAATACATTGGACACGGCTTCAAACGTCCAAGTGGTCGCCGTCGAGCCCTTCAACGCGCCATGCTCCAGATCGCGTAGCCACGTCTGCGCGTGAATGAGATTCGAGCCTAGATTAAAAAGCGTGCCCACGGCGTCAATGGGACGGTCTAGCTCCACGGCGCGGGCGCTGCCGCCTAGCGCGGAACCACGGGTGACACCATAGGCGAACAGTGGTAAGGCCGGCACGCTGGCCGCCGACGCTAAATAAGTCCGCTGTCCTTGCCGCCTAAACGTGCATTCAAAAGGCTGTAATTCAGTGCTGACGTTAATGCGGGCCGTGTGCGCCGTTGAGTGAACCAGCTCCGCGCTAAGGTTGGACAGAACGCCTTGGATCAATTCGCTGCCGCCTAGGGCCATCGCCATGGCCCATAGAACGCTGCTCTTGCCGGCACCGTTTTCGCCCAGTAGGAGCACCCATTGGCCGTGGCCCAGTCGCGGGGGCTCAAGATGAATCCGCAGGTATTCAGTGCCGCGAAAATGGTCTAAATCAATAGAACGCACCACGAATGTGTCATCACCGTGGGCAACGTCAGACGCACTAAGGCGGGTGTAAGCCGGCACAGTGCCAACCGGTGGCGCGTTTGAATGGCCAAGTAGGGCGTTAAGCAGTTCTACATAGACCGTCTCACTATAGGCCGCCTCATTCTCGGCATCGGAAAAATCCAGGATGTGACGGTCCCTAAGATCAGGCGGTAGCCGGACGTCAAATCCCATCTTGATAGGAATGATCCGTAATCCGCCGTCATTCTCGGCTAACTTGCACGTAAGCTCGAACTCCGCGGAAGCAGGTCCTTGGCCAGCTTTCAATTGTTCGGAGTATTGGCGCGACAACACGACAATGACGCAATTGCTATTGCGAATAGCGCCCGCTAGCACATCTGACCAGCGCTCCCCCGGTTGCACTAACCAGCGGTCTATATTCGCCTCGATGCCGTCTAGGCGCAGGCGCGTTGCGAGTGCTACAACCCTGGATTCTTGATCGCGGGCGTATGAGATGAAGACGGTTGGGTGGGGTGATTGCATCGCTTCTTCTTCGTGCTACCGGCGTTTCCTGTCGCCCCTGAACCAAGCATCTTCCGCCTCGAAACGTTCGGCACTCCACGATAGCGCCGCCTTCAAACCCTGCTCGGCGCGAATCTCGTTGAACTCATCGATCTCCGGCGATGCGCCGGTGCTGGCAAGCGTTGCCGCTTCCAGTTCCATGGAACGGTCAATGACTTGGCGAATGCCCATGAGTTCATAGGACATATTGATGAGTTTTTTGTTGTATTCCACCGTCGCCGCCGGCAGTTTGGCGATGGTGTGGGCTTGGCGCAGCACGGCTTCATCGAGTGCGGCGGCCGGCACCACCTGGTTGACCAGATCGAGGCGTTTGGCTTCTTGGGCGTCGATGAGATTGCCGGTATAGAGCAACTCGCGGGCTTTGCTCATGCCGACGACCCACGGCCACACCGCTGGAATGTAGGGACCGCCCGTGCGGATTTCGGGGGCGCCGAACTTGGCGTCCTCGGCGCAGATGCGCAAGTCGCAAAAAGTGGCGGTGGCCAAGCCGCCAGCGATACAAAAGCCTTGGATCTGCGCGATGATCGGCTTGGGGTTGTTCCAAAATACATCCCACCAAGCCGAAGCACTAAAGCCTTTGCCCTTCAAGAAACGGGCGCGGCGGGCGACGGCGTGATTGTCGGCGCCTGCTGTGATATCGAAACCGGCGCTGAAAGCCCTGCCCGCAGCCTTCAGCACGATGACGCGGATGGCGTCGTCGTGACAGCCGGCATCCTCGAGCGCCTCGCGCACCTCCAGTTGTAGTTCCGCGGATAGCGCGTTGAGTTTGTCGGGCCGGTTCAGGGTGACGAATGCGATAGGCCCGTCTTTTTCGTAGAGGATTGTTTCGTATGTCACGGTGCTCAGTCTCCAGTGGTGGTCAAGTTCTTGTTGGCGAAATACTCAGTGATGTCCTCGTTTTGAACCCTTACGTATATCTCTTCTACCGAAAGACTGAGATCGATGGATTCCAAATAAATCTCGTCTCCCAGGAAATAATGCGCTGATCGCCAATCTTGATTCCTTCTAACCACCTCCACATCGACAAAATCCTGCTCAATAAGAATGTATTCTTTCAAGGTCGGGATTCTTTTATAAGCGGCCATCTTTAACGTCTTATCTGTCTTACGCGTAGAGCGGGAAAGTACCTCTACTATAAGAACAGGGCTTTCGGTGTAGCTGGCATCGTCATTCAATTCTGCGCAATCCACCATGACGTCAGGGTAAAAATAGTTTCCCTCCACCCTTACTTTCATGTCAGATGCGATAGGCTCACAAGGATGTCCTTCAAGATGATTGCCAAGTGTCCTAAGCACATTAATGACAATACGATTGTGAGCCATCTTCGCTCCGGACATGGCATAGATTTCACCGTCTATATATTCGCGGCGAATATCACTGGTCAGCTCACTTGCCAGGTATTCTTCTTCCGTGAGTTGGTTTCTTTTTCTAGCGATAGCCATGATGGGACCTCTAAAAAGCGTTGTTCGCGCACCTTCCATTCGCCTTTGCTGATTGTCAAGACACCCTGTAGCCCCGGTTATTCAAGACCTGTGCTCTAAGCCGTTCGCCCTGGTACCCTAGGAACCTAAAGCCCGTATTCAGCGCGGGGTCCACGCGCGCTCAGCCGCTATTTCTACCTTCCAGCAATCCAATGGGAATCATCCAGCCATGCGAGGATGAGAGGACGTAAAGGAGAGTCAACATGAGCTACCTAGACCCCCTGCGGCTTCATTTCGCCGGACAGTTTCAGGCCAACGTATCGACGGTGAACAACGATCCGGGGCATTTCGACAACGCCACATTCCTGCAGCATTATCAAAAGAGGCAAGGCCCGCGCATGAGGCCGCCCAATGGCTGGTTCAATCCCGAAGGCGATGCGGCGTTTAGATTGCTGGGTTGTACCGTCACCTCGGCGTGGTTGCCGGCGCGGGCGGTGGATAGCTCAGACGCGGTACTGGAATGCATTGTCGCCGACTCTGACAGCGCGGTTGCGGCCAAATTGGTTGATCTGGATTCAGAGCAGCAACTGGTCTCGGAAATCTGGGGACTTGAGGTGCGGATTGCCGATGCGAATGGCAATACCTTGATGGCCGGTAACTATAAGCCGGCGGCCTTCATGGATATCTGGGATCGGGCCACCGGCGGGGGTAACGGGGATGTGGGCGCGGGCAGCGCTTACCACTCAGTGCTGAGTGATCTCAGGTGGGCGGACAACCTCGCATCGCCGTTTTTACAACAACTCAAAACAGCATCCGAAGCCACTGGCATGTTGTCCATAAAGTTCAATATAGACGGTTTCAATATGGACTTTAGCTCGCCCGACTTCATGGTTGGCCGGGTGGTAGGCAGCATCGGTCCGCAACATCCAGGGGCGCCGCAACACCTGATCATTGGCCGTCAGTTCATGGCCGTTGCGGCTGCTCATGGCAACTTCTTTACCCCCCAAGGCGGCATCAATTTCTTTCCCGCCCTCATCGATACGAAGCAAAGCAGCATCTACCTGGATTTGGGTAATGCTTTGTCTACCACCGCTCCGGGTGAGGCGCTCAACAATCTAGGTGATCTGACGCTAAGCGCTGGTGCTACCTCCCTCGGTACGATCGCCGCCACCGGTAGCGATGGTTATGCCAGCGATGCGGCTTGGTATCGCCAGACAGCGGGTGTGGTCGCCCTGGCGCTATCGGCGGCGCAGTGCAAAGCGGCAAAAAGGACACCGTTGACGCTCACTGGCAATACCGGTATCGAGATAGCGGAGTGGCCCAACGGCGCATTCGTGCGGGCGGACACTTATGTTTACCGCGCCAGCCCCGGTGATGCAGTAGAGGTCGCCGTCTATGCCACCCAATTCGGCGAGCGTTTGTCCGGGTCGGCGGTGGCGTTCAGTTTCGATTCCGGCCAGCTACAACCGACGCCGGATGAGCATCCGTACGTTCAGGCAGGACCACCCGTGGCGGCGCCTACCTCAGCCGTGCAATTCGCCGAGGAGGTGACAACGGATGCCCACGGAATCGCAACGCTGGTGCTCACTTTGAGCGATCCGGGTACGCCCCGCTGGTTTAACACCGGTACTGACTACGGCATCGACGGTCAGGTCTATGGTATTCGCCCCACTTTTAAAGACGCCAGCATGAATGCGGGACCTGAAAATCAGTGGAACTTTATCAGTCTTTTGCTGTGGAGCGGATTCAATGTTCCTGATCCGGTCACGTGGAACGACATCCAACCGATCATGCAGCAATACGCCAACCTCTATCCGGCGATGCTGCGGTTCTTGAACATGGCCGATGAGGATTCGGTGAGGACGCACGCCGGCATTATGAAACTGGCATTCGGGTTGCCCGTATCCGATCCGAACTCGATGCCCGTGACCCGGGATCTGTCGCCGGCAAAACGCGCGGCCATGCTCGAGTGGTTGGACAATCCAGTGAAGAGTACGGTGAGCACGCCACGTCCAAAACGGCCAGTGGCCGCTGCTCAGCAGGCGGATAGCGGCGTTCCACCCGCCGCGCCTCAGGGCGGCAAAGCCGCTGCCGCCGCCCGCCGTTTGATCGTACAAAAGCGTTAAGGGAGCAAAGCCGATGATTCGAGTTCAACGTTCACTCACCGCTGGCCTGACCGGGCCGCGTGCCGCTCCCAAGACAGCCGTATTGCAAGCTCTGCAATGGGCGGTGGAACTGGAGCATGCCACCATTGCGCCGTATCTCTATGGGCTTTACTCCCTGGACCGCAGCAAGAACACAATGATTGCCGCAATCATCGAATCGGTGGTGGTCGAAGAGATGTTGCATATGACATTGGCGTCCAATGTGCTCAACGCGCTTGGTGGCTCGCCAGTGATCGACAAGCCGGATTTTATTCCAACTTATCCGGGGCCATTGCCTGGCTGCGTTCAGTCCGGATTGACCGTGCACTTAGCGCCTTTTTCCATGGAGCAGTTGGAAACCTTCCTACAAATCGAGGAGCCGCAACGGCCACTCGATTTTAAGACTGCGGCGGCGGTGGACGATGAGATGACTATCGGTGAATTCTACACTGCCATCTCCCAAGCCATTGGGGCACTAGGGGACGGTGCGTTCGTTGCTCCGCCGAGCAACCAGGTGGGTCCCGATCTGATGGGAGGATCAGTTGTGGTGACTGATGTTGCCTCTGCCCAGCAGGCTATTCAGATCATCATTGATCAGGGGGAGGGCACCGCGACCTCGCCGCTGGAAGTAGAGGGGCAGGGTTATGCTCACTACTACCGGTTTATGCAGATCAAAAAAGGCCATATGTTAGTACCGATCCCTAACGGTGGCCCGAATCCTGAAGACAAATACACCTACGCCGGGGCACCCGTGGTATTGGATAAAAGCGGGGTTTACGCTGTGGCCACCGATCCGGGGCCGTACGCCCCCGGCACTGTACACGCCTTCGCCAATGACAATTTCAACTACACCTACACCAATTTGCTGCGTGTGCTTCACGCGCTATTCAATGGCGAGGCAAACCAGGCACAGTTCAACACGGCCATTGGTTTGATGATGTCTTTAAAAGGTCAAGCCAAGGCGATGATGGCGGGTATTCCGGATCCCGGTGCGTTGACTGGACCTACGTTTCAATATCAACCGGTTAATCCGTCAGTGTGAAAATTTATTCCATGATGTAAGCAATACTCGGCGGCGGGCTAAACATGTCCGGCGCACAAAGAGATTGAACTCATGCCAGCCGTTACCCGCTATCTCTTCGCCGTCAGCATGGATGTTGCTGCGGATAAAGAAGCATTCTTCAACGAGATCTATGATACCGAGCACGTGCCCTGCTCTTACTGCCGTGCCCGGCGTCGTCTCCGCTCTCACGATTATCATCCCGTGTGCGTGCACACTTTGGCGCATTGTCCCGATAGTTCTTTATTCATGCCGATAGATTCACCTGGTGAAACAGGTGATTCCCTCCCAGTGCTTAAGAGGAACAACTTAAAGGGCGCGACGTTAGGAGCGTCCCAACGAACGATGGTGAGCAACTTGATGTGATTGTTATGCATTTATTCCTCTGTTGGCTCAGCGGCTACTGCGCTTGAATTAACGATAGACAAATAAAGAACGTTTAATGACATCCTAAGCGAATAAACTAACAGAAAGATTGATACGACAGAAAGAGAATAAATATCAATTTCATTAAAATGATTGAAATATATTTCATCCTTTATGATTGTTTGAATGTATATGCCCTTTAGTAGTGCTAATGATGTGGTTCCTGAAACACCCAAAGTTCCTATAGTAAACGCTGTATCTGCGAAGTTGCCGAACATTCCATAGATAAGGCTAGTTTGGCTTTGATTGTTTGAGACAGGAGAAAAGCTGTAAATTGTGTAACAAATTATGATAACTAACCAAAAGCATAAAGTTAAATGCGGCCACACTAAGAGCTTGTGAGTAAATTCTTTTACATTTCCAATATTTGTCACTAACAATATTGACAGCACGACTAATGCTGATAAAGCTGATAATAGACCAATATTTATTTTTCTATTATTCATTACTAGCTCCTGTTGAATACTTCTGCACGTTTCGCATCCTCTTCTTTGGAGCTATTACCAAGTAAACCGCCAATAATCCCACCGATAATCACACCAGGAACACCGCCCAATACGCCTACTACCCCACCCAGTGCCATTGATTCTGCAGTATTGTCAGAAGGTTCGGCGATTACTTTTTGGATTGGGATGTTATAACCTGATACTCTAAGGCTGTAAGAGCCTATTGATCGGGCTAACTCATCTCGAGTTGGCGCAACTTGTTTTAGATATATCTTTTCATTCGTCGATGGATCGATGACAAACAATCTCATTTTATTAATCCGTATTTATTGCATAACGTTTAAGCTGTGCGGCGCGACATAAAGAGCGTTTAAACGAGCACGTTGTTATGTTGACCGAATTCATACACTAACCGCGACACATTTAAGGCCTAACGAGGTTGTAGAAAAATCTCATTTTCAATTTCTGATCTAGTAAAATCAATCACTTACATAGTAGCAAAATGGTGGTTTTGGGTATTTCTACAGCCTCAACGACAAGCCTAACCGGCCGGCTTTGAAATGCAGCGGAAAGGCCGGTCTGCGTTAACGCTTTTGTCAGCAGTTCATTTTCCCTCAATCATGTCGGCAATTTCCCGAAACTTCTCAGCGAGCTTTTCGGCAGCTTTTGGATCACCCACTGAGTTTGCGACGTTATCGGCTATCTTTTGGAGAGCCACATCAATATCCTTATCGGTCACGCCCTCGGTAAATATTGAAAGGAATCGTTGCCAGGCGGCCAGTTGAATTCCAGCCAATTTCTCTTCGAAAAGTCGGGAGATGTAGTTATCCATGACTCCTGCGCGGGCCAACCTCCCAAAGTTCCCTCCACTACCACTTGCCGGGCGATCAGAAATCATGTCCGATTTCGCCGGATAAAACCGATTCACGCTCGAAAGCTTAATGCCTCTGTTCGATGCCCCCCTTCTCTTATGCTGCCTCTTATGCTGCCAGTACCAATTTCTATACTCAGCAGCATACCGCGCACCCATGACAAAAGGCTCGAATACAATAGGTGACCCAGAAATTACATTTGAAAGCGCCCATGGAACTACCACTAGAAGGTCCGCTGACGCACAAGAAGCTGGCGTTACTTTATACCTGAAGCTAGGCTCTTTCTCCTTCGCAAGCACATACCAGCCTTTCAATTCAATGCCCATAAGCACAGTCGGCTCTACGTCAGGAGCACTGGCCTTCAACACCACATCCGGAAACGTCTGTGGCTGCCGTTCGAATTCATAGAGTGCATAGTGTTGTTTGGGATCCCATACAGATCGCAGCTTGTTCAGCGAATCAACCACTTGCTTCTCAACTGTTGCACCAAGAGACGAGTTGAAAGCGAATAAATCAGTCGCTAGCACACCATTGATATTCAAAGCACTCTCGAAAACGGGAAGGCAGAGAGAAAATAGCCTTCTTTACCGATACGAAGAGTTCAAAATGCTCCCAGCTTTCCTCTGGCTCAGTGGCGCGAGGCGGGTTGGGAATTTCGCTTTTGCTCATATAGTGGAAGCTCCTGATATACTTCGCTTATTCTTTCTGATGCTACGTCAAAATACTCAGGAATGAGTTCTGATGCATAGCACTGCCGGCCCATTCTGAGCGATGCGACCGCAGCAGAGCAAAGACCACCAAAGGGCTCCCAAACCACGTCTCCTGGATCAGTTAATGCCGCGATAATGCGGTCCATCAGCTTCAACGGTTTTTGATTTGCATGTAGTGATTTCATTCCCTTTCGGACAATTCGTTCTTTTCCTCGCACTGCTGGTTCTTGCCAAACGTTCGTAATACCATGCACATGATTCCATTTTGCGCGCATGCGCTCCCACCTCTTTACAGTTAGCGGCGTACTTCCATCGAGCGAAAAGTAGGGCCGGTTTGTCGGTGCACCATGACTGTTAGCATATTTAGCTAACATCGCCATTTTCTCGGGAGGTGGGAAATACCATAAATGACATTGTGTAAAATACTTGCGCGTGGCTGCATTCTTTACACCACACGCTTCGTTTGTTTTATAAAGCGGTAGGCCGCTTCGCTGCCATTCGCTTCTAAGCCACTCCTTAATAGAGCATGACCGCCCTTCATGGTCACGAAGCTGTACCTCTTTTACATACTGCACGCATATCTCAGTTACTACCGGAAACCCCCTAATCGTATCTCCATTACAATTACCTGCTACATGGCCAACACCTTTATCCCAAATATGCGCAGCCTTGTATCTCCAACTATGCAATTTGAGCACTTGGTGCACATCGGCCCATGCAAACTCAGAACACCAAAACCAGAGCGTGGTTTCTGGGCCAGCCTTTTTACTCCACTCCGCGATATGAGGCGCATACCACTCAGCTAAACTTTCAATCCCGTTTGGGTCACCGGGATACTTCGCTAGCCCGTAAGGTCCGTCCGATACAATTGCCGTGGGGGCAGGCCATTCCTGATATTTATCTAGCGCGTCCCCTAGGTGAAGACTTACCTGAGGGTGAGAGGTACCCTCAATTCGCAGAGCAATAACTCTAGATCTTTGATATTTAAGTATTTTTCCCATGTACCTCCCCTGGAATTGTGCCGACTTTTCGTATTCTAACAAGATGCGTCGGCGGCTCCTACAACGCTCCCGTGATACTGCTAGCGTCGAAGGTGAGAGGCGCGAAGACAGCAAGCGAAGCTTGCTGGCGGAGCGTTCCACTCGACCGTAGTGTTGCCCTTCACGGGAACGGAAGCGGTGGCTGTGATCGACTGAGACAAGTGTTTATTTTGTGAACGAACTTGCGCACCACTGGCGTTCGCACGAAACACCATCGTGGTCTCCGTCCATCTGAATGTTGGGGCAGTTTCGCAAGAAGAACGCGGTCTCGGTGCAAGAAGTCATTTGGGAACAGTATGTGCGACCATCACAGCGAAAAGCAGAAGAAGTTGTTTGGTCGGCCGGTTGGGCCGCAACAGGGGTTTGCGGAACCGCGCGGCGCGAATATTCGCTGTAACCGTAGAAAGCAAGAGCGATGACGACGGCAACTGGAATGACTCGGCCAAAGAAGCCGGGCGGCCCGGTGCGGCGGGGGATAGTGGCCTGTGTGTGGGGCGCATTGTGGGACGGTTTGGGCAAAGCAGGTTCATTGCCCGTTTCTTTTTCTCCGCTGATGCAGCCGTTGTTCGGCCATTCGATGACTGATCGTATTGCGTACTTACCGTATTGCGCTCGGTCCGAGCAGGGGCGCCAAGGTTTTCACCTGGCAAACTGTGCCGCCACGGGCGCACGGCGGTGAACAGCAAATCCTTGACCCCTTCAAGGACAAAGCCAGCATCAACGAACCCAGGGCGTTACCCGGAAGTCGGGCGCCAGCGCCAGTGGCGCTGTTCACGTCCTCGTTCTGATGCGTTGTTAAGCAGCGCCGCGAGCACGCTCATGGCCAGTGAGAAATACTGGGAATTTCCAGCCCATTTCTGAGCAAAATAGGCGGACCCTATGCAATAATCCTAACCGTACACCACCTGAATCACTCAACACTAGCCTGCACCCCGTTCCACTTAATTGTTGATTGGATGCAATAGGGCGTTTAGTCTTCTTATATCCCTGTCCCGCAGCCAAGATAATCCCATCGATTCCGCCTTTCATCTTTACAGTGCATTAATCGCCTGGCACGGTCATAACCACTAGCACGACTTTGCCTAAAGGACAAAAAACTCTTGGGATAGGTAACACTGCACATTCCACCACCCCGTAAAAGGAGTCACAGCAATCTTTGTGACGACTAACGGAACATTGACTCTGGGAATATCATGCTTTGCACTCACCGCATCCCTCTGATAGGGTTTCGATGTTAGCAAATCGGCGTTAAGGCAAAAAATTCATATCCCATTGGAGTCAGGTTTATGAGCCACAGTCAGTCAGAATATAACGTTTCTAGGGCGCCTCTAAAAATAGTCATTTTTTCGTGAGTGCAAGGAAGCACCGCGCGCAGAACCGCAGTGTATAGGTGATACCTGAGGATTCGAGCACGGAGCTGACGCCGCAATCGCGGAAAAAGTGCATTTTTAGAGGTGCCCTCTAGTCACTTTTACAACGAGATTATGAACTCGTTTCAAATGGATTTTTCCTTGATGAGGATTTAATTGATATCTTAAAACCTAAGTCGGTGCTGGAATTTGGCTGTGGCATGGGTCGATTATTCCCCACTTTTGTCGACGGAGCTACGGAAATTGTTGGTGTTGATATCAGTGATGAACTATTGCTGAAGGGAAAACAGTATTTTGAGAAAAACTCCGTTGACAACACTGACATCCAGTTTGTTAATGGCAACATGTGTTCCTTTGCGAACAACAAAAAGTATGATCTCATTGTTTTCGCATTATCTGTTCTGAAGCATTTGGCAAATGATACTGAGCGAATGCAGGCCTTGAAAACGGCTAAGGAGCACCTTAGCGAGGATGGTTTGATTGTCATTGACCACACAGCGTTGCTGTATGCAGATGGTCCCGTTGATTGGACCCCAGCGAGCCAGTCCCTGGTGGCAAGCTGGGTCGCTGAGCCTGAAATTCTGCAAGGGTATCAGTGGCGGAAAACCCTGGATGGGGCGACGGATATTCTTGAATGGCGCTATCAGGATACCCAGCAAAAGACGCTGTTTGAAGTGAAGTTCACCACCTATCGCTATGACATTGAGGCGTTGACTCAGCATTTAGAGGAACTGGGCTTATACCATGAGCTTATGCTGACGGAGTGGGGTGTGAATGGATTGAGTGATAAAGGAAAGCGGTTTATTGGAATCGCTGGCTTCCCCGGCAATGGGCGCAGTCCCAGGGAACGTTTATTGGAGAAGGTGAAGCGGCGGGGTGAAAAACTGTGGTCTAACCATGAGATTGCCACTGAAGAGATGTTGCAGGTTAGTTAATCGCTAGCAGTTTTTCTATCCCATCTAAAGGGCACCTGCTAAAAATAGTAATGTTTTCGTGAGTGCAAGGAAGCACCGCGCGCACAACCGCAGTGTATAGGTCATACATGAGGATTGGCGCACGGAGCCGGCGCCGCAATCGCGGAAAAAGTGCATTTTTAGCAGGTGCCCGTTATGGATGAAGGCTCATGGTGACATCTGAACGTTTGTCGTGTGCGCCCCTGCTTGGGAACCGCCGGGTGCGGACCCGCAGGCCCAGTGGTGTGAGTAGGGGGGAGCTAGATACTCCTCTTTACCCGATTATGCATCTATCCCCCGTTTCCATTCGCCGAGTCCGACGGCCATGACACCTTCAAGCCATTCTCTGAACCGCTCCTCCGTCTTCGACCTCTTCTCCGCGTAGTTGAACTGAAAAAGATCCGTCATGGCGGGGCGTACATCCGCGGCATCGGTTACTCCCTCCTCACGAGGAACCCGGTGAAACGTCAGCGCAGAACCGACCAATACACCTCTAGCACCGTGCCCGATCCCGTGAAAGCTGACTACAATTTCGAACACATTGTCAGTGGTGATTGCGATCCGCGCCCAAGAGCGATAGGGGTTTAGATTGGCGAAGTAGTTAAACTGTTTCGCAGTTTGAACGATCTGATGATAGAAGTGGTGACGCTCCGGACTGTCGTTTGCAGCGTGACGGGTATTAGCGTGATATTGAGTCTCTCCCATCGGCGTCAAAGGTGCCAGTTGCTTTGCCAGGGCGGCCGAAATTTCCGACATTCTGGCGCCGGCTTGTTCGCGCAGTCCATCGGCTATTTCATAGACCGCGTCTACGTGTGTCTCGTGTTTTTGCAACCTCGCCTGTAGCACTTGCACAGCGGCCGAAATGATCTCTTCAGCGTACTTTGCTTGCTGCACTTGTTGCTCAAGGCCAAGTGCCGACATGATCGCGTCTCGTGCTCGTCTCGAGAACAGATTCACGAGACCGTGTAAGTTGCCTGAGTCAGCGTCCTCCAACGCTTCAATATACTGGGTACGATCAGAATCTCTAATGACCAAGGGGAAAAGCCCCCTCTTTAGAAAAACTAAGGTAGCAAGAGCTCTTGCGACACGTCCATTGCCATCCTGGAACGGATGGATCTGCGTGAAGCGATGATGTAGCCATGCTGAGAGCACTTCTGGAGGAATGGTGTTCTCCGACTGTCGATACCACTCAACCAACCTGGCCATTTCGTCCCGAACCAGTTCGGGAGGACAGTACTCGTGGACCGTTCCGTCGCGTCGGCGCGGATTGTTTGGGAGAGATTTGTATTCGCCACGGAGCAATTCAACGCGGACGAGGCCGCCGGATGGGGTCACAGCTTCAGTGTGGGTTTGATGCGAGGTAAATTGCGTTTGCATGCCACGAATGAAATGCTCGGTCAATGGTTGCTCGCCTTTCACAAACCCAAACAATCCCTCGACGATTTGGAGCTGGTCTTTGATTAGACCGTGAACCCGATTGGCTTCTTCACGGCCGAGTCCTCCTCGGTGAGCGATAAGCGTGGACTCTATACCTTGCTGTATCAGCGCCTCGGTGACGCCTCTGTCCCAGTTGTATAGACGCTCAATAATGCCTGTCTCGATTGCCCATTCTCGCTGAAGTTTTCTAAGAAACTCCTGATAGTCTCCGCCTGCCTCTAACTCCTCTTTGCGTTCAAGCCAAATGCTGGACAAGGCCTCGAGTTCGGAATTCGACATCGGCTCGATATCATGTGGGATTGGCTCAATTTGTTCGTACATTCGTTTGTTACTTGATCGGCTTTAGGGCATAACGCGCTGGCTAAGCGGCGCGCGCGTCCGCTTGAGCCGCGTGTTAGATTTACAGTGGTCCGAGAACAGTACTGCGAGTTGTGAACCTGCCAAAATCCTTGTGTAGAACTGCGGAGGATGAAAATTGGGTTCTCTTGAACGAATCTCGTGCAGTGGCAACGGATTTCGAAACCCGCAAGCCTTATCAAATACGATTGCGCTCACCCTCTTACGACCACCAGCATACGACTGAAATTCTTTAACACTGAGACCCAATCTGTGTTCCCACTGCCTCCAAATCTCCCCAGGACTGTCGGTAACAACTCGCTCGGCAACAGCTGTCGCTTCTAGCGCTCCCCGAGGTAGCGTACAGTAGAACCACAGAACGTCGCCGGCACTCAGTCTTGGCGCGCGCAGACGTAGTTCCACAGACTTCTTGCCGGTTAGCACTCGACTGAGATACCGAGGCCACAGAGAAAATAATGCTGACATAAGCACCTCTCAAAGATGAACGCTTTGTATTCCCATCGACAAAACAGTGGAAAGTTGATTCGGGGTTAGCGCTTGTGAAGTGATTAGATTTGCGCCGCCAACTATCCCATTAGTCTTTAGTTGTTTCATACTTACCGGATCCGTGAAACCAAGAAAACAGTCGAATGTAAACGACATTACATGTCCATCGTTTCCAGACATCTCTCTGAGCCTTTCCTTCGAAATTACTCCTTGGCGTTCTAGCAGATGTTCAGCCGAAGACATGTGCATATACTGCGACGAAGTTAGACGGGCAACAGCGATGGCGGCTCCTGCTCCACCACCGCTAAGTGACTCGTAAAAGACCACCAAGTCGCCTCTAGTAAATAGCGCCTCTTTATTCCTACCTGAGAAGTACGCGCGCTCTAGACGATAGGATGACACCGCTCCAGGAAGCAGACTTGCTTGTGGAGATGACTGCGGCAACAACGTCTCGGAAAACCATCGTTGGATTGGGACCATTACTCCTTTTCTGGAACCCGACATCAAAAGGCCGGGAGAAATCAGGGTTTCTAGCTCGAACAACGACAGTGAGTGCTCGGATTTAGATTCAGGATCAACGATTCGGAAATCGCCGTCTACACGCTTGTCATCAATGCGTGAAGGTTCCAGAATCTGCCCAGTAATGAATTGAAATCGGTTTCGAACTTCGCGCCATCGGGCCGCATCAATAATCCCTCTGATCCCAACTTTCAAGAAGCGCTCAAATCTTGAGTCAATTTCCGTCCGTTGTCTCTTAAAGCCCCGCGACTTCAAGCTGCGCTTGAGAGCAAAGCTTTTTCGTGGCACAACCAATACGATCGGTTCCAAGTGTGCCGCAGAGATTTGTCTCTGCAAATGTTCCAAGAGCTGATCTACGGCTAAGTTGTCGTCTGCCGTAATTAAATCGGCTAACAATGTCGCATTTATTCCAGAACCTATGGAGCCGGATTTATCTACCACCAAGTACCCTAGAACATCGTCGCCTCGAACCGCCACGAACTGCTGCTTCTGATTGTAACTTGTACCTTTTTGGGTCAGTGCTGATACTTCTGCATCGTCAATATGCTGAGACATAAAGCGCTTAATAGCTAGCTCGAATCCGCTAGTCTTCTGTGTAACTTCTACCTCTTGGCCATTCGCAACTACGGAAGTACTAGTCTGGATTGAGTTTTCATCATCAACGAATTCGGCCGGCGCGAGCACCTCTATTCCATACCGTGCCATTAATTCCGAACTTGCCTCTAACAGCTTCCGTTCTCTCGTCAAAAATCCTGCTGCACCATTAAGAATGCAGTGCGCCAAGTGCTTTAAGTCGGAGTCATCCTGAGTCTTGCGCTTAGAACCGGTGGGAATATTTGGGAAGACGAGTGGCCGCAATTCTGTCTTCAGATTCTCAATCTGGGACTCTGGTTGTTCTGGTAGAACGGGCAGCCCGCGAGCGAATGCAAGTACAGGATCCGCTTCCTTGGAATTTCTTGACAACTCAACTTCAAACTCTTTGGACACGGCAAGTCGAATTCGGCCAGACATTGCTGCAGATAGCGCCCATACTGCCCCTTCTCTCCCTTCTCTATTTCGAAGTATGTCGAACAGAATGTTTAGGTCCAGAACGTACACAGGATTGCGTAGAAGGGGACGAACCGCCTCGATTTCCAGCTCAGGTTTCTTCTCCGGCTTCCAAAATAGAGAGCCTTCAGGCACTTCCCAAGCTCGTACGTTTAGTTGACGGCCCGTTGTTTCGCCACCATCAACGACTTGGTAAGTTGTGAGCCCCTGACGTTCCCAGAATTGATTGGAAGGAAGATCGGTCGCTACCCGGGCCTGTATCACGGAATAGCTGTGTTGCTTAGCAAAATCCTTGAGCCGAGAGACAAGTTCTGCACCTATCCCGCGCTTTCGAGAATTTGTATGGATGTACAGTTGCCAGATTTTGAGCTTAGGATAAGTGCCACCAAAAAGCAAGTACCCGATGACTCCGTTAGAGACTCCGTCCATGGCTATCCAGAGACGACCTGCATTCGCGGACTGAACAAATACTTTCTTCGGAAGAAATCCTAGAGCTTTCTTGTGCGAATCGGCGAGATAGCACACCGAATCAACATGAGGAAGCACGTCGCGCGAGTCCAAAAAGAACTGGATCTCTTGAAGCATGCGTCTAAATCTAACGAGGCTGTAGAAAAAGCGGCCCCGGAACGCAGCGGCCGAGTGAGGCGCGATGGCCTCGATTGTTGGTGCCAGACACGGTGGTGTTTGCGAGCGTTTCGCCCGGGCTGGCGGTACCGTCCAAAGGGGCATCGCCCATGCACAACAGCGGCGTTTTGCGGTCTATGTCCCGCTTATTCGCTTTCAGCATATCGATTCAGTTTCCCTACATTGTCAGCCATGCAATACATTAACCACTGCGCGTTCACTTTCATCTTGCCCCTGAGCGTCAACCTATCTAGCCTCAGCGTCGAGCCGATAAGGGCGAAGGGCGGCCCCGCCGTGCCTAGCCGTGTGTTGTATGGGTGCCGCCCCCGGGCACTATCGGCTGTTCGGCCCATCCACTGCATCGGCCCCTCTTCTTGGCCTTGGCGTTAGTGTTCGCCAAAGACTGTCACGGTGCGTTCTTGGGTCTGCTTCGGCTGACGCAGACAGTTCCTGCCAAGCCCACAGGGGAGGCAATAGGGATTGGCGTCCTTTGCACCGCACCTCCGAGCACCCTTGCTGCGCTCCCACCCTATTCAGAGGCAGTGTTGGGCCGGCCCGACACTGGATCGTCGCGGCGCTTGAACCGCTTCTTCGAGTCGCGGCGGCAATGGCTGCGCCCAGGTCTTCACCGCCTTGTCCCTCGTCAACACTTCTCGCGCGAAGCCGCTGTGCGTACCGCTCTATGCCTGCGACCCGTTCGACGGCAGCGTCACTCCCTCCACCGCCAACATCTCTTGACCTATCAGGCATGCCTCATGACACACTAACAACACATCCCGGAATAGGTCCATCGCCGCCGCATCGAGACCCCAGACGCAGCCCGCTGTCGCCGTCAAGTGAGCACGACTATTGGTTGACCGGGCCAGGCCATGAACACCACCCGCCGCTCATACGCCGGCGCGCGCCGATCTCATCGTAGCCCAAGCGTGCATCCAGCGTAGAGAAATCTAAATGATGACCGGCCCGATAGCCCAGCATGGACTCGAACGTGCCTGGGACTATCTGTTCACCGAAATCAACCGGCACCATCGCCATCTGACGGGAGTCGTACAGTTGATACTTCACCATGAAAGGGCAATGCTCACATCCGCTTCAGTGACGCTACTTGTTCACATCACCATCTGGGAATCAATAGGCGAATGGGACTTTTTCTACTGCTCCAACGATTTGCGTAAGTGGCCTGCGTCCTCGTGGGTCCGCTTGACGCATTTGTTGGACGAAGCCGCTACGCGGCAGCTTGAAGCCATTGGCTTTTACTCATGGTTTAGATGAAGCGGAGACTTCCCAGTGCCCGCAATTCGGCGTGTGTCATTGGGAACCCGCCTCAGGCAAGCACACGAGAAGTCCGGCTTTGAGGCGTTATACCAGAAACGCCTACGCGCCCTAAAACTCAAAGGCCATGCCCGTAAAACCATTGCGGGCTATGCCACAGGCGTGCGCCGCCTGGGCGAACACCTCAAGCGCTGCCCGGGCGATGTCACCAAGGCAGAAGCTCGACCCCCCTGTCGACTGCCTGCTCCAAACGCCTGCCTGGGCCCCCATGAAGATTGACCGTCACGGTATTCGCTTTCTCTACGCAGAAGTCCTCGCTCAATCATGGCCCGGGCTCGATTTCGCTAAGGCGCCCAAGACCCAGCGCCTACCCGATAGCCTGACGCCAAATGAGCGTGCCCGCATTCTCCACATCACTCGCCGCTTTGACCTTCAGTGCTTGGGGTTCGTCACGGATACGTTGGGTCTGCGCCTAGGTGACACACGGCGCCTTGAGTGCGCCGACATCGACCGTGAGCGCGGGCAGGTACCTATCCGCCCCCCCAAGGGCCATCAAGCTCGCTTTGTGCTTTTGCCGTCAATGACGTTGCCGGTTCTGCGCAAGCTGTGGTGCCCTCATCGCCATCCACGAGGGGTGTTCCCTCGCCGTGACGGGGCCTCGGCCCCCGGCTCATTGGACCGCGCCAACGGGCAAAAGGGCTTTCAGCAGGCCGTTGCTGATGCACGGGTCCTAAAGCGCGTCTCGATTCATTCCCTTCGTCATAGCGACGCCCCACCTAAAACGCTAGCCTTGCGGCGCCGGCGATGGTATTGCGCCGCCACACTCACTATAGGGAGGGTTGGTCTTGGGCTATGGCATCCTCCAAGTTTGGCCGGGCTGGCTCAGGCTACCGCTCGGCTTCAACAAAGCCCAAATTCCGCCAAACCCCGCCTGCCGCCGAACACCTCGAACTAATTGCCATACACTAAGGCTGCCCTAACCCCGGGCTTGTCCAACACCGGAGCAGGTCACGGCTACGCGCGACCTAGCCTTATTTGTTAGGCGCGGCTTATAGTTAAAGTAACTGTTGCTGTGAGAAACTATAATAACTGGCCTCCGAAATAATTAAATGATCCAGCTCCTCAATGGCTAAAATTCTCCCGCCTTCAACTAGCTGCTCAGCAATAGCCTTATCCGATGCTGAGGGCTTTAGATAACCACTGGGATGATTATGCGCCAGAATAATTTTCGGTGATTTTTTCCTGACCGCTAAATGAAACACTTCAAGCGGGGTGACAATAGCTGCTGAAAATACTGCCTAAACCACTGCTGTCCCATAGAGCATACTAACCCTTTGAAATTTTTGGAAAAACTGTTTTCATGTCTCAAACACAATACCATAGTCAATTTTTTATGTAAATCAATAGGTTATACGCTGTGTTTAACTATTTTGTGGGACAGCAGTGTGCCTAAACTCACCAGTTCGATATAAGCAATTTCATGACTGGTCGCTAAACCCATGACCCAAAAATGTTCTTTTGCTCTACCGACTCGGTTTTCTCTGAGCAGCACCTTTTGCATAATGCTGTAAATATCTTCTGGTGAGCTAATTTTGATTTTTTTGACAACCTCGCATTCACAAGCCTTTTTCTCCAACGCTCTATTGAAGAAGCTCACGCTAGAAGATGGGCGATTTTGACGCCTAACGGCTAGACTCAGGGGCGCGCAGCGAAGCGGAGTGTCCCTTGGAGCCCATTGTTAGAGCCTGCCCAACCAGTATTGTGGACGACGCCGGTTGTGAGCAACCGCCAATACTTGAACAGACTCGGACGATTCTCGAAACAATATAGTGAATGGGAATCTTTTCATTCGGACTCGCCCTACATCCGGTTGCTTCTCAACTGGAAATCTATCTGGTGCTTCACAGGCAGTACTTATGACCCTTTCAAACTCTGCGAGATAGGAAGCACCGAGCCCCGCCCGTCTTGATTCAAAGTAAACAACGGATTCAAGATGCTCCGCCTCTGCAGCAGGATGAAAGTAGTAGATCATCTAAGTTAAGGCCTGAGCCTTTTTTCTGACTTCTTCTGCTGGAATTGGCTGCACAATTCCTTCATCTAGTTCTTTCGCTCGACGATGTGCTTCAACCAACCAATCTTCCTCTATTTTTTCGTCCTTCGGCACATCGAGACTCAGGAGGAGTTTCTGTGCTAATTCCGCTCTTTCTTCCTCGGATAAATGAAGAGCCTCGGCTTCGATTTGCTTCAGGTTCATATCTTTTTCCTATGCTGAATTTCATGGATCTAACGCCCGCGTAATAGGCGCGAGCTTGCGAGCGTCCTAATTGACGCGCTTGTTAGTCGCGGTTTATCGGTTAAGATGCTTCCGAGTAATACTTTCAAAGTAATTTATCGCCTCTGTAAGTTGATTCGAAAGCTCATCTGACGACTCTCTACTAGCAATAACGTCATCTTTATATCCTTTGGTCGCGTTACTCTCCCCGACACCACCTCCTCTGTATTCCATCGCTACAACCTCTTTAATTGATCTCACTAGACGGTTATAGCAGCCATTTATTTTGCGCCCTTGCTCACGAACCTCTTCTCCCCAAAGGGCTTCGGCTTCGAGAAGACACACGTCTAAGCTGTTCATCGCTTCGGTTAATGGTGACAACCTATTTTTGTATAAATACCAAAGCGCATCCGCTTCTATTTCAGGGTCTCGCGAGCTAGCTTTTTTGTTTTTTATATAATCTTCTGGAAACTCCGATACATCTCGCCAACCAGACCTTACTATTTCAAAGTTATTTCTTACACCATACAAAGCTGTCAATAATTGCTTAGAAGTTTCAAGATATACTTTACCCTGAAGTTCTCTTTTCCATTTATTACTCCATAAACAGCAACCCCAGATGTGATCACCGCTGCTATAGATAGAATTATATCTTTTATGTAAGGGATCATTTCTATCAATGTACATATTTCCACAGGAGCAACTAACAGTGTATTAGACGGATATGGAATATACTGCACTAGACAGTCTCTGTCTAGTGCAGTATATTCTTGATTAACCCGACGTAACTACGTATCATCACTTCTCAGATGAACGCCCCGTCCAATTGGCACAAATACCTTAAGGGCACCTCTAAAAATAGTAATTTTTTCGTGAGTGTAAGGAAGCACCGCGTGCAGAACCGCAGTGTATAGGTGATACCTGAGGATTCGAGCACGGCGCTGACGCCGCAATCGCGGAAAAAGTGCATTTTTAGAGGTGCCCGCATAACAAGTGGTTCAGCCGCGAAAATTTCGCGTAGCGAGATTTTCGCGGCTGAACCACTTGTTATGTGCGCCCCTGCCATCTGGATGGATGACGAGTGCCATGCATGACTGCGATGACGACAATCTCATCATTTTCCTCAATGAAGTAGACGCAGAACGGAAAGCGTCGAGTCATCGCACGACGAACATTCTGAAACATAAGGGGATACGATGCCGGGTGCTTGGAGATACGAGAAATCGTTCGCAGAGACTCATCCAAAAACTCTGAACCCAGGTCGTCAACCTGTTCCTCGTACCAGTGAGCGGCTTCTTCCAGATCGGCATCGGCTTGCGGACGCAGCCGAACCATCACAACCGCGAACGTATCCTTTCGATGGCCTCAGCGGCGGGCACACCCCGATCACCCGATTTTCGGTAGGCCTCCAGGCGCACCTCCAGAACCTCACGATGTGCCTCGGGCAATTCAATTGAGGCCTCTTCGTCGGCAATACTGTCCCAGATTTCCTCGACCAAGCGTAACCGTTCCTGCAAGGTAAGTTCTTGAATTTTCATGCCCTTTCACCTTGTCGAGTGGTACGAGGCAGAGTGTATCGCGATTCAAGCAAGAAGCACATAACGCCAGCGCTCAGGCGCCGCTTGTGGCGCCAGCCGTTTTGCTGCAGCAAAACGGCTGGCGGGGCAAGTGGTCGCTTTGCAGCGCTGGCGTTATGCCTATTCCGCAGCGAACTCGATATCAGTGACCTTTGCGGTGACGGCGCCAGGCTTCCATTCGCTGGGAACTCCCTTCGCGACATAAAATTTCCCGCTTTCCATCTGCCAGATGTAATTTGGTCGAAGTGGCGATTTGTTGGAGCGCCACGAGCTGCTATTCACCGGCCAAAAATCGTCCTCGAATATGACTTGAGCTTCATCATTTAGGAAGTACACGGTGACCTTGACATCCTTGAGTGTTCGGACGCTGGTATTGCGAAGTTTGAACGAGACTCCGGGAGTCTTCTTGTTGCGGTACGTTTCATAATATCCCGCAGTCGATTCATAGAGTTCAATCTTGAGGATGTATAAGCATCGCGCTCTTTGCGGCCTGGCTCAGCATGTTCCTGATTGGTCTCAACCTGTTGTTCAGTCTGGCCTGCCTTCGACCCAGTCCCCGAGGGGAATATTGCCCCTAGCACTGCTGTCTTTAGCAGCTGCTCGAGTTTTTCAACCTTCTCCTCAAGTACTTCAATTCGCTGTTCCAGCTTTGCTGTCGATGCCTCATTCGCCAACGCGAGCGTAGGGTGCATCGCAGCGGCAAAAATTAACGGGCACCTCTAACAATGCACTTTTTCCGCGATTGCGGCGTCAGCATCGTGCTCGAATCCTCAGATATCACCTATCACTGCGGTTCTGCGCGCGGTGCTTCCTTGCACTCACGAAAAAATTACTATTTTTAGAGGTGCCCTAAATTGATTTTTCTACAGCCTCGTTATAAGCCACAAGGACAGATATGAGTAGATCAAGTATTCCAGCGGATGTCAAACGAGCAGTTCTGGTTGAGGCTGGTCATCGTTGTGCTATACCACGCTGTGGTCAAACTGAACTTGATATTCATCATATAATACCTTATGAAACTTGTCAGAAGCATGAATATTCAAATCTAATAGCATTATGTCCAGTCTGTCATAGAAGAGCACATAATGGAGAAATAGATAGAAAATCTTTGCTGATTTACAAAAAGAATCTTGCTATCGATTTCAATGAGAACGACTCAGGTGGCTTTTCTGCGCCTATAGTTGAAATACGTAGAAGGATCAGAGAAAAAGAAGTTACTGTTCCTGGATATACTTTCAAGTTTGACTTCCCGGACTTTCAAGAGCCAGTTGAAAAAATAGTTTCAAAAAATATTGAGGCATGGGGTTATGAACTTCTTACCCAGTTTAGAGAAAATCAGGAAGAGCATGTAATTTATGCAGGTGACAAACCAATCTTTACAGCACCAAGTAGGTTATTTGGTAGCTATTCTATAGTGAGACATGATAGTTCTGTCATCAGTATAAGGTACACACTGGATTATTATTTTACTGGATCAGCTCATGGTGGGAGAACAACAAAGGTTCAAAATTTTTTTATAGCGCCTTTTCAGCCTATAAGTATTGAAAGCTTACTTCAAGATGGAGTTAGTCTTCCAGAGTTTGCTGAATATGTTCGTAGCCGCTTAGCTGCGACAGGAAAGTATGATCAAGAATGGCTTCTGCGAGGAACTGAACCAGTAGAAGATAACTTCAGCCTATTTAATATTGAATGGTATGGCGTTTCATTTACCTTTTCAGAGTATCAAATTGATTGTTATGCTGCGGGTGAGCAACACCTATGGCTCAGTTACGATGAGTTGAGAAAATTGTGTAATAAATCTGTAATTGAGAGTCTGTGGAAAAGTGGCTTATAACAAATGCTTCCAGTTCGTTCCGAGGCTTTGCCCCTCTACTCGACCTCGCTAACGCTCGGCGGCTGAAGCAGGTGTTAAGGGTAAAAAGGAGAGAATCGTGAAAATTGTAAGACATGGAATGTCATTGATTACTCTTACACTTCCAGTCAGTGGATTTGCACAATATTGTGCAGTAGGAAAAATTGAGGCTGTAGGGCACCGCTAAAAATAGTGATTTTTTCGTGAGTGCAAGGAAGCACCGCGCGCAGAACCGCAGTGTATAGGTGATCACTGCTGTCCCATAGAGCATACTAACCCTTTGAAATTTCTGGAAAAACTGTTTTCATGTCTCAAACACAATGCCATAGTCAATTTTTCATGTAAATCAATAGGTTATACGCTGTGTTTAACTATTTTGTGGGACCGCAGTGATAGGTGATACATGAGGATTCGAGCACGGCGCTGACGCCGCAATCGCGGAAAAAGTGCAATTTTTAGAGGTGCCCTCTTGGCGATGACATGCTTGGAACCGCGGATGGAAGCGGCCAGGTTAGCCGGTACAACCTGCCGCACAGCGTGCCAATCAGGGAGCATCCAGCGGCCAGGCGCTGTTTGACGGTCGGAATTAATAGCTGGCGACCTATTTCTTTTTGTCGCATCTGCCCGTTTGTCACGCCTGCTAGCGTAAGGTCTGCAAGTAATTTTTGAACGCCAAAATCTGTGACGCGAAATGTTCATTGGTGTCAGAGTAATAGCTACGAGTAGGTTGCGTATAAGTAAAGCTCACCATATCCACTTGCAGCAGATCATAGATATTTTGCCACTCATCGTCTACCCGCAAGCTGAGTTCGGGGTTGACAATGTAATGGCCACGCTTGATACGCAGGAATAAGCGGCGGTTGTATTTATCATCCCGCCCGACTTCATTCTTTGACAAAATACTGGAAATGTAAGCCCGTTTTTTGCGTCGGTTCGGGACGATATACTCAGGGAAATGCGCCAGCGCCTCAACAAAGTCGCCACTGGTACTACTTCGGCAAAAAATTACCCGACACAAATTAATAAAATGTGTTATAGTGATGCTATGAAAAAGACAGACGGTCGCTCACTGCCCCATTCCGCGCGAGAAGCCATCCGCAGGCACGCGGTTGCGCAAGTATTATCGGGTGAAAGCCCTGAAAAAGTAATTAAAGCCCTCGGATTTCATCGTTCTTGCATTGACGATTGGTTATCCAGATATGAGCAAGGTGGTGAACAGGCGCTGTCCACCGGCAAGATCACGGGTCGCCCAAGAAAGTGTCCCGATGAATATGCGGATCGCTTACGTGAACTAGTTAAAACGAATCCGTTGCAATTGGATTTTCACGATGCCTTGTGGACACGCTCGATGATTCAGATATTACTGAAAGATAAATTTGGCATCGAGGTCAGCGAGCGCTCGGTGGGCAATATCCTGTCTCGTTGGGGGATGAGTGCGCAGCGCCCTCGGTTTAAGGCATACGAGCAAAACCCTGCTCAGGTTAAGGTATGGTTAAGAGAAACTTGGCCTGAAGTACAACGAGAAGCGAAAAGGCGCCGAGCGCGGGTCTATTTTGGCGACGAATCGACGATCCGGTCGGATTATCATCGTGGTACCACTTGGGGGGTACGGGGTGATACGCCAGTTGTAGCGAAAACGGGTCGGCGCTTTAGCGTGAATAGGCTGTCAGCCGTTTCGCCGAAAGGTCACCTGCGTTTCATGGTAACTGAATCACGGGTAACCGCAGACGTTTTTATCGACTTTCTAAGGCGTTTGTTGCACAACGCCAAGCGATCGGTCTATTTGATTGTTGATGGCCATCGAATTCATCGAGCCAAGAAAGTGCAAGAATTTGTCCGCACTAGCCAAGGTAAGCTCACGTTAGTATTGTTACCGCCGTATTCACCGGAACTCAATCCTGATGAGCTAGTATGGCATCATGTAAAAAGCCAACGAATTGGGCGGACAGTGGTGGCTACAAAGGAGCAACTGATGGCCTTGGCTCGTTCGGTGTTGCACTCACTGCAACAGAATACGCAAATAATTAAACGGTTTTTCTATGAAGAGCATGTCAGATATATTCTGAATTAATGTCGGGTAATTTTTTTCCGAATTAGTAAAAGCATCGCCAAAGGAGAGTTTATCTCCCAGGCGAATATAAAACAGCGCCATCATTACATTCAACATGAGGAACTCCATCAGCCTATTGTCCAATTGATATAGACGTCCACCGGTTTGCACGGTGCTGTTATCCGGTTCCAGTGAGTGATAGATCGGCGCGAGTTTTTTTCTTGTGAAGTCCAAGTCTTTGCAGGCTTGTTCCAGGGCAATCTGGAAGGCATTGAAGCCAGCATTGTTGGTAAGTTCCAAATTTGCTCCGGCCTTTTTTAGTTCCTCCACCGCTGGCGCGTTACCCAAGCGGCTGGCAATCATCAAAGATGTCTGGTTGAATTCGTTACGGAAATCTACACCGTACTGGTCCACCTTACGCATAATGCCGGCGGCACTTTTGAGCTGGTAGGCCATGAAATATTTTTGATTGAGCTGCTTAATGCCTTTGTCCGGCGTGTTCGCTGGTTTGAATCCGGCCTTAATCAAATCGTTGAGGTAATCCCGATGGTGATAGACTAGAGCATATTCGAACAGCAATAACCTGGCTTTTTTGTTGCTCTCTTTAATGGCACGGGTGTATAGTTGCTCCACTGCCGGCCCTTTTAGCACTTGCCAGGGTACCTCTTTGAGCTTGAGGATTTGGCTGCGGATCTCCTCTGCCTGTTCCTCTTTGCCCTGCATTGCCAGCTTGTGCGCCTCGTGCCGCCATTCTTCCAGGTCCGACTGATAAGCCACCAGATCCAGGCCGCTATGCGATTCTTTTAATTCTAGTAAATCAAAAACACGCTGTTCAGGACTTTCTTCAATCAGATAGATAGTCTCAACTGCACGGGTCAGCGCAACATATAGGGCATTGACATGAAATTTATAGATTTCCAGCGATTTGTCGGATTTATCTTTAGCGCGAGCATAGCGTGATTCATCTCCAGCTAAATCTTGCGCCGCGACACCTTGGGTAATCTCGCGGAAACGATCCTTCTCTGAGGATATGAAGTTATAGAGAATAATGTTTTTATATTCCAATCCCTTGGCTTCTTGAATCGAAAATATCAGAGGCGTTTGAAAATGCTGCCTGGCTGGATTTTTTTGCTCTGGATGCATAACGATGACGGCGAAGCGCGTAGAGCGTGATGTTTTCTGGTTGAGTTCGCGCAGCAGTTTGTGTTCTTCTTTGAGCAAAACAACCGTGCCGTTATTGTGTACATTACTGCGCACAAGGTAATTGCTTTCTTTGTCCACCGAACCGAAGCGGCTGGTCTTGATTTTCAACACTTTGTTCGCAATCTCGGTGACTTGTGGCGAGTTACGGTAGTTGGTGTTGAGGACGCGAACTAAATCCGCCGGAGCGGTGTACGATTTTGGCTCATAAAACAGCGACTTGACTTTCGACCAAGAGAAGAAATTGGGATGCACGATCTGGTTTGAGTCGCCACACAGAAGAAACCGATGTGGGTCACGCAAGGCTTTTAGTGTCACTTGCAATTGAACAGTGGTTAAATCCTGAGCTTCGTCAATAACAATAAAATCATAACGTGGTTCAACTTTCTCCAGATACTCATAGCTCAAGACATTGGCGTCGTAATAGTCTTCATCATGCATGAATTCCAGGTATTTATTGAACAAATCGTAGACTTGAGCACGCTCTTCGATCTGAAAAATAGACTGTTTAATCCCTAGTTTTAGATATTCTTCACGGCTCAAATAAGCACTGTCTACCGATCCGGTGATAACACCTTTGAATTCCTCAAAGATATGGTGAGGATCTTTAAGTTGTTTGGGCACACGATGGCGTGCGAACCACTGGGCGAAACGGCCAAATGGCAACTCCTTACCTTTTGGCACTTGAATAGAGGCTAAATAATCGTCGAACGATAAAAACGAAATCTCCTGGGCATCATTGGCATAACCTAGGGCATAGTACAAATTGCGCGAGTTGTGCACCAAATACGGTGAGCGGGTAACATACAGGATTTCCCCCGCCGCGTGTTTCATCTTTTCCAGTGTTAGGGCAGTCTTGCCGCTACCTGCCGAACCGATGATAATGAGCGGCGGGTTTAATGTATAAATTTGTTGCTGATTATCGTCAAAAGAGATGATTTTGTCGAGAATGTTAAATGTCGGATGTGCAGGATTAAGATAAATTAGTGTTTCACTATCAATCTTATTCAGTACCGGTGCAGTGGTGATTTTGTTCTCGTCCACCGTTGTTTTGCCCCGAAGAAAACGTGATTTGTCATAAGCGTGATTTTCTATTAATTCCAAAATCAACGCATAGGTCTCGCCTTTATACCGGCAAAGAGAAAATAATAACCGATTGGATTTGTCCAGACGGGCACGGTATAAGTCGTCGCCAATTTTTTTTACTTCGGCTGACTTGAAATCATCCATTTCCAGAAATTTGCGGATTTTAGAAAAATTGGGGATTTTCTTTGTATCGAGTTCGTTATAAATAAGTGTTTTCATGGTGCTTCAGGTAATACCTTCGCCATATTCTGTAGACGTAAGTTTCTTTGCACTGAACCAGGCCAGTCTAACCGTAAACCTATTGCGCCGCAGCCGCCGGCTTCGCCGCCAACCAATCATCGAACACCTCATCGTTATGCGCGCCCAAGAGCGGCGCCGCCCGGCGCACCGACCCCGGGGTGTCGGACAACTTCACCGGTACACCGAGTGTTTTGGACTTACCCGCCGTAGGGTGTTCCACTTCCACCACCATCTCGCGCGCCTTGGCTTGCGGATCGGCCAGCGCTTCCACGTGGTTAAGAACCGGCCCCACGGGGATACCCGCTTTTTCGAACTCGGCGCACCAGTGGGCGGTAGGTTGCTTGGCGAAATAAGGCGCTAGTTCCGCCGCTAGCGTATCGGTGAGTGCCACACGCTCGGCTTTGCTCTTGTAGCGGGGATCATCAACAAACTGCGCACAGCCGAGGATATCGCAGGCTTTGGTCCAGAATTTGTCGTTGGCGCAGCCCACTGTCACGAAGCTATCGGCCGTTGTAAATATCTGATAGGGCGCGCTGCCGCGGTGACCCTGGCCCAAACGCTCGGGCACTTCGCCGCTGGTGAACACACTGGCGGCCTCATACACGCCCAAAGCCAAACCGGATTCAAACAACGAGGTATCCACGTGTTGTCCCCGGCCCGTGTGCGCCCTGGCCGCCAAGGCGATCAGTACACCTATAGCACCGTTCATGCCACCGCATAAATCCGTCAACGGCACCGGAATGCGGTACGGCGGACCGGCGGACGGACCGTTGATGGACATCAGGCCCGACATACCCGAGGCGATGAGATCGAAACCGCCACGGGGCGCATAGGGGCCGGTTTGACCGAATCCGGATATGGAGCAATAGATCAGCGATGGATTGCGGGCGGCCATGGCCTCGTAGCCGATGCCTAGCCGCGCCGCCGTGCCCGGTTTGAAATTCTCGATCAGCACGTCCGCCACATCAGCGAGTTGTAGCAGGCGCGCCAGCTCTGCCGGCGCCTTCAAATTCAGCGCCACCGATCGCTTGTTACGGTTCCATACCATGAACGGTGCGCTTTCGCCGCCGTTACGCGGCGGCGTTTTACGCATGTCATCACCGCCATCGGGACGCTCCACCTTCACCACGTCCGCGCCGTGATCGGCCAAGATCATGGCGCAGTATGGCCCGGACAGGTGGGTGGTCAGATCCAGGACCTTCAAGTGTTCGAGTGACATCATCGGCAGCGGGCCTCGAAAAGCGCGTGAGCGGGTAAGACGCCGGTACATATACCATCTTGGCCACGGCCTGTGCCAAGCGGGCGCTAGCGCCCGCGCAACGCAATTGCGCTGTCTCACAGATCGCACAGCTTGGGCGCCAGCGGCCCTTGAAGTAGTAGATTGGCGCGCTTCGCCTCGTACTGATCGGAGCTCGACCAATGGCTCAGCCCTTCGCCGGCTTACGGGTAATCGACTTCACCCAAGTTCTCGCCGGCCCTTATTCCACCTATCAACTCGCGAGCCTGGGCGCCGACGTTATCAAGCTCGAGCACCCCAAGGGGGGCGATCAAGGCCGGGGCTTGTTAACGCCGACGCCGGAGAGCGCCGCAGCCGGTATGTCGGCTCTGTCATCGGCGGTGAACTCGGGCAAGCGCTCTTTAGCGCTTGATCTCAAACACCCAGCGGCCCAAGCCATCGTGGACCGGCTCGCCACCGGGGCGGACGTGCTCGTCGAGAACTACAAGGCAGGCACCATGGACAAGCTCGGCTTCGGCCAGGCGCGCATGCGCGCCCTCAATCCTAAGCTCATCTACTGCTCCATCTCCGGGTTCGGCCAAAGTGGACCACGCTCCAACGCGGCGGCCTACGATCCCGTCATCCAAGCAGCCGCCGGGATCATGTCCGTTACCGGCTTCCCGGAGACTGGGCCGGTCAAGGTAGGCTTTTGGGTCTGCGATATGACCACGGGCATGAACGCCGCCTTCGCCATCGCCAGCGCTCTGTTGCGCAGGACGCATACCGGCCAAGGCGACTACATCGACGTGTCGATGTTGGATACCGCCGTCTCCCTGATGAGCCCGATGGCCGGACTGCCTCTCAACTACGATGTTGATCCAGTCATGACCGGCAACGGCGCGCCGGGCAGCGGCGGCCCGTCATCGGTCTTTAAGACGGCGTGCGGCACCCTGACTATCGCCGCCGTCACCCCCCATCAGTTCGCCGCCATGGCACGGGAAGTGGGCCGTGGCGATCTAGCCGAGGATGAACGCTTTACCACCAGCCCCGCTCGCATTGCTAACGCGGATGCTTACCGGGAAGCCATGACGGCCGCTTTCGCCAAGGACACGGCGGCCAATTGGGAGCGCCGGCTGAACCGCATCGGCGTCCCAGCGAGCAAGAACAAGGAGGTGCGCGAGCTGGCCACCGATCCGCAACTGACCCACCGGGGCATGTTCCAGCCGCTACCACCCCCCCAGGGCATCAAAGGTGAGTTTCACGCTATTAACCTCGGCTTCAAGCTCGACTACGACGGACCCGGCGTCCAATCGCCGCCGCCGCTAGTAGGCCAGCATAGCGAGGAAATTTTGGCTGAAGCGGGCTTTTCCGAGGCGCGCATCCAAGCTCTGCGGGCCGCAGGCGTCATTTGAACCTCACGCCAGCTATGGCAGGCACAGCAGTGCTGTATAGGCGGCCCATGAGTGGCGAATGATGGAGCGCAAGAGCTGCATAGCGTACCTGGTGGAGCACCGCACCGGGGCTGATCTGTTGCTACGGCTAATACTGCTGGGCGGCATCGACAACGGAATCGGACATGGCAGTCTCCTCGGTGGAACTCATCGGCGGTTATCGAGTAACAACAGCAGCTCTTCGGACACTCGTCCGGTGGGCGATATGCCAAGGGTGGTTTGAAATGCCCGCACCGCTTCAATGGTCTTGAAACCCAGCAATCCATCCAGCGGTCCAGCGTCGAAGCCCAGTGCTTTTAAGCGTTGCTGCACGCTCAAAATGAGCAAGCGGCGGGCTTTGACACCTTCCGAAGGGCTGCGTAACTCGGCATACCGGCTCAAGAACGCGACCAGTTTGTTCTCCAACTCCATGTCCAAGCGGCGCGAGTGGTTGAAGAAATCACGCTGCGGATCGAAGGGGATCCCCTGTTTGTCCCGGCCCCGTCCGTCATAGCTGGAACCGGTGTGAATGGCGATGACTTCGAACTGATCACCGTTTCTGATGGCCACGGGACCACCACGGGCATTTTCCATGGCATCGCAACTGTGGATGATAACGTGGCTGATATCGCGCCGCGTAAGCTCCGAGCGCGCCGCGGCCTCCGACACGTAGGAGCCGCAATCCGAGGCCACCGCGATCGTATCTGTGGCGGCCATATAACCAGCGGTCCACAGCTTCTCGTGGGGCGTGTCCACCGCATCTGCCGCGGCAAAACGCAACTTGAGCGCACGTGGTAACGAAATATCATCCGCTTCAATGGTGGCGAACGCCCAATCGTCGCGATCCATAAAAAAATTGACCTGGGAGCCGAGAATACGATCAATGATACGAAGATATTGGCCCGGCGCAGCCACCGGCCTGAAAGCACACGGCTCGCGGGTCTCGCCCGCATCACCGCGGTACAGCACTTTCGCCGATGTCGCCACCAAACGCAGGCGCGGTGCGCCGATCACGTACTTGGAGATATCGACTAAAAAGCCGGTCCCTACAGTGCCGTCCGCGCATTCGATAGCACCAGCCGCATCCAATAACTCTTTGCGCTCCTCATCGGCCGCGTTCACATAGGGCACGCGGTCGTCTAGCCAAAACACCGTCGCCGGCGCCGGCATCGCGACGGTCAACAAGGCCACGGCGGCGGCGAACGCCATTGCCCCGTGTGCTGTTATTTTCAAGGCCGTTATTCTCAGGGCCGTCATGTTCTTGGCCGGCATGCCCATGGTGTGCATGTTGTGTTCTCCAGACCGGCCGGCCATGCCAATGTTCTTTACCCGGCCGGATTGCCACGGGGCATGATACCGGGTGGCGGATCAGAGATGAGCCGCCAAAATGAGCCGGGCTTTTCAGCCCTACAATCATTGAGTATCTGAAACTCCTGTAGGTGCTGCATCCATGAACGACGATGGCTGGGAAAAACTAGGCTCACGCTACGTATCCGAACAGGGCAATGATCTCATCTTGTTCCGTACCCGTTTCGACGATATGCGCAACCCGCGCAACAATATCGTCAAGTCCCGTCTAGTCCTCGAATCGGTCGATTGGGTCAACCTGGCCGCCATTGATGAAAACGGTCTGTCGGTGATGGTGCGTCAATACCGTTTCGGGGTCGGCTACAGCACGCTGGAGACTCCCGGCGGCATGGTCGATCCGGGGGAAAACTCCTTGAGCGCCGCCAAGCGGGAGCTGTTGGAAGAAACCGGTTATTCCGGCGGCACGTGGCGCTATCTAGGGGCGGTGGAGCCGAATCCGGCCATTCATAACCATCTATGCCACCACTGGCTGGCGGAGGGTGTGCACAAAACCCATGCTCCGGATCTAGGGGAGGGAGAGGCGATCAGCGTAGAACTGATGGACCCGGCCAGTATCGCCAGAGCAGTGGCCTCGGGTGAGTTGCGCCACGCTTTGGCGTTGTCGGTGCTGAGCCGGGTGTTTCCACTGTGGCCGCATCCTTTTGTGACTCATGAGCAAAAAGATGCGCCCGAGTAGCTAAGCCCTAAGCCACCGTATTCTTCGGCACCTCGTTGAAGGGCCTGTCGGTGTCGATGCGGTGTTCCTTGGGCATCTTCAGCACCCGTTCGGCAATGATGTTGCGCTGGATCTCGTCCGTGCCGCCAGCGATGGACGTAGCCGGCACCGAGAGCAAGATCTCGCTGATCAAACCGTCCATGGGCGCGTCATCGCCCGATAACATCGCATCAGCCCCAGTGATCAAGGTGTGCACTTTGGCTGCCGCCCGTGCCACATTACTGGACGCTAGCTTGCCCAGCGAGCCCTCGGGCCCCTGCGGACGGTCCAGCGCCTGCGCCGCCCGCGCCCGCCGTGCCGTCCACTGCGCCGACTTCGACATGATCATCAACTTGGCGATTTCCTGGCGCAGGGCCGGATCCTTGTTCTTGCCGGTCGCTTGCGCCCGCTCAATCACCAAGTCCACCCGCCCGGCGCGCTGCGGATACCATTTGTACGGCGCCATCATAGTGGCCACTTCTTGCGCTTCTTCCTCATAGATGCGGCCTTCACCCCTGGTGGCCATGGCCCAGCTCCGCAATGCGTCGGCCCCGCGCCGTTCATGCATCAAGGTAGTCATAGCCACGGCCCAGCCGCCGCCCAACCCACCCACTTGGTATTGCGGCTCGATGACGGCGTCGGTGAAGAACACCTCGTTGAACGAGGCATAGTGGTTCATCTGCCGGAGCTGGCGCACTTCAACACCGGGCTGCTTCATGTGCAGCACGAAATAGGTAAGCCCTTTGTGTTTGGGTACATCCCAGGCGGTACGCGCCAGCAACAATCCGTAGTCCGCTTTGTGAGCGCTGGTGGTCCAGACTTTTTGCCCGTTGATGATCCATTTCTCGCCGTCGAAATCCGCCCGGGTGGTGGCACCGGCCAGATCGGACCCGCTGCCGGGCTCGCTGAAGAGCTGACACCAGGTGTCTTCGCCAGTGACGATGCCACGCAAGAATTCTTGCTTGTGCGCATCCGTGCCGTGCTCCAGCAAGGTGGCCGCCGCCAGCGTGCGGATGCCGACCTTGGCCACGCCAACTGCGCCCATCTGACGGAATTCCTCGTCAACCGCTGGCACCATGCCGGCCGGCAAGCCGCGGCCCAGCCACGCTTTGGGCCAAGCCGGACAACCCCAGCCGGAATCAGCCAATTTATTGCGCCATTCGATAAGGCTTAGGGACGGATCCCAGTTCTGCTCCAGCCATGCCCGCACTTGTTCACGAACTCGCGCTTCTGTCATCTCGCTCATACTCATTCCCCCCAAAGCCTTGTACGGAGATTCCGCTCATACGTCCCAGCGCTGCATGAGCAACTCGCGGTGATAGCCGGGATCGCCCAGGAATACTTCCGAACTCTTAGCCCGCTTGAACCAGAGATGGGAATCGTTCTCCCAGGTAAAACCAATACCGCCGTGCAACTGAATGCACTCCGCCGCCAGGTGCATATACGCATCGGACACGCCAGCTTTAGCCAGTGAGGCGAGCGCCGGCAGATCATTGTCTCTGTCCGCCACGGCAGCGGCCGCGTAGTAAGCCGCGGACTTCGCCAGTTCGAGTGCCACCAAATTGTCGGCCATACGGTGCTTGATAGCTTGGAATGAACCTATGGGCCGCCCGAACTGCATGCGCAACTGGGTATATTCGAGCGCTGAGTCAAACATCTTCTGGGCGCCGCCCGCGCTCTCGTTAGCCAGCGCGACGGCGGCTTCTATCAAAATCGCCTCCAAGGCCGCCGCCCCCTGGCCAACGGGACCCAGCGGCTCGGCGCGGGCACCGTTGAAGGTGATCTCGGCGAGCTTGCGGGTGGTATCCACGGTGTTTAACAACCGCCGTTTGATATCGCCGGAATCGGCATCCACAGTGAAAAACGAGAGGCCTTCGTTGCCGCAGGTACCGGGTTCGCGGCCAACCACGACCAATAACTCCGCGGTGCAGCCATCCACCACTAAGCGCTTGGTCCCATCCAGCTTGTAGGCGCCATCGGCGGGTGTCGCCGTCAACCTCACGCCGCCCGCGTCCCAGCGGCCATTGGCTTCGGTCAGCGCCAGCGCCGCCCGCGTGGTGCCGGCAGCGATTGCGGGTAATAATTCGCGGCGCTCGGCGTCCCTTCCGGCCTGCATGATGGCCCCCGCCGCCAGCACCGATGATGAGAAATACGGTGCGCACAGCAGCGCACGGCCCATCTCCTCCAGCACGATGCCAAGCTCCACGAAGCCAAACCCGGCGCCGCCATACTCCTGCGGAATATGCATACCGGCCAGCGCCAGTTCATCGCACAGCTGGCGCCAGACCGCCGCGTCCATGCCCTCGTCCGTTGCCATCAGGCGGCGCACTTCCGTGGGCGGTGACTTATCGTCCAAGAAGCGGCGCAGCACGCCGCGAAATTCAGTTTGCTCGTCGGTAAAGGTAAAACTCATATCATTGATGATCCGTAAGACTACATTAATGATTCGGCTTGAGTGCGAAGCGCCGCGCGCAGCCCGGGATGCGCGATAACATACCCCGCTTGGCGGTGGATTCGAGGACGATGAGGCGGGTGCCGCCCGCTGAACGCATGCACCCGCGCAGAAAATCGGCTTGACCGCCGATGAGACCAAAATGGCGGCCACCGCCGGCTTCGGCGTTGACTTGACCGGTGAGATCGACCTCTAAGGCGGAATTGAGGCCGTAGAGATTGGGCAACTCAATGGTTGCTTGCGTGACGTATTTAGCCGGTTGTATGGCCTCAAGAGGCATTGCAGGCACTCCATGGATTGCCACAACGCTTCTTCATCGCACGATGCCAGTGCCCGGACAAGTGCAACTTGGAATAGCTCACGTGTGAATTCGCTCTGGCTATGGTGGCTTATGTATTTACGTCGCACAGAGTCTGATCTGCCAAATCCTTTTGGGCAACTTCACCAATACCCATAAGAAAAACAGCGGCAACACTAAGCTCTGAATAACGAAAATAACCGCCAGATCAACGATATCTTTGGCCAGATTGCGAACCTTCTCCGACAGGCGCTGCATCTGCTGGCCGAGCTGCGTGGCATCGCGTAGTGAACCTAATGTTCCGGTGACCCGCTGCCACACCGATGGCGGGTTTTGGGCGGATGCAGGCTTTGCCGCCACCGTTTGTGCCGCTCTCAAATCGTCGCGAGCCCGCTCTATATCACGCGAAGCACTGGTGTAGTCCTGCGCCAGGAACAACTGAAAAAACGCCTCACCGGCTAACGCATAGGCCGGCGTTATGAATCTCAGCACCAGCATGAGAAGAGCCAAACGTACGATAAACTGCGCCGGGCCGGAGCGGATTCTTTGCCCAAACCACAACGCAGTCAGTGCGCTCAGCCCTATTAACAAGACCAGTGCATTCAGTAGCGCAGATGCGGTGATCTCAAGGGCAACTTGCTGGATCCCAAGGGAAATGGTGCTCGCTAGCATGATCCATGAGAACCGCTCTACCAGATCGTTGACAGGGTCTAACACCTCGCCCGGTGTTAGCGTTAAGCCCAATCCGGCAGGCTGTATCGCCACCTCGGTTCCCTGAATGACCGAGATCGCGCCATTTAGCCCGCGCGCCGATACGAACGCTATCAGTGCCCGTTGGGTTGCTTTTGCGAGCTGCGTCTCGCCAAGCCGATCGCCGGTGCCCAGCAACGCCAACGCCATGCCGATGACGATGGCGGCGCTCAAGAGCAGGTGCCACCGTTGTTGTTGCATCGCCATGGTCTTTCCAGTGGAAATTTACGCAATAGAGCGTAGTTCTTTCATGATAGTTCTTCTTGGCGGTTCAACCGCGTTGCAAGACTAGTGTAGCGTCCTAAAACTAAAGAGCACCTGCTAAAAATGCACTTTTTCCGCGATTGCGGCGTCAGCGCCGTGCTCCAATCCTCAGGTATGACCTATGCACTGCGGTTGTGCGTGCGGTGCTGCCTTGCACTCACGAAACAATGACTATTTTTAGCGGTGCCTTTATGTTGTTCAACGGTGCCCCGCTACTGTGCGAGGATGTGGTAGTGAACAGTCGAACCGAGATTAACCCTAGGCTGGCTCATCAAGAGCAGCTTAAAGCTGAAAAACTTGGCAACAGTTCACAACAGCCCAACACAGCCGTTTTTCTACAGCCGCACTAGCGCCAAGTAAACATGTCGATATCCGAACTCATATTTCAATGGGCAGGGCTCTTGTTACAAGGCCAGGTTCTGGCTGCGGTTGCCGGAGTCATTGCACTGCTGGTGTTTCGCAATGAAGTGAAGCTTCTCTTGACCGCCCTTGCCGAACGTGGCGGAAAGTTCTCGGCAGGCCCGGTGAGCGGCGAACTCTCTGCCGGAACGGGCGAGGGGAGTGCTCCGATCTCACAGCCGCCGCTGGCGCAGGAATACGCGAGGCCTGAGTCTGAGCAACAGCAGGAACTAGAGCGGCTAGCGCAGCGAATGGAAGACATTATGTCTAGTGGCTCCAAGGCGCGAAGCTCACTTGTCGATGACATCCGAAAAGAACATGGTGCCGGATGGAGTTGGGATGTTCTTTCGAAATCTTTGGCGACCGGGCGATTGAGCACTAGGATATGTGCAGCAGCTCTACTCACGAGCATACCGGCGAAAATGGATGCCGCCGCCGTAGCTGGCAGGATTGTCAGCGATAGCTCTTCGCTAGTTCGCTATCGTCTGCTTGAAGCCCTCAGCTATTGGCTGACAACATCTGTGCCTGATGAGCACTCGAGCGCCGCCGTCCTTGAAGTGTTAAGAGACTATTTCGAAGAGAACCCCTTCGTGCAGCGAAAACAGCGCGAAGCGCTTCGGTTGCTCCGTGGGCATGTGCGCTGACAATTCGAACGCCCGGGCCGGCCGGCGAACCTTCTAATGTTGAGTACATTTAGATCGGTTGGAACGGCTAGACGATATCCCCGCTTGGTTCCCGGCAGTCACCCGCACGTACAAGTCCGGCGAGGCCACGCCATGAACGTTTTGGAATCCACCGACTGGACCTTTCCCGTTCCCATCCGCTACGGCCCCGGCAGGCTGAATGAGCTAGGTAGTCTATGCTGTGGGTTGGGAGCGAAGCGCCCGCTTTTGGTCACCGACCGTAACAGCCGCGAGTTGCCATTCGTGGCCCAGGCTTTGGACAGTATGGCGGTGGCCGGGGCGCCAGGGGCGGTTTTTGCTGACGTCGCTCCGAATCCAACCGATCACGATATAGCGCGGGGCCGTGCCGCGTTTACCGCCGGCCAGCACGATGCCATCGTGGCCATTGGCGGCGGCAGCGGTATGGACGCGGGCAAAGCCATTAGCCTGGTGGCGCGCTGCGGCCAGCCGCTTTGGACCTACGACTATGATTACGGTCACTGGCCATCCGCCACAGCCGGCGATTTCGTGCCGTTAATCTGCATTCCCACCACGGCAGGAACCGGCGCGGAAACGCAAAGCACCGCGATGGTCACGGACACCGCCGCCGGCGCGAAACGCTGCGTCTGGCATCCCGCCCACAAACCTGCCACCGCCATTTTGGATCCAGCACTAACCGTGGGCTTGCCGCCTAACCTCACCGCATGGACCGGCTGCGATGCGCTGGTCCATGCCATCGAGGCGCTGGCGGTGCCGTCTTGGCACCCTCTATGCGATGGGCTAGCCCAAGAAGCGATGCGCCTCATCTACAAGCATTTGCCCACGGCGGTACGCGATGGCGGTGACTTGCAGGCCCGCGGCGCCATGCAAGTGGGCGCCTGCTTGGCCGGGATTTCCTTCCTCAAAGGATTGGGTTTAGTGCACGCCATGAGCCATATGATCGGCGCTGTCCTAGACACCCAACACGGCCTGACCAACGCTATCTTGCTGCCCTGCGTGTTGCAGTACAACCGGCCCGGACTGGGCGATAAGACGGACCGGATGTGCCGCGCCATGGCCCTTAACGGCGTGACATTCGATGATCTCTACGCCGCCGCTGTGGACTTACTAGACCGGCTAGACATCCCGGATAACCTGGCCGCCATCGGCGTGACCGAAGAGCTGATCCCGGAACTGGCCGCCAAAGCGCGTACTGATGCGGCGTGGGCCACCAATCCTGTTCCGTCCACGGTTGCGGATATAGAAGCCCTGTTACACAAGGCCCTGCACCGGGCGCGTTAGATTCAGGACCTCCCTGCTTGACAATGGCCTGGCTCCGCCTGGCTATAAACCCTGTCAGTCGAACCATCCCCGCCAAAAAACACAACTCGCGAGGCTTCACACGATGAAAGCCGTAAACTACAAACCCGGCGACGCCATCATATTCGTCAAACAAAAATACAGCCTGCGCCCAGGCCCCCGGGCGAGATCCGTACGGGCGAATCCCAATGGCGAAGGATATTCCTATCTAGTAGATAAATATTGGCGGGTGGATGGATTGGAAGACAATGGATCGCTAGTTTTGACCACTAGACGCGGTAAACGCCATGTCATTGCCACAACCGATGATCGCTTGCGCAAACCGAATTGGCTGGAGCGCCTCTTCTTGCGCAAAGCTTTCCCCGCCATCGAAGCTTAGTACCATACTGCTAAGTTGGAGTAGCTCAAGGTGTACCCGCGATACTTGCTGGTTTTCTGAAGACGGTTCCGCGAAGCGCGCAGACGATCAACAACATAAAATCATCCATCATTTTGAAAACGGTGTGTTCCATCCTGTTGTATTCCTGAGCCTTTACACCATCGCGTTGACTGCCGTGAGCAACGTCATTTCGACGGTTGACAAGTTGGTAAATCGTCCCGTCGTTTCGGTTGAATGCATCATGTTTCAAACCGATACGATACAAGTTCTTTTGCAGCACTTCCGGCCAGAGATTCGACTCAGTATCTATGGTTGATTCAAGAATGTTCACCAATGTCTGCTGGAATTCAGATAGCTGCTCTACGAATTCACGTCGTCTTGCGAAGCGATGAAGAAAGTCGCCTGCTGGTAGCTGATTGTTGAATACTTTCTCCTTCCTATCACCCGATTCAACGGCATTGAACAGCTCATGCCACGAACCTGCAACGATAGCTGATGTCGCCTCGCCACATTTAATCTTTTCGTTGTTAATACATCGCACATAAAGCAGTAGCGCAAATTTGAAAAACCCTTCGTAGTGTGCATAAAGCATAACTACAAGTGACTTTCGATAGCGCATTTTTTGAGAATTACTAGAGATATCCGCTATGCGATTCTTTAAGAATCGCATTTCGTCTATTCGCCATGTTAACTCTTGTTCAAGTTCCGCCCTTACTGCGGCGACATTCACAACAATGATCTCAACTTTTCGGAGACGAAGTCGATTTTCTTTTTATAGGGACCAGGTGAATTCTGCCCGCCTCCTGTTATCAATTCCCTGAATTCGGGATCCTTCTTCACATCCGCCAATTTATCTTTAATGTCCGCCCATGGGAAATCACTATCATTGATTCTATCTGCAACCTTAGCAACACCCAAAGAAAGTGCTTCAAAATGATGTATTAGAAATTGCCCACCATATCGGTCATCTTCAAGGCATCTGATGCATGTATTTTCCCCAAGTGTTACCGCCAGCACTTTGAATATTTTTCCAAATTCTAGTCGCTCTTTTGGGTAATTGAATTTTATATGATTCTCATTCGAGTTATCGCTAACACGTTCCATATAGTCGGTTAGGAAAGCTCTAACATCATACCTGAACTCAGAAAAGTTGTTTTTAAATGCAAAAAAGCGCAAAACCAACTCTACATCACCCATCATCCTGCGGCGATCTTCGGTAAGGCTTGAAATACATGTCTTGAAATCATCGTTTCGACTGAGTTCTATTAAGAATGCATTGAACTTTTCGTCCAAAAGACGAATCGTACAATTCCGCACCTCCTGCTCGCTAAGAAGTTCTCCGCCGGTATTTAGACGCTTGAACATGTAATAACGAAAATGTGGATCAGTATCCTGGCGAATGGCTTCGACGCGTAGAAAACTGCGCTTTAACCTGATTTGTAGCGCAAGAGGCAGATCATCGTACGACGTGCCGTTCAATTCTTCGAGAATGTCACAACCAGTCAGCGCTAACTTGTCGCCTTTCCTGATGGGCGGGTCAAGATCGGGTGCCTCGAGTTGGCCACGGTAATGAAGAAAAGTCGATAACCGTTGCAGTCCATCGATTAATTCCCATTTGCCTTCTTCAATTTCAATGATAAACACGGCAGGAATCGGCATTTCCAAGAGCAAAGACTCAATAAACTGAGACTGCTTTGATTCAGACCAACGAAACAAGCGCTGAAACTCCGGACGTATCTTGAGTTCATTCGCCTCATACATATCTGCCAGTTCGTTCAGTGACACATCGAGCGACTTGGTCTCTGCCCGCTTTCTTTTGAGATCTGTAGCCTCAAGCAACTGCTCTGGCGATGGGTTTTCAGAGTCGAACATACTGACTTATCCTGTTTTCCTGAAATGAATGACATTCTCTATGGGTTTCTTCTCTAGTCGTTTCTTGTCGGCACGAGGATTGACTCGCCCCATATCTAAAGAAACAGGGAAATCATAGCGCCTCACAACTGGCATGTTGAGATTATGTGCCATTTCCTCGACCACCCAAAGCTCTTATCGGCTTCACGGTTCGTATTTCTTGTATATACCCATCACACTTCAAGATGCGAACATCGGTGCATTAATAATGTGAAACCTATCAGTGATTCTTTTTCTCAATAAAATCTTTCGTCTTCCAATGCGCTTGAAAAAATTCAAAGATGCTTCCCGAAAATCTATAAACTTCTCATAGTACCGATTATAAGTAACCGCTTCATGCATCATTTTCCAAAGTCGCTCAATTGGATTTAAATTCGGTGAATAGGGCGGCAAATAGTGTAATTTAATGTTTGAGTCCTTGGCATAAGACTGAACGTCTTTGCTCTTATGATAAGCCGCATTATCCCAAATTACATGAATGTCTTTCTCTGGTGCATGCCGTTTGCGTAGAGATTTTAGAAAAGATTTAATGGTTTGCGCATTCACTCGCTCAACTTCAGTGTGGATTATTGTGTGACCATCCAAAGATACAGCACCAATGAAATTCAATCGTGTTTGACGAGCCGTTGTGGCAATACTTTTTCGAGTGCCTCTTAAAATCCATCCACAGGCCAACCGCGTTTGATACTGCGGATGAAAACTGTCCGAGAAATAGATTAAACCCTTGTTTTTTAGGGTCTTTCGAAAGATGTTCATAGTCTTTGACAAACGCTTTTTGCGCCTGTGCGTTTGCTTTCGCTGGCACTGCATGAGGCTTCTTATGGCAGAAATTATTGCGATGCAGCCATTTTGTCATGCCGCTTACACTGTAAACCTTACCAAAATTCAACTTCACATAAGTGCAAATGTCCTTAACATAAGGATAAGTCATTCCTTCTACGTGTTTAACGAGCTTTGCTGTTTCATTCTCGTCTAAATCACTTTTGCTGCCCCCGTTTTCGGGCTTCAGCTTAGCTTTAGAAAAATAATCATCGACATGGCGTCTAATAGTCTCATCATCTAAAAGCAAAATCCTAGAAATTTCTGAATAACTATAACCCTCATCAAAAGCTAAAACAGCTTTTATTCGGTCTCGAATACGCCCATCTCTCTCTTTACGATGAGATTTTATGAGTTCATCGCGCTCGCTCGGTGTTAAATGATTGTTCATAAGCTTATTTTGACCATAATCAGCTAGCTAATATAAGTATTCTATATTCGCATTTTCAATGGCGATGGGTATAGATGTAGTGAATTTGATTGTAAAACAATAAGGAAGCACCGCGCGCAGAACCGCATTGTATAGGTCGCACATGAGGACTCTAGCACGGCGCTGACGCCGCAATCGCGGAACAAGTGCATTTTTTAAAGGTGCTCTCAAACTAAGCCCGGGAAATGGCTAGATAAAACGACCAACACAGGCGGCAGAAGGGCTGTAGCAGCCTCTTGACCCTCCGGTATCAGCTACCTCACCACTGCACGGTAACGCGGACGCCGTCCACGGTGCGGATGTTAACCGTGCCCGGATCTTTGCGCCCGGGCAACTCATCCAGGCGATGATGTGGTTTTACAATTCGATGCCGGGGGCGGGGCGTCACTGCCCGCTCACTCCAGATATCACGGTTTGCCGGCCAGGCCGATGAAAGAGCGGGCCAGTTGGGGGTTTAACGCTTTCGCCCGCTCACGAGCCCTCTAAAGAGATAAACGAACAATAGAGGTTAACGAAGGACTGCATGAGTTTTCTTGAGACTTTCGCCCGCCTGCGCCGCCTGCACCATGAGCAGGCAGCGTGGAAGCTGCTGCGCGCGGATAACGCCCCCCTCATCTTGGCCTTTGTCGATGATCTGTTCAAAGAATCATCGGAGATATCTTTTGGTCAGGCCAAGACGGCGCTGGAAGCGGAGTTGGAACAGGGCCGCGAGCAAGGACTTTGGGATACGCAAGAGAGCGCTGCGGGGTACCTGCGCCGCTGGATTCAGGCCGGCTGGCTGCGGGAACTCGATGACGCTTTGAGCATGACCGATGCTTGCGAAGTGGCGCTTCGTTTCTGCCGCCGTCTCGACGAGCGCGACACCCATTCAACTGCCTCGCACCTGCGGGTGGTACGTGAAGCGGTGCGCGATCTGGCGGCGGCGCTCAGCCCCGACGCAGCTGCCAGGACCGCTATCTTGCAGGCGCGGCAAGCGGAACTCACCCGCGAACTCGACCAGTTGAAGGCGGGCGTGGTGCGCGCGCTGCCGGTGCAGGAACAGCGCGAGCGCGTACGCGAGGTCTACCAACTCGCCTCCGTTCTCAATGCCGATTTTCGCCGTATAGAAGATGAGATAAGGAAGCTGGACCAAGCGCTGCGGGTGCAGATGGTGCAGGCGGACGCCAGCAGGGGCGATGTCCTGAGCGGCCTGCTGGAGCAAGAACATCTGCTCGCCGAAAGCGATGCCGGACGTGCTTTCCAGGGCTTCTTCGACTTGCTGATGGATGACAACCGCACCGCGGAGTTGCGCGAGCAACTGCGGTTCATCCTAAGCTGCGATGCCGCCACTCATTTGTCATCCGGGCAACAGCAGTTCTTGAACCGGCTTATGCGCGAACTCGGCCGTGAGAGCGATCGGGTGTTTCAGGTGAGAAGACGCACCGAAGAAGGCTTGCGTAGTTTCGTTGAAAGCGGCGCCCTCAACGAGAGCCGGGCGGTTGACCGTTTGCTGCATGAGTTGGAACAAGCCGCCGTGCATCTGCGCGAGCGGGAGGTCAATCTCAGAACCGAGCTGGATGTGGTGCTGCCCACCGGCAGTGTTCAGATAGGCTCCATTCAACGCATGCGCTTGCAAGCGCCCGGTGAGCCGATCAATCCTCGAGACATCGAGCCGGTGGACAATGAGCGCGAACCCAGCGGCACTATGATGGAGCATCTGCACACGGTCCGGCTGACCGAGCTGGCGGGGCATATACGCGGTATCTTGCAACGTACCGGCCCTCTTACCGTTGCCGGGCTCGTGCGGGAAAAACCGATAGCGCTGGGGCTGGAAGAGTTGGTCGCGCACCTTAGAATCGCCAAGGCAATCGGGGCGACCGAGTTGGAGGGCAGTGAAAAAGTCACCGTTACCGATCGGCATGGCCAAACCGTGCTCGCGACCATCCCGCGTATGATGTTGCACGCTGGGCTGTTCCCGGAACGGTTGGATGAGTTGCCGCTGTGAGTCCATTCCTGTGAGTTCACCTCCTTATGAGTCCACCCCTGCGGAGCCCTCCGATGAACCCACGCGATGAGCTGACTGCTCAAGAGGACGGTGGCGCGCCGGCGCTATTCGATGCGCTGCGCGGCGGTGAGGGCGAGGACTGCACGCCGCTTGCCACGCAAGAGGCGGCGAAGGATGACAAGGCGGATGGCGCACCACCGCCGCACGCTGGCCGGCTAGCACCCGATGCCAGAAGAGCGCTGGTCGTGCTGCTCAAGCAAGGGCTTATCCTGGCATCGGAGAAACGGCTGTTGTACGAATCCTTGTGCCGTTACCGCAAACCGATCGACGCCCACCTAGCGGACATGTATTTGCGCATGCTCATTGATGAGCGGGCGGGCTTGGCGCTGATTTTGCAGCACTCGGCCGATGATGGGGTGAGCGACGATAGGGTGAGCGATGATAGGGTAAACGATAATACTGGCGATGATGAGGCAGAGGACTTCTGCGCGCTCATCACCCGGCGGCCACTGTCTTTATACGACACGCTGCTATTACTGGTGCTCAGAAAACACTATCAAGAAAGACAAACCGACGGTGCCAACATCGTGCACATAGACGTGGAGCATATCGAAGCCCGCTTGAGCCCGTTTCTGCCGTTGACCACTAGCAGCCGTAATGAGCGGAAGCGGCTGTCCGGCGCGCTGGGTAAGATGGTCGAACGCAAACTACTGGCCCGTGTTCGCGGGGACGATGAACGTTTTAAAATAACCCCTGTTATCACCTACGTGGTCAATGCACCGGCGCTAGAGCATTGGTTAACCCAATACGAGCAATTGCTCGAAGCAAGCGGCCCAGATGATGGCCCCTCGGGCGATGTTCATCCGGGCACTGGTAGTGCGGACGATGGCCAAGAAGCCTGAAACCACCACCGGCTTATTCCCCTCGGGGCAAATCCGGTTAAGGCAATTGTCGGTATATAACTGGGGTTCTTTTCAAGGTGTGCACACAGCGCCCATCGACCCTGAAGGCACCCTCATCACCGGTGACAACGGCTCCGGCAAATCGACCCTGGTCGATGGTTTGATGGCGCTGCTACAGCCGGCGGGACGGGCGACGTTCAATGTCGCCGCCGCTCAAGGCGACCGCCATGATCGCACGTTGATGTCATACATTCGCGGTCATTTCGGCTCCGAGCGCGATGGCCTGGATACCCGCGCCAAAGCCAAGCGGGAGGGGGCCACTGCAAGTGCGCTCAGGGCTTATTATCTGGCCGATGACGGACGGCAAATCACTCTGGCCGCGGTGTTCTGGACCACCGCGCCGTCAAACGCCATCAGCGATCTCAAACGCCATTACTTGGTGGCCAAACGCGATATGACGTTAACGGAGTTATTAAAAGCGTTCGGCGATGGCGATACACGGGCACTCAAAGCTTATTTACGGGACGACGCATCGGTTTGCTCATGCGACGATCGTTTTCGCGATTACCAGGAAACCTACCAACGGCTTTTGCACATCGAGAACCGCAACGCACCGGCGCTGCTGGCCCGTGCTCTTGGCCTTAAAAAAATCGATGATCTGACATTGCTTATCCGTGAGCTGGTGCTGGAACCTAGTGCCGTGCGGGAGGACGCGCGCAAAGCGGTTAATGAATTCGCCGATCTGCATGCTATTCACAATCAGCTAGCCGACGCTAGAGCGCAACAAACGGCCCTAAAAGAACTACCGAAGATAGATACCGCCTGGCGCACGGCCCGCACCAAAGCCGCCGAACTCATGGCTGAAGGGGCCGGATTGTCCGCTTACTTCGGCGAGCAATCGGCGCTTCTTTGGCGGCGAAAAATCGATCGTTTAGCAGCGCAACTGGCCAAAGTGCAGATGATGCTCGGTAAGCGCGAGGAGCGCATAAACGATGCCAAAGAGGAAGTGGAAGCCCGCCATGCAGATTATGTGCGGGTGGGCGGCGATCGCATAGAAACGCTGCGCAAGGAGCTGGAGGCAGCGAAAGCGCGCTTTACCGCAGTCAACGGGCGGGCGTCCAAGTACCAAAGCGCGGCGCGCGCGCTCGAGTTGGATCCTTCCTTGGATATAGCGACCTTCGAGCACAACCGGAAACTGGCTAAACACCACATAGAACAATTCGCCGCGCAACAAGAGCAAGCCCGAAGCGATTTCGGCGCCGCCTCGGGCCGCTACGGCAATATTCAAAATACCTTGCGTGACTATCAGCGCGAACACGAAGAGATAAGCAAACGCCCCGGCTCGGCCATCGACCCTCGCCAGCAACACTTGCGCGACGAGATGGCCGAGACGCTCGGCATTGCCCGCGATGAGTTGGTGTTCATCGGTGAACTGGTGGAAGTGAACGATGAACACCATATATGGCAAGGGGCTATAGAAAGAGCGCTGGGCGGACTTCGCACTACGCTGGCGGTACCGGGCGAGCATTATTCCAAAGTGACCCATTGGTTAAATGCCCGCCACACCGGCTTGCATGTGCGCGCGCAAGTGACCGCCGCCGTCAAAGGCGTGGCGCCTTTTCTAGAGCGCGGTTTTTTACGCAAACTCAAGTGGCGCCAGCATCGATACCGCGAGTGGGTCAAACATCACTTGGCGCGCTTCGATCTGCATTGCGTGGCGGATACCAAAGCACTCGATCAGACGCCTTTTTCCATGACCCGCGCAGGATTGATTCACCGCGAGCAAGGCCGCTTTGAAAAACGCGACTTAAGCAAGATAGATGATCGCCGCGATTGGTGTTTGGGTTTTTCCAATGCCACCCGGCTGGCCTTATTGGCCACCGATATCAAGATGACGCAAGCGGCTCTCGAGGAGGCTATGGCCACGGTACAGACCTGCCGGCACGCCATGGATAGTCTGGCCACTCAACTGCGCCAGTGGGAACGTATAGACGAGAGCCCATGGAATGAGATCAACGCGCCTTATTGGGAGCAACGTTGCGCTCGACTGCGCGCGGACATCGCCGCTCTTGAAACGGCGCACAGCAGCGCGGCCCAGGCGCTGGCCCGCTGGGAAGCGGCGAAACAAAAACTGGCCACCGCGGAAGAACGCTTGCAACGGGTGCGGCGCCTACAGTGGAAAACGCAAAGCGATCATGAGCAGGCACTACAAGCACTCGGTAAGGCGGAAGACGCCGCGGCGAACGGTTTGGATGACGCCGTACGGGAGCGTTTACACAAACGGATCGGCGAGCTGAGCAGCGCCTCTGTTGAGCATGTTACCGAACTTGAACATCATCACCGCCAACGCATTCATGGCGAGCGGGAAAAAGCGGCGCAACGCCAAACATCAGCCGGCAACGCCTCTATTGCCATCATCAGCCGATTCCGCGCGCGCTGGGAGCTGATCGCGGGCGAGTGGGCCGCCGATCTGCCGAGCGTACCACAGTACTTGGATTATTTAAGCAAGCTCGAAAAAGAGGGTTTACCGGCACTCGTCGAGCAATTCACCGAGCGGCTCAACCGTCACGCCACCCAATCACTGGCGGCGCTGAGGGAGAAAATAGAATCGGAGCGCGACGCTATCCGCGAGCGCATCGGCGTTATCAATGCCGTGTTGTCACGCACCGAGTTTCGCGATGGCAGCTTCTTGCGCCTACTCAGTAACAAAGAGCAGTTTCCCCATGTCCGGCATTTTGAACAACAACTGCGGATAGTCTTCGAGCAAGCCACATCGGGCCATGATCCGGAGGCGCGTTTTAGTCAACTGCGAAAAGTCATCGCCCTATTGGAAAAAGCCAGCACTCCGGCCACCGCCCATACGCTGGAGAGCTTGCGCCTGCTCGATCCCCGTTATCAGATGACTTTTTTGGCCGAAGAGATCAACCGTGATGATGACTCCTCGCGCGATATCATGACGTCATCTAGCGGCAAGTCGGGCGGAGAAAAAGAAGCTTTCGCCGGCACCATAGTCGCCGCCAGCTTAGCTTATGTGCTCACGCCGGATGGCGCGGATAAACCGATCTACTGCACGGTATTTTTAGATGAGGCGTTCTCCAACACAGCCGAAGCTGTGAGCCGGCGGGTGCTGCGGGTGTTTCGCGAGTTAAACATCCACGTCAATTTGATTACGCCGTTCAAGAATCTAAACCTCGCCAGGGAATCGGCCCGCGCGCTCATCATCACCGAGCGGGATATGACCCGTCACGAAAGCCGATTGTGCGAAATCACCTGGGAGGAGCTAGACCAGCGCCAGGCCGAAGCGGTGGATTCCACCATCACCATGCAAGCCGAAGCCCTAGGCATTGAATTGGCAACCCACCCGTGACCTGGGGCAAGTTCCCGCATGATGTCGTAGCGACGCTGAAGAGCAGGGAATGGGACAACCAAGCCCATCTGCGCCAGCGCCTACTCAGGGAGCGTCCATTTCCCATTGAAATCAATCTGAGTCCGCCCAGCGGTACGGCTGCGCTGCATGATCTCACTCGCTTTCAACAATTCATCGAAGCTTGGCAGCGTTGGCCACGGCAGCAACAAGTGCACTATCAAAGGCGGCAACTGCATAACATTGGCCAACACCATGTACCAGTTGCGCTCACCATTGCGTCGATGCAGGAATTGATAGAGAGCTTAGGCCCGGAGTGTGTAGAGCGAAGTCAGCATTGGGCACGCGCGATGAAACCTCTGTTAGCGCTGGACGGCGATCTTTATCCGGTGCTGGTGCGGCATCTTGCGGCCCTTGAAACTTTGACCGTGGAAGATGCGCAAACCCTAGCCGCATTGCTGCCGCAACTCAAACCGGGGATGGGGCAAAACCGATACTTAAGAGCCCTGCCCATTCAAGGTATCGATACCAAGTTCATCGAGATTCACCAAACACTGATCAGCGGGCTATTGGATCAGTTACATGCTGGTGCAATATCGGCAGCGGGCGGTTTGCCGTCATGGTTGGGGTGCCGCGTCAATCCTTCCGGTTGGCTATACGTGCGCTATCTTTGCGCGGCGCACCGTGAACGGCTAGGTGGCTTCAACATCCTGCGGCTGCCTACTCAGGAATTGCTGAGTACGGCACTTGCGGGCAAACGTATTTTGATCGTTGAAAACCTGCAATCGGGTCTCGCATTGCCGGAATTGGCAGACACCACGGCGGTTTGCGGCGGTGGGCAAAATCTTCAGTGGACGCAAGCCTCGTGGTTGCGGCAAAAAGAAGTGGCTTATTGGGGCGATATCGATACCTGGGGATTCAAGCTGTTGAGCGATGCCCGCGTCAATATCGCACCGCTTCGATCATTGATGATGGATGACAATACATTACAGCGGTTCAAAAGCCGGACGGTTGCCGAGAAATCACCGTACGTTCAAACACCTGCAAATTTATTAGCACACGAGTCATCGACTTACAGCCGGCTATTTACGGAAAACGCAGAGGTTCTGCGCTTGGAGCAAGAGAGACTGGATGCGGATTACATCCACGACAATATTACCGAGTGGGCCGACACCACTTAGTCACAATTTAGTCACAATAAAAAAGGACTTGGGCTCTGACGCGAAGCACTGCCCGGCCCGTGATTCTCAACTGTTCCTGAGCCACCTCTTTTCCCGACTGTCCTTGTTCCGCGCCTCTTTTCGGCCATGCTGTCTTTTATCAGCCATTGTGCCGTAGGGTGTGCAACCGATGCCTATCGATAAATTCAAAATAGCGTTTATCGGCAGCCACGGTGTGGGCAAGACTACGCTGTGCTTCGGCTTAGCCGCCCGCCTCAAGAGCCGTGACCTATCGGTGGAAGTGGTGCATGAAGTGGCCAGGCGCTGCCCGCTGCCCATCAATGAAGAGACCACCGTGGAGGCGCAAGCCTGGATCTTGCATACACAGATCGCCGAAGAGCTGCTGGCCAGCGTGCGCTATCCTATCGTCATTTGCGACCGGTCTGTGGTCGATAACTACGCTTATTTGAACTTGGCTCATGGCCCGTCGGCCCGCCTGGAGCGGGTCATGGAAGATTGGCTTGAAAGCTACGACAAACTGTTTTTGGTCCCTGTTGCCAGCGCGCCGCGGGCCGATGGCTTGCGGGCCACCGATCCCACTTTCCAGCAGCAGGTGGACATCCGCGTACGGCAGTTGTTAGCAGAGCGGGGCATCCTGTTTCACGACCTCGGCGCGGTGACGCGGGAACATTGGCTGGAACGATCGGTGGACCTCGTGCTGCAAGCACTGCAACCGCCGCAGCTCGATTTACTGTAAAAGGCAACCGTCGGGACTTTCGATGCGTGCCGCCACAACTCGGGTTACTGCAAACCGTCTAGCGCCTGCTTGAGATCGGCGATGAGATCGTCCACGTCCTCGAGTCCCACCGACAGGCGCACCAAACCGTCGGTGATGCCGACCCGCTGGCGTTCGGCGGGATTCATGTCGGCGTGGGTCATGGTCACGGAGTGAGTGACCAGCGACTCGACCGCGCCTAGGTTCTCCGCGAGGCTCCAAAGCTGCAAGGTGTTCATGAGCTGCTTGCCGGAAGCAACGCCGCCTTTTACCTCGAACCACATCATGGCACCGAAACCATCCGCCTGGCGGCAGGCCAACTCATATTGCGGAAACGAGGCCAGCCCCGGATAACGCACTTCCTCCACCATGGGGTGGGTTGCAAGGAATTGCGCCACTTTCATGGCACTCTCGGACTGCGCTTCCAAGCGCGTACTCATGGTCTTGCAGCCTTGAAGGGTATAGAACGCCACCTGCGGCGACATGTTCGATCCCAGACAGTTGCGCACGAATTGGATCGCTTCGAGCTGATCCTGGTGCGCCGCCACGATGGCGCCGCCCACGGTGGTGTTGTGCCCGTCCATGTATTTGGTGGTGCTGTGCACAACAATATCGGCGCCGAGTTCCAGGGGCCGCTGATAAAACGGCGTGAGGAAGGTATTGTCCACGGCATGAGGAATATCGGCCGCCTTGGCCAGCGCGGAAATGGCGGCGATATCGGTTAGCTTGAGCGTGGGATTGGCCGGCGTTTCGGTGAATATGAGCTTGGTATTGTCACCGATCGCGGCTTTCACCGCGTCGGGATCGGCGCTATCCACGAAACTGTATTCAACGCCAAAGCGTGACAACACGCGGGTAGACAGCCGGTGCGTGCCGCCATAGACCACATCGGAACAAATCGCGTGCTCGCCTTGATTGAGCAGCGCCATCATGACCGCGCTGGTGGCGGCCATGCCGGTGGCGAAACAGGCGGCGCCGGCGCCGCCTTCCAGCGCATTGATGCGGTGTTCTAGGGCCACGACCGTGGGATTGCCGGAGCGGCTATAGGAAAACCCCTTGGACATGTAATCATCGACCGAATCCTGCACGAAAGTGGTCGATTGATAAATCGGCGTGAGGATGGCGCCGGTAACCGGATCGGGCGACACACCGGCGTGTACTTCACGGGTTTTAAACCCTTCTTGATTGCGCTTCATGGCAGGTCTCGATGGAACGGACAAGGCGCGCGAGTCTACCATGACGCCCCCGCAATCGAGTTGACGCATTTTGGCGCGCCTGCGCCATATGTCTTGCCCCTGTCGTCTGCCGTTTTGACGCCGCATCATTCTCATGAGGGTGAAGAGTACCGGGAATTTTTCCACGGACACTTTTTAATCAAAGATAGGGAGGCGGCGGCTAGAGGTTGGCGCTGTTTCGTTCACGCTGCTGGCGCCCAAGCCATTGGCGCCCAAGCCATTGACGATCCCGATGAAAGCGCCAGTATCCGGGGCTTTTCGTATGAATGCCTGGCCCTAGGGCGGCGTGTGCTTCAGGTAATGCGAAAAACGCAATGGCCGCGTAAGCATGATGCTCGGCGTGATAGTTCATATTCCAGCACAGCCAGCGTATCAACGGATTGGACAAGGTAGTACGCGAGTTCCTCAACATATCCGGTACTTGCGCGCAGCCGGTATGCTCGGCCAGCAAGAACATACGCAGCATGGGCATGCACACAACGGCGGGCAGCCACCAGAACAACAACAGCCAGTAGGCTATTGCCGGCGCGGATAAGGCCGACAGCATCAGCGCTGTATAGACGGCAAGATAGGCGCGGGCTTCCCACGCCAGGGCACGCTGTTCTTGTCGATGGATGTAAGGCTCGCTTATTCGATTCGAGGCGTGACGAAACAGTGCGCGCCACTGGCCCCACCAATAGGGTAATCCCGACATCAACCAACCGTAGTGCATGAGCGAAGTAGGTTTTGATGCTTCCAACTCAGGATCCAGTCCCGGGATTTGCGTGTGCCGGTGATGGGCCAGATGAAATAAACGAAAACCTTGGGCCGGCAAGACGAGTAAAAATCCGCAACAATGCGATACAACGATGTTGAGCCAACGGCTTTTGAACGCCGTGCGATGTGCCGTCTCGTGGGCGGGCGCAAACAGAAACACCAGCACAGTGCCGTGCAGGAACAGCGTGCCGCACACCCACCCCATATCCTGGCTGCGCCAGAGCCCATAACCGGTGGCGAGCAGCAGCAGTAGATGCGCCGCCAAACGGGCCAATCCCTTGGCGTTCGAGCGTTGGCACAACGCCGCCAACTGCTCGGCGCTCAGCGTTACCTGCCGGCCAGGCAAGGTTCAGCCCGATTGAGGCGGCAACAACTCACGCACCAACTCCACCCAATAAGTCGCGCCTATGGGCAAGATATTGTCGTTGAAGTCGTAATGCGGATTGTGGACCATGCAGGCGCCCGAACCACTACTGTCGCCATTGCCCAGCATCACGTAGTTGCCGGGGCGTTCGCGCAGCATGAAAGCGAAATCTTCCGAGCCCATGATGCGCTTGCCGTTGGTGGTGACATTCTCCTCGCCCACCACGCGCGCAGCGGCCCTGGCGGCGCGCCCGGTTTCCTCCGCCGTGTTCACCAGCGGCGGGTAATTACGGGTATAAGTGGCTTTGCCCTCAATGCCGCGCGAGGCACAGATGCCATCGACAATACGGTGCAGGCCGGCTTCGAATCGATCACGGGCGGCGTCGGAGAAAGAGCGCATGGTGCCGCCGAACGCCACCGTATCCGGGATCACGTTGAGCGCATCACCGCCGTGGATACGGCCCACGGTGAAGGTGGTGGGAATTTGAGTGTCTATCTCTTGCGCCACGAATTCGTTCAGCGCTTGGATAACGCTACATGCCACGTTGACGGGGCTGCGGGCCAAGTGGGGCATGGCGCCGTGGCCGCCCATGCCGTTGATCTCGACTTGCACGGTATCGGAGCAAGCGAGAAAGGGGCCGGAGCGGGTGACGAATCGGCCCACCGGGATCGGTGGAAAGTTGTGCATGCCCCACACCGACTCGACGGGGAATTGCTCGAACAAGCCATCTTTAATCATCGCCGCCGCCCCGGCCTGGCCTTCCTCGGCGGGTTGGAAAATGAAATGCACGGTTCCGTCGAAGTCACGATGAGCGGCGAGATAACGGGCGGCGCCCAACAGCATGACCGTGTGGCCATCGTGGCCGCAGCCATGCATTTTGCCGTCGTGGGCGGAGGCGTGCTCGAATTCGTTGAGTTCTCGCATGGCCAGCGCGTCCATGTCGGCGCGCAGGGCGATGGCCCGGTTGGCACGGCCTTGGCGTAGAGTGCCCACCACGCCCGTGCCGCCGAGCCCGCGGTGAACATCAATGCCGTAACCGGTGAGTTGTTCCGCCACCAGAGCGGCGGTTCTATGCTCTTCGTAGGCGAGTTCCGGATGGCGGTGAAGGTCGCGCCGCAGCGCGGTCATGTCGTCATGCCAATCGATGAGTTCGGCTATCAGTCGCATGTCAATTCCAGCTTCGGCTCGCTGTTGCGCCCATGTTACCGGCATCAAGAGGTTCAGCCGATAGCGTTCGCCGGGTTTATTGCACTATAGTCGAAAGAAGCATGATGGCGAAACGGAGCGCCAGTGCCCCGATGATTTTTATTCTCTACATCGCTCTAGTGATATTAGCGCACATACCGCTGCTGATACTGCGCATCATCATGCGTTGGCACGGCAAGGAAGTGCCGGGTATGCCGGGAACCGGCGGCGAATTGGCTGAATACCTGGTAGAGAGAAGTGGTATAGACGCCAAAGTGCTGCGGGGTAAGGAACACGAAGACCGCTACGAGCCAGGCTGCCGCACTATCTATCTGAGCCCGTCGGTTTATGATGGCCGATCGCTGGCCGCCGTGGCGGTGGCGGCCCATGAGTTCGGCCACGCCCTGCAGCACCATGAAAAGCATCCGGCCATGGCGGCACGCCAGCAGTACTACCGGCTAGTGCAAGTGGTCGAAGGTATAGCGGTAACGCTTCTAGGGCTCGCCCCCATAGTGGGGATATTCTTGCGCAGCGCGGCGCTTACCCTGGTGTTGGTGCTGGCCGCCATCGTTTTATTTTTCTCCCGCTTGGTCATGCACATACTGACGTTGCCGCTCGAGTGGGACGCGAGTTTTGGTAAAGCGCTACCGATCATCCAAGCGGGGCGGTTGGTCGCTCCGGGCGAGGAGCGGGCGGTGCGGCGCGTGTTGCGGGCAGCCGCTTTTACCTATGTGGCGAATGCCTTGGCGGACGTACTGAGCATCTGGCGGTGGCTGCTGATCTTGCGGCGGGGACTGCTATAGGCCGGCGCCGCCGGGTGCTCATCCAGTCAGAAACTCATGAAGCAATGGCGCGAGCGCAGCGGGATCGGTAACCGGCGCCATGTGTCCTTTGCCTGCGAGCGCAACTTCGCTCGCTTGCGCCGCACCCGCCATGAGCCGCTTGACGATACGGGCGATGACAGGTGGAGAGGCGGTGCCGTGGAGCAGCAGCATCGGCTGGGTGAGTGATGCGATGTGATGAGAACCGAGCGGCGCGCAACCGGCGGCAGTGGTTTCACGGCTCAACTGCGCCGCGCTGGCGATGAGCGCTGCCCGGATCTTGTGCGGCATCGCCTGCCAAGGCGTGTCGTTCCATGCTTCGACGAAGGTGCGTACCCCCAACTCGGCCTGTCCCGCATCCACCCGCTGGCACATCTTGCGGACGATCCGGCGATCCCATGCGAGGCCGGCGGCATCCTCGGCGTCGGACGGGTCCAACACCCCCAACGCAATAGGCTCGTACAGACACAATCGGGACACCCGGGAATCGGCCACGGCGGCCAGCAGCGCGACCAGTCCACCCAGCGAATGACCGAACAGAGCGCAGCGATCAGCCTCTAGCACGTCCAGCAATAAACGGACCGCGCCGGTGTGAGCGCGCAGAATGTCCGGCTCGTTGAGAGCAGTCGGCCCATAGCCGTGCAATCCGAGGCACACCACCCGGCGATGAGCGCTAGCGAGCGCTTGCGCTAGCGGCACGAAGGCTAAGGGCGACGATGCCGCACCGTGAATGAGCACGGTAAGACCAGCTCCGGCGCCGAACTCCAACCAGGACACCTGCCCTGCGCTCGTGCGATAGGTTTTCACGTGCCGCCTCTTCCCGCCGGGCAATCACAAACAGGGACAGTCAAAATTTGACTACCACGCTCATTCAGAGGCTTCCTTTAGAGGCCGCCCTGGATTTTCGCTGGATTGGAAAACGCACTATTCGCCCTGACGGGGTCGATAAGGTCATGGGAAGAGCCACTTGACCGAAGCAACACCGACTGTCCCGGCCAACTGTCCCGGATTATTAACGCACCTACCTCTAGCCGGGCTTTATTCCAGTAACCCGGGTCAAGGTATCCGGAATGAACTCATTCACACAGACGTCAACAAATCCCGCATCCTCCAAATAACTACGGCACTCCGTCTCGCGGTGGGCAAGACCCGTTGAATGATTCACCGCTTCGGACAACCCCCAAAACGCAGGCCCATGAGGACCGGTACCCTCGGCATTTAGCATCTCACCGATCAAATGATATTCACCACCCGGTTGCAGTGCTGCAAAAACCCGCCTCACGACACTGGCAATAATCTCCCTAGAATATTGCGGTAGATTCGATGCCATCACCGCCACATCACAATCGCGCGGCAGCGGGTCGCGGGTAAAATCGCATACCCGCGCTTCGATGCGATCGGTCAGACCGTGCCGAGCAACAAATTCCCGCGTAATAGGCACCACCGGCGCCAGTTCCAACACAAGGGCACTTAGCCGCGGATGCTGCTGAGTACCCACTATGCAATAACAACCCGACCCGCCACCCAGATCCATCATTTTCGTGCGCCCGCGGAGATCGACTTGCCGGTGAAAGCGCCGCGCGGCTCCCATGCCGATGGAATATGTCGCTTCGTGATATCTACGCGCCTTGTCTTCATCGAAAGCCTCTGCATACATGCCAAGAACACGTTGCTCATCAGCCCCCTGGCGTAAAAACTCCGTCAATCTGCCCCAGCCGTCCCACCTCGGTTTGGCAAACAACATCCACGGACCGGCAAAGCGCGATGATCCCTCGACTAAAAACCGCTCCACATCGGGCGCATTGGTAAACGTCTCACCTGTACGGGTCACCAGTTCCATAGCACAAAGCGCTACGAGCAAGCGCTCCGCATTCACGGCTTCTATAGCAACAGCGTTAGCCACCCGCGCAATCGTGTTGTCACCTTTGGCGATGGCTGTGAACACACCGAGTTCAACCGCGCTCATCAACGCCGCCGATTCCCAAAAACCTTTAACGATACGTTGCAACCGTACCGTATCCAAGCGCGCTTCGGACATGGCCGTAATCCTATCGAGTTCCATAAACTCACCCTGCGTTATCGAGTTAAGCCCCGCCGCACGCTAATGCAACATACGGCAAAGCACCAGCGCCGCTCTCCATCGATTCATGGGCTAAGATGCCAGCAGCATAAAACCACGAAGACAGGAGGACCCCCATGAAAGTCGGTCTTTTCACGACCAACCAACAGCACCTGGACAAAGACATGTACGGCGCCTTCCAAGAGCAACTGAGAATAGTTCATCACGTGCGTGATGCGGGCTGGGACTCGGTGTTCAGCGGGCAGCATTTCCTCAATGAAGGCAACAATCAGATGTTGCAGTTGGTGCCGTTCATCGCCCGGCTGATGGCTGAAGCCGGTGAAATGACCACCGGTCTTGGCGTGATGCTGATCAATCTGCACAACCCGGTCTACATCGCCGAGACCGTGGCCACCCTGGATATCATGGCCGGCGGTAATTTTGTTTTCGGTGTCGGACTCGGCTACAGAGAGGTCGAATTCGACGCTTTTAATGTCCCCAAGGGCACCCGGGTGAAGCGCTTCGTCGAATATCTGGACATCGTCAAGCGGCTGTGGGCTGGCGAGCAAGTGACCTACGACGGTGCCATGTGCAAGCTAAACGGGGCGTACATGAACATCCGCCCCGTGCAGCGCCCCCATCCGCCCATCTGGTTCGCCGCCAACAACGACGCGGCCATCCGGCGCGCCGCCCGCCTAGGTGACAATTGGTTCATCAACCCCCACTCCACCGTCGCCACGGTGCGCCGGCAGATGGCTATCTACCAGCAAGCGTTGGCCGGGCATAACAAACCGTTCCCTCAAGAGTTGCCAACGGTGAAAGAAATATTCGTCGCCAAAGATAGGGCGACGGCGCTTGAGCTGGCCGGGCCTTACCTGTCGGGTAAATACAAGGACTACGCCAAGTGGGGACAGGACCAAGCCATGCCTGAGGATGAATCCTTCGATCAGGCGTTCTCGGAGCTACTGATAGACCGTTTCGTGCTCGGCTCGCCGCAGGCGTGCTTTGAGGAACTCAAGCCGTACTGGGAAGAGCTGGGCGTGAGCCACATTATCTTTCGCACGCACTGGGCAGGCATGCCGCTGAAGACGGCTATGTCCAGCCTGCGGCTTATCTCCAATGAACTGCTGCCCGAATTGCGCAAAGTGCAGGTCAAGCGGCCCTCTTTTACTGCGTAGGCCCTAGCCCGTGCGTCATCCGCTCCAGCTTCGTAACACCTCTGACAGAGCCGCGAAAACCATCACAAGGCTAACGATAGCGTGGTGTCAACCGGTTACGTTGAAGCGGCCGAGCAAGATAACCCAGCCATGGCTCAGTCGATGATGGAACGAGCGGTAGATAATGGCCTGAGTGCGATTCACATCAACTGGCCACATCACTGGCTATATCACCGGCTATATCACTGGGCGAAAACGAGTGCCAACCCCATCCAGCCGGTCCTACTGGGCCGAGTTCTATCCGATCATACGGCTGTTCACCGCGTTCGCGTTGCTCACCTGCGGTGGCGCCACCATGTACGTCGCCATCATTGGCCTGAAGCCGGTCGCCGCCGAGTTCGACGCTACCCGCGCGCAAGGCTCGCTGACCTATACCTTTTTGATGATAGGTTACGGAGCGGGCGGCATTTTGCTGGGCTACCTGTCCGACCGGTTGGGTGTAATGTTGCCGGCGCTATTCGGTTGCGGTTGCCTGGCCATCGGATTCGCCCTGGCGGCCGGGGCGCAATCCCTACCGGTGTTTTATTTTGTCCATTCGGTTTTGCTGGGCTTGCTGGGCAGCTCCGCGTTATTCGCGCCCCTGGTGGCCGATATCTCCCATTGGTTCACCGCCCGCCGCGGTATCGCCGTGGCCATCGTCATCAGCGGCTCCTACGCGGGCGGCGCCGTGTGGCCCCCGGCTGCTCAGTATCTATTCGACACCATCGGCTGGCGGGCCACCTACGAGGCGTTCGCCTGGTTTGCCATCCTGGTGATGGCGCCGCTCACGTTCATACTCGTTCCCTCGCGTCGCAACATGGAGCTAGCGACAGGCGGCGAACCCGAAACCGTCGCATCGAAGCCGCTGGGGTTCTCCCCGGCCAGCCTCCAATGCTTGCTCTGTTTCGCCGGGCTCAGCTGTTGCGTGGCCATGGCGGTGCCGCAGGTTCACTTGGTGGCGCACGCCACCGATCTCGGACATTCCGCCGTCGATGGCGCCCGCATGCTCGCCCTTATGCTGGCCTGCGGGGTGGTCTCGCGGTTGTTGTCGGGATGGCTATCCGACCGCATAGGCGGCCTGAAAACCTTATTATTGGGCTCCGTTTTGCAAGGCTTGATGTTGGTGGCGTTCATCCCGTTCGAGGGCCTGGGTGCGCTATACATACTCGCCGCTCTTTTTGGCCTCTCCCAAGGCGGCATCGTGCCCTCGTACGCCATCATCATCCGCTCATTCTTCGCCAGCACCGAGGCTGGCTGGCGTATCGGCGCGGCCATATTTTTCACCATGTTGGGCATGGCCTTGGGCGGGTGGATCGCCGGTGAGCTATTCGATCGGACCGGCTCCTATACCGCCGGCTTTTTAATCGGTGTGACGTTCAATGTGTGGCATGCGGCGATCGCGCTTTGGCTTTTGCGCCGCGCCCATACCCTGGCGCAGCCCGAATAGCTCACCGGCATACCAAGACGCACCGGCCACCGAGGCGTCGGTCACCGGGGCGTCGATCGCGTAGGCGAGAAACAATACGCAGACAGCGCCGCCGCTAGCACATGCAAAAACCTGCCCGAACCCGGCTAGCTTGAAACCCCGGTACATGATGAACGTACTGCAGGCCCACAACACCGCGGCGGCAACCGCCATCCAATCGCCAGCATCGCGGCCAAGGCCAGCCGCCGTCGTCGCCTAGAGTAATGGCCAATCTGCCAAAGCCACCTATGAGGATCAGCGCCTGAGAATCAGCGCCCTTGAGCGGGTGACAGGCGCACCGGGAACGAAGCGCTCCATGCCGGTATCAGGTAGAAGAGCAAAACCGCGGTGGCCACTTCGGTCAGTAGTATGGCCATACCGTAGAGCGCGAAAGCCGAACCAGCCAGCCCGGCCACCTGCGCGATTTCGAGTGCACCGGCGCGCAGCGCGCGCAAGCCCCAGGGCGGCGCTGGCACCAAAGAGACAAAGTATGAAGCAGAGCAGTCAGCGACGGTGTAGTTCCATTGCGAAGGCGTTGAACACAAGATCAAGAAAACGACCTAACTGGAGAGCACCAATTGAAATGCTACCAAGCTGAACAACGTTGCACTGCAAATGGGATTGGTGTACCTGAAACAACAAGGCCTGTTCTGACTTCGGGACGGCTGGATTGCCTATCATCACGGTTGATGAAACGCCCTGTACGGAGCCGCATGCAGGGTGTTGTGGGGGCTGGAGGGTAGAGATCTCCGGCTACCCCGATTAGCCCATTTGCTTGCAAAATATCCGATGTCACTTGGGGACGCGGCATATTTTGGAAGAAAGTTCCAAAAGAAGACTATGAATTACTTGCCACAGACATAGCGACTGGAGTTGACTGTAAAGAATTACCCTATGGGAATGAATCGCTTGACTGTGTTGTATTAGACCCTCCTTATATGGAAGGGTTCTATCGTAAACAAAATGATCATAAGGCTGGGTCAGGCACTCATTCAGCATTTTCATCCGCCTATTCAAATGGTGATGAAGTAAACGCCGACACAAAAAACACTGGCACTAAAAAGTGGCATGCAGCAGTTACGGACGTGTACTTCAAAGCTGGCCTAGAAGCATACAGAGTACTCAAAGAGAAAGGCATCCTTATTGTCAAATGTCAAGATGAAGTTAGTGCTGGAAAACAATGGTTAACCCATGTTGAAATAATAAATAAGTATGAATCATATGGCTTTTACGCAAAAGATTTGTTTATTGTAGTAAGAACAAATAAACTATCTGTTAGTCGATTAAAAAACCAAATACACACTAGGAAAAATCACTACTATTTTTTGGTATTTATTGAAAAATAGTCAATGGACATCAATGTATCCAAGCAGCATACCTCTCAAACTTGGGTTTTCATCGAGTAAAGTTGTTACTAATTCGGCAAAAAATTACCCGACATCGATTCAGAATATATCTGACATGCTCTTCATATAAAAACTGTTTAATCATTTGCGTATTGTGTTGCAGTGAGTGCAACACCGAACGAGCCAAGGCCACCCGTTGCTCCTTTGTAGCCACCACTGTCCGCCCAATCCGTTGGCTTTTTACGTGATGCCATACTAGCTCATCAGGATTGAGTTCCGGTGAATACGGCGGTAACAATACTAACGTGAGCTTACCTTGGCTAGTGCGGACAAATTCTTGCACCTTCTTGGCTCGATGAATTCGATGGCCATCAACAACCCAATAGATCGATCCCTTGGCGTTGTGCAGCAAACGCCTTGGAAAGTCGATAAAAACGTCCGCGGTTACCCGTGATTCGCTCACCATGAAACGCAGGTGACCCTTCGGCGAAACGGCTGACAGCCTATTCACGCTAAAGCGCCGACCCGTTTTCGCTACAACTGGCGTATCACCCCGTACCCCCCAAGTGGTACCACGATGATAATCCGACCGGATCGTCGATTCGTCGCCAAAATAGACCCGCGCTCGGCGCCTTTTCGCTTCTTGTTGTACTTCAGGCCAAGTTTCTCTTAACCATACCTTAACCTGAGCAGGGTCTGGCTCGTATGCCTTAAACCCAGGGCGCTGCGCACTCATCCCCCAACGAGACAGGCTATTGCCCACCGAGCGCTCGCTGACTTCGATGCCGAATTTGTCTTGCAGTCATATCTGAATCATCGAGCGCGTCCACAGGGCATCGTGACAATCCAATTGCAACGGATTCGTTTTAACCCGTTCACGTAAGCGATCCGCATATTCATCGGGACACTTTCTTGGGCGGCCCGTGATCTTGCCGGTAGACAGCGCCTGTTCACCACCTTGCTCATACCTGGATAACCAATCGTCAATGCAAGAACGATGAAATCCGAGGGCTTTAATTACTTTTTCAGGGCTTTCACCCGATAATACTTGCGCAACCGCGTGCCTGCGGATGGCTTCTCGCGCGGAATGGGGCAGTGAGCGACCGTCTGTCTTTTTCATAGCATCATTGTAACATATTTATTAATTTGTGTCGGGTAACTTTTTTCTGAAGTAGTAGTTGCTCTGCAGTAATATCCTATTCTTCAAGAATTGTCATTTAGAAGCACCTTGTTCCAGTTGATTGATGAACTTACAAACATCAAATTGGAGTGCTTCTGCCACATTTAAAAACTCAATTAAATCAAGCCTTCTTTCACCACTTTCAAATTTTGATACGAATGATTGGGGCTTGTTGAGCCTCTCAGCGAGATATTGCTGTGTAATTCCAGCATCTTTACGATGCTGTACCAGCAATTCTCTGAATATCTCATATTTTTTGGTAAAAACCGATGATGTCATAGCTACCCTTCCAGTTTGAAAGGGTATTGTCTATCCTATAATAGGATTATCCCAAAACAGGATAATTATGTAATGCTTATATTAGGGCTAACGAGGCTGTAGAAAAACCTCATTTTTCAAATTTCTGATCAATAAAATCAATTAGTTACATAGTAGTAGTAAAAGGCGCGCTCTTAAAATAATGTATTCATCTATCGGTAGTTGAGTGATAATCTGGTCTCTTTTGTCAAGAGAAAAATACCCATTATGAGCCGTGCGGAAATAGTCAAGCGCAGTCATGCAACTGTGACCTTGCAAGTCACCATTTCTTTGGATTCCAAATCGATGCTTCGCTCGGAAGAAGCTATTCGTGATGGGTTGAATAATGCGGGTTGTTTGGCTGCTGAGCAAGCCCTTAAACAGTTTGATACCGATGGATCTACAATCATTTTGGGTGACGTCAAGCTGACCTCGAAAGGGCTTTACCATAAAACCTATCAAACTCAGTGGGGTGAGGCCAAAGTGGATCGCCACGTTTATCAATCAACTCAAGGCGGCCGCCAATATTGTCCATTAGAAAAAGACGCAAGAATCTTTCTAACGGCAACACCCGGCTTTGTTAAGTTGCTTTCTTGTCAATACGCGGAACTGGGTTCGAGTCGAGCCTTATTTGACCCGCATCACTGTCATGGTCGAAACATAGCGAGAAGCTATTTGAAATCTATCGGTGACGCAGTGGGAGCCGTCGCTCAAGCGAAAGAACAGGCATGGACGTATGCCCCACCGCAATGAGCCAAGCCGGTTACTAATTCGGCAAAAAATTACCAGACATCAATTCAGAATATATCTGACATGCTCTTCATAGAAAAACTGTTTAATTATTTGCGTATTCTGTTGCAGTGAGTGCAACACCGAACGAGCCAAGGCCACCCGTTGCTCCTTTGTAGCCACCACTGTCCGCCCAATCCGTTGGCTTTTTACGTGATGCCATACTAGCTCATCAGGATTGAGTTCCGGTGAATACGACGGTAACAATACTAACGTGAGCCTCCCTTGGCTAGTGCGGACAAATTCTTGCACTTTCTTGGCTCGATGAATTCGATGGCCATCAACAATCAAATAGACCGATCCCTTGGCGTTGTGCAGCAAACGCCTTGGAAAGTCGATAAAAACGTCTGCGGTTACCCGCGATTCGCTCACCATGAAACGCAGGTGACCCTTCGGCGAAACGGCTGACAGCCTATTCACGCTAAAGCGCCGACCCGTTTTCGCTACAACCGGCGTATCACCCCGTACCCCCCACAAGTGGTACCACGATGATAATCCGACCGGATCGTCGATTCGTCGCCAAAATAGACCCGCGCTCGGCGCCTTTTCGCTTCTTGTTGTACTTCAGGCCAAGTTTCTCTTAACCATACCTTAACCTGATCAGGGTCTGGCTCGTATGCCTTAAACCCAGGGCGCTGCGCACTCATCCCCAAACGAGACAGGCTATTGCCCACCGAGCGCTCACTGACTTCGATGCCAAATTTGTCTTGCAGTCATATCTGAATCATCGAGCGCGTCCACAGGGCATCGTGACAATCCAATTGCAACGGATTCGTTTTAACCCGTTCACGTAAGCGATCCGCATATTCATCGGGACACTTTCTTGGGCGACCCGTGATCTTGCCGGTAGACAGCGCCTGTTCACCACCTTGCTCATACCTGGATAAGCAATCGTCAATGCAAGAACGATGAAATCCGAGGGCTTTAATTACTTTTTCAGGGCTTTCACCCGATAATACTTGCGCAACCGCGTGCCTGCGGATGGCTTCTCGCGCGGAATGGGGCAGTGAGCGACCGTCTGTCTTTTTCATAGCATCATTGTAACATATTTATTAATTTGTGTCGGGTAATTTTTTGCCGAAGTAGTAAGAGCGTGAGTGTTGGCATAGATGGGACCTGTATGCTGTTGACTGAAGGCGGTTGGCGCGAGTCCATGGTGGGTACTATAAGTCTTTATGATGGCGAGGGGGAAAGACTGCATACCATTCAAATGGGGGCGACACCGGAATAGGGCAAGAAGAAGTTTTATGGTCGATTGGATCAAGAGTTATCGAAGGTCAAGGCACGATATCCCAAGGCAAGCTATGTTGCAATAGCTGATGGAGCGAGAAGTAATGGGTCTTATTTGAAGTCTAGAACTGACCGACAGTGGGTGGATTTTTGGCATGCTGTGGGTTATCTGGGCAAAGCAGGCGATGCGCTATTTTCAGGAAAAAGACAGCATGTTGCACGTAAAGAGTGGCTTGACCAAGCGTGTCATCGACTTAAAAGTCAACCGGGTTCAGCGACCCGGCTATACAATGAGATACTAATTCGGAAAAAAATTACCCGACATCGATTCAGAATATATCTGACATGCTCTTCATAGAAAAACCGTTTAATTATTTGCGTATTGTGTTGCAGTGAGTGCAACACCGAACGAGCCAAGGCCACCCGTTGCTCCTTTGTAGCCACCACTGTCCGCCCAATCCGTTGGCTTTTTACGTGATGCCATACTAGCTCATCAGGATTGAGTTCCGGTGAATACGGCGGTAACCATACTAACGTGAGCTTACCTTGGCTAGTGCGGACAAATTCTTGCACTTTCTTGGCTCGATGAATTCGATGGCCATCAACAATCAAATAGACCGATCGCTTGGCGTTGTGCAGCAAACGCCTTGGAAAGTCGATAAAAACGTCTGCGGTTACCCGTGATTCGCTCACCATAAAACGCAGGTGACCCTTCGGCGAAACGGCTGACAGCCTATTTACGCTAAAGCGCCGACCCGTTTTCGCTACAACCGGCGTATCACCCCCGTACCCCCCAAGTGGTACCACGATGATAATCCGACCGGATCGTCGATTCGTCGCCAAAATAGACCCGCGCTCGGCGCCTTTTCGCTTCTTGTTGTACTTCAGGCCAAGTTTCTCTTAACCATACCTTAACCTGAGCAGGGTCTGGCTCGTATGCCTTAAACCCAGGGCGCTGCGCACTCATCCCCCAACGAGACAGGCTATTGCCCACCGAGCGCTCGCTGACTTCGATGCCAAATTTGTCTTGCAGTCATATCTGAATCATCGAGCGCGTCCACAGGGCATCGTGAAAATCCAATTGCAACGGATTCGTTTTAACCCGTTCACGTAAGCGATCCGCATATTCATCGGGACACTTTCTTGGGCGACCCGTGATCTTGCCGGTGGACAGCGCCTGTTCACCGCCTTGCTCATACCTAGATAACCAATCGTCAATGCAAGAACGATGAAATCCGAGGGCTTTAATTACTTTTTCAGGGCTTTCACCCGATAATGCTTGCGCAACCGCGTGCCTACGGATGGCTTCTCGCGCGGAATGGGGCAGTGAGCGACCGTCTGTCTTTTTCATAGTATCATTATAACATATTTTATTAATTTGTGTCGGGTAATTTTTGCCGAAGTAGTAAAAGGGCGCCTTGAGGCCGGGTCGTTTAAAAAGACCGATAAAGAGCACTGATTAGCATCGGTCACTTATTTTAAAAATAACCAATCCAAGATGTGTTATTTTCGACATCAGTCAGACAATTGACCGATCGGATCAGGTGTGACTGAAGCGGCTTGTAAAACGTTGGTCAAGCAGCGCCTATGCCATTCAGGCATGCGCTGGAAGGAGGCTGGGGCTCAAGCCGTTCTCTCATTGCGTGGGTTGACCCACACGGATGCTCGTTGGGATCAATGTTGGCGTAAGCTCGATCAATATGGATTTGATTGAGCTGATTAAATACATCATATTGAGAGCGTATCCCTTTAGAGGAATGAACATGAATGAGGAAATGATAGAAAATCATGAGGACCTTAAATACCAGTACGATAATGACATCGCCGATGTCTTTGAAGAGTACATGCAGAGCCACTATCGGAGGGCCGCAAAGGAATTGTTTGTGGCTGCGGTTGGTGATTTGCAGGGTCAACGGATGCTAGAGCTATCTTGCGGAACCGGAGCCGTCACACGAGGACTCAAGCAGATCTCTCCGTCAGCGAGCATTGTAGGCAGCGATATTAGCACTGGAATAATTGCAAAGGCACAGAAAATCGAAGCGGCCGAGCCCTTGGGAATTCGCTATCTCGTGGGCGATGCAATCACCCAAGGATCTGTGGAAGGTGGCGACTACGATGTCGTGGTTGCACACTGCCTGCTTTGTTATGCCAAGGACAAGACAGAACTGCGCAGTATGGTAAAAACTTGTTATGATAACCTTCGTCCTGGAGGACGCTTGGTTATGGCAGTTAATTAATGACGTCTGGACTCGAACAAGCATCAAGCGACCTTACAGAGCAGGCGTCTCCATCTTTCAGGTTCCAACCAGCAGACGCGACCCAGCGGACACTCAGGAAGGCGAGTTGTGCATCTGTAGGGTGCTGCTACCAGACGGGCAGAGGGAGAGATCTTTCCACTATCACTGGGAAGAGCAAACTTGCCGTAAGATGCTGGAAAGCGTTGGATTTACCCAAGCCACGCTAGAACCTTTCATGCTCTCTCTTGTGCCACCTTCTCAGAGGTTCGATCCTGGATACACATCCTTTACCGATTTTCCATTCTCAACTATTCTCCGCGCATTGCGGCCAGAACAGTAATCAAAAAAAGGACCGTTGCCTAGTAGTGCATGGGTGCAATCCCAAAAAGGGGTTCTGCCTTATAATAATGTCCCATCTAAACCAAACCCCCACTTTCGCATGGGTTGATGCGCTCCCAAAATTCCTGCCATCGACCTTGGGTCAGCACTCACGCGCGTAAGCTCAATACTGTCTTCAAGCCTTTATCTTTCCCTCTCATACCCGAACGACACAGCCGCTGTTCAATTAACCTCTTGCAGGCGGCTTCCGTGACACCAGAGCCGATTGGAAAGTGCTGCTCACGCTATCGCGCATAGTCCATCATAGACCGGTGATGGGTGAAGCATCTGATGGCGTCTTTGACTTTTTTCTTTGCTATCTGCCGTTAGGCGCTTACGGCCCACTCTGTTCAAGGGCACCTCTAAAAATTACGAGTTTCGCGCTTCGCGGAAGCGTAAGTGGTTGATTTTATAGATCGGAAAATTGCAGAATGTGGATTATTAGAGGTGCCCTTCAATTCATCGAGCACCTTTTGTGCGCCATTGCTTTGGTGTTTGAGTCTGTGACATTGCTCTTTTAACCAAGCTTTTCGTTTTGACTTCCCGGTTTTGTCTTGATGGGCTCCGTTAGCCGCCTGCGCCAGATATTGTGTTGCATGATAGACATCCAAAATCCGATGCTGCGTCAGGGGGGTTAATAGCGGCCAGTTATCACTTGCCCCCTCAGCAATGCCGATTCGAGTGGCATTGGGGTAGAGCGACTTAACGTGTTCAGCCTCCGCCATAAACCGCTGTTTGAATGACACCTTGCCCTATTGCGCACAAGCCCCTCAATAAATGCTGTGTAACCGCTGCCCTTCACCGTCATATAACGAGATAGAACCCACCATCGCTTCTCGCCAAACACCCCCTCGCATTGGCACCATCGCACCGTCCAGGCTCATACTGACCCCTTCTACTTCCTCATCAAACTCAGGCGTCCGATACTTCCATACCTCTTCCTTGGCCATACCGCCTCCTTGGCTTGGGCAATCGCACCCACCTGCCCGGCCACTTTTTGTCAATCATTCACTGAAATCTTGCAGCCATGATTATCCGCAAGGTCATGGCGGGTTTCATTGGCGTTCAGCCGGGCCTATTGGCTTGATAATAGCTTGGCCATGCGCGGGGTTGCATTTTGCATGACCCGCGCTGAGGCTTCCATTGGACAGTCGATACGACCCCCCTTAGACGTTGGGTACACAGGGCGGACAACGTCGATGGGTCCATAGGGCGTCGATGGGTCCATAGGGCGAATAATACGTTTGGTTGCTTTGCGTGCGTGAAGTGAGTGTTATACCGCTTACCTCGATTGGACTGCCATCGGTATCAAAGCGATGAAGGGCTTGGGCTGCCGCAGAGCAACCCAGGGGGTTGCTCACCGATAAAATCGTGCTTTCCATCGCCAGCAATGAGCCGGTTAACTCCATCTGTAACTTCAAACTTAATCCGATGGCCTGAGCGTGAAATGATTTGGACCGATGACGGGGAAGACATAGAGAGCACCCTCACAAAGCTTATAACAGGGCTAGGCTGGCTAAAATACCACATTATGTCAAGGCAAAACCCAGTAAAATGATGGTTATGGGTTTTCTACAGCCTCAACGCCAGCCATAACCGGACCCAAAAAGCGGAGCGTAGAATAGCTTTTTGGGGTCCGAGTTTATGGCATTGTGTACGCCCGGCATGGGCATGAACTGATGGGGTGTAAGTCCCCGGTTGGCAAACCACCGCCAGAATGTCTTGCTGGAAGTCTGGCGTTCACAACGAGCACAAGGCAATGGCAAAACCGCGAGATTTTGTAGGCGCGAGGTTGTGTGGGAAGCAAGCCCAATGCAAAGCGGCGCACTGACGGACAGGAACATCATACAAGGCGCAGTCTGGAGGCGAGTTGGCACACGACAGCGAAGCCGCGTGGTTTAACGGACACCGTCAATGATGCAGGGGTGCAGTGACAGTTCATGTCCTTATCCGGGGAGAACGGCTTAACGGGCGGTCGTAGAGAACCCAATCAGGCAGGGGTATGGAAATGGCCTAGGCGCGCGGGCCTGCCATCGGCCAGGAGCCATCCCGGTTGTGATTAAGGACACCTCTAAAAATGCACTTTTTCCGCGATTGCGGCGTCAGCTCCGTGCTCGAATCCTCAGGTATCACCTATACACTGCGGTTGTGCGCGCGGTGCTTCCTTGCACTCACGAAACAATGACTATTTTTAGAGGCGCCCTACTATGGGATGGGCAACCCATACCAACACGGTGTTGAACTTGACCACTGGAGACGCCGGCGGGTCACGATGGGCTATTGGAAACAGGGGGGCAGGGCGCGTACCAAGAGACACAACCTGATCAAACTTGGACTTCCGCTAAAGACTGCGCTGGCTGGTGGGCGTTCTAGCAAAGGCGGGTGGCAGAGTGCCAAGTCCCACGGGATAAAGGCTGCACTGGGATTGGCGTACTTGGAACAACAAGGCCTGTTCTCACTTCGGGACGGCTCGATGGCCTGTCATCACGGTTGATGAAAGCCCTGTGCGGAGCCGCATGCAGGGTGTTGTGGGGGCTGGAGCCTAGAGACCTCCGGCTACCCGATTAGCGCGGTCCATGTTCTCGCCACAGCTCGATCATTTTGCGACCTCTCGTCGAGGGTTCATAGAAAAGTTTCCCAGCCGCACTCCGGATTTTCACAGCAGATGGAGTCGTAAGGCCCGAACTCACCAACTGCTCCATGCGCCATTGCTGGGAAAGCAGTTCATCGTCGCCGTGTTCCAGAAATGATTCGAGGTCATCAATGAATGCGGTGTCAATAGCTGCCGCTAGACGGCGAAACTGAGCCCCGTCAAGATGGCCGCCCAAGAAGCAGGCGTAGAACACCCCCAACAGATCTGCCTTTTTCAGGTCGGATAGTTTGTCCAAGACGAGCAACACTGCTTCTCCGGTCCGACGCTTTTGATCATCGTCAGACAGAATTTGCTTCTGAAACTTCATCCGATCCGGCTTTGCCGTTGACTCTAGTTGTTCGATGAACCGCTGAACCTTTGACACGAAGATCCGATCCCGGAGGTCCGCTCTTCCAGCAACAAGTTTCACCGCGGTACCGACAACTGGAATGCTCTTGACAATTTCGTTGTCAATGAGTGCGTCGGCGACCACCTCAGCGCTCTCTAGTACGACTTCCAATAGCTTGGGTGGTTCTTTGGCCATGCTTACGCGCTAACAGGTATTCAACGGACTTTTGTCGCGGAGTTCTACGGCGGGTTATCGTAGCCGTTTATGGCAATGTGCCATGTATTCATCCGACTTTTCTCACTCTGGTGGAGTTTCTACTCTTATTTCCCTTCCTGGTCAATGGCTTACTTGATTGGGCTTTTTTGTCTTTGACTAAGGTCTGTCAATACGCGGCGTTGGTTCGTATTACAACGCGAAAGCTGTGCGGCTGTGACCTAACTATAAAGACAAGCTTTCCGATGACACGAGGCCTCATCTGTTCGAGCTAGCCTTTCCGCGTTCTTTGGACGGTGAGGAAGATCTGCTGTGGAAGAGTTGTCAAGTGAGGCGAAGAATGCACGGGGCAAGCTGAGCGAAGAGATCCGGCTTCGGCACTATTCAATACGGACGGAGCAAGCTTACCTCGGATGGGTTAGGCGCTTTTTGTACCGTGCCCGCTGGCTTGATCTCGCAGCGCTAAGCGCTTGGCACGCACGCCGGTTCTTGCCGGACCTGGTTACGCAACGCGCTGTCGCGCCTGCCACTCAGAATTAAGCCTTAAATGACGGACATTAGGACTACGCAAATCTACACGCACGTACTGAAACGTGGCGGCCGGGCCGTGCGCGGTCCACTGAGCGCGATACTGTCCGCAGTGATGCCCAGCCAACATAAAACCAGCGATGCAGTGGATGCATGATTTCACATCCGGCCAACGCAGAGCCAACCGGGCCAGATATTTCCGCAACCGAGCCGCGTCATTTGGATTGCTCTTGTTGTCAGGTGATACCGCAAACAATGCCCGCCCCGCCGCCGGCAGCGTTCGATGTTGCCGGCCCACGCGGATAGCTTCAGCGGGTTGCACCGCATTGATGTGATCGATGTCCCGTTCGCGCAACAACTCATCGAGATCAACATCAGCATCTTGTCTGCCCGCCCGCCACGTTCTCTTTCTAACCGGCTAATCTCTTTTTCCACTACTTCGTTAGATATTCGCCCACCGGCAGCCGATGTAACCATGCGCGTCACACTAGGGGGCTGTGCCGAGGGCAACCAAAATTCGGGCACTCAGTCTCTATTGGCGTGGCTGGACCAACGACTATGGGATGGGCAACCCATACCAACACTGGGTTGAACTTGACCACTGGAGACGCCGGCGGGTCACGATGGGCTACTGGAAACAGGGGGCAGGGCGCGTACCAAGAGACACAACCTGATCAAACTTGGACTTCCGCTAAAGGCGGCGCTGGCTGGTGGGCGTTCCAGCAAAGGCGGGTGGCAGAGTGCCAAGTCCCACGGGATAAAGGCTGCACTGGAATTGGCGTACCTGAAACAACAAGGCCTGTTCTCACTTCGGGACGGCTCGATGGCCTGTCATCACGGTTGATGAAACGCCCTGTGCGGAGCCGCATGCAGGGTGTTGTGGGGGCTGGAGCTTAGAGACCTCCGGCTACCCGATTAGGCCAGCGCCCATCCGGCGCTGGCCACTTACTTAAGCCCGATATAATCTTAAGTTGTACAACCAGAAGAAGCGGGGGTAATCACCATACGCTGTTGGCTGATCTTGATTTCAAGCTCGATGCCGACGGTAAAACCCGCTTGATCGAGCCAATAGCCTTTGAGTTGTATCCACGGCACGGGTATGGGTTTGCGGTAACCGGACGGGTTGCTGGTAGAGTCGGTGGCCGTAATGCCCTGAATGGACTTTAAGACGGCGGGAGTAGGGTAATTTTGCTTTAGCCGAGCGGGACTCTGGCTTATGATGTTTTTTAGCCATGATTGATACCTTCATTTATCGGTTGTGGTTAGCTGCCTCTGGGTGTTGGTAGCACTCAGAGGTAGCGCTTTTGTTTAATGAATGCTATTAAATTATGCCCTCTTTTTTGGCATGCTTTCCTTTTTGGGCCATTCTTTTTTGCTTGTACGCTACTATTTATAAGCCTCTCTTTTGCAGGCAATTGCAATACTTTCTTTGATTTTATTTTTTGGCAAGACATGTAGGTTTTGGGGGCCTGACGAGGCTGTAGTGAAACAGTGGTTTTTGGGTTTTTCTACAGCCTCAACGCTTGGGCTCAGGGGTCTAGCCGCAGGCCAGGTCCAACTGCATGCGCTTGTTATGTGTCACAGAGTTATTACCTGATCAGGCATGTTTCCAGCCAATGCCTCATACAAATTCGGGAAGCATCCGATGGTAGCGCCCTCTACAAGCTTGCCGTCGATTTCACGCTCCCAACAACATTGGTCACAGCCCATCAGCATAATGTTTTGCTCCTTTGCGACTTTGGCTAATCGCTCCCCTAAAGGGTCGCCCTTTACCAGAACATAATTGTTGTCCTCGAAAAAGAACATACCTACAACTTCAGGACCATGTGATTGTTCCTCGAGTTGAGGAAGAATCATTTTACCAAGTTTGTATGAGACTGTGTGTCCCTGGCTAGAAAAGATGTATGCGACTTTCATGTAATATCCTCGTTGTTGGTTGTTGGTTACTAAAATTGCGTGGCAACATAGCGCCTGCTCCGCTGAAGGCATTGTTAGCCGATAAACTTACCTATTATCGATGTGAACACGATTCTTGTACTCCCCAAGTGAAGATAGACAATTTTTCCTGTTGCTTTGTTTACAGCATCCACAACAGCTTTATCACTAAAAATAACTCTAGCCGGACTTGCCGCGACAGAATACAGACATAAATAGGCACAAGCCATCAGTCAGCGCGCCAGCGGCGAAGAGGATGAATCCGGGCTAGCCGCCGACCGGGCCATCTGCCTCTAAGGCGCGCAGCGGCAGCCAGATGAGCCCGCAGGCGGCGCCGCATACGGCAACGCCGGTGCTCACCAGAAGAGCGGGCCGGTGCGTGCTGATCCGGGGTTTATCGTGTCCGGGGTTTATCATCCGAGGCTTATCGTGGGAAGGCGGTATTTCAGGGCGTTCGTGTATGCCAATCCGTGGCGCTCTGATAGGCGTATCCAGCCCTCAGCAGCAGTGGCTCTTGCCACCATTTCGCTTCTAACTGCAGACCGATGGGCAGTCCGCTCGCGGTAAACCCGCAGGGAATGGATAAGCCCGGTAGTTGGCCAAACGCGCCGGCATAGGTATTGCGCGTCGCATCCCGGGTGGCCGCATGTAGCGACTTCCGATCGTCGATGCGTGGCACTTGGGTGTGCACGGTGGGCGATAGCAGTATGTCTACAGTGTCGAACAATGCTGCCAGACGGCGGCGCCAGATGGCCCGCTCCCGCAGCGCATCGGCATAATCCGCGCCAGTGAATTGCAGGCCGAGGCGCATGCGCTCGTAAACCTGGGGAGCAAAAGTTTCCGGCTGTTGATTTAATCGCTGGCGATGAAACGCGCACGCATCCGAGTAGATAATGGTGGAGGCAAACTGGTGTGCGTCCGCGGCGCCGTCTAGGGTGACGTCGGTGAGACGGGCGCCCAAGCGTTCCACGGTGCGGGCCGCCTCCATGACCGCCGCCGCGATCTCGCTATCCGCCCCTTCGAAGTAAGGATGGTGGGCGATGCCGATTTTAACGCCGCTTATGCCGCTGGCCAGGGTAGGGATAAAATTCTCCAGGACGCGGTCTTCGCTGAACGGATCGGCGGCATCATAGCCAGCTAGCACGGCGAATAACCGGGCTACATCGGCTACCGAGCGGGCCATGGGGCCAACGGTGTCTTGCGTTGGGCTAACCGGCGTAGTGCCGGTGTTCGGCACGCGCCCGAAGGTGGGGCGAAGGCCGCTGACACCGCACATGGCGGCAGGCAGGCGTACCGAGCCGCCGGTGTCGGTGCCTAGCGCGCCAACACACATGCCGGCGGCCACGGCGGCGGCGGATCCGCCACTGGAACCGCCCGGAATATGCGCTTTATTCCATGGATTCAGGCACTGCCCCGACAGCGGATTGTGCGAGCGGATGCCGAAGGCGAATTCGTGCAGTGACGCTTTACCAAGGCAGATCGCGCCAGCGTGCCGCAGCCGTGCCACCACCGGTGCGTCTTGCTTGGGCAGGTAGTTGGCGAAGAAGCGGCTGCCGCTGGTGGTGCGCACGCCCGCCGTCTCGATGTTGTCCTTGATGACCACGGGCATGCCATCCAAAAGACCTGGCCATTGACCCCGTTGCCGCGCCGCCGCTAATGCTTTGGCCTGGGCCAGGGCCTCCTCGCGCGTAACCGTGATGAGCGCTTTTAGGTCCGTGTGCTCATCAATGACGGCTAGATGGGTTTCGATTTGCTCTACTAAGTCCACTGGCGCTGTCTCTTTTTCCCGTAGCGGCGAGTATAGAGGACGATTCTGCTTAGCTTATGCATTATTGGGGCACTGGGGTTAGATTTGGGCACTGGGGGGTTAGCTGTGGTAGAACGTGCGCCGCGCCCGCCGCTTGCGGCGCGCCACTTCACTTTCGGCAACTTCGACCGGGACATTCGACTGTTGGGGGGATACACGCATGCAACTTTCCATGACCGGGCGTACCGCTCTTGTCACGGGCGCGAGCTTCGGTATTGGCCGCGCCATCGCGCAAGCTTTTGCCGGCGCTGGCGCCAGTGTCGCCCTGGTCGCCCGCCGGGACGGGCCACTACAAGAGGCTGCCACCGCCATCGCTGCCGCCAGCGGCGCCAAAACCGTTGCTATCGCCGCTGATGTCAGCACCGCCGACGAATGCGAACGTATTTTCAACGAAGCGCAAAGCGCGCTCGGGCAAGTCGATGTACTGGTCAACAACGCCGGCTCATCGGCCCGCGGCCCATTCGAGTCGGTGACCGATGAGCAGTGGCAGGCCGATCTGGACTTGAAGTTGTTTGCCGCCATCCGCCTTGCCCGCCTGGCCTTGCCGAAGATGAAAGAACGGCATTTCGGGCGCATTATCAATATCCTGAACACCGGCGCTAAAGCACCACCCGCGCAGGGCGCCCCCACCGCCGTCAGCCGCGCCGCCGGCATGGCCCTGACCAAGGTATTAGCCGCTGAGGGTGCGCCGCACAACGTGTTGGTCAACGCACTGCTGGTCGGCAAGATCGAAAGCGATCAATGGGTCCGCCGTCACGCGGCTTCGCACTCCAATGAATCCTTGGAAGCGTATTACGCCCGCATGGGCGAGGGCCTGCCGATGGGCCGCGTGGGTACGGCGCAAGAGTTTGCCGCTATGGCTTGTTTTCTGGCGTCGGATGCCGGGTCGTACGTCACCGGCACCGCTATCAACGTCGATGGTGGTGCGTGCCCGGTCGTGTAACCTCGCGGTCATGCGCCATGCGCGTTGCCCATGCCCATTGTCCAGGGCCCGCCGGCAGCTTGTACGCCCCGGCCACGCAGAGGATAGGCGAGGCTTACAACGAGCCGGGAACAACGAATTAAATATTTATACCCTTGATATTCATACCGTTGATATTCATACCGTGGGGGGTGATTGCATGGGCTGGCTCATTGGCGTCGATGTAGGCGGCACTTTCACCGACTTCTACGCATTGCACGAGAGCGATGGCCGCGAAGTGGTGCATAAGACGCCCTCGACGCCTGCCGATCCCGCCAGCGCCATCTTGAATGGCCTTGCAACCCTCAGCGAGGACTTTGGTATCTCCCTTGCCGAGGTGCGTCGCCTTGCCCACGGCACCACCATAGGTACTAATGCGCTGATACAGCGCAAGGGCAAACCGGTGGGTGTTGTCACCACGCGAGGGTTTCGTGATTTACTCGAGATCGGGCGGCAGATCCGGCCGCGCCTGTACGACTTGCGTACCGATAACCCGGCACCGCTCGCGCCCCGCAAGCACCGCTTCGAGGTCGAGGAGCGCATCGGCCCATCCGGCGAAATTCTGACTCCACTAGACGCCGAGTCTCTGGCCGCCGTGATCGAGGCGGTGCGCTCGTCCGGCGTCGAAGCCTGCGCCGTGTGTTTGCTGTTCGCTTTCTTGAATGGGCGCCATGAGCAACAAGTCGCCACCGAAATCGCTAAAGCACTACCGCAGCTGCAGATTTCCCTGTCGAGCGAGGTGCAGCCGGAATTTCGCGAGTACGAGCGCTTCTCCACTACGCTGCTGAATGCTTATTTGCAGCCAGTGGTTAGCCGCTACCTGCGGGTGTTGGAAGAGCAACTCACCGGTCGTGTCCCTCATGCCAGCGTTGGCATCAACCAGTCGAGTGGCGGCTTGATGTCGGTGAAGCGGGCGCAGCGCTTTCCCATTCGCACCGCTCTGTCAGGGCCCGCCGCCGGCGCCATCGGTGCGCTCCACGCTGCCAGGCTGTGTGGTAGGCCCAATGTGATTACGTTGGATATGGGCGGCACCAGCGCGGATGTCTGTCTTATCCGCGCGCATCAGGCCGGCACCGGCTTTAGCCGTAAAGTGGCGGACTTTCCAGTGCGCCTGCCGATGATCGACATCAATACCGTAGGCGCTGGCGGTGGCTCCATCGCTTGGTTCGACCGTGACGGTTTGCTCAAAGTAGGCCCCGCCAGCGCCGGTGCCGAGCCTGGGCCTGCTTGTTATGGTCTAGGTGGCAATGATCCCACGGTAACCGATGCCAACGTGGCACTAGGGCGGCTCTCGCCGCGCGGACTACTGGGCGGCACCCTGGCCTTGGATGTGGACGCAGCCAAGCGTTCCCTGGCGCCCATCGCCGAACGGCTAGGCTACTGCGTCGAGCGCAGTGCCCACGGCGTTCTAGGTATCGTTACGGCCAACATGGTGCGGGCGATACGCGCGGTATCGGTAGAGCGCGGTCATGATCCACGCGACTTCAGTCTCATGCCTTTCGGTGGCGCTGGCGCACTACACGCCGATGGGGTGGCGCGCGAGTTGGGCATCACCGAGATTCTGGTGCCGGCGGCGCCGGGCATTCTCTGCGCCATGGGGTTGGTGGTCTCCGATCTCAAAGAAGATTTCGTACGGTCCGCACGCCTCACCGTTACCGGCGCCAATCACGCCGCCATGCGCAAGCTGGTGGATGCACTGGCTGAGGACGCTAGGGATTGGGGCAACAGTGAAGGCATTGAAGACGGGGATCTGCGCCGGGAGTACAGTTTCGATATGCGTTATGTGGGGCAGAATTTCGAGTTGTCCGTGCCCCTGGCGATGCAAACACCCGATGAGCTGCCGGACGCGGACCAGCTAGTGGCACTGTTCGGCGAGATACACGAGCGAAGTTACGGCTACGCCAACCCCGAGGATCCGGTGGAAGTCGTCAACTTGCGCTTGATCGCCCGGGCGCCACTCGGGCAGCCGCCGGAACGCGACTTTGGCCGGGCGGATGGGGCGGCGAGGCCGGCGGCAACACGTCAGGTATGGTTCGATGCCAATGCCGCTGCCGATACACCCGTTTACGAACGCGCCTGTCTACTGCCGGGCCACGTGATAGAAGGTCCCGCCGTCATCGAACAACTGGACGCTACCACCGTAGTTGCTCCGGGCGCCCGCGCCTGCGTGGACGGCTCATTGAATATCATCATCGAGGTCAAGTCATGAGCAGCACGCTCAAAAACGCCATCGATCCCATTACCTTGGAAATCATCTTCAACGGGCTGCGCTCCATCACCGATGAGAGCTATATCGCGCTTATGAAGAGCGCTTATTCCACCAACATCAAAGAGCGCCACGACCATTCCACCGCCATCTGCGATCGCCATGGGCGTTTGGTGGTTCAGGCGGAAAATTCCCTGCCCATTCATTTGGCTTCTATGACGGGTTTGATGTCAGCATTGCTGAATAAATATCCTGTAGAGCAAATCCAGCCCGGCGATCTGTTCGTGGCGAACGATCCCCACGTGGCCGGCGGTACCCATCTTCCGGACATCAACATGGCCATGCCGGTCTTCGCCGGCGGCTATATAGTGGGTTTCATCGCCAACATCGCGCACCACGCCGACGTGGGCGGCATGGCGCCCGGCTCCATGGCCGGTGGCATGGCGGAAATCTATCAAGAGGGCCTGCGCATACCGGTGGTAAAGCTGTTTGCCGCTGGCGAGCTACAGCGCGATCTCTTCGAGTTGATGCTCTTGAATGTGCGCATCCCGGAGGAACGCCGGGGGGATTATCACGCTCAAATAGCCGCTTGCCGGTTGGGTGAGCGGCGGCTTGGGGAAATGTTGGAGCGGTATGAGGCCGATGTGCTCGAGCGCGCGTTCGGGGAGATCACCGGGCGCACGCGCAACCGCATGCGTGCCCTCATCGCTGATTTGCCGGATGGCACTTATGCCTTCGAGGACGTCATGGATGACGATGGCTTGGGTCATGTCAACGTCAAGATAAAGTTGGAGATAAAAGTTGTAGGAGATCGGATCACATTCGACTTCACCGGCAGCGATAAGCAGGTCACCGGTAACATCAACCTCACCACCAACGCCACGGAATCGGCTATTTGTTATGCCATCAAAGCGCTGCTGGACCCCGATGTGCCCAACAATGCGGGGGTGTTGGACTGCTTCGATTTGGTCACACAGCCCGGTACCGTCGTCGATTGCAAATTCCCCGCTCCGGTCGCGGCCCGCGCCCATACCTGCCAGCGGGTCGTGGACATCATTATCGGCGCCTTGGCCAAAGCCCTTCCCGAGCAGGCCGTAGGGGCCGCCAACGGCGCCAATACCACGGCGGTTTTCTCCGGTGTAGACCCCCGCTCGGGAGATAGCTATTTGTACTTGGAGACCTTGGGCGGTGGTTTCGGTGGGCGCAGCGATCGCGATGGCACCGACGGTATCCAAGTGCATATCACCAATACGTCGAACCTGCCCATCGAAGCGATCGAAATGGAATATCCCCTTCGCGTGGAGAGCTACGGCTTCGTGGAAGATTCCGGTGGCGCTGGACAATACCGGGGCGGCCTCGGCTTGCGCCGGGTCATCCGGCCCGTTGATCATGTTTGTATTTTCAACGGCGCGGGTGAGCGTTTCGACAATCAGCCGTGGGGTATTTTCGGTGCCGCCGCAGGCCGTCGCGGGCAATTCATACACGTGCGCGAAGACGGCTCACAGGAACAACTGGCCATCAAACCATCGGCTATCACGCTGCTGCCGAAGGAGCAGCTGATCATGGAAACGCCTGGTGCAGGTGGCTATGGCGCGCCCTGTGACCGGCCTGATGAACTCATCGAAGATGACCGGGAAAGCGGTAAGTTCACCGATGATTATTTGGCGCGCCACTATGGACGGGGCGAGACCTGAAGCGTGATGTTCCGATCGGCCTCGATACGTTCTATGCCATCGAGCTATGCCATCGAGGAATAGACGGTGGCAGAGACCGAGTGGGGCCAGCACTGATCAGGCTAGGCTGCCAGCAGCGGACTTTTGCTTGATGAAGGCCGGATGCTTTTGTGCACCGGGCTCAAGCATGGCATCCGGTGAGATCGAAGACTCATCGCCATAGCGCACCAACACGCTGCCTGTGGCGAGCGCTTGCACGGCGGCGTCCAGCAAACCGGCGCGCTGCGGAGCCGCGGGAGTGGACAAGACGGTGGCCTCATCGTCCGCCGCGGTGTCCAAGGGGTGCACCAGGCCGCGGTACGGCACATCGGGTTGCTGCGCGAATAACGCCTGGTCCGCTTCGATGCGCCGGCGCATTAGGCCGCGCAGGGGCAATAGTGCCGGTGGCACCGTCAACTCGCCTTGCACGGTGATGTCACCCCGTTCAGTTTCGTCGTGCAAGCCAATCTCGAGCATGTGCCCAGCTCGAGCATATGTCTGGACCTAAGCGCGAATTCGATAACCCTCGGCGTGAGGTTCAATGCGCACGGCAGTGGGGGCAGCGAAATGGGTACCCAAGACCAATGTATCGTCGCGGCTCCACTGCGCCAGCCGGGTACGGCGGGTTTGCATCGCCTGCTCCACGTCGCTACATACCCGCGAACACACCGCCGGCTCGGCGATCTGAATAGGATGATGGATCATGTCACCGGTGATGACGCCCTCGCGGCCCTCCTCACCCAAGAGCACGCTACAGTGGCCGGGCGTATGCCCAGGTGTCAGGGTAAGACGCACGCCATCGGTGAGTTCATGGTCCGCGGCCACGAGCTGCGCCAAACCAGCGTCCACCACTGGCGCCACACTGTCGTCGAATACTTGCCTCTGGTCAGCCTGCGCCTGCCAGTGTTCCAATTCCTCGGCATGAAATAGATATTTCGCGTTGGCGAATGTGGGCACCCACTTGCCGTTGACGAGGCGTGTGTTCCAACCCACGTGATCCATGTGCAGGTGAGTGCAGAACACCAGATCGACGCTCTCGGGCGTGACCCCAGCCGCGGCTAACCGCTCCAGATAGGGTGTGTTCATGTTGGTCCAGGTATCCAGCGAGCGCTGTTTGCAATTGCCAACGCAGGTGTCGATGAGAATGGTGAGTCCGTTTACCCGCACGATAAAGGTGTGAATGCTGAGTTTGAGTTTCAGATCATCGGTGTTGAAGCGCGGCACCAACCAATCGCGATGGGCCGCCATGACTGCGTAACCGGCGTTGGCAAACAACCATCTGGGACTGATGGTCCACAATTGTTCGCGCACCGCTGCCACTTCGATATTGCCGACGTAGAGTTTTCCCATCATAGGGTCGTCTTTGAACATCTAACCCACTCGCAAATCGGCTGAACGCACCATGGTAACGCGCCTATGGGCGCCTGCTAAAAATAGTCATTTTTTCGTGAGTGCTAAGGAAACACCGCGCGCACAACCGCAGTGTATAGGTGATACCTGAGGATTGGAGCACGGCGCTGACGCCGCAATCGCGGAAAAAGTGCATTTTTAGAGGTGCCTCTATTTCGATCCGCTATGCTCGACTCACTATCGGAACCCGTTTGCTACCAAGCAATCTCGATCTGTTCGTGGTCAAGGCGCGGGCTGATACTGATGGCTTTAGCCGGTACTAATGAACGCGCGTCCCGCGTATAGTGACGTGTTTGTCAACCTGGATTCGCATCCCGCCGCAAGCAAGGGCTAGAATATCTCACCATGAACCCGACCAACACGTCGGACCCGCAGTATTTTCACCGCGTGGTTGACTGTCAGTGGGGCTGTCCGGCTCACACCGACGTTCCCGAATATATCCGTCTAATCGCGCAAGGCCGTTATAGCGATGCCTATATGGCCAACCGGCGCACGAATATATTTCCCGGCATCTTGGGCCGCGTGTGCGATCGGCCTTGCGAGCCGGCATGCCGGCGCGGACGGGTCGATGAAAAACCGGTAGCTATTTGCCGCCTGAAGCGGGTCGCCGCCGATCTGCGTGGCGACGTTACCGCCCGGCTGCCGCGGGCGCCGGCGCGAAAGAATGGCAAGAAAATCGCTCTGGTAGGGGCGGGTTGCGCCTCCTTGGCGGTGGCCAATGATCTGATGCCACTCGGCTACGCATGCACTGTTTTCGAGGCGCTGGCCGTTCCCGGCGGGCTGATGCGCAGCAACATTCCCGCCTTCCGTTTGCCCCCTAGCGTGCTCGATGAAGAGATCGGTTACATCGTCGATATGGGGGTGGATCTACGCCTGAATACGCCGGTGTCCAGCCTGGCCGCCCTGCTGCAAGAAGACTATGACGCCGTTTTCATAGGCAGTGGCGCGCCGAAGGGTAAGAACCTCGATATCCCTGGCCGCTACGATGATCCGGACCACGTACACATCGGCATCGATTGGTTGGAATCGGTGGCGTTCGAGCACATCGATACCATCGGTGAGCGGGTACTCATCATCGGCGCTGGCAACACGGCGATGGATTGTTGCCGCACTTCTCTTAGGCTCGGTGGTAAAGCCGTCAAGGTCATGGCGCGTAAACCACGGACTTATTTCAAGGCGTCGGACTGGGAGTTGGAGGACGCCGAAGACGAGCGTGTAGAGATCATGGAATGCTTGTCGCCGGAAGCCTTCGTTATCGAAGACGGGCGTCTCGCAGGGATGCAGTTCACCCGGCTCGAGTATTTCGAGGACGGCAATGGCCGGTTGCGTTCCAAGGCAGTGGAAACGGTATTTTTGCCCTGTGACGATGTCATTTTGGCTATCGGCCAAGAGAACGCATTCCCTTGGATCGAGCGGGACATCGGTCTCGAGTTCGATGAATGGGATGTGCCGGTGGTCGATAAGACTACTTTTGAATCTACCCGCCAAGGCGTGTTCTTCGGTGGCGATGCTGCCTTCGGACCGGAAAATATCATCTGGGCCGTGGAACACGGCCACCAAGCGGCCATCTCCATTCACCGCTACTGCAACGGCGAAGATCTGCATGCCAGATTGCCTTTCGGCATGAATCTCAGCAGCCGCAAGATGGGCATCCACGAATGGAGCTTTAGCAACGACTACAACCCCAGTGCTAGAAGCATCGTGCCGCAGGTGGATCTAGGCCAACGGTTCAAGCAGCTCAACATCGAAGTGGAACTCGGTTTCACCGCCGAGCAAACCCTGCGTGAAGTGGAACGGTGTCTTAACTGTGACGCACAGACCGTATTCGCCGCCGATCTTTGCATCGAGTGCGATGCTTGCATAGACATCTGTCCGGTGCAGTGTCTTAGAGCCTGTTCAAGATCTCCGAAGCAACAGCGCAATATTTGCAAGTAGCATCATGCCCAACGAGCTTTCGATTAGCCGCTCACAGTTTTTCCACAACCGGCGGTTTTTCTCAAACCATGAGAAGGTTCGCTCGACAACCCACCTCTTCGGGAGGACGGCAAAACGACCCGTGTCCGAGCGTTTGATAATTTCGACGTTCGCTCCGATTAATCTCAGCACTTCGCCAGCGAAAGCCATCCCCGTGTACCCGCCATCGCCCACTACACACCTAACCTCCGAGAGGCGCCCATCTGCTTGAGCAGCAAGTGCGGCCAGTGCCCCAGCTCGATCAGTGACATTTGCCGTGGTCACAAAAGCAGCGTGCACCAATCCCTGAGTGTCCACAGCTATGTGCCGCTTGATACCAGAAGTCTTCTTGCCTGCGTCATAACCTTTGTGGTTTGCACTGTCTGTGTTCTTCACGCTCTGTGCATCAACGATGATCAGGCTGGTTTTGCCACTGCGCCCCTGGGATTTGCGGGCCTCGCCAACCCATTTTTTTAACGCCTTGTCCAAGGCGCTGCAAGAGTCTTCTGGGGACGATTGCCGCCAGATAGTGAAATACTCATGCACACTTCGCCACTTTGGATACTCGTTGGGCAACATGCGCCATTGGCAGCCGGTCTTCAGCAGGTACAACACTGCGTTGAACACGTGATAGAGATCGAGTTGCCTTGGCTTGGTTCGCCGACGCGCCGCCTCCAGGATCGGTCTAACTTTCTCGAACTGTTGGCGAGATAGGTCACTCGGGTAGATTCGCTCGTCTGTCATTGCCTTCGCAGCCGCTATGACTATGGATAACAATAGCTTAGGTCAGATGTCCAAAATCGTCAGATCTTGAACAGGTTCTTAGCATATTGCCGCTCGAGCCAGGCGAGAGCGAGGACGCCATACGTGCCCGGCTGCCGGTGCCGGCGGCGGACAAAGAGCAGGCGCTTTATATATCCGAACCGCTCAAGCAAACGGGCCGCACCATGATCAAGGACGAAAATCTGTGTGTGCACTGCGGTCTTTGCGCGGAACGCTGCCCAACCACGGCATGGGATATGCAGAAATCCCATCTGTGGGTGCCCTATGCCAAAGACGAACTTGCCAAGGACGAACTTGCCAAAGACCAACTACAAGAAGCAGCGGCGGAGTAAACACGATGGGCGTTAATGACTTCGTCATCAAGTTAGCTAACGTCAACGGCACCGGCTCAGCCAGTGCCAACGGGCTGCTCATGCGTTCCCTCTTCAGGATGGGCGTACCGGTCGGCGGCAAGAATTATTTCCCCTCCAACATTCAAGGCTTACCCACCTGGTATGAGATCCGGGTAAGCGGCGATGGTTATCTAGGCGCCGCCGGCCGCGTCGACATCATGGTGGCCATGAACGCGGAGTCGTACGCCAAGGATATCGCCGAGGTGGCCAAGAGCGGCGTGTTCATCTACGACTCCAGTTGGCCGCGGGACCGGCAATTGGCGCGCGACGGCGTACGCCTGATGGGCATACCGCTGGCTAATCTTTGCAACGATCGGTTCGCTGTGCCTAGAACCCGGATCTTGATGAAGAATATGGCTTACTTCGGCGCGCTGATGCCACTGCTCAATATCGACATGGAGGTGGTGGAAACACTGATCCAAGAGCGCCTGGGCCATAAAAAAGATCTGATGCAGGCGAATATGGACGCCATCCACGCAGGCCGTGACTACGCCCTCGAACACTTCGACTGTCCGCTACCTACCCATATACAACGCCTGCATAAGACGGATGGACACGTCTTGATGGACGGCAACACCGCTGCTGGATTGGGCGCCGTCTATGCTGGCGCCACCGTGGGCGCATGGTATCCGATCACGCCTTCCACATCGCTGATGGATGCGTTTGGTGCTTATTGCGAGCGCTTCCGTGTTGACCGAGAAACGGGTGAAAAACGCTTTTGCATTATCCAAGCAGAAGACGAACTGGGCGCCATGGCCATGGTGGTGGGTGCCGCTTGGACGGGAGCGCGGGCGTTTACCTCGACCAGCGGACCGGGCGTGTCGCTGATGTCCGAGTTACTCGGTTACGCCAATTTCACCGAAGTACCGGTGGTGCTTTTCGACGTGCAGCGGGTAGGCCCTTCCACCGGCTTGCCGACGCGCACGCAACAGTCCGATGTGCTGGCCTGCGCTTACGCTTCCCACGGTGATACCCGCCATGCCGTATTGTTCCCGGCGAATCCCGCCGAATGCTTTGCAATGGCCACCGCCGCTTTTGATGCGGCTGAACGGTTGCAAACACCGGTCATCGTGCTGAGCGATCTGGATATCGGGATGAACGACTGGATGATCCCCGAGCTCACCTGGGATGACGCGTATCAGCCCGATCGCGGCAAGGTACTGGATGCCGCCGCCCTGGAGGCGGCTGAATCGTTCCGCCGTTATGCGGATGTGGACGGCGATGGTATCCCGTACCGGACCTGGCCCGGGGTGCACGCCAAAGGCGGTTATTTCACCCGCGGCTCGGGTCACGATGAAGCGGCCCGGTACACCGAAGACGGCGGCGACTACCGGCGGCTGATGGATCGCCTCAAACGCAAGATGGACGGTGCGCCGCCCCTGCTACCGCAGCCGATTGTCCGCCAAGCCGAAAAACCGTCCCGTATCGGTGTGATCGCTTATGGCAGTTCGGATGACGCGGTGAACGAAGCACTGGATAAAATGGCAAACGCTGGCGTGCATGCCGATTACATGCGCATTCGCGCCTTCCCATTCGCCGCTAGCGTACAGAGTTTCCTGGATGCCCACGAGCAGATATTCGTCGTCGAACAAAACCGGGATGCGCAACTGAAGACGCTGCTGCTGGGCGAACTGGATGTGGTCAAAGCCAAGCTCACGAGTGTACTGCGCTACGACGGTATGCCCCTGACGGCCGGTGTCGTGATCGAGGCGATGAACGAGGCGCTGGGACAGGCGGCAGCGGCATGAGCTTCATCAAAAAACCGCAGCCGCTACGCACTCACCTGCCGATCAATAACCTCGGTCTCACGCTGCGCGATTACGAAGGCGGCATGTCCACCTTGTGCGCTGGCTGCGGGCACGATTCGATCAGCGCGGCCATGGCCATGGCGTTTTTCGAACTCTCGCTGCCACCACACCGGGCTATCAAAGTATCGGGTATCGGTTGTTCCTCCAAGACGCCGGCCTATTTTTTGCGCGCCTCCCATGGCATGAACGCGGTTCATGGCCGCATGCCCGCCATCGCTACGGGCGCCGGGGCGGCGAACCGGGAGTTAGCCCTGATCGGCGTATCGGGAGATGGCGACTCCCTCTCGATCGGCCTTGGCCAATTCGCCCACGCTATGCGCCGCAATCTCAACATGCTTTACGTACTGGAGAATAACGGCGTTTACGGTCTCACCAAGGGTCAGTTCTCTGCCTCCGCCGAGGTCGGCACCAAAGCCAAAAAAGGTCAAGTCAACCGGCAACAACCCATCGATCCGGTGCTGACCGCCTTGGGCGCCGGGTGCACTTTCGTGGCCCGCTCTTTCTCTGGCGACAAAGAGCAATTGGTACCTCTCATCAAAGCGGGATTGGAACATCGAGGCTTTGCCATGATCGACGTCATCTCTCCGTGTGTCACTTTTAACGATCACGAAGGGTCGATGAAAAGCTATGCTTATACGCGGGAAGCCTCACAGGAGTTGGTGCACGCGGATTACGTGCCCCATGCCCAGCCCATAGAGGTGAGCTTGGCCGATACAGGCGTGACCCCCGTGACCTTGCACGACGGCAGCCACATTTTGCTTCGCAAAACGGATGAGGATTACGATCCCGGCGATCGCGCTGGTGCTTTTGCCAAGGTATTGACCTGCCAGGAGCAGGGCGAAATAGTCACCGGGCTTTTATACATTGACGCCGAAGCGCCGCAAATGCATGAAGTCAATGGTACCGTGGGCCGGGCGCTGGTCGATGTCGATTATTCTGAGCTATGTCCAGGCGCTGATGCATTGCAAGCTTTGCAGGCGCGGATGCGCTGAGGCAAACTGCTCTTGCGCCGCGCCCGGTATTCATTCGGTACCACTCACGGCGCCTGAAATCGGATAAAGCGGGCCAGATATAATCGAGGCCAGGTATGACCCCGCAGGTATGACCCCCCCAAGTATGACCCCCGGATGTAGCCAATGAGCGGTTCACTCCAAGATCAATTGCTCAAAGTCGGATTGGTGACCGAGGAACAGCTGCGCAATGCGCGCGAGCGTCCCAAACCATCTGACAACAAACGCAAGAACCCGCCTAAGAATAAGCGCAAGAATAAAAACCGGGACAAAGCCAGGAGCGCGCAGCAGGACAGAGCTGCACAGCAGGATAGGGCCGCACAGCAGGACAGGGGGGCCGCACAGCACGATAAAGCCAAGGCGGCCAAACCGGCACCAGCCGAACCGGTCCGGAAAATTTCGGGCGATACCCTCTCACCGCAGGAGCGGGTGCTGCGCAATAAAGTGCACGCCATGATCGCCGATGCCATCATCGGGCGCGAGAACGCCGAGCTGCCTTATCACTTCGTCAAGGGCAGCCGTATCAAGCGCATTTACGTGACTCAGGAGCAGCGGGACCTGCTGGCTGAGGAAGAACTGGCCGTGGCCGCCATGAAGGGGCGCCACTATCTGATCCCCATGAGCGTGGCCCAGGAAGTTAAAGCATTGATTCCGCAGTATTTCATCGCCATGGGCAACTCGCAAGAGTTGGCTGATGAGGCGCAGGTGGATGACAGCCAGGACGATGAATATGCCGACCATCAGGTACCCGACGATTTGATTTGGTGATCGGGCACCTGCACCCCTAAGCGCACCACGAAGCGGCTACCGCCATTCTCATTGGCAGCACATTCCGCGGTACCGCCATGGCGCTCGGCGATCTGGCGGACTAGCGCTAGACCGAATCCCACCCCGCGATCGTAGCCTTCGCGTATACCGGGTGGACGGTAAAACGGTTGAAACACCTGTTCTCTTTGGTCCTCGGGGATGCCGGGGCCATCATCGTCCACTGTGATTTGAACGCCGCCTTCGGGCAGGGGGTTGACGGTTAACGAGACCCGGGGTCCGCCGTGTTCCATGGCGTTAACCAGCAAGTTGCGAAGGAGGCGGCGTAGCCAGCGCACCTCGCCTACATACGGGCTCGGGCTGCCGGATAGCTCAGCGCCCACGGCCTGCGCCTCGTCGCTCGCGAGCGTGTAGATGTCCACTGTGTCTCTTGGCGCGGGAGTGCAGGCTTGCAGCCGGCTAACGGTGAGCAACTCGTCTATCAAAGAATCCAATTCGCGGATATCGCGCTCCAGATTCTCCCGCAAGTCGGCCCGCAACTCATCGGCATCCAACAACTCTATGGCCATCCTGATGCGGGTCAGTGGCGTCCTGAGTTCGTGGGAGGCGCCGGCCAGCATCGATCGCTGCGCTCCCACTAACGCTTCTATATGGGCGGCGGCCCGATTAAAGCTGACCGCTAGCTCGGCCACCTCGTCACGGCCTTCTACGTTAACCCGGGAGCTGAGTTCGCCTGCGCCCAGCGCGTCCACACTGGCGCGCAAGCGCTCTAAGCGCCGGGTGATCCGCCGTGCCAATGGATAAGCACCCAGCCCGATGGCGAGTGCCAGAATGGCCAGACCACCCAGGAATGTGCCGCCGCCCTGCCGGCTCTTGCGGGCCAGCACCCATCGTCCATCGGCCAGACGCACGCCGACCACCGAATGGCCGCCGCGAAACCGTACCCAGCCCCCTTCTCGCGCCTCCTCCGGCGCGGTTATCTCATAGCCCGCCGCGGCAATGACAACGCCGGACGGGCCGCGCACCGCCAGATCGACGCGCAGTATTTCATGCCAGCGCTCAAGCGCTTGTTGCACCTCCTCGGGCGGCGCGTGGGCCGGTGGCAACAAGCCCTCGGCGATGGCCGCCGCCGCGCCGATTTCCCATCCGTGAAGATCATCGTCATGTAGCGTGAGGTGCACGGCGGCGGACAGGGCAAAGAACAGCACCACAATGCCGACAAAGCAGACGTACACCTGCAAATAAAGCGCTCTTCGCCAGCGGCTGAACATGTCTAGTCTTGCTCGCGCACGAACAGATAACCGGCGCCGCGCAGGGTCAGCACGCGCTTGGGTACCTTGGGATCGTCTTCGATGGCGGCGCGAATACGGGAAATGTGTACATCAATGCTGCGATCGAATACGTGAGCATCATGCCCGCGCAGCCGGTTCATCAACGCATCACGGCTCAACACCCGGCCAGGGCTGCTCGCCAATGCCACCAGTAAATCGAATTGGTATCCGGTCAACGTACGGCGCTTCCCGTTCACCGTCACCGTCCGCTCATCTCGGTCGATGTCAAGACAGCCAAAGCGCCAGGCGCCGCTGCTCTTGGTGGACTGACCCCGGCCGCGGCGCAGCATGGCTCTGAGCCTTGCCAATAACTCGCGGGGATTAAACGGTTTGGCCAGGTAATCGTCCGCCCCTATTTCGAGGCCGACGATGCGATCGGTGTCATCACCGCGCGCGGTCAACATCAAAATGGGTAGGTCATCGGCTGCCCGTAGTTCCCGGCAGACGTCGAAACCATCGCCATCGGGCAACATCGCATCCAAGATCAGCGCATCGAACGGGGTTTCCCGCAGCCGGGCCATGCCGCTTTGCACGGTGGCCGCCGAACTCAGGGCGAGTTCGGCTTTACCGAGATACTCCGTCAGCATGGCGGTTAAGCTCTCATCGTCATCAATGATCAAGATCTGTGCTTTCATCCGCCTTGCCTAGAGTGAGTCCGCTTTACATGTTGGTGTTTACATTCAGTGCCTAAACTTGGCGATAGCCTGGTGCAACTCTTTGCGTTGCGCAGCCGTCAGCACCGCCGCCGCTTCGGCTATAGCCTGTGTCAATACCTGCGAACCTGAGTCAAGCAACGCTACTTCCGCCTTGCGCAACCGTTCCAGCGCATCCTTGTCGATGGCATCGCCGGACAGCAATTGCACGATGCTGGCGTGGTGTTCGCGGTGCTGTGTCAACAGCGGCATCATCCCGTCAACGGCGCGGTTGATAATGGCGACAACTCTTTCTTTTTGCTCATCGCTGGCATCGACGCGGCCCAACACCCATTCGGCTTTCTCTGCCGCGTGCGCCTTGGCCCGCTCCGCGTTGGGTTCACCGTGATGGCCGTGCCACCCGCCATGCTTGCCAAAGCCGCCGTGAGCGTACGCCGTCGCCGCCGCAGTAACGGCGCCTCCGGCAAGTGCGCCGCCTAGGGCGATCGCACCCGCGAGCATCCAGGTACGCATGGAGGTTCCCCGCCGCCGCGGGTTTGCATTATCTGTAGTCATCGGGCTGTCTCCCATGTTGGTGTGGTTAGAGCGGGTGTATGCATCCCGCTTGACTACCTAAACTAGCGCGCGCCGGTTGCCGCAGCCTTGCTGGTAAGTAAAGAAATGTTAATCAGGCCTTAGTCGCATCGCCCTGGACGCTTCTTGCCACCCGGCCCTCCAGGAGAATAGCGTTTACCAACGACTGCGCAGCTTGCCTACAGGGTTACACACCAGTCGATATGCGCGTGAGAGAAGAACTTATTGGATGAGCCGCAGGGAGCGGGTGCCTTAAAGACTTTTATGGTGGATTTCCTGGTCTCTTATTGGGAATAGTGATAGGGATCTTGACAGGTAGGTGGATTGCGGAACACGCTATTTAAGCAATTCCCCCTAAGGTTTTTTCAAGATGACGCTGAAAAAATAGGTGTAGCGACTGTCCTGTTGCTGCTCGCGACAGGTGCGAGTGCATGTGACATTGACTTCGATGCAATAAATACGAACATTCAGATTTATGATGGTAATTGCAAGAAAGAAGAGCGCAACACCGTCGTCATCCACGGAGGTCTTCGGACTGACCAAGATGGCAGGAAACGTGGGAGCTTTTCTTGCGACGAATTTAAAGGATATATCAAGGCACAGCACAGGAAGGCTATAGCGACACAGTGCGAGTGGTTAGAGAACATGCCTGAGTACTTATTGAAGGTTGAGTAACGTCTGAATGCGGCTATAGGGGGATGGGTATCCGGCCTTCCGCCCCTGACGGGCAACCCGGACCCGGTTATCAGGCGTGGCTAAAGGATGAAATCGCCGCCGGCATCGCGCAACTCGATGCCGGACCATCCATACCCGCCCCGCGGGTCTGGCAAGACCTTGGCTTGGAATGAGGATTGTTCTTGCCGAACAAGCCGGCAACAGGCGACAATTCGCCCGTGAAATGTCATTGACGCCGGCCATGGAATCCGGCTATATAGAGCGATGACCCGAACCATAGAAAATATTTACGCCGCAAAGATCAGCCGAGTCCTCGCTGAGAAGGAAATCCTCCCAGACAAGGCCGTCACGGGGGTCCTTGATGAGGAGATGGCCGACATCGCGCGCCGTATGCGCGACACCGCCAAGGCCCGCGGTATGACGGAGGCGCTCTTTGATGAGCTGACGAAAGATCTGTGAATGCGGATCGTCGTCGATACCAATCTGTGGGTGAGCTATTTGCTGCGGCCCCACTCGCCCCTCGCATTCAAGCTGGACGAACTCACCCGCGCCCATAGGCTGCTTTACAGTCGCGCCACTGCGACGGAACTCGCCACAGTGCTCACGCGGCCCAAATTTGCCCCGTATATTAATTATGATGATGCACAGGCATTCGTGGCCGCCTTCATCGAAGCCGGCGAGGCGGTTACCGTCTCGACCGAGATTCACGCGTGCCGCGATCCACGCGACAACAAGTTTCTGGAACTGGCCGTATCCGCAAACGCTGATTGCATCATCAGCGGCGATGAAGACCTGCTGGTCCTCCATCCGTTCCGTGATATTGCGATCCAACGATTGACAGACTTTTAGGCGGCCGGCCATGCGCGCGATAAATAAGATCATCGTGCGTGACGATGAACCCTGCACGATAGTGATAGGGAGATACTGACCGCCGCATCGCCCCCATTCCCCCCGGCCCCAAGCACGGTATCATGCGCCCCTTTAACCGCCGCGCTCATGAGGTTCAGATGGGGAGCAAACGACTAGACAACAAAACCGCCGTGATCATAGGCGCTGGCCAGTCCCCAGGCGAAGGCGTTGGCAATGGCCGGGCGACCGCCCTCTTGTTCGCCCGGGAAGGCGCCAAGGTGTTGTGTGTGGACCGGGATCTGGCCTCCGCGCAGGAGACCGCGGCGAAGGTGCACGGCGAGGGTGGCGAGGCGGCAGCGTTCGCAGCCGATGTGCTCAGCGAGGCGGCACTGGCCGCGGCCATCAACGAGTGTAAGAGCCGTTGGGGACGGATCGATATCTTGCACAACAACGTCGGTATCAGTGTCGCTGGCGGCGATGCCGAGGTTACGGAAATTACCGGCGATGCGTTCGACCTCATCATGCGGGTCAATTTGCGCGGCACCGTCATGGCCTGCAAACACGTTATTCCCATCATGCGCGAACAAGGCAACGGCTCGATCATCAACATCTCTTCCCTGGCTGCCATCGAGAATTACCCCTGGGTGGCGTACAAAGCCAGCAAGTCCGCGATGGTGTCGTTTACCGAGCAGATCGCTATTCAAAATGCGCGGTACGGGGTGCGCGCCAACGCCATCTTGCCGGGTCTGATAGACACGCCCATGGCTGTCGATACGCGGGCGCGGGCTTGGGGCAAGTCCCGCGCGGAGGTGGCCGCCGCCCGTGATGCCAAAGTACCGTTGCGCAACAAGATGGGCACCGCCTGGGATGTGGCTTACGCCGCGTTGTATCTAGCGTCCGAGGAAGCCGCTTTCGTCACCGGAGTCGCTTTGCGGGTGGACGGCGGCGGCGGCATCAATATCGGAGCTTAGGCGGCCATGGCGGGTGCGAGCGATCGATTCAGCGGCACCAAGCCGGTAGAAGAAAAGCACCGCTTCGATATCGAGCAATTGGAGGATTACCTGGGCGAACATCTGTCCGGCTTTCAAGGACCGCTTGCAGTCGAACAGTTTCGCGGCGGGCAGTCATGTCCCACTTACCGCCTGCAATCGCCCTCCGGCACGTATGTATTGAGGCGCAAGCCCCCCGGTAAATTGCTGCCGTCAGCCCACGCGGTGGACCGTGAATACCGGGTGCTCACGGCTTTATCAAAAAACGATTTCCCGGTCGCGCGGCCGCGCTTGCTCTGTGAGGACGATGATGTCGTAGGCACTATGTTCTACGTGATGGATTTCGTGGAGGGCCGTGTGTTCTGGGATCCGGCCATGCCCGGGTTGGATCCGGACCAGCGGCGGCAAGCTTATGCGGCCATGGCTGAAGTACAAGCAACTTTGCACTGTTTCGATGTGCAAACCCTAGGCTTGGACGACTTTGGCCGGCCCGGTAACTATTTTGGCCGGCAGCTGGGGCGCTGGTCCAAGCAGTATGTGGCCTCGCAGACCGGTTACATCAAGGAGATGCACCGGCTGATGGAGTGGTTGCCGCAGAGCAACCCGTCGGACGGGAGCAATTGCTTGGTGCACGGCGATTTCAGTTTGCACAACATTTTGTATCACCCGGAAGAACCCCGGGTGGCGGCCCTGCTCGATTGGGAGATCAGCACCCTCGGCCATCCGTTGGGCGATCTCAGTTACAACACGCTCATCTGGTATGCGCCGCGGTTCGAGGGCGGTATGGCGACCTTGGCCGGCCAGGATTTGCCCGCCTTGGGTATTCCCACCCTCGATGAGTACGGTGACGACTACTGCGCCCGCATAGGCCGCGACCCAGTGGCGGATATGGCCTGGTACCGCTCGTATACGATGTTTCGCTTGGCTTGTATTTACCAGGGCATTATCGGACGGGTGCGCGATGGTACGGCGGCTAATCCTCACGCCCTCGAGTTGGAAGCACGCATCCGGCCTTTAGCGGGGGCGGCGTGGGCGGAAGCGAAGTCCCTGGGCGCCAGCGAAGATTGAGTCGGCAGAAAGTTAAGCACGAAGAGCAGAAGGGGAGAGTCAAGTGGATACGCAATACGCGCTGTTGGATGTGGAAGAGGAGATCGCGGTTATCACACTCAACCGGCCCGCGGCGCTGAACGCGCTCAGCGCCGGGTTAAGCGAGGACTTGGGCCGCTGTATCGATGAGGTCAAGGAGCGCGCCGGCAAAGACATCAAAGCACTCATTCTCACCGGCGCCGGCAAGGCGTTTTGCGCCGGCGGCGATATCAAAGCCATGCGCTCGCAGCAGCGCACGCCTGAGCGCCAGCGCGCCGGTCTGCGCAATAGTCATCACCGCATGCTGGACCTACTCAATATGGAGTTGCCGGTCATCAGCCTGGTCAACGGGCCGGCGGCGGGGGCCGGCGCCAATCTAGCCCTGGCGGCCGACTTTGTATTCGCCACCCCCAGAGCCATGTTCATGCAGGCTTTTGGCCGCATCGGCCTAGTGCCCGATTGGGGCGGCTTCTATGTGTTGCCGCGGTTGGTGGGACTACAGGTGGCCAAGGAGCTGGTGTTCACGGCGCGCAAAGTGGGCGCCCAGGAAGCGCAAAGCCTAGGCATGGTCCACACCGTCGTGAGCGAGGACACTGCGCTGGCTGAAACCAAAGCATTCGCGGGCCGCTTCCGCAACGCCTCCACCATGGCCATAGGCGTTGCTAAAAATATACTCAACCAGTCGTCCAATCTGGATGTGCGTACCCTGCTGGAGATGGAAGCCAATGCCCAAGCGCTTTGCTCGAGTAGCGATTATCACCGGGCGGCAGTCAAGCGTTTTGTCGATAAAGAGCCGTCCATTTACGACTGGGAAAAGCTGAGCGCCGGCTGAGGCCCGCTCGTATATTAGTGCCTATTATTTTGGGCTGCTTATTATTTGGGGTGCCCATTATTTTTGGGGTCTAGGAGCTGCTTACATGATCGCCCATGGTTACACCATCTATGACATGCTGGAGCGCGCGAGCGTGATGTTCGGCGGCCGGCGTGCTGTTGTTTTCGAAGGGACAACGCTGAGCTATAAAGAATTGTTGGCGCGCGCCGATGCGCTAGCGGCGGGATTGCAGGATCTAGGCATAGCGCCGGGCGAGCGTCTCTGTGTGTTGTCGCAGAACAATCTTGAGTATTTCGAACTGTATCTGGCCAGCGCCAAGCTCGGCGCCATCATGTATCCCGTCAACTGGCGCTTGACGGCGCAAGAGGTGGGTCATGTGGTTACGCGGGCCGGGCCGGTTGCTTTCGTGTATGACGAAAGCTGCGCCGAGGTGGCCAAAGCATGCCGTGCCGTGGAGCGCCCCGGGCTCAAGCATTGGTTGGCCATCGGTGGCGATGACGATGCGCTCGATGTCGCGACGCTCTACGAACATGACGGTGCTAGCACTCGCCACGGCGCCGCGCAAGATGATATCTCGCTCGTGATCTCTACCGCCGCCGTGGATGTGATCCCCCGTGGCGCGGCGCTTACCCACGGCAATATTGCCGCGTCGGGCATGCAGACGATGGGTCTGCTCGGCTTGAATGAAACGGATGCGGCGTTGCTACCGCTGCCACTGTTTCATATCACCGCCGTCGGTCATGCGTTCGCCATGATCCAATGTGGTGGCTGTATTCTTTTATTCCGCCGTTTCGACGCTGTCGCCGTGGTATCCGCCGCCGATGAACTGGGCGGCACACTGCTCGGCACTTTTCCGCCGATGCTCGGATCGGTATTGGACGCAGCCAAGGAAAGCGGCAGCCAGCTACCCCATTTGCGCCATGTGATGGGGCTTGAAGGGCCGGACATGATCGCGCGTTTGCATGAAGACACGAATGCGCAGTTTTGGACCGGCTTCGGTCAATCGGAAACCAGTGGTTTTGTCACTCTACAGCGGGCCGGGGAGCGGGCGGGCACCTCGGGCCGCATCGGCCCCATGGCCAGCGTCAAGTTGTTCGACGACGATGACAACGAAGTGGCCGTGGGCGAAGTGGGCGAAATCGTTGTGCGTGGCCCGTTGGTTATGGGCGAGTACTTTGGCCAGGAGGATGTCACTGCGCACACTTTCCGCAGCGGTTGGCATCACACCGGCGATCGCGGCAAGTTCGATGCCGACGGTTACCTCACCTACGCGGGACGCAAACCCGAGAAAGAACTCATCAAGCCTGGCGGTGAGAACGTCTACCCCGCCGAGGTCGAAAAAATCATTGATGAGATGGAAGCGGTGCGGGGCTGCTGCGTCTTCGGTGTCCCGGATGAGAAGTGGGGCGAGGCGGTCAAGGCGGTGGTGGAAACCGACGAAGGGACCCTCAGCGCCGATGACGTTATCGAGTACGTAGGCAGCCGTATTGGCCGCTTCAAAAGACCACGTATCGTGGCGTTTTCCACTGCCCTGCCCCGTGGAGGCGATGGCAAAGTCGATCGGGAAAAAGTGAAAGCGCAGAATCAGTAAATATTTAGGTGCGGCGGCCCGGAAACAGGCCGGGCATCCACCAGGCGCCAAGACGCGCACTGAAGTGCAATCTCAGTGGTGCGCGGCGACCCGTTGATGTGATGGCTTCGCGCGCCAGTAATTCTGCAACCACGCGGCGTGCTTGCCGTTCGCTCAAATCGAGCAGCGCGGGCACCTCGCCGCGAGTCAGTTCCCCACGATATAACAGGACTTCAAGAACCGTTCGCGCTTTAGGCGGCAGGCCCGATGAGATTTCATGTCCAGCCCAGTGAAGAATACGTTCGCGCAGGCGCGACGGTTCCATGAGGCGCTCCATGAAATCGACTTGGTCTACACAGAGTTCCAGGAAAAATCGCGAGAAAGCCGCAAGCGCCTCTTCACTCAGCATGCCGCGGCCATCCAGATCGTTGCGGCGCGGTTGGTCGCACGCAGCTAATAGTTGTTTATAGTCCGCTTCACGGCGTGCCAGTCCTCGGGCGATGGACCATAGGCCATCCGTATCTAGAACTTCCAGGACAATGGCGTGGGACATGAGCCGCGCGACACGTCCGTTGCCGTCCAAGAACGGGTGGATCCAGAGCAAGCGATGGTGTGCGGCGGCTATCGCCAAGATGCGATCGGTACGTCCCAGTGCCGAATACACGGCATCGAAGCGCTTGAGGAAACGGGGTAGAGCGCCGGGGCTGATGGCGATGTGATAGCCGACGCGCACGTCCCGCGAACGCAGTTGGCCGGCTTCCACGTATGTTTTTGCTTGCCCGTCAAGGTTTTCAATCCAGCGTAAGTCCTCGGGAAGTTGTTCGTAGAACCGCCGGTGAAGTTCGAGTAACCCATCTACGCTGGTGGCGCGTCCTTGCAAGCCGCCTTCGTCAATCCATTGCTGAACTTTGATGTGGACGCGTGCTTCGCATTGAAGATTGCGTTGGCGGGTATCGGTGCTGTAGTCGCCGTTGAGGGCGCGTTCGATGTCTATGGGATGAGTATCGTGACCCTCGATGAGATTGCTGTAGTAGCAGTTCATCGAGCGCACTATCTCGGAGAGTGCTGCTAGCGTGCCGGATGGTAAAGAGCGCTTGAAACCGGCTGCTCGCCCCGCGAGATCGAGGGCAATGTCGGTGAGTTCTTGGCGCTGCCTAGAAGCTGTTCCCAAGCACAACGGTGCAAAGGCGTTGGTCAGCTCACCACGGTCAACAGGGGTATCTGTGGCCGTTTGTTTGTCCGCTTCTATATCTGGCATATCCTCTATTAGAACAGATAGTTATGCCGTTAAGATAGGGAAATATGGCCGCTTTCATGACCGTTTTGCCGTCAAGAGCCCGAGGCGGCGGCCTGGTGTGAATACTGCTCACCCGCCAAATCACGCAAGATAGGACATTCGGGCGACTGATCGCCGCCGCAAGCGTCCACCAGACTGCGCAGTACCTCGCGCATGGTCTCCAGCTCCCGCAGCTTTGTCTCCACTTCCCGTAAGTGCCCCGAGGCGATCGCTTTAACATCGGCGCTGGCGCGGGTGCGGTCGTCCCACAGGGCCAGTAGGGAGCGGCAGTTGTCGATACTGAAACCGAGGTTACGGGCGCGGGCCAGGAAGCGGGCTCTTTGTACGTCATCGCCGGTGTAGTCGCGATAACCGTTAGCCAGGCGCCTTGGCACCAGGAGCTTGATGTCCTCGTAATAACGCAGCGTTTTACTTGGAATACCGCTTAAGCGAGCCGCTTGCTTGATATTCATGCCAATTAGCCACCCTCAATGAGCCCGGACCATCATCAAGCTTACCGCACGCTCCAAGTCCGCCAGTGAGTTGACCGTGCGGATCAGATCGGCATAAACCTGGTAGCGGAGCATTTCCGAGTCGCCCGTGCCCCAAAAAGATCGCGGCTCGGGATTGAGCCACATGACGAAGCGGGCTTGATCATGAATGCGCCGCAGCAGATCCACCCGCGGGTTGGTGTAGTTGCTCCGGCCATCGCCCAAAATGAGAACGGTGGTGCGCCGGTCCACGTCGGTTAACGCGATGTCCTCGAAATCCTCTAAAGCTTGGCCATAGTCGGTAGCGCCTGACATGGCCGCCTCCGCCGCCCCTCTTAACGCCGCGTCTAGGTCCGGGTTATCGAAGATGGCGGTGGTCTCCACCAAGTTGGAGCAAAGGGAAAACGAGCGTACCCCGCGCAGTACTTCGCTCAAGCTGTGGACGAAGAGCAGCAGGAATTGTGACAAGGCTGATACCGAACGGCTCACGTCGCAGATGACCATGAGCTTGGGCCGGTCGCGCTTTTTATGTTTCCATTCCAGCCGGAACAGTACATCGTCGTTGGTGTGGTTTTTGCGCATGGTTTTGCGCACGTCCAAGGTGCCGTGTTTCTCACGCCGCCGCTTGGAGGAATAAAGCGCTGCCAATTGCTTGGCCATGCGCCGGACGATTGTCTGCATCCGTTCGCGATCGCGCAGATCAACCGCGCCCAGGCGTGCGTTGCGCAGGCGCTCGTCGGTCAATTGCCGGGTTTTGTCTTTGGCGAAGAGATCGAATTCGCGCTCTACGAAGTCTCTAGCGGTGTCGAAGAGCTGGCCGCGCAGGGCTTGCAGTTGCGCCGTGCGAGCTTCATCACCCGTCCGCTCGGCCTCATTGATAGCCCGTTCCAACTCGGTAAGGCCCATCTGCTCCAGCATGCGCCGGGTGAACTGGTTCTTCTGGGTGAAGATCCACATGCGCTCCAAGCCAACAGCGTTGGCGGCGTTCTGTAGTGCCCCGGTGATGCCGGCCACGTCCCCGCTCAGCAGTTGCGCCGCCGCCTCCGCCGCCTCACCTAAACCCTCCGTGTAGATATTGTGCTCCGGCAGGGGCGCAGGCTCTTCAGCGTCTATGGCCGGCGCGAAGAAGCGATCGAAGGTTTCATCCAGCCGGATTTTGTCTCCTTCGGACTTGGCCAATGCGATCGCCAAGGCATCCTTGAGCAACTGGCGGTTGCCGGGACCGATGGTGGCGACGGTGCGGTAAGCATCCAAGGCTTCAGCCGGTGAGACGCGCAGCTCTACTTGGCGAAGGGCTTCCAGAAAGCGGGACAGAGAGGTATTCACGCCGAACGCAGAGCGTACGGCTGGCGCGCCGCGGCCAGCAGGTGAGCGAGTTGTTTTTCGGCGATGCCGATGTCGTCTTCGAACTTGAGCAGCACGTTTAAGGTGTCGCGGACCAAGTCGGCGCCCAGCTCACCGGCGTGCATGAGCATCAAGGTTTTGGCCCAGTCGATGGTCTCGGCGATGGATGGATATTTGCGTAAATCGAGTCCCCGCAGCCCGTGTACGAAGGAGACCAACTGTTCGTTGAGTTGCCCCGGTACTTGCGGCAGCCGGGCGGAGACGATCCGCGCCTCCAGCGCACGGTCGGGGAACGGGATGAATAAATGCAAGCAGCGGCGTTTGAGTGCATCGCTCATTTCGCGGGTGCCGTTGCTGGTCAAGAAAACCAGCGGGCGTATGCCGGCCTCGATGGTGCCTATTTCGGGGATGGTCACTTGGAAATCGGACAAGATCTCCAAGAGAAAAGCTTCGAATTCCTCGTCGGATTTATCGACCTCGTCGATGAGTAATACGCCGCCTTCCGGTTGCTGAAGAGCGCGCAGCAGCGGACGTGGCTCCAGGAAGCGTTCGGAGAAGAACAGATCGTCGAATCCGTGCAGGCGCTCCAGTGATTGCTCCAAGGTGGGCGCACCGGTCAGCAACTCGCCCATGTGGTCTTTGAGCACTTGAGTGTACAGGAGCTGCTTGGCGTACTTCCATTCGTAGAGCGCCTTGCTCTCGTCCAGGCCTTCGTAGCATTGCAGCCGTGTGAGGGGCAGTTCAAGGTAAGCGGCCGCCGTCTTGGCTAGCTCCGTTTTGCCGACCCCCGCCGGTCCTTCCACTAAGATGGGTTTCTCCAGGTGATGGGCGAGGTAGACAGCCGTTGCGATACGGGCCGTGGCGACATAATCGTGAGCGCCCAGCCCCGTCGTAATTTTTTCAATGGAACTCAGGCGTTCTTGGCCCACGTGTTGGGGATTGATGCTCAAGTTTTCATCCAATTGATCTGATTTAGGAGCAGGTAGCCTGCATCTGATGGCGCAGGGTGAGGTTATAGTGTTCGGCAGGCTCGCGGGAATGTAGGCGCCCGCGAAGAATTGACACAAAACACACCGTAAACTGTTAAGTTTGCCCTCTTCGGCTGATCGGCGCCAACGCATTCGCGGCTTGGCTGCTGAATACCTGCCAAATAGGGCAGCCGAATGAAGGCGCGCAGAGGAAAGTATGGACTCATCCGGGCAGCCACTGGTAGCAATAATCGTGCCCGCTTACAACCGGGGCAGCTATCTGGCCGCTACCTGGGCGGCGTGCCTGGCGCAGGACTACGAGCCCCTGGAAGTGATAGCGGTGGACGATGGCTCCAGCGACGACACCGGGGCCATCATGCACGATTACGCCACCCGCGACCGGCGCCTGCGCACGTTTTCCTATCCAGTCAATCAAGGCCAATGCGTCGCCCGCAACGTTGGCCTGGGTTTGGCCAAAAGTACTTTGGTGAAATTCCTGGATAGCGATGACCTGCTGTATACCAACACCATTCGCGCGCAGGTGAAGCTGCTGATCGAGCACGGCGCGGATGTAGCGGTCAGCGGATTCAGCGAATTTTGAGACGAGGACGAGGCGTCCAATATCGCCGCTACCGTGGCGCCGCTGGAGTTAAGTGGCACGGTTCGCGAGTACGATGATTTTCTGGCTTTGTATGAGCACGGAGAACTTTACCTTCAACCAAGTGCTCATCCGCCGGGACTTGGTGGCGAGCGCCGGTGGTTTCGATCCGGCAGTGAGAGCATGTGAGGAGGCTAATTTGGCCATTCGCATGATCAGCCGGAATGCGCCCGTTAAGGTAGCTGTACAAACAGATCCGCTGTTGGTCAAACGCGTTGGTTATTACTCCTTGGGTTACACCGCCCGCTCGCAACGAGAGATCCCGTGGTTACTCATCTCTTTCGCCAGGGCCGCCCGTGACATTCTCAAGGATACGCCGCATCCCGCGCTGCACCGCTCTCTGGCGCCAAAGCTCTATCAGGCGCCAAAGCTGCTATCAGGCGATGGTCTATGCTTACCGCGCGGGCTCGCAGGGCGAAGCCTTGAGCGCGTTTGCCGATTGGCAGGGTTTAGGTGTGGAGCACGAGCGCTTATCGCCCTGGTATCACGAGTGGTTGCATAGCGTGTTTGGTTTTCGCACCGCGCAATACGTGCTGGCGGCGGTGCGCCGCCTAGCGGGTAAGAGCCAAGCCGATAAGACAGTTGACCTCCGTTAGCGGAGCGGACACAGTCGAGGCCCCCTCTTGATGATGGAACCTGGCTGACGATGGAATTCGGAGTCGTTCTACAAACCAGCCCGCCGGCTAGCCGGGTCATAGAACTTGCCAAGCGCGCGGAAGCCAATGGTTTTACCCACGTGTGGGTCTACGATTCGCACGTGCTCTGGCAAGAGGCGTTCATCGTGCTCAGCCAGATCCTCGCCGCCACCGAGAAGGTTCATGTAGGGCCCATGGTGACCAATCCCGGCACCCGCGACTGGACTGTGCTCGCCTCCTGCTTCGCCACGCTGAATGATCACTACGGGCCTCGTACCATTTGCGGCATAGGCCGGGGTGATTCGGCTCTGCGTGTGATTGGCCGCAAGCCGCGTAGCCTGGCGGAGATGGCTGAGGCCATGCAGGTGGTGAAGGGGTTGGTCGGGGGTAAGACGGTTGACTACCAGGGTACCGATGTTCACTTTCCTTGGGTTGGCGTGGGGTGGGAGTTGCCCATGTGGGGCGCGGGCTACGGCCCTCGGGCTCTAGACTGTATTGGCCGGCACGCCGATGGGTTTATCCTGCAACTGGCCGATCTACAGATCTTGGATTGGACTTTGGCCGCTGTGCGGGAGGGGGCTAAAGCGGCGGGCCGTTCGCCGGATGCTCTCGCCACCTGCGTGGTGGCGCCGGCTTACGTGGGGCCGAACCGTGCCCACCAGCGCGAGCAATTGCGCTGGTTCGGCGGCATGGTCGGCAATCACGTGGCCGATCTGGTCAACCGCTATGGTGAAAATTCCGCGCAAGTACCCAAGGCGTTGACGGAGTACATCAAAGAGCGTAAAGGGTATGACTACGCTCATCACGGGCAAGCCGGCAATCCCTCTACGGATTTTGTGCCCGATGCCATCGTCGATCGCTTCTGTGTGCTCGGCGAAGCCGGTGAACACATCGCCAAGCTGAAAGAGTTGCGCTCGCGCGGGACCGATCATTTCGCCGTCTATTTGATGCACGATGCCATGGACGAAACCCTGGAAGCCTACGGTAAAACCATCATTCCGGCCCTCGCTACAATCCCGGCCCCGGGCGGCCACTCATCTGGCCGCAAGTTGCCTAAATCCGAGCAAGCAGCCCCGCAAGAGGGGTATGCGGGCCGCTCGGGTTTCGGCCTAAGGCCGGCCTTGCTCATCGTCGATTTCATCAAAGGTTTCACCGATCCGGCGTCGGGGGTCGGGCGCGATTACAGCGCGCCCATCGGCGTCACGGGCGAGCTCTTATCCTTATTTAGGCAAAGTGCTTTGCCGGTGATATTCACCACCCAGGTTTACCAGCCCGATCTCAACGATGGGGGAGTGTTTTTGCAGAAAGTGCCGGCACTTGGGGTGTTGAAACGGGGTAGCCCCTGGGTGGCGGTGGACGAGCGTTTGCGACCGCGGCCATCCGAGCGGTTGGTGGAGAAGCAATACGCCAGCGCTTTTTTCGGCACCATGCTCGATGTGGAGTTGCGGTCTATGGGCGTAGATACTGTGGTGATAGCAGGATGCACCACTAGCGGCAACGTTCGCGCCGGCGCGCTCGATGCGATGCAGCATGGCTTTAGGGCCGTGGTGGTGCGCGATGCCGTAGGCGACCGGTCGCCGCAGGTGCACGAAGCTAACTTAAATGAACTGGATACTAAATACGCGGATGTGGTAGATGCGCAAGCGGTGAACCAGCGTTTGACCGCGGCTGGTAAACACAGCGCATTGGCGGCGAAGGCTCGCGAATCGTTTCACCGTTGGTGGCATGGACCATGATCCCGCCCCTTTCTCCCAGCACTAGCTTGCCTGTTTCTTGGCGCGGATTGTGCGCCGCTTCATCGGACTCAGCCGAGTGGTTCTAGACCTACTTAAGCGGGCGTGCGGTTGGGTGTCTTGTACTTACCTTCGTCAGATCTGAGCCTGGCTGCGGAACGGGTACAATAAAAATCACTGCTGTCCCATAGAGCATACTAACCCTTTGAAATTTATGGAAAAACTGTTTTCATGTCTCAAACACAATGCCATAGTCAATTTTTTATGTAAATCAATAGGTTATACGCTGTGTTTAACTATTTTGTGGGACAGCAGTGAATAAAAATGTAGTATTTGTGCCACTCGGCTAGCGGGTGAGCCATAGCGCCGGCAATCTTCTCATTCATATTTCACGTTGGCCACCAGTTCGATGCGTAAACGCTCCCCTTTCGTAGTGGAGCTAGTGGTGAAGTGCCCCGGGCAACGCTTAGATTTCAAGAGCTAAAAGAGAAAGCAAGTATGAAACTTGAAGAGATCAAACATCATTGGCAAAAATCAGGAGAGAGTTTTCCATCTCACAGCAAAGTAACTCCTACATCAAGAGATCCGTACCTGGGGGAGCTCGAAAGAGAGAATATTCTGTCCTACCTCAACCGCGAACATGCCTGTCTTGAAGTAGGATGCGGCGATGCGTTTCACACAATACACTACGCAAAGAAGGTGAAACGAATACTGGGTATCGACGTCGCGGACAGTCTCATCAATATCGCTAAAGAGCGGAAACTGCAGCGAGATCTCCTCAACAATATTGATTTCGATGTTTGTTCAGTTCTTGATATAGGAGAGAAATTTGACGGCGAACGATTTGACTGCGTGATATCCCAAAGGTGCCTCATAAATCTACCGACTTGGGATCATCAAAAGGAAGCGATTTCTCAGATTCATCGGCTACTGACTGATGAGGGAATATTTCTACTGACAGAAGGCTTTCAAGATTACCTTGATACGCTGAACTCGGCGAGAACGAGGTTTTCTTTGCCGGAAATAAAGGTAGTTGATTACAATAGAAATTTCGTCTTGAACGATTTTGAGGAGTTCATTCAACAATACTTTGAAATTGTCGAGCAGCGTCACTACGGCCCGTATTTGTTCTTCTCACGCATATATCATCCACTCGCGGCGTTGCCTGATAGCCCCAAGCACGACTCTAAACTGAATGAAGTTGCAATGAACATCTCAAGGGTTCTGTCTATGTCGGATTTAGAAAAGTATAGTTACAATCTATTCTATGCTTTGAAAAGACGAGAGCTAGCAAGCTCAGTATCGGATCCCCAGTCAGCAATTTAGGCTCTCGTTTGTCAATAGACGAGCAAGTGCGCACTCCTTCACTGCACACAGTCATGCGATGAACTAGTCATGGTGTGGCGAATTGCCTTCGCGTCTCGACGCGTAGCCGTGATTGTACGAAACACTCATTCGGGGCACGCCGAGAGTCGAGTTTCTCATCCCCGCCTGCTGCCTGTGAGATACGGATCATGAAAATCGGCTTTTTCTACAACATGAACAACAATTTCTTTTCGATCGTGCGACACTTCCGCGACTAAGGCGTAGATGCACGATTATTGCTATTTAAGAACGAAACCCGTCACTTTCTTCCGCAGTGCGATAGCGTCAGCTCTGGTTTACCCAGTTTGTCAGTAATCTTCTGTGGAACAAGCTCAATTACCTCATTGATACCCCTGCCGGGGAACTGCTGAGAACCTTGGACGACTTTGATGTCATCGTAGATTGCGGCCCTGCACTTGCGTACTTCAATAAGGCGGGTCGGCGTGCCGACTTCTTCATTCCCTACGGTGACGACGTGTCCAGAATGCTTTTCTACAAAAAAGATCAAGGCTGTCTTTATGACGAGCGGTATGCCAGAAGATTATCGGGGGTCCTATTTACACAAAGGAGCCGATTACGGCTCTGATTTGTCGGCCGGTGATATCAACACGTATATGACGCATTGCGAGAATCGGCTGCTACGCAAACTGGTGCCACGGTTGTTTCCTGAACGCGTTCCGCGGTATCTGGATTTCGCCTGCGGCACGGGCCGGGTAACGCAGGTGACCGAACCCATGGCGATGCAATCATTGGGCGTTGACGTGTCGCCGAACATGCTGGAGCAAGCGCGGCAAAGATGCCCGTCAACACAGTTCTTTCAAATCGATATTACTCAAGGGCACCTCTAAAAATGCACTTTTTCCGCGATTGCGGCGTCAGCGCCGTGCTCGAATCCTCATGTATCACCTATCACTGCTGTCCCACAAAATAGTTGAACACAGCGTATAACCTATTGATTTCCATAAAAAATTGACTATGGCATTGTGTTTGAGACATGAAAACAGTTTTTCCAATAAATTCAAAGGGTTAGTATGCTTTATGGGAGAGCAGTGATTTTTAGCAGGCGCCCTGAAGCCTCGTGCCACCGGAGAGCTTGCCTTTTGTAGGTCACAGCCGCACAGCTTTCGCGTTGTAATACGAACCAACGCCGCGTATTGACAGACCTCAGGCAAAGACAAAAAAGCCCAATCAAGTAAGTCATTGACCAGGAAGGGAAATAAGAGTAGAAACTCAGCCAGAGTGAGAAGATCGGATAAATACATGGCACATTGCCGTAAACAGCTACGACAACTCGTCGTAGAACTTCGCGACAAAGGTCCGGCTAGTACCTGTCAAGTTTCTCACGGGAGAAATGAGCAGTGGATTTTGAATGGGATCAAGACAAGGCAGCAAACAACAAAAAGAAACACGGTATCAGTTTCCCTGAGGCTATGACGGTTTTTGGTGATCCGTTCGAATTGACAATTTCTGATCCGGGTCATTTATCAGGGGAGTACAGGCTTCTCAGCATTGGGCATTCAAGTACAGGCAAACTTCTCGTGGTAGCCTACACTGAGAGACAGCAGAACAACGTTCGGCTTATAAGCGCCAGAAAAGCCACAACGCAGGAGCAGAAATATTATGAGCAAAGTTATTAAAGACAATGAAATGCGAACAGAATATGATTTTTCATCGGGTGTGCGTGGAAAGCACTTTCAGGCATATCAGCAGGGAACAAATGTAGTGTTTTTAGAACCAGACATTTCTGCAGTGTTTAAGAATTCTGAGTCTGTCAATCATGCGTTACGTATGCTTTTAGAATTGGCTGGACAAGAAGTAAAGAAAAACTTAACAAGTGGTTCAAGCGGACGCTCGTAAACTCGGTGCGCCACGAAACGCAAATTAGCTAGTGGTTGAAAGTACCCCATCGAAAGTGTTGACCCGACACATCGATTATCGAGTCTTGGGCCGCTGAGCGGTAACGGCAGAGGTCAAGCGTAGACAGAAAGTTTGTAGGCCGGAAGCGAAAGCTGAAGTGATGGAGTCCCGTTAACGAGTCATTTGGGGATTGGGTACGCTCTCAATGTGATGTATTTAAACAGCTATATCAAACCCGTATTGATCGAGCTTACGCCAAAATTGATTCCAACGAGCATCCGTGTGTGTCAACCCGCGCAATGAGAGAACGGTTTGAGCCCCAGCCTCCTTCCAGTACATGCCTGAATTGCGTAGGCGCTGCTTAACCAATGTTTTACAAGCCGCTTCAGTCACACCTGATCCGATCGGTAAATTGTCTGACTGATGTCGAGAATAACACGTGAATTCAACTTGTAAGTGCAACTCCACCGAGTCGAGTGAGGTGGCAAGCTGCGGTAGTCTGGCAGTCCACCCACCGACAAAAGTAAGAGGAGCGCATATGCACTACACACAGCTTGCCGAACACGAACGATAGCAGATGTACAGCCTCATGAAAGCAGGCCATAGCCAAGCAGAGGTCGCGGAGCAACTGAACCGATCAAAGTCAACCATCAGCGGCGAAGTGAGGCGCAATCGCGGTCAGCGAGGCTATCGGCCCAAACAGGCCAATGACTTCGCCAAGGTTCGACGAGCCAAACACACTTCCCCACGAATTACCAGCGAAACCTGGCCATGGGTCGAGCGACTTATCCGGGAAAAATAGAGTCCGCAACAAGTGAGTCACTGGCTGATCAGGGAACACAGTTTGACGGTAAGTCATGAATGGATTGACCCATACATTGCTCAAGACAAACGCGCTGGTGGCCAGTTGCATACACACCTTCGTTGTCAAAAGAAACGTCGCCGTCCCCATGGCAGTGCAGGTCTAAGTCAGCGGGGTCAAATCAAGGGTCGCGTTTCTATCGACGAACGCCCTGCGATCGTCGATGAGCGCACCCGTATAGGCGAGTGGGAGGCCGATACGGTGATCGGTGCCTACCAGGGTAGCCAGCCTGTTCTGGTGACGGTAAGCGAGCGTAAGAGCCGTTATAGCCTGATTATCAAGGCCGCGAATAAAACCGCCGAAGAGGTTAAGGAGAAGCTGTTGGAGATCATGGTTTCACTGAGTGCATTCGTTGAAACCATTAGCTATGACAAGGGGGTAAGGAGTTTGCCCTGCATGAAGCGATATCAGAGGCACTGGGGGCCTCGGGATACTTTGCTCACCCCTATCATTCCTGGGAGCGTGGATTGAATGAAAATACCAACGGATTAATTCGGCAGTACTTTCCTAAGCAAACTGATTTTTCAACGGTCAGTGATGAGGAAATAACTGCAACCATGGACGCGCTGAATAATCGACCAAGAAAATGTCTTGGTTGGAAAACACCGAATGAGGTATTGTTCGGAATTCAACCCACTGTTGCACTTGCGGGTTGAATTCACGACACATCTTGGATTGGTTATTTTTAAAATAAGTGACCGATGCTAATAAGTGCTCTTTATCCGTCTTTTTAAACGACCCTGCCTCAGGGTGCTCTTTTATCTCATTGTATAGCCGGGTCGCTGAACCCGGTTGACTTTTAAGTCGATGACACGCTTGGTCAAGCCACTCTTTACGTGCAACACGCTGTTTTTTTCTGAAAATAGCGCATCGCCTGCTTTGCCCAAATAACCGACAGCATGCCAAAAATCCACTAACTGTCGATCGGTTCTAGACCTCAAATAAGACCCATTACTTCTCGCTCCATCAGCTATTGCAACATAGCTTGCCTTGGGATACCGTTCCTTGACCTTCGATAACTCTTGACCAAATCGACCATAAAACTTCTTCTTGCCATATCATACCTCGCTTCGCTTTTTACTCCCGGTTATAGCAGGCGTTATATGCCTTGGGTTTGAAGTAGTACTATAATATAGTACTATTACTAAATGAAGCGCAAGCATCAGAAAACGCTAGAGCAAATCTACAAACGACTAACTAGCGGCAATATCCCATGGCCGGATATCGAATCTCTGTTCAAAGCGTTGGGGGCGGATGTTTCAGAACGCGCTGGCTCACGAGTGGCGGTTGTGCTGTTCGGTGAAGTCCGGGTATTCCATAGACCGCACCCTTCTACGGATACTGATAAAGGTGCGATAGCCAGTATTCGAAAATGGTTTGAGTTATATGAGGTGAAGCCATGAATATGATGGAACTCGATGGTTATAAAGCAAAAATTGAATACGATCCTGAGCTAGACCAATTTCGGGGAGAAATCCTTGGGTTGAATGGTAGTGCTGATTTTTATGGTAAAAGCCCGAGTAGTCTTCGTAAAGAGTTCAAGAATTCATTGAAGGTTTTTCTGGAGGTTTGCGAAGAAAAAGGCATTTCCCCAACCAAAGAATTTTCGGGTAAATTCAACCTTAGAATATCGCCCAGGTTGCATAGTGAAATATCTGCCCGAGCAAGCGCTGCAAATAAAAGTATCAACCAGTGGGTATCAGAGGTTCTTAAGCGTTCAGTCAATGATTAATGTGGCATATAACAAGTGGGTCAAGCCGTTCGCTTCGCTTACTGGGACACCCAACCCGCTACGCGACTTGCACGCTCCTACCCAAAACCCAAAACCCAAAACCCAAAACCCAAAACGTTATGCAATTCAATAAAGGACGCCTCTAAAAATGCACTTTTTCCGCGATTGCGGCGTCAGTGCCGTGCTCGAACCCTCAGGTATCACCTATACACTGCGGTTCTGCGCGCGGTGCTTCCTTGCACTCACGAAAAAATGACTATTTTTAGAGGTGCCCTATATGCGATTTTCCGGCTGCTCGTCCTGCGGCTCATCGGTATGCAATTAATGACTGCTCCCGCCGGTCTCATGCTCCATTATTGATGAGTTTAGGTGAGCCCCATGGCGGTAGCGCGATCCCTATTGTTCTCACAGATCCTGCTAGCGTACGCCGTGGTTGTGGGCCCGGCGATAAATACTGCGCACGGCCAACAATCGCAGTCTAGCCAAGTGGTGGAGTCGGTCAAGAACCGGGCCGCTGCCGCTTTTTTATCTGTGCTTTTGCGGCCAGAAGCTGCGCTCAATGCACTCGCTTGGATAGACCAGAACTGGGAGCCGGGCATGGAGCCTATCGCGTTGGAAGCACTACGGTTTACCCAAGATCCGCTGGCGCGGCTCAAACTGATAGAGCTGCTGCAACGCAAGACGGGCCAGACCTTGGAGCCTGACGTACAGGCGTGGCTTTTTTGGTGGTGGAATCAGCCTCATGTGGAACACGAGTCCTATCTCCCCTTCAAGCGTATTTTTTACTCTTTTTTGGATCCGAAGTTCGAGGCGTATTTTAAAGAGCCGGGCGAACGCTCTATTCGCTTAGATGAGATTGTATGGGGCGGTGTGCGTCAAGATGGCATTCCACCCCTGCGCCAGCCGGCCATGCTAAAAGCTGAAGCAGCCGATTACCTGGACGAGACTAATGTGGTGTTCGGGATCAGTATTAACGGCGATGCGCGGGCGTATCCCAAGCGCATTTTGGCCTGGCACGAGATGTTTATAGACACGGTAGGCGGCCAATCCGTGGCGGGGGTCTACTGTACTCTTTGCGGCACCGTTATTTTGTATTACACCGAGCACGGCGGGGTTGAGCATGCTTTAGGTACCAGTGGATTCTTGTACAGGTCGAACAAGCTTATGTACGACCAAGCCACCCGTTCGCTGTGGAGTACCATGCGGGGTACGCCTGTGATGGGGCCGCTGCACGGCAAGGGCATTCGGTTGGGACGGGGCAGCGTGGTCACTACCACCTGGGGCGAGTGGCGCCGGCGTCATCCGCGCACTCAGGTGTTGTCTTTGGATACTGGCCAGGTGCGTGATTACTCGGAGGGGGCGGCATACCGCGCGTATTTCGCCACTGATGAGCTGATGTTTAGGGTGCCCAAGGTGGATAAGCGCCTCGATAACAAAGCGCAGGTGCTGGCCTTGCGCACCTCCGACGCATCTGAGGCGCTCGCCATCACCAGTGAGTTCTTGCGCGGGCGGTCCCTGTATCAGGTGGTGCTGGCCGGTACGCCGCTTGCCATTGTTACCGACCAAAGTGGCGCGCACCGTGTCTATCAGCGAGGCGAAGTGGAGTTCGTCTCGTGGGATGGCACCCATGTGGCCGTCGATGAAGCGGGCAATGAGTGGCGCGCCGATGAGACCGGTTTGCATTTCGCAGGCACCACCTTACCCAGGTTTCCTGCCCACAATGCGTTTTGGTTCGGGTGGTACGCCGCTTTTCCTGAGACCGAGTTGATTTATTGATGGGGTTGTTCGCTCTTTTATCAGCCGCTCTTTCACCGGCGCTGGCGCATTTGGGATCATGCCTCTTTAGGATTGCGCCCCTCTGGGATGGTAGATCTTTGGGATGGCAGACCTTTGTGGTGACTAGCCTCGGGCCGGTACCGTGCACTCCACTGGGGGTTAAGAGACATCATGAGCCGCACCGCTAGCGAAATCAGCCAATCCACCCGCCGGGTAGATAGTCCCGAGCTAGACGCCCTAGCCTGCGATGCACTGTCGGCAGCACGGGTTTATCTGGGGCAGCTTCATGCCACCGTGCACGGCGCTGTGACCGAGGACGGGCAGATCAGCGCCAGCAAAGCGAATGCCGAGCAGCGGATTTTGCATGGTCTTGCTTGGATTGCCACGACCGTGGAAGCGATGGCGCAGACTCGGTCCTGGTGGCAGCGGGCTGGCGGTGAGCGCGAGAGCATGGAAGCGCTGGTGCTTAAACTCGTGTTCGGCGAATATTTGGCTCAACTATTGGGCGGTGTGCCTATGAGTCAAAATGAGATCATCCGTCCTCATGAGATGGGTGGATGGGAGATGAGTGGATGGGAGATGAGTGGATGGGAGATGAGTGGATGGGCGCTGGGTGGATGTGAAGAGGCGCACGCGCTGGCAGCCAGTACTGCGGTGCAGTGGTTTTTGCGCCACGGCAATACGGCCGGGTCCCGCGCTGCGTTGGTGGCGCGTGTGCGTGAAGGTGGTATGCCCTGCGAAGTGCTGGACGATGAAATGCTGGAGCTGGTGCGGGCACAAATGCGCCGTTTTACCGAGAGCCGCATCAAGCCTGCTGCCCATGGTTGGCATCTGGCCGATCGGTTGATCCCCACGGAAGTGGTCATGGAAATGGCCGAGTTGGGTGTCTTCGGGGTATGCATAGATCCGGCGTTCGGGGGGCATGGTCTTGGCAAGTTGGCCATGTGTGTGGTCAGTGAGGAGCTGTCCCGCGGTTGGATTGGCGCTGGTTCGTTGGGAACCCGCTCCGAGATCGCTGGCGAACTCATCTCGGGTGCAGGAACGGATGCGCAAAAGCAGTATTGGTTGCCGGCTATTGCCAGCGGCAAAGTCTTGCCCACGGCCGTATTCACCGAGCCGGATACCGGATCGGATCTCGCCAGCTTGCGGACCAGGGCAGTGCGCAATGCCGGTGGAACTTGGAGTATTAACGGTAACAAGACGTGGATCACCCATGCCGCGCGTAGCGATCTAATGACGTTGTTGGCCCGCACTGATCCATCCACTCGAGGCTATGACGGCCTGTCCATGTTGTTAGCGGCTAAACCGCGTGGGACCGATGATGATCCGTTTCCCGCGAAGGGTATGACGGGCAGCGAGATCGGCGTGTTGGGTTACCGGGGCATGAAAGAGTACGAACTCGCGTTCGAAGAATTTATCGTCGCCGAGGATGGCTTGCTGGGCGGTGAACAAGGTCAGGGGTTCAAACAGTTGATGCGCACCTTCGAGGGCGCTCGCATTCAGACCGCGGCCCGCTCCATCGGCGTCGCCTGGTGCGCTTTCGATCTGGGCTTTCGCTACGGCCAAGCGCGCAAGCAGTTTGGCCGGCCGATCATCGAATTTCCCCGGGTCGCAGACAAGCTGGCGCTGATGTTGGCGGAAACCGTGGCAGCCCGGGAACTCAGTTATTTCGCCGCTCAAGAGAAAGACAAAGGCCGGCGCTGTGACGTGCAAGCCGGTATGGCCAAACTGTTAGCGGCGCGGGTGGCCTGGTCGAATGCGGACACCGCGTTGCAGATCCACGGGGGTGTGGGCTACTCGCTCGAGTACGAGATTTCCCGTGTCCTTTGTGATGCCCGTATTCTCAATATCTTCGAAGGTGCCGGTGAGATTCAAGCGCACGTCATCGGACGGGGGCTGTTGGCGGGACGCAATTGATTCAGGGCCCAGAAGAGATTTAGGGCCCAGAAGAATTTAGGGCCCGGAAGAATTTAGGGCCCGCGCTGTTTTGCTTATGGGGACCTGCTAAAAACCGTAGCGAGCGGCCTTAGGGCAAGGCGCACGGCGCGCAGGAACCGCAATCTATGGGTAATACCTGAGGATTGCGAGCACCGCGCAACGCAGCCATAACGTCGCGCAGTAGGTTTTTAGAGGTCCCCTTATCGCTGTTTTGCTTATTGTCAGGGTGCTTGCTCTCGGGCGCTCATTGCTAGGGCGGCGGAAGGCCGGAGGGGGAAACAATGCGTGTGGCGATAGTGGGCTGGCTCGGCCTCGGGTTGTTGATGAGTATTGCTTGGTCCCCTGCGCTATGGCCGGCTGGACCGCAGGATCTCGCAACTGCTGCTAGTACCCAAGGTGAGCAGCCGGCGCCTTTAGTGGTGCCTGCCGATCTAAAACGCAGCGAGGTCGAGAAGTTCGTCGCCCCGCTTTCCGATGTTCAAGTGCGCGCCGTACTTATTGATGAGCTTCGCTCTCATGCTGGCGAAGCCGGCGGTTCGGATGGACCCGTGAGTTATAGCTTCGCCGAGTTCTTAGGTTCTACCCGTAGCACGATCGCCGGCTTGGGCCGGCGCTTGGATGCGTTGACCGAAGCCTGGGACGGCCTGCCGGATACGCTCGACTTCATGGTTTTGTTGTTAACCGATCAGGAAGGCATAGAGGCGATGGGCTCGGGCCTCAGCGCCTTGTTGTATATGCTCCTCGCCGGGGCTATCGCCGCCGCCGTGGCCAACCGTCTGTGCCGCCAGCCGCGCGCGTATATCGCTAATGCCGTCCCCTCGTCAGTCTTTTTAAAACTCACTTTTCTGGCTGGTCTGCTGGTGTTGGATATGGTCAATGTCATCGTGTTTGCATTGTCCGGCTTTGCCCTGTCGTTTCTATTCTTCGCCGATGTATCACCGATGCGCTTGTTTGCCGTGACTTATTTGAGTGTGGCGGCGGCGGCGTATTTTGCCTATACCGTCGCCCGGTTTTTGTTTGCTCCGGCGCTGCAAGAGATGCGGATAGTGCCTATGAGCACGCAGGCCGCCCGGCGTAACACCGCCGTGTTCGTGGTGTTGGCGAGCATTATGGCCAGTGGTTTTTTCTCCGGCGGTTTTTTGGAAGTCATCGGCGCTGATGAAGACTTCCTCGCGCTACTGCATCTTAAGATCTTGGCGCTTTTCGCCACTGTGCTCATCGTGCATTTGTTGTTTGCCCCCGCGCTGCCAGCGCAGGAGCCGGCGTTATTTCGCCAGTGGCGTTGGCTAGCCATACTGTATGTCGTTTTGGTCACGGGCATTTGGGCTATGAATGTTGCTCTTGGCAACGAGCACGCGGCCCATGCGGCGTTTTTGAGTATTTTCCTCGCCATGTCGGTGCCGGCACTGGACCGGGCTGTGCGCAACGCCTTGGCTAATCCTGTGCCGGCAGCGGACGTGCATGGCCAGCCACCGCCCGGGGCGGAGGTACTGCCGGGGGCGGAGTTAAAGAGCAATGCAACCATAGTTTTGTCGATCGTGCGCGTGGCTATCGCAGCGGGCGTTGTGGTGGCCGCATTTTTGTTATTGATCGAGGCGGCGACTGGTGCCATCTCGCCTTGGTTGTCTACACCGCTGGGTATTGCCGTGGCCGGTGCCGGGGTGCGCGTTCTGGTGAGCGTGATCATTGCGTGCACCGCGTGGTCTGTCTTGCGCGGATTTATCGATCGCATGATCGCCCGCGAGCGGGCGAAGGCGGCGGCGGTCGCGGCGGCGGAAGGCGGTGAAGCGGACGGTGAAGGTGGCTCGGGCATTGTCGGGACACGCACCCAGACGTTGTTGCCACTCTTTCGTGGCACCGTGTTCGTGGTCATTACAGCCGTTACCATCATGATCGTGTTATCGGCCATCGGTATCGACATAGGCCCGTTGTTGGCTGGCGCTGGCGTGGTTGGCTTAGCCATCGGTTTTGGCGCACAAGCCCTGGTCAAGGACGTGGTGTCCGGGATCTTCTTCCTGATCGACGATGCTTTTCGCATCGGTGAATATATCGAGATGGAAGAGCTGCGCGGGGAAGTGGAGAAGATCTCGATACGCTCTATGCAGCTACGCCATCATAGGGGCTCCGTGCAAACGATACCTTTCGGTGAGATCAAATCCATCACCAACTACAACCGCGATTGGGTCATCTACAAGCAAGAGTTCCGCGTGCCGTACGAGACCGATCTGGAGAAAGTGCGCAAGCTCATCAAGAAGCTCGGCCAGAGCATGCTGGCACATCCGCAGTACGGACAGTACTTCATCGAGCCGCTTAAATCTCAAGGGGTGCGAAGGATTGAGGATTCTGCGCTTATCTTAGGCACCAAATTCATGTGCAAGCCGCGGCGGCAATTCGTACTGCGCCGCCATGTTTATCAACAGATCCAGCATCTATTCCATGACAATGGCATCGAGTTTGCGCGTAAACGGGTTATCGTGGAGGGTGGTGATCCCAATGCCGCTACGGCGGCGTTGGAAGAAGAGGAGCATACGGAGCAAAGCGTGCCCGACCGTCGCTGAGGGCGTCCGCTCTTGTGCATTACATGGTTGGACTGTTGGATGTTTGCTGATGGCGGGGTAGATCGTCCGCGGTGTCGAACCAGGCGACCTTTTCCGAAAAGAAAACGTGGAAGGCCGGTACGTAGTCTTGCGGATTATCCAAGGTGCAAAGGTATAGATGGGTTTCATCCGGGAATTTGTCGGCTTCGTAGGTCAGCGGAGTGCCGCAGTCGCGGCAAAAACCACGGCGAACCCCTGGTGAGGACTCGAAAAAATGCCGCTCCCCGGCCGTGTAAGTGACTTGCGCGGAGCGTAGCCCGACAAACGTGGCAACGGCCGAGCCAGTATTTCGGCGGCAGCTCTGGCAATGACAGTGGCCCACCCACACCGGTTTCCCCCGGATCTCGAAGCACACGCTGCCGCACAAGCAGTGGCCGCTCGCCCAGTGCCCGCTCGCCGGTGTATCGGTCATTCGAAGTTCTCCCACTCAGGGTATTGCCCACTCACAGGGTATTGCATACAGGTCTTAGGTTTAGGGCATACCGTCGTGCTTCGGGATGTCTGCATGCATGATGTCCCAGGGTTGCGCGCTGGCTACATAGATGTCCCGGCCCGGTGTGTACCAGCTAGGGTCATCTAGACTGCCAGCGTACAACACGGTGGCGCCGCTGCGGGCACCGTTCACCAAGAACAGCGGCGATCCACAGCTCGAACAAAAACCGCGCTTCATGATATGTCCCGCATCCGCCGGGCTCTGGTACCAAGTGGGTTCGCCGCTGGTGAGCTTAAAATCTCGCTCGAGCATCAACACGGCAGGGAAGTAGGCGCTGCCGGTCGCCCGCTGGCAGTCGCGGCAATGGCAGTTGCCCATGTAACGGGGCGCGCCGGAACATCGGTAGCGGATGGCGCCGCAGGCGCAGCCGCCGGTGAAAGACCCTGGCATGTCGGTGCTCCTAGGGGTGGTGCGCGCTCAGTCTTGCATGCGATTGCGGCAAAGGCCACGGCCGCCCCCCTGTTAAACAATTTATCATGGCCAAACAATTCACCTGTCAAATACTTATGTGAACCGCTCCACGCTGTAGGCGGATATGTCGATATTCATGCGTTCCGCGCCGATCAGTGCGCCGATGATGCGGGCTGTCATGGGCGCCCCGGACAGGCCGTAGTGGCCATGGCCAAAGGCTAAGAAAATGCCCGGATGATGGCCGGCGGGTCCGATGATTGGCACGCTATCGGGCAGTGCTGGCCGCAAGCCCATCCAAGGTGTGCCTTCATCGACATTCAAGCCCGGCAGCATCGCTTTGCCCAACCGCTTCATGATGTCAGCGCGGCGCCAATTCGGCGCGGCTTCCAACTCGGTGAATTCGCTGGTGCCGGCACAGCGTAGCCCGCCTGCCATGGAACTGGCGACAAAAGCCCGGTCAACATCGTTTACCGAGTTGTTGAGTTGGACGCCAGGGTTGGCGAACTCCATGTGATAACCCCGTTCGGCTTGCAGAGGAATATTCAGATCCAACTTGGCTGTCAGCCTGGACGACCAGGCCCCGCTTGCCACCACTACCTGCTTCGCCTCTATGCTGCCGTTTTGCGTGGATACGGTGACTGCGCCGCCAGTACGGGGGATGAGTTCATGTACCGCCGTTTGGATAAAACGGCCGCCGCTGCTCAGCACCTTGTCGCCGATGACTTTGACCAGCCGCCCTGGATTGGTAACCCGCCCCTGTCCGTGCACAAGAATAGCTTTTACATATTCTTTAGATAAATGGGGTTCGATCTCACCGAGGGTGGCCGCATCTATTGCCTCAACGGTAGCGCCTGCTTGCAAACGGCGTTGCCAGGGCAGTTGATTTAGGTTCAAGCGCTTCCCGTTGCGGGTGGCAAATAGATAGAAAGCATCTTGCACCAGCGATTCGTGGCCGCTGCCCTGCAACAACTGGCGGAACATTTCCACCGTCGGATTATTTAGGGTGAAAAGAGCCGCGGCGCTCTTGGCTTGCCGGTTGCTCTGCGTGTTGCGGATGAACTGCCAGAGCCAGCCCAGCATTTTGGGCAAATGGCTTGGTCTGAGCGCTATGGGCCCCAGCGGATCGGCTAGCCAACGCGGTAGCTCTTTCCAAAGTCCCGGTTTGGCGGCCGGATCGAAGGACCAACTGCAAAGCACGCCTGCATTGCCATGCGAACAGGCTGCACCGATACCCTCGCGGTCAAGCAAAGTCACCCGGTGGCCATTGAGTTGCAGGGTACGGGCGCAGCAAACGCCAATGATGCCAGCGCCTATGATCAGGATGTCGGCAGTGGTTGTGTTAGCAGCGCTGCTGTTTGTAACCGCTTTACTCATAGCATAGCGTCCTTCGTCTTTTTGGCTCTGCGCACCTTATCCGAGTGGGCGATGCGATGTTCGATGCCGATTTATGGGCGCCTCTAACAATAGTCATTGTTTCGTGAGTGCAAGGAAGCACCGCGCGTACAACCGCAGTGTATAGGTGATACCTGAGGGTTGGAGCACGGCGCTGACGCCGCAATCGCGGAAAAAGTGCATTTTTAGAGGTGCCCTTATTCATGTTTGGGCCATCCATACTCGCCCTTGACAGCTAACTTTGGAGCAAGGGCTTTTCAGGCAAGCTTTGCACCGTTTTCAACACTACGCTCCGGCACCGCTAACACTACCGCGCCCTCAGTATTGACGAAGCCGGTGATGAGGCATTGTGAGCGAAACGGACCGATTTGTTTGGATGGGAAGTTGACTACAGCAATGACTTGGCGGCCGATCAATTCTTCTTTACTGTAAAGCGCTGTCACTTGAGCCGACGATTTACGGGTGCCGATGTCCGGCCCGAAGTCAACCCAGATCTTATAGGCGGGATTTCTGGCTTCGGGAAAATCCCGTACCTCCGTTACAGTGCCTACACGTAGTTCCACGGCCTCGAAATCGGACCACTCGATGGTTTTTGTCATGATGAGTTCGCTTCAATGATTTTTTGCTGCGGCTTGAATGTACCGTCAATATCACATTTTGACAGGCCATCTCTTGATTGGAACTTGCACTAGACCACTGCAGGCCGGATATGATGGAGCGGAATCGGCCACGGTTGCCTTGCTGGGCGGTTCTTCCGTGACATTCGGATTGTGATGTAGATGAGCGCAGGCGTGGGCAATCCATCTATGTCGGCGGTACCGGCTATGTCAGCGGTACCGGCTGCGCCGGTAACAAGAGGGATCGTGCTCGGCACGTTTATGCCGCCACACGCAGGACACCGGCTCCTTACCGACTACGCACGGGCGTGGTGTGATGCGCTGACCATCGTGGTGCTTGCGTCCGGCGCTGATCCTATTGACGCCAGCCAACGAACCGCCTGGTTGAATGAGTTATCTCCGGGCAGCGATGTAGTGACCGTTGCGTTGGCTGCTTCGCCTGGCGAAGACACTGAGCCCGGTTCCTGGATTGAGCTGGTGCGCCAAGCGCTACCGGATGGTGCCGACGGTTTCTTCGGCACCGATGCGCGTGACGCGGCCATCGCCGCCGCTCTTGGCCTCAAGTTCTATGCGCTCGATCCCGGCCACGCTATGGTGATGGTTAGCTCCAGTGCGATTCGCGACGATCCCATGTCCAATTGGGACTACATCCCCGAATGTGTGCGCAGTGCGTATGTACGCCGGATCTGTGTATACGGTCCTGCGGGCACCGGCAAAAGCGCTTTGGTAGAGCAACTGGCTATTCACTACGATACGGCCTGGGCAGCAGATTGCTCGGCAGTAGATCGCTGGGCAGCAGATGACTCGACCGGGGCGTTCAAGCCGGTGGACGACAAACCGCTAGCACCACAGGACATGGAGCGCTTAGGTAAAAGCCAGGCTATTATCGAGGATGCCCTGGCCAGGCAGGCCAACCGGGTCCTCATCTGCGACGGTGGTGTACCGGGAGTGGCGATGAAGGCGTACAGTGCCTGCAAGACTTGTACGCCGGTATTGATGCAGATGGCTAAAGCCCGCCGTTACGATCAGATCTTGCTCATGGATCTGGATCCTGCATTCATTGAGACGGCACCCAAGAAACGTTTGCAGGCGGCTCAACGGGAGTTCGAGCGGTACCGCCAGGCGCTGATCCTCGATGACCGCAGGTACTTGCGTCTTGATGGCGACCATGACACCCGTTTTCGTATCGCCTGCGATGCGATCGATATCCTGATAGAGCAGCCCACGCGCCGCCCGCCGCGCCCCGATATGTAGTTTGGTATTGCCTTCGGGCTGCCCGCTTGATGCCAATCAGATCAAAGGACAACTCTAAAAATGCACTTTTTCCGCGATTGCGGCATCAGCTCCGTGCTCCAATCCTCAGGTATCACCTACACACTGCGGTTGCGCGCGCGGTGCTTCCTTGCACTCACGAAACAATGACTATTTTTAGCGGTGCCCTAAAGAGACTTAATGCGGTGAGTGATTTTTTTGCTGCGCGGATGAGCCGCTTCCAACCTTCTCCAAGTCAGCTCGCCGCGGTGCGGGTGCGCGAGTTGGTGGCTCAAGGTAGGGATATCATTAAGCTGACGGCCGGCGAGCCTGATTTTCCGACGCCCGAGCACGCCAAGGCGGCGGCGATTGCTCTGATGGAACGCGACGGCATTGGCTATACACCGATTAATGGCACGCTGGAGTTGCGCCAGGCGGCCCAGACCAAGTTCGCCCGCGATAACGGGCTGGAGTACGGGCTGGACGAACTGACCGTTGGCTCGGGCACTAAACAAATACTTTTTAATGCGTTGATGGCGACCGTGGACGCCGGCGCCGAGGTGATCATCCCCGCGCCTTATTGGGCCTCTTACCCGGATATGGTGTCCTTGGCGGGTGGTCAACCGGTAATCGTCGAGTGCGAGCAGAGCCGGGGTTTTAAAATGACGCCGGAGAGGTTGGCCGCAGCGATTACCCCCCGCACCAAGTGGCTTGTGTTCAGTTCACCCAGTAATCCCACGGGGGCGACCTACAGCCCCGAGGAAATGCGCGGGCTGGCCGCTGTCTTGCTGGATGCGCCCGGCGTGCACATATTGAGTGACGATATTTACGAGCACTTGGTGTTCGATGGCCGTGCGTTTGCCACCTTCGCGCAGGTTGAACCGAAGCTGCGCGAGCGCACCGTGACCTGTAATGGCGTCTCCAAGGCTTACTCCATGACCGGCTGGCGGGTTGGGTTCGCCGGTGGGCCTAAGCACATCATTGCCGCCATGTCGAAGATGCAGTCGCAAAGTACCGCTGGTGCCAGCGCCGTGGGACAGGCCGCCGCCGCTGCTGCTTTGAGCGGCCCGCAGGATTTCGTGCACCAGCGTACCGCCGATCTGCAACGCCGTAGGGATATTCTGTTCCAAGGCTTGAACGCCATTCCTGGGTTACGGGCCGAGCTGCCCGAGGGCGCGATGTATGTGTTTTGCTCCTGCGCGGGACTTATCGGCAAAACAACGCCGGATGGCAAAGTGCTGGAAACGGATACCGATGTCACGGATTATTTCATCGACGCGGCTGGCGTGGCGGTAGTGCAGGGGGTGGCGTACGGCATGTCGCCGTATTTTCGGGCGAGTTTCGTGGCGCCCGAGGCGGATCTTGTTAATGGCAGTGCCCGGCTGAGCCAGGCTTGCGCCGCTCTTGTTTGATGCAGGCGCAAAGTGAAGTGGAGCCGGCGTGAAGGTTGATCTGCACTGCCACTCTCACTGTTCGGATGGCGCGCTGTCGATGAGTGAGCTGATAGTCCGGGCCGTTGAAGCGGAGCTAACTTTCTTCTCTATTACCGATCACGATACGGTGCGGGCGTATGGCGAGATACCTGAAGCGGCCTGCGGTCTGCATCTAATACCCGGTATAGAGCTCTCCACCTGTTGGCACGGCACCGATATTCACGTAATCGGCTTGAATATAGCGCCCCAGTCGGCGGCCATGGCTGAGGCGGAACGCTTTCAACAAAACCAGCGGGCGCAGCGGGCGCAGCGTATAAGTGCGGCTTTACAACGTGCTGGCGCCCCGGATCTGTTGGCTGAGGCTTGTTCGCTTGCGGGTGCGAATGCCCCTGGCCGGCCCCACTTTGCCAAATGCTTGGTTAACGCCGGGGTGGTCAAGGATGAGAAACAAGCATTCAAACGGTTTTTGGGCCGGAGCAAATATGGTGACGTGCCCAATTCGTGGGCGGACATGGCTACGGTGATACGCTGGATTGAAGATGCCGGCGGTATCGCCGTATTGGCCCACCCAGCCCGGTACCGACTATCGAAACGCCGTTTATTGGCCCTGCTGGAATCCTTCAAGAATGCCGGTGGCCGTGCCATGGAAGTTGTCTCGGGCCGCCAAGATCCTGCGACCACAGGGCAACTGGCGGATTTGTCGTTGCACTTTGCATTGTTGGCCTCCGGCGGCTCGGATTTCCACGCGCCCAGCCAGACGTGGTTGCAGCTTGGTTTGAGCGAGCCACTGCCGAAGCGCTGCACACCCGTTTGGACGGCGTTTTAGCTTTTGCTCGATAAGCGCATGGGTGTATACACAATGCCGCGGTCTGAAACCGCCTCGCCCGTCGCGGCGAAGCCCCAGCGCTGATAAACCGGGATCGCGAACGCAGAGGAGCGCAAAGTAAAAGTACCGGTGTTACCGGCGGCCAAGCAGGCGGCTTTCGCGCGCTGCCAGAGGTGTGTGGAAATACCTTGCCGATGCCAAGCTGGACGTACGAAGTTAAACATCATGTGTGAATGGTCTTTGACCCCTATAACGCCGATCACGTCCGCGCCAGCGCAAGCGACGAAATAGATATCACCGCGCTCGATGTATTTCTTGATCGCCGATGGGGCGCAGAATTCTTGCATCAATGCTTGGCCTTCAGTGGTGAAATCCCGGAAGGTGAATTCACGTTGTACGTTGATGATGAGCGTGGAAACGGCGGCGGCATCTTCTGGGAGGCCTGGGCGGTAGGTGATTGGAGGCATAGCTTGGGCCGCGGCAGTGCTGATCGCCCGCGTGAGTTCGTGGACGGTTGTGGATGGCCGGCCATAAGCGTTTCTCTCCGCTTCGCGGCGCTCAAGTAGTTTTGCAGCCCGCTTTTCCGCGATATCCAGAGTTTTAAGCAGTTCGCTGAAGTTTGGTGATTTTGCCCGGTCCGGATCGTATTCAGGTCTGAGTGCTTTAAGGTGCGCTTGCACGGCGTGTCTATCGTCGGGTTTGTTGAAGTCCTGTTCATGTAGAAGGAGCCAGACCTCAAAGCATGGATTGGATCGTGCTACCCCCACACCTGAGCGTGTGCAAAGAGCAATTGCGTCGTTAAAGCGAGGATGCTCATCTCTATCGAAGACGGCCCACACTTGATCGTGTTCTTCAAAAGAGCTACGGGCTTGGCGGTCTTTCTTTCCTATGCCGATGGCAGCAGCTTTCTTTGCTGCACTGTTCGCGAGCGTGTAGGGCACTCCGGCAGGACCGATAGGATGTAATTCAACCCATTGCTGTCCCATAAACTTTCATGAGAATGTAAACTGCACCTGGACCTGAGTTTCAATAGGGCCTGGAGGGTCTTCTTTGAGTAGTCCCCACAGATCTGTTCGCTCAAATATGTGACTTGAAAGAGTCTAATAATCTGTTGAATGCTTAAATCGAGTTTGCTATAGAATTTCAGGTAAGCGACCATTAAATACATACACATAGCGACCCATATTTGAGTCATGACAGCATTCTTTGGGCTCCTTCCCTTCTTTAAGTGGGCGGTTTTCAGCGATGTATGCCAGTGGGATATAAATCCAACCCACCCAGATGAAAGTAGATCGCTGCCTTATATCGTTCACGATTTCTGAAACCACACGCTCGATTCTTCAAACTTTGAATCGTGCTGTTAATGCCTTCTGCTCGTCCATTGTTGGCCTTAAGAACAATAGCGTTGACGATGCCCCACAAATGCGCTTTAATCGTTCTGGCCACTTCCTTGATGGGTTCTAGGCGACATCTCTGAGCCCAGCTCAACCACTTCTTCCAGGCTTTGATTGCCCAAGCTGTGGATGGGTAATCCCATAAGCTCATCGCCAGTTCACCGATAGCCCAGGCACGAGCTGTTTTAAGCGTTGAGTGTCTCAGTGGTTCAAAGTTATCCCACTGCTCTTTAGACAGGTTCTCAGGGTTTGTCAGCCCGTTGTAACGAGTTCCCTTCAGCCACTCTACACCCTTGCTTATAAGGGTTTTATTCTCTTCCATGCGAACCTTATTGACCGCTTTACCCAGGGACTGAGCAATAGGGAATTTATCAAATGCTATCTTCCGGTCTGCCTGCGGAATAGTTTGCCTGACTGACTTGATATAAGCTTTAGACCTATCCATCGTCACACATTCAATACCTTTTTTGGCGTCATCCGGCAACGTATCAAAATACTCATTGAGGCTGTCGCTCTTACGCTCATCAGCGACATGGATAACGACGCCTTTATCGTGGTCAGTCACTACCGTGGCGTATTCGGGGTGCTTTTGAAAAGAGGTCTCATCGACAGCTAGTCGTTTTGGAGGTTGGGCATCCCTGCGAGCAAGACCTCTCCTCACGGCACGCCGCCCAATACCATCAATGGCGTTCCAGCTAAGCTTCACTTGTTGTGCAACAGCCCTGATTGTTGCCTCTTTGAGCCAGTCAATGACCAAGGCTTCGAACAGGGCTGTATATCGGGAGCCTGATTCAGCCCAAGGAACGTCAATGGCCAACACCTTGTGTTCAGGGCACTGGACACGGGGAACACGGGCGACGAGGATAGTTTGGAACTGACAGGTATCCCAATGCCGCCACTTCTGGATAATGTGGTCGTAACCCGGACAGGGCTTAGCGCAAACACGGCATTGGCAGCCTTTTTTTGCCAGTGTGCTCAATAAAGACTTTAACCTGTTGCGCCTGAAGGGACAGCTCGACATCAGACACGAACCAGGGTGTTTCAATACCTAGTATTTGAGAATAGAGTTTCTTGTCGCGCATTGATGCATCTTTGCATTGAGTGTTTTAGATTATACTAAACCGCCCACTTAAAGAAGGGAAAAGCCTTAGGTCTTTATCGTAGATTGTGGGCAAGCCTTTGATGCTAGGCCGGAACTCGATCCACCGACCGTTGTGTTCATAGCGCCGTGGCTCACGATCAGGCTTCTTTGACAGCGAGTAGAAAGGGTGTTCCATCAAGGCCAGATCATCCTTCAGGATGACGTCAGTGATGTCACATACGAACAAGTCGCCTTGTGCATGTAGGATCGGTTTCAGGTCAGTATTCATCTTCGTTACTTCGCCGCGTGTAAGTGTTCGGGAAACACCCCCCACCGCCAAAAACCGTCATTTTTACGCTATATTTCAAATATTTATGGATTTTTCAGATCCAACGATCACCTTCCGGGGTGATCATCCGTAGACGGACGGCCTAGATGACGGCAGCGTGGAGCGCGCTTGGGCGCGAACGGTATCTTGAATTGAGCGCATGGGGTGATCTGCCGGGTGATGCCGAGCGGGTCTTGGGTGCGAGTGAGTTCGTCTATAGAAACTGTAAAGCCGACTGCGCTTTATCGGAGCGGCTATTGGCTGGCGATTTTCTCACTCGATCGCTAGAGGTTGGTGAAATAGTCGAACTGGTGCAGGCGCAAGCGCAAGCGGCGGGTGATGAAGCGGACCTAATGCGGCGGCTTCGGCGGTTGCGCAAACTGCATATGGTGCGCATCGCGTGGCGCGACATAGGTGCGCTGGCGCCGTTTTCGTCCGTGGTGCAGGAAACCACTTGGCTGGCCGATGTCATCATCGACGCCGCGTTAGCCCGGCTCTACGAGTGGGCCACCGCAAGCCGCGGAACCCCGTGTGATGCACACGGCAACCCGCAACATTTAATCGTGTTGGCATTGGGTAAATTGGGTGCGCGCGAACTCAACTTCTCATCCGACATAGATTTGATTTTCGCATTTGCGGAGCATGGACAAACGCGGGGTGCTGGCCGTAGCGAAAGCAATGACGAATTTTTCGAGCGTTTGGCGCGCCGTTTAATCCGAGTGCTGGATCACACTGATCGTGATGGATATGTATACAGAGTCGATATGCGCCTTCGGCCCTTCGGCGATAGCGGTCCGTTGGTGACCAGCGTCGCCGCCGTCGAAGACTACTATCAAACCCATGGGCGTGATTGGGAACGCTACGCACTCATCCGCGCACGCGTGGTGGCCGGTGATCGTACGGCCGGTGAGCAGTTGCTGCACACTTTGCAGCCATTTATCTACCGCCGCTATCTAGACTTTGGCGCGCTGGAATCGATGCGCGAGATGAAAGCGCTCATCAATACCGAAGTGAAGCGCCATGAACTCGAACACAACGTCAAGCTAGGTCCGGGCGGCATTCGCGAAATAGAGTTCATTACTCAAGCATTTCAGTTAATCCGCGGTGGGCGCTACACGCAACTGCGTAGCGGCGAGGTGTTGAGTGTTCTGCCCCGCCTCATAGCCCTCAACTTGCTGACCGAGGGGGCCTCGTGTCAATTGGAAGAGGCGTACCGGTTTTTGCGCACCCTGGAGCACCGGCTACAGCAAGTCGATGATCACCAAGTGCACGTGTTACCCGAGCATGCGCAAGCGAGAGAGCGCATCGCTTTTGCTATGGGTTTGCACGGTTGGCCAGCACTGCAGATAGAGCTTGACCGGCACCGCGGCCACGTGCGCGAACATTTCGACCAGGTCTTCGGACCGATCGAAGAACAAGCGGATGCCCCCGCTGATCCTTTGCTTGCGTTGCTGCATCTGGGTACGGGCGAGGAATCTGCGGCATTGCTTGCCGCGGCGGGTTTTGCCGTGGAGCAGATACCCGAAGCCTTGAAGACAGTGCGGGCAGTGATCAGCGATTCGCGCATCCGCCACCTGCCAGAGCGGGGACGCCATCGGCTCGAGCGTTTGTTCCCCGATCTGGTGCGGGCTGCGGCCCGCGCCGGCAACGGTGTGGTCACACTAGAGCGGGTGTGTGAAGTGGTAGCCACCGTCGCCCAACGCAGTGCCTACCTATCGTTGTTGTGCGAGCGGCCTCTCGCTTTGTCTCAATTGGTTAGGCTCTGCGCTAGCAGCGCGCTTATCGCCAGCCATATCCGGCATTATCCGTCTGTGTTGGATGAGTTGTTGGATCCGCGCACGCTGTATGCGCCGTTGTCGAAGAGCGCGCTCGCGCTTGAATTCAAGCACTGCTTGGAACTCTGTGACCCTGGCGATCTCGATGATGAGATGGAGACCTTGCGCCGCGAAAAGCAGACCAACGTCCTGCGGGTAGCAGCGGCGGATCTCATTGGCGCACTGGCGCTGATGAAGGTCAGTGATCATCTGACCGAAATCGCCGAAGTGTGCGTGGAACAGGCTCTGCGCATTGCCTGGCGTGATCTGAGCGCGCGTCACGGTGTGCCTTATTGCACGGTTGAGGGCCACCGCAGGGCGGCGCGCTTCGCAGTTATCGGTTATGGCAAGCTCGGTGGCGAGGAACTCGGATACGGCTCCGATCTGGACCTTGTTTATCTGCACGACAGTGAAGGCATTCAGCAACAAACCGATGGCGCTAAGGCGGTTGATAATGGGCTTTTCTTCGCGCGTTTGGCACAACGGCTGGGGCATATCCTGGGCACCCGCACCAGCACCGGTGTGTTATACGAAGTGGATTTGCGCTTGCGTCCCGATGGAACGGCCGGATTATTGGTGCAAACTTTATCGGGATTTATTCAGTATCAGCACGAGCAAGCTTGGACTTGGGAGCACCAAGCGCTCATCCGCGCCCGCTTTATCTGTGGCCACCGCGAATTGGGCAGCGCCTTCGCCGGCGCGCGTACAGATGTGTTGCGTCGATGCCGCGAGTTAAGTGCCTTAAAAGATGACGTTCGCGAAATGCGCGGGCGCATGCGTGCGGAGCTTGGCGGTGGTGGTGGTAAGAGCCGGCTCGATCTCAAGCAGGATCCGGGCTGCATCGCCGATATTGAATTCATCGTTCAGTTTTTGACTTTGTCTCATGCCGGAGCCCTCGGTGATGCCTTACAGTTCACCGACAACATTCGCTTGTTGGAAGGGTTGGTCAACTGCGGTGTACTGCGCGCCGATCGGGCTGGCACATTAGCCGATGCCTATAGAGCCTACCGGGCGCGGGTACACGCACTAGCGCTACAGTCCGAGCCGGCGCTGGTGGATGCGCAAGAGTTTGCTGACGAGCGCGCTCAGGTGCGCCGCTTGTGGGCAGAACTCATGGAGTGAGCTGTTCTAAAGCTGCGCAGTTAGCATCGCGGGTTTCATTGCCGAACGATATGGGCCAGAACAAAGAACCGGCTACAATGCGGCCTAACCCGGCCGCGCAGACGATTGCGCGCGAGCAGAATGAAGACGGGACCAGCCCATGCCGACCGAGAGCACCATCAACCGCAGCGACTTGCGCCAAGCCAACGCTGATCGGCGCTATACCGTGACCGCTGCCGATCTACCCCTCGCCTGCCCCATGCCGGGCATGACGCTTTGGGATTCCCACCCGCGGGTGTATCTACCCATTGAGGAGCAGGGGGAATCGATCTGCCCGTACTGCGGCGCTCGTTTCACCTTGCAGCAAGACTGAGCCCCCCATCGCTCGGTCAGGGGGCACACGGCCCTGGATATCACATCATCGCAGCCGATGACTGCCACGCCCGCCGAGACCTACCGGCGTTTGCTGCGCCATGTATTGCCTTATAAAGGGCGCTTCGCACTCGCCATTGTTGGCATGGTGGTGTTGGCTCTCACGGAGCCAGCGGTGCCGGCGCTGCTACAGCCGCTTTTGGATGATAGCTTCGTTGCCAAGGATCCGAACTCCGTGACCCTGGTGGCAGCCCTGTTGGTGGCGGTTTTCGTGTTGCGTGGTTTGTCGGCTTATTTGAGTGCCCTCGGGTTGGCCTGGGTGGCGGGCCGTTTGGTGATGGACTTGCGCACGCAGATGTTCGAGCGGCTGCTGACCGTACCCACCCGCTTCATTGACGCTCAGTCCGCCGGCAAGCTGATTTCCAAGGTGACCTATGACGCCACCCAGGTGATGGAGGCGGCCACTCACGTGGTAACTGTGCTTATCAAAGATTCCCTGGCGGTGGCCGGACTGCTCGCCTGGATGGCCTGGATCAACCTCGAACTGACTCTGATCGCCATCGTCACAGCACCTTGTGTGGCGCTTATTGTTCGGCACTTCTCAAGACGTCTTCGTAACATGAGCCGTGGTCTTCAAGATAGTATGGGCGATATGACCCATGTGTTGAACGAGGTTATCGAAGGACAAGGGGTAGTGCGGGTATTCGGTGGTCAGCCGTACGAGCGCCGGCGCTTTCGCCAGGTGGCGAATGCGGGCCGTTTATTCCACCTGAAATTCATCTCCGCTGGCGCTGCTACCGGCCCAATTGCTCAATTGATAGTGGCTTTTGCGCTGGCCGCCGTGATCATGGTGGCCGCCCAACAAGCTGTCGATGAGACCATCACCATCGGTGGTTTTGCCAGTTTTTTCACCGCCATGGCGATGGTGTTCTCACCTCTTCGCCGCCTGACCCATGTGAACTCGCGTCTCCAGCGCGGCGTGGCGGCGGCTGATAGTGTATTCACGCTGATCGACGAAGCGGTGGAACGCGATAGCGGTACGGTGCGAGCCCGGTCCATCGCTGGTCATGTGGAATTCAAAGGGGTCAACTTCGCTTATCCGCACAGCGATTCACTGGCACTAGAGGATGTGGATCTGGTGATTGCGCCGGGCGAGACAGTGGCGCTGGTCGGCCCCTCCGGTAGCGGCAAAACTACGTTGACCCATCTGCTGCCCCGCTTCTATGAGGTGGACGAAGGGCGGGTGCTGCTCGATGGGGTGGATCTGCGTGACTACACCCTCGCTTCACTACGCGAACAGGTGGCTTTGGTCAGCCAAGACATCGTATTGTTCAACGACACGGTGGCGGCCAATATCGCTTACGGTCCCATGGCCAGTGCCTCTAGAAATGCCGTTGAAGCGGCGGCTGAACAGGCCAACGCCATGGACTTCATTCGCAACTTGCCCGATGGGTTCGATACGGATATAGGTGAAAACGGTGTGCGCTTGTCCGGTGGGCAACGCCAACGGCTTGCCATCGCGCGTGCGTTCTTGAAACAAGCCCCGGTGCTTATCATGGATGAGGCGACCTCGGCGCTCGACAACCGATCGGAACGCCGGGTGCAAGAAGCCTTGGACGCGCTTCGCGCTGGGCGCACCACCCTTATCGTTGCCCACCGTCTTACCACCGTGGAGCGGGCCGATCGCATCGTGGTGATGTCCGAGGGGCGGGTGGTGGAGCAGGGTAGTCATGCGGACTTGCTGGCGGGCAACAGCCTCTATGCGGGCCTTTACCGTTTTCAGTTCGCTCGTCAGGCGAACGGTTGACGCCAGGCCACCGGGTTGAAGAGCGCTGGTTTGAAGAGTGATAGGTTAAAAGCCACGGCCAATGAGGTAGAGGCCGGTGAGGTAGATATGGTCGTTTGGCGCTTCATTGACGGCAAGCCCGGCCACGATAACCAAAGCGCGGGACTGGTGGATGCGCTGCGCGAGCGCATAGCGGTTCATGCTTACGATATCACCCTTGAACGGCGCGGGTGGCGAGCTTATGCGCAGCGCAACAAAGGCGCGGTTTTGCCCAACCCTCACTTATTGATCGGCGCTGGTCATGGCACCCACCGTGCGCTGTTGCGGGCGCGCGCTGAACACGGCGCAAGAGCGGTGGTTTTGATGCGCCCTTCTTTGCATCAAAGCGCATTCGATCTATGTGTAATCCCGGAACATGATCGGCCGCGTACGAGCGCCCGAACACTCGTGACCCGGGGTGTATTGAACCGTGTACGTCCCCATACGCAAGCCCGATATGATCTCGAACACGGCGCTAAGGGCCTCATTTTGCTCGGCGGTCCCTCGAAACATTACGATTGGCTGGATGCGGAAATCGTTCGGCAAGTGACCCACATCATGACGGCGGAGCCGGCCTGTTCATGGACCCTATGCGACTCGAGGCGCACGCCCAAGGGCACGCTTGAGCGTTTGGCCGCGCAAGAACACACGGTGATCCACTGGCGTGACGTTGCCCCCGGCTGGCTTGCGCGGCAACTTCCGCGGGCAAGTCATATCTGGGTGAGCGAGGACAGTGTGTCCATGGTGTATGAAGCATTGACCGCCGCCGCCGCGGTCGGTCTTTTGAGTGTGCCACGCCGGCGGCGCGGGCGTGTGACGGACGGTATAGCGACGTTGATACGGCGCGGCGATGTGACACCCTATGCGGTATGGGCCAGTGGGACGGCGCTGAGTCCCGTGGCGCAGCCGCTGGCGGAGGCGGATCGGTGCGCCCAGTGGATCATGGACCACTGGTTTGCGGGGGCGCTTGAAGAGCATTGGGGTTAAGCGACATGCCTGCCGGCAAGCGCTTGACCGTTCTACAGTGTTTACCCGCGCTAGATGAAGGCGGCGTGGAACGGGGGACGCTGGAAATCGCCCGTGCCCTGGCGGTGGACGGGCACCGTTCACTGGTTATGTCGGCAGGCGGGCGGTTAGTGGCGCAGCTCGAAGACGAGGGCAGCTACCACCTCACCAGGGATATTGGCCGGAAGCATCCGTTGGTCCTTGCCCATGTGCGGCCACTTCGCCGGCTTCTCATGCAAGAGCGAGTAGACATCTTGCACGTGCGCTCGCGGTTACCCGCATGGATTGCGCGGCTCGCCTGGCGCCGCCTGGCCGCCGGGCACCGCCCGCACTTCGTGACCACCGTCCACGGCTTTTACTCGATAGGGCGTTACAGCGCGGTAATGACCAGTGGCGAGCGCGTGATCGCGGTGTCGGAGTCGATTCGTGATTACATTACCGACTGCTATCCCGCAGTGGACAAATCGCTCATTAAAGTAATTCACCGCGGCATTGACGATAACTATTACCGGCCCGATTTCGCACCTTGCGAGAAGTGGCTTCAAAGCTGGCATGAGCGCATGCCGATGTTGCGAGCACGCACCGTGCTCACACTAGCGGCGCGCCTCACACGCTTGAAAGGGCACGCGCAGTTCATTGATCTGATCAGCCGCTTATGCACCGCTGGCCGGCCGGTTCACGGCCTTATAGTCGGTGGCGAGGATCCGAGACGCAGCGCTTATGCCGGGGAAATACGGGCGATGGCCAAGGGCTTGCCCATTACTTTCCTCGGTTACCGCGCCGATCTGCGCGAAATCATGTCGGTGTCCGATTTCGTATTGTCGTTGTCCTCGCAGCCGGAGTCGTTTGGCCGCACGGTACTCGAGGCGCTCGCTCTAGGGACCCCCGCCATCGGCTATGATCACGGCGGCGTCGGTGAAATATTGCGGGCGATCTGGCCCCGCGGTGCCCTTCCCGTGGGCGATATCACCGCAGTCTATAACCGTGTGATGGAGTGCGTGGCGAGACCGCCTGAGATCCCGCGCAGCCACCCGTTTTCATTAAAATCCATGCAGGACAGCACGCTTGCCCTCTATCGATCACTTACGCTGCATGAACCGTCATATATGGCTCAGCCGGGCAAGTTCTGATGTCGATCCGGGTGCCGGCGCGGGACATAACAGTGGCACAGCAGCGGGCTTACGATCATTTACGGTTGGTGGAAAGTGCCATTAAAAGCATACCGGAGCACGTGATCGAACGCTGTGACCAATGGCTGGCGCTACTAGAGCACAAGCTGGACTGTGCTACCCGCGCCGCCGATCTGCGGCCATTGCTGCCGGCTCTCGGTCGAGTCGCTTCGCATCCCACCTTAAGCCGGCGCTTGCCCAGCGTGTTCAGCGGCTGGTCTGGGACACATTGACATGCGCATCAGCGACGAACTGCGTCCATTCCTTGAAGGCGCACGGTTTTCCAACGGTCTTGCGGTGCGCTTTGAGTTCGACGAAGCGGACTGTCAATTGCGATCGCGTATCGAGTGGCTAGAGGAACTGTGCCGGAATCATCAAGTGATCCACCTAGGTTGCGTCGATCATGATCTAGCCCAGGCGCAGCGAAAGCGCGGTCGCGGTAAGTGGTTGCACGCCCGCTTGCACGAGGCGGCCGCACGTTGTCTCGGCGTCGATATCGATGTAGAGGGTGTAAGCTTGCTCAAACAACGCTTTGGTTACGATGACTTGCTGGCGGCGAACGTGTTGTCCGATCCTTGCGCACCCATCTTCGAGCAGAGCTGGGATGATTTTCTGTTGGGTGAGGTGCTGGAGCACACCGGCGATCCGGTGGCGTTTCTGTCCCGTTTGAACGAGCGTTTTGGCCGTCAGATCAACCGTTTCATCATCACCGTGCCCAATGCCTTCGCGGCGGAGAACTTCAGCGCGGCTAAACGGGGCATCGAAGCCATCAATTCAGATCACCGCTTTTGGTTCACCCCATATACCCTGGCCAAAGTCTGCATAGACGCGGGACTCAACCCCGAGCGTTTGATCCTTTGCCGCAACGGTGTGGTGAAACGCCGGACCTGGTTTAAGAACTGGAAACTTTCCCGCCAGCCGCTGCTCCGAAACAACATCATCGTGCTCGCCGCGCCCGGGTAATACCTGGACGCCTTCAGGGCAACATTCCACGTCACCGCGCCGGACACTCGCCGCATCCTCAACCGGTATGAGCGCACGGCGATGACAGCATCGGCCCCGCTTGATTTGAGCGCGATTCATGTAGATATCTCCCGCTCCCGCGGGCTGCCCGCCGAGTTGTATGTAAGCGAAGCGTGGGCGCGTGAGGAGCGCGATAGACTATTGGCCCGGCACTGGACCGCCGTTATGCACGCGAGCCGTGTGGCGCCGCGCTCAGCCCAGCCGGTGGAATTGATGGGATTGCCTTTGTTAGTGGCGCGTGACGACGGCGGTGAACTGCGGGTGTTTCACAATGTATGCCGTCACCGTGGCCATAAACTGGTCGCCGCCGAGTGCCGTATCGAAGGGGTTATCCGCTGTCCGTACCACAGTTGGACCTATGCCCTGGACGGAACGCTTCGCGGTACGCCACACATCGGCGGACCCGGTGTGCATGAAGCCGATGGTTTCCATAAGTCGTCTTACGGATTAAAGGCGGTACGCACAGTCGAATGGCTGGGCGTAGTATTCGTCAACTTATCCGGTGACGCACCGCCATTCGATGAGTGCGTCGCGCCGCTCAAGGCGCGCTGGGAAGCTTTCGTTGGCACCGGCGGTTTTGACCAGTTGTCGGTGGCAGCAACCCATCCGCATATGCAGTTGGAAGTACAAGCCAACTGGAAACTGGCGGTGGAGAACTATTGCGAGTCCTATCATCTACCTTGGATCCATCCAGGTCTCAATAGCTATTCAAAACTTGAAGATCACTATCACATCATGGAAGGGGCGGTCGGCGCGGGCCAAGGCACACTGGCCTTCGACTTCGCCAGCCGCGAGGGCATTTCCTTGCCCCAGTTCGTCGCTTGGCCCGGCGATAAGCACTCGGTGGCGGAATATGTGGCGCTCTATCCGAATGTGTTGCTGGGCCTTCAAATGGATCATGTATTCACCATCATCTTACAACCGCTCAGTCATGACCGGACCATGGAGTGGGTTGAGCTGCTATACGTCGGTGATGGCGCCAGCGATCCCGCTTGCACCTTCGCCCGGGAGCGGACCCTGGAAGGTTGGCGCGAGGTGTTCGCCGAGGATGTAGATGCCGTAGAAGGTATGCAGGCTGGCCGTGCGTCGAGCGCTTTTGATGGCGGCGTGTTTTCACCGGTGATGGATAACCCCACCCATCATTTTCACCGGTGGGTAGCGGCGCGGATGTCTGATGAGAAATAATTTGTCATTTTCGGCCTGCTTTCGTTCTGTCTAATTGTGCTTGCCAAGCCTTCTCTAGCGTATCGTGGAAGTCTGGTACGCAGTCTTTAGCGGCTAAAGCTGTACACTCTTTCTCAGTGAACCACCTGACCTCGAAGTGTTTAGTGTGTTCAAACTCCTTGGTGACGGCCACCGAATTCTGTACTTGCGCTATATATACCAATCGCTATTGAAAGTGCGAATTTAGAATACTTGCATGAGCTAACTGATTATAATCAAAATAAGCTTATGAAAAATTATTTAACACCGAGCGAGCGCGATAAACTCATAAAATCTCATCGTAAAGAGAGAGATGGGCGTATTCGAGACCGAATAAAAGCGGTTTTAGCTTTTGATGAGGGTTATAGTTATTCAGAAATTTCCAGGATTTTGCTTTTAGATGATGAGACTATTAGACGCCATGTCGATGATTACTTTTCTAAAGCTAAGCTGAAGCCCGAAAACGGGGGCAGCAAAAGTGATTGAGACGAGAATGAAACAGCAAAGCTCGTTAAACACATAGAAGGAATGACTTATCCTTACTCAAGTTTCGGGGTTTAAACAGGATAAAAAATCGAATATAGGATGTTGATTTAGAAGAAAAAGGGCCTTGCGCGCGGTATAATATCAGCTTACATAACAAAACATTGATACCGCAGAAGACCCCCATGAATGGTGACACAAAAAATAACGCCCTTCCATCGTTAGTAGAAGAAGTTCTCACCGATCCCAAACACTGCCTTGATAATCTGTTTGCAGATACTTGGAATGTGCTGAAGTTTAACCGACTGATTAAAGCCGCGAACTTTACCAAGCGAAGCGGAATTGAGATAACACAGGCAGTATTTTTACTGTGAGTGTGGAAATGGCTCAAGGTCTCCTCGATTGCCCTGTTTTGCCGCAAAGCGTTGAGCTTATCCAGTGAAGCGAAAAAGGATGTGATGTACGACCTGTTAAAGCGCGAAGATATCGATTGGCGAGCGTTCAATTATCAGGTCGCCAAGGAAATCCACACCCGGCACAAAGTGAGCGATAGTGCATTGAATGTGTTCGTCCTGGATGATTCAATCAAAACTCGGCGGGGCAAAAAGATGGAGGGTGTTTCCCGTCACTTTGACCCCGTCAGCGGCAAACCTGTAATGGGTCAGCAGGTATTGACCTTGGGTCTGGCAACAGAAGAGGTGTTTATGCCATTGGATTGGCACCTGTTTATCAGCCAGAGCAAGGCGCAAGCTTTGAATCATCCGCACCAGGCGGGTAGTGTCGCGCAGGCTCGTTATGTTGAAACGAGTACGCACGATAAACTGTCAATGGCCCAGGCCATGATGGCGCGAGCGATAGCTAACGGTGTGCAGGCGCAGTCCTTGGTAGCGGATGCGTGGTTCGGTAGCAAACGCATGATTGATGTGGCCTTTTCGCTAGGCGTTTGCGCCCTCTTGCGGATGAACAAAGGCAAGCTCAAGTACCGAGCGGTGAGCGACAAGGGGAAGGAAATTGAGTTGGACGCGAGGGAGCTTTATGCCCAGGCGGTTAGGGGTCAATGGAGAAAAGTGCAAGGATGACCGTGGAAGACAGTATCGATGGAAGTGGAGTTGAATGTGTCGCAGGACACGAGAAGTGAACCCGATTGGAGGAAGGTGAAGTTGTTGTTTGTGCGCGGTGTGAAGGGGCCGGGTGAAGGGGACGTTGGCAAAAAGGACTGGGCGCTATTTGTGACGACAGATGTGGGTCTTAGCGTCAGTAAGATGCTAGAAATCTATGCGTTGCGATGGGGGATAGAGGTTTACTTCAAGGAAGCGAAGCAGCATCTAGGGTTTGTGACAGAGCAGACAAGGGCTTTTGTCTCGCACATCGCTTCTATCCATTTGTGTGCGATTCGTTATTTGATGTTGGTTCATGCCAAGTTGACGACTCAAGAACTTCGCATTAGCGATGCAAGAGTCACTATACAAGATCAGCTCAATAGAGTGAGTTTTTTCGAACAATTGTGGGCGTTATTTCGAATGCTAATAGGTGAAACTTTACACGATATAGAAAAAGATCTTGGCTGTTCAGTGGCGACAGTTATGCAGAGTATTGAAGACCGTGTTAACGAATTTCTTGTTCAAAGCCTGCAATTGGACCCATTTACATTACGCATGGAAGATGGATAGATATACCCATCACACTTCAAGATGCGAACATCGGTGCATTAATAATGTGAAACCTATCAGTGATTCTTTTTCTCAATAAAATCTTTCGTCTTCCAATGCGCTTGAAAAAATTCAAAGAGGCTTCCCGAAAATCTATAAACTTCTCATAGTACCGATTATAAGTAACCGCTTCATGCATCATTTTCCAAAGTCGCTCAATTGGATTTAAATTCGGTGAATAGGGCGGCAAATAGTGTAATTTAATGTTTGAGTCCTTGGCATAAGACTGAACGTCTTTGCTCTTATGATAAGCCGCATTATCCCAAATTACATGAATTTCTTTCTCTGGTGCATGCCGTTTGCGTAGAGATTTTAGAAAAGATTTAATGGTTTGCGCATTCACCCGCCAACTTCAGTGTGGATTATTGTGTGACCATCCAAAGATACAGCACCAATGAAATTCAATCGTGTTTGACGAGCCGTTGTGGCAATACTTTTTCGAGTGCCTCTTAAAATCCATCCACAGGCCAACCGCGTTTGATACTGCGGATGAAAACTGTCCGAGAAATAGATTAAACCCTTGTTTTTAGGGTCTTTCGAAAGATGTTCATAGTCTTTGACAAACGCTTTTTGCGCCTGTGCGTTTGCTTTCGCTGGCACTGCATGAGGCTTCTTATGGCAGAAATTATTGCGATGCAGCCATTTTGTCATGCCGCTTACACTGTAAACCTTACCAAAATTCAACTTCACATAAGTGCAAATGTCCTTAACATAAGGATAAGTCATTCCTTCTACGTGTTTAACGAGCTTTGCTGTTTCATTCTCGTCTAAATCACTTTTGCTGCCCCCGTTTTCGGGCTTCAGCTTAGCTTTAGAAAAATAATCATCGACATGGCGTCTAATAGTCTCATCATCTAAAAGCAAAATCCTAGACATTTCTGAATAACTATAACCCTCATCAAAAGCTAAAACAGCTTTTATTCGGTCTCGAATACGCCCATCTCTCTCTTTACGATGAGATTTTATGAGTTCATCGCGCTCGCTCGGTGTTAAATGATTGTTCATAAGCTTATTTTGACCATAATCAGCTAGCTAATGTAAGTATTCTATATTCGCATTTTCAATGGCGATGGGTATATATACAGGGCTGATTTAGGCTATAGTAATTTCAACTCCGAAACTTGAGTCATAATTACTCGATTAAGGGGAATCAGAATTACTTGTTCTGTAGCATAACGGGATGCATGAGCGGCTGGGACATTCGCGTAGCGAATGGGCCAGTCCGTCTCCATGCGCTTGTTATGCTTACCCTTTTAGGGCGCTAAGTACGAGCTGCGGTTCTTTGGCGACAAGATTTAGAAGCACTCTGGCTGGCCCATGCGGTTGCCGATTGCCTTGTTCCCAATGCCGTAATGTACCCAAGCTAATACCAAACGAAGCAGCGAATTCACGCTGGGACATGCCGACTTTGCTACGGATAGCTTTTACATCGACTGCTGATACTTTATGAACAATAATGCCTTCGGAATTGCCTTTCGCATGGGCAATTGCTTCGTTTAGGCCCGCCTTGATATTGTTGAATGCGTTACTCATTATTTCAACCTCCATGCTTGCAGGAGCAGTTTGGTTAGTTTGGCCAAGTCGTTTCGTTCGGACTGGGACAGATTGTCTTTTTCGCCTTTGGCGAAAACAGTAAGCAAATAAAGCGGAATTCTTTCATCGTGGTAGTAATAGACCACACGAACGCCGCCACTTTTGCCGGAGCCCTGGCGGCCCCACCGGAGTTTGCGAATGCCGCCAGTGCCCTGGATGAGGACGCCAGCTTTTGGAAACCCTGCCAAATAGCTGATTAGCGCTTGTCGCTCTGATTCAGTGAGGAGACGCTCAATCTTGCTGACGAATCCAGGTAACTATGCGACTGTTTGCATTCGGCGATAGTACGCCAATGGAATACTTTCGTCTAGTGCGGACGTAACGTTCCTAGATGAACATAACGCCACGCTTCAACCGCCGCCGCAACGGCCCCCGGCCGCGGAGGGTACCAAACCGCGCAGCGGGTTGGCGGTCGGTTGCAAACGCTTGTTAGGAGATGATTTTGTCATATTCGGAATGTGTGCCAATCCAGAACCAGTTGATACCATCTTCAACATCCACACCGAGGGCGCGATAGTGATCTTCAACCCGAACCGACCACAATTCCCCGACTCTTTTGAAATGAAGCGAAGGGTGGCGAGGATTGGCTTCAAGCAGTGAGTAATTCTTGTCTGCAAGGCGCCGGACTGATTCCGGCAATGCTTGATAGGTCGTCCAAAACTTCGACGACGATAATGCTTCAAAGCTCTCTGGCCTTCCCCGCCTCGTAGTCCGCCTTTGCCTCGGATATCGGCTTATCGAGTTTCCCGGATTTCAAATCCTGCTCGATCTTGGCATCCCATAGCCTCCAATCGAAGGCGATAAACCACTCGCGAAACTTTTCGAGATCTCTGGGTGATAGGCTTTCGATGTTCTGTTCAATTGGTTCAAGCTCATTCATCTACCAACTCCTCAATCGCAATGACGACATTGTACGCGGGTGGTCTCTTGTCTCCTAACGTGTGAGCTAACGGGCGCCAGCACCGTCGCTGCTGAAACTCACGGAGAGTAAAGGCGTCCCATTGAGCGACATGTTGGACGAAGCCGCTACGCGGCAGCTTGAAGCCATTGGCTTTTACTCATGGTTTAGATGAAGCGGAGACTTCCCCGTGCCCGCAATTCGGCGTGTGTCATTGGGAACCCGCCTCAGGCAAGCACACGAGAAGTCCGGCTTTGAGGCGTTATACCAGAAACGCCTACGCGCCCTAAAACTCAAAGGCCATGCCCGTAAAACCATTGCGGGCTATGCCACAGGCGTGCGCCGCCTGGGCGAACACCTCAAGCGCTGCCCGGGCGATGTCACCAAGGCAGAAGCTCGACCCCCCTGTCGACTGCCTGCTCCAAACGCCTGCCTGGGCCCCCATGAAGATTGACCGTCACGGTATTCGCTTTCTCTACGCAGAAGTCCTCGCTCAATCATGGCCCGGGCTCGATTTCGCTAAGGCGCCCAAGACCCAGCGCCTACCCGATAGCCTGACGCCAAATGAGCGTGCCCACATTCTCCACATCACTCGCCGCTTTGACCTTCAGTGCTTGGGGTTCGTCACGGATACGTTGGGTCTGCGCCTAGGTGACACACGGCGCCTTGAGTGCGCCGACATCGACCGTGAGCGCGGGCAGGTACCTATCCGCCCCCCCAAGGGCCATCAAGCTCGCTTTGTGCTTTTGCCGTCAATGACGTTGCCGGTTCTGCGCAAGCTGTGGTGCCCTCATCGCCATCCACGAGGGGTGTTCCCTCGCCGTGACGGGGCCTCGGCCCCCGGCTCATTGGACCGCGCCAACGGGCAAAAGGGCTTTCAGCAGGCCGTTGCTGATGCACGGGTCCTAACACGCGTCTCGATTCATTCCCTTCGTCATAGCGACGCCCCACCTATGTTGGAGGCGGGACTCACACTCAGTGCTATTGAGCATCAACGGGGGCACGCCTGTCCTAAGACCACCGCTCGCTATGTGCCTATGACCGAGAAAAGCGCGGGCGATGCCCAGGCAATGCCGGAGGCCCTGGTTGGCCAGTTTGCATCAACCTTGCGCACCCTATGGGCTGAGGCGGGCTCGGCATCAATGCCTCACCTCGATTGGCTGAGTTGGTGCGCAACTACGGTTTGCTTCATGGCAACGCCAAGCCATTATGGCGGCTCGTGCAGTGGGTACTGCACATCGCGCCGGCGCCGGTGTCACCCAAAACGGCTAGACCTTTTCACTGCCCGCACTGCGGTTCTCCCATGCGAGGTGGGTCGTTCATACCAAACAGGGCGTTTATCTCGCCACTCGGACCGCCACTACCGGGGGGGTGGAGTCACGGCATGGCTGCCTGAAACGCTAGCCTTGCGGCGCCGGCGATGGTATTGCGCCGCCACACTCACTATAGGGAGGGTGGGTCTTGGGCTATGGCATCCTCCAAGTTTGGCCCGGCTGGCTCAGGCTACCGCTCGGCTTCAACAAAGCCCGAATTCCGCCAAACCCCGCCTGCCGCCGAACACCTCGAACTAATTGCCATACACTAAGGCTGCCCTAACCCCGGGCTTGTCCAACACCGGAGCAGGTCGCGGCTACGCGCGACCTAGCCTTATTTGTTAGGCAGCGTTCTTGCTTCCTACACTCCGCCATTACAGTACTAGAGCGGATGCGCACTCATAGCGCAAAACGTTCGTCCAACGCTCTAGCTGTCCATGCGGCGATTCTCATGACCTTTTCATGTCGATCGGCGTGCAGCCTTTCAAGCTCATACATTGGGGAGTTTTTGCTATCCTCTCGAAAGGCTAGGAGGTCGTCGGTTCTCAAATCTCGCGTGACCGTACGTATCGCCTGCAATTGAAGCCGGTAGCCTTGTATGGTCTTCGCTGGATCACGTTTCTGCGGCATTGCCGTGTTCTCCACCGCCAGTAACCTTGCCTTCAACTCTAGGTGGCCAGGTATTGCACCAGCGTCCGTCACCCATACGAACACATCCGAGTCAAGGTCTGTGTCTCCTAGATTTTTGGTAGATTTTGTTTTGGCGACTGATACGTGGAACTGCTTGCCGGTGCCGGGCAGCGCGATCGGTCTCGTTTTTAGCAGAAGCGACACAGTTCAATCCTCCAAACCGCCAGCCGGCTTGCGGATTCGTTCAACGGTATGTAGCACATCGCAACCCAGAACTGAATGTAAAAAAGGCATTACAAGCGCATTTTTGGTGGCCTCTTCAGTAGCCAAATTGTCAGAAATGATTGCCAATTTCTTTGACAGTGATTGCAAACGTTCAATAAAGCCCATAGGTTTAAACCTCGCTATAGGGCACCTCTAAAAATGCACTTTTTCCGCGATTGCGGCGTCAGATCCGTGTTCGAATCCTCATGTATGACCTATCACTGCTGTCCCATAGAGCATACTAACCCTTTGAAATTTCTGGAAAAACTGTTTTCATGTCTCAAACACGATGACATAGTCAATTTTTTATGTAAATCAATAGGTTATACGCTGTGTTTAACTATTTTGTGGGACAGCAATGATGACCCATACACTGCAGTTCTGCGCGCGGTGCTTCCTTGCACTCACGAAAAAATGACTATTTTAGAGGTGCCCTACAGTCCTTGATAAAATAGCCGCGATAACCGAGCAACCAAGCGCCAGTAAGTTGTTCGCCAGTAAGTTGTTCGCCAGTAAGTTGTTCGCCAGTAAGTTGTTCGGGTTAGGGGGGTAAGAACTGGCGTTCCGAGATGGTGTCTGGGATCAAGGTGAGGGTGTTGGCCGTCTCGGTGAACCGATCCATATCCACATGCAACGCCACCGCCGCCGGACAGGTAGTGGTAAATCGACTAGGAATGACTTTGGCCAGGGTGGGCTTTAAGGCAAAAGAGGTGCCATCTTGGATATGGATTGCGGAGAAACGTACAAATGGGCTGTGTGGAGCGAAGTGCAGTGCAGCGAGTGTGCTCGGAGCGGGCGCTTATCGTGTCTCTCGCCATCGCGTTCTTGATAGGCCGGCAACAACTTTTGCCTGCTGATGAGTTTATGGCATCTGCGCCAAGGATTGACGAGTAAAAGCGTTTCCGGTTGGGAAGGCGAGTGGGATCTATATATTGCGGGCGGCAACGCGTTGGCGGAAAGGCGTGGGAGTCGAACCCACCAGGGACTGGCTTCCAGCCCCTCAGCGGTTTTGAAGACCGTGCGACACACCGGTGCCGATGCCCTTCCTCGAAGAGCCGCGAAGCTTAGCCCGAAAAGCATAGCCGTAACGGTCCACCCGGTCCATGCTTATGGCAGCGCCGCGCGCTGCGCACTATTCACTCCAATGCTTGGCGATGACCGCCTGTGCGGGTTGTTGCAGCCGCCGGATGTTGCCGATGCGGCGGGTAAGGCCTACCCGGTCGAAGTATTCCAGCAATTCGATGGTGGCGTTGCGGCCGATGCCGGAGACGTCGCGGAAGGCGGCCGCAGTGAAGCCTTCCGTGCTGTGTTGGTTGGCCAGTTGTTCGGCCATGTGAGCCAGTTCGCGCAGTCTTGGCAAAGTGAAGAAGCGGTTGGCATTGACGTGGGCGAGGATGCCGGCGCCGACGGCGCGCTCAGCCATGGCGCGCAGCCGCATGGGATCCAGGCTTAAGGACTTGGCCAAGTCCGGCAGGGTGGGGGGTTTGTCCGTGGCCCGCTCCAGATAGGGTCTTATCTTGTTCCACAAGGCTTGGTCGGCGGGTGGCAGTTGGGCGCGGTGGCCCGGGCGGGTTAATAGCGGTCCTTGTACGGTGATCTGGTTGCTGGCGCGCAAGGCCGCGATGGCCGCTTCCAATAGTGCCGGCGACACTCGCATGGGCAATGCTCTGCGTAACCGTTCCCGCTCGATGCCGGTCCGCTCGGGGTGCTTGTCCAGCCATTGGCCGATGCTGTTCACCACGGCTTTGCGTATATTGGCCCAATGATCCGCGTCCATGATCAAGCGCTTGTACGCCGAGCCGAGGACGTCTAGCCCGCTTTCCTCTAGCGTCCTGGCGACAGCTTCCGGTGGCAGGTTCCAGCCGCGGGCATAGGGGTCTAGTTCGACGCCGGAGGGTTGTATGGCGGTTAGGCGGGTGAGGGCGTTGGCCGGCTGACTCGGTATCACCGCGCGCAGGTAGCCGATGCGTTGTGAGTGGGAGCGGCCCCGCGCGGGGGGTAGTGGGTCCAACACGTGACCGCCACCCAAGGTGCGTTGCGCCGATTGGTCGCGCACGATGAAACGGTCGCCCACCCAGGCGGCGGCAGGCCGGTCCAGCATGAGGCGTACGAGCTTTTGCTCGCCCGGTTCGATGGTTTCGCCTTCCAGGGTGGCGATGCGGGCGGTGAGGTCTTGCGTGCCCAGGTGTACGTGTACCGGGGTCCAATGGCGCAGCGCTCTGGTCTCGTTGGGCAATACCCGCAGCTTGGTATCCAGGCGCTGGGTCGGTGCATGGGCTGGTTCGGCCACTGCCCATTGTCCCCGTTTGACCCTCTCGCGCCGCACGCTCTGGCCAGCTAGGTTCAATGCGCAGCGCTCGCCCGGACCCGCTGCGCTGGCCATCCGGTCGTCCGCATGTAAACCACGCACACGCACCTCGCCACCGTTTGGTGAAATGATCAGCCGATCATCGACGCTGACGTGACCGGAAAAGACGTGACCCGTTACCACTAAGCCGGCACCGGGGACGGTGAAGGCGCGGTCGATGGCGAGGCGAAAGTTGTTGTCTGCTTGCCCGGCGCGCAGCACTTTGCCAAAGGCTCTGACTTTGGCCGTGAGCGCCTCGATGCCTTCGCCAGTGGGCGCACACACTGGCTCGATGTGGGCGTCGGCTAACGAGGTGCCGGCCAGCATGACCTTGATGTCATCTGTAGCTTGTTCGATACGGGCGGCATTGACCCGGTCGATTTTGGTGAGGGCGACGATGCCACGCTCGACCCCGAGCAAGTCCAGGATATCCAGGTGTTCGCGTGTTTGTGGCATGGGGCCGTCATCGGCGGCCACCACTAACAATGCGCAATCCACGGCGATGACGCCTGCCAGCATGTTGCGGATGAACCGCTCGTGGCCGGGCACGTCCACTAGCCCCAGCACTTCGCCGTCGCCAAAGTCGCGGTAAGCGAAGCCTAGATCGATGCTCATGCCGCGCTGTTTTTCTTCCGGCAAGCGGTCGCTGTTGACGCCCGTCAGGGCCTGCACTAACAGCGTTTTACCATGGTCGATGTGGCCGGCGGTGGCGATGATCATGGTTTTGTTTCCTCCGCATAAGCCGCGGCGAGTTCGTTGAGGGTGGTTAGGAACGGGCCATCGTCAGCGCTGAGACCGCGTATGTCCAACAGCAGTGCGCCGTCGTGGAGGCGGCTGATGATGGGCGTTGAAAGTTTGCGCATGACCGCCTCCAGGCGGGAAATGCGCCCACCGCCTTCGCCCAATGTGTCGCGGATGGCGATCGCCCGGCTGGGTAAATCGCGTCCGGGCAGTGCGCCGCTGCCCGGTTGCGCTTGCGTCGCGATCACCGCTGCTTCGAAACCGCCGGGTAACAAGGGGACGATGGCTTGTTGCAGCCGTATGGCATGAGCTTGTATGTCATCCAAGGGCCGTAGCATGGCGGCCAGGGTAGGCAAGTGCTGTTTTAGCGATTCGGTATGTCTATACAGTTTCAAGGTTTCACTGAGGGCGGCGATGCGCAGCTTGTCTACGCGCAAGGCGCGGCGCAATGGATTGCGTTTGATTTGATCGATAAGTTCGCCGCTGCCCACGATGAGGCCGGTTTGCGGGCCGCCTAGCAGTTTGTCGCCGCTGAAGGTGACTAGGTCGGCGCCGGCGGCCAGTGCGTCTTGTACGGTAGGTTCGTACGGTAATCCGTGCTCGCGTAGGTCCAATAGGGTGCCGCTGCCCAGATCCACCACTAGCGCCAGGCCGTGGTTATGGGCGATGCGCGCCAGCGTGCCCGTGGGCACACGTGCCGTGAAGCCTTCGATGACGTAGTTGCTGGTGTGTACTTCCATCAACACGCCGGTTTGTATGCTGATGGCGTTCTCGAAATCATGTGGATGGGTGCGGTTGGTGGTGCCCACTTCGCGTAGCCGTGCCCCCGAGCGGGCCATGATGTCGGGGAGGCGGAAGGCATCACCTATCTCCACCAATTCGCCTCTGGATACTGGCACTTCTTTGCCTAGAGCAAGCGTATTTAGCACGAGGAGCACGGCGGCGGCGTTGTTGTTGACCACGGTGGCCGCTTGCGCCCCGGTGAGTTCACACACCAGATCGTGTACGTGCGCATCGCGGTCGCCACGCTTGCCGGTGCTTATGTCGTACTCGAGGTTGGTGGCACGGGTGGCTGCCCCGGTCAGGGCTTTGAGCGCGGCCTCGGGCAAGATGGCTCGGCCTAGATTGGTATGCACTAAGGTGCCGGTGCAATTCCAGACCACGCGAAGACCGGTTGTATCGGAAGCGTTGAGGGTCTTGGCCACTTTTTCGGCCACCATGACCGCAGTTACGTCTTGGGCCGGGCTATCGCCGCCTTCGCGCAGGGCCTGGCGAATACCGTCTAATTGTTGGCGGATGGCGGTGATGACACGGCTACGGCTGGTTTGCGTCAGGACCAGCGCTAATGCGGGTTGGCTGAGAACGCGGTCTACTGACGGCAATTGCCGTAGAGCGTGATTCACTTTGGCGGTTCCGGGTGGAGTTGACTTCTGCGTTCGAATGATAAGCTCTTTGCCATGAATATCATCTGGATCCGCCGCCTGATGCGGCGCCGGCGGCGGCGGCGTTGGAGCCATGTGGTGGAGCAACGCTTGGGTCAGTCGCTGGCTCGCACTGCTGTATATCTAGCGCTTATTTTCGCCGCCCATACGGTGGCGATGATGACGCTGGAGGGGATGGCGCCCGGTGATGCGCTGTGGCTGACGTTGACCACGGCGACTACTGTCGGTTATGGCGACATATCCGCCGCCACGGCGCTTGGCCGCACCGCGACGGTGGTGTTGCTCTACGCCGGCGGCATTTTCGTGGTGGCGAAGATAGCGGGCGATTACTTCGACTATCGTAACGAGCGGCGTATGCGTATGGCGCGCGGTGAATGGGAATGGGACATGGACAATCACATCGTCATCATCAATATCCCCGATGAAGATCCGGAGCACTATCTGCGGGTGCTGATCGGCCAGTTCCGCGCGGCTAAGGTGTACCAGGATGCGCCCATTCAGATTTTGACGCCGGATTTTGCGGATGGCTTTCCAGCCAGGATGTCGGAGCTTGCCGAGGTGGTGCATTACCATGCGCACGGCACCGAGGATGAGGCGTTGCGGGCGGTTAACGTGGAGCGCGCCCGGGCGGTGGTGGTGTTGTCACGCTCGGATTATGACCACAGTTGCGACAGCGTGACTTTCGATATTCTCCACCGGCTGAGGAGCGCGGGCGTGGCGGCGCCGGTGTTGGCAGAATGTGTGCGCGATACTAACCGGGCGCGTCTGCGCAGGGCCGGCGCGGACATTGTCATCCGCCCCAACCGCGCCTATCCGGGCATGGTGGTGCGTGGTTTTGTGGCGCCAGGCTCGGAGCAGTTAATGGAGGAGCTGTTCACCTCCGAGGGCGGCGAGTACCGCCGGCTGGCGGTGGATATCGACTGTAAGCCCTGGGCGCAGGTGGTGATTGCGCTTATCGAAAACGACTTCGGTGTTGCCGTGGCCTACGAGGACCGGACGGGCAACGTGCATGCCAGCCCCGCCGCTGCCCATGCGGTCAACGCGCAAGCGCTGTTCGTCATGGTGGATACACAGGCGCAGACCGATGAGGAGGCCGTGAACGAAGTGCTGGCGAACTTGTGAGGAGCGTTATTGCTGGCGCTGCGGTTGCGCCGTGGGGACAGGGTCGGCGGCATCGTTAGCGCGGTAGACGAAGTGCTGATAGATGGCGATGAGTTCACTGGGCGAGAAGTCCACGATGATGAGCTGTTGGCCCGGCAAGATCAGATCGGCATCGGTGCTCATGCGCCCTTGTTTGAAGTTGTAGATGGTGGTGGCGGCGGCTTTGCGGTGAATGAGGCGGCCTAGAAAAGAACTGGAGGAGTCAGCGCGCAATTCATCGGCGTCGCCTGGGATGGCGACTTGATAGGTGTTGATGTGCGTGCCCCGTTGCAGCGCCATGCCTCGGGCGAAGTTATCTATCAACCCGGAGTGGATGATGCCCCAAATGCCTTGAACATCGCTGGCTTTAACGGTGCGTATGTAGAACACGGAATCGCCACTCGCTCTGTTGTGCAAGCCTAGCAATTCTTCCACCGTTGTTTCATCGAACTCAACCACGTGCGGCAATATCTCGAATCGCGTGCCAGGGGCGGCATCGGTTTGGGCGCGCAGCTTCTCCAGGGTGGTCACGTCGTATTGGGGCAGCTTGCTCAGGACTTCGAGCTTGGCGGACGGCTCCAAGCGGTGGTGCTGCAACGCTTTGCCGAGGGTCATGCGGGTGATGCGTTGGCCTTGCTTGACCTCTATGGGTGTGCCCAAGTCACCGTCGAAGCGGGCCAGCAAACGGGTTGGATCGAGCGGCTCTAGGCGCTCTGTCACCCGGACCACGGTGATGGGGGTGTGGAGGTCCAAATCTGGCGAGCGTAGCAATTCCTCGGCCGTGCCGCTGCGCCGCGGTCCAAGCGCGGATAACCCGGTACTTGAGAGCTGCAGCCGTTGTTCAGGCCGCACGAAATGATCGGCCTTATCTGTCTCTATGGGGTGGATTAAGGCGGCGGCGATGTGGTCCACGAACGCTCTCGCCTGTTTCGTCAGCTTCGGTGCCAACCCCGGTGTCAAACCAGAACCAGGTGGCGCCTGGGTGAGGGCGGTGGGCAGTTTGATGGCAGCGGCGCTGATGTTTGCGGGCAAGGTTATGGGTTGCAAGCTGCCTAGTTGCGTATCGGGGAGGGGCGGTGGGACAGGCGCCAGGATAGACGGTTTAGCTACTTTAGGCTCGGGTGATTGATGCACAGGTGATGTTGGTTTAGGCGGCTTGTCCTCGGCTAGCTCGGGCTGAAGCTGTTTGGGCGCGTCGTTTACCGGCGCAGCGGCGGCGGAGACGGCTAGCTGGATGGCCGGGCTGTCGCCAGATGAGATGCGTGGGTTAGGCGGCTTGTTCTCGGCTGGCTCAGGCTGAGGCCGTTTGGGCGCGTCGCTTACCGGCGCCGGCGCTGCGCCGGCGCCGGCGGAGACGGCTAGCTGGGTGGCCGGGCCGTCGCCAGATGAGATGTGTGGGTTAGGCGGCTTGTTCTCGGCTGGCTCAGGCTGAGGCCGTTTGGGCGCGCCGTTTACCGGCGCCGGCGCAGCAGCGGTGGAGACGGCTAGCTGGATGGCCGGGCCGTCGCCAGATGAGATGTGTGGGTTGGGCGCGGGTGCGTGAGGGGGGCGAGCTGGTTTAGGTGTGGTTACCGCAGGTTCTTTGACGGCAACGTCGGGTGCTGTTAGCGGAGTTGATGCTTTGGCCGGTTTTGAGGCCGATCGCGCAGGGGGGACTGCTTCAGCTTGTGCCGCTCGAGTGGGCATCGGTTGAGAGAGGGCTTTTGGCGCGCGAGCCGCAGCGGCCATGATCGGAGCCACTGGTGGCTGCAATGGACGTCTCGCCGGCGCGTGTTGCCGCGATATTTCGATAGCGCGGGGATCGGGGACCGGAATGTTGGAGGAGGCGGGTGTGTTATCAGTTATTTTATCGGTTACCGTTTGCGCGCCTTCATCGGCACTCCACAACCACGCCACGCCAGCCGCCATCACTACCACGCCAAGTGTGACGAACCGTTTGCGCATCGAAACCTCCAGCGCCGCCCGCCGTTCCAACTGGGCCTACTTTACCTTAAAGGCGCTACCCCGCAGATGAGTTTTGCGGCTCTACCTGGCCACCGTGGCGCTGAGCGCAGTACGCTGGTGGTTATTGTCATCGTCATCCACATCGAACAATTCCGTGAGCTGGTCCATCATAGTGCCGCCTAGTTGCTCCGCGTCCACCAACGTTACCGCCCGGTTGTAGTAGCGGGTGACGTCGTGGCCGATGCCGATGGCCACAAGCTGTACGGGACTACGGTTTTCGATGTAGTCGATGACATCACGCAGGTGCCGCTCCAGGTAATTGCCGGCGTTGACGGACAACGTGGAGTCGTCCACTGGGGCGCCGTCGCTGATGACCATGAGAATGCGCCGCTGTTCGGGTCTGCCCAACAGCCGTTCATGGGCCCAAAGTAGGGCCTCGCCATCGATGTTCTCTTTCAAGATGCCCTCGCGCAGCATCAGTCCTAGACTGCGCCTGGCCCGCCGCCAGGGCGCATCCGCGCTCTTGTAAACGATGTGCCGCAGATCATTGAGGCGCCCGGCGTTAGCCGGTTTGCCACTGGTCAGCCAGCGCTCGCGCGATAGACCGCCTTTCCAGGCGCGGGTGGTAAAGCCGAGGATTTCCACTTTGACGCCGCAACGCTCGAGGGTGCGGGCCAATACATCGGCACTGATGGCGGCTACGGTGATGGGCCGCCCGCGCATGGACCCTGAGTTGTCGATGAGCAGCGATACCACCGTATCGCGAAAGGGCGCTTGTTTTTCCCACTTGTACGACAGTGGCTGGGTCGGGTTGGCCACCACCCGGGCCAACCGGGCAGCGTCCAGGATGCCTTCTTCCAGATCGAATTCCCACGAGCGGGTCTGTTTCGCCATCAAGCGCCGTTGCAGGCGGTTGGCGAGCTTGCCCACCACGCTTTGCAAGTGCGAGACTTGGTCGTCGAGTTGCGCGCGTAGGCGGTTTAGCTCATCGGCCTCGCACAGCTCCTCTGCCGCGATGATCTCATCGAACTCTGTGCTATAAGCGTGGTAACGGTTTGCATCGGCGCTGTTACGGCCACTTAAGTCCGGCGGCCACTGTTCACCGGATGGTTGTGCGTCCATGTCCATATCCGGGCGGTCATCCCTATCGCCTTCGGTGGGTGTCTCATCGCCCTCCATCTGCTCGGTGTCGGCGCCCTCGGCACCTTCAATGGCATCGGGGCTCATCTGCGCCTGCTCGTCGCCTTGCGTGTCACCCGCGTCCTGGTCTTCGCCTTGCGAGTCGTCCGAGTCGCCATCGTCGGCGTTCTGTTCTTCCTCCACTTCGATTTCGAAGCCGAGTTCGCGCAGCACCTCGTGGGCGGCGTCAGCGAACTGCGTTTGGTTGTGCATGTACCCGGTCAGCCGGTCCAGCGCTTCATGTACGCTTTGTTCCAGCGCGGGACGCCATAAATCCACCAGCGCGCTGGCTGCTTGCGGGATAGCACGTCCGGTCATTTTCTCCCGCGCCAATAAGCGCAGCGCCTCGGATAGCGGTGCATCGGCCCGGTCGGTCAGGTGTTCGTAGCCGGCATCCCGGCATTTCTGGGCGATGGCTGCATCCAGGTTATGGGCCACACCCATCATGCGCACCGAACCTACCGCTTCACAGCGGGCCTGCTCCAGCGCATCGAAGACCTCGCGGGCCGGTGCCAGCGATGGTGATTTGGAGGCATGGGTGCCGGTGGCGTGGTGGCGCAGGCGCAACGCTAGCGCATCGGCTTCACCCCGTACCCGGCATACCATGGTGTATTCCAAGTCCGCTGCGGGTTTGGGCAGGTGCAGGGTGCCGTCTTGCATGATCGGCGTGCCCGGCCCGAATCGGACGTCCAGGGTGTCGCGCTTGGCAATGGCGCGCGCCGCCGCCGCCGTATGCTGGCGGAAGCTCTCCAGTCGATCATCGCCGCGCTGTTGGCTCATAGGGTGGTTCCGCCCCTTAGTTGAGTACTTGAGTTGAGTACTTGTTTAACCGAGCACTGCTTGGACGCCGGTTTCCGGCAGTTCGGTATTGAAACAGCGCTGGTAGTACTCGGCGATGATGGGCCGCTCCACCTCATCGCATTTGTTCAGGAAAGTGAGGCGAAAGGCGAAGCCCAGATCGTTGAACAGCGAGGCGTTTTCAGCCCAGGTGATCACGGTGCGTGGGCTCATGACGGTGGAGACATCACCGGCGACAAAACCGGAGCGGGTCAGATCGGCCAATGCCACCATGTTATCGACCGTCTTGCGCCCCTTATCGGAGTCGTATTCGGGGGCTTTAGCGAGGACTATTTCGGCCTCCGCTGCGTGCTCCAGATAGTTGAGGGTGGCGACGATGTTCCAGCGGTCCATCTGCCCCTGGTTGATCTGCTGGGTGCCGTGATAGAGGCCGGTGGTGTCGCCCAAGCCGACCGTATTGGTCGTCGAGAAAAGCCGGAAGGACGGGTGTGGATGTAGCACCCGTGACTGATCGAGCAAGGTCAATTTACCTTCCGCCTCCAGTACCCGCTGGATGACGAACATCACGTCGGGGCGGCCCGCGTCGTATTCATCGAAGACGATGGCGGTAGGCGTCTGGTACGCCCACGGCAAAATGCCCTCTTTGAACTCGGTGACCTGCATGCCGTCGCGCAGCACGATGGCGTCTTTACCCACCAAGTCTATACGGCTGATATGGCTGTCCAGATTGACCCGTATACATGGCCAATTGAGCCGGGCGGACACCTGTTCTATATGGGTGGATTTGCCGGTGCCGTGATAACCCTGAATCATTACGCGGCGGTTATAAGCAAAGCCGGCGAGGATGGCGAGTGTGGTATCCCGGTCAAACCGGTAAGCGGTATCGATGGGTGGCACGTGTTCGGTGCGTTCGCTGAACGCTGGGACTTCAAGGTCAATATCGATATGGAACGTTTCGCGAACGGAGATTTTTGTGTCCGGGTTGCCGGATGAGGGAACCACTTGCGCCATGGCTGCTTATGCACCTCGAGAGCGGGGTAAGACGAGCGACCCTCTGGTAGAGGCGCCGAGCAAAAGTCCCAAGTTTAACGCTTGGGGCTCACCGGTAGTAGTGCGGGCATCGTTGGATGAAATCGTTGGATGAAATCGTTGGATGAAATCGTTGGATGAATTAGGGGGGGGGATGAGCAGTGGCGGCGATTGTTAGGCCGCTTCGATCTGCGCCGCTTCGAGTATGGCCGGCACGTGCTTCTCCCAGCCGATGGCCATGATGTGCACGCCGTTGATTACCCCCTTCAGCGCTTGGATGGTCTCGGCGGCGATGGCCACAGCGGTGGCGCTGCTGTCAGTGGCAGCATCCACCCGTGCCATCAGCCGTTCCGGTACGTTGATCCCGGGTATCTTCTCGTCTATGAAGCGCGCCATCTTCGGCGATCTGAGCGGAATGATGCCGGCCAGCAGGCGTGCGCCTAAAGCATTCGCCCGCTCGGAGAAGTGGGCGAATGCCTCCACGTCGTAAACCGCTTGGGTTTGGAAGAAAGTGGCGCCGGCATCCAGTTTTTCTCTGAGCCGGTCCAATTCCTTGTCTTGATCGTCAGCCCCTGGATTGGCCACGGCGCCGATGCAGAAATCCGTCGCGCCTTTCAGCTCGTTGCCCATCAGATCATGGCCACTGTTCAGTCCGCGGGCCGCCGCCAGTAGGGGAATAGAGGGCAGATCGAATACGGCTTTGGCGTCGGGATGATCGCCGTTGGTAGGCGGATCGCCGCCCATGAATACGACGTTGTGTATGCCCAAGGCGCTGGCGGCCAGCAGATCCGATTGCTGGGCGATGCGGTTTCTGTCTCTGGAGGTCATCTGCAAGATGGGCTCGATGCCGGCATCTAACAGCAAATGGGCGGCGGCGATGGGGGCCATGCTCATGCGTGCGTTGTGGGAGTCGGTCAGGTTGAATGCATTGATGCGCGGCGCCAGTTCCTTGGCTTTTTGCAGCAGCGCCGTGAGATCGGTGCCTTTGGGCGGGGTCAGTTCGCTGGTGACTACAAACGTGTTGTCGGCGAACGCGTCGGCAAGGTGGCTAGGCATGGTTTTTGGGGCTCCAAGATGAATTCAGGGAGTAGCGATAAGTCGGGGCTTTAAGGCGCTCATCTTAAGGCGCGGCGATAACGCTTCAGGATCGGTTGGCAGTTCTATCAGCGCGGTGCGGCCGGCGGCTTGGGCGCGGGCAAAGGCGGCGGGGAATTGCTCGCTGGAACCGATGCGCTCGCCATGGGCGCCGAAGCTTGCGGCCATGGCGGCGAAGTCCGGATTGGTGAGCGAGGTGGCGCTTGGCCGCCCGGGGTAGCGCTGCTCCTGGTACATGCGGATGGTGGCGAACATATTGTTATTGGCGACGATGAAGATGACCGGGAGGCTGTGTTGCACCGCCGTTGCCATCTCCTGCGCGGTCATCATGAAGCAGCCGTCGCCGGCGATGCTGACCACGGTACGGTGGGGAAAGGTGGCTTTGGCCGCCACCGCCGCTGCGACGCCGTAACCCATGGAGCCCGAGGTGGGCGCGAGCTGCGTGCGGTAGTCCTTGAAGGTGTAATAGCGGTGAATCCAAGCTGAGTAGTTGCCGGCGCCGCTGCAGATGATGGCATCCTCTGGCAGGTTCTCACGCAGCCAACAGATGATGTCTTCCAGGCGTACATCGCCCGGAGTGGGCTCGGGTACCAGCTCTGCCTCGAAGGCGGCGCGGCCGGTCTCGCACCAGGCTTGGAAGCGCTCGTTGTTGGCCACTTCGATGTTACTCAGCGCTTCTAAAAATGCGTTGGCGGAGGCGTTGATGGCGAGATCGGGCCGGTATACCCGTCCCAATTCCTCGGCGCCCGCGTGCACGTGGATGAGTTTGGGTTTGGGGTTCGGGATGCTGATCAAGCCATAGTCGCGGGTGGTCAGCTCGCCCAGCCGTGAACCGACGCTGATGAGCAAGTCGCAATCGGCGAAAGCCTGCGCTAGAGCGGTACTGATGGCGATACCGGTGTGGCCTACGTAGGCCCGGTTGCGGTTGTCGATGTAGTCCTGGCAGCGGAAAGAAGTACACACCGGGATGTGGTTGGCCTCAGCGAAGGCGCCGATGAGGCGGGCGCATTGTGCTGACCAACCGCCGCCGCCGGCGACGATGAGTGGCCGCTCAGCGGCGTCCAGCATGGCGCGCACCGCCGTCGTCTGCGCTGCGCTGACGCCCGTGTGCACCGGCACTGCCGGGCGGGCATCCTCGACTTCCGCCTGGCTGGACAGTACATCTTCCGGTAGCGCTAGGACCACTGGCCCGGGCCGTCCCGCGAGGGCCGTATGCCAGGCGTGGGCGACGTATTCCGGGATGCGGTGAATGTTGTCGATCTGTCCCACCCATTTGGCCATTTCACCGAACATGCGCCGGCAGTCGATTTCCTGAAAAGCTTCGCGCTCCATGGCCTCTCTTGCGACCTGGCCCACGAACAAGATCATCGGCGTCGAGTCCTGAAACGCCACGTGCACGCCGCTGGATGCATTGGTGGCCCCAGGGCCACGGGTGACGAAACAGATGCCGGGCTTACCCGTCAGCTTGCCGTACGCATCTGCCATCATCGCCGCGCCGCCTTCTTGCCGGCAGGTGATGGTTTGGATGCGGTTGTGGGCGTGCAGCCCGTCCAGCGCCGCCAGGTAGGATTCGCCCGGCACGCAAAACACCCTGTCGCAGCCGTGTATAGCGAGTTGATCGATCAGGATTTGGCCACCGTGGCGTACCATGGGGAGCTCCTTCATTGGTGCCGGTTCATTCGTGCCGATTTTTGGGGGCCCGGTTTGGCGGGCGGCGTAGGCTAACGCGGGTGGCTCATCCGGGCTGTTCTGCGGGCGACGGTTGGATATAGGTGCTCTTGCGGGTGCGCAGGCCCACGGTTAGGGACAATAAGGGTGGGACGATGATGAGGGTGAGCAGAGCCGATAGGGCCAGTCCACCTACGACCACTGAGCCTAATCCGCGGTACAACTCCGAGCCGGCCCCCGGGAATACCACCAGTGGCACCATCCCGAAGACGGAGGTCAGGGTGGACATGAAGATCGGCCGGATGCGGTTGCGGGTGGCTTCGACGATGGCGGCGCCCGCGTCCATGCCCTCTACGCGCAGATGAAACAAGGTCTGGTGCACCAGCAAGATGGCGTTGTTGACGACGATGCCGATGAGGATGACAAAACCCAGCATGGTGAGCATGTCCAGCGGTTGGAGCTGGTATTCGTTTAGCAGCAACAGGCCACCTACACCACCGGCCGTCGCCAGCGGCACGGACAAGACGATGACGGCCGGATAGATGAAGCTCTCGAACAGTACCGCCATGACCAGGTAGACGATGATGAGCGCCATGACCAGTTGCCATTTCATGGCCTCGCGTGTTTGCTCCAATTTGTCCGCCGTTCCGGACAGCGCTACGCGTACGCCCGATGGCAGCCCTTCTTGGCGCAGGGCGCTGACAACGCCTTCGTTGAGCTTGTCCATGGCCGCTTCCAGTACCAAGTGTTCGGGCGGTCTCACTTCTATGGTCACCGTTCTGCGCCGTTCTTTGTGGCGGATTTCGGTGGGGCCGGAGGTCAGGGCGATCTTGGCCAGCGATTCGGCGGGAAGAATCAAGCCGTCGCGGGTCACTACCGGCAAAGCCCCGATGCGTTGAGTTTGTTCCGCCGCCACCGGCGGTCCTGCCAGCATGAGGTCCAGGCGCTCGCCGTCTACGGTGATCTCGGCAAGGCGCAGGCCGTCGTTGAAAGTGTCTACCGTCAAACCGAGTTCGCGCACAGTAACGCCGGCGTCGGCCAGCCGTACCCGATCTGGCAACACCCGGACTTCGGGAGCGCCCAGTTCAAGGCCGGGATTGGGCCGGATCTGAGTGCCCTCTTGGCGTGGCAACACCCTGGCGATATGGCCCATGGCTCTTAGCGCTACGCCCAATACCTGCTCCAAGTTACCGCCCGAGATGTCTACGTCGATGCGCCGGCCACCGCCTATGGAGCGCCCGAAGATCGAGCGTTGGGAGACGAAACCGAAGGTGCCGGGCTCACTGAACATGGGCCGGCGCAAAACCGGGATCAACTCAGCCACCCGGCTCGCATCGGCGGAGACGGCGCCGAGGAAGGTCAAGCCTCTGAAGGCGACGAAAAAGAAGTTGGTGATCCCGGGTGGGCCGCCGCTTGGGGCCGCTTGGGCCTTGTCTGTACTCTTCTTCCCGGTCACCCAAAGGGGCCGGACTGTTGCTTCTAGCGATTCGGCGATGCCCGTGGTGGTGGTCAGGTTGTAGCCGGGGGGGGGCAGCATCATGCCGAAGACTAGATTGCGATTGCCGGCAGGTAGGTAATCGGCCTTGGGTAAGAAACTATGGGTTAGGCCCACGGCGGCGGCCGATACCCCTAATGCCACCGCCAGCGCCAGGGTTTTATGTTTGAAAGTCAGGTGGGCAAAGCCGGTGGCGAGGGTGGTGAAACCACGCCCGAAGTGATCGAGCCCGGGCAGCGCCAGAGGTTTGCGCCCCCCTACATCGCCGCCCAGCAAGCGCTGCGAGAGGGCCGGAATAACAGTGACCGCGACCAGCAATGAGAGCAATACGGCGACGGAGATGGCCACCGCGATGTCGCGGAAAAGCTGTCCTACTTCCGACTCCAAGATAAGGATGGGGATGAATACCATCACGGTGGTCAGGGCGGATACGAACACGGCGCTCCACACTTGCTTGGCGCCTTGATAAGCGGCCTCTTGGGTGGCCATGCCCCGTTGCTTCAAGCGGTAGATGTTCTCCAGCACGACGATGGCGGCGTCCACCACCATGCCTACGGCAAACGCGATACCGGCCAAGGAAATCACGTTGAGCGAGCGGCCTAGGGCGGCCATGGCGACGAAGGAGCCGATGACGGAGACGGGAATGGCAAGCGCGATGATAAGAGTGGCCCGCCAGGAGCGCAGGAATAGCAGCAGCATCAACGCGGCTAGCACACCGCCTACATAGATGTTTTGCTGCACTAGATCGATGGCTGAGTCTATGTAGATGGTCTCGTCGTAGACTTGCCGTAGCTGCAAGCCGGCGTCTGCCACCACACCGGCGGATAATTCCTCCAGCGTTTGGCGAATACTGTTCATGGTCTCGATAACGTTGGCGCCGGTTTCGCGGGTGACGCGGATGGCCAATGATGGGTCGCCCATGTTGCGGATGCGCGCCTGCGGCTCTTGGTAGGCATAACCCACCTGCGCCACATCGCCTACGGTGACTCTGGCCAGACGGCCAGTGGCCGGGTCGCGCTGGGAGCGCAGCACCACCGCTTCAATCTGAGCAACGGTGCTGAGATCGCCTTCTGTGCGCACGATGTAGCGGCGTTTGCCCTCGGTGATATCACCACCGGTGATGGAGGCGTTGCTGGCTCTCACCGCCCGTACCACATCGCTGACCGTGAGGCGAAAGCGGGCCAGGGCGCGCGGATCTATGACGACACGGATCTCACGGTCGGCGCCACCGAATACATCTACGCTGCCCACGCCAGGTACCCGTTCCAAGCGATCTTGAACGACGTCCTTGGCAAACTCGCCGTGGATGTGGATGTCGGGTTTGTCGCCGCCGCTGCCGGGTCGGTATTTAGCGATGATCCAGGCGATGGCCTGATCCTCGGAGCCGGCGGTTTTCAAGGTGGGTTCGTCGGCTTCCTCGGGATATCCGCTCACCCGGTCAAGGCGCTTTGATACCAACAGCAGTGCTTTGTCCATGTTGGTGCCAACGGCGAATTCCAAGGTGATCTGGCCGCTGCCATCGGACGATTTGCTCACCATTTCGGTGAGACCTTCGATGCCGCGCAGCACCTCCTCTTGCCGGTTGACGATCTCGCGTTCCACTTCCGCCGGTGAGGCGCTGCGCCAGTTGGTGTCAATGGTGATCACCGGACGATTGACGTCCGGGATGAGCTGAATGGGAATGGTCTCAAGGGCCACCAAGCCGAACATGATGACCATGAGGACTGCCGCCACCACCGCCGTCGGGCGGGCAATGGAGGTGCGGATAAGGTCCATCGGCGAGGGCGGCTCAGGTAATCGTTGGGGCGGCAGCTAGGTTTTGCCGGGTTCTACGGCCTGCCCTGGCCGTAAGCGTTCGTTGCCGCGCACCACCACGACCTCGCCCGGCGCCAACCCGTCGAGTACCTCGAGGCGCGGACCTACTGCCTCGCCGAGTTGCACGAGCCGGATGTTGGCTTTACCGTCCGCCACCACGTACACCAGTTGCTGTCCCTTGCGGTTGATGATGGCGTCTTTGTGCACGGAGACGACTTGGCGCGGTTCGCCGGCCGGGATGGCCACGGTGATGGATTGATTGGCGGCTATGGCCGCCTTCGGATCCAAGTTGGCGGAGAAGCGCACCGGCCGTGTGCGGGTGAGCGGGTTTTCATCCGGGATGAGCGCCCGTACGGTGACTTGAATGCTCTCGCCGTTGTCGAAAACCGCGTCCATTTTGACTCCGGGGATCACGCCGCCCAAACGTTCGCTGGGGACATCCGCCTCCACTTCCAGATCGTTGGCCGCCATCAGCGTGACGATGGCATCGCCTAGCCGCAGGTAGGCGCCCGCCGACACGTGCTTGCGGGTGACCACGGCGTCATAGGGCGCGCGGATTTGCGTGCGGGCCAAATCGATGCGCGCCGCCCGCAGTTGCGCATCGGTGCGGGTAAAAGCGGCACTGGCCTCCGCTAGCTGTGAAGTGAAACGCACCACTTCGTGCTGTTGGTCTTCGTAACGGGCGCGGGGAAAAGCGGAGGAGTTTTTGAGTTTCTCCAAGCGCTGCATCTCGTCCTTGGCGATAAGAAGCTGGGCTTTGGCCGCGTTCTTGCGCGCTTCGTGAATGGTGAGATCTGCGGCACTGCGGGCGATCATCGCCTCGCGCATATCGGTAACCAACTCAGCCAACAGCTCGCCGACTTTGACTTTGTCGCCCACCTGCACATGGACTTTACGCAGCGGCCCGGGCACACCAGCGGCGACCGCGCCCTGTTCTTTGGCCACGATGCGCCCGAGGATGGGTACGGTTTGACGTAACGGTTCTTTCACTACGGTATCCACTTTAACCCGGGCTGGACGGTCTTGAGCCTGGGCGCCATCTAACACCACCAGCGGCAGCGTCAACCACAATATGAGCGTGCAGCGAAAAAAGCGCAGTTGGATCATGGGCGGATGGGCGGGGATCTGTTGAAGATGCATATATTATAGACGTCCATGAATATCCGGCGTGTTTTGTTAATCTTGCCAGTGCTCGTTATCGCGCTGCTCGCGCAGGCGTACTTTTGGGTGCCTACCTATGAGTCGCAGCTAGCCACTGTACCGCAACGGGCAAACACCCTGATCGAGGCGTCGATCGGGGATGCGAAGATATTGAATCCTATCTTGTTCAGCGACACGGTCAGTGGGCGCATCTCGGATCAGGTTTTCGATGGTCTGTTGGACCTGGATGAAGACTTGGGGTTTCGAGGGCGTTTGGCTACTGATTGGTCACTTGAGGAAACCGCTTACTTGTTGGTGCTGCCCGGGGCGGCGCTGGCCGATGGCTCTGTTGTGGGGGCCTCGGTGAATGCAGCCGAGCTGGCCGCACGCATCACCGCGCAGGCGGCTAGCGACGGTTGGGATGATGCTTTGTTGGACATCACCGTTGAGGCGCCGCGGGTTATCGAGCGGCAAGCGCCGGCGGGAGACGATGAGGAATCGGTAGCCGTTCGCCCACTAGCTATTCGCCTGGCAGCGCCGGCACGGTTGCGCCTTGCGCTCAAGGGCGTTGATCAAGATCTTATGCAGCGGTTGTTGCCGGTATTGGGACCGAACTATACAGAGCGCTTCGATGCGTTGCACTTCTTAGCCGAGCCCAAGATAGGGGCGGTGCGGGACAACGAGGCCGTAGTACAGGCGGTGCGTGAGGCGCTGCCGTTGTTGGAGCACAACCCGGTATTGACCTTCAAGTTGCGCCAAGGGGTGCGCTTTCATGACGGTGAACCCTTCGATGCGCAAGACGTACGGTTTACCTACAACGCGCTTATGGCACCTAAGAACCTGTCCCCCAGGACCGCCATGTTCGAGCCTGTCAAGGCGCTGGAAGTGGTCGATCCGTATACCGTACGGGTGGTCTACAAGCGGTTGTTTTCACCGGCCGTGAACGCTTGGACCATCGGTATATTGCCGCAACATCTGCTCAACGACGAGGCGCTTGCGAAGGAGGCCGAGGCGCGCGGCTTGGACGGTGGTGCGCGGACTGAATTCGGCCTGCGTGACGCCGATTTCTCGCGCAATCCCGTGGGTACCGGCCCGTTTCGTTTCGCCCGCTGGGACGGTGATGAGGTGATAGAACTCAGCGCTAATGAGGATTATTGGGAGGGGGCGCCGTTGTTAGACAGGTTCGCACTTCGGGTGATTCCGGATCTGCTTACCCAGGAGTTGGAATTTCGCGCTGGCGCCGTGGATGTATACAGTGCGCAGGCCCATCAGGCGGAGCGGATGCGGGCGGATGCACGTTATCGTCAGATAAGTACGCCACTGCGCGGCTATACCTACATCGGTTATAACAATGCCCGCCCGCCCCTGGATGATCATCGAGTGCGCCGCGCGCTCGGTATGGCCATTGACGTTCAGTCCATCATTCGCTTCGTGTTACAGGGCCAAGGTGAGCCGGTTACCGGTCCGTTTGCCCATACCACACCGTGGTACGACACCCGCTATGCGGGCTTGCCCTACGATCCCGAGGGGGCGCGGGAGGCGCTGTTGTCGCTGGGTTGGCAACCCGATGCGCACGGTTGGCTGGTTAAAGAGGGTAAGCGGTTTGAAATCAACCTTATCTCCAATAACGGTAATCCGGTCCGCAAAGCGGTGCTCGCCATCGCCCAGGCCAGTTGGCACAAAATAGGCGTCAAAACCAACACGCAACTCTTCGAATGGGCGGTGTTCCTGGAAGATTTCATCAACCCGTCCGCGTTCGATGCGGTGGTATTGGGGTGGAATTTAGGTGTGGACTACGATCTGTTCTCGCTATGGCATTCGGGTGAGACCGGTTTCGGTAAATTCAATTTCGTCCACTACCACAACCCTGAGGCGGATGCTTTGTTGGAGCGCATTCGGCGCGAATACGACCGTGACCGGTTGATTGAACTCACCCATGCGCTGCACCGCACTATCGCCGCCGATCAGCCCTATACGTTTTTATTCGCCCCCCGGGCAACGCGCATGTTCGATAAAAAATGGGTCATGCGCACCACCGCCGGCGGCGAGGCACCGGTGCGGCCCTCGCGAAGCGGCGAACCGTGGTACTTCATGAACCGCTGGTACAAGAGCGCAGGCGATCAGCCACGCCTGGCGGCGGACGGCTAGGCTGATGCTGGGCTGGTTAGCGCGCAATCTGGTGAGTCGGCTTCTATTGCTCGTGGTGGTGTCTGTGTTGGCCCATGCGGTGGTTCATCTGGCGCCAGGGGAGGCGAGTGAGGTCGATCCTAGCAATCCGCGGATGAAGCCCGAGGATGTGGCCAAGATCCGGGCGGCGTTTCATTTGGATAAACCCATTTACCTGCAATACCTGTACTGGGTGCGGGATCTGATGACCGGGCGGCTCACGTCGTTTAAAGACGGGCAGCCAGTGTTGTCACGCATCTGGGAGCGATTTTTAAATTCCCTGCCGCTATTCGTATTGTCCACCGTTGTCATTTGGACGCTGTCGTTTCCCGCTGGCATCTATGCGGCGTTGCGGCGTGGGTCGCTCTATGATCGCGGTGCTACCGTGGTGGCTTATTTGCTCATTTCCGTACCCAGCTTTTTCTTCGCTTATGTGCTGATTTTGTGGCTGGTGAACGCTTTAGGCGTTCCTGTCATCGGCCTGCGCACCTTCGGTGCCGAGGCGGCAGGGGCGTTTACCCGTGCGATGGATGCCCTCTGGCACCTGGCCATCCCATCCCTGATGTCGGCGGCGGTGGGCATCGCTATTTTGTCGCGTTATGTGCGTGCTCAAATGCTGGAGGTACTGTCGTTTGACTACGTGCGCACGGCGCGCGCCAAGGGCCTGCCCGAGGAGAGCGTCATCTATGATCATGCTCTGCGCGGTGCGCTGCTCCCGTTCGTCACCATGTTCGGTTTGCTGCTGCCTGGGCTTATAGGCGGCAGTGTCATCATTGAACAGATCTTTGCCTGGCCCGGTATAGGCCGCCTCAGCTATGACGCTATTCTCGCCCGTGACTATCCCATCATCTTGACGGTAAATTTCTTTGCGGCGGCCCTCACCTTAATAGGTACTTTTCTTTCCGATTTGCTCTACGCTTGGGCGGATCCGCGGATCAATGCGCCATGAGTACGCTTTTGCGGCCGGCTTGGCGGGCGCTTGTCCATGACCGTTTGGCCATGGCCGCGCTGGGGTTGCTAGGCGTGATGTTGTTGGCCGCAGTGCTCGGCAAGGCATTGACCGAATGGGCCGTGGTGTTCGATCCGGGCACGGTGCGGCTCATCGACAAGTTGCGCCCGCCGTTTAGCGAAGCGTCGGCGCTGCTACCAATGGCCGAGCAGCCAGCCTTCGGCATTTACCTGCTCGGCACCGACGATCTGGGCCGGGATGTATTTGCCCGTATGTTGCAGGGCTCTTTTGTGTCGTTGTCCATAGGTATTGTCGCGGTCACTATTTCATTGCTCATCGGGGTGACGTTGGGGGCCATCGCCGGTTATTACGGTGATCGGCGGCTGGGGCCGGTGACGGTGGATGGCCTCATCATGCGTTTTACCGACGTGATGCTGAGCTTTCCTTCTTTTTTCTGATTTTGACGGTGGTGGCGTTACTGCCCGCCAGCATCTACAACATCATGATCGTTATAGGGCTTACCGGCTGGATGGCGATGGCCCGCTTCGTTAGAGCTGAATTCCTCGCCCTGCGCGAGAGAGATTTCGTCATGGCTGCTATTGCCGCCGGTTTGCCCGAGTGGCGGGTGATCGTGAAGCATATGTTGCCCAATGCCATGGCACCGGTGATCGTGTCCGCCATCATCAGCGTTGCCAGCGCCATATTGACCGAATCCGCTTTGAGCTTCCTAGGTTTCGGTGTGCAGCCGCCTAACGCCACCTTCGGTAACATTCTCGCTGGAGCCAGGGATTATGTATTCGATGCACCCTGGCTGTTCTTCATCCCCGGTAGCGCTATTTTGCTAGTGGTACTGGCCTTCAATCTGTTGGGAGAGGGGCTGCGTGAAGCTTTGCAGCCCCATCTTCGCGAGGGCTGACTCTTTTTCGATCTCCGCACGGTTTTGGTCGCGTTCGACCTCTAATTGCATCTCTTTTTCGAGCAGAGCCTGTTCCAGATTCTCCACCGCCTCTGCCAGTTCTTTTTCGTAATTGATGAATCCTGTTATCGTGGTGTCCCGCCTTAGGAGTAAGAGGATTCTTGAATGAATCAATGACCGAAAGCATAAGGCTTATCACGGCAGGTGGGGGTTGCGCCATTGGCTTCGGCTCAGGATTGATCGGACATAAGGCTTTATTTTAGGGGCTGTCCTAGACAACGAGCCCATTTCACTTCTAACCCATTGAGTTAATTGCTTTAATTGGCTCTTTGGGTGACTGTTATCAAAACGCCACTCACATTCCTTCAAAAATAGGTGAAAATGCTCTCGTGCCACCCCGTTGAATCGGCGCCAATGGCGCTTCGCCTGATTCCAGACATTCTCAATACCGTTAATGGGGTTTTGCTGGTCAGCAAACCGTTCACTGGGGTTAATACGGTAGTGCTTGAATTCTGATACATCCAGTGCGTTATAGCGGCCGAATGTGTCCGTGTAAACCATACTGTCCGGCCTTACCTTTTGCCCAATGACCGGCAGTAATGTATCGGCTTTGGCATTGGGTATCAGCACCGTAAAAACCTTGCCATGTCGCTTTAACAGTCCCAATACGGGCACTTTCCCTAACGTGCCCCGGCCTCGTTTGCCTTTGCGCCTGCCACCCCAATAACGTTCATCTGCTTCTACTTCACCTTCAAGCCACTCCAAGTGCTCGCTGTGCGCATAAATCAGCTGCCGGAGCCGATGAAAGTAGTAGCTTGCAGTCGTCTTATTCACATCTAACCACTGGGCTGCCGTTCGTGCTGTTGTTCCCGCAACAAATAGCTCAATCAATCGTGATTGTTTATGCCAACTCAGCCTGCTTTTTCTCATTCAGCCATCCTAGATAAAAACGGTTATCTAGGACAGCCCCTTAAAATTATTCAAAAACTTCTTCCTGTTCAAAGAGGTAACGTCAAAATACCCAATTGACTGGTGTTGAACGCCATTTTGTATGTCGCTGAGCACGGTTGCAAGTGGCGAGGTTTGCCAAAAAGGTTTGGCCATTGGCACAGCATTTATACTCGTGCCAATCGCTGGGCGAAAAATGGTGTACTCGATAGTGTATTGGCAGCACTGCAGGAAAACGATGTCATCAACATCATTGCTGTCCCACAAACTTTTGAATGAGCTTAGAATCGTCTATACCCATCACACTTCAAGATGCGAACATCGGTGCATCAATAATTTGAAACTTATCGGTGATTCTTTTTCTCAATAAAGCCTTTCGTCTTCCAATACGCTTGAAAAAATCCAAAGATGCTTCCCGAAAATCTACAAACTTCTCATAGTACCGATTATAAGTAACCGCTTCATGCATCATTTTCCAAAGTCGCTCAATTGGATTTAAATTCGGTGAATAGGGCGGCAAATAGTGTAATTTAATGTTTGAGTCCTTGGCATAAGACTGAACGTCTTTGCTCTTATGATAAGCTGCATTATCCCAAATTACATGAATTTCTTTCTCTGGTGTATACCGTTTGCGTAGAGATTTTAGAAAAGATTTAATGGTTTGCGCATTCACTCGCTCAACTTCAGTATGGATTATTGTGTGACCATCCAAAGATACAGCACCAATGAAATTCAATCGTGTTTGACGAGCCGTTGTGGCAATACTTTTTCGAGTGCCTCTTAAAATCCATCCACAGGCCAACCGCGTTTGATACTGCGGATGAAAACTATCCGAGAAATAGATTAAACCCTTGTTTTTAGCGTTTTTCGAAAGATGTTCATAGTCTTTGACAAACGCTTTTTGCGCCTGTGCGTTTGCTTTCGCTGGAACTGCATCAGGCTTCTTACAGCAGAAATTATTGCGATGCAGCCATTTTGTCATGCCGCTTACACTGTAAAGCTTACCAAAATTCAACTTCACATAAGTGAGGATAGTAAAAACAAAAGCCCATTCCAGCTCAAAGCCGAGGTATTGGATGGTGGGGCGAAAAGGCGTTGATAGCTCTGCGCCGGGGAGGATTGGTCGGGTGGGGGGGGGGGTAGGCCTACAGTTGACGAGCGCGGCGCCTACGACATACAAGCTGCGCGCTCAACGACCCCAATGACGCGCGTGCGCTGTCCCTGGCGGTCTGTCGGCCAGATGGGGTCATTGACATCAGTTCGCCAAAGCCAACGGCGGCGCACGTGGCTGCACCAGCCCTTGCAGAGCAGTGTGTTCGAGAATGCGCGAAATGACGCCAGGCTCGGTCATGACAGCAATCACTTGCAACTCGCCGCCACAATGAGGGCACTGCTTCATATCAATGGCGAACACCCGCTTAAGTCGGGCCATCCAGCTCAACGGCGTACTGCCAACATGGGACACGCATTCATCGTTCGCACTCACTTGGCTCGCCACCCTGGGGCGAGCCACGATGTCGGCTCGTTCGCGCGCATTGGGCGCGAATAATCCGTGGTCTCTCACCCAATGAGCCTTGGGGCGCGGCACCAGCGCCGCCCATCGCGCGATGAAGTCCTGCGGCTCGAACAATACGTGTGTGGTGCCGTCGCTAAACGCGCGCTTCAACTCAAGCACCACCCACCCGTCACCCTCAATGCTTAGGCGTTCTTGCGCTATCGGACCTCGCGCCCTGTAACGGCACACTCGTTCGAGCTTGGCCCGTTCATGCGCTTCACAAGCAACGGCGCAGTTCAGCGAGAACCTATCACCCGCGCCGGTCAATGGCTTCGCTGTCGCGCCGCTCGGCTCCACAGCCAACAACGGAGCGTGCAACCGCATCGTGGCGCGTCCAGCGCGAGGGCCAGCGGCGATGACAGAGCGTATTGCTGCGCCCGCCAGTTGTTCGTAGGGTGAGTCCATCTCCAGGTCAAGGTAAGGCTGCTAAGGCCTCGGCCACTCGCACACCGGCACGCACCAGCGTGCGGGTGACGCGGGGAATAATAGGCGTGAGTAAGGTGTTGAGTGTCTCTGGACGTAAGGCCTCGGCCCGGCTTACCTTGGCCAATAATTGAGTAACTTCGGAATGCTCTGCACCCATCCTTAATTCAAAATCAAGGTGATATCAGCACTTTTACCATCGGTATCAATTAATTCCATTGCCTTTACCTCAATCCATCGAAATAAGAGGCTCTTCCCTAATTTGCGTGGGCGGTTTAGCATAATCTAAACACTCAATGCAAAGATGCATCCATGCGCGACAAGAAACTCTATTCTCAAATACTAGGTATTGAAACACCCTGGTTCGTGTCTGATGTCGAGCTGTCCCTTCAGGCGCAACAGGTTAAAGTCTTTATTGAGCACACTGGCAAAAAAGGCTGCCAATGCCGTGTTTGCGCTAAGCCCTGTCCGGGTTACGACCACATTATCCAGAAGTGGCGGCATTGGGATACCTGTCAGTTCCAAACTATCCTCGTCGCCCGTGTTCCCCGTGTCCAGTGCCCTGAACACAAGGTGTTGGCCATTGACGTTCCTTGGGCTGAATCAGACTCCCGATATACAGCCGTGTTTGAAGCCTGGGTCATTGACTGGCTTAAAGAAGCAACAACCAAGGCTGTTGCACGACAAATGAAGCTTAGCTGGAACGCCATTGATGGTATTGAGCAACGTGCCGTGAACAGAGGTCTTGCTCGCGGGGATGCCAAGCCTCCAAAACGACTCGCTGTTGATGAGACCTCTTTCAAAAGCACCACGAATACGTCACGGTAGTGACTGACCGCGATAAAGGCGTCGTTATCCATGTCGCTGATGAGCGTAAAAGCGACAGCCTCAATGAGTATTTTGATACGTTGGCGGATGACGCCAAAAAAGGTATTGAATGTGTGACGATGGATAGGCCCAAAGCTTATATCAAGTCAGTCAGGGAAACTATTCCGCAGGCAGACCGGAAGATAGCATTTGATAAATTCCCTATTGCCCAGTCCCTCGGTAAAGCGGTCAATCAGGTTCGCATGGAAGAGAATAAAACCCTTATAAGCAAGGGTATAGAGTGGCTAAAGGGAACTCGTTGCAACGGGCTGACAAACCCTGAGAACCTGTCTAAAGAGCAGTGGGATAACTTTGAACCACTGAGACACTCAACCCTTAAAACAGCTTGTGCCTGGGCTATCGGTGAACTGGCGATGAGCTTATGGGATTACCCATCCACAGCTTGGGCAATCAAAGCCTGGAAGAAGTGGTTGAGCTGGGCTCAGAGATGTCGCCTAGAACCCATGAAGGAAGTGACCAGAACGATTAAAGAGCATTTGTGGGGCATCGTCAACGCTATTGTTCTTAAGGCCAACAATGGACGAGCAGAAGGCATTAACAGCACGATCCGAAGTTTGAAGAATCGAGCGTGTGGTTTCAGAAATCGTGAACGATATAAGGCAGCGATCTACTTTCATTTGGGTGGGTTGGATTTATATCCCACTGGCATACATCGCTGAAAATCACCCACTTAAAGAAGGGAAGAGCCGTCAATTTAGCTGCTTTAGTCTTGCTTTGATGACGTTCTTGATCTCGTTTATTCGCTTGTTGATGACGATAGCCCCTGTGTCCTATATTGCGATGGAGTTCGCGCGATAGGCTGCTTTGTGAACGCCCTAGTGTCTGAGCTATTTTATTGATCGATGTCCCTAGTTTGCGCTCTGTCTCTATATAATGTCTTTCGGATAAACTTAAATGATGGTAGCTCATTGCTTTTCTCTAACAAGTGGGTTGCAACTGTTCGCAGTACACATCTAAATCTTGTATTTCTAGAGCGAAGGTGCTAGCTTCAGTTGCGCGCGGTAGTTATGCACTTATTATACGAATCCACGATCTTTGATTTCTGGTTCAGTGTTACTAAAATCCAAAGTCAACATTGGTCAACATCCTGCTTATCAATTTGCCTCAACTTCTGGTTGAAGGTGCTGGTGGGCATGTTCAATATCGCCGCAGCACGGGCTTGATTGCCGTTTGCCTGTTTCAAGGCTTCCTGCATAGCGTAAAACTCTATATTCCTGAGTGCTTTCTTAAGATTGCAACTCTCACAATACATCATTTTTACTTGAAGATTTTCCAATTCATTCTGTAGTTTCTGGCTCAATTTCCTTTCTTTTGTTTTAGGTACCTTAACCATGAGTTTGAATAATTGCGTTCTGGACTCAGTGTAAACCAATGCAATGACAAAAAATATCATGGTAAGAGAAACAACAATCATTGCATTAATTTCAACCCCATATTCATTAATGTAGCTACCAGGAAAATCCCAGCGACAAAAGGCGTGAGTGATACTAATAATGCAATGCTGCGTTTTTTTATAAATTGGTTTCTTGACATAGTGCCAATGGAGAAGTACACACAAGATAGGGCTAAGCCCAGTAATATATACCAATCGCCATTGAAAATGCGAATCTAGAATACTTACATTAGCTAGCTGATTATGGTCAAAATAAGCTTATGAACAATCCTTTAACACCGAGCGAGCGCGATGAACTCATAAAATCTCATCGTAAAGAGAGAGATGGGCGTATTCGAGACCGAATAAAAGCGGTTTTAGCTTTTGATGAGGGTTATAGTTATTCAGAAATTTCTAGGATTTTGCTTTTAGATGATGAGACTATTAGACGCCATGTCGATGATTATTTTTCTAAAGCTAAGCTGAAGCCCGAAAACGGGGGCAGCAAAAGTGATTGAGACGAGAATGAAACAGCAAAGCTCGTTAAACACGTAGAAGGAATGACTTATCCTTATGTTAAGGACATTTGCACTTATGTGAAGTTGAATTTTGGTAAGCTTTACAGTGTAAGCGGCATGACAAAATGGCTGCATCGCAATAATTTCTGCCATAAGAAGCCTCATGCAGTTCCAGCGAAAGCAAACGCACAGGCGCAAAAAGCGTTTGTCAAAGACTATGAACATCTTTCGAAAGACGCTAAAAACAAGGGTTTAATCTATTTCTCGGACAGTTTTCATCCGCAGTATCAAACACGGTTGGCTTATGGATGGATTTTAAGAGGCACTCGAAAGAATATTGCCACAACGGCTCGTCAAACACGATTGAATTTCATTGGTGCTGTATCTTTGGATGGTCACAAAATAATCCACACTGAAGTTGAGCGAGTGAATGCGCAAACCATTAAATCTTTTCTAAAATCTCTACGCAAACGGCATGCACCAGAGAAAGAAATTCATGTAATTTGGGATAATGCGGCTTATCATAAGAGCAAAGACGTTCAGTCTTATGCCAAGGACTCAAACATTAAATTACACTATTTGCCGCCCTATTCACCGAATTTAAATCCAATTGAGCGACTTTGGAAAATGATGCATGAAGCGGTTACTTATAATCGGTACTATGAGAAGTTTGTAGATTTTCGGGAAGCATCTTTGAATTTTTTCAAGCGCATTGGAAGACGAAAGATTTTATTGAGAAAAAGAATCACTGATAGGTTTCACATTACTAATGCACCGATGTTCGCATCTTGAAGTGTGATGGGTATATACAAGGGCAGTTGTCGCAACGTGTGCAAGGTATCATGACATGGCGAAAAGCACTGCTCGAAGGCCATTTGCCCCATGAGAAGTCTATAGACTGGCCCGATCAACCGATTCTTGGCAAAATACTGAATGTTTTAGAACAATTGGATATTGCACGTTTCTGTCACCAACAAACTGAGCTAACCGATCAACTGTTGCTAGAGGTTTGTGATGCGGTTAACCAATTTGAAACAATACAAAGCGAGCAGATTGACAAATATTTTGAAGAATTGAAACAACTAGAAGAACAGCGTAAAAAAGAACAAAATCAACAGCCTCATTTACAAAAACAATTCGACCATCAACGCAAAAAAGTGGTCAAAGACTTTAAAGAAATAAAAGATTTATCCACTGTTTGTTCCTCAATTCAGCAAAACATGCCCGCCCTCTCCACATCCGCACTCTCACTCAAGTTGGATGCTGAAACACTTGAACAACTTCATCAAGAAGCCTTGCGTCTGGCTGGTAAAAATGCGACTGAAGTGGCAAGTGAGCAATTTCTACAAAACTGGCAAGAAAGAGCACGAATATGGCATGCATTGGCAGAGGTGTTCGATGAATTAGGGGGTTTACTGGAGCGAGGTTGGGATTTGTCACAAGGCATGTTGGCGAGTCAAGGTTGGTTAGAAATAGTGCGATTACGCAAGTTGCTTGAACAAATTCCTCAACTTAAAGAGTTGGTACGCACACTTGGCAAAATGCAAATTTCAACTGAGGAAGATACCCTACCGGTGATGACACAACTCTTTGAACCCGTCAAACGCCTCATTGAGAAACTTAAAGAGATTCGAAGTCCTTTAGCACCGATGGAGACGCGGGGAATTACTCGATCCGATGATATTTCCCGAATGCTGCCCTGTGAATCTGTTTTTTTGGGACATCCGCAGTTGAAAATGTTATGGCACGCCCGTCGTGCCGAAAAGGCTTTACTGACTTATCGCGTAGAAGGTGTATTATCAGAACATGTGCTGACTGAAAATGAAGTCCTAGAGAGCAAACAACAGCCTGGCAAAAAAGAACGTTTGGAAAGAGGCCCTATTATTGTTTGTCTTGATACTTCAGGCTCCATGCAGGGTACCCCGGAAACGGTGGCTAAAGCACTGACGTTGGAAGCCATGCGTGTCGCGCATCAGGAAAAGCGGGCTTGTTATCTGTATGCATTCGGTGGCCCTCAAGAAGTTATAGAACATCAATTAGAATTAACGGCGCAAGGATTAACCGAACTGATGGCATTTCTGATTAAGTCTTTTCATGGAGGTACTGATATTCAAGCCCCTCTCGAAAGAGCTCTTGCAAAACAAGATACGGAAGACTGGAAACGGGCTGATATTATGATAGTCACCGATGGCGAATTTTCGCTACCTTTCGATACTGTTGAACTGATTAACAAAGCCAAAGAACAGGATAAATTGCGAGTACATGGTGTTTTAGTAGGCAACTTTCATAGTGCGGCTATAGAAAAACTTTGCAATCCAGTTCATCGGTTTTCTGATTGGCAAGCATTTTGACTATTGGGCATCTCTAATAATCCACATTCTGCAATTTCTCGATCAATAAAATCAACCACTTACGCCTCCGCGAAGTGCGAAACTCGTAATTTTTAGATGTGCCCTATTAACCCGGCAATCTTTTAGAGATGCCCTTATGAAGATAAGGGTAAGAACATACCCAGCCGGTCAAACGCTTCCTCCTAAAATTGCACAAAAAAGTAGCTACGGCACATTCGATGTTTCCATGTTTTCTACCAAAGATGCGAACGCTAGACGCATCGAGCTTCGATTGACCAAACTGGGAAGATGATGAATCTGAACTGTACATCGAGTGGATTATCTAATATTCCATAGTGCGGGCTGGAGTTGAACCGGCACGCGCGTTCGTTTGCACGCAGGGGATAATTTTTGAGGCGGTCCGCCGGGTTCGAAGGTTGAATATCCTTATTAGGTTAAGGTTGAGCACTTAGCGATGTGCAGTGCTCACGATGAGTCTTTTGGTCGCAAGGTGCTGACATCGGAGCTGTGCTGATCGAGACGTGTTCGGGTTGAGAACGTAATCGGTCTGCGCCGCTTCGCAGTGTGTTTAAGCTAGTCCCAAGCCAGTAACCGGCTTTTGTGCGCTAAAGTGCCACTTTTGCATTCGTTGAATCCAAAGTGGGGCACCAGTGGACGAGATGGCGCCGCGGCTCAGCCGCATCCTAGTGACCAACGACGACGGCATCGACGCACCGGGCTTGGCGGTGGCTGCCGACATCGCTGCGGAGTTGGCCGATGAAGTCTGGATCTGCGCGCCGGCGGCGGACTGTAGTGGCAACTCCAGGCAGGTCTCCCTACACAGTCCGCTGCGGGTGATCCGTCATGATGAGCGGCGCATCGCCGTGACCGGCTCGCCGGCGGACGCCGCCATCATCGGCCTGCGCTATCTGATGGCGGACAACCCGCCTGATCTGTTGATTTCAGGGGTTAACGCCGGTGGCAATCATGCCAAGGATGTCGGCCATTCGGGCACCGTGGGCGCGGCCTTCACCGCATCCATGCTCGGCATCAAGTCAGTGGCGTTGAGCCAGCGGTGGAGCAGGCGCGGATCTTTACATTGGGACACGTCTAGGCGTTGGATGCCCCAGGTCATACGCGGGTTATTGCAAAGCGCCGCGTGGCCTGGCGGTGTGGTGTACAACATCAACGCGCCGAACCGCCAACCCGATGAGGTGAGCGGTATCGAGATGACTTCGCTTAGTATGGCTATGGACATCGACATCCAAGTCGATAGGCGTGTGGACAACCGGGAAAGAGACTATTTTTGGCTGAGGTTTATTCGCACGCCTAGCGGTCAGCAGCCCGATAGCGACGAAGCCGCCCTCGAGCGGGGGGCCATTTCGGTCACCCCCATCAGCCTCGATCAGACCCACATGGGACTCAAAGCGCAATCGCCCCACTTCGGCTGAATGCTTGCGTGCGCGTAAGATGCGCTCTTCGCCGCGAAAATTAGCCCTGAGTAAAATTAGCCCTGAGTAAAAATTAGTTTTGAGTAATAGATTTGGGAGGATGCATCCGTGGATGCCGACTTTGAACAATCGATAGCGGACCTAGAGCCTTGGGTGGGCCGGCAACGCATTACCGAAGATGAAATCGGACTCAGTACCGTGCGGCGCATCGCTGGCATGCTGAATAAGGATCCGCAAGCGTTCGAGGCGGGCACGGAACTACCCCCCCATTGGTTCACCCTATTCTTCGGCGAGACGGTGGCGCAAAAAGACATCGGCGCCGACGGCCACCCTAAACCCGGTGTAGTGCTCCCGCCCATCCCCTTGCCGCGGCGCATGGCGGCCGGCCGGCGGGTCACGATCAACCGCCCTCTCAAGGTGGGCGAGGCGGCCCGCAAGGTGGCCGAGGTGGTGTCCATCGTGCCCAAGTACGGCAGCACCGGCCACATGGCGATTTTGACCATGCGTCATACCATCGAGGCGGGCGGCGAGGTGGTTGCTGTTGATGAGTTCGACGCTTTCTACCGCGGGGCAGTGGCGCCCGGCGAAAAGTCGGCAGCCGCTAACATTCGCCTGGCGCCGGCAGGCGGGCAGTGGCAGGACCAAGTCGAACTCAGCAACGCACTCGTTTTCCGTTATTCAGCGCTCACTTGGAACGCCCACCGCATCCACTACGATGCCGACTACACCCGCGGCACTGAAGGCTATCCGGAGCTGGTGCAAAACGGCGGCCTTACCATGCAGCTCATTTTGGATTCGGCGCTGGCCCACCACGGCGGGCGTTTGGTCAGCTATACCGCCAGGCTCATGCGCCCGCTCTGGGTGGGCAATACGGTGACACTCTCCGGTATACGGGACGGTCACTCCCTCGATTGTTGGGCCGCCGATCATGCAGGCGCCCTCTGTGTGCGGATGGGCTTGGAATTCGCCTAGGTGGCTGGCGGGCCGTTGGAAGGTGTGCGGGTGATCGATCTCACCACTGTCGTAGTGGGGCCGATCTGTACCCGCACCCTGGCCGATCAGGGCGCCGATGTCATCAAGGTGGAATCGTTATCCGGCGATCTGTTGCGCACCATGGCCGATGGCTCGCGTAATCCCGGCATGTCGGGAAAGTTCGTCAACTTTAACCGCAACAAGCGTTCTATTTGTCTGGATCTCAAGAGCGCCGCCGGTTTGGAAGCGATGAACCGGCTACTGGCGAGCGCCGATGTGTTCGTGAGCAACGTGCGTCCCGCGGGGCTAAAGCGGATGGGATTAGGCCCAGGGGACGTGTGTTCTGCTCATTCTCACCTCATCTATTGCGCTATCGTCGCTTTCGGCGAGGGCGGCCGGTATTACAACAAGCCGGCTTACGATCCGATTATTCAAAGTCTGTCGGGGGTTGCCGGAACCATCGAGCGGGCCACCGGTGAGCCGCGTTTTGTACCGATGGTGATGACCGATCATGTCACTGGTTTGATCGCCGCCCAATGTATCGGTTTTGCCCTCTTCCGGCGCGAGCGCACCGGCCAGGGGGAAGTCATCGAAGTGCCGATGCTGGAGAACATGGCATCGTTCGTGGCGAGTGAGCATCTCGGCGCGATGACGTTCGAGCCGCCGGTAGGGCCTGCGGGTGACGGCAGATTACTGAGCCCGGAGTACCGTCCATTGCCGACTGAGGATGGTTACATTACGGTGGGGCCGAACACTGATCCGCAAGCATTCGCGTTTTTCGACGCCATTGGCCGCCCCGAGCTGAAAACCGATCCTAGGTTCGGTTCCGCTGCATCACGCACGGCTAATGCGGCGGCTTATTTTGCGGTGCGCATGCAGGGCTTGGCGCGAAAGACCACCGCCGAATGGCTGGAGATATTCGAACGCCTTGACGTCCCGGCGGCGCCCTATAACCGTATTGATGATCTGCTCGATGATCCGCACTTGCGCGATATAGGCTTTTTTTACCAAAGCGAACATCCGAGCGAAGGCGCTATCAAGCGCACCAAGATCCCGAATACTTTTAGCGCTGGCATGCGCGAGGACGACGGACACGCGCCCCGCTTGGGTCAACACAGCCGCGAGATATTACAGTCCCTGGGCTATAGCGATCAGGCGGTGAATGCGATGCATGCCAGCGGCGCCACGATGGCTGAGCAGTACGAAGAATAAAAGTAACAAGACTCAAGGGCACCTGCTAAAAATGCACTTTTTCCGCGATTGCGGCGTCAGTTCCGTGCTCGAATCCTCAGGTATCACCTATACACTGCGGTTGTGCGCGCGGTGCTTCCTTAGCACTCACGAAACAATGACTATTTTTAGCAGGCGCCCTTAAGGCGGAGAACCGATTCATGTCACCCTCTTCTTGGCGTTCATTATTATTCGTGCCGGTGAATTCGAAGCGCTTTGTGGACAAAGCCCATCAGCGCGGTGCCGATGCCATCATTCTCGATTTGGAAGATGCTATCGCCGCGCAAGAAAAAGAGGCGGCGCGCGCGGCACTGCCGGGCGCGGCTAAGCAGATAACGCAGGCGGGTACGGATGTCACCGTGCGCATCAACCGCCCCTTGGAGTTGGCCGTACCTGATATAACGGCGGCGGTGATGCCGCAGGTCAAAGCGTTGATGTTGCCGAAGGTGATGGGACCTGAACACGTCAAGCTGTTGAGCGAGGTGGTGACGGCCAGGGAGCTGGCCCTCGGCATGGATGTGGGGCATACCCGTTTCATCGGCGTGGTGGAGACAGCGGCGGCGCTGGCCCATCTGCATGCCATCGCCGCCGCCGATGCGCGCATGCTGGCGCTAGGGCTGGGCCCGGAAGATCTCTGCACGCAGTTACAAGCCGTGCCCGGCGGCGACAGCCTCTATCCGTTTGCCATGCAGGTGGTGGCCGCCTGTAGGGCCGCGGGCATTGAACCGTTGGGGACGGTGGGACAGTTCGCTGATTTCTCCGACCTGCAGGGTTACCGGGCCGCTCTGCGCCGTTCGCGCGGTCTCGGTTTTTCCTGTACCGCCTGCATTCATCCGTCTCAGGTGCCGATTGTCAACGAGGAATACAGCGTCAGCGAAGAGGAGGCCGGCAGGGCCAGGCGGCTCATCGCCGCTTTCGAGGACGGTATCGCCCAGGGTTCAGGCGCCGTCGCTTTCGAAGGCGCCATGATCGATAGGCCGGTGGTGGACCGGGCGCGGGCTTTGTTGGCGCGGGCCGGGCGTGGCTAAATTAGGGTAACCGCGAGACCCGCGTTTCTTTCGCGGTGATGAATTCGAGCAATGCGGGTACGCCTCGTTGCGTCTGCTCGATGCCGCGCTTGATGGCCGGGATGATGTCTTGCGGTCGGGTCACCCGCTCGCCGTAACCGCCGAAGGCGCGCGCCATGGCGGCGTAATCGCCGGAGATATCGGTGGAGCGGTATTTCTCGGTGGATTGCTGCATGATTTTGAGTTCGATGGCCATGGAGAAGTTGTTGAGCAGTATCGACAAAATCGGTATGCGCTCGCGCACCGCCGTTTCGAAGTCCATGCCGGTAAAGCCGATAGCGGCATCGCCCCACACGTTGATGCAGAGTTTGTCCGGCTGGGCGATCTTCGCACCCATGGCTAAGCCTAGGCCGTAGCCTAGCTGCGTGGTTTTACCCCAGCCGATGTAGCTGAGCGGCGTGGTGGCTTGCCAGAACGGGGAGAGCTGATCGCGCGGCGAGCCGGCGTCATGGGTGATGATGACGTTATCCTTGTCCACTGTGTTTTGCAGATCGCGCAGTACTCTATAGGGCGACAACGGCACATCATCGGCGTCGATGAGCGGTTGCCATTGCGCTATCCATGCAGAGCGCACCTCGGCGATTTTCGCCGCCACCGGGCCGGCCTCGCGCGCCGCGCCTAGAGTTGTTTTTATCTCGGCGATCAGTGCATCCAGTGTCAGCGCGGCGTCCCCGGCAAGACCGATGGCGGCGGGTACATCTTTGTTGATGTGGGAGGGATCGACGGTGGCGTGAATGATGGTCTTACCGGCTGGCATATCCGTGCCGAAGTTGGTGCGGGTGAAACTGCAACCGATGCCGAAGATGACATCCGCTGCGTCCAAATGGCGGCGTACGGTCAGCGGTATGGCCAAGCCGCATGAGCCCAGCGACAGCGGGTGGTGCTCCGGGAAAGCGCTCTTGCCGCCCAGACTGGTGGTGACGGGAGCGGCGAGCAGTTCGGCCAGTTGTTTGAGCTGTGGCCAGGCTTTCGCGTAGTGCACACCTTGGCCGGCGTAGATCACCAAGTGCTCGGCGGCTACCAGCGCTTTCGCCGCCGCCGCTACATCGCCGCCGTCAGGGGCGTAGCGGATTTTGCGGGCGGGTGTGTAAGCGAGTTCGCCTGGGAAATCGGCGAGCATCAGATCCGTTGGCACTTCGACCAGAGCGGGTCCACCACGGCCGGAACGAAGGTTGGTGAATGCCCGCCGCAGCACGTCGGGTACCTGCGCCGGTTCCACCAACGGTTCAGCGATTTTGGTGACATCGCGCATGGCCCGCACCGAGTTGAAGTTCGGTGTTATGTGAGCCAGTTTGCGCGCGTAGCCCATGGGCATGACCAAAATGGGCACCGACTCGCCGTAAGCTTGGGCGACACCGCCGTAGGCGTTCTCGGATCCGGGACCATGCTGCATGACGAACACACCCAATTGGTCGCCGGAGGTTACCCGCGACAAGGCATCCGCCATATGTAGACCGATACGCTCTTGGCGCACGATGATGGGGCGGATGTCGGCGCGGGCAGCGTATTCGATGATGTGGTTGACGGGATAGGCGAATAGGTATTGCACACTTTCGCGTTTCAGGACATCGACAATGGCTTCGACGGTTTTCATGGCGTTGCTTCGCTCCCCCGCATGATTTAAGCGCACCTTACTGCGGCGCAAGGACGATCGGATCACTCGATGTGATCTTTGAAATCAGTGCAAACGCTCTGGCGCCCGCGCATTGGCGCCCCCGTATTGACGCCCTCGCATTGACGCGCTTGGGCAATCCCGCAACAGTAATAGTTTTTGTTGAGTGCTAAGGAGATCCGCGCATGCGTGCTGTGTTGTGTAAGGACTGGGGTGGCCCGCAGACACTGGTAGTCGAAGAGGTGCCCGAGCCGAGCCCAGGACCGGGCGAGGTTTGCATCGAGGTACACGCGGCCAGTGTCAATTTCGCCGATACCCTCATGATCGCTGGCAAATATCAGGTCAAACCGGAGCGGCCTTTTTCGCCGGGTATGGAGGTTGGCGGTGTCGTCAGTGCCTGTGGTGAAGGTGTGAGCGGCCTTGCGGTGGGCCAGCGGGTGATGGCCGTGACCGGTCAGGGGGCTTATGCCGAGCGGGTGGTGGCGCCGGAGAAAGATGTGTTCGCTATTCCCGACTCGATGCCGTTTGATGAGGCTGCGTCGTTTCCCGTGGCTTACGGCACATCGCACCTTGGCTTGTGCCGCCGCGCCCAACTCAAGGCCGGCGAGGTGTTGTTGGTGCACGGTGCCGCTGGCGGCGTGGGTATTACGGCGGTGGAGATCGGCCGGCACCTGGGCGCCACTGTGATCGCCACGGCGGGCACCGATGCCAAGCTTGCGATCGCCCGATCCCACGGTGCCCATCACGGCGTCGATTATGCCGCGGAGGATGTGCGCGAACGGGTGTTGGAACTGACCGGTGGCCGCGGCGCTGACGTTATCTACGATCCGGTGGGCGGTGATGTGTTCGACGCCTCGCTGCGGTGCATTAACTGGGAGGGGCGGATCTTGGTGGTGGGCTTCGCGGCCGGCCGTATCCCCTCGGCGCCAGCGAATTATCTGCTGGTCAAGAACTGCGCCACTATCGGCGTGTTCTGGGGTGCTTATAGCCGGCGCGATCCAGCCACCTTGCGGGCCGGCATGGAGGCGTTGCTCGGCTGGTATGAGGAAGGTGCGCTCAAGCCGCACATCTCGTTGCGCTATTCCATGGATGAAGTACCGGCGGCCATGAATGCGCTGTTGGAGCGGCGCTCCACCGGCAAAGTAGTGATCAGCATCCGTTAACCCTGTCAGCGTAGCAGGGCGCCGCATACGATCACCGCACACCAACCGCCAAGGGAGGCGGCGGCGCAGGCTCTAGCCGGCCATGGCGGCGCCGTGTGCGCCGGCCATGTGCTGACCGAGCGGTACGGGCCGGTGTGGAAAACGATGGCCAACACGCCGCCCAGAAAAAACAGAAGCATCTTGAGGGCGAAAATGCGGTTAGCCAGATAGTCCGGCGCATGGGCGGCGAACATGGCAAGACCAGTGGGCACGATCAGCACCAATGCGGCCACGGCGAGCGGCAATAGATGCCGCGCCAGGTGTTCGACGCTAATGTGCTTGTTGAGACCTAGCAGCCGTAGATCGAAGGCGATGACGGGACCTGCTAGCAAAGCAACGCCGATGAGGTGCACCGCCTGGATGCAACCGAGTAAGAAGCCGTCTTCCCGCAGCGCTACGGCGAAGGGTAGTGCTTCGATGCCGGGCACGGGAACGACTTCAGTGGTCAAGGCGGGCCGTCCTACACGGACGCCGAGGCGGCGAATCCATGGATGATAGGATGCCAGTAGGAAACTGGCAAACGGATGTGGTTGCATCCCTAGCACCGAGCTTGGTGTCCCCCGGGAACGGACGCCGTTAGAACAGCTAGGTCAGGGTTCGTCGGTGGAGGCTAGCCGACAACCAACCTGGCCCCATGCCGAAGACTACCGCAACTCCAAGCCGCGCGATTGAGGGAGGTGCCACACACTGCATTCGATCCGGCATCCAGAGCTTTTTCACCCGGATTCCGAAAGCCGTGGTTCACGAACGTATCGCGGCACACGTTACGGACACTGAATGTCTCGACACTCTGCGAGATGCCACCGAACTCGAACTCTCGAACCTGACCGAGCTTGGTAGCAATGAAGCTCAATTTCCTCTCCATGAGCTCGGCGTCGCGCAGGGATGCTGCTCGTCCCCCTCTCATGGGCAACTTAACCTGACGACTATGGTAGGCGAATCGAGCTATGTATCTTGTCTCGAAGACTGTAGATCCGAAAAAGAGATCCGAAAAAGCGCGGCTATGACGGTAGCATTGATACGGATAGCTCGCAGCGTAGAGGCGGTCGCTACCTCACCAAGGCAGCAACTCATAGAACGCTTTAACAGCAGGGTACACTCTTTCGAATGGCGGTGACTCATCCGTGATTTCGGATTGAAGGATTTCGTACTCCTTTTTGGATCTTTCTACGATTGCCTCATTAGCCATCGAGCCGGAGTTGACTTCCAGACCTCTAGATTCTGACTTCCTTCGCAACGATGACAGTATCTTGGCTTTCTCATCTAATGGGATGTGCGGAAATTGCTCCAGAAGTACGTAGAGGTCGTAGGCATCCTGCCGCCTTACTCGATTGCGAATCTCTTGTTGGAGCATCGCCCGGTACTTCTCAGCGACAACATCCGCGAAGCTATACGCATGAAACTCCCCACCATCGGTGAGTAAGATGTTTTCTACTTCCAGGGTTTCTTCATTGAAGCTGTAATCGACTTCGATAACATCGATAGCCTGGCCAGCAAGCAACCGTTTGTGTCTGCGAGGCTCCTGCTTTGGTGCATAGCCGATTGTGAGCTTTAGCGTCGGGAATGAGGCGTCTGGCCGATTGGCAGGCTGGATGTGACGGGATTGGAGCCTACAGTCCAAATCGTACTCCAGCTGAGCACTCGTAGTCAGTAGGCCAGAACTGAACTCGGCCAAGAACCGTTCCTCATCGAAGTCTTCATAACGGGTGCTTGTCGAAAAATCGATGTCTCGCGTGTATCTCAACCCCTGGTACCTGATGGCGAGGAGAATACCGCCCTTGATGAGCATAGTCGTGCTCAATTCGTGGGATGTTCCGATCGCCGAGAGGACGGTATGGATGGCTTGTCGGAACTCACGTTGCCTAGGGTCTGTTTCAGCCTCAACCCATTGATGTACGTCACACGCGTACAACGCTTTGTCATGCTCCGAGGACGTTGAGCGACAAAGACCATCTTTCAGAGTACTCGGAGCTATACTCGGCTTTGGCGTCCAGCCTTCGAGATCCCCCTCGTTGGGCGTACTTCAGCCATTGCTGAACTGTCCGATCTTCAACGTCGCACCTTTCTTCCAATATGTACCCTGCGCGTACTTTGTCTATTGGACTCCCCCACTGGTCAATCTCAGTGACTATCAGTTTCAAATACGACTTGGCGTGTTGCTCGAAGACATCGAGAACGTGGCTCATGCCGCCACAGAGTACGGGTTCGCGAACCATGTCAAGAAAGGTCCGCCCGATTGTCGCGACTCTAAAGGCTCGTCCGCGAACTGTCCGGTAAGCTCCACGAAATTCACTCACACCCCGCCGTTCCACTGGCCGTTGAGCGATTCTGTGCATCCTTATTCGCCGTAAGTGCGGGAAGCCGCCCCGTAGGTAATCGTCCAAGAACCCTTCGCAGTCCTTCTGCATACGTTCCAGAGCTAAGTCCTTCCACTTCTTATCGACGGGCGACGACCAGTACAGGGGTCTCGGTAGCCGGTCGGTCAAGCCGTGGTAATCCATTGCACTTAGGTGCGAGACGAAGGCGAACGGATCGACCGTGCAAACGATGTCTTCTATTGCTGCTTCCTGTTTTCCAAGGACACGAAACACGCCCTTCTTTGGAAAGTTACGGTCGTGGGAGAGGACGCCTTGGTCGAGTAGTAGTTTGATGACATTGGAGAGGTCCTGAGGCTCCGGTGCATCCTTGCTGACTCGTACTGGTTGACCTCGGAACTTCTTCGCTAGATACAGCTGGTAAACGAGGGTACCCAACTCGTAGCGGGTCACGACGGGCTGTGGCAAGCTGCCAAGGTGTAGAGAAACGGCCTTACTTAGATAGATCGATATCACGACAAAGTCTAGCCCTGTATACGTCCTCAGGACGTATACAGGGCTAGACTCATTGCTGTCAAGATAATTCTTTTAAAATGAGTTAGTTGGGTGATTTTCCTTGACACAGAGCCAGTTACCCACCTACAATGCGTCCTCAGGACGCATTGTAGGTGGGTAGATAGGGTTGGATCCGGAAATATCCGGGCACCGAAACTAACTCACTTCGCACTATTCTATCCTATTGTTTTTGCGGACCTTATTCCTGGGAAAGTTTCGTGGCATGCGTACTGTCCAAAGATGTCCAGCCTAGTGGGTGGTGCTATTTTCTAGCCCCCCCTATCCGCCTACGTTACTCCTCTCTCGGGCGCGCCTCGCATCTCGCGCCCCGTTAGAGGTCGAGGTCGTGTGGACACGCATCGCTGAGCAGATGGACGGCCTTCTCACAACGCCACGTGACTTGGCACTGTTTCGGGAAGCCGTACTTCAGCTTGCGGTTCGAGGGAAGCTTTGCAGCGAAGCCGAGTCCGATGTTTGGTCCGAGAGAACCATCGGAGAATTTGCCAACTTTCAGAATGGATTTGCTTTCAAGAGTTCCTGGTACACCAAGACGGGTGGGCGCCTCGTTCGAAATCGGAATATTGGACACACGGGGTATTGAGTTGGGACGATGGGCGCCGCGTGAGTGAGAAGCATGCGGTGGAGTTCGAGCGATTCTCCCTTGACGATGGAGACATCACTTGGTGACGAGGGTACGGATGGACGGCGTGATCTCGACGACCTTCGGTGACGGGTCCACGCGGTCTGTCTTGTGCTCGGGAAGCAAGATCGTACCGTTCTGTACATCGATATCTTCCATCTTCATCGTGCCGACTTCCTTGATGCGGCATCCGGTGTAGGCGAGCATTTGGACGGCCAGGAGGCCGAACGGATTCACTTGACGGGCGTCGAGCATCCGGCTGAGGTGCTACCGAGCCGGTTCCACTCCTCGGATTCAGCGATGGCGTTGTGCCGCTCTTGAGCGCTCATCTACGTCCCCGGATACCAAGAAGGCTCGCGTTTCTCAAGAAAACTGCGCAAGCCCTCCCCGGCCTCGTGTTGCAGGCGGATGGTGGCGTGGGGCAGTGCCATATCCTCTTGCTCAAGCGCGGAGAAATACAGATTGGCGTATTTCAAGATGGACGCTTTAGCAGCGGCCAACGCGCCCGGCGGACAGTGCAGCAGCGCGTCTATGATCGGCGCGGCCGTCTGGTCGAGTCGGTCCGCCGCGCAGATCTCGTCAACCAGGCCGATCGCAAGCGCCCTGCGGCCATCGAAACGCTCGCAGGTCAGGCTATAACGCCGGGTGCGCCCCGGTCCCAGGCGGGACAGTAGCTGCGGATAAATGGGCGCCGCCATGAGGCCCCAGCGGGCCTCGGTGATGGAGAAGATGGCGTCATCGGCGGCGATAACGATGTCGCAAGCCGTGGCCATGCCGGTGCCGCCGCCGAAACAACCACCATGGACCAGGGCCACGGTGGGTTTGAGCACGGTGGTTAAGCCTTGAATGGCGCGGGTGGTATTGCGCGAGATAGCCAGGTTCTCGGCGAACGGTTTATCCCGGTTGTCCCGCACCCACGCCAAGTCCGCGCCGGCCTGGAAATGCTTGCCGTTGCCACGGATGATGATCACGCGCACCGCGTCATCGGCGGCGCAGCGGTCAACCGCGTCGGTGAGCGCCAAGACCATTGCGCCGTTGTAAGCGTTGTTACGCTCCGGGCGGTTGAGGGTGATGGTGCCTACGCCGTTGCCGGCCACGTGGGTGAGGACGGTGGATGCGGACATGGGTTCTCCGTGGCGTTTATTCTCCGTTGAGTCTATTCTCCGTGGAGTCTATTGGGGGGTGACTCAGAGCTCGCGGCTGGCCGTCTCTATAAGCTCGATCTTGTAGCCTGTCGGATCTTCCACGAAAGCGATAATGGTGGCACCACCTTTCACCGGGCCTGGCTCGCGGGTGACGTTGCCGCCGGCGGCGCGGATGCGCTCGCAGGTGGCGCTGACGTCATCTACGCCCAGTGCGATGTGGCCGTAAGCACTGCCTAGATCGTATTCGCTGACGCCGTGATTGTAGGTCAGCTCCAGTTCGGCTTGGCCGTCTTTATTGCCGCCGCCGAAAGCGACGAAAGCGAGGGTATAGCCTTGCTCGGGCCGCTCGGTGGTACGCAGTAAGTTCATGCCGATGACGTTGGTGTAGAAGTCGATGGACTGCTGAAGATCGCCGACTCGCAGCATGGTATGCAGTAAATTCATGGCCGTTCTCTGCTTCTATACAAGGGGTGAGTGACGCCGGCAGTGTAACCCGAAATGTTGATAATTCGGTTTGAAGGCCGCGCCGCTGGTATGGTGATGCACTGCCCTGCCAGATGAGCGACGCTGATGAATGATGCGGCGGCGGTTGACCAAGCCCTGCAACCCCTGGTAGCGCCGCTGTTGCGGGCGCTGACGGCGCTCTCCCAAGAGCAGCGTTATCTGCATCCCCTGTTGCTGCAAAAAGTGGTTGAGCAGGCGCAAGTGCAGGCGCAGCCGCTGGCGGTGGTGCGCGATGCGTTGCCGCCGGTGGCTATGCCCGCTGCCTTGACGGCGGTGGTGGGCGCGCTGGATAGCGCGCTTGCACTGACGGAAAAAGCGCTCGCGGCGTTGCGCGAGACGCCCAGCGATCCCGAGGGTATATACGTGGCCTACAGGGCGTTGCGGTATCTGCCCTATGCCATGGAAGCGCTGTATCCCTTGACCGCTGCCTGCGCCGCGGTCAGCGCTTTTTTCTTGGAGGCGGGGGCAAGTGAGGAGCAAATAGCCCGTTGCCGTTTAGCCCCTACCGGTGCGCACCGTGGTGTGCAGCACTTTAACAACGAGCGCGGCACCAAGGGTGGTTATTCGGTGTATGTGCCGGAGTACTTGAAGGCCGGTGGCCGCCATCCCGTGGTGTGCGCACTGCATGGCGGCGGCGGCCATGGACGGGGTTTTCTCTGGACCTGGCTCAAGGAGGCTAGGACGCGCGGTTTCATCCTCGTCAGCCCCACCTCGCGGGGGCCAACCTGGGCGTTGACGGGACCGGATATAGACAGTGACAATCTAGAGGCCATCCTTGCCCGCGTCGATGAGCGCTGGGGTGTCGACGAGCACCGGACCCTATTGACGGGCATGAGCGACGGCGGCACGTTCACCTTCATCAGCGGATTGCGGGGGGCATCGCCTTTTACCCACCTGGCGCCTGTCGCTGCCAGTTTTCATCCCATGATGATCGAGTTGATCGAGGCGCCTGCCATCAACGCCCGCCCCATATACCTGACCCATGGGGTACACGACTGGATGTTCGCCATCGACGTGGCGCGCGCGGCCAACGAAGTGTTGACCGGCTTGGGCGCGCAGGTCGTGTATAGAGAAATAGAAGATTTGGCCCATACCTATCCGCGCGAAGAAAACGCCCGTATCTTGGATTGGTTTTTACCATGATGAAACAACCGTCGTTCAGTTCGTTACTCAATGCACACATCGCCGGATTGGAGGAATACCCTCCGATTCAGCCGCTAGAAGTGTTGAGCGCGCGCTTGAATATCGCCGTCGATGCTCTAGTCAAGCTGGACGCCAACGAAAATCCTTACGGCCCGGTGCCGGCTGTGACCGAGGCGCTTGCCGCTTATCCGCATTATCACATCTACCCTGATCCGCAACACCACGAGCTGCGCGATGCCTTGGCGGCGTTCACCGGCGTGGCCAGTGAAAACATACTGGCGAGTCACGGCGCCGATGAGTTGCTCGATTATCTTTCGCGTATTTTCTTGAGCCTAGGCGATGCCATCGTCAACGCGCCGCCCACTTTTGGCATGTACAGTTTCGATGCCAGGTTGCAGGGCGCGGAGGTCATCGATATTCCGCGCCGTGATAACTATCAGGTAGATGTGCAAGGAATAGAGCAAGCGGTGGCTGCCCGGGGCGGGGACGGCCGGAGCCGGGGCGAGCGGGGTCGAGGTGGTCAGAGCCAAGGTGGTCCGGGCTTGGTGAAACTCGTATTTCTAAGCTCGCCTAACAATCCATCCGGCAACTGGATGGACGATGATGAACTCAGCCGTTTGCTGCGCTTGCCCGTGATGGTGGTTTTGGATGAGGCCTATGTGGAGTTCGCCGAGCATCCCAGCCGTGCCCCGTGGGTAGCCGAGCACGACAACTTAATAGTGTTGCGCACCTTCAGCAAAGCGGCCGGAATTGCCGGTCTACGCTTGGGGTATGGCATTTTTCCCGCTTGGCTGATGCCGGCATTATGGAAGTACAAGCAACCCTACAACGTCAATGTGGCCGCCGCGGTGGCCGGGATTGCCGCGCTGCAACACGCCGGGCAAATAGCAGCCATCGTGGACACGCTAAAGGGTGAACGGGCGCGTTTGTATGAGGTGTTGCGCGATTGCTCTTTCCTGCGCCCGGTGGAGGGTTCCCAGGCGAACTTTGTTCTATGCCAGGTGCAGGGCATACCGGCCCACGGCTTGAAGCTGGCCCTGGAAAAACGCGGTGTCTTAGTACGGCACTACGCTAAGCCCGGTTTGCACAATTGCATTCGTGTGTCGGTTGGTAAACCCGAGCATACCGCGGCTTTAGCCCGCGAGTTGCAGCACATCGGCCTCGACGACATAAAGGCCACGTAAATACAAAGCTTAGGCAGCGACTCGGTTGCGCCCGCCATTTTTAGAGATGCCCTTAAGACCACTGGTGTCATCGGTGTCGCTCGGCGCCGGTATTGGGCGATAGCTTGTTGCTGGCCTGTAGGGGCGCTGGCGAGGATCACGATATTCCGGTGCAAAGGAGGGAATAATGAAAAGACGAACCGTGGGTGACATTGAAATTGGCCGCATCATTGAGCTAGTACAGGATTTTCCAGCCCTGGAGTTCTTTCCCGACACCTCGCAAGACGATTGGGCACCGCACCGCGAATGGCTACGGGCGGAGGGTGCGCTCACCGGCTCGCACAATATTTTACTGCCCATGCAAAGCTATATCGTTCGTACCACCCATCATACGATTTTGCTCGATACCTGCATCGGTAACCACAAAGAGCGCCCAGCCCGTCCCGCCTGGCACCGCAAAACCGATGACACTTATATGCAGAACTTGGCCGCCCATGGCTTAGGGCCGCAGGATATCGACTATGTCATGTGCACGCATCTACATCACGATCACGTCGGCTGGAACACCAAGCGGGTGGACGGGCGCTGGGTACCTACGTTTCCCAACGCCAAGTACATCATGTCCGGGAAGGAGCTTGCAGTGTTCCGCGAGCAGGACGATCCGGCGGCATCGCCCTCCCTGGGCGACAGTGTGCTGCCGGTGGTCGAGTCCGGTCAGGCGCAACTGGTCAGCAGCGATTTCGCTTTGGACGACGAGGTGTGGCTGGAGCCCACGCCGGGGCATACGCCGGATCATTTCGCCGTGAGACTCGCATCCAGGGGGCAAAACGCGGTAGTAGGCGGCGATCTGATGCACAGCCCGGTGCAATGCCGCCATCCCGAGTGGCGCCCACGGCCCGATTTCGATCCGGCGCAAGCGCGCGATACCCGCCGCCGTTTCATGGAAACCCATGCGGAGTTGGGATCGCTGGTGTGCATGATGCACTTCCCGCTGCCGTCTGCCGGGTGGTTCGAGCGGTCCGGGGATGCGTTCAGGTTCCGTTATGACAGCGAGGACTGGTGAGCGCTTAAGCCGTGGCAGTGCCGGTCTCCTGCGTAATGTGGGTGGCCAAGCGATCGGTTGGTGCAGTCGAAAAATTTTTGGCCTAACACTTTTGACCTAACACCTCATCTTTTGGCGTAACACTTTTGGCGTGATACCTTCAATTCTCTAAACACCAATTCTCTAAACACAACTAGCAAAGGGGAAGGGAAGTGCAACAACGCAGACTCGGCGTGATAACCGGTCTCTTGGCAATGCTGGGCTCCATGAGTGTTAACGCCGATGAAATCGTCGCGCGTATGTCCTATCACTGGGCACCCAAACATCCTAGCGCCATTCACGCCAAGGCTTTCGCTGAAGCGGTTAATGAACGTCTCAAAGGCAAGTTCAAAATCGAGTTACTACTTCGGCAAAAGATTACCCGACACAAATTGATAAAATGTGTTATAGTGATGCTATGAAAAAGACAGACGGTCGCTCACTGCCCCATTCCGCGCGAGAAGCCATCCGCAGGCACGCGGTTGCGCAAGTATTATCGGGTGAAAGCCCTGAAAAAGTAATTAAAGCCCTCGGATTTCATCGTTCTTGCATTGACGATTGGTTATCTAGGTATGAGCAAGGCGGTGAACAGGCGCTGTCCACCGGCAAGATCACGGGCCGCCCAAGAAAGTGTCCCGATGAATATGCGGATCGCTTACGTGAACTAGTTAAAACGAATCCGTTGCAATTGGATTGTCACGATGCCCTGTGGACGCGCTCGATGATTCAGATATGACTGAAAGATAAATTTGGCATCGAGGTCAGCGAGCGCTCGGTGGGCAATAGCCTGTCTCGTTTGGGGATGAGTGCGCAGCGCCCTGGGTTTAAGGCATACGAGCAAAACCCTGATCAGGTTAAGGTATGGTTAAGAGAAACTTGGCCTGAAGTACAACGAGAAGCGAAAAGGCGCCGAGCGCGGGTCTATTTTGGCGACGAATCGACGATCCGGTCGGATTATCATCGTGGTACCACTTGGGGGGTACGGGGTGATACGCCAGTTGTAGCGAAAACGGGTCGGCGCTTTAGTGTGAATAGGCTGTCAGCCGTTTCGCCGAAGGGTCACCTGCGTTTCATGGTAACCGAATCACGGGTAACCGCAGACGTTTTTATCGACTTTCTAAGGCGTTTGTTGCACAACGCCAAGCGATCGGTCTATTTGATTGTTGATGGCCATCCCATTCATCGAGCCAAGAAAGTGCAAGAATTTGTCCGCAATAGCCAAGGTAAGCTCACGTTAGTATGGTTACCGCCGTATTCACCGGAACTCAATCCTGATGAGCTAGTATGGCATCATGTAAAAAGCCAACGAATTGGGCGGACAGTGGTGGCTACAAAGGAGCAACGGGTGGCCTTGGCTCGTTCGGTGTTGCACTCACTGCAACACAATACGCAAATAATTAAACGGTTTTTCTATGAAGAGCATGTCAGATATATTCTGAATTAATGTCGGGTAATTTTTTTCCGAATTAGTATATCCGGCTGGCCAGCTCTTTGGTATCCGCGAGATCATGGGCGCGCTGGCATCCTCTGCCGTCGAGATGGGCGGAGTCGTGGGCATAGTGAGTTTCCCATCCATCGAAAAGAACTACTCGGTCGCCGTTTTTCCCGGCTACTTCAGCAGTTTTGCCCAGCAGCGAGAATTCTTTGAAAAAGATCCGCTAGGCAGCAAGGTGTGGAACAACATTCTCACCAAAACCCGCTCCACCGTGATCGCCTACAATCCCGTAGGACCGTTCGCGGTCTATTCGACGGTCGATAAACTGGATACCGTCGATTCATTGAAAGGCCTCAAGGCCCGCGTTCTCACCAAACCCGATCGGGCGCGCTGGAAGGGACTGGGCGTGGGCAAGATGATCTCCATGCCGACCCGCGAGGTTTACACCAGTTTGCAAAACGGCACCATCAATACCGTATCCACCGTGCCTAGTGCACTCAAAGCTTATAGCTGGTGGGAGTATTTGAAGTCGGGTCAATTGCCGTATTTAGGCTTCGCTGATTCTTATCTGATGGCCAACAAACCCTGGTACGACGGGTTGCCCGATGAGATAAAGCAGGTGTTGGCGGAAGAAGGCGCCAACACCACTAAAGCCTCCACTGACAGTATTCTTCAGGCCTCCGAACAGATGCACAAAGAGTTCGTGCAGCGCGGCGGCCACCTGACGGTCCTGGAGGGTGATGAACTCGAGAAGCTGCGGCGCATTGAGGCGGCAAAAGTTGAACCCGCTCTGGCCGAGGAGGTGGACGCTGAAGTGTTCGCCGCGCTGAAGAAATTCGTTGGCCGGTAAACTCTTCTTATGGGAGCCATTCACGTAACGGCCGCCATCAGAAATCCGGCCAACCCGGACAAGGTCTGGGAAGGTTTGTTTCTCGTCGATAGCGGTGCAATTGACTCCCTCGTTCCCCGCGACCATCTTGAGGGCACCTCTAAAAATGCACTTTTTCCGCGATTGCGGCGTCAGCTCCGTGCTCGAATCCTCATGTATCACCTATCACTGCTGTCCCATAAACTTTCATGAGAATGTAAACTGCATCTGGATCTGAGTTTCAATAGGGTCTGGAGGGTCTCCTTTGAGTAGTCCCCACAGGTCTCTTCGCTCAAATAAATTGACTTGAAAGAGTCGAATAATCTGTTGAATGCTTAAATCGAGTTTGCCACAGAATTTCAGGTAAGCAACCATTAAATACATACACATAGCGACTCATATTTGAGTCATGACAGCATTTTTTGACGTCCCTACGAATGACTTAATCTTCAAGTTTTGTTTGATGCATTTGAAAAATAACTCGATTTGCCAACGCGACTTATAAATATCTGCAATGGTTTTGGCAGCCAATTCGAATTGATTGGTGAGAAAGACGTAATGCTTGCCGGTCTGTGGGTCCCGATAGCCAATCCGGCGCAACTTAATCGGGCAGGTATCGGCTTTAGGGCCCGTTAAAATCAGCGTCTGATCTGAGGTAATGCCCTGCTCTTTATTCACCGGATGGCGAGAAATCACTCGGTATTTTGTATTGGCTTTCAACCGGGTGACGAAATAAATCCCCTTTGAATTGAGCAAGTTAAACCACGTGAAGTCCGTATAGCCACGATCAAACACCACAATAGAACCCGCATCCAGTTCTAGACTACGACCTTGTGTAATATCTTGTTGTTTGCCTTCGGTAATAGTCATAAAGACCGGTAAAAAGCCATCATGGTCCAGACCAACATGTAATTTGATCCACTGCTGTCCCATAGAGCATACTAACCCTTTGAAATTTCTGGAAAAACTGTTTTCATGTCTCAAACACAATGTCATAGTCAATTTTTTATGTAAATCAATAGGTTATACGCTGTGTTTAACTATTTTGTGGGACAGCAGTGAATTTGATCGCGCCTTTGGTCTTGCGAAATTTGGCCCAAGGAAATAGTGATAAGCATAAATCAATAGTCGATGCATCCAAGGAATAAAGCTTATTTTTAAAATGAAACCCATGCCTAGGCGCCAAGCTTTGACATCGTGCCAGCAGCTTCCAAAATAATCCTTCGTAGAGTTGATAAGGCTGTTGCTCGTTAACACGAGCCAGAGAACTTCGACTGACCTTAGCGATACCCAAATGGTAGCTTTTGCGGCGTTGTTTATCCAGATTGCTGACAATATCTCGCAAACTACAGCGCCCGGCGAGTTGGGCAAAACTCAACGCCACAAACTGTGACCAGCGTGACATTGTCCTCAATACACGGCCTTTATGGTGGGTTTTTGCGAGGGTTTCAAATTCATGTCTCGAAATCAGTTTCAGTAGCTGTGAAAATACGCTGTTACTGTGACTCAAGGCTATTATCCTGTTGATATTGAAAGATATTCTGGACCTCCATTCTAACAAATCAGCGCAGAATAGTCTTTGATTCTAAGCTCATTCAAAAGTTTGTGGGACAGCAGTGATCACCTATACACTGCGGTTCTGCGCGCGGTGCTTCCTTGCACTCACGAAAAAATTACTATTTTTAGAGGCGCCCTTGAGTCAATCGGCCTTCAGGTGAAGGCCCAGCGCACTTACGAACTCGCCGATGGAAGCGAAGTGAAGATGGATAGCACGACGGGCGATATTGAATTCATGGGAGAAATTGTTGGCGGTACAATCATCTTCGGAGACCCTGGTACGGAACCTATTTTGGGCGTGACTGCCTTGGCATCGGTAGGCATCGATATTGATCCTAGAAGTCAGCAACTAAAAAAGCTGCCAGCTACCCGGTTAAAAAAGCTAATGCCAAAATCCAACAAGTCTTTGCCATAGCGGGCTGACGCCACTTAGAACTTTTAATCACCACCCCTTTAATCACTATCCTTCAATCACCACCATGGCGCTCTTGCGTTTTCTGGCGGCCATCGTGCGCCGCATTAACGATATTTTGGCGAAGATTGCTATGGCCATCGGCATGGCGGTCATCTCCTTTGCCGCCTTAGCGCTATTTGCTCAGGTGGTGGAGCGCCATGTCACCGGGCAAGGTTATGCCTGGATGAATGATTTTCCACCTTACCTCATCCCCTGGTGCGTGTTTCCCTTGATGGGTGTGCTGCTGCGCACCGATCAACATATTAAAGTCGAAGTCGCGCCCAATCTGCTGAAAGGGACAGCGCTGATCGCGCTGCGGTTGTTTATTGCCACCGTGTGTTTGGCGGCGGGAGTTTATTTTTGTTGGTCCGGCACCCAAGCGGTGGGGTTCTTTATTCTCCTAGGGGAAGTGACGGAGACGGAAATAGAGATCCCGTTTTGGTATCTGTACGCGGCATTTCCCGTTGGTTTCGGTGTGCTAGCCATTTTTGCTATTGAGCGGATATTAGAAGAGCTGTTATTGCTTTTCGGCGATAAGCCGCCCAGTGAGTCCACTGCAGCCGGAGGGACTGCGGAGGGCTCGGCATGATCGCCTGGGGTTCCATACTCGCCATTGTCTTATTGCTTTTATCCGTTCCCATTTTTCTAGTCTTCGGCATCGGCTCCAGCCTGATTGCCACCATCGATCTGCGCCAGCCGTTTACTACCCTGTTGCAAGTGTCTTACGGGGCCATAACAAAACACGTGCTACTGTCCATTCCGCTATTCATCTTCGCCGGCTTGGTGATGTTGCGGGCCGGCGTGGCGGGCCGCTTGGTGCACCTGTGTATCACTCTGGTGGGCCACTTGCCGGGTGGTCTTGGCATCGCCATGGTTTTAGCCATGGGTTTTTTCGCCGCGTTTTGTGGCTCGATTTTGGCGGCTATTACCGCCGTCGGCAGTATTCTGATGCCGAGCATGGTGGAGAGAGGTTACGACAAACCGTTCGTGGTGTTGTTGGCCGCCACGGCGGGGTTGCTCGAGGTACTGATACCGCCCAGTAACGGTGCCATCATCTTCAGCGCCCTCACCGACGTGCCGGTGTCGAAGACCTTTGCCGCCGGGGTGTTGCCCGGTTTTGTGTTCATGGCGTTGTTGATCATCTACGTGTCTTTTGCCTGCCGGCGCATGGAGCGCGCGGCGCAGGCCACGTGGGCGGCGCGGCGCAGTGCTTTTGTTCAAGCGATCCCAGGTTTGCTGACGCCGGTGATTATTCTAGGCGGCATTTACGGTGGACTACTGACACCCTCTGAGTCAGCGGCCGCGGCGGCGGTTTATGCGATTTTTGTAGGTTTTCTGATCCACCGTGAATTGACCTTCAAGGGACTGCTAGATGCCGTGCGCTCCACCGCACTGACCACCACGGTTATCTTTTCCATCATCGCCATGGCCACCTTCATGTCGGTGATTTTAACGTTTACGCGGGCGCCACAAACGATAGTCGAATATTTTATCGTCTATGGCGTGACGCCACTGACTTTCTTGATCGTTGTCGGCATCATTTGCTTGATTCTCGGCACGTTCCTGGAAGCGATACCGGTGATTTATTTGACCGTTCCCGTGTTCTTGGCGGTTATCGAGCACTATGGTATCGACATTATTCATTTCTACGTCGTGTTCGGCGCGTTCGTTGGATTGGGGTTACTTACCCCACCGGTCTGCGTGGGGGTTTATACGGCGGCGGCAGTGATTCGAGAAGCGCCCGAGCGGGCGTTTCGCGCCGTACCGGCGTTTTTAGCGGTTGGCCTTGTTTACGCCGCGCTCATGATCGCGTTCCCCACAGTGGCGACATGGTTGCCATCGAAACTCTAAGATCATCAACGAATGGTTTTGACTATGCCGTTATAGGCGCGGGCGCGGCTGGGATCTCTGCCGCCCGTACCCTCTCGGCGGCGGGTCGTCGCGTCGTCGTGCTAGAGGCTCTGTCCCGCATCGGTGGCCGGGCCTTCACTGAAACTATCAGTGGCTATCCGTTTGACTGGGGTTGTCACTGGCTGCATAGCGGATCGCGCAATGTACTTAGGCTGGAAGCTGACCGCTTGGGTGTGCGCTATGGACACCCGTCCATAGCGCGGCGTTTGCGTATGCCGGATGGCACATGGGCGGACGCGGCAATGTTGGCCGAGCGTAGTGCTTACACCAAGCAATGTGACGAGGCGGCTGTGCGGGCCGCACGCAAGAGCGACGTCGCCTTGGCGCGGGTGCTGCCAGACCATGATCGCTGGAACCCTTGGCAGCGCATGTGGTTGACCTTGTTGTGTAGTTTCGAGGCGGAAGAGATTTCCGTGGTTGACTACGCCCGCTACGAGGATACCTTGGAAGATTGGCCGGTATTGGATGGCTACGGCGCACTGATAGAAAAACTGGCTAGTTCGCTGGATATACGCACGCAGACGGAAGTACGGACCGTAACCCGTTCGGCTGATGGCGTGATTCTTAAGGGAGCATTCGGCGAGTTGCGGGTCAAAGGCATGGTAGTCACTGCCTCAACCTCCGCCTTGGCTGCGGAACGCATCCGTTTTACTCCGGCCTTGCCCCACGAAGTGACGGAGGCGTTTCACCATATCCCGGTTGGGCGCGCCAACAAAATCTTGTTTCCTATTGTTGGTGACGCAGAATCATTTCCCGAGGCGGCCAACTTGGTGGACCTTCGCCGCTTGCCGCAAGCGCTCAGCTTTTATTGCCGCCCCTACGGACGCGCTTTAATCGTGGCTCATAGCGGCGGTCATTTTGCCGCTGCCCTGGAGGCGGCGGGCGAGCGGGCCGCGGTGGCTGAAGCGCATGATCAGCTCAAAGATCTCTTAGGTACTCAAGTACTCAAACATTTAGGTGATGGACGGGCCAGCGCCTGGGGACAGATCCCGTCTATTCGGGGTGCGTATGCATCCGCGCGCCCTGGGCATGGGCACCGCCGGCAAGTACTAGCAACCCCTTTCGATGAGCGCCTGCAACTGGCCGGCGAAGCCTGCTCCATGCCGTTCTATTCCACCGCCCATGGCGCTTTTGAAAGCGGCGCGGCAGCCGCCGCGAGACTGCTTTAGGGCGCCTTTAACAATAGTCATTGTTTCGTGAGTGCAAGGAAGCACCGCGCGCACAACCGCAGTGTCTAGGTGATACCTGATGATTGGAGCACGGAGCTGACGCCGCAATCGCGGCAAAAGTGCATTTTTAGAGGTGCCCTTTAGCCGTTACGCGCCTGCCGCCAGAACTGCGCCGGGCCGCCGCCGTAACCCCCGTCCAGCTCATCGAACGCGATACCTACACCCGCCTAATTCGGCGAACTGTTGCCAAAGCTCGCCGTCGAAGAGCTGCGCCTGCGCCGCCACACGGCTCTTGCGGCTCTCGAAATCGTAGCTTGATTCCGGCAGCTTCCACGCACTGTCCTGGATGAGTTGTTGCTCTTCATTCAAATTCCACCTGGCAAGCTTTCCCCCCACAGTCCCAGTACACGTTTGGCGGTAATCATGGACTGCACTTCATTGCTGCCACCGGTGATGGCGGGGCCGCGGGTGGGGTAGCGCTGCGCGGCCAGGGTGACGGCCCTAGTCCGGACCTAAGTCACCCTCGCCGTCTTCGACCTCGAAATCTGCGCGGGAAATTTCTCATGGATGAAATCCCTGACTTGCTCTGGAAAAGTCCGGTCTTCCTCATTGATGGCACTGGCGCTTCGACTTGGCATTTTCCGGCTCCCCGGTGACCGATACGCTCCCCCATGACTGATACCCCATGACTGATACCCCATGACTGATAACGTATCATCGTATGCATAAATCGAAGCTTCGGATAAGTTTGCTATGACTCAACGCAGCATACGCATTGGTGCGACGGCGGCACCCACCACCGCCGGTAAAGCCGATCACGATCTTTACCGTGAAGTGATAGACGATTGTTTGCTTATCGATCAATTAGGCTATGACACGGCGTGGTTTGTGGAGCACGCCTTCAGCGATTACCTGCCCCACCCGAGTCCACTCATCACCATGTCGCATATTGCCGCGCAGGCGCCGGAACTCGGTTTGGCGACAGCGGTGTTGGTGTTGCCGTGGCATAACCCGCTGCGGGTGGCCGGTGAGCTGGCGATGGTCTCGGCGTTGACCCGCGGTCCTTTGCTGATCGGTATCGGCAGGGGCACGGCCAAGTCGGAATACGACAATTACAACGTCGATATGTCCACTGCCAGGGCGCGTATGAACGAGTCGTACAAAATCATCGACATCGCTCTTAGGGGTGAACCGTTCACCTATAACGGGCAATTTTTCAAATACGATAAACCGCTACGGCTGCGTCCCAGCGTGGCGCCGGGTTCACGGATTCAATTCTATGGCGCCATCGGCAGTCCCGGCGGGGCGGAGAATGTGGCGGAACTCGGGTTGCCGCTGCTGTGCCAGTCGCAGTTCCCCGACAGATTGCTGTCGAAGATCCATGATACGTGGGTGGCCAGATCGCGTGAGTTGGGCCGCACTTGCGATGCCCCTAATGTGATACAGGTGCGCACGCTGATCAAAGATACCGATGAGGAAGCGTTCGCCCTCGCCAAGGAATGGTATCCGCGTGGCTTCGCCGCGCAGCACGCGCACTACGTGCCGGATGCGAATCCGTGGCAGGGCATTGATGAATATCAGAGCTTTGTGCGTGCATTCGAAGGTTTGGCTAAATTAAAAGATCCGGCCAACATCATGCCGTTTATAGAGACGCAGGCCGTGGGCTCGCCGCAGCGGGTTGCCCGGCGTTTGCAAGAATACCTAGCTTTAGGTTTTGACTATCTGGTCATTCATGCCACGTTTCCCGAGTTTCCCCAAGATATCCGGCGTGAAACCTATACCCGTTTTGCCAAGCAAGTGGCGCCCTTGCTGAGCGACAGTATGCGTGGACGGTAGCGATGGGCAGCAATCCGATTGTCACTAAAATCGAACTCATCATGTTTGAAATTACGGTTCCGAATACAGCCACCGATAGAGCCGGTATGGGGGTGTCCTATCGCCCGGGGCCGGGCATGCCCATGCAGCGTTTCGCCGTGCGCATTCACACCGACGCGGGTCTCACTGGTGAGTACGTGCCAGTGCGGGCGCGAGCCAAGGTGATCATGGCAGCGAGCGAAGCTTTGGCTTACGGATTGATAGGGCAGCCAGCCCTTGAGCGGGAGCGGCATTATCAGCGCATGCGCCGGGCGACCAAGCACGTGGGCGAAGTGGGTATCGGGGCCCTGGATATCGCGCTTTGGGATTTGGCCGGCAAACACCAGGACGTACCTATCTACGCTATGTTAGGCGGTTACCGGCGAAAATTACCCACCTATGCCAGCACCTTGAGCGGCGATCATCTACCCGGTGGTTTATCCAGTGCGCAAGCTTATGCCGACTTTGCCGAGCGGTGCTTGGAGCTGGGCTATCCGGCGTACAAGATGCATGGCTGGCACGCTGGCGATCCGCAGCAAGAGATCGCCATGCTGCGGGCGGTCGCCGCTAGGGTTGGCGGCAAGATGCATCTCATGTACGACGCGGCTTCTCATCTAAAAACCTTTGCTGATGCGGTATTAGTCGGCAAAGTGTGTGATGAGTTGGATTGTTATTGGCTAGAGGATCCCTTCGCCGACGGCGGTATTTCGATTCATGCCCATCAACGGTTGAAAACGCACGTCAAGACGCCGCTTTTGATCACCGAGCATGTACGCAATGCGGAAAGCACCATCGATATAGTGGCGGCGGGCGCAACGGATTTTGGCCGCGTTGATCCGGACTATGACGGTGGGCTGACAGGCAGCTTAAAAGCGGCTTACGCCTGTGAAACCTTGGGCATGGATTGTGAAGTGCACGCCTGCGGGCCCGCCATGCGCCATCTTATGGCGGCGCTGCGCAATAGTAATTTTTACGAAATGAATTTGTTGCATCCCCGTATGACCAATGCTTGGTCGTTGCCGGTGTATGCGGACGGTTATGCCGACGAGATCGATAGTATCGATGAGACGGGTTGTGTGAGCGTGCCCGAGGGTCCCGGTTTGGGTGTGGCTTATGATTGGGCGCGCATCGCCAAGAGCACTGTGAGTACGGTGGTGATCGAATGAAAGCGGTTATTTGTAACGCCTATGGCACGCCTGATGATCTGCTCATTGAGGAACGCCCGTCGCCGTCACCGGCGGACGGTGAAGTGACAATCGCGCTTCGCGCCCGCGGGGTGAGTTACACCGACGTGCTGCGAATAGCGGGTAAATATCAGGTTAAAGACGAGCTGCCATTTATCCCCGGTGGTGAGGCCAGCGGCGAGATCATGGAAGTGGGGGCTGGCGTTGAAGGCTTGGCGGTGGGCGATCGGGTTTTGTGTGGCGGTGGCTTCGCCGAGGAGACGGTGCAACCAGCGGACCAAGTGATCCGGTTGCCTGCCCATGTGGATTTCAAAACGGCTGCCGCGTTTCGCTCGAACTATACGACTGCGTATTACGGCTTGCAGCGGGGGCGGTTGCAGGCGGGCGAAACCTTGCTCGTACAGGGTGCCGCGGGTGGTGTGGGGTTGGCCGCCGTAGACATGGGCAAATTGTTGGGCGCTAGGGTGATTGCCACGGCGCGCAATGCGCAACGGCTGCAAATCTGCGCGGATAGGGGCGCCGATCACGTCATTGACTACTCCGATGGTTTTCGCGAGCAAGTAAAAGAGCTGACAGGAGGGCGCGGCGCGGATGTCATCTATGATCCAGTTGGCGGTGACGTGTTCGACGAATCCATGCGCTGCATCGCGCCCTACGGCAGAATTTTGATTATCGGTTTTACCAGCGGCCGGCCCGCATTGGCCAAAACCAATCATCTGCTGGTTAAAGACGCCGAAGTGATCGGCTTCACCATCGGTGCATTGAGCCGCCATGATCCCGCTTGGGCGGAGCGCAATTTACAACACCTGATCGGCTGGTTGGCGGCGGGCCGCATTCGTCCTTATTACTCCCATGAAGTTGCGTTAGCGCATGTAGCGGATGCGTTAAAGCTCATCGAAGAGCGCAAAGTCATCGGCAAGGCATTGTTGATATGACCTCACATGACCACACTACAGTCATCCGTAACCTGGATTGGGCGGTGATATTTGATAACGTCAAGGAAAGCCATGTATATGCCCGTGGCATCGATGTTGCGTTTGCTGGCGGCGTCATTACTTTTGTGGGCAAGCATTACGTAGGGCCGGCGGATGAGGCGATCGATGGTTCGCAAAGACTGCTGCTCCCCGGCCTTATCAACGTGCATTCCCATCCCTCCTCGGAACCGTTGCGTAAAGGGCTTACCGACGAGACCCGAAGCCCGGGTTTTCATCACAGTTCGCTCTACGAATTCCTGACCGTCTTCGACAATGATGCTGAAGGCCGCGTGGCCAGTTTGCAGGTAGCGCTGGCGGAATTGTTGATGAGCGGCTGCACCACCGTGGCCGATCTGTCTGCCCCCTACGATGAATGGTTGGATACCCTCGGCGCGAGCGGAATACGGGCGGTGGCGGCGCCCGGTTTTCGTGATGCCCGGTGGTTTACGCAAAACGGGCATTCATTGGATTACGCCTGGGATGTACCTGCCGGCGAGCGGGCGATGGCGCGTGCGTTCCAACTCATAGACCTGGCCAATCAGCATCCATCGGGACGCTTGAGCGGCATGGTGTATCCAGCGCAAGTGGATACGTGTAGCACCGGGCGGTTGCGTGATGCTTACGATCATGCGTGTGCGCGAGATCTGCCTTGGCAAACCCACGTGGCGCAAAGTGTGACGGAATTCCACGAAATGTACCGGCGCCATGGTAAGACGCCTATCCAATTGTTGAGCGATGCCGGGGTGTTGGGCGACAGAAGTATTCTGGGTCACGCGATCTTCTTAGATCACCATCCTTGGCTGCATTGGACCAGCCGTGACGATTTGGCCCGTATCGCCGATGCCGGTGCTAGCGTGGCCCACTGTCCTACCGTGTTTGCCAGACGTGGTATTACGCTGCGTACTTTCGGCGGATATCTTCGCGCCGGTATCAATATGGGTATCGGTACCGATACTTATCCTCACCACTTCCTGGAAGAGATCAGAAGCGCTGGCTATTACGCGCGGATTATCGCCGAGACGGTGGATGATCTAGACACTCGCGATCTCTTTGATGCGGCTACCCTAGGCGGTGCCAGGGCGCTGCGGCGCGATGACATAGGCCGGGTGGCCACGGGCGCGCAGGCGGATCTAGTGTTAGTCGATACGCACCATCCGTCTATGATGCCTGTACGCGAGCCGCTGCGTAGTCTGGTTTACGTCGCGGCGGAGCGGGCTATTCGGGTGGTGTTCGTCGATGGTGAACGGGTAGTGGAGGACGGCCATTGCCTCACCATCGATCTAGCCAAAGCCAGTGCCGCACTTCAGGCGGCGCAGGCTCGAGCCATTGGCCGCACAGAACAGCTCGATTGGGCGGGGCGCAGTGCCGGTGAAATGGCGCCCATGGTTTACGGACGCCGCTAAAAATAGTCATTTTTTCGTGAGTGCAAGGAAGCACCGCGCGCGCAACCGCAGTGTATAGGTGATCACTGCTGTCCCATAAACTTTCATGAGAATGTAAACCGCATCTGGACCTGAGTTTCAATAGGGCCTGGAGGGTCTCCTTTGAGCAGTCCCCACAGATCTGTTCGCTCAAATAAATGACTTGAAAGAGTCTGATGATCGGTTGAATGCTTAAATCGAGTTTGCTACAGAATTTCAGGTAAGCGACCATTAAATACATACACATAGCGACCCCTATTTGAGTCATGACAGCGTTTTTTGACGTGCCTACGAATGACTTAATCTTCAAATTTTGTTTGATACATTTGAAAAATAACTCGATTTGCCAACGCGACTTATAAATATCCGCGATGGTTTTGGCAGCCCATTCGAATGGATGGGTGAGAAAGACGTAATGCTTGCCGGTCCCTGGGTCACTATAACCCATCCGGCGCAACTTAATCGGGCAGGTATCGGCTTTAGGGCCCGTTAAAACCAGCGTCTGATCCGAGGTGATGCCCTGCTCTTTATTCACCGGATGGCGAGAAATCACTCGATATTTTGTATTGGCTTTCAACCGTGTGACGAAATAAATCTCCTTTGAATTGAGCCAGTTAAACCACGTGAAGTCCGTATAGCCACGATCAAACACCACAATAGAACCCGCATCCAGCTCTAAACTACGACCTTGTGTAATATCTTGTTGTTTGCCTTCGGTAATAGCCATAAAAGCCGGTAAAAAACCATCATGGGCTAGACCAACATGTCATTTAATCGCGCCTTTGGTCTTACGAAATTTAGCCCAAGGAAATTAGTGATAAGCATCAATCGATGGTCGATGGTCGATGCATCCAAGGAATAAAGCTTATTTTTAAAACGAAACCCATGCCTAGGCACCAAGCTTTGACATCGTGCCAGTCGCTTCCAAAATAATCCTTCGTAGAGTGGATAAGGCTGTTGCTCGTTAATACGAGCCAGAGAGCTTCGGCTGACCTTAGCGATACCCAAATGGTAACTTTTGCGGCGTTGTTTATCCAGATTGCTGACAATATCTCGCAAACTACAGCGCCCGGCGAGTTGGGCAAAACTCAACGCCACAAACTGTGACCCGCGTGACATTGTCCTCAATACACGGCCTTTATGGTGGGTCTTTGCAAGGGTTTCGAATTCATGTTTAGAAATCGGTTTCAGTCGCTGTGAAAATACGCTGTTACTGTGACTCAAGGCTATTATCCTGTTGATATTGAAAGATATTCTGGACCTCCATTCTAACAAATCAGCGCAGAATGGTCTTTGATTCCAAGCTCATTCAAAAGTTTGTGGGACAGCAATGATCATAATTAGTGTTAACAGGCCCTAGCATCTTACTGATACTAAGACCCACATCTGTCGTCACAAATAGCGCCCAGTCCTTTTTGCCAACGTCCCCTTCACCCGGCCCCTTCACACCGCGCACAAACAACAACTTCACCTGTCTCCAATCAGGTTCACTTCTCGTGTCCTGCGACACATTCAACCCCACTTCCATTGATACTGTTTTCCACGGTCATCCTTGCACTTTTCTCCATTGACCCCTAACCGCCTGGGCATAAAGCGCTTTCGCGCCCCACTCAACTTTCTTCCCCTTGTCGCTCACCGCTCGGTACTTGAGCTTGCCTTTGTTCATCCGCAAGATGGCGCAAACGCCTAGCGAAAAGGCCATATCAATCATGCGTTTGCTACCGAACCACGCATCCGCTACCAAGGACTGCGCCTGCACACCGTTAGCTATCGCTCGCGCCATCATGGCCTGGGCCATTGACAGTTTATCGTGCGTACTCGCTTCAACATAACGAGCCTGCGCCACACTACCCGCCTGGTGCGGATGATTCAAAGCTTGCGCCTTGCTCTGGCTGATAAACCGTTGCCAATCCAATGGCATAAACACCTCTTCTGTTGCCAGACCCAAGATCAATACCTGATGACCCATTACAGGTTTGCCGCTGGCGGGGTCAAAGTGACGGGAAACACCCTCCATCTTTTTGCCCCGCCGAGTTTTGATTGAATCATCCAGGACGAACACATTCAATGCACTATCACTCACTTTGTGCCGGGTGTGGATTTCCTTGGCGACCTGATAATTGAACGCTCGCCAATCGATATCTTCGCGCTTTAACAGGTCGTACATCACATCCTTTTTCGCTTCACTGAATAAGCTCAACGCTTTGCGGCAAAACAGGGCGATCGAGGAGACCTTGAGCCATTTCCACACTCACAGTAAAAATACTGCCTGTGTTATCTCAATTCCGCTTCGCTTGGTAAAGTTCGCTGCTTTAATCAGTCGGTTAAACTTCAGCACATTCCAAGTATCTGCAAACAGATTATCAAGGCAGTGTTTGGGATCGGTGAGAACTTCTGGGCACCTCTGAAAATGCACTTTTTCCGCGATTGCGGCGTCAGCTCCGTGCTCGAATCCTCAGGTATGACCTATACACTGCGGTTCTGCGCGCGGTACTTCCTTGCACTCACGAAATAATGACTATTTTTAGCGGCGCCCTTCTTCTACTAACGATGGAAGGGCGTTATTTTTTGTGTCACCATTCATGGGGTCTTCCGCGGTATCAATGTTTTGTTATGTAAGCTGATATTATACCGCGCGCAAGGCCCTTTTTCTTCTAAATCAACATCCTATATTCGATTTTTTATCCTGTTTAAACCCCGAAACTTGAGTTGTTACTACTTCGGCAAAAGATTACCCGACACAAATTAATAAAATGTGTTATAGTGATGCTATGAAAAAGACAGACGGTCGCTCACTGCCCCATTCCGCGCGAGAAGCCATCCGCAGGCACGCGGTTGCGCAAGTATTATCGGGTGAAAGCCCTGAAAAAGTAATTAAAGCCCTCGGATTTCATCGTTCTTGCATTGACGATTGGTTATCCAGATATGAGCAAGGTGGTGAACAGGCGCTGTCCACCGGCAAGATCACGGGCCGCCCAAGAAAGTGTCCCGATGAATATGCGGATCGCTTACGTGAACTAGTTAAAACGAATCCGTTGCAATTGGATTTTCACGATGCCTTGTGGACGCGCTCGATGATTCAGATATGACTGAAAGATAAATTTGGCATCGAGGTCAGCGAGCGCTCGGTGGGCAATAGCCTGTCTCGTTTGGGGATGAGTGCGCAGCGCCCTCGGTTTAAGGCATACGAGCAAAACCCTGCTCAGGTTAAGGTATGGTTAAGAGAAACTTGGCCTGAAGTACAACGAGAAGCGAAAAGGCGGCGAGCGCGGGTCTATTTCGGCGACGAATCGACGATCCGGTCGGATTATCATCGTGGTACCACTTGGGGGGTACGGGGTGATACGCCGGTTGTAGCGAAAACGGGTCGGCGCTTTAGCGTGAATAGGCTGTCAGCCGTTTCGCCGAAGGGTCACCTGCGTTTCATGGTGAGCGAATCGCGGGTAACCGCAGACGTTTTTATCGACTTTCTAAGGCGTTTGTTGCACAACGCCAAGGGATCGGTCTATTTGATTGTTGATGGCCATCGAATTCATCGAGCCAAGAAAGTGCAAGAATTTGTCCGCACTAGCCAAGGTAGGCTCACGTTAGTATGGTTACCGCCGTATTCACCGGAACTCAATCCTGATGAGCTAGTATGGCATCACGTAAAAAGCCAACGAATTGGGCGGACAGTGGTGGCTACAAAGGAGCAATGGGTGGCCCTGGCTCGTTCGGTGTTGCACTCACTGCAACAGAATACGCAAATAATTAAACGGTTTTTCTATGAAAAGCATGTCAGATATATTCTGAATTGATGTCGGGTAATTTTTTTCCGAATTAGTAACTCTCGCGCAGTTCTCGCCAGCTATGCTTTTTCTCGATCTTGATGCCTGCGCTTGCGCCAGTCGTTGCTGTTGGCTGAGAGGCGTCACCGCTTAACATTTCTCGCACTAGATCCGACCGTTTAAGTGCCTCTAGCCCAACATCTGCACAGGCTTGTGTCTGCTGTGCGATCAGCGCCTGCCGGTCGTCATCGCGCAGCTGTTCATCCGACATTGCGCCGATAGCATGAGCGCGTGCGGGCTGGGTGGCCGGTGAGCTCTGGCATCCCGATCAACGCACACAGTTTCGAACGGACGACAGTTTCGAACCCAGCGTTCCATACCGTGACCCGCGCGAACTGTTGGGCGAAATCTTGCGCCACGGGGCCGAAGTGACCGTTCTAGGCCCCAAACCCTGATACCGGCTGTGGCCGGCGAGCAGCGCCGCGCGTTGGCCCTCTATTGCAGTATCAGAAACCTGAAGACCGGCCAGTTTCACCATGTTGCAGGATCTGCAACAGCTAAACGCTATCGTCTTCTTCCCGTGCAATAAAAATCCCTTAAAACCATAGGAGTATCAAATAATGGAAATAGAACTTACTTACGAATGTTTACGCGAAAGCGTGCAAAATTCCGAGGCCGCGCTGCGCTGCCGCACCCGTCTACAACCGGCCGGCGGTGAGGGTGACAAAGTGTTTCCCCCCACGTACGCAGGCGCCGCCTACGCAACGGAAAAGCGGCGTATCGAGGGTTACGCCGAGCCGGTGGAGTGTGTGCTGCTGGACTCCGTGCAATCCCAGGCTAACCGTATCGAAGAAGCGTTGCAGGATGCCGTCGATGAGGGCCGGCTTGAGCTTCCGGTGATAGAGGTCGATTTCAGTGAAGTTGCGATACTAGAGCCCGGTGACGATGGACCCGGCCTGTATGAACCGATTGGCCGGGTAACCAGCTTGCAGGCGCCGCACCGGGCAGCGGACGCCATTCTTCGCGACAGCGAGTTGGACGGCCAACCGTTTCGGCAAACGGAAATCGGCAAGAAAATCGGCCTTGCCAACCTTCGCAACGCCACCCCCCTGTTCGAGATATGCCCGACCGCGCTGCTACTTGGACTATGGGATTCTACTGGCCCTAAGGGCGGCCTAGGCACTAAGTTCCAGCGGGCATTAGTTTCCGAAATCATCGGCGTGGACGCCTGTTATGGCACCAAGAGCGAGAGCCGCATCGACCCGCTCGGCATTCGCAAGGACGCAGCCGAGTTGTATGAAACCAGTGATGGCGGCTGGTGTCTTGATCCGGCGGCAGCGGTCAAAGAAAAGAGCAAACCCAAACGCAAAGGCAAAGACGGCAAACCCTCGGAAGCGAACCACGGCAATATCGTGCCCTCTTTGTCGAAAATACGCGACGGCGTCCCGGTCGCGGGAGGCGCGACTATCGCCTATGCGCAGCAGATCACCGTGCTCTCCCTGCCCGCACTGCGGCGCCTGCAATTCCCGCTGGATGGTCGGGTCTCGGCGGCGGCTAACGTGGCGGGCCGCACTGTGGTGGCGGCGCTAGGCGTGTGTGGCGCCGTGCTGGCGGCACAGAGGGGTCTGGACTTACGTTCCCGGTGCCTGTTGTGGCCGCAAGCGCCACTGCGTTGGGAACTACTATCGGCACCTAGCGAAGCGCCGGGCGAGTTCACCTTGAGCGGCGATGAAGCTATCGAATTGCTAAGTCAGGCGGTGGCCGCGGCGGCGCAGTGTGGGCTCACCTGGCAGTCGCAAGGACTGGTGCTAAAACCGGCGGATAAATTGCTGGAGCTGGTACGCAAAAGCCAACAGCTAGCCATCGTCAGTGGCGCCAGCGAAGGGGGCGAATAATGGCCGCAGCACCATCACCCCACCCGCCATTCGTCATCCATCTGCACTACCTCACCGGCACCGCGGTTGCCACCCATGTGAGCCACCGCGAGCGGGCCGAATGGCCGCCGCATCCGGGGCGCGTCTACCTGGCGCTCGCCGCCGCGCACTTTGAAACGGACGGCAGCGAACAGGATAAACAAGCCGAACGCGAGGCATTGACATGGCTAGAACGCCTGCCGGCGCCCGCGATCCGGTGCTGGCCCGCCGGGGAGCGTACCCCTGTCACTACTTATGTACCGGTCAATGACGACACCACCAAACCGGTTAAATCCATGTTGCAGTCCGCCCCCGGCCTACCCCGCTCGCGCCAAGCGCGCCACTTTCCCGCCGCCATCCCCTGCCGCGCATCGGCAACGTCCTCCTGCCCCGCGGATGTCAGCCTCATCTGGCATCGCGCCGATAACTGCTCGGCGCACCAGCGTGCCTTGGACCGGCTGTGCCAACACTTGATTTGCGTGGGGCACTCCACATCGCTGGTCATGGCGTGGACCGCCACCGGTGAGACGGCGGCCCGCGGCGAGCATTGGTCCCCAGCCGCTAGCCTCGCGCAGCGGTCATTGCGCATCGCCGCCGCCGGTGAATACGAACGCCTTGAACAAGCGTTTGGCCTAGAAGCCATAGAACGCTTCGTCAGCCTCAAGTCCCGTGTCGAGTCCACCCGTGGCAAAGCCAAGGCAGCGGCGAAACAAGCATTTGAGAACACCCTAGGCGTACCGTACAAAAACAGCTTGCGCCCACCCGAGCCCAGGCGGCCCAGGCTCGGCACCTGGCAGGGTTATCAAAAGTCAGCAGGCACTGAGAATTCAGCAACCTGCGATAGCAACGCTCACTTCGATGCCAATCTTCTAGTGCTTTCGCGGCTCGACGGGCCGGCACTGAACGTCGAGCGCACATTAACGCTAACCCGGTTATTACGCGGCGCGCTGCTCAGCCATACCGGACCGGCGCCAACCTGGTTGAGCGGCCATGCAGCGGATGGCAGCGCCGCGGCCGGCCCGCACCTCGCTCTATTGCCCTTGCCATTCGCCGGGCATCCACACGCCGATGGCCATCTACTGGGACTGGCCTTGGCCCTGCCGCGCACTGTCGCCGCTGAAGAAATAGGCGAGTGGCTGGGGCCGGCACTCATCGATCAAACCACCGGCGCCCCTGGCACTTTGCACCTGCGAAGCCATGGATTGCATTGGCGTTTGCAACTGGAAAACCGGCCCTCTCCCCCACTGGCCCTGCGCAGTGAAACCTGGACCGCGCCCTCGGCTTGTTGGGCCAGCGTGACGCCCGTGGTCTTGGACCGCTACCCCAAACACCGCCCTCCCGGCAGTGCCGGCTGGCGCCGTGAGGTAGCCGCCATCGTGGCCTTGGCCTGTACCCGCGCCGGCTTGCCACAGCCGGCGGTAGTCGATGTGGACGCGGTCTCATGGCACCAGGGCATGCCGCGCGCCTGGGTGGCCCGGCGGGGAGGCCGTGACACGGCCAGAGCGCATGGCGACGGCTTTCCGCTGCTGCATCAGCGGCACTCCAACGCGCGGCGGGTCCAGGTGCACGTCTGGCTACGGTTTACCCGGCCATTGTCGGGGCCGGTATTACTGGGCGCTGGCCGGTTCCTCGGTTACGGCCTGTGCAAACCTACAGATGACCCCCGTGACACGCTAAAAGATGGATGAACGATGAACACAAAAACACCGATCCAGATAGACCACTTCACCGAGTTCTATGCCGCCGTTTACGGTCAGCAACCGTTTCGCTGGCAGCGGCGGCTGGCGGCGCGCGCTTGCGTAGGCGACTGGCCGCGGTATCTAAAGCTGCCAACGGCCAGTGGCAAAACCAGTTGCTTGGACATCGCCGTGTTCGCCCTGGCTTTTCAGGCTTGCCGCCTGGCGCTGCACGGCGATGCCATCGACATGCCCCGGCGCATCTTCTTCGTGGTCGATCGGCGCATCATCGTCAACGAAGCGTTCCGCCGCGCCGAACACTTGCGTGACAAACTCGCGCAGTCATTAGAAACCGCGCGAGCACCGGGTCCATTGAGGGCCGTTGCAGAGTGGCTTCAGCAACTGGCGCACGGTGGCCCACCGCTCGATTGCTTCGAATTACGCGGCGGCATCTACCGCGACGACGCCTGGGTGCGCTCGCCACTACAACCCACCCTGCTGACCAGCACAGTCGATCAAGTGGGCTCAAGATTGTTGTTCAGGGGTTATGGGGTAAGCGACCGCGCCTTGCCGATCCACGCGGCGCTGGCCGCTAATGACGCCATGATCATCGTGGATGAAGCCCATTGCTCCAACCCGTTTAGCCAGACACTGAACGCCATCGCCCGATACCGCGATCAGCCGCTGGCCGAAGGCGAAACGCCACGGTGGGCCCAAGCGCCCCTCCACACACCGTCGCGGTTAATGGAAATGACCGCCACCCCACCGCCGCAGCGCACTGGCGATCTGTTCACCTTGGAAGCACAAGACTACGCCGCGGATGCACCGCTCCAAGTCCGTCACGGTTGCGCGAAACCCGTACAACTGACGCTCTCCAAAGCAGCGGGTAACAATCAGAATCAACGCTTGGCCCGCGACCTCGTGGACGCGGCGCAAACCCTAGCTGACCCGGCGCAAGCCCTAGCTGACCCGGTAGATGGCGCACCGTGCCGCAAGATCGCGATAGTGGTCAACCGGGTGGATTGCGCCCGTGAAACCTTCGCCTTGTTACAGCAGCGACATGGCGCGCGGGTGCGGCTGATGATAGGCCGCATGCGGCCATTGGACCGTGACGCTCTCACCCGGGAGCTACAGGAACTATTCGGCGCCGGCCCCAAAACAACGCTGGATAAACCCCACTTCGTGGTCGCCACCCAATGCATGGAAGTAGGCACCGATCTGGACTTCGACGGCATGGTCTGCCAGTGCGCCAGCCTGGACGCCCTGCGCCAGCGCTTTGGCCGCCTGAACCGCCTAGGTCTTGCCGAGCACGCCCGTGGCGTGGTGGTCATGGCCAGCGGCGATCTGAAGCCCAAACGGCCCGATCCGATCTACGCGCACGCGCTGCCCGCAACCTGGGAGTGGCTGGCGAATGAGGCCCGTGACGAATCGGTTGACTTCGGCATCCAGGCACTCGACGCCCGTTTGCAAGACCTGGACATAACCGTGCAGGCGCAATTGAACATCACGCCAGCCGACGCCCCGGTACTGCTACCCGCCCACCTGGACGTACTCTGCCAAACCGGGCCAAAGCCGCAATACGAACCAGACATCGCGGCTTTCTTGCATGGGCCTGGGCGTGGTGTTGCGGAAGTGCAGATCTGTTGGCGCGCGGATCTAGCCGAACCGGCGGAAAAAATGAACCTCACCCACTGGGCGCGCACATGTGACTCAGCCGTAGTCATTTGCCCCCCCCCACATCCGCCGAATGCATGCCGGTACCGCTAACCCTATTTCGCCGTTGGCTAAAAGGCGAACAAACGCAAGACCAATGGGGCGATGCGCTAGGCGTGGCCACTGATGCGAGTGCCGCCAACCCGGGCAAACCACCGGCCCACGCCCCCCGCGCGGCGCTACTTTGGAGCGGTGGTGAATGCCGCCCCTTATCCGCGCGTATACCGCACTCTCTAGAGCGCATCGGCCCCCACGCCACCGTGATCATTCCCGCGGCATGCGCAGGGTGGAGCGAGTTCGGGCATATCCCCGGCACCCATAGCGATGAGACGGCAGTCGATAACCCGGCCACATCCGCGCGGCCAGGGGGTGGCATAGCCGCCATCGACATCGCGTCGGCAGCGTTCCGCCAAGCGCGAGGGCGGACCATCTTACGGGTACATAACGCCTTGATTGCATCCGCTGCGGAGCGCGCCGCGCTTAGCGGTCTCACGGACTTCATGCACGACCCACACCTACCGTGGCGGCACAGCGTACTTGCCGAACACGATGGAAGCGCCGGTGCACAGCCCGATGTGCCGCCATCTCCAAGCTCCACGCTTAGAGCGGACCGCCTGACCGAGCTGCGTGGCGAACTACACGCCGCTGGTGCTAACCGCGTCCACATGGTGCGTTATCCGGGCGGGTTTGCCCTGATCGGGCCACGGTTTCAGCGCCGCTTACCCCGGGAGAACTTCGATGATGAACGTGACGAGCAGAACGTAGATGCCGATCAACCCCTAGCACTGGCCGATCACTTAGCGGACGTCGCCGCTGAAACCAGGCGCTTTGGCGGTGAGCTACATCTACCCGCGGCGCTGACCGAAGCGCTAACCAAAAGCGCCGAATATCACGACCTCGGCAAAGCCGATCCCAGGTTTCAAGCCATGTTAATAGCGGCCCCAGTAGAAATCGCGTACATGCAACCGCGTTTGCTGGCTAAATCAGCGCGCGGCGTACGCACGGAGGGCCAGCCTAGCGATCTGCCGGCAGGCTGGCGGCACGAGATGTTATCCATCGACTTGGCCAAGAAACTAGCCAGCGCCGGCGAGCACGAGCCATTGCTGCTGCACTGTATCGCCGCACACCATGGCCACGCCAGACCGTTCGCGCCGGTAGTGTTAGACGACGCACCACCGACGGTAACCTTGGACAAACTGAACGGCCGCTATCAGAGCGATCTCGATCTTACATTGAGCGCCGAAGAGCGGCGCGAGCAAGTCCCACCACACCGCCTAGATTCCGGCATCAGCGCTCGGTTTTGGACCCTGAACCGCCAATATGGCTGGTGGGGATTGGCTTGGCTTGAAACAGTATTGCGGCTGGCGGACTGGAGCGCCAGTTCCACCCCGAACAAAACAGACGATACGGCGTCGTTCGAGCCGCGTTCTTCCGTCCCTAAAACAGCGCTGACGCGAAGCCGGCATGAACTGCCAGTAGCAGGGCTGGATGGTAGCAATCCACTCGGATTTTTAGCCGCGCTGGGCGTACTGCGCACCGCAAGCACTGCGCTACCAGCGCATCAGATATCCATGTATTGGGAGCACGCCGGGATATGGCGGCCAGTGCTTCGAAGTGTTGAACCGCTCGATGAAAACATACTTATAGAATCGCTCCACACCGCACTAAAAAGCCATCAAGACGCGCCTCAATTCACGGCGCTAGGAGACAACATCAATGTCCCTAAATACATATTTCGCCAGACTGCCCAGCAAGCTGTTGCTAGCGCCAGTATCCGGTCAAGAGCTTTCGCAGATTTCTGCGCAGCCTATGGCTCCGAGGCGTTATCTGCACACAACGAACCACAAAAAATCCAAGACACCGCGATCCGCACCATGGCCGGCGCGGGGCACCAGCACTTTCTAAAAACAATGCGAGCCCTGATAGAAAAACTCACCGAAGAACACTTACAAAAGACGCTATTTACCGCGTGGGATTACGGCGACCCGGCGGAAGCACTCTCCCTTAGATTCGATCCAATCGATGATGTCCGCTACGCGCTACGTTGGCGTGATCCCAGTGGCGACCCGCGGCGCAAATCCGCCGGCTCAAACCACGGCGCCAACCGGCTGGCCATTGAAGCACTCCCTTTATTGCCAGCATTGCCGGGACCTGCCCGGCTACAAACCACCGCATTCATCGGCCACCGTAGTGACAACATATATTTCATCTGGCCCATTTGGGCGCGTCCAATAACAGCAGCACTGGTGCCCTCTTTATTGCTTCTCTCGGACGTGTATGCGGCAAACCGTTCCTCAATGCAACTGGCGGCGCGTGGCGTTGCCTCGGTCATGCGCTCGCAACGCATTACCGTTGGAAAAGTGCGCAATTTCGCGCCATCTGAACCGACAGCCATCCTTGCGCTAACCCCCGCCGCGTGCACTCCAGTGAGGCATTGATCAGATGAAATCCGTACCCCAAAACCAAGACATGCCGTCATCCGAAAACGAACCAGCCGCACCGCCTCTGATACCAGCACGCATGATCAACGAATATCAATATTGCCCGCGGCTGGCCTACCTCGAATGGGTACAAAGTGAATGGGAAGAATCCGCCGACACCGTAGACGGCAGTTATCATCATAGGCGCGTCGATAAACGAGCGTCTCCATTGCCGGATACGCAGGACATCGAAGCAGAAGCGAAACTTCATGCCCGCTCCGTTACTTTATCTTCGCAGCGCCTTGGCCTCATCGCGAAAATGGATTTGATCGAAGCCAAAAACGGCGCAGTGATCCCAGTCGATTACAAACGTGGCAAGCGCCCCCATGTGGAGCACGGCGCATACGCACCAGAACGGGTACAAGTTTGCGTGCAAGGAATGTTGCTGCGCGAACATGGCTATAACTGCACTGAAGGCGCGCTTTATTTCGTCGGCAGCCGCGAGCGCGTCACCGTCATATTCGATGATGATCTGCTAGCGCTCACAAACAATGCAGTCGAAGGCTTGCGCAACTTAGCGCAAAACGGCCGCGTTCCTCCCCCACTAGAAGACAGCCCCAAATGTCCGCGCTGCTCGCTGGTAGCGATCTGCTTGCCGGATGAGATCAATCACTTAAGTCATCTGCACACGCCCACCCGGCCCATTGCCATCCCCCGCGAGGAATCCTTGCCACTGTACGTGCAATCCTATAAAGCCAAACTAGCCAAATCTGGCGACAACTTAATCGTCAGCATTGACGATCAAAAAATAACCAGCGCACGCATTCGCGACACCTCTCAAGTCGTGTTAATGGGAAATATCTATGTCACATCACCCTGCCTGCAAGCATTAATGGCCCGCGATATTCCAGTCACTTGGCATAGCGCCGGTGGTTGGTTTTATGGCCATACGGCAGGCAACGGCCACAAGAACGTAGAGATACGTACAGCGCAATACGCCGCCAGCTTCAATGAGGCGACATGTCTTCAGATCGCGCAAGGATTAGTCCAAGCAAAAATCCTCAACTGCCGGACACTGATAAGAAGAAACTGGAAAGCGGCGACGAGCCCACCCACATTATTGAGTGCATTAAAAGCGGACATAGAGCGAGCCTCCAGAAGCCAGTCACTCGGTCAGTTACTGGGCATTGAAGGAACTGCGGCCGCCCGTTACTTTGGAAATTTTCAAGCAATGTTACGCATCGAACCACCGGCAACACAATTCGATTTCCGGTTCGAACACCGCAACCGGCGCCCACCAGCCGATCCAGTCAACGCGCTGCTGTCTTTTGCCTATGCACTACTAGTGCGTACTTGGACCGTCACCTTGGCTGCCGTAGGCTTAGATCCATTCAAGGGTTTTTACCATCAGCCAAGATACGGACGTCCGGCCCTCGCGTTGGATATGATGGAACCGTTCCGCCCGTTACTGGCCGACTCAGTAGTCGTTCAGGTTATCAATAACGGCGAAGTACGTCCGGCGGATTTTATTCGGGTAGGCAATGCGGCTGCTCTATCGGACAATGGACGCAAACGTTTCATCGCGGCCTTCGAGCGGCGCCTCTCGCAACAAATTACCCACCCCCTATTCGGCTACAAACTGAGCTATAGAAGACTGCTCGAACTGCAATGCCGCCTGTTCACCCGCTTCCTGTTGGGCGAATTACCCGACTACCCAAATTTCACGACCCGGTGACACATGGACGAACACTTGTATATGGTCACCTACGACATCGCAGACCCAAAGCGTTGGCGAAGAGTATTCCGGCTAATGCATGGTTACGGCGAATGGTTGCAATTGTCAGTATTTCAGTGCCGGCTGAGCCGCCGCCGGCACGCCGAATTAATTGCCAATCTAGACGAATTAATCCACCATGACGCCGATCATGTGTTGTTGCTAGACCTAGGCCCAATCAGCTCGGTCCACCCACGCGTGGTCAGCCTCGGCCGTGACTACGTGCCGGTGCAACGAAGTGCGGTAATAGTCTAGTATTAGCTGCCGCCAAGTCTGCGAGAGGTCCAGTGATGACTGATCTCCCGGGAACCTCTCGCAGACTCGCAGCTCTTTGAAAATTCAATACTTTTTGGAGTGTCCTGCACCCGGACTTATGGATCTTTGGCTACCGTTCGCGGAGAAATCGGCAGGTCTCGCAAATGCGGGATTTCAGCTTTTAGGATCAATGGGTTATAATAGGTGTGTTTTCCGCGGAATAATTCCGCGGCCTCATTGAAGCAGGCCGCGATCCTGGTTAGCACATCCACACAGGTCGGTTTTCCGCGGAATAATTCCGCGGCCTCATTGAAGCCGGCTCGAGACCTGGATGGCCGACCACGCCCGCTTGTTTTCCGCGGAATAATTCCGCGGCCTCATTGAAGCGTCGAGCTGCGCGCTGTCGAGTACAGCGCGGGCAAGTTTTCCGCGGAATAATTCCGCGGCCTCATTGAAGCTTATTCTGTTGTCAAGCTATTTCTTCAGCAATCCTGTTTTCCGCGGAATAATTCCGCGGCCTCATTGAAGCGAGAATGTCGCGTAGGATCTCGAACAAAGCGGCCTCGCGTTTTCCGCGGAATAATTCCGCGGCCTCATTGAAGCGGAGCAATAATCATGAGCTATCGCTGTGCATGGGACGTTTTCCGCGGAATAATTCCGCGGCCTCATTGAAGCCGCTGCAAAATCGAGTCCACACGTCGATACCCGCTTGCGTTTTCCGCGGAATAATTCCGCGGCCTCATTGAAGCGGGCTACTATGACGATGAGGTGGGATTCGTTTGTTGGTGTTTTCCGCGGAATAATTCCGCGGCCTCATTGAAGCGCGGATCAGACTCGTTGCGGAACCCGGGGTGTCCACCGGTTTTCCGCGGAATAATTCCGCGGCCTCATTGAAGCCCGCATCGGCCGGCCGAAGGTGGTCGCGATGCGACGTTTTCCGCGGAATAATTCCGCGGCCTCATTGAAGCTAGCCATCCATGACCAGGTCTATGTATGTCCACGCAGTTTTCCGCGGAATAATTCCGCGGCCTCATTGAAGCTAGCCATCCATGACCAGGTCTATGTATGTCCACGCAGTTTTCCGCGGAATAATTCCACGGCCTCATTGAAGCTAGCCATCCATGACCAGGTCTATGTATGTCCACGCAGTTTTCCGCGGAATAATTCCGCGGCCTCATTGAAGCGGGGTCGGTTGGCCCATAATGTTATCGAACACACCCGTTTTCCGCGGAATAATTCCGCGGCCTCATTGAAGCGCGAAGTCTCCAATACCATCGATATCTTCCACTCGTTGTTTTCCGCGGAATAATTCCGCGGCCTCATTGAAGCATGTTCACCGGCCAGCGCATCTGGACCCGAGGTGGTTTTCCGCGGAATAATTCCGCGGCCTCATTGAAGCTTGAAACTCCTGATAGGTCCGGGTGGGCGCATGGTGTTTTCCGCGGAATAATTCCGCGGCCTCATTGAAGCGGGCGGTACGGCGTGGCCATAGGTCCGCCACGCGAGGTTTTCCGCGGAATAATTCCGCGGCCTCATTGAAGCACTGCGTCATCCTCTAGTGGCATCTTCTAGTCCTCCGTTTTCCGCGGAATAATTCCGCGGCCTCATTGAAGCACGGAAAAAACTAATCGTTATCCCGCGCAAACCGCGCGTTTTCCGCGGAATAATTCCGCGGCCTCATTGAAGCGCCGCCGCACGCTACGCCGACCATCTCTATCGCGCGTTTTCCGCGGAATAATTCCGCGGCCTCATTGAAGCAATACTGTGGCGCTCGCGCAGCACACGCCGGTCATCGGTTTTCCGCGGAATAATTCCGCGGCCTCATTGAAGCCGGAAAGGACCATCTCTAGGATCCTCTCTCGCGCTCCGTTTTCCGCGGAATAATTCCGCGGCCTCATTGAAGCCAGCTTGAGATCACTCAACACCGCTGAATCCAGCAGCGTTTTCCGCGGAATAATTCCGCGGCCTCATTGAAGCGTACTGGAGGCCGTCCGTGCCGCAGCGCCACAACGGTTTTCCGCGGAATAATTCCGCGGCCTCATTGAAGCGTCGGGCCCATGTCCTCGATGGGTCCCGGGACGCGGTTTTCCGCGGAATAATTCCGCGGCCTCATTGAAGCCATAGCTGGTGGTGGTGGCTCGGCCATCCCTTCGATGTTTTCCGCGGAATAATTCCGCGGCCTCATTGAAGCCTCTCCGCGCGCGGCCGCCTCTATCTGCTCATCCGTCGTTTTCCGCGGAATAATTCCGCGGCCTCATTGAAGCGGCAACCCATTGTTCGGGCTCTTCCCTTCTTTAAGTGGGCGGTTTAGCATAATCTAAAACACTCAATGCAAAGATGCATCAATGCGCGACAAGAAACTCTATTCTCAAATACTAGGTATTGAAACACCCTGGTTCGTGTCTGATGTCAAGCTGTCCCTTCAGGCGCAACAGGTTAAAGTCTTTATTGAGCACACTGGTCAAAAAGGCTGCCAATGCCGTGTTTGCGCTAAGCCCTGTCCGGGTTACGACCACATTATCCAGAAGTGGCGGCATTTGGATACCTGTCAGTTCCAAACTATTGGACATGGCGATGATCCTGCGGTTGGTGCCTCAAATGTGAAGCGCATGATCATGATTCTGCACAGCCTGCCGCCCGCTAGGCAAGCCATGGCGGCACCACGCCCGTTAGCACAAGGCGTCGGATGCGAGAACCACGGATGTTCGGACCGATGGCGACCGCGGGCGAACACCCGCGGTCATCCGGCCACGTTTGTCACTCTCCCCCAAAATCGCCGTTATCTACTTTATGCAAGAATTCCGCGAACAGCTTGCAAAAAATTTGCCAGTTCTTGGCGTCCTTTCTAATCCGCTCACTCAGCTCAATCTGTATACCGACTTCACCTGACGGAAGTTCGTTGAACCCTTCCGACGTGAATCCGCCTTTAAATCTATAGGGCAAGTTTATTGAACTATCACCTTCTTTTTTCTCGGCATCCTCAATAGCCTCATCTTCGGCATTTTGCGCCGCGAGAACATATTGCTCCATATTACCTTCAGGATCAGGATATTCTATTTCTACGCTTTCCCTATCCTTTGTTTTTTTATCTTCAAGAAAGTCGATAAACCCGTTAGTGATCTTTAACGCCATACTGTCTTCAGCTGCCCCTTCTATGCCGATCTGAATATCAGTCCATCCAGCATCAAAACGAGTCTTAGTAGCCCTTGAATTCTTTCCGTATAACGTAAATCCATGAATATCGAACAAAATTGAATTTTGTCTTTCGTCTTCTCCTCGCGCCACATAACCCACGTTACTGAGATAATCTTCGTAAACAAGAGGAGGAACCGGATAGTGTTCCGCGAACGGGGACTTACTATCAATATGAGGCCAAGCACAATCTGGCGTCCGGTTAAAGTCGATAAACTCTCGGCGCACCATGGCAATATTGTAGCTTAGTGCTTTTTCGTACTTCGCATAAAACTCCGCAAGCGTTTCACGGACAACGTCCCAGGTATTCTCATCATTTCCTGTAAGTGGCGTACAGGAGACGTTAATTTTACTGCGTGCATACTTTGCCGGAAATTCATTTGGCTCATCATGAGGCGCATTTAATATCAATAGGGTATCGCCGCTAAAGACTCGATTGCGAAAAGCAGCGGCGGTTTCCGCATGATCACATGGATTCAGCTCAACAAATAGGGGGAAGTCGTCCTTGATCGATCTTTTGACCAACGAATCAGCAGACAGATCTTTGTCAAGAGTATAGTAGTCCTCATCCTTGAAGAACAAAAACGCTTCCTTGCCATCTGAATCCTTCTTATCATAGGTAGCAGCATCTATATCCGACGGTATACCCGGAAACTCATCTGATATATTCTTTTCTTCGGCCTGGTTATAGTTTGCTTTTTTTACCTGCCAAATGCGATCACCCTTAAAGAACCAAAAGCAATCAGACTCTGTTCTTGCATCATAGAAGGCTGCATCGACGAATAAAGGAATTTCTTTTGGGAATTTGTCATGAATTTTAAATGGACCATTGACAATCTTCCCTGAGCCTTTCTTCTTGATCCAATATTGATGCCCCCTAAAGAAATACCAACGCTTTTCATCATCAACATACGCCACGGCGTCAACACTCTGCGGTGCGTTCTTGAATAATTTTTTCCAATTTCGCCAGATGATTCTACGTTCCTTCCTTTCTTCTTTATTTCCCAGGCCATAGCTCCCTTAAATACCCAAAAACTGTTATTGCTACCGGAAACATCACGAAAAACAACCGCATCAAAGTGCGTCAGTGGAATATCAGTTTGGCTCATGTTTTGCTCCACGATGTATTGTCGAAGATTGAACATACATTCTTTGCTGGCCGCCAGATCATGGTGAAATCCAGAAAAGAATAGCTGCAAATATACGGCCCTTGGAGTTTAGTACGGACGAAAGACGCTTCGGCCAATGATGCCGATACTCACCAGGCCAAGATCTCAGCGGCAGATGTAATTAAACTTCCAAATTTTTCTTTTACACTCATCACAACGTCTGCCGAGGCTGTTGTGCATAAGCTTGGTGGATAACATTACTTTTATTCCTACTAAGTCAAGCCCCCCAAGATTGGTTTGCTGGTTATGTACAAGATGTGGATAAGTTCGCCGTTGGGCATCAAGGCCGGTGGCCCGCTCACCGGTGCGGGTACAGTTGATGGCTTACGTTCGGTCACGATAAATGGCTATGCCGCTGGCATCGGCTGTATCGTCACATTTTGCTGCGATCTCATTATCGCCTCCGAGCGGGCCGAGTGACGCCTACCACAGGTGGCACTAGGGATCTTGCCGGCTTACGGCGGTAGCGCCCGCCTGGTCCGCTGGGTGGGCAAGGGACTAGCCATGCGCCTGGCCATGGGTTTTCCATTGCCGGCTGACGAGGCGTACCGGATTGGCCTTGCCCAATGGCTGGTGGAGCATGGTGAGCTGGATGCCAAAACCATGGAGGTGGCCGAACACATCACCGCCCTGCCGCCACTCTCAACCCGCATGGTCAAGGAATCGCTCAGTCACGGCATGAACATCGGCAACTTGAGTGACGCCGCTTTGACCGATCTCTACCGTTTCATGGTGCTAGAACTCACCGAGGACAAAGCAGAGGGACACGACGCCTGGCGTGAGCGTAGAACGCCGCATTTTTCTGGACGATAATTCATGCTTGCCGTTGCTCTAAGCTAGTCACTAACCAACCGCCACGCCGACACACCATAACCACAATCACAGCCACGAAGACAAACCCTGACGGTGGCCGCCGGCGCGGGCGAGCGTGTGTTTCACGATTGCGGCTCAGTGGGGAATCCTTCGCACACAGGCATCGACGAGTTGCTGCGCGAATACCCACCTGAACTGGTGGCACGCATGATCGCTTATCACTACGAATCGGCGGGTAGCGCGGAGCAACTTGCCGAACGCGGCGCCGATGTGGCCACGCCCGGACAAGTGTTTAACCTGACCAACTATTGGGCGCCTCTAACAATAGTCATTGTTTCGTGAGTGCAAGGAAGCACCGCGCGCAGAACCGCAGTGTATAGGTGATACCTGAGGATTCGAGCACGGAGCTGACGCCGCAATCGCGGAAAAAGTGCATTTTTAGAGGTGCCCTATTGCCAGGGCGGCGCGGTTCCCCACCCATCCCAATAGGTGGTCTGCGAGGTAGGGATCCGCGAGGTAGGACCAAAATTGCCGCGCGGATAACCCAGCGGAATGCAGCAGTGAAACACCATGTCGTCCGGCACGCCGAACATAGCGTTCACCCGCTCCATTACTGTCGGGTGCAAAGTGGTGAGAACGCTGCCTATGCCGAGCGCCCGCGCCGCCAGCAGCAGATTTTGCACGCCGGGAAAGGTGGATGATTCCGCCACCGCGGAGGCTTCGGAGTAACATAACAACACGACGGGCGCGTTCACCATCTCATCGGCTAATAACGCCGGCCATTTGTAAACCGAGCCTGCGGGAATATCGGCTTGGCTGGTCCAGCCGTAAGCATCGTAACGCTTGGCCCACCACGCCTCATGGTAGAGCTTGCCGAACTCAGCGATCTTGCCCCGATCGCGGATCACTAAGTAACGCGCCGGCTGGGTATTGCCACCACTGGGCGCCTTGGACGCCGCGTCCAGCATTATCTTCAGGTGCTCATCGGACACGGGCTTATTCGGATCCAGGCGGCGGATGGCCCGCTGCGTAAACATGGCCTCACCCACGGGCATCGTGAGTTCATCTGGTGGCGGCAATCTCACCATTTCCACGGAGTAACTCCTTAAAACTGACTAAGACAAACAGCGGTAATCTACTCGACAACCCGCTCCCGCGCGAGACAGTTCTTCAGGACCGCAACAAACGGAATGCCCGAGTTGTCCCCCGCTTGCGATTATCGTTACTCACGCACCTCACACACAGCAAGGAGTCTGAGCTTTGATCAACCGCTCAATGGGTTATCAGGAATGGGCATTGCTCATAACCCTATCCATCCTCTGGGGTGGCTCCTATTTTTTCAACGCTATCGCCGTCAAGGAATTACCCACCTTCAGCGTGACCGTGTCACGGGTTGGCATCGCCGCCGTCATACTGTTACTAGTCATGCGCGTTACCGGCACGGCCATGCCATCGGATCGGGCGGTGTGGCGAGCCTTCTTCGGCATGGGTCTGCTGAACAATGTCATCCCGTTTTCCTTGATCGTCTGGGGCCAGCATCACATTGCCTCCGGGCTAGCCGCCATTTTCAACGCCACCACGCCGTTGTTCACCGCTTTAGTCGCCCACTGGCTAACCACCGATGAAAAACTCACCGCCCGCCATGTAGCCGGTATCTTGACGGGGTTGGTGGGTGTCGCCGTGGTTATTGGCCCGCATGCTTTAGCCGTGTTCGATGCCAGTGTGGCGGCGCAGATCGCCGTTCTCGCCGCGGCTCTCTCCTATGCTTTCGCCGGGGTGTACGGGCGGCGTTTCAAAACCCTGGGCGTCGCTCCGATGGCCACCGCCACGGGTCAAGTGTGCGCATCGAGCATGCTGCTGATTCCAGCGGCTCTCACTATTGATAAGCCGTGGACGCTCCCCATACCTAGCACGGCGGCCATCGGCTCACTGATCGGTGTGGCGGCGCTATCCACCGCGCTGGCCTACATCATCTACTTCCGCATTTTGGCAACCGCCGGTGCCAACAACTTATTGCTAGTCACTTTCTTGATACCGGTCAGCGCCTGCTTGCTGGGGGTTTTAGTGTTGGGAGAAATCCTGCTCGCAAGTCACCTGGCCGGCATGGTCATCATCGGCGTTGGTTTAATCATCATTGATGGCCGGCTTCTTGGTGGCCAATCATAAGGTGGGCAATTGCAACCGCATGGGGCCGCTAGCCGTATCGAAATGAAGAATAGACTTACCGTTGTTGAAGGCGATGCGCACGCCGCCAGTAATATTGGGCAAAGGCTTGCTTCGCCACCGCTGCACCAATTTACCCCCGGTAAGACTCACCACGGCGAACTGGCGCCGGTTTTGTAGCGGCAAAATAAGATCCGCGCCATTCACTGTTTCGGCATTTAATTCCGCCACCGCCGCCAAAGTCAGGGACGTCGAACCCATGGCGTGATTGCAATAACCAGGGCGGCGGGCAACCGGAACCAGCCGCCTTTCCTCCGCCCGTACGATGGTGAGGATGGCGCTTATATGCGGCGTTTGAACGTAGGCGGCCTCGCGGCGGCCATCGCCATCGAAGCCGGCCTCGCCCGCCGGATTCAACCAACGAAAACCGGTACCGATGGGCGCGGTGGCAAAACGTAACGCTAGCGCGCCGTCTTGCACACCATACGCCTTGAATCTGGCGCCCTCCGAAAAATCGGAGCGCATGGTCCAAATTTCGTCATAGCCATCGCCATCGAGATCAGCCAACCGTGGCGTTAAATCCTCGAACACCGAAGCGTCATCCAAGCGAAAAATATAGCGGGCACCATCGCGGTCCTCCGCCACCAGGGCGCCAGCTTCGAACTCATCGCCAAATGCACCGTGGGGATAGCGATCGGTAGGCGCCGTTAGCCAGGCCCGCGCGATATCCGCGTCGCCGCTAACGATACCGCCTCCGGGGATAGGCCCGGCCGGGTATAGGCCGCGGCGGCTGGTCCGCCAATGCCGCCGCCCATAACAACGCGGCGGCAACGGCGAGCGTTCCTTTAACCCACTGCACTGCGTAATCCCGTGGGCGCGTAGAGCTTCGGCATCACTTCCTCGGTAAAGAGTTTGATGCTGCGCATCACCGCATCATGCGGCACACCTGGAAAATTCGACCATACCAGCAGTGTTTCCAGGTTCAGCTTTTCGCGCATGTCCTCGATTTTTTCGATCACGTAATCAGGCGTACCGAACAACATATTGCGTGGATGCAACCAATCGTAAGTCAATGCATCAAGCTTACCGGGGGTATCGGGCAACGCCTCCCCCGGGAACATATGATTGCCAAGACCGCGATAGTGGCAGACCCAGCGAAGATAGGTGAGCAATCCTTCACCGGCGATGTCCCGCGCTTCCTTCATCGTTTCGCTGACGAACATATCGCGCAATACACCGACGTTCTTGCCGAGCGGCAAGCCATCGGGGGTGGCTTTTTGATACAACTCAAAGCGTGATATCAAAGAATCCGTGGGCGGGATCCAAAACAAGCCCTTCAAGCCGTTGGCCGCCGCGTACTCAATGGACGTGGGCGTATCGATCACCTGCCAAAGCGGCGGATGCGGCGTTTGCAGCGGACGCGGCACCAAGCTCAGGGCAGTCAGATTGCCGGTTTCAGGATCGGTATTCTCCGGTAGCGGCGGACTCATGGCGTGATCGAAAGACACGCCAGGGTAGGGAAACTCGTAGTGTTCGCCCTTGTAGGAGAAAAATGGCTGCGTCCACGCCGCGCGCATCACCTCCAGGGTTTCCACGAACAGCGCCCGGTTAGCGGCGGAATTGCGTATATCCGCTTTGGGATTCATGTTGATGGTCTCGCGTGGATAAACGCCGCGTCCGACCGCCACCTCCAACCGCCCATCGCACATGTGATCCAGCATGGCTAGATCCTCGGCCAACTGCAGCGGATGCCTGAAAGTAATGATGTTGGCCGCCTGACCGATGCGCAACCGCTGGGTGCGGGCCGCCAGATCCGTGGACATCATCACCGGATTCGGGCAGACCTCAAGGCCCTCATGCCCGAAATGGTGTTCAGTGGTCCAGATGGAATCCCAGCCGTTGGCATCGCAGTACTGGGCGATGTCGCGCCCTTGCGCCAATACTTGGCCGAACGGCTTGGCTAAGCCGAGGTTATTCTGGTTGAGAAAATAGCCTATGTGCATTGCTGTGTGCTCCGTGTAAGTACTTAACCGTAAATGGCTAACCACCGCCGACGCTTGGTGTCCAATGCCTGGCATCAGCGCCTGGCATTAGCGCCTAGCATCAGAGGATAGGGGCACACACCGTTTCACCTCACTGCCTGCCGACTTGAGGTCTGGTGGCAAAACTTAAGGACTCGCGTACACCGGCGTCAATCACCCCATGCGACACCCGAATTAGCACAACCGCCGCCGCCATGACATAAGCGCCCGCCTCAGCTATAACGAGAGCTATGCACAATCATTCTTCTAGGCGTTGTTGCAGGTGTTATTCCAGGGGCCGCGTCGCGGTTGACTACCACCCGTGACCCAACAGATACCACGGCCACCACGGGCCGGGTCACCAAAATCAGCCTCGGCATCGTTTTCATCGTGCTCTCGTCGAGCTGTACACGGTATTGGTGGCCGTGGTGGTGAGCGCCGCGCTGATCCCGTGGCATTACCAGTCTGCGCAAAAAGGCGACTATGTTGTCTGGCTCGCCTTCGCCGCCGCCGGCTTGCTGGGCGGCATTCGCCATCTGTTTGGGATCAAGGCCTACCAATACGCGCCGGCTTCGGTAATCTTCCTTTTTTTCTACTGCGAACTCGTGGGGGTCACCGTGCTTGGCCACGTGGTGTTCGGGGATTTTCCAGACAGCATGACCTGCTTAGGCGCCGCCACCATCGTGGGCCGCGGCTTGTATATCGCCCACCGCGAGCGGGTCCGTACTTCATCTCAAGCATAGGCATACGCATGACAGCTATTGGATTCATTGGCCTTGGCCTCATGGGGCGGGAAATCGCCGCGAACCTTTGCCACAACCAACATGACGTGACGGTATGGAACCGCTCGGGCGAAGCCTGTGCTCCATTGGTGGCATTGGGCGCCAAGACCGCCGCGTCCCCGGCTGAAATAGGCGCCAGTTGCGGCCTTATCTTCGTCTGCGTATCCGATGGCTCCGCCGTTCGCCATGTGTTGCTGGGCGCCGATGGCGTCAGCATGGGCGCCAGCACGGGCACTTTGGTGGTCGATCACTCTACCGTGGCGCCCGAGGACGCCCTGGCCATCGCCGCTGATTTGGCTGCAACCTGCGGCGCCCGTTTCATTGATGCCCCGGTGACCGGCGGCACCCCGGGGGCAAAAGCCCGCCAACTGGTTATGTTCGCGGGCGGCAACGAGGCGGACGTGCGCATCGCCGAGCCATGCATGCGCGCCTCGGCCCAACGGGTGGAACATATGGGCGGGGTGGGCACCGGCCAAGCCACCAAAATGTGCAATCAAATGCTGGCGCTGAACACCTTCGCGGTGGTGGCGGAAACCATCAAATTAGCCGAGGCCCTGGGCTTGGATGCGGAGCGTTTACCGGCCGTGGTGGCGGGCGGCAGCGCCGACTCGCGGGTATTGCAGATGGCCGGCACACCGGCGGCACAGCGCTCCGATGAGCTGACCGCCAGTATCAGCATTCAGGCAAAGGATTTGGAACTGTTGCTGGGGGTGGGGCGCGATGCCGGCGTGACCATGCCGATGACCGCCGCCGCCGCCCAGGTAGCGAGGCTGGCCAAGATGCGCGGCATGGGCGGGATGGACGCCAGCCAACTCATACGTTTATATGATCAGAGCCATGGCTCCATGCCGTCCTTATAACCGTTCGGTTCAACCCGCATATCGCATCACTTGAACCCCCCCTGGACAGGTGCCATATCATGGGCGCCGTATCATGGCTGGCTACCGTTGAATAACTCGAGTTGATCATGAGCGCAGGAGAACGGCTGCCGGGCACACCCGAGCCTATGCATTTTTGGGCTGGCCACGCGGGTCTTCGCATCGCTGGCGATGCCTGGGGCAACCCGGATGGTCCGCTGGTGTTGCTGCAACACGGCGGTGGCCAAACCCGGCATGCCTGGAAAGGGGCTGGCGAAACCTTGGGCGCCGCTGGCTATCATGCGGCCGCTTTCGATGCCCGGGGGCACAGCGATTCCGGTTGGGCCGCACCCGATGAATACACCGCCGATCACATGGTGGGGGATTTAAAAGGTGTCATCGCCGGACTGGGGGGCGAAAAACCCATCCTGGTGGGCGCCTCCATGGGCGGCGGTACCAGCCTCATCGCCGTTGGCGAGGGACACATTGACGCCGCCGCGCTGGTCCTTGTAGACATGGCGCCTAAGCTGGCCCCGGAAGGCACCGCCAAAATCCAAGCATTCATGAACTGGAAGCCGGAAGGCTTTGAATCATTGCAGGAAGTGGCCGATGCGATCGCCAACTACCAACCGCACCGCAAACGGCCACGTACCTTGGATGGCCTGGCCAAAAACGTGCGCCTTGGCGCGGATGGCCGTTATCACTGGCATTGGGATCCGGCGCGGCGCTACCGGCGTATGTCCGACTACCGTGAACGGTTGAGCAAGGCGGCGGACAATCTCAAACTGCCTACGCTACTGGTGCGCGGCGGCTTATCCGACGTGCTCACGGAAGAAGGGGCACAGAGCTTCTTGGAACAATGCCCGCACGCCGAATACGTCAACGTCGAGAACGCCGCCCATATGGTGGCGGGGGATCGCAACGACATCTTCGCTGGCGCCGTCATCGATTTCCTGAAGCGGACAGTCCCCGCCGCTGGCCCTCGGCGGAGTTGACGTCATGAGAACATTTTGCAAGCACGCGGGAGGCACCATTCACTACGAAGTGCTCGGTGATGGTCCACCGCTGTTCTTACACCATGGCATGACCCAAAGCCTTGAGCGGTGGCACCTGGATGGTTACGTGGATGCGCTGAAGGATCGTTTCCAGCTCATCCTTCTCGATGCCCGCGGACACGGCCAGAGTGAGAAATTCTACGAGCCGTCAGCATACGGGCTCGATAATTATGTAGCCGATGTGCTCGCCATCCTCGATGAACTCAAACTCCAACAGGTACGTTACTGGGGCTTCTCCCTAGGCGCGGGCGTTGGTTTCGCTCTCGCCAACCGGGCGCCCGAAAGAGTTTGCGCTTTCATACTGGGCGGCGGTCATCCCTATGCCCGCACTTTGTCAGCGGAGCAGCGGCCCGACGGTAGCGATGCCGATGCCTTCGCGCGCATCTTCATGCAACGCCTGGGCGTGGATTTGTCTAGCATCCCGGCCACCCATCTAGAGCGGCTGATGAACAACGACTTCCGGGCATTGGCGGCGGCGCAACAAGACCGGCCATCGCAGGAGGGAGCACTCGCCAAGATGTCCATGCCTTGCCTCATCTACGCTGGAGAGAGCGATCCGCTGTACGCCGAGGCCGAACAGAGTGCCAGCGCCATCAACCATGCAAGCTTTATCAGCCTAGCGGGCTTGGATCACACCGCCACCTTTAGGGAATCCGGGCGCATCCTGCCGCGGGCCCTGGCGTTTCTAGAGACTACAGTTAATGGTTAATAGCGGAGTCTTCACGGCGGGCGTTTCAATAACCAACCCCATACCACGCAGCTACCTGCGGATGGATCTGAATGAGGTCGGCGTCCTCGGGCCGGGCCGCCGGCCCATCTCCCGCGATCGGCTCAGTTGGCTGCCAGCCAACACTGACCAATACGATAGCGACCGCGCGCACCTTACCGAGGAATCCGCTCAGCAAACCTAACCAGGCCACTGACCAGTAGTAAGACCGTTTGCTGCGTCTTTGTCTTCCAGTTCTCCTCTCTTCGTCCCCGAAGTGCCGTCAGATGAGTATCATTTTTATCAATAGTGCAAATTGCCGATCCCTAATTTGTCGAGAACATCACATTCGGGCTTCAACTTAGCGCGGCAAGCTCAAGGTAACGGCGGTACCACGGCCAATCTCGCTCTTAATATCAATATCATCGCCATAGGCGGACACGATCTCTTGCACCAAGGACATGCCTAGGCCAGTGCCCTGCACCGATTTGGCGGCATTAGCGCGGTAGAACGGATCGAATACGCGCTGGATGTCATCCGCCGTCATACCGATGCCTTGGTCCGTGACCGTAATGTGCGCGGCTCCGGCATCACTCCAAACCGAAACGGTGACCGGTGAATCTGTCTTCGAGTATTTGCAAGCATTGGAGAGCACGTTGTTCAGCGCGCGGTCCGTTTTCGCAAGGAGCTCCCTCTAACGCTGGCTACCCTACTCACACAGTGACTGCTTTGATGACTTCAATTTGATCCTCTGGTGCGTAGAAATAAGAACCCGGCCTGAAGTCATAGCCGAGATCGCCCAACAGGCGGCGCTGTCTGGGCGTGCATTGCGCTAGTACTTGCGACGGCGTTTCATGGTCATACCAGCGCACGAACATCTGGCAGTAGTTATATAACAGGGTCTTACGGGCCTTACCGGAATGATTAGGCGCTGGGCCGTGCCACAGCGCATGCGAAAACAGATAACAATCGCCGGCTTTCCCCCGTAACTGCACGGCGCCAGGTGTATGCGGATTCAAGAAGCTCTCGGCGTTTTCCGGGAATGGCCGCATATGACTGCCCGGAAACACGGTGAAGTTGCCACTATCAGGCGCCTCCACGTCGGACAACAAATACATGGCTTTCATCGCCAGGGGCCGGCTCGTTTCCGTCACGCGGATGCGGCGCAAAGCTTCGCCGCCATCGGTGTGGGTATAACCGGGAAAGCTCTGTGTGGAGGCCCGCACTATGGACTGGGACATGCTGTGAAGAACATACGGGCCCATGATATCGACGATGAGATCGAACACATCGGGCCGGTCAACCAAGTCGATGAAGGCTTTACCGTAGATCAATAGATCGCGCCTATCCATAAAGCCTTGCGGGTCCTGATCGATGGCCCCCGGCAACCACTTGTAATGTCCCCGTGGCAGCTCACCGGGCGCCGGTTCATACCCTGGCACCGAGCGGATACGGTCCACTTCCGCGCTGAGGAACTCCACTTCCTCCGGCGGTATAACTTGGTCGAGAACAAGATATCCGTCTGTGGCCCATTTGACGCGCTGTTCGTCCGTCAAGGTCAACATACTGTTCGATATCAACGTCTGAATCCTCCGCTTACCTACCGCACCGCCGGGCTTATCCGCTACCGGGCTTATCCGCCACCGGGCTTATCTCCTATGGGCTGCACGCCTCAGACATGGTCTTCCACCATGGCTTCGATCAATATGGGCTGCGCACCGCTTACCGCCTCTTTTATGGCCGCATCGAACGCTTGCGGCGTGTGTGCCGCAATGGCCCTCATACCGAAGCCTTGCGCCAACTTGCAAGCACTGATAGACGGCTCTTCAAAGTCCATGCCGATAAAATGTTCATTGCCATGAAACGATTTCAGCCGCTGCTTGATGATGCGGTAACCACCATTGTTGGCGATGATGAAAATCATGGGCAACTTGTGCTTGGCGGCGCTCCACAGCGCCTGGATGCTATACATGGCGCTCCCATCACCAATAATCGCCACCACCCGCGCTTGGGGACGAGCCAACTGCACGCCAACGGCGGCAGCGATGCCCCAGCCTATACCGCCGCTCATATTGCCGAAATAGTCATAACGGTGACGAAAAGGCAAAAAGCCGAGCAGAGCGTCAGTCGTAGTAATCCCCTCATCTACAACGATGGCGTTGTCCGGCAGGTTATCAACCAAATGCATCATCAACCAATCGGGTGCCATCGGGCTGTTGCCGGCATTGGCGAGGGCTTTTTCCCGCGCCGCCCTACGCTTGGCACTCCAGTTATGCGCCTCTAACCGGCCTAAGGATGCCTCGGCGCGGCGGCGCTGCTCATCGCCGCCCAGGCGCATCAGCGCTGCGTTCACATCGGTCAACGTGGTTTTTACATCCGCCTTGATCGCCGTTTGCGCCGCATAATTCTTGCCGAGCTCCCAATCACGCAAACCTATTTGCACCACTGCGGTAGAGGCCGGCAACGGATCCACTGCGCTCCAAACCGACATGCGTAAGACATCCGCACCTACGCAGATCATCAGATCGCGGGCGCTCAACAGTTCGCGCACATGGGCTTGATTGCGGTTGAGCGAGCCCATGTAAGCGCGGTGCTCGGAGAGAAAATGTGAGCCGGTGTGCACGGTTTGCTGATACACCGGTGCACCTAGGAGTTCCGCGAACCGGGCCGCCTCCTGAAGAGCGTTACTGCTAACGATTTCCTGGCCGGCAACGATGACCGGTGCTTTGGCCGCCAGCAGCCGGGCCGCTAGGGCCTGCACCGCTGCGGCGGACGGGCGGGTGGCGCAATCCACCCGCGTGACGCCACCGAGTTCCAACGCCGCCTCGGTATTTAAAATATCGCCAGGCAACGAAATGAATACGGGACCGGTCGGCTCGGTCATCGCCACTTTGGCCGCCCGGTGCACAATCCTGGGCAGATCTTCGATGCGGTTGACTTCCACCGCCCATTTCACCACCGGCGCGGCGATAGGCACTAACGGCGCGTACAAAAGCGGCTCCGTCAAACCGTGACCTTGCTCCTGCTGGCCGGCGGTTATCAGTACCGGGGAACCGGAGACGTAGGCGGTGTAGAGCGCACCGATGGCATTGCCTAGCCCTGGAGCCACGTGCACATTGCAAGCGGCGATCCGGCCGGAGGCACGCGCATAACCATCGGCCATGGCCACTACCACGGACTCCTGCAAGCCCATCACGTAACCGATGTCATCCTGTTCGGTCAGGGCGTGCATGATCGGCAACTCGGTGGTGCCGGGATTACCGAATAAAGTGGTCACGCCTTCATCGCGCAGCAACGCCAGGAAAGCATTGCGGCCACTCATTAGATTACTGAGATTACTGCCTTGACTCATCTGCCGGGGTCCGATGGGTGAATGGAGGTATAAACACCTCCACGAGCACTAACTGACATCCGGCTTGATCAGTTTGATAATGCTGGTGCTGTCCAGCTCGCCGTGGCCGTTTTCTATATGCATGGCAAACGCCGCTGTTGCCACCGCCCCCAACGGCGTTGCCGTAGCGGCTGATTGGGCCGCCGCCTGGGACAGACGCATATCTTTTAACATCAGCTTGGCGGCGAAGCCCGGCTTGAAGCCATTACTGGAGGCAGCACAGGGCAGCGGGCCAGGCATGGGGCAGGCGTTGTTGAAGATATGTGAGCGGCCCGTGGAGGTGGAGATGACATCGTAGAGGATCTGCCGGTCTACCCCTAGCTTCTCTCCCATCACCAGGGCTTCCGATACGGCCAAGGTGGTCACGCCAGCAATCATGTTGTTACAGATCTTGGTCACTTGTCCCATGCCTGGGCCACCGCAATGGACGATGTTTTGCCCCATCCCTTCAAGGATGGGTTTAGCCTTGGCGAACGTGCCGGCCGAGCCGCCACACATGAAGGTCAAGGTACCCGCTTCGGCGCCCGGCACGCCCCCCGAGACGGGTGCATCGAGCATCTCGAAGCCGGCCTCCTCGGCGGCGGCGTGAACCGCTTGCGCACTTTCCACGTCAATGGTGGACGCATCCATCAGCAACGTGCCCGCAGCGGCCGCCGCCAATACGCCATCGTTCAAAAACACCTCCCGCACATTGGCTCCTACCGGCAGCATGGTCACCACCACCTCGACGCCGCCCGCCGCCTGCCGCACCGATGAGGCGGCGCGGGCGCCGGATTGCACGGCGAAATTCACCGCCTCTTCGGATAAGTCGAACACCTTCAGTGAATGACCGGCTCTGATGAGATTGCGCACCATCGGCCCGCCCATGTTACCCACGCCAATGAAGCCAATGCGTGCCATCGTTCTCCCCGTTAGTCTGCTATGAGTGCGCGCGCAAGCAAGCCACAAGTGCGGCCCCTAGTGCAACTCCGGTGCTTACAGTATCGATCTACCCCCGCGTCAGTCCCACCGCCGTCAGCCTCACCGCCGTCAGTCCTGGCGCCGCCGAGTTCACCGCTATGGTGAACGCCTAGCGCGGATAGCGATGATGCGTTGCGCGAGCAGTGCAATGGATAGCGGCGCACTGCCCTCGGCTTTGTTATTCACGATAATGTGAACCGGGTATTCCAGCTCCACACCGCGGACCGCGATCTTGGCCACCCATTGCCGTGTCGCCTCATCCGGGGCCAGCAGACGATTGAACGGTGCATAACTTCGCAGCGCCGCGCCGTATTCAAGGCCATGGCCAAGATTCCAGCGGCAAAGGATGCCGTGAACAAAGGTCGGAGCCGCGATACGCGCCTGGGTTGCCAACGGCGGCATGCGCGGGTGCACACTCAAGCAGTGACTCGCACCTGCGTCCGCTAGCGCTTGCACGTACCGCTCGGTGAGCCACCCGGCGTTGCGGATCTCTATGCTGTAAGCAACGCCGGCAGGGAGTTCGCCGATGAAGCGGTGTAGACGATCGGCCAGCTCCTGAGCACCGCCTAGCGCACCACCGCCTTGTGGCGGAAACTGAAACACCACAACCCCTAGCGTTTCACCCAAACCGGCTTTGAGTGGCCCGATCACTTGGTCGGCGGCGTACTGCGCATCCAAAAACACCGCACTGGGGCGCCCGCTACGCTCGCCGTAGCGTGGATGGTGGGGAAATACGGCCGTGGTGAGATAGTCGTGCGCCTTGACGACAAAGCTGAAATCCGCACCGGCGGCGGCGCGGTAAGCCTCCAGTTCCGCGGTGTCCATGGGCCGGTAAAAAGTACGGTCCACGCCGACAGTACGCAGCAGAGGATGTTGCGCGTAAGCCGAGAGCCCATCACGCGCGAGCCTGGACTCAGTGTAGTGTCCGTTCCATACAAGACCGTCCCAGCCAGGAAAACTCCACGACGAGGTGCCTATGCGGATAAGCGCAGGTATCTTGCCTGCCAAGCCGGCCACGTCTTGATCCACCACCGCCGGCTCGACTTTTGCACGCTCAGGTGCCTCACGCTCGGGCAGCTCGAAACCCGGAAGGCTCAACGTCATACTGGCATCTTCTTTGTGGCGTCTTCTTTGTGGCGTCTTCTTTGCGGGCCGTGGGCAGCGTACTAGCCGCCTCCCTAGCCACGCAGCTTCGCCCGTACGCCACGGCGCACGATGCGGGCCACCGCATAGTGCATACCCACCCGCAGCCATTGGCGGACCGCCCGCGCCTTGCTTGTTGCCGTAGCAGCGAAGCGAGACAAGCGTCTATTGGCGCCTAGCCGCCCAGGGCCGGCACCCTGCAAGACTTGACGGCCCAGTACTGCACCGCGGGACACGGGCTCATCCAGCCTGGCCGTGGCATCCCCGCCACAGATGAAATCCCCCTCCCGGGTGCGGGCCAACAACCGGTGCAACACCAGCGCGCCGGCGGGGCGCCGATACAAGATCACATCACCGATCCTTAAAGACTCGGCTGGCATAGGCTCGATGACGACCAGCTCGCCGCTACTGACAGTGGGGTGCATGGATTCCCCGGTAACCCGCATTCGCACGCGATACGCCTGGCCCAGCAACGCAGGCACCAAGTGCTCGGCGATGACGGTGTTGCTAATCACGCAACTCTTCGAGCAACCCATACAAAGCATGGCGTAGCCGACCGGTACTGCGGGTGAAATGCAGATCGAAACAACAGACCGCATCCAACACCGCACCACAGCCCGTCAAGGCGGCCTGTGCTAGCTCCCGGTGATACCAAGGGATCGAAGTTACCCGCAAAAACTCCGGCAAAGCCGCCTGCGCCGCAATAGGCTGCGCGGCCGTCTCTTGCGCTTGGCGCAGCAAACAGATCGCCCTTAACGGCGCGGCGTTGCAGGAGGCCACCCTGGCCTCACCACTCCAGGGTGAGCCATGCAGGTAAAAGCGGCCGTCGTCACCTCGCCGCACAATCAAGCGATCGTCACTTAGCACTTCGAAAGCATCATCCCCGTTCAACAAACCCGCCACCGTGCTCTTGCCAGCCCCGGACACGCCGGCCAACAACAAGCCGGCGCCGTTCGCCACGAGGCCGACCGCGTGTACCAAAAGCGCTCCACGTGTGGCGCCGTGATGAACGGTCAAGATCTGATCGAGCGGGTAGCGGATCAGATCGACCGGCATGCCCTCTGTTTGCGTACCGCCTAAAGCCGCTACGCCGGCGCCTATCTCGGCATTTTGAAACTCATCGTCTATACCAATCCGCCACAGCGGTCCATCCTGGCCCGGCATCTCGAATACATAGCCCCATTCAGACACCGCCCCTCGTGCAGACACCGCCCCTCGTGCAGATACCGTCCCCGGTTGACAGCGCCAAACCCGCCAGCCGCCATCGGTGTCGAACATGAGTTTCGCGTCAGAACAAAGCGGTATCACAGCTTCTTGCAGATGTATTCGGATATGACTTTGCGCCGGCCTGGGAAATGGACCGCTGAAGGGTGCATACAGTGCATCGCGCGCGCCGCTCTCAACTAGCGGCATGCCGCTGAATAGAAATTCAGTGCCACCGATGCGCACTCTATAAGACAAGGCTTGCACCGGTACTACTAGTTAGACTGGGCCACTACTCCGACCGAAGGTGCAGGCTAGCTAGCTACCATTGACGGTCGAGCAGCCAGTCACCGCGCAGTTAAACCCTTGAAAACCGCCGGACGGAAATGAGGCCATTTTGCAACCGGCGGCCAACACCTCTTCCGCCACCAGAGGGAAACGGCGCAGCACCGGCTTCTCGTAGGGTTTACGATCATTGGGGGGTTTAAGGTTATTGGGTTGGTTGCTTTCGTTTTTCATCGGGTATCTCCCTAAGCAGTTCACGCACCCGCGGTTCAATCCGGTCGAACAGGGCGTGCGTGGTCTGGCACATGTACGACGAGCGCAGATCCTTGGCACCGGTCTCTGCCTCGAACACGGCAGGACAACCCACGCAAAGCGTACGCTTGTCGCAGCTCACGCACGGTTTGTCGCGGCTTTGCCGCAAATCTCGCAGTGCCTTCAAAGGACCGTTCCAGCCCTCCATAAAGCTACCGTCTAACACGTTGTAGCGGGTGCCCGTGCTGATGGTACATGCTTGTAGATCGCCGTAGGGATCGATATGAAATGTGGTGAGGGCGGCACCGCACTGATACACCGCATCAGAGCGCGGGGCACCCAGTGCGGCCACATAGGACTGCGCCAACTCGTCGATGCGTTGCTCGCTGAAAGCTTGCGCCTTAGCGCCTAGCGCCGGTTCCACCCGCAGCGCTACCGGTTGTTTGCGGCCCAGACCGCTAAGGGACGGCGGCGCTACTTCGACGCTGGTGCGAGGCTTGGTCCCAGTATTTGTAGAGCCGCCGGTTTTAAGCCTATTAGCCTTACCAGCATTGTCCGCGTGCGCAAGGCACGGAAAGATGGCCGAGTCGAAATTGAACTTGACGCCGTATGCTTCGGCCATGGCGCGCATCTGCTCCAATTCATGGGCATTAGGCGTCATCAGCACGGTCTTCAACATGAAGCGGTGGCCGTGGTTGCGTAGCTGCTCTATTCCTGCCAGGCATTTCCCGAACGAGCCCGGGACTTGCGTAATAGCCTCGTAGGTCGCCGCCGTCGCACCGTAGATACTGACCTCCACCGAGCGCGGCGGTAGCTTATCGAATAGCTCGACGATGCGATCGGTGATCAACACCGCATCGCAAAATACAGTGACCAACAGACCACTGCGTACCGCGTACTCATAGATCTGGGCAAAGTCCTTGCGCACCATCGGATCACCACCGGTGATGGTGAGATTCAACGTTCCGGCTGCCACCAGTTGGTCGATGACCGACTTCACTTGCGCGGTGGACATCTCCTGCTTACGGTGTTGACGGATCTCATCTTGGTCGCCCAGGTAGCAGTGAATACATTTCAGGTTGCACCGGTGCGAGAGTTCGATGCTGCCGTCCACCGGCACGCGCTGCTCAGCTACTTTGCCCTTGAAGCGGGTTACCGTGGCGATTTGTTCGCGAGACAGGGACACGCTACCTCCTCACCATGGGGCTCATTACTATGGGGCTCATTGCGTGATGGCCACAGGATCGCCGATCGGATGGTAGATTTCCTAGGCCCGGTTCACACGAATCTAATTCTCTCGAACAGGCTTTCAAGGAACTTCTCACTGCTTCAGCCGAGTCACCGATACCGTTTTCACGCGTTATTCTAGAAAAAACACCCATCAAACATCCATCCGCTCGATGAGTTCGAGTTCGCTCAAATGCTCAATCAAGGCCGAGATATCCTCTCGCGCCTCCCACTCATCCACCTCGAACTCATCGACCAACCTTTGGCAAATATCGCCCAGTGAGGTGTGGCCGTCGAACTTCGACCAAATATAAGCGCCCGTCTCGTTGAGGGAAAATATCTCCTGGATATTGGCCAATTTACCCGCGATGGGCACTAATAGAGTCTCCCCGACGATGCAGCGTGTCACTACGGACTCATTGATTTGGTAACAAGCATTCGCTTGCAGTGCTTTATGCTCGCTCATTTCATCAGGAACTCATTTTAACGGGGTCTCATTTCGGAGACTCATTTCGTCGGAGTTCATTTCAACGGAGGGCGCATTTCATAATGGTCACAGGATCGCCGAGCAGATCGTAGATGTCCAAAAAGATACACGTCTTGCCCCATCTCTGGCGTAACGCACCTGCGCCCGCAATATCGCCTCTCCGATGGCCAACTCGCCCTCTTCGAAAAATGGCTTTGTAGAAACTACGACCCAATTCACCTACCCGATGGTTCACCGACAAGCCGCTATTCGACCAAACCGCCGCGGCACCGCCGTGCGGCTTCATCAAAAGTGTCTGCGCTATGGAATCCACACCCTGGCAACCGAACTGACCAGCCAAGCAGTTAAACGCGGTCACTATAGGTAATCTACCGCTCAGATCCATCACGAGGTATGGGCGCGCCGGGCGATGATAGACATGGAAACCGACACGGCCACGGGTCCAGCGCCAGCGATGAAACCGCTGGCGCCGTTCGGATCTTGAATGCGAACAATAAAAAGCAGGCCACCGGCGCCCGCTAGACAGTCACCACCATCAAAGCGTACATCCGTAGACGCGCGGGGTAACCGAGATAACGCTTATTTCATTATGGTAGCGGGATCGCCAATCAGGTTGTAGATGTCCAAAAGATACTTGTCGTTACCCTCTTTAGCGTAACGCATCTGCGCTCGCAATATCGCCTCTCCGATGACCAATTCGCCCTCTTCGAAGGTGGCTTTGTAGAAACCCTGCCCCAATTCGCCCGCCCGGTTGTTCACCGACATGCCGCTAGGTGACCAAATGGCCGCGGCACCGCCGTGCGGCGTCATCAAAAGTGTCTCCGCTATGGAATCCACACCTTGGAAACCGAACTGACCGGCCAAGCAGGTAAACGCGGTCACTATAGGTAATCGATCACCATTAGCAAGCGCCGCTATATCGCCTAACCCGAATAAGCCCTTGTTACCGAGATGCATCAAGCCACTGTGGCCATAGAAGTTCAAAAACGCACGGCCTTCGTTGAGACCTGCCATGAACTCACTCTTGGCCTCAGCCAGCGGCATCTCATCCAGATGCAGCCTATCGACACCGTAATCGGCTGGAACGATATTGGCTACCGCATCACTGTTGGCGGAGAAATCGCCCCCCAGATCGAGCGGATCGGCCGCCACTGTCACCTGACGCACCCAATCGCCACCGCTCGCCTCGTAGGCGATTATCTTATGGGTCACGGCAGTTAGCTCAGCCGCATTGATAACCGGCAAACGGCCGATAGCGAATTCACCAACCCAGTCGTTGCCTTCCACATCTGCCAATAGATTGTCCGATGGGAACAAGCCATCGGGCGTGGGGGTGAGCAGCGTCGGAATTCGCGAATCGCCTAATCCCAGATAGTTACGGTAGTCGATGGACCCTTCCCCAGCCAACACCACATAACGTGGACCACGGCTCCAGCGTGAGTGGGCGTAATGCAGGAAAGACCAGATGGCGTCCACGTCTTTAATGCCATAACTGAACTCGTCGTAGATGTTCTCCACATCCACCACCATCGCCGCCAACCCCTGACCGGCGCGGTAATCAGCCAAGGCCTGCGCCGCTTCGACCATATCCGCGGTGGTAATGATCAGGTAGTCGGCACGATGACTGCGCCACGTCAGGTTCGATTGCCTGGCGGCGACCATACTGGCGGGCTGCGCCGCGCGCTTCAGATCCATCACCAGGTATGGGCGCGCCGGGCGATGATAGACATGGAAACTGACATTGTATTGGCCCGCATCGTCCGCTTGTACCCGGGACCTCAGCAAGACGATGGGACGCTTCGGGTTGTGCGTATCGAAGATGCTGATAGCGGCGGTGCTAAAACCATCCACAGTCAGGTCCTGCCGTCCTTCGCTATTGACCGCGGCCACATCGTCGCTGGCGGCATAAAGCCGGGTATATTCCAACGAGAAGTCATTGATGTAGAACACACTAGGCTGCGCCGCAAGGCCCGAGGAAGCCCCCTTCACCTCAATGGTGTTCTCGCCATCATTGAGCAGCTCCGGCGCGACCTCGATGATCTGCTCATGGGGCTGGATCCCATCCCAGGCGGCCACTCCGATTTCAACACCGTTCAGGACGACGGTAGCGTGGTGATCCACCTCGGCATCGGTCTCGGAACCGCCGTGCAAGCGTACCGTGAGCAGCGCCTTATCTGCGCTGGCCGCATCGCGTCCCGGCGTAGCGATACGAAACGGCGTGTGCGAGCACGGCGGACCGTTGGTCTCGCAGGACGGATACACGAACGTCTCGTAGCGAAAATCCCACATCCAATAATCATCATCCGGATCATCGAATAAATGGGTCAGCGTGTAGTGGCTGCCGGTGATGTAAGCAGTATCGCGGAATCCACTTTTCGGCCCAGCCCGGTACGACCAGCCATTGCTCACGCGCATCATGTTCAGAGCAATGCCGTTACGCAGCCAATAGACGTTTTCGCCGGTGTACTGGGTCTCGTGTTTCTCGGCATAGAAAAACAGAGCACTGTTGTCGCTCGCCGCAAGGGTCGCGATCAGCCCACCTTTATTACGCAGCGAATAGCGGCCTCGTTCGATATCACGTTCCACATCAGCCACATTCCGGCCAAGAGCGGTGGCGATATCCGCCGCACCGATGCGGTGCATACCCTGCCCGACCGTGCTTATCTTCAACATCGGACCGTAGTACTGAGTCCGCCGCTGCAAGTCGGCTTCCCGCTGCGCGGCCAAACGCTCGGCGAAACGCCTCTCTTGCACTGCGGTCAGCGGTCTGGCGATGCGCTCAAAACGCTCCACCGGACTATCGACCGCGGGCGTCGAATCATCATCAACCCCCGCTCTTGCCGCGTCCAAAGCAACCACGACCGAATAAGGACCATAGGTGATCTGATTGCCCGTGGCTTCCAGTTCCACCAGCCTGTAGGTGGCCGCTTGGCCAACGCTAGCGAACGGATCGGGGTAGCGGTACACGCCGCCGTTACGCGAATGCAACAGACCGGGCAGAAGTTGGCGGTTCAGGCGGCGCCAGGTACCAGCGCTGGTCATGCGCTCAAGATTAAAGCCAACGGTGCCGTGCTCCGAGAGCGTCACCCACTGCACCGTCACCCCATCGGCGCTGCCGTATGCCACCAGCTTGCCGATGACGGCACGAGTCACCATAAGAATGGTTGTCGTCGCCGTAATGGCCTGCGAGGTACTGTTCGCGTCCGACATCACCACCAGGGTAACGGGATCCCGTAAAGGCCGTTGTTGCACATGTAGAGGCCGGCGCAGTTCATAGGCGAGCGAATCGCCACCGGGAACACTCACATCCGGATTGCCGTCGCCAGTCGTATCGTAAAGAGCAGGATCGGGGATGTTATCCCAAGTGCCATCGCCGTTAGTGTCCTCGGCGATCAGCAGATCTGGCGGGCCATTGGGGGTGGTGGCTATGTAAAGCTGCGTCGGATGCGGCCGATCATCCCGTACGTTGGGATTGACCGTGTAATCCGACGGGCCGAGGTCGAACTCATAGCGATCGGAGGCAGCGCCCAAGTTATCTAAAGTACCGGGGAAACGCGCAGTGTCGCCACGGCGCACCACCTGCGTGCCGCCGCCACTCAAGTCGAACACAGCACCAGGGTCTTGCGCACCGACCAAGATGGTATCGGTGGCGAACCCGGCCAACCTCGGATCGGCTTGCGAGAAAGCTGTTAGCTGCGTCTGACCGGTGGCGCCAGCGCTGGCACCGGCCGGCACTTCGACCACCACGAAGATAGTCATGGTGTCGCCGTCGGTCAGACTCACCGTGTTCGAGATAGCGCCATCAACGCCCGCCGTGTAGACCCCGTCGCCGTTCGTGTCACGGTAGATGGCTGTGGCCCAAGTAGACGGGTTTTGAGGAATGGGCGGATTATCGGCGTTAGTCTGCACCGTCAAGTCGAACACGTCAGTGGCGCCGGTATTGTTGGCTACGTAGTGCGTAAATGCGATCGTGTCGCCCGGATCAGCAATGGTGGAGTGATCAGGCGTGACCAGAATGTCGGCCACCTCCTCTGGCAGAGAGCCACCTGCGGTGATAGCGATTTCATCGCGGGCCATGCCCGTCACATTGTTATCGCGGCCCGAGGTGGCCGTTAACGTCACCGTCTCGCTGGAGCCGGCCGGCCGGCACGGTGACGCGCACGATGTAGCTAGCAGACGCACCGCGCGCCAAATTGCCCGTGTTGGACGTGATACCGTCCCAAATGCCATCGCCGTTCGTATCCGTAGCAAACACTACGCTTGTGTCCGGATCGATGAGCTGTAGAGCAAAGCCGTTGTCGCTCACCGCCGTTAGCGCGAAGGCATCGTCCGCCGGGCCGCTATTGGTCACCGTATGGAAAAAATCGATGGTGCGCTCCCGATCATTCGGCGCGAAGGCGGCACCGTTAGGCTCGATCAACACTGCGGCGGAGATACTGTCACTTAACATGATCGGAACGCCCGCGGGTACCTGCTCACTTCGGGTGTAGGCGAAATTGACGATATTGCTAGTCGCCGCCGGCAGCGGATCGTTCACCCGCACCTGGAAAGTCACCGTCGCGCTAGCGCCTACTTGCAGGGTTTCCGGCACCGCCAAGGCCGGCGGCGCGAAGCCACCGCCGGCGGTAATCGCGGAAAAATCAATTCCCTGCACCCAGGCAAAAAACGGCTGGCCGGTAAGGCGCCGCTCCAACTCGATCGTGGTCGCGTTGGTATAGCGGGCGGAAAAATTCGGCGTAGGAAACGCGGTTCCTTCACCTGCAGTGCCGTTGTAAGAAAGCGCCATGCGCCAAGCATTAGCTGAGTTGACCGTCAGCGTCTGCGTGGCATCAAAAGCATCGCCATCGGGAGAGGCATCGTCATCGGGCTCCACGCCATCACCAAGACCCGCGAAGCGATAATCGACCGCCAAGGCGCTATGGCTCATGACATAGACATCGAAGTCCATGTCCACAACGCCCCCGCCTTCGTTCTTGCCGATGGCTACCGTAGTCTCGGTCGCGTTGCGATTGACACCGTCGCCTAGAGTGATGGCGACTGCCTCAGCCGAATCGCCAATACCGTTCTCAGTGGTATGGCCGGTGCCCCAAACCCAGGTGTTGGCGCGGCTCACCGGGCCGATAGCACCCGTTGCGTACTCACTGATCTCATCGCCCCCCGGGCCGCCATTGTTACCCTGCACCCGGACCCGTTGGACGTTCCAGCTAGCCCCCCACTCAACCACCATCACCGTGCTGGTGGCGGTATTCAGCCCGCCATCGCCGGGGGGTGTTTGCCGGGTCCACTCGATGGTATCAGCACCCGAAGGGAACAGGCGCACGTGACAGGACGGGAAATGAGTGGCGAGCGGCTCGGCCGTATCACAGCCCGCGCCATTAAATCCGCCCATCAGCAAGACTTGGTTAATATCGCTCCAGGCAATAGCCGAGGTATCGGTGCCCGATTGGCCGGTGTCATCGTGAATCACCCGTTGCACATCGCGCAAGATAAAGCCGTCCACCGTGCCATCGCCCAGTGATTCGACGATCGTCACGACCCCGGTCCAGCCCGTGCTTATGACGCTGTCGCCCCGGGTCAAGGTAATCACGTTCGAAGCGCCAGAGGTGGCCAGATCACCTGTAGCGTAGGGATCCGCGGTCAGCGACACATAGACTTCGTCGGGACCACGGCCCCCTAAATCCGTGCCATCGCCATCGCTACCTTGAACGATGGCGAAATAATTGGGCGCCAAGTCCTGCTCGAGGGTGAGGTTGTGAGTGGTGCCGGTAAAATCGGTACCGGAGATATGATACTCATTGACCCGAATGACCGCGCTATTGGCTGGATTGGTGCCACTGCCGGAGATAAAAGTGGTGTTGGCAGGCACTGCATCATTGAGCACCAATCCCGTTTGCGGCACGCTGCCGGTATTGGTGACGGTCAGCGTGTAAGTGAGTACGCCACCCGCCGCAAGGCCGCTGGCCGGTGCATTCGACGTTTTAGCGATCTGCAATCCGGCCGTCGCGAAACCTACGTCGCCAGCGCTCACTGTAGAACTGCTAACCGCGGTGACCGTCTGGGGATCATTGCCGGTGGTGAGGGTCGGATTAGCCGGCAGATCCGTATCAGTCCCATCGACATCAATAGTCGTGGTACCAGGCGTCACCACTGCCGTATACGCACCATTGGCATCGGTGGTCACCGTCTGCGTGGCGCCATTAGCGCCGGTGATGGTGACCGTAATGTTCGGCAATAAAGTATCGGTGCCATTAAAAACACCATCAGCATCGATATCGTTGAACACACGCCCGGCGACGGTGGCATCGCCGATAATAGGCAAAGACACTAGATCAGTGTCTTGCGATATCAGATCGGTGGCACTGATGGTGGCAAAATTATTGAGGTTCTGCCCGCCAGTCCCTGCATTCACATCCATTTGGAACCGAAAATCCAAGGTCGCGCCAGGATTCAAAGTAGTGCTGGCAAACCTCACCGAGGTCACAGTCGCAGCGCCTTCGTCCGTATCCGCTGCATCAGTCAAACTGGCAAACGCATCGGCGTTTCTGCGAAACCTCATAGTTCCGCTCACGAACGTTGCGTTGGTTGGGAGCAGGTCGGCGATAGTGACGTTGTTAGCGGCCGCGTTACCGGTATTCATAACCGAGATCCGATACTCCACCCGCTCCAATGGATGCACGTTGGTGGCGCCGCCGACAACGGTTTTACCGACACTCAGAGCCGGGGCGATAACAGAGGTTTGCACCGTGTTGGTGCTAAACGGATTGGTCTGTGCACTCTCGTAGGTAGCGGTGTTATTGATCAGGTCCTCTTGGGAAACACCGCCGTTGACCGTCACCTGGTACGAGAGTGTGCGAGTGACCCCATCAGCAGGCAAATCATCAGAGATAGCGATTTGGAAGTTGTCCACGCCAAAGGTCTCGCCAGTGACATCGTAAAAAGCGTTGACACGAAAACGCACACGGGTATTGGTGGCCATAAAAGAAGTAATGTCGAAACTGACCGAACCGGAATGCACCCCCGTAAAGCCGGTAAAATCGCGCAGCGCGGTGTAGGTGGCACCGCCATCGTTGGAGATTTCGAACAAGATCGAATCGGTGCTGTCCACCGCGGCGCTAGTGCTGTAGTCAAAAGTGAGCGTAGCGGAGGTTCCACCCGGGGCCAGTAGATTGGCTTCCCGCTCGATCCTCGACCGGCGCAGATCGCCTGGCAGCGTTCCAGGATTGAAAAAATCACCGTCTATATAAGTGCCGGCGCCGGATAAGCTGAGTATACCGCCCGCTATCAATAGATCGCCGGCGGTCGCCAAGCCGTCATCGTTGGTTTCTATCCAGTCAGAAACAAAATTGGTGTTGCCATCGTTTTGATCGTAAGCGGCAGTACTGAACTCGTCCCTGAAAGTAGCACTGCCCGCCAAGGTCCACACTACCGCGTTTTGAGCCGCGTCGAAGGCACCCACGAGCGGAGCTGCAGTGGTGATGCTGCCGGGAGAAAAAGTGGTATTCATCGGGACCGGATCGATGATTCGAACATTGGATTCGGATAGGCCGCCACCTGCGGCTGACGGATTATTAACGTTCAGCGTATAAGTAATGGTGTCACCGGACCGCGCGGTGGCTCTATCGACCGTTTTGTCCATGATCGTGGCGGTTCGAATCACCCGTGCGGTATCGATCGAGTTAAACGTACTAGAGGCTAACTCGGCCCGCGCCGTGGCTTCGTTCATCAGCACGCCTACACCACCCGGTGGTACCCGGATCCGGTACTGGATGGTAATAGTCTGGTTAGCGTTTAGCGAGGTGAAATCGAGCTGAGTGGCATCCCACACCAACGAAGTGTCGCTCGCCGTGGGATCGGCAGAGGAACCCGCTTCCTGGCTCAAGTCCGAATAAGTGATAACAGCACTGCCGGATACATAATCAGTGATGCCATTGATACCCGAGGGCAGCACATCGGTGATCGACAAGTTGGTCAAATTGCCCACACCAGAGTTGTTGACTTCGATGGTATAGGTGACGGTACCCCCGTTCACGGAAACCGAACCAACATTCGTGCTCTTGTCCAGCGTCAGAACAGGCGTCAAAAACGATTGACTAGGAGAGAATACAGTATAGCCGTAGTCCACCAAGGCCCCATTCGGCGCGGCGCGATCCGTGTGCTGGCCATAAGAACCTGTTCAAGATCTGACGATTTTGGACATCTGACCTAAGCTATTGTTATCCATAGTCATAGCGGCTGCGAAGGCAATGACAGACGAGCGAATCTACCCGAGTGACCTATCTCGCCAACAGTTCGAGAAAGTTAGACCGATCCTGGAGGCGGCGCGTCGGCGAACCAAGCCAAGGCAACTCGATCTCTATCACGTGTTCAACGCAGTGTTGTACCTGCTGAAGACCGGCTGCCAATGGCGCATGTTGCCCAACGAGTATCCAAAGTGGCGAAGTGTGCATGAGTATTTCACTATCTGGCGGCAATCGTCCCCAGAAGACTCTTGCAGCGCCTTGGACAAGGCGTTAAAAAAATGGGTTGGCGAGGCCCGCAAATCCCAGGGGCGCAGTGGCAAAACCAGCCTGATCATCGTTGATGCACAGAGCGTGAAGAACACAGACAGTGCAAACCACAAAGGTTATGACGCAGGCAAGAAGACTTCTGGTATCAAGCGGCACATAGCTGTGGACACTCAGGGATTGGTGCACGCTGCTTTTGTGACCACGGCAAATGTCACTGATCGAGCTGGGGCACTGGCCGCACTTGCTGCTCAAGCAGATGGGCGCCTCTCGGAGGTTAGGTGTGTAGTGGGCGATGGCGGGTACACGGGGATGGCTTTCGCTGGCGAAGTGCTGAGATTAATCGGAGCGAACGTCGAAATTATCAAACGCTCGGACACGGGTCGTTTTGCCGTCCTCCCGAAGAGGTGGGTTGTCGAGCGAACCTTCTCATGGTTTGAGAAAAACCGCCGGTTGTGGAAAAACTGTGAGCGGCTAATCGAAAGCTCGTTGGGCATGATGCTACTTGCAAATATTGCGCTGTTGCTTCGGAGATCTTGAACAGGCTCTAAGAAATAGCCACAGGCTTGTCGGCGGCGACCCGCGTGCCGTCGTTGTCGAAATCATTAGGATCGGAGACGGCCAACGACTCTAGGCTATTGACCAAGTAACCGTTCGCGCAGGTGCCGCCGGTAAATGCCAAGGTAGTGCCGGCGGCGGCCGTCAAGTCCTGTATCTGATCGAAATTGCCGTCGTTATCGAAATCGATGGTCACACAGGTATTGTCGTTGACCGGTGCGATGTGAATAGGCGCGCCGCCTATATCGCCGCCACCCGTTCCGGTGTCATCGTCGAGTGAGAAGGAGACCGTATAGGTGCTGCTTAAGAATTGTGTTGCCAACCAGGCATGCCCCCAGTCACTGGAGACACCTTGGTGGTCATACGCACTCACGCCCCAAAACGGCCGGTCCGCAGTCAACCGTACCGTGGAATTCGCCGCCGGAAACCGCCCTTGCCCTGTAGCGGAAAAAAAATCGATCTGAGAGTTTGCCGCGACGTTGAAGGTCGATGAGCCGAGTTGGTCGGTAGCGGTAACGGAGATGCTGTTTTCGGGATCGGGATTGAAGATATACAGATTCAGGGGCCTGTCGTGAACGATGACACCTGCATTAGGGTCATCGCCCGGCGCGGTAGTGATATAGTCCGTGCCATACAGCGACTCAGGCAATAAGGGATAAAAGCGTGTCTGGAACTGGCCATCGCCGCCGGTAAAGATAAGACCGGAGATCGGCTTGTCGGTTACCACCCTGGTGCCGGCGTTGGTGGTGATGGCGCCAGGGTCGGTGGGAATCGTACCTGGCCCCGTTACCGTACCGCTGAAGGTGCTATAGTGCTGGCCCCGATCAAGCGAGAAGGACACGTTGCCTGCACCTGGACTAGTAATGATGACATTGGTGTTGTCCTGGAATGCCACCAAGTTCAGGTAAACGTATTTGAACAGCTCCGTAGTACTGTTGTTCCCGCCGTAAATGTCCTCACCTATGGGGATGGCATACGACGTAGTAGCGCCCACCGCTTGCGCTGAAATCATCTCACTGGCACCAGCGATTATACCCTGGGTCGGAAGCCCGGCATTGTCGAAGTCTACGGTCGGATCTTGAAGGTGAACCACAGCGAGCGGACCGCCAGCGCCGGCCAGATAGTCGCCGCCGTCGAAGCGTACGTCCGTGTCAACACGAGGCAGCGGCACACAGCCGAGTAGATTGGTTGGATGGCCACTAGGCAAGTTGGCCGGATTGGCGGCGGTACACGTGGGCGCGGTACCTTGGGATGAGCTGAAGGTCAGCGTATCGCCCTGTCTCAAGACATCGTCGGTGGCAGGCATTCCGGTACAGATACGGCGCGCCAGGAAGTCGCAGGCCGAGCCATTGGCGTTATTGCTATCCCCTAGGATAAGCGTGGTAGTGTCGTCAGCCGGCGGACTCAAGTAGTTCGCATTGGCGGGATCGATGATGCCAGCGACAAAGCCATCTTCCCAATGGTCGTAGACCAGAGTTTGATCATCAGCGGCCACCGTAACGGTGACTATGGAATCCATCACCAGGGTCAGGCTGCCGTCTCTGGTGTGCTCCTCGTTAAAGACGTTTTCCAGCATGGCGAAGATCTGAATCTTCCGCGCCGACGATCTGGTATTCCTGAAAACCGCCGGCGAGCGTCGCGGGCCGCACCGGCACCGTGTACAGCAACACCAGAAAGGCCGCCAATACGCCCTGCAGAAGGGATGGACAGCTTGCAATGAAACGTTTTATCGGATCGGTAAACACGGTTCTTCGACAACTCTTGAAGTGATAACTATTGAAGTGATAGCTACTGATTTTAGCCGTTTCCAACGGATGAAGGCTAAAGAATGTCACAATATGCCGCCCTGAGTGTGTTGTACTTCGCACGTCGAACGTTTTCTTGACACTCAGTGCCGAAGTTCCGACAGAAAGTTAGAGCAACAGTTCAACGGCCGTCAAAGTTGCCGTGGAGGACGCCCTAACTTGGCAATACCGGCTCCGATCCTGCGTAGATACAACCACGCCAACCACGCGCGGCTGGTCACTCCATAGCGGGCGTGCATATAGGCAGGCGGCGGGAAAAGATGCTGGCACAAATAGCGCATCTGTTCGCCGTGGCTGTCCATCGCCCTCAGATCGTTGGCCAGCACGTGCAAGCGGGTTGGCTCCCTAGCCAGGCGCGGTGTCGTCCGGTTCAATGCGCTCAACGCCGGGCGCAGCTCAACGGGTAAGCTGGCCGAAAAGAACGGCCCCACCTCCCCCAAAGCACGGACCAACGCGGGCAAACATCCCTTAAGGCCAGCGCGGCGCGCCGCCGCTGCCAGCCCTTCAGGTCCCAACTCGAGCAACAGCAGCAGCAAATCGTAGATCCAGATCAGACGGCGCTCGGTGGGATGATGGCCAGCCAAGTGGATACTCGCCAAAATCAAAGCGTCGGCATCGTCGGGAGCCTTGGCTTCGACGCCAGCCAAAGCGACGTCCCGCGCCCGCTCCCATAGCTCATCAAAGCGGGCCGCGCGCGCATACTTGGGCCGGTTGCTTACCGCACGGTGCACATCAATGCTGCCCCTAAGCATTGCTCCCACCTCGTATTGCAGGGTGGCTTGGCGCATGAGCAGTGGTGCATCGAGTACCGGTAGCTGGCGAAATCCTGCTCTCACGAGCTGCGCCAGCGCCCGGGCGAAGCGGGCCGGTGCAACCAGCAGATCCGTGTCCACCCGGGGACGCAACTCCGGATGAGGGTAGTGGGTATAAGCAAGCGCCCCCCCCTTCATGAGCAATACGGGAATATCCGCGCCGGCCAATACCCGCAGCGCCAAACCGGCCACCGTATCCTGCGCCACCACGTTGGCCGCCTCGGACCGCGCGATGCGGGCCAGCGCCTCAGTGAGCGCGGGCTCGGGCGCCGGTACAAACGCCGTATGAGCATGCACACTTCGCTGTACCAAAGGCACCACGCCGTGCTGCCTCGCCTCCAACACGAATGCCGCAACATCCGATCCCGCCGGCCATGGCACTGGCTCGCCCGCCAAGATCTTCGCCATCAGGGGTGCGAAGTCGATCGCTGCTTCACCCGTCAAGTCAATACTCCCCCAACACCGGTCCCGCCTTCACCTTAGGGCCTGTTAACACTACTTATGATGGACTTCGCGTATGAAAATCACCGCATCACGTTAAAATTATTCAAAAACTCCTTCCTGTTCAAAGAGGTAACGTCAAAATACCCAATTGATTGGTGTTGAATGCCATCTTGTATGTCGCTGAGCACGGCTGCAAGTGGCGAGGTTTGCCGAAAAAGTTCGGTCATTGGCACAGCCTTTATACTCGCGCCAATCGCTGGGCGAAAAATGGTGTGCTCGATAGTGTATTGGCTGCACTACAGGAAAACGATGTCATCAACATACAGGTCGAGCAGGTATCTTTGGACAGTACAGCAGTCAAAGTTCACCCCGATGGGACCGGCGCGTTAAAAAAATGGTCCACAGTCGATGGGTCAATCCCGCGCCGGGTGGACGACGAAAATTCATATGGCTGCGGCAGATGCCACAACGGCAGTGACCTTTTCCCTGTCCGCGGGCCACGTCGGGGATGCGCCAGCAGGCCGGAAGTGAGCGAAATCCTTTGAAAACAAGGGCTGGGACGGGACTCAAGTCATCATGGACAAGGCTTGGGTCACTGTTATCAAAACGCCACTCACATTCCTTCAAAAATAGGTGAAAATGCTCTCGTGCCACCCCGTTGAATCGGCGCCAATGGCGCTTCGCCTGATTCCAGACATTCTCAATACCGTTCATGGGGGGTTGCTGGTCAGCAAACCGTTCACTGGGGTTAATACGGTAGTGCTTGAATTCTGATACATCCAGTGCGTTATAGCGGCCGAATGTGTCCGTGTAAACCATACTGTCCGGCCTTACCTTTTGCCCAATGACCGGCAGTAATATATCGGCTTTGGCATTGGGTATCAGCACCGTAAAAACCTTGCCATGTCGCTTTAACAGTCCCAATACGGGCACTTTCCCTAACGCGCCCCGGCCTCGTTTGCCTTTGCGCCTGCCACCCCAATAACGTTCATCTGCTTCTACTTCACCTTCAAGCCACTCCAAGTGCTCGCTGTGCGCATAAATCGGCTGCCGGAGCCGATGAAAGTAGTAGCTTGCCGTCGTCTTATTCACACCTACCCACTGGGCTGCTGTTCGTGCTGTTGTTCGCGCGACAAATAGCTCAATCAATCGGGATTGTTTATGCCAACTCAGCCTGCTTTTTCTCATGCAGCCATCCTAGATAAAAACGGTTATCTAGGACAGCCCCTAAAAAATTGACTATGGCATTGTGTTTGAGACATGAAAAAATTTTTTTACATGAATTTCAAAGAATTAGTATGCTCTATGGGACAGCAGTGATGGCCTATACACCGCGGTTCTGCGCGCGGTGCTTCCTTAGCACTCACGGAAAAAGTGCATGTTTAGAGAGGCCCATTGGTTAGGCAGCGCCTATGCCATTCAGGGATGCGCTGGAAGGAGGCTGGGGCTCAAGCCGTTCTCTCATTGCGTGGATTGACCCACACGGATGCTCGTTGGGAGCAATGTTGGCGTAAGTTCGATCAGTATGGATTCGATTCAGCTGTTTATATACATCATATTGAGAGCGCACTCACTCAAAGAAGACCCCACAGACCTTATTGAAACTCAGGTACAGATACAGTTTGCATTCTCATGAAAGTTTATGGGACAGCAATGATGGGTGATACCTGAGGATTCGAGCACGGAGCTGACGCCGCAATCGCGGAAAAAGTGCATTTTTAGCAGGTGCCCTATAGTGCGAATGTATCCGGCCGCTTTATTGTGTTCGCCGGTACTTGTCACGCAACACCCGCTTGTAAAGCTTTCCATTGGGCAGCCGCGGCATGTCATCGTCGAAATCGATGGACCGGGGGCACTTGATGGAGGATAATCGTGCTTTGCAATAGTCGATGAGTTCCACTGCCAAATCCGCATCAGGCACAACACCGGCGGCAACTTGGACGACCGCTTTCACCTCTTCACCAAACTCCTCATTCGGCACACCGAATACCGCAGCATCCAAAACCTTGGGATGGCCCAAAAGTAGATTCTCCGCCTCCTGCGGATAGATATTCACCCCGCCCGACAAAATAAGATCGGCGCGCCTATCGGTGAGATAAAGATAACCGTCGTCATCGACATAACCCACATCGCCCAACGTGCCCCAACCCTGCCCGGTAAACGCCGCCGCCGTTTTGTCCGCCGCATTGTGATACTCGAACGCAGGCGCATCCTCGAAGTAGATCGTACCTACACCCCCCGTTTCCAGCTCCTCACCATCCTCACCGACAATATGCAAGGCGCCATCGACACTGCGGCCCACCGAACCCGGTTTGCGCAGCCATTCTTCCGAGGTGATAAAGGTGGAACCCACGCCTTCGGAGCCGGCGTAATATTCGAAGATAACCGGTCCCCACCACTCGATCATGGCTTGCTTGACGGCCACGGGACAGGGCGCCGCGGCGTGTATGGCTACTTTGTGGGTGTCTAGCCGGTAGCGCGCGCGGGTTGCCTCATCCAGCCGCAACATGCGGATGAACATCGTGGGAACCCACTGGCTGTGGGTGACCTTATAGTGCTCGATGAGGGCAAGCGCGCGCTCGGCGTCAAACCGTTGCATAACGACTACCATACCGCCAAAGCCGAGCACGGCGGTGGAATAACCGAGCGGTGCCGCATGGTAAAGCGGTGCCGGCGACAGGTAGACGGAATTCCGGTCAAACCCATAGCGCGCCGCCATGGCATGCAAACGCGGCGGCGGCGCATCGAACGGGCCGCCTGTCAGCGCGCGCCGTATACCCTTGGGGTAGCCGGTGGTGCCCGATGAATAGAGCATGCTGGAACCGGCCTTGGGTTCATGCAACACCGGTTGAGAAGCAACCGCAAAATACGGTTCCAGCGGCTGCAATCCCGGTATGTCCCCGCCCAGTGAAAAACACTGCATGGACCGCAGCATCCGACCGGTGAGCTTTTGCGCTTCCTTCGCATACTGGGCCGAGGCAACGAAGACCTTGGCCCCGCAATCGTTCAGTATGTAGCTGATCTCCTCGGCTTTGAGGTGCGTGCTAACAGGTGTGTAGTAGAGTCCCGAGCGCTGAGCGGCCAGACATAACTCGAACAACCCCAGCCGGTTTTCCATCAACAAGGCGACGCCATCGCCGGGGCGCAGTCCGTGTTCGTAGAAGGTATTGGCGAGTGCATTGGAACGGGCATTGAGTTGCCCGTAAGTCACACTCTGCGCCGTCTCCGCAATAACATAAGCGATAGCCTGTGGCCGCCCGGCAGCGTGATTGGCCACGTGGTAGGTTTCAATCGTTGTATTCAAAGCTCAAGAGTCCTGCATTCGTCATGCCGCAAACATTATCTGCTCCAGACACGCCGCCTGCACCCGGCCGCCCCTGGCAACCGGTGCTCGCCGGAACGCTGGCGGCTTGCGTGGGTTTCGCCGGCTCGTTCGCGGTCGTTCTACAGGGCCTCAGCGGCGCGGGTGCCAACGCCGAGCAAGCCGCCTCTGGTCTGCTGGCCGCTGCCGTTGCTTGTGGCCTGTGCGGCATCGTCATCAGCTTGTACACCCGCTTGCCGGTCGCCATCGCCTGGTCCACGCCGGGCGCCGCCCTGCTGGCTACCAGCGGGCCGGCCGATGGTGGCTTCGCAGGGGGCGTTGGCGCCTTTATCATGTGCGCCGCTGGCTTCATCATCGCCGGCCTGTGGCGGCCCTTCGGCGCGGCGGTGGCGGCGATCCCCAAACACTTGGCCAGTGCCATGCTCGCCGGAGTGCTGCTCGGTCTTTGCCTGGCACCCGTCAAAGCCATCGCCCACTACCCTCTATTCGGACTTTGCATTCTGGCCGCATGGGTAGTGGGCGCCCTGGTCAATCGCCTGTGGGCGGTACCCGCCGCATTGGCGGCGTTCGCCGGCACCGTGGTATTGGGGCTGGATCTGCCGGACGGCACCGCTCAATCCTTGCAAAACACTTTGACTCCACCGCTGGTTTGGATCACCCCGCACTTTAGCATCGAAGCGTTTTTAAGTATTTCCATTCCTCTTTTCTTGGTGACCATGGCCTCGCAAAACATCGCCGGGATCGCCGTCCTGACAACGTTCGGTTACTCGCCCCGCCCCGGCCCCTGGATCGCGACCACCGGGCTCTTCTCGGCATTGGCCGCCCCTTTTGGCTGCCATGCGGTCAACTTGGCGGCGATAACGGCGGCCATGTGCGCGGGCGATGACGCCCATCCGGACCGGGACAAGCGTTATTGGGCGGCGGTATGGATGGGGATCGGCATGATCGTGCTCGGCTTACTGTCCGGCGCCGTGATCGCCTTCGTGGTACTGGCACCGCCGATTCTGATCCAAGCCGTTGCCGGACTCGCCCTGGTTGGCGCGTTCTCAAGCGCGGCGCTGGCAGCTTTCGAAGACCCTAAAACACGCGAGGCGTCGGTGGTGACGTTTTTGTTCGCCGCCTCCGGCATCACTATTGCCGGTATCTCCGGTGCTTTTTGGGGATTGTTGGCCGGTGGCGCCATGAGTTGGGCGCAGGCCCGTCGGCGCCAGGAGATATGAGCCATGAACGACACTCATATAGCCCTGGGTGGCAAAACCATCGCTGGCGCCAGCCTGGGCATCTTGGTTTTGCAGTCCCAGTTTCCGCGCGTGCTAGGCGATGGCGGCAACGCCCGCACCTGGCCCTTTCCCATGCTCTACAAAGTGGTGAGCGGCGCCACCCCCGACCGGGTAGTACGGCGACACGCCGATGGTTGGGTGAACGTATTCATGCAAGGAGCAAAGGAGTTAGTGGCCGCCGGCGCGGATGGGATCACCACCAATTGCGGCTTTTTGGTGTTACATCAAAAAGCGTTGAGCGAAGCCTGCGGCGTGCCGGTGGGCGCCTCTTCGCTACTGCAAGTGCCCTGGGTGCAAACCCTGCTGCCGCCAGGCCAACGGGTGGGGGTGATCACTATCGCCAAGCACTCGCTGACACCGGAACATCTACGCCAGGCCGGCGCGCCCCTGGACACGCCGGTGGAAGGCACTGATAGCGGACAAGAATTTACCCGCGTGCTGTTGGACGATCAGTTGGAATTGAATACCGCCGCGGCGCGGCAAGACATCATCGACGCCGGCCAACGCCTGATAACGCAAAACCCGGATGTTGGTGCCGTGGTCTTGGAATGCACCAACATGCCGCCCTACGCGGCCAGCTTGGCGCAGGCCATACGCCGCCCGGTCTATGACTTCTATTCGTTCGTCACGTGGTTTCATGCCGGGCTAGTGCCCCGGCAATTCTAATCCCCACCCTTGGAGTTACCATGCTGCGCTTTAATCACAAAGCCGGCCTTGCAATCTTTATGTGGGTGGCCGCAATACTGGTTGTCTTGTTGGCCAGCTTGACTATCACACACCTCCAGGCCAAAGAATTCACCAGCTTTTGGGTTAAAAGCACCAGTCTTTAGGGCACCTTTAAAAAATAGTCATTGTTTCGTGAGTGCAAGGAAGCACCGCGCGCACAACCGCAGTGTATAGGTGATACCTGAGGATTGGAGCACGGCGCTGACGCCGCAAGCGCGGAAAAAGTGCATTTGTTAGAGGTGCCCTCAAACCATCTCCTGAATTTCTTGTCGCTTGATGAAGCCCCCAAGAAGGGGTACGGCAAAGGAATATTTACCACGCCTGTTTTTATATACAAGTCCGGCATCAGATAAGGTGCAAAGCATTTGGTTAACGTGACTGCTGCCAAAAGGTTTTTCCAGCAAGTCTTTTGATTTTTCAACAACCTCTTGAACGGAAAATTCTGTATCGCATCCTTCCAACTGAGCTATTACGGCGAGTAACTCACGTTGTCTGTCAGTTGCTTTTGCCCATCGGCCGGAAAAGAAATCGGAATCCAATTTTCGCACAATTTCACTGGCGGGAACGGATGGCACGGCGCCCGTGCTGATTTGCTGGATAAACAGATCATAGACTTCCCGGCAGATATATTGGATGAAGTAAGGATAACCGTCTGATAACCGAATAATTTGATGAATTGATTGCTCGGATAATTTTAACTCATGATCTTCCAGAGGTTTTTCAACGGCATCCCGTACTGCAGCATCGCTCAGCCTGTCGAGAAAAACCACCCTGAACATTCTTTCCGAGTAAGTTCTGGCATCCACCAACTTGGGGAAAAGTGTGGGCAAGCCGGTCAAGGCCAGCATGAAAGGAATATCTTTTTTCTGGATTGATTGAAAGATATCCAGAATCAGTGATAATGGATACTGATCCCGATCCGTATGGTCGGCCATAGTTTGCGCTTCATCGTATGCAAATATAATGCCTTTAAAATCTGGTATGTCTTTTAGTATTGACCAAACAAACTCCAAGACCTGTTTTAATTTGTCAATCGGAAGGCCGGGAGTATTTTGATAGATTTGTTGCAGTGTTTGAAAATCAAGTTTCTGCTCTTCAATTTCAGGTGATGAAGTAAAATCAATGCCTCTGCGCTGACTTTGCCCAATAGTGATTGGTGAAGTTAATATGGAAAGATCGGTCAATAACCGGATGGCGATATTTTCTTCGTTAAGACTGGCTGATTCAGATAAATCAGTTCCCACCCAGAACCAACCTTCTTTTTGCGCAATGGGTTTGAATGCATCCAGTAAAACCGTTTTGCCAACCCCGCGTAAACCGGTCAAAACCATGTTTTCAAGAATGGTTGATTGCTTGAGTAATCTGGAAAATCCTTGCGTCTCGGTTTCCCTGCCTGCCAAATAAGGCGGTCTGTGACCCGCTCCAGGTTTGAATGGATTGAGCAGTCGCTTATTCATGGAAACACCCAGCGTGAAAGATTGAACTAAATTTAGCTTGAACACTAAATTTAATACATCAACTTTTCAAGCTGTTCCCTCGTGTTCACACCGCGCTCAACAGCGCGCCAGATGGAACAATATGTCTCTGGGGAGACAAGCGCAGGGTGGTGCGTTTAAGTAAGCGGTTCTTCACCGGCTCGAAAGCATCCCGGCGGTGCATCAAAAAACCGTTGTCCCACATGGCTACATCACCCACCTGCCAGTCGTGGCGATAAACGAATTGTGTTTGCGCCGCATGGGCGGCCAACTCCGCCAGCAGTGCTTTACTCTCATCAGCGGGCCATCCATCAATACCGGCGGCGGTGGTGGGATCAAGATACAGCGCTTTGGCACCGGTTAGGGGATGCACATTGACCAGAGGATGAGACACCGGCGGTGTTTTCTCCCGCAACTCAAGCGGCATCTTCGGCTCGTCATCGTAGCGCGACTGGCGCAGCCAATAGTCGTACACCACATTCAGTTCAGCAATGCGCTTTTTAGTCTCTTCACTTAGCGCAGCATAAGCGAGCTGTAAATTAGCCCAATAAGTGCGCGGTGCATCATTGGGCATTTCCACCATGTAAAGAATGCTGCCGGTGGCGGGCGCGGCCATATAACTCTGATCGGTATGCCAATCCAACTCACCGGCACCCAAGCCACCTATGGAGTTGCCGAAATAATCTTTCATATTGGTGATATGAACCACCTCGGGACAATTGGCCGATTGCCAATCCTCACGGACGATCACATCCGGATCGCCAAAACAGCGGCTAAACGCGACCAACTCCTGTTCGGCTAAACTCTGCCGGCGAAATATGAGCAAACCGGTATTGGACCAAAGCTCACACAGATGGGCGGCAGTAGCATCATCCAAGCCTTGATGGATGGGCAAGCCGTCAACCCTATAGCCGAATGGCTCGAGGGGATGCGTTGTCATAGTCATATGAGATTGACCCGCACGCCGCACACACTAATGATCCCGCCATCGCCGGCAAGTCCGCGTTGCTCCGCCGCCGCCCTGATGGCTGACCGGTTTTGCGGCAATACATCAATGGCCGAGATACCCAAACCTCTGTCGTCTTGCAATGCCACAAAACGCAATCGGCCATTGTCCAACAATATCTCGGGGCCTTTGGCACCCGGCAGGCAGGGCCGCGCCAAGACTTTGCTCCATTGCTCGCAGACGGCGCCAGGGTTATCCGCCTGCAATTCGATAGCCGTGATCGCCTGCACCCGATCCGTTCGCACGTACTCCGTCCAATCCGGCCCGGCCCATTTCCAATACGACAATTGCCGGTGAAAATCAGTGCCTGGAGGCATGCTATCCAATGACACAATCGCCCCAGGGACATCGGCAGGATGATAGTGCGTGGCAATGGCGTCTTCGCCCTCATACCGCCACACATCACGCACCCCTAGTGTCCGTACACGCTCGCGTTCGGCCACTGCGTCAGCGCACTGCACAATGATCATGTAACCACCGTCGCCGCCACGGCGTTGCAAATGCCGGCCAGCCGTGGTGCCCTCCTCGATCGGCGCGACCACTTCCAGCATGTTACCGTTAAGCGGCAGTAACGCATTCTCCAAGCCGAAGGCCGCGACTTGCGCATCGGAGAAACACACTTCAAGTCCGAATACCGCCCGAATGTCATCCACCGCGGGGGCCAAATCCGCCGCCACGAATACCAATTGACGCAATCTCATAGCCTACCTCCTCAGACTCGCGCATCGCTCACATAGCGGTGCCGGTCACATCTATTCCGTTGCTGGCGAGCATCCCGGCCTCATCGCGATGGTGGCGGGCGCGCTCAGGGGGTGGCCGCGTTTCGCTCATGGATACTTGCCGACAAGACCGGCATTAGTGGCCCGGTTGAACACCGGTAGCCGTATGGCCGATAGCCGCATGGAATGGCTCGGCGATGAAAAAAGAACCGGCCTTCTCCGCGTTCGCTATAGCCGCCGCTGCGCGCTCCAACTCATCGCCTTGCAGCATGGCCAATAACCGCTCGCGTACCTCCAGCGCCCGCGCATCGCCGGCGTACACGGCCAACTGAAGCCGCATCCGTACATGCTCGAAGCCCGCTTGCATGACCCGCCGGTAAAGACTGGCATCGGCACAGCCATCAGGGCCGGCGCCGGAGCTTGTTTTAGGCGCCAATTCGTTGAGCGTGCGTCTGATGGCCGCATCCTCTTCGAGGTTGACCCACCAGGGCATATCCACCGCCCGCACCGCCACCACTACCCGCCCGCCGGGCCGGATAACACGGGCCATCTCCGCCAACATCCGATCGGCATGACCCTCTTCCATCACCGTGGAACAAAACACCACATCGAAACTATCATCGGCGAAAGGCAACGCGTGCGCATTGGCGTAGCGGAAATCGATGGCCTTGGCGAGACCTTGAGCTTGCGCCAAGGCGCGGCCTTCATCGAGCAGATAAGCATTGATATCGATGCCGGTGATGGGCGGTCCGGCCGCCCTGCGCGCCGCCAATGGCCGCACCAGGGGACCGTGGCCACAACCCACTTCCAGCATTTTGCTGTCCGCCGCTGGCGCCGCCTCGTCGATCAAGCGGTGGATAATGGCGCCGTAGCCGGACTGCGCCCGCGCTTCCAGCGTAGCCACCATACCGAGTGGCGCGCCGCCCAGGGAGATCACGCAGTAATCTCGCGCCAACGACTCGCGTACCGGTCCCCATTGACTGGGCACCAAGCCGATGGGCATCAAGACCACCGGAGGCCCGGCACCTTCGACGCCGGCACCTTCAACAGTGTAGTGAATGTCGCCTACCCGGCCCGGCCCCGCCGCCAACGAGACGACGGGTATTGGATGGCTGGCGAGGTGCGCGCGCGTTTCTTTTTCTATGCGCCTGGCATTGTCGGCGATCAGATCATTCCAAAGGGGGGCGTGGTAACCCTCGAAAATAACCGTCTTCGCTTGCGGTGCCCGTTCCATGAGCCGCCGGGTATTAACGGGTCCGTTACCCTGATCCGAGGCGAAGGACAGGGTCGGCAAGCCGATGACATCAGGCGTGCCTAAGCGCATCGCCGGGAATGCCAGTGTCAAGGTTGCGAAGCGGTTGGCATGCCGCGCCACCAGGCCGCCCCAATCAGCGGACGCCCAGGCCACCAAATGGGCGCGGGAGATACCCAAGGTATCCAATACCGCGATCACCTTGCTTGCGGTTTCGTTGACGGAATTCATGAGTGGATTTTCCCGAGTGAATATTTCATCCAAGGTGGCTGCATGTCGCCGTGATGATGTCTTAGAGAAGTGGTTGATAGCTTAACCGAGCCCGCATACAACCACATTGCTCCCGGCACTGCCCATCCTGTGCGGCCCTGAATAAGACCCTGAGCGAGGCTCTGAATGAAGCCCTGAGTGAGGAACTCTCAGCCACTTAGCCGCGCCGCATCAGCTATAGTGGACGGCTAGTTACGCGCTAGGCGCTACAGCGCCCGGCGGTGCACGCGCAAAACGAGCCAGCCATCCCCATGCCATCGTTACCCTCCCTAGTCCTAGTGCCAACCACCCGCGGCGGCGCACGGCCCCCGGCGGCGGCGCCAAGCGCATGGCGAGCGCCGCTGCTGGTGCTCGCCGCCGCGTGCTTCATAGGCTTTTTGAGTTTCGGGATCCGCGGCGTCTTCGGCTTTTTCCTGGAGCCCATGACCGTCACGCGCGGGTGGAGCCGCGAAACCTTCGCCATCGCCATGGCCATTCAGAATCTGATGTGGGGGATTGCCACTCCTTTTGCCGGCGCCTTGGCGGACCGCTTCGGACAGACCTGGGTGCTCGGCACAGGGGCGATCATTTATTGCGCCGGCCTTGCCGCCATGGCCAACGTGACATCGGGCACCATGCTCTATCTAGCGGGCGGATTGCTGGTGGGACTGGGGGTAGGCTTTACCTCTTTTTCGCTAGCCATGTCGGCCATCGCCAAGGTGGTGGGACCAGAGCGGCGCTCGCTGGCGCTGGGCCTAGGGGCCTCGTCCGGCTCCCTGGGACAGGTGGTTTTCTCACCGTTGAGCCTTGCGCTTATCGAGACTTATCAGTGGCAAAGCGCTCTCATCATCCTGGCCTGCATTGCCTTGTCCATCCTGCCCTTGGCGCTCATCTTGCCCAAGGGCAACGCAGCGTCCGCCGCCGCCGCCCAGGTGGAGCAGAGTCTATCGCAAGCTATGCACGAGGCTTTCGCCCACCGTGGTTATCTGCTGCTACTGGCCGGCTTCTTCGTCTGCGGATTTCACGTGGCTTTTATCGCTGTGCACTTCCCTGCTTATGTGCAAGACATAGGTCTTGCAGCCAGCGTGGGCGCGTACACCCTGGCCATCGTCGGCTTGGTCAATATCCCGGGCGCGTTTCTCGCCGGCGCGGTGGGACAGAAGTTCAGTAAAAAAAGTACCTTGGCGGTTATCTATTTTCTGCGTGGCATTTGGATAATCGGCTTGATCTCGGTACCACAAACCGCCGTGACCATGTACATCTTCGGCGCATTACTCGGGTTGTTGTGGTTAGCCACGGTACCGCTCACCACGGGCATAGTGGCTCAGGTGTTCGGCGTGCGGTACATGGCCACATTGACCGGTTTCGTCATCATGACCCACCAAATGGGCAGCTTTTGCGGCGTATGGTTAGGCGGCTGGGCCTTCGATCACACCGGCTCGTACGACTTGGTTTGGCTGTGTGGCATAGTCCTCGCATTCGCCGCGGCGATTTTACACTGGCCCATCAACGAGCAGCCCGTGGCAAGACTGGCGCAGGCCACCGGTTGAAGATAGGGCGATGCGAAAGACGTCTACCACTACCGGCTATCTGAGATCAGAACCCAGGGCATCTGCTAAAAATGCACTTTTCCGCGATTGCGGCGTCAGCGCCGTGCTCCAATCCTCAGGTATCACCTAGACACTGCGGTTGCGCGCGCGGTGCTTCCTTGCGCTCACGAAACAATGACTATTGTTAGCGGCGCCCCCCAGTCGAAGTTTGAGCCCAGCGCAGGAATCCTGATGCAGTGCCCCAGCACCCTCCATGGCGCATATATACCTTAGGGCATATATAACCTGGGGCATAGCAACTAAGAACTCTTGCGCTGGCGGCGGCGGACCCCGTCGCGGTGGGTGATATCAAGACCGCGCACCATTGGGATGGCTGGTTTAAGCGCCAGCACATGGTTGCAGGTGCAACACTGGCCAATTCATTGACCGATTGAGTTGACCCATTGAGTTCTGGTCAAGAGACAGCCTGCAACTGGAGCGCGCAGGGGTTGCCAACATAGCGCGGCGTGAATTGCACCAACACGCGTTTGACCGTATGGAATCATGCAACCGGCCACATCAAAGATAGGTATCCGCCAGCACCAGAGCCCAGCTGATGACGCAGTTGCAAAGGGCCAACAAAACCGCCGCGCTAGCCATATCCTTAGCCCGTTTAGAAAGCTCGTGATACTTCGGGGAAACCCGATCGATGATGGCTCCCACGGCGGAATTCAGCAATTCCACCACCAATACCGAGATGATGGTGCCGATGAGTAGGGCTTTTTGCGAGTCCGCAGCAGCCCTGCGGTACGGGGTTGTCAGTCATGTCCACTCCGTGATGAGCAAGCCGGCGCAGGCAGTGTGCCGCAAGGAAGGCCAGCGCCAGTCAAATAGGGGCCATCTAAGGGGACCATCTACAGGGGCCATCTAAATAGAGTGGCCCGTCAAACAGAAGGCTGGCCATCTGGCGCAAAAAGCCAGCGGCAAAAAAAAGTCGCCACCACGGCGGCGGCGAGTTGCGCGGCGATGAACATCGGTGCGTGCTCAGGATCGATGCCGGAGAAGGTGTCGGTGAATGAACGGGCCACGGTGACGGCGGGATTAGCAAACGAAGTAGAGGCGGTAAACCAATACGCCGCAGTGATATACAGTCCCACCGCCGCTGGCACCAAGGCGGGGCGCCAACGCAAAGTGCCAAGAATAGTGAACACTAGCCCGAAGGTGGCCACACCTTCGGCAAACCACTGGGCAGCACCCGTGCGTGCTTTGGCCGAGAACTGCACCAATTCTTCTTCGAACATCAGGTGAGCCGCACCGGTGCCGGCCAGCCCACCCAGCACTTGAGCCACCACATAAAGCGCCGCCAGCGCAAGACCCAACTCGCGGCGCAGTACGAAGCTCAGGGTCACGGCGGGATTGAAATGAGCCCCGGACAACGGCCCGAAAACCGTGATCAGAACAACCAAGATAGCACCGGTGGGGATCGTATTGCCGAGCAGCGCGATGGCGACATTCCCCCCGGCCAAGGTCTCGGCCATGATGCCGGAGCCAACCACGGTGGCCAACAGCCCCGCCGTGCCCACAAACTCCGCAGCGAGCAGGCGCGGCAAACTAGCGGTCTCCATCACGACTCCCTCAGCATTGCTGTTTACAAATGTATGGTGTTTGAAGTGAGCCGCTATCTATCATTGCCATTGAGGAACGCAAGCCGCACCCGCGAGAACGCGGGTGCGTACACTGCGGGGCGTTCAGCCCATCACGCCACCGTCATCGCGGGTGATGGCGACGATGGAGGAACGTGGCACCGAATCACCACCACCGGGGAAGTGACTACGGCCCCGCTCACCGGGATGCTGAATACCGATGAACATGGTTTTTTTATCGGCGCTCCAGGTGATACCAGTGACCTCACACTCTTTTGGCCCGACTAGAAAACGGCTGATCTCACCGGTTTGCGTGTTGCCGAGCAGCATCTGGTTGTTTCCCTGGCCGGCGAAGTCGTCCTTATTGGAGTACTTGCCATCGGTCTGGATCCAAAGACCGCCCTTGGAGTCGAACGCCAATCCATCCGGCGAGTTGAACATATTGTCCTCGTTCACATTCATCGAGCCGGCACGATCATCGCTATGCACGGTGGGATTACCCGCCATGACGTAGAGATCCCATTTGAAGCCAGCGGCGGTGTGATCGCCGTGGTCGGGCAGCCAGCGCACGATTTGGCCGTATTGGTTGCCGGCGCGGGGATTGGGGCCGCCCACCGGCGTTGCATCGCCACCTTTATTCGGTTTCTTACCCCGGTTCTTGTTGTTGGTGAGCGCGCAGTACACCTGCGCCTGCGCGGGATGAGCGGCGACCCACTCCGGGCGATCCATGGTCGTCGCACCCACCGCCGAGGCCGCTTGGCGGGTATGAATGCAGATCTCCGCTTGAGACTTCATGCCCGTCGTCTGCGGTGAAAGCTCCAGCCATTCACCGCGGCCATCGTCGTGGAATTTCGCCACCGACAACGTGCCTTGCGCCAATAACTCGGAGTTATCGCCGAGTTCTCGGTACTTATCCTTGGAGACAAAGCGGTAGAGAAATTCACCGCGTTCATCGTCGCCCAGATACACCACCACGCGAGCGTTGGCCGCCACTACGGCCTCGGCATTCTCGTGCTTGAAGCGGCCAAGAGCAGTGCGCTTTTTGGGCGTGGATTGCGCATCCAGCGGATTGATCTCAACGATATAACCAGCCCGGTTGGGCTCGTTCGGGTGCTTGGAGATATCAAAGCGTTCATCCACCGCGCCCCAGCCATAACCCCAGTCTTTATTACTCACGCCGTAGCGCTTCAATTCGGCCGAAGGCGTGTAGCCGGGATCGGAGCTTGAGAAATAGCCGTTGAAGTTCTCCTCGCAGGCGAGATAAGTGCCCCATGGAGTGCGGCCATTGCCGCAGTTATTCCAGGTTCCAAGGGAGCGCGTGCCGGTTGCATCGGCGGCTGTCTTGAGCAGTTCATGGCCCGCCGCCGGACCGCTGATCGCCATCGGCGTATCGGCGGTGATGCGGCGGTTGAACGGCGAATCCTTGATTACCTTCCAGGTCCCGCCGTCATTTTCGATTTCCATGACGCTAACGCCGTGACCGGCTTTACCCTTGCGTACGTCGTCCGCGTTCTCGGGCAACTTGGACTCGCGGTTGCCGTAAATGATGGAGCGGTTCACGTACTCGTTGTTCACTGCCAGGATGGAGCGGCCATCCTTGGTGAACAATGACATGCCGTCGTTGTTGTCACCGAATGCCAATTCCTGGGAAGCGCCGGTACCACGGCTAGCGTGATCAAACGGCACGCCCTTGCTCCAGAGCGGATCGCCCCAGCTCACCACTGTGTGCCAACTAAAGCCCTTAGGCACGCGAATCGTGTCGCTGCCACCGGCGGCGAGGGGTTCAAACGGCAACCATCCCTGGCTTACCCGGCTGGGGGCCGCCGCCGCTTGGGCACGGCCAGGCGCCGTCAAGCCGGCGCTAGTGACGAACGCAGCGGCGCCGAAAGCTACCGACGTGCCTAAAAACCGGCGCCGGCTCACCAACCGAGCCGCGATCTCGTTGAATTCGGGCTCCGATGTAGGCGGATTTACCTGCTCGTCGAATTCGTCGAACGACAGTTCGACACCGTCGTGATTTGCCATGTCTTGATTGGCCATGGAGATATTCCCTCGTTGATTGATTTATCGGACACTCGTGAATGCACACACATCCGGTCCGGCCCACCAGTATCTTGCTCAAATATGACGGATTGATGTAACCGAGAATGCGGGTATGACACTCATCTGATAGTTGAAGCAGCGCCAATGTAGCACGGCGAAAGCAACCACGGCGCGATGGCGGGCGCAGCCAGACTGGCGCCTGGGCCTCTACGGCCCAGACGCAATGAACACTCAACAATGAACGCTCAATAATGGGCGGCCTGCATCAAGAGCGCCGGCCTGAATTAGCCCGGCTGCCCGAAGGTGGCCATGCGATCGATAGTACACTCGAATAACACCCGCTTCTCTTCGATCGCCGGATCGCGCAGGCCATAGGCGCCGCCATCGCCGGTGTACTTTTGCCAAATCTTGTTGACATGCGCCGTCACCCGCGCACCCTCCGGGCCGTCTTCGTGTAGCTCTTTAGTGGCGGTGCACTTGATGCTCACCCAATGATAAGGATTATCCGGATTCACCACCAAAATAGTGATCTGCGGATTTTTCCTGATCCAAGCGCATTTAGGGCGGTGCTCCGCCGTATTCACTAAAATCTTCTCGCCGTCGTGGTCGAACCACATGGGCGTGAGTCCGGGACGGCCATCGGGGCCTACAACGGCCACGGATACGGTAATGGGCCGATCCAACAATTCGCGGTAGATGGGCTCCAGATCATCCAGGGTGGCCGCTTTTTTGCGCTCGCCGATGGAGAACTGCCCTGCTTGCAAACCGTTGGCGACATCTTTGAAAGCCGCCACTACAAACTCATTCGGCATCGTTCTTCGCTCCGCTCGGGTTACCATACGGCAGTATCGGCGGCTCCAACCGGGCCGGTCAACCGCGATATACTGCGTCTGCTCCAAGTAACCGCTATGACGGCGGCAAGAGGTAAGCAGTATGCACTTGGCCAAGCTGGAACATTATCTGATCCTGTCCGATGACATGGAGACGACCAAAGATTTCTACGTGGACGTGCTCGGCCTGCGGGTAGGTCCACGGCCACCGTTTCCATTTCCAGGGTATTGGCTCTATCTGGGTGATCAGCCCTGTGTGCACCTGGCCTCATCGGCTGCAACCCGAGGGCAAAAAGACTATCTGGGCCGTGACAACGACGGCTCGGGCACCGGCTCTATCGATCACGTGGCTTTTACCGCGGTCGATGTGCCGGCGACTGTGGCGCATCTAGAGGCCAAAAACATACCCATGATCCGGCGCGATGTGCCGGCTCAGCAGGCCCACCAGATCTTCATTCAGGATCCGAACGGCACCCATATCGAACTCAATTTCAAGGTGGACGAGAACGGCAACGGATGAGCACAATTCCAACGCCGCCCCACCCGACTATGCCGCGCGTGCCGCTGCCACCGTTTACCACCCGTCTCTAGATCAATGCTCGTGAACAAGAGTGCCACCACCAACGTTACCGCCCTGGCGGTAGCCATTGCCGGCTACTTCTCGCCGGTCTTCGCCCAGATCATCATGATGACGGGCATCTTCGCCCTCTCCGGCGGTGTGACCAACTGGCTAGCCGTGCACATGCTGTTCGAACGCATACCCTTCATCTACGGCTCCGGCGTCATCCCGGCCCGCTTCAACGAATTCAAAGCCGCCATCCGCTTGCTCATACTCACTGAATTTTTCAGCCAGGAGAACGTAGAGCGCTTCTTGGATGAAGCGGGCATGGCCAGCGGCAAACTCGGCGAAAACATCGATCTGGACCGCGCTTTTGACGGTTTCGCCGAAGTCATCGAGCAATCGTCCATGGGCAACATGCTGGCCATGATGGGCGGACGCAAAGCCCTGGAACCTCTGCGTACGCCGGTCAAGAACAAGTTCGGCGAATTGATAACGGAGTTTTTGGCCGGCGCCGATACCAGTGCCGCCGATGCCAATGCCGGTGAAACGGGCGCGCAAGCCTTGAGGACGCGCATCGAGGGCATCGTCGATAACCGCCTCGCGGAGCTTACCCCGGAGCAAGTTCAAACCATCGTCGAGGACATGATCCGCCAGCACCTGGGCTGGCTGGTTGTCTGGGGCGGCGTGTTTGGCGGCGCTATCGGTTTGGCAGTGAGCCTGTTGCAAGCGGCATAACTCAAGCGGCATAACTACTGCGCCGCGACCCGCTCCGCGATGGCGACGATGCGCGTCATCTCGCGTAACACCGGCTTCTCGATCAGCTTGCCATCGACCACCACCAATCCGGTATCGGCCTCGGCAAAAGCTTGCAGAATACGCTTGGCGTGGGCCACAGCCGCCTCATCCGGGGAGAACACGCCGTTGAGTACGGCGATCTGCTTTGGATGAATAGCGCCCTTGCCACTGAAGCCCAAATCCGCCGCCGATTGCGCCTCGTGTTGCAGGCCCGCCCGATCGTTCAAATCCAGATAAGGCACATCGATGGCATCAATGCCGGCGGAGGCCGCCGCATGCACCACCCGCGAGCGGGCGTAGAGCAGCGGCTCCCAAGCGTTTTTGCAGCGCAGCTCCGCCGCCATGTCCACACCGCCGAAGAACAAAGCGTCTATGCGGCGGCTGCAATGGGCGATGTCGTAGGCCCGCTCGAGGGCGGCATTGGTTTCGATAATGATGTGCAGCCGGGTGCCGTGGCCACGCTCGGTCAGCAAATCATCCAGCCAGACCACCTCATCAGGAGATGTCACTTTGGGCAACATGAGCGCGGGCGGAGGCTTTGCCGTAGCCAACACCGCTTGTATATCGGCCAGACCCACCGCCGTGCGCAAGCAGTTGACACGCACGATGCGCTCCACGCCATCGTCCGCCTGAGGCGTGTGAAAAAGCGCCAAGCCTTGCCGCCGCGCCTCGTCTTTGTCCTTGGGCGCGATGCCATCCTCCAACTCCACGCAGACGATATCCGCCCCGCAGGCCAACGCTTTGGGAAACATGGCCGGGTTCAATCCGGGGACGAAGATGAAGCTGCGGCGGGGACGGATGGAGCGTTCGGCGTCGGCGGTCATGGCGGGACCTCGTGTTACGGCAACCTGGAGTTAAGTAGAAAGCCTGGGGTTAAGTAGAAACCAAGCCGCAGTGTATAGCGTTACGCGGCCAGTCGTTACGCGGCCAGTGTTGCGCCTTATCATAACGGGAACGCCGGTTATACTTAGCCCGCCCGCGCGCAAGCACCCCTTGACCCTGTCCAAACACATAACCCTGCCCAAACACACAACCATGTCCGAACACAACAACTGGTTTTACCGCCCGGAGAACATTCCCAAGCTGTGGCAATGGGGCATCGCCGTTTTAGTGCTGACCGTGGTGGTGGAGCTTATCTGGCCCGTGCACTCCCACTTCGCCGTGGCCGATTGGACCGCTTTTTCCGCCGTCTATGGCTTCGCCGCCTGCGCCGTCCTGGTAGTGGCTGCCAAGTTACTGGGTTTTGTTGTCAAGCGGCCCGAGAACTACTACGCAACCACCTCCACGGCGTCCGCCGATGAGTCTTGACCTCCTACCGCCCGGCCTGCTGATCATCGGCGCCGGCTTGCTGCTGGCATTGCGCGACGGCCCCATCCTGCGCGCCATCGCCCTGCTCGGCCCCGTGGGCGCACTCGCACTGCTGGCCGCCGCGCCAGTGGGCACAGCCGTGCATAGCGAATTTCTGACCTACCAGCTCACGCCTTACGCAATACAACCCCTGGGCCGCCTGTTCGCCATCGTGTTCTCGCTCATGGCGCTAGTCGGCACCCTCTTCGCTCTAGCGCAAGCCCGGCGCCTGGAACTCAGCGCCGCCCTGGTCTACGCCGGCTCGGCGGTGGGCGCGGCCACCTGCGGTGATCTGTTCACGCTGTTTGTCTATTGGGAAGTGATGGCCATCGGCTCCACCCTGGTGCTCTGGGCCGCTGGCACGCCGGCCTCGGAACGGGCAGCTTTGCGCTATCTATTGGTGCACCTAAGCGGCGGCGCCGTCATGATGGCCGGCATCGCCGGGCACGTGGCCACCGGCGGCAGCTTGGCTTTGGCGCCCATGGGTGTGGGTTCAATGGGTGTGGGCTCATTGGCCACCTGGTTGATCCTGATCGGCGTGCTGATCAACGCTGGCGCGCCACCACTGTCGGCCTGGATCGCCGATGCCTACCCGGAAGCTTCGGCCACCGGCACCGTGTTCTTGTCCGCGTTCACCACCAAAACAGCAGTCTACGTTCTGTTGCTGTTGTTCCCCGGCACCCAAGTGCTCATCTACATCGGCCTCTACATGATTTTCTACGGCATCGTCTACGCGCTGCTGGAAAACGATATGCGCCGTATCCTGGCCTACTCCATCGTCAATCAGGTGGGCTTCATGGTCTGCGGTGCCGGCATCGGTACGGCGATGGCCGTCAACGGCGCCGCCGCCCACGCCTTCGTGCACATTATCTACAAAGCCTTGTTGCTGATGTCGGCAGGCAGTGTTCTATTTATGACCGGCAAGCGCCGGTGCACTGAGCTAGGCGGCCTCATCCACACCATGCCGCTGACCGCCGTGTGCGGCATCATCGGTGCGCTGGCCATCTCCGCCTTCCCGTTGACCTCCGGTTTCGTGGCCAAATCCATGATCACGCAAGCAGCGGTGGAGCAGCACCTGCTGTGGGTGTGGCTGGCGCTACAGGCCGCCTCCGCCGGAGTATTCCTGCACGCCGGCATCAAATTCCCCTGGTTCGTCTTCTTCCAGAAAGACTCGGGATTAAGGCCCGGCGAGCCACCCATGAACATGCGCTGGGCCATGATCGCGTTTTCCGTTCTCTGCATCTGGCTAGGGGTATTCCCCCATCAGCTCTATAACCTGCTGCCGGTCTTCCCCGGCTATGCGCCGTACACCGGTCCCCATGTGGTGGGCCAACTGCAACTGCTGCTGTTCTCCGGCCTCGCCTTCTTCGTCTTGCTCCCACTGATGAAGCGAACACTCACTATCAGCCTGGATTTCGACTGGATATACCGCAAAGTACTGGTGGACGTAACGCACCGGTTGCTAGCTCAAAGCCCGGTCCTAATAGCGTTTTTCGCCAACATAGGCGCGGCTCTAGGCACTTGGCTGGCCGGCCTGTCCGAGCGCTTGCATGGCGAACGCAGGGTGGCCATCACCGGGCTGACGGCGCACATGCTGGTCTGGACGGTGGCCTCACTCGGCCTGATCCTGTTGTTCTTGTACGATTTTAGGTGGTAGCTGAGGAGGCCCCGTGCCACTATGGCCCAGCCACTATGGCCCGGCCGCTATGGCCCAGCCACTATGGCCCAGCCGCGATCGCATGGCTGAATTGACTTCAAGACAAAACGTTTTGACTACCATTCAAAGAAGTTCTTCGAGGCTCTAGGGGCGGCGCCCACTGTCAACAAGGCTTAACGCAGTGTGGTACTTTTCGGACGCCTATAGGGCCAAAAATTAGCGCTCAGCGCAAGAAAAGTATCACAGTCAAGCAGATTTCTATTAGCCAAGCCCTTCGGCGCACGACTACTCTTCACCTGATAGCACCCCAATAGCACACAGAAAAAGTGTTCGACAACAGGAGGAAGCAATGAGATTGACAGCCAAAATTGCCGCGGGACTTGCCATCGTCTTGCCGCTTAGCGCCAGTGCTGGCGAACTCACGATCGCGACCGTGAACAACGGCCACATGATCGAAATGCAGAAGCTGACCGGTCATTTCGAGAAGGCCAATCCGGGTATCGCCGTCAAATGGGTCACGTTGGAGGAAGGCATTCTTCGCCAGCGTGTCACCACCGACATCTCCACCAAGGGCGGTCAGTTCGACATCATGACCATCGGCATGTACGAGGCGCCGATCTGGGGGGCCAGAGGCTGGCTCGAGCCGTTGGATTTCGCTGCCCAATACGACGTGGACGATATTCTTCCAGCCATGCGTGGCGGCCTGTCACATGATGGCAAACTGTATGCGGCGCCTTTCTACGGCGAAAGTTCGATGATCATGTACCGCAAGGATTTGCTGGACGCGGCGGGTATGCAGATGCCGGACAACCCGACCTGGGGACATGTGGCAGATGCCGCCGCGGCCATGACCGACAAGGAGCAGGGCGTCTATGGCATCTGTCTGCGCGGCAAACCCGGTTGGGGCGATAACGTGGCGTTCCTGACCACCATGGCCAACTCCTTCGGCGCGCGCTGGTTCGATGAAAAGTGGCGACCCCAACTCGACTCCGCCGCCTGGCATCACGCGGTCAGTTTCTACGTTGACCTGATGAGCCGATACGGGCCGCCGGGCTCCTCGGGCAACAGCTTCAACGAGATCTTGGCGCTGATGAACGAGGGCAAGTGCGGTATGTGGATCGACGCCACCATTGCGGCCAGCTTCGTCACCGACCCCAAGCAATCGAAAGTGGCCGGCATGATCGCTTTCGCCCAGTCCCCGGTGGCGGTGACCTCGCGCGGGGCCAACTGGCTGTGGGCTTGGGCTCTGGCAGTGCCGGCCGGCACCCAGCAGTCCGCCGATGCCAAGAAGTTCATCGAATGGGCCACCTCCAAGTCCTACATCGAACTGGTCGCATCGGTAAACGGCTGGGCCGCGGTTCCCACCGGTACCCGCTCATCGACCTACGCCAACGCCAACTTCACCGCGGCGGCAAAGTTTGCCGAGGCCGAATTAAAAGCGATTCTATCGGCCGATCCCTCGAACTCGACCCAGGATCCGACGCCGTATACGGGGGTGCAGTTCGCCGCCATCCCGGAGTTTCAAGCCATCGGCATCGCCGTCGGGCAGCAGATGAGTGCCGCCCTGACAGGCAAGGTCACGGTGGCGCAGGCGCTCGCCAATAGCCAAACGGCGGCTGATCGCGAAATGCGCAAAGCGGGTTATTACTGAGGGCGGGGTATTGCTAGAGGCCCGGCGGGAACACGGCTTCTCTTACCGGACCCTGGGCCTCACACCGGGTCCAGGGTCTAAGGGCCCCGGATAAAGGGCCGCCGGATAGAGGGCCGGACCCCCGGGTAGAAGGCCGCCAGGTTCACAGTTTGGGCACCCGGCCCGCGGCCATGATGAATTCTCTAACCGCCCGATTGTTACAAGCGCCGAGCATCATCGTGCTCGCGCTGTGGATGGTCGTACCGCTCGGTATGACCCTCTATTTCTCCACCATCCGCTACCACCTGCTCTATCCGGAACGCTCCGGCTTCGTAGGCGGGTCCAATTACGAATTCTTCTACACCGATCCCGCGTTCTGGCCGGCCTTGACCAATACCTTGGTACTGGTCGGCTCGGTGCTGGCCATATCGGTCATTCTAGGCCTCGCTTTAGCAGTTCTCATCGACAGGCCGTTTCGCGGACGCGCGATCGTGCGGCTCATGCTGATCTCGCCTTTCTTCATCATGCCCACCGTCAACGCACTCCTGTGGAAGAACATGATGATGAATCCGATCTACGGATTGTTCGCCGTGCTGGCAACAGCTATCGGCATCGAGCCCTTCGACTGGTTAGCCGACGCACCACTACTTTCTATCATCATCATGGTGAGCTGGCAGTGGACACCGTTTGCTCTGCTCATCTTCATGACTTCATTGCAGAGCATGGAGCGCGAGCCGCTGGAAGCGGCCGAACTGGATGGCGCAGGTTTTTGGGCTAAGTTCTGGCACGTGACGCTGCCGCATCTCGCGCGGCCCATCGCCGTGGTGATCATGATCCAGATGATCTTTCATCTGTCCATATTCGCCGAAATCTTCATCACCACAGGCGGTGGACCCGGTACCGAAAGTACCAATATAGCGTTCCTTATTTTCTCCCAAGCGTTGCTCCAATTCGATGTAGGGGTGGCATCCGCTGGCGGCGTATTCGCCATCATCATTGCCAACATCGTGGCGCTCTTTTTGATTCGGCTAGTCGGTAAGAGTCTTACGGTGTGACGATGATAAAGGCGAGGTTTTCGAACTGGCGTGAAGGGGCCCGGGTAAGCACCGCCTGGGTGGTGGCATCGGTGCTGTTCTTTCCTCTGTTTTGGATGGTACTCACGAGTTTCAAGACGGAACTGCAAGCCATAGAAGTACCGCCCAGGCTTTTTTTTACCCCCACGCTCGACAACTTCATATTGATTGAAGAGCGCACCGACTATACCAGCTACGCGATCAACTCCATCATCACCAGCTTGGGCGCAACCCTACTGGCGCTGCTCATTGCGATACCGGCTGCTTTTGCCATGGCATTCTCGCCAGGCCGTTTCACCAAGGATATTTTATTGTGGATGTTATCGACCAAAATGCTGCCCGCCGTCGGCGTCCTGCTACCCGTATATCTGCTGGCGAAATCGCTAGATTTACTGGACACAACCATAGTCCTCGTCATCATCTATGCGCTCATCAATCTACCCATCATCATGTGGATCTTGTTTACCTACTTCCGCGAAATCCCCAACGAGATCCTGGAAGCGGCGCGGATGGACGGTTGCTCGACGTGGGGCGAGATCACCCAAATCGTGCTGCCGCTAGCGTGGGCAGGGATCGCATCCACAGCGCTACTATCCATCGTTCTTTGCTGGAACGAAGCGTTCTGGTCGATCAATCTGACCGCGGCGGACGCTGGAACCCTGACCGCCTTGGTCGCATCATTTTCAAGTCCTGAGGGTTTGTTCTGGGCCAAGCTATCAGCCGTGTCCACACTGGCCTGCGCCCCCATCGTCGTGTTCGGCTGGTTGTGTCAAAAGCAGCTAGTGCAGGGGCTAACCTTTGGCGCCGTGAAGTGACCGTGAGATAAACGGCGTGTCTCCCTGTAGTCCCGAAATCGAGTTCGTCGATCGCTCGCTCGAAAGTATCCGTTGTCTAGCGCACGGTTGGCCATCCGAGCTGTGCCGCTGGCATGCCCATGAAGCGCTGGAACTGCATCTGATTACCGCCACCCGGGGCAAAGTCTTGGTGGGTGATTACATCGGCGAGTTCGGCCCTGGAGAGCTGTTCCTGATCGGCCCCAATCTTCCGCATAACTGGATTACCAACAACACCTACAAAACACCAGTGCCCGTGCGCGACAGGCTGATCCAGTTCCATCAGGACAGCATAGACGCCATGGTTGGCGCTTTTCCCGAGTTTCGCCAGATCCAAGATCTGCTCCTGCTGGCAACGTCCGGCGTCAAGTTCATCGGCTTCGACGGCGAGATCGCACAACACGCCCTCGCCGGCATTAGCGCTGCGCGTGGCGCGAGAAAAATCGTTGCTTTTCTTGACCTCCTGCTAACCCTGGCCCGCCACCCGCGCAAAGAGCAACTGTCCGCCGTCACCTTCCATCAACTACGGCATCACCCCAACCACGGCAGCATCGGTAAAGTAGTTGATTACATCGCACGCCACTACGCCTTGAATCTATCTGTAGTAGAAGCGGCCAACATGGCGGGCATGAGCGTCGCCAGTTTCTCGCGCACTTTCAGAATGCTCACTGGCAACCGTTACACCGAATTCGTCAACCGTGTGCGCATCGGGCAAGCCTGCGCACTGTTACACGACACCGAACAACGTGTATCCACCATTTGTTATGCCGTGGGATTTCAAAATCTGGCCAACTTCAACCGCCAGTTCCTCAGAGTCAAACAAACTACGCCGTCGAAGTTCAGGGAGAGTTCACGCCGCGCCCTTCACGCCACTGCATTAGCCACTGATTCAGGCGCAGTAGGAGGACATGCATGATCTCCATTGCCACCCAGGCATCGAGCACAACATACGATCGCAGTGCATGCAGGGTCGGCATGGTGCATCTAGGGTTCGGTGCGTTTCACCGGGCCCATCAGGCGTGGTACGTGGATCGGATGATGGACGCTACCGGCGAGCTGAATTGGGCCATCGCCGCGGTCAACCTTCGTGCTGCAGACTCCACCTCCTTCGCCCGCTCCCAAGGGGCGGATGGGCGTTATATTTTAAAAACAGTGGCGGCAGACGGCGCTTGCCAATACCGCATTATGCGCCCGCATCTGCGGTTCGCGGACTGGCCGCAAACACCGGCAAAAGCCACCCGCCTGCTGGCTTTGAAAGATGTGCAAGTTGTCACCATCACGATTACGGAAAGTGGCTATCACCTGCGCGGCGGCAATGAATTGGACCGGGCAGCAACACCGATCGCAGCAGAAATAGAAGGCCGCGCATCACGCACGGTCTATGCTTATTTACGTGCCGGACTCAAGCGCCGGCAAGCCGCGGCAAGCGGTGCTCTCACCATTATGTGTTGCGACAATTTGCGCAAAAACGGCGTGCTGTTGCGCCACGCGCTGGAACAGTACCTCAATGCCTGCGGCGACAGCGCATTGCTCGATTGGATGCAGGCGAACGTTAGTTTTCCTTCATCGATGGTCGATAGGATTACCCCGCGCCCACCGGCGGATCTGGCCAGATCCAGTGCCAAGGCGCTGGGCTGTGTGGTGCGGCCCGCCGTTCTCGCCGAGGAATATGTGCAGTGGGTTGTAGAGGACAACTTCAAAGGAGCGGCCCCTCCGCTGGAGAGCGCCGGCGTGCAAATCGTGCCCTGCGTCGAACCGTTCGAGGAAGCCAAGATCCGTATCTTAAATGGCGGCCATACCGCGCTTGCTTATCTTGGAGCGCTGGCCGGTCATGCCACCTTCGACCAAGCGATGCAAAATCCCGAACTGCTTGCCCATTTCCGCCGTTTTCAGTTGGCCGAAGTGATCCCGGCGCTTGGCGGCGGCTTTCCGTTTTCACTGACCGAATACGCGCAAACAGTCGAGCAGCGTTTCGCCAACCCTCATATTGGCGATGCGATTGAGCGAATTTGCATGGACGGTGTCAACAAAATGCGCATCTTTATGCTGCCAACGGTAGTGGGTACCTTGCACCGGGGCGCACAACCGGTTGCCGCCTACCGCTCCATCGCCAGCTGGGTGCATTTTGCCCGCGCAGTGCTAGGCGGCCATATGGCGATGGACTACGTTGATCCGGATTTCCAGCCCCTCGCCGGGTTGTTCGCCCCCGGTCAAGAACACAAGCTTGCCACCGCCACAGCGCTGTGGGGCAGCGTGCCCGCGCAGTACCCATCATTTATACAGGGACTCGTGACAGCGGTAACGGCATTTGTGTTTCCCAACAAAAATGTCTTGACCTGATACTCGGGTGCGGTGAAGCCTTGTTCGATCGATTTGGCGTCACCGGTGGTTCAGGCTTCACCTTCAAGGCTAGGCCCGGCCAAGGTTAGGCCCGGCGACTCGCTTTTTTAACGTCGCCGTGGGCTTTACTCATATGGGTGTACGGGCCGGTCTTTACGCCGGGAGCTCGTCCGACTTGCCGCATGCTTGCTTGCTCGGCCAACGCTGCGGCGTTCGCCTATAGCCGAATGGGGGCGGACTTGCCTTATATTAGTGACGTTATGCCCGGCCTAAGACATTGAGAGGAGGTGCAATCATGGCGCTGCTGAGAAGGGCTGGCCCGCCGCCGGGCCTTATTCCGCTCGGTCTCGTAGCGCTCATCATAGTCGTTTTGCTGGTATGGCTGATTATGTAACAGTGAACATCGCCAATGCCATCAAACCATTGCGCGGCGGCGCTGCGCTAGACCCTTGGAGACTACCGTGTCCGTGACAAGAGCCATTACCCTTAGCTCCATCACCCTTAGCTCCATCACCCTTAGCGCATTGTGCGCCCTACTCCTCGGCCTCATGCTCATCACGCATGACGCGCACGCCTGCTCGCAGCGCGAGCCAACCCCAGCGACCAGCCCCGGCCCCCACGACTATTCGACCGCCACGCAGTCGCAAGCACTGTGGCAACGGGGCGATCCGGGCGAACCGCTTTTCTTGCATATCCGCGTGCTCGACCGCTGCGCACAGCCTATAGAGGGCGCGTCCGTGCAGGTGTTGCACGCGAACCACGAGGGTTTTCACGAAGCGAACAAGTTTCGTGGCGTTTATCAGACCAGCGAACGCGGCCAGGTCGAGTTCGTCACCGTCTTTCCCGGCTACACCGGTGGGCTCCCACGCCATATCCATTTCATCATCAAACACCCCGGATACAAGCAACTGGTGACCCGGCTGTTCTTTAACAACGACCCCTCCGTGGACCTGGCTATCGCCGAGCTTGCGATGGTGTTGGAAGAAATTCGCCTCGATGGTGGCCTGAGGGGTTGGACTGCTGTATTCGAGTTCGTATTGGCCACACGGTAAGCATACTTAGCGGCAGCCATCCATTCACCACCTGTCTATTGCTCCTGCGTTATGGGTAGACTGAAAGCTATTCATCACCGAGGAGCGATCATCCATGAGCGATCCCAAGCGGCCTGTGCCGGTGCCGACGCCAGAGACACAACACTTCTGGGACGGCACCAAGGAAGGGGAATTGCGCCTGCAACGATGCGGCTCGTGCAGCCACATTTATTTTCCGCCCCGTCCTTTTTGCCCGGAGTGCGGCTCGCGCGCCGTCTGCGTCTTCGCCGCTTCCGGTAAAGGCACGCTCTACAGCTACATCATCAATCACCTGCCCACCCCCGGTTTCGAGCCACCGTTCGCCGTGGCCGTGGTCGAGTTGGAAGAAGGGCCGCGGATGATGTCCAACATCTTGGATTGCCCGCCAACCCCGGCGGCGCTGCAACTGGATATGGCCCTTGAAGTGACCTACGAGAAGCTCAACGAGGACATTACCTTGCCGCAATTCAAGCCGGCGGGAGGCACTTGAATGAAGCGCGGATCCGTAGCCATCGTAGGCGCCGCCGAAACCACGCACATGGGCAAGTTGCCGGATGTCGGCCAACTGCAACTCCATGCCGATGCCGCCTTGAACGCCCTGGCGGACGCCGGACTGACCCTCAAAGACATAGACGGTGTCGCCACCGCCGGACACAACCCGGTCGAACTGGTGCAGTACATGGGCATCACCCCCACCTGGCTGGACGGCACTTCCGTGGGCGGCTGCTCGTTCATGCTGCACGTGCGGCACGCGGCGGCGGCCATCAACGAAGGGCTGTGCACCACGGTGCTCATCAGCCACGGCGAAAGTGGCCGCTCCGGCAAGGGCCGGCCCCTGGCGGGCGGTATCCCGACCCTGTTTCAGAGCCAATTCGAGCGGCCCTACGGCGTCACGCGGCCACCGACCATGTTCACCATCCCGGTGCTGCGCTACATGAAAGACTACAATCTTTCCGCAGAGAAGCTGGCCATGGTCGCCGTCGTGCAGCGCGAATGGGCCGCCAAGCATCCACGGGCGAGCTTCAGGGAGCCGATCACGGTGGACGATGTTCTAGGCTCCAAGATGATCGCTTACCCCTTCCGGCTACTCATGTGTTGCTTGGTCACCGACGGCGGCGGTGCCCTCATCCTGAGCAAAGCGGAGCGGGCCAAGGACTTTCCCACCAAGCCCGTTTACGTACTCGGCACGGGCGAGAGCGGCGAGACCCCGCTCATCTCGCAGATGGCGGATTTCACCTCGTCGCGGGCGTTCCGGGTGGCCGGCAGCAAAGCCTTCGAAGAGGCCGGTATCAACCACCGCGATGTGGATCACCTGATGATCTACGACGCTTTCGCGCACCTGCCCATCTACGGCCTGGAAGACTTAGGCTTCGTGGGCCGGGGCGAGGCCGGGGATTTTATCGCCGAGCGCAACACCGCCCCGGGCGGCAAGTTACCGGTCAACACCAACGGTGGCGGTCTGAGCTATATGCACTCGGGCATGTACGGCATGTATGCCCTACAGGAAGGCGTGCGGCAGATGCGCGGCAGCTCACCGGCGCAAATAGACGGCGCTGAAATCTCCGTGGTGCACGGCGTCGGTGGCATGTTCGCCGCCAGCGGCACTATTGTTTTAAGCAACGTGGCGCCATAGCAGCAGGAGCAAACGCGATGAACAAAGCGACACTGGCACCCACACCCGGGGCGAAAGTGATCTATCTCATCAAACGCAAGAGCAGCACTTCACGCAGCGAGTTGGTAGCCCACTGGTACGCCAATCATATGCCGCCGGTCATCGCCGCCCAGGAAAAACTCAAAGCGCGTGAGGCCAATCACGCGCGCCGATATATCGTCTCGCTCTTCGAGAGCGGTACCACCGGCGAGCCATTGATGTTTGACGGCATGGCGCAGCTTTGGTGGCAACAACCGGTGCCAAAACCGGACCCGCCCCACGGCACTGCGCCGGCGGATTCTTTTCAAGAAAAAGCTGAACCTTATATGCCGTGGCCGACCCGCGAGTATGTGGTGATGGACGGCGCATTGGCCTCGGATCCGCTGACCTTGAACGCTCCGTATCCAAGCACCCGGTCGGGCTTTTTCAAAGTGAGCTTTCTAGTCGCCGCGCAACCGGGTACGGACTACGATGCTTTCTTCGCTCACTGGTTGAATAAACAGGCGCCAAATGTTCGAGGGGAAATGGAAAAAGCCGGCGGCCTTCGCTACGTGGTCAACCATTCATTAGCGCCGCAGGCCGAAGCCTTCGCCGGACTGGCCGAACTGTATTTCCCAAGCGCAACCGAGTGGCATGGGTTTCGCAAGTCCGTGCAGCCAGATGGCATGGAACAGTGGATGGATGCCAAGCGCACCCTGGTGTTTCACGGTGACACGGACATGATCGGCATCCCCTAATTGAGGGCGCCGCTAAAAATAATAATTTTTTCGTGAGTGCAAGGAAGCACCGCGCGCGCAACCGCAGTGTATAGGTGATACCTGAGGATTCGAGCACGGAGATGACGCCGCCATCGCGGAAAAAGTGCATTTTTAGCAGGTGCTCTTGAGCCTCATCGAAACTATTTTCTCTAGCAGGAATTATCTCCATGACCGACGCCGCCGTTCTCTACGAGTCTCAAGACAACATCGCCACCATTACCATCAACCGGCCCGCCAAGATGAACGCTTTGAGCGAAGGCGTGGTCGCCGCCCTGCGCGGCGCATTTCGCCGGCTGCAAGAGTCCGATGACCGTGTGGCCATCCTCACCAGCGCCGGTACCAAAGCATTTTCAGTGGGCGCGGATCTGCGCGATCCACCGCGCGATCCCGATCTCTGGGAAGGCATTCCCAATGTAGGCACGGATTTGGACAAACCGGTGATCGCCGCCGTCGCCGGATACTGCGTGGGCGGTGCTTACATATTGGTGCAGCACTGCGATCTGGCGGTGGCCGCCGACAACGCCGATTTCTTTTATCCGGAAGCCCAGATTGGATTTTGCGGCGGACTGATCGCCGGCGCCGCCGCCAGATTGCCGCATAAGATCGCCATGGAATTCATGTTGACCGGCAGGCACTTCGACGCCCAGCGCGCCTATGAGGTGGGCATGGTCAACAAAGTGGTGCCCGTGGGTGAGCACATCGACGCCGCCACTGACTACGCCATCATCTTGCGCGACAGCGCGCCGCTGGTAGTGTCCATGGTGAAACGCTTCGTGCGCGACACGGTGACGCCACGCGGCCCCTCGGAGTTGCAGGCGGTGGCGCGCCGCGATCTGCTGGCGGTCAAACGCAGTGATGATCAGATCGAGGGCGGCAAGGCCTTCCGCGAGAAGCGCAAACCCGTGTTCAAAGGGCGTTAGGGCCGGTGGCGGTACGCTATCAGCGCACCAGGGCTGAGCCGACGAATACTTAAATGGCGGTGACGCGCCCATCGTTGGCTACCACATCCGCGGTGCGCGCCACGCTGCCACAGTGCCGTCGATCACCGCTTCGCTTTTGACCAGCAGCTCATTCATGTCCGGCAAACCCTCAGCTTACCGTGATAGCCGGTTCACCGGCGGCGAGCGCTCCGATCAGGGCCGCTTCCGCATGACCGGCATCAGTGAACGCTTGCACGACCTCGTCAGCCACCGATGCTGTACAGGCCACCAGCAATCCACCGCTAGTCTGTGGATCTCTTAACAAGTTGGCGTCGGCCGTGGAGATACCTTCGGGCAACGTAACGTGAGCGCCGTAGCTGGCCCAGTTGCGGTTGGCGGCGCCCGTGTTGTAACCCTTGGCGGCGTAATCCCGCGCCGCCGGCAGCACCGGCACGTTGGCGTAATCCACCCGGGCCGAAAGCCCGGCGCCGCGGCACATTTCCAACAGATGACCCAGCAGACCGAAGCCGGTCACGTCGGTCATGGCGTGCACGCCATCGATATCGGCCAGCGCCGCGCCCACGCTGTTTAAGCGCGTGGCGGTGCTCACCATCTGCTGGTAGCCCTGCGCATCCAACTCGTTTTTGTTCTGCGCGGCGCCCAAAATACCGATACCTAGCGGCTTGCCGAGTATCAACACATCGCCGTCCCGCGCATCGGCGTTCTTACACACCCGATCCGGGTGGATCACGCCGAGCGCAACAAGACCGTAGATGGGTTCGCCTATATCGATGGTGTGGCCGCCCGCAATAGGGATGCCCGCCTGCGTGCATATATCGTGGCCGCCGGCAAAGATCTGCTGCACCACTGCGGGCGCCAACTTGTCCGCAGGAACGCCAGCGATGGCTAACGCAAAAATAGGCTTACCGCCCATGGCGTAAACATCCGACAGCGCATTAGCGGCGGCCATGCACCCATAATCGTACGGATCATCGACGATGGGCATGAAGAAATCCGTGGTGGCGATGATCGCCTGGCCGTCGTTCAACCGGTAAACGGCGGCATCATCGGCGTTCTCCGTGCCCACCAGCAGATCGGGATCGGCATAGTGCTTGGGCAGTTTGGAGAGCAGCTCTTCTAACACCGACGGTGCTAGTTTGCAGCCTCAACCACCGCCGTGGGACAGCTCGGTCAGGCGAGGGGTGCCATCAGTCATGGGCTTGCGTCTCGGTTGGAGTATTTGGCAGGGCGCAACAGACCATAAAGTCAGGCGCGGCGCAAGACGCGGGCGCGTGCTCTGCCAGCATGAACGCCATCATTGGCCGTCGCCATCATCGACTGTCGTTCGCTTGCGCGAAATGATCCGCCGGCGGCGCGTGGCCGCATTGGTGGCGGGTTTTGGCGGTGGCATGATCGTCTTGCGTCCCGGCATTAGCAAAGCCTTGACTGCCCGCGCCAGCAGGGATAACCCCAGCCAGACACTAACCGATGGCGCCGCTGCGCCGTAAGGCGGCGATGGCAGCGGCGGAAAAACCCGCCTCGAGCAGAACTTCATCCGTGTGCTCACCCAAGGCCGGCGCCAACCGCGGTGCCACCTTGGGTCCGTCCCGCAACCATACGGGGCTATTGACGATGTACCGGGCACCCGCGCGTTCATCGTCGATAGGCGTTAGCGCATCACTGGCCCGCATCTGTTCATCGTGCGGAATATCGCGCAGCGTGCCGATAAGACTGCAAGGAATGTTGGCCTGATCCAGCAGCGTTTTCCATTCACTCCAATCCTTTTGCAAGAAGATGCCATCGAAGATCCGGATGAGCGCGGCGGCCTTGGCGTGGCGCGACCCACGGTCCCGGAAACGCTCGTCTTCGCCCAGATCCGGGCGGCCCAGCACGGCGAGCAACGCAGCCCAGCGCTTGTCCTCGGGGACACAGGCCAGATGAAACCAACGCCCGTCCCTGGTCTGGTAAAGATTGTGCAAAGCCGTGGTCGCCTCCTCCCTGGGCGGGCGCTTCTCGAACTCGGCACCGCACAGCATCGCCTGCACCTGGATGCTGTTCCACCAAAGCCCATTGGCCATCAGCGAGGTGTTGACATAGGTACCGGTTCGTTCCCGGCGGTAGAGCGCCGCCATGATGCCGCCGAACAGCGACATGGCGCTAGGGTGATCGCCCATACCGGGCAATGAACGGGCCGGAGCGGAATCCGGCCCGGGCCGCATCATGTCCATCAGGCTGGTCCTGGCCCATAGGGCCGTGCTATCGAAACCGGGATTGTCCGCATCGGGACCGGCCTCCCCGTAAGCGCTGATGGAACCGTAGATAAGCCGCTCATTGAGGGGCGCCAAATCATCGTAGCTGACCCGCAGGCGGGTGCGGGCCGGAAACGGCAAGTTCGTCACAAACACATCGGCTTGCCTGACCAGTTCGTAGAGCACCGCCAGGCCCTCATCCGACTTGAGATTGAGCGCCAAGCCGCGTTTATTGCGGTTGTCCACGATCCAGGCGTAGTTGTAATCACACTCAGGATTGCCCGGTGCGCTGCGGTTACGGTACGTGTCACCCACGCCGGGCGGCTCGATTTTGATGACCTCAGCACCGAAATCAGCCAATACGGTAGCCGCCGCGGGGCCGGCGATAAAACTGGCGGCATCAATCACCTTAATGCCGGTTAGCAGGGCGTCACTCATGGGCTCAGTCCAGGCTATAAACTCGGTGCCCTTTGGACGAATGGGACACTCGCAATAATCGAAAACTGCTAATCTGCCCGCGCGGCAAATCCGTCAAGAGCGGCATTGAAAGTAGCGCTAGGCCGCATCGCCGCCTGCGCTTTTTGCGGATCGGGCCGAAAATAGCCGCCCAACTCCACCGCTACGCCCTGCGCCCCGTTGAGTTCGCCAACAATGGTCTGTTCATGATCCGCAAGCGTCTTGGCAAACGCGCTGAACTCCTCACTCACTGATGCATCATCGCTTTGCGCGGCCAGCGCTTGCGCCCAATAGAGGGCCAGATAGAAATGACTGCCGCGGTTATCGAGTTCGTTGACATTACGGGACGGCGATTTGTTGGTGGCCAAGAATTTGGTATTAGCCTCATCCAGGGTTTTGGCCAGTAACTTGACTTTAGCGCTACCGGTTTTCTCAGCCATCTCCTCCAGCGACACCGCCAGCGCTAAAAACTCGCCGAGCGAATCCCAGCGCAGATGATTCTCCTCCACGAACTGTTGCACGTGCTTGGGCGCGGAACCGCCGGCCCCCGTTTCGAACAAACCACCACCGGCCAGCAAGGGCACGATGGAGAGCATCTTCGCGCTAGTGCCCAACTCCAAAATAGGGAATAGATCCGTTAGATAATCGCGCAACACATTACCCGTCACAGAAATAGTGTCTTGACCCTCGCGGGCGCGCTCGAGCGAAAACCGCGTCGCCGCAGCCGGCGGCAGGATACGAATATCCAGTCCTTGCGTATCGTGCCCGGTAAGATACGCCGCGACTTTTTCGATGAGGTTGGCATCGTGGGCGCGATCATTGTTCAACCAAAAAACCGCCGGTGCCCCGGTGGCCCGGGCGCGGCTCACCGCCAAGCGCACCCAGTCGCGAATGGGCGCGTCCTTGGTCTGGCACATACGCCAAATATCGCCCTCTTGCACTGCGTGCTCCAAGATGACATCGCCACCGCTGGTGACCACGCGCACCGTGCCGGCCTTGGCGATCTGGAAAGTCTTGTCGTGAGAACCGTATTCCTCGGCCTGTTGCGCCATCAAACCCACATTGCACACATTGCCCATGGTAGTCACGTCGAAGGCACCGTTGGCTTTACAAAAATCGATGGTTTCCTGATAAACGCCAGCGTAGCTACGATCCGGAATCACCGCTTTGGTGTCCGCCGGTTTACCGTCCGCTCCCCACATCTGACCGGAGGCACGGATGGCGGCGGGCATGGAGGCGTCGATGATGACATCGCTGGGCACATGCAAATTGGTAATGCCGCGCTCGGAATCCACCATCGCCAGCGGCGGGCGCACCGCGTAACACGCCGCTATATCCGCCTCTATGGCGGCGCGCTCGGTCTCGGATAAAGTGGCGATTTTACTGTAGATATCACCTACACCATTGTTCGGATCAACGCCGAGTTCAGCGAAGGTGGCGGCGTGCTTGTCGAACACATCTTTGTAATAAGCCTTCACCGCATGTCCGAAGATAATCGGATCGGACACTTTCATCATGGTCGCTTTCAGGTGCACGGAGAACAGCACACCCTGCGCCTTGGCCTCCTCAATAGCCTGCGCCAAGAACTTCTGCAGGGCGGTGCAACTCATAAACGTGGCATCCACCACCTCACCGGCTTGCACCGGGATCGATGCCTTCAACACCGTCGCCGAGCCGTCCTGCGCCACTAACTCGACACGCAGATCATCGGCCTGCGCCATCGTGTGCGACTGCTCATTGGCAAAGAAATCACCACCGCTCATATGCGCCACATGGGACTTGGAATCGGCGCACCAGGCGCCCATGGAATGGGGATTCGCTTTAGCGTACGCCTTCACCGCGCCAGCCACGCGCCGGTCGGAATTACCCTCGCGCAAGACCGGATTGACGGCACTACCCAGCACCTTGCCATAAGTCGCTTTAATGGCCTGCTGCTCCTCATCGGCCGGCTCTTGCGGGTAATCAGGCAAGTTGAACCCGCATGCTTGAAGTTCCGCGATGGCCGCCATGAGCTGGGGTACAGAAGCACTGATGTTCGGCAACTTGATAATATTCGCCGCCGGCGTCTTGGCCAACTCACCGAGTGCCGTCAAAGCATCTTTTTGCCGTTGCTCTGCGGTCAGATACTGCGGAAAGTTGGCGATGATACGCCCGGCCAGCGAGATATCGGGTTTCTCTATAGCGATACCGGAGGTAGCGGTGAACGCCCGAATAATGGGCAGCAGCGAATAGCTGGCTAGAGCCGGAGCTTCATCGGTTTCGGTATAGTGGATAGTTCCAATTGGCGTGGTCATAGGTCTGCGTACAGTTAAATTGCGTAATAAATCGGACGCGCCCGCCGGACGGCGCGGCGAAAGCGGAGGGCGATTCTAGCCCGCAGCGGTCACTAGCGCACGTGCCTCCCACTCGACGCCGCATTAAAACTCGCCACTGCTACAGGTCTCATCAAGCCGTGCCCGATCTTCAGGCGCCGGCTGCGCTTAGGGCGCCCCGCGCTCGCGTAACGCGCCGGTAGAGTCCGGTTTGCGTTAAAAATCGAATGTTCCCTGATCCGGGTGGACGTAAGAACGTGCAGGTGACGAGACCTCTTCTCGAATCTCCCTACCGCGCCGGCTATCCCAATGATGGAACCCAGCCTTGGACCAATCGCCGGACTCGGTATTGCGCCCCATCAACAACGTGAACTGCTGGCTTGGCATGGGTTCGCGTACCAACCAGTGCGACTTCCGGAACAATTCGGGCACATCTTTAAGCTGAACGCGATTGATATGGCCCTCGGGCAATCGCTTCATCCCTGTCCCCGGGAAATTAAAGATGCAATCGAGCCTCTCGCACTGCGCGAATACAGCTTGGAGCTGAGCCCAAGGCACGCCGTTCGGGCCATTGGGGTCTAGTAAAATAGTACCTAACGCGAATTCCGGCCTATCACCGCCTTGCTTTATGAAGTCGGGAATGCTTTCGCAAAAGTCGCCGTTGTCAGATGTCACAACACTCAATTCGGATTCGATGGAGCCATCAGTGGTCATTAGTTCAGCTTGCCTGATTAGCTCATCCGTTGCCTGCGGGTTCTCATCTACAAACCAGGCTCGATAGTTATCGAATCCCGTGTCTACAGCGGCCTGTAAAAAAACCAAAGGGCTGCCCATCACACCGTGTGGCGGATTAACACGATGATTCCAACCGCATCCGCAGTTGAGATCAAAATGGAAATACGCAGCCGCGGATGTCTTGCGGCTACGGATGCCCCTGACCATGTCAATATTCATTTTGAGCAGACCGTAGATCCCTCGAATCTTCTCCTCGGTGCTCGCCCCTTGACCTTGACCGCCACGCGCTGTCACCCGCACATACCTCCGTGCTCTTTGGCTCAAGCGCTAAAATGATCGTCATCCGCTTGACGCCGGTCCCGCGCCGGGAACTGCCGCCACGCTTGGCCCTCCAGTTCGTGTCCACCCGCCTTGGGCGTGCGCCCGCCCCACTGCTTGAAAAAGAATGGCACACCAGCATCCAGGCACTGATCACGCAGCGACAACAACCAGCCCGCTTGAACAGTGCGAAACCTCGGGCCGCTCTCGCCCCCCGCGATGACCCAACCGACATCACCCAGGTAGCCACTGAGGTCGAGCGACTCCAACAGCGGCTCCGCTGATACGAATGGTGCGAGGCGATGGGGTAGCTTGAGCAAAACAGGCGCACGGCGCTCAACCTCTTCCATGTTTTCCGTCGTCACCCCCAGGCGTACGTTGCCGAGTGGCCAATCGCAGGGCAAGAAGCGGGACATATTCTGCGGCCGTTTGGTCAACAGCAACCATTCGAGTTCTGGCGTCTCTCGGATCAGCGCCCACAGCTTCACCCGTTCTGTTGCCGGCGCACGCTTGTCAAAAACGTCGGCCATGGACGCACAAAACACCCGCGCCGCGCCTTTCTTCGCCCATTTCCGTGGCTGCTTCCAGTACTGTGCAGACATCAAGCGCATGCGGGCGCGCGGCCCCCAGTGTTGGCCGCCTACCCGCTTGTCCAAGGCTTGCGCATAGCAGTTGTCGCACCCTGGTGAGACCCGGGTGCATCCCCACCATGGGTTAAACGTGTGATCTGTCCATTCAATACGCGAGCGCTCCATCGAACGTTCTCTTTTCGTTCTCTTTCGCTAAAGCATACAAAGAACCGGGCGTTGAAGCCATAGACAGTTATAGAGTTCGCCGAATTGCTGATCACCTAAGCCGCCCGACCAATGAACGCCACTGACAAGAGCGCCGGTGTTCGGCACCGCTGTGTTTGCAAGCTATGCACACGCCCGCGCATTTCGGTATCTTCGGGCACCTGCATAGATGCCGGAGGCAGCCGATCCATGACTTTCGACACCCTCATCAAGAACGGCACCATCGTCGATGGCAGCGCAGCCCCCGGCTATCGAGACGGCGGCGCTAACACCGTTGACGCCGAAGAGCATTCAGTAACTCCGGGCTTCGTCCATATACACACCCATCCGGACGCGCAGATCACTCGGGATCCCACCGCCTCACCGTCCTGCTGGCACGGCATGACCCCGGTGGTAGGGTGAACACACCGGTGCGCTCACCGGCAAGGTACTGCGAAACAGCGACTGATTGCCCGCCTAGATACTGATAACAAATACAGCCAAGACCGTAGTTCATGCAACATCAACCATTAAGCGGTATTCGTGTCATCGAGATGGGCTCAAGCGTCGCTGGCCCCTATGCCGCTTGGGTATTAGCGCAATTGGGCGCTGAAGTCGTAAAAGTGGAAGATCCCCGCAGCGGTGATGCCACCCGGCACTGGGGGCCGCGCAACGCCAATGGCAACGCCGCTGTCTACGAAGTCATCAACAACGGCAAGAAATCCATCACCGTCAATCTCGCCGATGCGCAAGAGCGCGCGGCGTTAAAGCGCCTCATCCTCGAGGGGGCCGACATCGTATTGCAGAACTTGCGGCCAGGATTCGCCGAACAATGTGGCGTGGGCCAATCGTTAACGCAGGAAAAACCCTCGCTTATCTACTGCGACCTAGGCGCCTATGGCAAAGGCGGCGCGTTTGCAATGTTGCCCGGCTACGATCCGCTGATGCAGGGCTTCACCGGTTTGGCGCAAGGCACGGGCACCGAGCACGGCCCTGCCAGAGTCGCCGCGCCGGTCATCGATTTCATGACGGGTATGTGGGCCGTCATCGGTGTCTTGGGAGCATTGCAGGGACGGGGCCACACGGGTGCAGGGGCCGCCGTCGATGTGAGTTTGATGGAATCGGGGATCGGCCTCATGACCCTGTTCGTGGGCCTGTTTCAATCCACCGGTGAGCGGCCGCAGCGGCGCGGTTTGCAAGGACCTTGGGTGGCGCCGAACGCAGGCTTCGAAACCGCCGATGGACTCATCATGATCGTGTGCGGTACTGACAGTTTGTTTCATAAACTCTGCCACGCTATTGGCCGCACCGATCTCCTGGACGATACACGGTTTAGCGCCGCCACTGAGCGCTTCACCCACCGGGTCGCGTTACAGGAAGAAATAGAAGCCGTATTGCGCACCCGCCCGCGCGCCCATTGGCTGGAGTGCATTGGCGATGCCCAAGTACCGGTGGCGCCGGTGCATCACGTCGATGAAATGATGGACCACCCACAAACCTTGGCGGTTGATATTCTTGACACGCTGCCGCAAGCCGGGGACGGCGGCAACGCTTTTAAAACAGTACGCCTGCCGGTACGCATCAACGGCCGAAGAACGCCGTACCAAAAGCGTGCCCCTGATCTAGGCGAACACAACAACGAAATATTCGGTAACCGCTAATGCTCGAAAACGGCTGATCGAAAACGGCAGCGCGCCCGATACTTATCCGGAGAAATAGCCATGGGACCTTTGCACGGCATCAAAATCGTCGAACTAGCGGGCATAGGCCCGGGGCCCATGTGCGCCATGTTGTTATCCGACATGGGGGCGCAGGTGCTGCGCGTGGACCGGGTCGAACCATCCGGTTTAGGCATGAAGCGCGATCCCAAATTCGACCTGATGAACCGTGGCCGCCGATCAGTGGCGGTGAATATCAAAACCGATGCAGGACGCGAAACGGTTCTGCGTCTTATCGAACAATCCGACGCCCTCATCGAAGGATTCAGGCCGGGTGTCATGGAGCGCTTGGGCCTTGGTCCCGAAGTATGCCAGGCGCGCTGTCAACGCCTGGTCTACGGGCGCATGACCGGCTGGGGACAAGCAGGCCCCATCGCCCACGCCGCCGGCCACGATATCAACTACATCGCGCTGACCGGTGCTCTGCACGCGGTCGGCCAGAAAAACGGTCCACCCGTCGTACCGCTCAATCTGTTCGGCGATTTTGGCGGCGGCGCCCTCTACCTCGCCTTCGGCATCGCCTGCGGCATCATCGAAGCGCGCACCTCCGGCCAAGGCCAAGTGGTGGATGCCGCCATGACCGATGGCTCGGCCTCACTCATGACCATGTTTTACGGCATGTTGGCAAGCGGCACTTGGCAAGATAGCCGTGGCTCCAATGCTATCGACGGCGGTAGTCATTTCTACACCGTCTACGAAACCAAGGACGGCCAACATGTATCCATCGGCTCCATAGAAGCGAAGTTTTACGCCGAATTGCTGCAACTCACCGGGCTCGATACACGCGACCTACCCGAGCAGTTCGACGCCAGCCGTTGGGATGAATTGCGCGCACTGCTAGCGCAAACCTTCAAGACCAAGACCCGCGATGAATGGGTCGAGATCATAGAAGGCAGCGATGTGTGTTTCGCGCCGGTTCTTTCATTGGCTGAGGCGCCCAATCATCCGCACAATCGAGCACGTAGCACGTTCGTTGAGATAGACGGGGTCGTGCAGCCGGCGCCCGCGCCGCGTTTTAGCCGGACAGTGCCTTCTATTCAACGGCCACCTGCAACACCAGGGCAACACACCGATGAAGCGTTGCGGGACTGGGGGTTCTCCGCGCAGGAGTTGGCGCGCTTGCATGAAAAAGGTGCCATCGCGTAGCCCTACTCAGCCACAGCTATTTACTACTTCGGCAAAAAATTACCCGACACAAATTAATAAATATGTTACAATGATGCTATGAAAAAGACAGACGGTCGCTCACTGCCCCATTCCGCGCGAGAAGCCATCCGCAGGCACGCGGTTGCGCAAGTATTATCGGGTGAAAGCCCTGAAAAAGTAATTAAAGCCCTCGGATTTCATCGTTCTTGCATTGACGATTGGTTATCCAGATATGAGCAAGGTGGTGAACAGGCGCTGTCTACCGGTAAGATCACGTGCCGCCCAAGAAAGTGTCCCGATGAATATGCGGATCGCTTACGTGAACGGGTTAAAACGAATCCGTTGCAATTGGACTTTCACGATGCCCTGTGGACGCGCTCGATGATTCAGATATGACTGAAAGACAAATTTGGCATCGAAGTCAGCGAGCGCTCGGTGGGCAATATCCTGTCTCGTTTGGGGATGAGTGCGCAGCGCCCTGGGTTTAAGGCATACGAGCCAGACCCTGATCAGGTTAAGGTATGGTTAAAAGAAACTTGGCCTGAAGTACAACGAGAAGCGAAAAGGCGGCGAGCGCAGGTCTATTTTGGCGACGAATCGACGATCCGGTCGGATTATCATCGTGGTACCACTTGGGGGGTACGGGGTGATACGCCGGTTGTAGCGAAAACGGGTCGGCGCTTTAGCGTGAATAGGCTGTCAGCCGTTTCGCCGAAGGGTCACCTGCGTTTCATGGTGAGCGAATCGCGGGTAACCGCAGACGTTTTTATCGACTTTCTAAGGCGTTTGTTGCACAACGCCAAGGGATCGGTCTATTTGATTGTTGATGGCCATCGAATTCATCGAGCCAAGAAAGTGCAAGAATTTGTCCGCACTAGCCAAGGTAGGCTCACGTTAGTATGGTTACCGCCGTATTCACCGGAACTCAATCCTGATGAGCTAGTATGGCATCACGTAAAAAGCCAACGAATTGGGCGGACAGTGGTGGCTACAAAGGAGCAATGGGTGGCCCTGGCTCGTTCGGTGTTGCACTCACTGCAACAGAATACGCAAATAATTAAACGGTTTTTCTATGAAAAGCATGTCAGATATATTCTGAATTGATGTCGGGTAATTTTTTGCCGAATTAGTAGTTAACGGAGATAAGCCCATGACCGGTGAAGTTTGGCAAATAGGCGAAGTGAAAATCTCCCGCATCGTTGAAATCGAGGCAACGGGCGGCATGACCCGTATTATCCCGGATGCCACCCGCGAAAAACTGCGCGAGATCGAATGGTTATATCCGCACTTTGCTGACGGGAATGGGCGTATGCGCGGTGCTATTCATGCTCTGGTGGTGGAAACCCCCGATCGGAAAATCATTGTGGATACTTGCATCGGCAACGACAAAGCCAGGGACGTTCCGGCGTGGCATATGTTGCACACTCAGTTTTTGAGTGACCTAGCTGACGCAGGGTATGCCACCGACTCCATCGACAACGTTCTTTGCACCCATCTGCATGTGGATCATGTGGGTTGGAACACAATGCTCAAAGACGGTCAGTGGGTGCCTACTTTTCCCAAGGCACGATATCTGCTGGGGGCGGCGGAATTCGAGCATTGGCGCGGCGCAGCAGGGGATGAGCGGGATGGTCAGCGCCAGATCATGAACGATTCAGTGATGCCCGTATTCGATGCGGGACTGGTGGATTTGGTGCAATCCGATCACACCATTTGTTCCGAGATCAGCTTGGTATCGACACCCGGCCATACCCCAGGGCATGTCAGCGTCAAAATAGCATCGGCAGGCGAACAAGCGCTCATAACCGGAGATTTTCTACATCACCCTTGTCAGTTCGTACACCCGGAATGGAGTTCCTCACCCGACAGCGACCGGCCCCAGGCTATCGCTACGCGGCGCGAGATGTATGCTCGCCTAGCGGACCAGCCTATATTGGTCATCGGCACACATTTTGCGACGCCTACGGCCGGTTATTTGAAGAAAGACGGTGATGCTTACCGGCTTGATGTGAGTTAGCTGAGGGCGCTTTGCATGCACCTAAAGAAGGGAAGAGCCCGACTAAGAGACCGGGGAAGGCGGCACAAAAAACTCTTCAAGACCAAGCATACCGTAACTTTGCACGGCAGGAGCTTGCAGCAGCGGAGGCTGATGTTGCAACAGGGAATGTGCAGAACTTGAGAGCGCTTGCGGGGAGAGTTAAGCCCTCTTTGCCAACATGCCCGAGACCCTCAGCGCCCTTGGAATGACGGTAGGGCGAACGCCGAGAAGCCCAAATCCAACTGCGCTTCCAACCTATCTACCCTCCCTGGGGCAACAAAATTGAACGCCTATGCAAGGCTTTGCATGACACCATTACACGCAATCACCCATGCACCACACTAATCGAGCTGTGCTAACACGCCGCCCGGTTTGTTGACGCCGTGATGCTTTTCCCAGCTAGTGGGCAGGGTGTAGCACATTTCGGATCAGCTATTTAGCGCGCACGGCCGATATACCGAACCCACTGCCCGGGCCAAGTCTCGGGTATGTTCAGCCCGACGGGCTATGAGAGGTCCACGCAGGTGAGGAATAAGTTCATCCGCCAAGGTAACCACCCGATCCTTTCGGCCCTTACCATCCCGCACAACGATTGCGCGAAACCCGAAATCTAAATCTTCCACCCGCAGACGAAGCGCCCCCATAAACCGCAGACCACTGCCGTATAACAATGACGCCACCAACCAGTGTAGGTGAGCCAATTGGCCGGCACCCGCGTCACTTCGACTTGAGTCAATACAACTGGGATGTGCTGAGGCGTGCGCGCTCGGCAAATCTTGCAGCGCATCCGTCAAATCCTGTTCCAAAACGTGCCGGTAGCAAAACACGATTGCATTTAAGGCTTGATTCTAAGTGGCAGGCGCGACAGCCCGTTGTGTAACCAGGCCCGGCAACAACCGGCGTGCATGCCAAGCGCTCAGCGCTGCGAGTCGTAGCCGGCGGGCCCGATACAAAAAGCGCCTAATCCATCCGCGGTAAGCTTGCTCCGTTCGTATCGACTAGTGCCGAAACCGAATCTCCTCGCTCAGCTTGCCCAGTGCATTCTTTGCATCCCTTGACAACGCTCCCACAGCAGATCTTCTTCACAGTCCGAAAAACGCGTAAAGGCTAGATCGAACAGATGAGGCCTCGTGTCACCGGAGAGCTTGTCTTTAGTAGATCACAGCCGCACAGCTCTCGCGTTGTAATACGAACCAACGCCGCGTATTGACAGACTTTAGGCAAAGATAGAAAAGCCCAATCAAGTAAGTCATTGACTAAGAAGGGAAATAAGAGTAGAAACTCTACCAGAATAAGAAAATCGGATGAATACATGGCACATTGCCGTAAACGGCTACGACAACCCGTCGTAGAACTCCGCGACAAAAGTCCGTCGAATACCTGTTATATGCTGAAACAACAATCAACAATATTAACACAAAAGATACTACTTCGGCAAAAAAATTACCCGACACAAATTAATAAAATGTGTTATAGTGATGCTATGAAAAAGACAGACGGTCGCTCACTGCCCCATTCCGCGCGAGAAGCCATCCGCAGGCACGCGGTTGCGCAAGTGTTATCGGGTGAAAGCCCTGAAAAAGTAATTCAAAGCCCTCGGATTTCATCGTTCTTGCATTGACGATTGCTTATCCAGGTATGAGCAAAGTGGTGAACAGGCGCTGTCCACCGGCAAGAGCACGGGCCGCCCAAGAAAGTTTCCCGATGAATATGCGGATCGCTTACGTGAACTAGTTAAAACGAATCCGTTGCAATTGGATTTTCATGATGCCCTGTGGACGCGCTCGATGATTCAGATATGACTGAAAGACAAATTTGGCATCGAAGTCAGCGAGCGCTCGGTGGGCAATAGCCTGTCTCGTTTGGGGATGAGTGCGCAGCGCCCTCGGTTTAAGGCATACGAGCCAGACCCTGATCAGGTTAAGGTATGGTTAAGAGAAACTTGGCCTGAAGTACAACAAGAAGCGAAAAGGCGCCGAGCGCGGGTCTATTTTGGCGACGAATCGACGATCCGGTCGGATTATCATCGTGGTACCACTTGGGGGGTACGGGGTGATACGCCGGTTGTAGCGAAAACGGGTCGGCGCTTTAGCGTAAATAGGCTGTCAGCCGTTTCGCCGAAGGGTCACCTGCGTTTCATGGTGAGCGAATCGCGGGTAACCGCAGACGTTTTTATCGACTTTCCAAGGCGTTTGTTGCACAACGCCAAGCGAGCGATCTATTTGATTGTTGATGGCCATCCCATTCATCGAGCCAAGAAAGTGCAAGAATTTGTCCGCACTAGCCAAGGTAGGCTCACGTTAGTATGGTTACCGCCGTATTCACCGGAACTCAATCCTGATGAGCTAGTATGGCATCACGTAAAAAGCCAACGGATTGGGCGGACAGTGGTGGCTACAAAGGAGCAACGGGTGGCCTTAGCTCGTTCGGTGTTGCACTCACTGCAACACAATACGCAAATGATTAAACAGTTTTTCTATGAAGAGCATGTCAGATATATTCTGAATTGATATCGGGTAATTTTTTGCCGAATTAGTAATTGATTTTATTCTCTAACTGTTTTCAAGGCAACAATCAAAAAAGGAAGCTAAAATGAAAAAACTAGCAGTTATTCTATTTACATTTATGATAACAGGCTGCGTTACAACTGGACCGTTATATAAAAATTTTTGGAAGAAAGATGGGAGCACATACGAACAGGCGGTAACAACTGAAGCTGGGTGTCGCTATGAAGTTGGTATGGCAAAGCTTGAAAGTTCTGCAGAAAAACAACAAATAATACAAGCTTGTATGATGAAAGAAGGATATCGTTGGGGCAGTTATATCGTTAATTAAAAAAGGAGCATCGCACCTAATCGGGTAGCCGGAGATCTCTAGCCTCCAGCTCCCACAATACCCTGCATGCGGGTCCGCAAAGGGCGTTTCATTAACCGTGATGACAGGCAATCCAGCCGCCCCGTAGCGAGAACAGGCCTTGTTGTTTCAGGTATGTCACTCCCAGTGCAGCATTTGGGCACCTGCTAAAAATAGTCATTTTTTCGTGAGTGCAAGGAAGCACCGCGCGCACAACCGCAGTGTATAGCTCATCACTGCTGTCCCATAAACTTTCATGAGAATGTAAACTGCATCTGGACCTGAGTTTCAATAGGGCTTGGCGGATCTTCGAGTAGTCCCCACAGGTCTGTTCGCTCAAATATGTGACTTGAAAGAGTCTAATGATCGGTTGGATGCTTAAATCGAGTTTTCTACAGAATTTCAAATAAGCGACCATTAAATATATACACATAGCGACCCATATTTGAGTCATGACAGCGTTTTTAACGTGCCTACGAATGACTTAATCTTCAAATTTGGATCTTCCCTTCTTTAAGTGGGTGGTTTAGCATAATCTAAAACACTCAATGCAAAGATGCATCAATGCGCGACAAGAAACTCTATTCTCAAATACCTAGGTATTGAAACACCCTGGTTCGTGTCTGATGTCGAGCTGTCCCTGCAGGCGCAATAGGTTAAAGTCTTTATTGAGCACACTGGCAAAAAAAGGCTGCCAATGCCGTGTTTGCGCTAAGCCCTGTCCGGGTTACGACCACATTATCCAGAAGTGGCGGCATTGGGATACCTGTCGGTTCCAAACTATCCTCGTCGCCCGTGTTCCCCGTGTCCAATGCCCTGAACACAAGGTGTTGGCCATTGACGTCCCTTGGGCTGAATCAGGCTCCCGATACACAGCCCTGTTCGAAGCCCTGGTCATTGACTGGCTAAAAGAGGCAACAATCAGGGCTGTTGCACGACAAGTGAAGCTTAGCTGGAACGCCATTGATGGTATTGGGCGACGTGCCGTGAGGAGAGGTCTTGCTCGCAGGAATGCCCAATCTCCAAAACGACTAGCTGTCGATGAGACCTCTTTTCAAAAGCGCCACGAATACGTCACGGTAGTGACTGACCACGATAAAGGCGTTGTTACCCATGTCGCTGATGAGCGTAAAAGCGACAGCCTCAATGAGTATTTTGATACGTTGGCGGATGACGCCAAAAAAGGTATTGAATGTGTGACGATGGATAGGTCCAAGGCTTATATCAAGTCAGTCAGGCAAACTATTCCGCAGGCAGACCGGAAGAGAGCATTTGATAAATTCCCTATTGCCCAGTCCCTCGGTAAAGCGGTCAATATGGTTCGCATGGAAGAGAATAAAACCCTTATAAGCAAGGGTGTAGAGTGGCTAAAGGGAACTCGTTACAACGGGCTGACAAACCCTGAGAACCTGTCTAAAGAGCAGTGGGATAACTTTGAACCACTGAGACACTCAACCCTTAAAACAACTCGTGCCTGGGCTATTCGTGAACTGGCGATGAGCTTATGGGATTACCCATCCACAACTTGGGCAATCAAGGCCTGGAAGAGGTGGTTGAGCTGGGCTCGGAGATGTCGCCTAGAACCCATCAAAGAAGTGGCCAGAACGATCAAAGAGCATTTGTGGGGCATCGTCAACGCTATTGTTCTTAAGGCCAACAATGGACGAGCAGAAGACATTAACAGCACGATCCAAAGTTTGAAGAATCGAGCGTGTGGTTTCAGAAATCGTGAACGATACAAGGCAGCGATCTACTTTCATCTGGGTGGGTTGGATTTGTATCCCACTGGCATACATCGCTGAAAACCACCCACTTAAAGAAGGGAAGAGCCCGTCTTTCTCACCCATCCATTCAAATGGGCTGCCAAAACCATTGCGGATATTTATAAGTCGCGTTGGCAAATTGAGCTATTCTTCAAATGCATCAAACAAAATTTGAAAATTAAGTCATTTGTAGGCACGTCAAAAAATGCTGTCATGACTCAAATAGGGGTTGCTGTGTGTATGTATTTAATGGTGGCTTACCTGAAATTCTGTAGCAAACTCGATTTACTAATTCGGAAAAAAATTACCCGACATTAATTCAGAATATATCTGACATGCTTTTCATAGAAAAACCGTTTAATTATTTGCGTATTCTGTTGCAGTGAGTGCAACACCGAACGAGCCAAGGCCATCAGTTGCTCCTTTGTAGCCACCACTGTCCGCCCAATTCGTTGGCTTTTTACATGATGCCATACTAGCTCATCAGGATTGAGTTCCGGTGAATACGGCGGTAACCATACTAACGTGAGCTTACCTTGGCTATTGCGGACAAATTCTTGCACTTTCTTGGCTCGATGAATGGGATGGCCATCAACAATCAAATAGACCGATCGCTTGGCGTTGTGCAACAAACGCCTTAGAAAGTCGATAAAAACGTCTGCGGTTACCCGTGATTCAGTTACCATGAAACGCAGGTGACCCTTCGGCGAAACGGCTGACAGCCTATTCACGCTAAAGCGCCGACCCGTTTTCGCTACAACTGGCGTATCACCCCGTACCCCCCAAGTGGTACCACGATGATAATCCGACCGGATCGTCGATTCGTCGCCAAAATAGACCCGCGCTCGGCGCCTTTTCGCTTCTCGTTGTACTTCAGGCCAAGTTTCTCTTAACCATACCTTAACCTGATCAGGGTTTTGCTCGTATGCCTTAAACCGAGGGCGCTGCGCACTCATCCCCCAACGAGACAGGCTATTGCCCACCGAGCGCTCGCTGACCTCGATGCCAAATTTATCTTTCAGTAATATCTGAATCATCGAGCGTGTCCACAAGGCATCGTGAAAATCCAATTGCAACGGATTCGTTTTAACTAGTTCACGTAAGCGATCCGCATATTCATCGGGACACTTTCTTGGGCGACCCGTGATCTTGCCGGTGGACAGCGCCTGTTCACCACCTTGCTCATATCTGGATAACCAATCGTCAATGCAAGAACGATGAAATCCGAGGGCTTTAATTACTTTTTCAGGGCTTTCACCCGATAATACTTGCGCAACCGCGTGCCTGCGGATGGCTTCTCGCGCGGAATGGGGCAGTGAGCGACCGTCTGTCTTTTTCATAGCATCACTATAACACATTTTATTAATTTGTGTCGGGTAATTTTTTGCCGAAGTAGTAAGCATTCAACCGATCATCAGACTCTTTCGATCATCAGACTCTTTCAGCTCAATTTATTTGAGCGAAGAGGCCTGTGGGGACTACTCAAAGAAGCCCCCCAGATCCTATTGAAACTCAGGTACAGATACAGTTTACATTCTCATGAAAGTTTATGGGACAGCAGTGATCTTTCATAGGGCAGTAGGATAAACTACCCACTCGATTTGGGGAAGGTCTTTTAAATTTAACTATTTTTGTCGCAGTTCAAACTTGATACTAAGCGCTAATTTCATCGCTTTCTTCAATTTCACCTTCATAGGTATAGTATCTAGTTTTCCCGTTTTCGCTGACTATCCAAACTTCATGTGCGCCTTTTGACAGATATAGTTCTATTTTTTCATCTATCTCTCCCTGAGAGTTTGAGGGAGAAACGACTTCGACACATATCTCTGGGGCACGTTTATAAGGTGTTTCAAATCTAAATTTTTCAATGAACGAATCTGATCCCCATGCAACATCAGCAACTTTTACCCCTTGGCTGGTTTGAATTGAGCATTCGGTGATTACTTTACCTTTTCCCTTCTTGGCATCTCTAATCTTAGCGCCAGTTTCAAATTGAAGGCTGCCGTGATTATTGTTCGCAGGGCTCATGAGGATCTTGCCCCATTTATCAAGCTCAATCTTAAAGGGAAGATCTTTTAAAAACGGGTTATTGATGACTGACGCCCAATCCATAATATGCCTCTTTTTCCAAGAATTATAATGATGTAGCACAACAAGCATGATTGTACCAGGGCAGCTAACGACGCTGTAGAAAAAGCGGCCCCGGAACGCGGCGGCCCAGTGAAGCGGGATGGCCTCGATTCTTGGCGCCAGACACAGTGGTGTTTGCTAGCGTTTCGCCCGGCCCGGCGGTACCGCCAAAGGTGCATCGCCCATGCGCAACAGTGGCGTTTTGCGGTCTATGTCCCGCTTATTCGCTCCCAGCATGTCGATTCAGTTTCCCTACATTTTCAACCATGCAATACACTCACCACTGCGCGTTCACTTTCATCTTGCCCCTGAGCGTCAACCTATCTAGCCTCAGCCGATAGGGGCGAAGAGCGGCTGCGCCGTGCCTAGCCGTGTGCTGTATGGGTGCCGCCCCCAGGCACTATCGACTTTTCGGCCTAGCCACTGCATCGGCCCATCTGCATAGGCGAAGTCCTCGGGTTCGACTAGACCGGGCTTGTTGTCGTCATTGCTACCCCAAAATGGACCGCTTGGCCGGTGCTTGTGCTTCGCTTGAGCGAACCGTTCATCGCGCTGACCCATGCCCACATCAGCCAGGCAGCCGTCGATGTCCTCGCCGTAGCGCCGCTTCACGTTGTCTTTATTGTGGCAGCCGCTGTCCGCTGGCACCGTCGTGTGTTTAAACCCATCCTTACTTTCACTTGTCGCTGCAAAGCTCTCACCCACGCCTTCCAACACCGGTTGCAACAACCGCGCTTCATGTCCCGGCCCCAAGGCTTCAGCGTTGACCATGATTGGGTGATGCTCATCGGCCACCGTCACCCCGCCATCGCCCGACATCCCACCGTGAGCACTGGCCCACAACCGGCTATCTGGAGCGATGAGGGTGCTTTTGAGGGGTTGACCGCTACACCGCGACGCTGTGAATTCGTCTCCAACCCACCCTGGATTGTCCTGAGCCGTGGTTGCCATCGTTCTTTGGTGTTCGATGCCCGCTCTTTAAAACCACTGCCGCCGTCATCGTCGCGGCGCTCGGACCGCTTCTTCGAGTCGCTGCGACGGTGGCGGCGCACCTAGGTCTCACCGCCTTGTCCCTCGTCAACACTTTTCGCGCGAAGCCGCTGTGCGTACTGCTCCATGCCCTCGACGCGTTCGACAGCAACTTCACTGCGTCTACCGCAAACCTCTCTTGACCTATCAGGCCTGCCTCATGACACACCTACCGCCATCCTGTGCGCTATGGCCGTAACGGGCCTGATGGGCATCGTGATCGAGCGGGTATTCTACCGCCGTCTAACACGGGCCGGCGGCGGTTATACGGTCGCTGGCATGGGCATGATCATCTGCGGTTTTGGTATGTCTGTGGTGCTGATGAATATCGCTTATCTCATCTGGGGAGCGAACGCGGAGCCGTTTCCCGTGAGTTTCGGCATGCTTTATCAGTTGGGCGAAATCTTTTTACCTAAAAGTTATGCGATAACGGCCGTGGCCGCCCTCATTTTAATGGCTGGGTTGCATCTATTGCTGAAGCACACCAAAGCCGGTCTGGCTATACGGGCGGTGGCGCAAAACGAAGATATCGCGTATCTCATGGGTATCAACGTACCGCTCATGATCTCATTGATCTTCGGTTTGGCATGCGCCGTGGCCGCCGCCGCCGGGGTACTCATCGGGCCTATGCAATCGGTGCAGGTGGAGATGGGTTATCTCATATTGATGAAAGCTTTCGCCGCCGCCGTGGTCGGCGGTTTTGGCAGTTTGCCTGGCGCCATCATCGGCGGGCTCTTGGTGGGAATATTTGAAAACCTGGAGGCTGCTTATGTGCCTGGCAGCCACAAAGATATCTATGCGCTCTTATTGCTGATCCTGGTGCTGATGTTAAAGCCGTCCGGCTTGTTCGGTATCGAGACTAAGGTGAAAGCGTAACAACAACATCTAGAAACCAAAGTAAGGAGTGTCACCATGAATACATTCACCACGGGGTTGGCCGCGGCGGCGATCAGCGCGGCCATGCTGAGCGTGAGCAGTGCGTCCTTGGCCGGTACCATCCGCATTGGCGCCACCATGTGAATGGTGAGCGAGAACGGCCAGAAGTACGGCCAGATGGTGGTTGATGAATTCAACCTCATCAATGAGCAAGGCGGTGTCAACGGTCACAAAGTCGAACTGACTTTGTTGAACGATGAATGTAAGTCTGACAAAGGGGTCGCCAATGCCAATAAGTTCATCTATGAGCGCAAAGTGCATTTGATCATCGGATCCACCTGCTCATCGGTATCACTGCCCATTGTGGATGTGACGGCTAAAGCGCAGGTGCCGCAGATCATTCCGCACTCCACCAATGCGAAGATCACGCAAAAAAGCAGCGCCTGGGTGTTCAGAGTACCGGTGTCGGGGCGTTACTACGCCGGCGTCAATGCTAGATATGTGGGCGATAAAATCGGCAAAAAGATCGCCTATATCTGCGCCACCGATGCTGCCTCGCAAAACGACTGCGATGCCATGCAAGCGCAGATGAGATCCCAGTTCGGCGCCGCGCCAGCTTACGTGGCGCAAGTGCAAGAAAAAGAGGTGGATTTTCGCACCCATATGCTGAAAATCCGCGGTAAGAAAGTTGACGGCATTATGGTGGCGGCACTGACCGAGACCATGAGCCGTGCCCCAATCCAGTCTTACGAAGCCGGTATAGGTCCCGAGGTACGGCGCATCGGATCATCATCGGCCTCCAAATGCACCGGTGCCGAAGATCGCCGCTGATGCGGTTAAAGGTGTGTTCTACGCCGCCGCTTATTCCGCTGCCGACACCCGGCCTATCGCCAAGTTGTTCAACAATATGGTGCGCCAGCGTTATGGCATTCACGCGCCGGATCACGATTTCTCCCAAGCGTGGGATCTGGTACGCATCGTGGAGATCGCGCTGGGCCGTGCCTCGCTCAAGTTAGATGAGGCCAGCTTGGCTGCCGATCGCGCCGCCATTCGCGACGCCCTCGCCACCGTCAAAGACTACAACGGTCTTGGCAGCGGACCGATTAACTTTTGCGCAGACGCTACCCCACAGTGCCGCGACGGTAACAGAACGGCCGTGTTGATCGCATACACGAAAGGCGGCGAGCAGTTCGAGACGCAGGTATTGGCACGGGTGACCATGCCTATCGATTTTGGTCTTTGATTGCCAGCGTTAGTGGATGAGGGCGGGGGCATATCCCCGCCGCCTTACCTTGGTGTCATCTATGCGCAGTGCCTTATTGAACAGCCGTGGATAACCGCCGATGACCCTAGCAGGTACACTCCAAAGCTTCAGTGCTTTCTTCGCTAGACTTGAAGACAAGCACCCCCTGTTGCCATGGACGGTGGCCTTTGTTGGCCTTTTGGCATTGCCGCCGATCTTGGGAGCCTTGTTTAACGAGTACTACATTTATCTCGCCAACAAGATCTGTATTTTCATCTTGTTATCCGTTGGCCTCAATATCGTTAAAGGATTTTACGGCCAGGTCACCGTGGGTCATGTGGGTTTGTATGCTATCGGCGCGGTGACTTCCGCCATCTTGTCGATCAATTTCGGCGTACCGTTTTGGTTAATCCTGCCAACGGCGGTAGTGGTTACGGGTCTTGCCGGGGTTATTGTCGGTGTGCCGTCTTTTCGTCCGGAGGGGGCTTATCTGGCGCTGGCTACTTTAGAGCTTGGTGAGTCCGTGCGCATTTTGATTTCAGTGACGCCGTATTTGGGTTCATCCACTGGACTTGGCGGTATCGCGCCGCCCGTATTATTCGGCTTTACCTTCGATAGTTTCGCTAGATACTTTTATCTGTTGATGTCCATGGCGCTGCTGGGCATCTATCTGTCGTTCGCCATTTTGCGCTCGGCCATGGGTCGGGCCTTTCAGGCTATTCGCGAAGATACTATTGCCGCTGCCGCTGCCGGCATCAATGTGCGCAAATACAAATTTTTAGCTTTTGTCATCAGTGCGCTATACGCGGGCGCTGCCGGCTCTATGTTCGCCCATATGCCTCCCGGTTATATCCATCACAATAATTTCACCATTATCGAGATGGTGATTTTATTACTCATGATCGTGATGGGTGGTATCGGTCATATCTGGGGCGACGTGGTGGGGGCCATTGTCGTCACCATTATCTATGACCAAACGCTTGCGTTTTATTTCTATCAACCGCTGCTGTTCGGCCTGGCTATGGTGTTGCTGGTGGTGTTTATGCCCAATGGCATCGGCGGGATCATCGACCGTTACCTCACCACCGAGCGTTTCATTAAAGCCCGCGAGGCGGCGCGTCGTGGCGCTACTTGAAACGCGCGCCTTAAGCATGAGCTTTGGCGGTCTGCACGCTATGTCCAATTTGGATATGGATGTGCAAGAGGGCGCGGTACACGGCCTTATAGGGCCGAACGGTTCGGGTAAGAGCACGTTCTTTAATTTAGTGACGGGCGTGTATAAGCCGAATCCGGGAAGTGTAATCCGCTTTGACGGTACTGATGTTACTCACTTCGAAGCCCATCGGATCGCTGAGCGTGGTGTTACGCGAACATTTCAGTTGTTGCGCTTGTTTTCCGAGATGACTGTTTTAGATAACGTGCTCGCTGGTCATCATATCCATGTGCCCTACGGCTTGGCGGCGCTCATCTTCAAACCAAAGTATGTGCGCGCCTGTGACAGTGCATTGCGTGACGAGATGATGGAACTGCTGAGTTTCGTTGGCTTGCACGAGTTTGCCGAGCTGCCAGCGGGAGAATTGTCCGGTGGCCAGCGGCGTTTGTTGTCCTTGGGGCGGGCTATTGCCATGCGCCCCAAGCTGCTGATGTTAGATGAGCCGGCGGCGGGTTTGTCACCGGCCAATGTGGATAGCTTGATGCAGATAGTGTTGGATTTGAAGGAACGCTATCAGCTCACCTTGCTGATCGTTGAGCACATTTTGAAAGTGGTGATGGATACCTGTGACCGGGTGACGGTGTTGGATCACGGCCAAAAAATCGGCGAGGGGACGCCCGCCGAGGTGAAAGATGATGCGGCGATCATTGAGGCTTATCTCGGTAAGGAGATGAGCGATGAAGAGGTGCGTGCCGCTTTCACCAGTGGGCACCTCTAAAATGCACTTTTTCCGCGATGGCGGCGTCAACTCCGTGCTCCAATCCTCAGGTATGACCTATACACTGCGGTTGTGCGCGCGGTGCTTCCTTGCACTCACGAAAAAATGACTATTTTTAGCAGATGCCCCAGTGCTTAACGCTGCAATTCGTGGCGCCGCTCAATACCTTTGACGGCGGCGATCAGAGTTTGATTGACCGGTGTGGCGATAGCGTGTTTTTGCCCCAGGCGAACGGCGCAGCCGAAGAGGCAACCCATGGCGCCAGCGCCGGGTACAGCAATACGCATCGGTTAGAGGGTGGAGCCACGGGCGGCCGAGCCGCCGTCAATGGTAATGATGGTGCCGGTGGTGTTGGCGGATAGATCGGAGGCGAGAAAAGCCACCATGTCGCCGATGTGCTCCGGTTGCCCCGGTGGGTAGGTTTGGTCCAGGGTTTCCCGCCAGCGCTCCGCGTCGCCGAACATCCTCTGCGCTCTAGTGCGCGACAGGGTTTCCATCCGCTCGGTGACGATGAGGCCTGGGTTGATGCCCACTACCCGCACCCCGTAGCTGCGGCTGGTGGCACCCAAGGCGCGGGTCATAGCCATGATGGAGGCATTGCCGGCGGAGCCAGCGATATAGTTCGGCGTGGGCGCTTCGCCAGCGGCGCCTATGATGTTAATGATGACACCGCGCTCGCGGACTTGCATCTGCGCCAACATGGCCCGGCACATATTTTGATAACCGAACACTTTGAGATCCCAAGCTTCGCGCCAGCGATCTTCTTCGATGTCGTGGATGCTGCCAGCGGGAATGGCACCGGCGTTGTTGACTAAGATGTCTACGTTTTTGCAGGCTTGCACTAGAGTCCGCGCCGTATCGCCGCTGCTCAAATCGCACGGATGGAGGTGCACTTCCACGCCGTGGGCGCTGGCGATCTTGGCTTGGGCTGCCGCCAGATCACTTTCGGTGCGCGATGCGATGTGCACGTTGCAACCTTCCCGGGCCAAGCTCCAAGCGGCGGCGTAGCCTATGCCTTTGGAGGCGCCGGTAATGAGGGCGGTGCGGCCTGTTAGTCCTAGGTCCATGGGGGTCTCCGGGGCTAGATAGAAATGGATATTCTGGGCTAGTGATCCATAGTGCGTGGCTCTTGCCCGCTGCGCAATTGTTCGGGCAGCGGTTGGAAAGGTGCGTCTAAGGCGTTGTGCTCTGTCAGGTCTTTTAATGAGCACCTGCTAAAAATAGTCATTGTTTCGTGAGTGCAAGGAAGCACCGCGCGCACAACCGCAGTGTATAGGTGATACCTGAGGATTGGAGCACGGAGCTGACGCCGCAATCGCGGAAAAAGTGCATTTTTAGAGGTGCCCTAAAGCTGTTCTTCGGTGATCATCCACCACCACATTTTCATGCTGGGTACGGCGGATATGTCGGTTTGTTCAATATTGACACACTTGAAATGATTGAAGGTGATCTGCCCAAGAGAGCAAAAAAGCTGGTTATTGAATGGGCTACGATTAACAAAGGCGAAATGAAAAAGATGTGGAATACACAAAAATTTTACAAATTGCCACCATTGGAGTAAATCATGCAATATCCAAAGGTCAAATCAGTATCGGCAATCGGCAGTCATACTTTGCTAGTCGAATTCGATAATAACGAAAAAAGAAAATATGATGTCTCTCCACTACTAAGTAAAAACATGTTTGCCCCGCTAAAAAATCCAGCTTTGTTTAAGGCAGTCAAAGTCGAACAAGGTGGGTATGCCGTAGTATGGAATAGCGAGATTGATATCAGCGAATATGAACTGTGGAGTCATGGTCAAGCAATGCCCTGACTTCAAGTCGAAACCGCAACAAACTGGTGGTTAAAGATTATTGAGGTAAATCTGCTCGGGCGTTTGGTAGTTGAGACATTGCCGTGGTCGCCGATTGAGTCTATTGGCAATGTCTTCGCACATTGACTGGGTTAGGTGAACCCTGCTTGCACCTTGCGGTAGAGACTGTCGGATAAGGCCGTTGGTGTTCTCGTTCAAGCCGCGCTCCCAGGCGTGATACGCAGGTGCGAAGTAGAATGCGACACCGGTGCGTCGTTCGAGTGCCTTGTAGCCGTGGAACTCGGTGCCATTGCCAGCAGTGAGGGTAGACACTTGAAGTGGTGGATGCTCGATGAGTTGCTGCAACGTTCGGTTGCAAGCCCGTACGGTTCGCTCAGCCAGCTTGCCAATCACGGTGTACTCGGGGACTGTCTGTCGATCAGCGTGACGATGCAGTCTAGCTCGCCGGCAGCGCTCATCACCGTGTCGATTTCGAAGTATCCGATTGGGCTGCGATGTAGGGCGCCCGCAGGGCGTTGTTCAAGCGTTCGCTTGCCGGCCAGCACACCCCTGGAATCGTAGGCTCGATGGCGTTTTCGCCGCCGCTTCCCAGCTTGAGGCCATTGCGTGTAGCGGGTGGCGTTGCACATCGTATGGTACCCAACAAAGCGGTAGAGGCTCTCATGGCTGAGGCGGAACACGCGGTGCTGAGGCAGCCAGCCCGAGATCTGCTCCGGGCTCCATTGGATGGGCAACAGAGCCATGATGATGTCGAGTTGCCAGGTGGGCCAAGCGCCAGCGCCGCCGGCAGGTGTAACGGCGCCTGTTGGTGCGGCGGATGGCTTGACTGACGCGATATCCACCCTCAGCGCAGCGGTTGCGGTCGAGTTGGCGCTTGATGGCGCTATGGTGGCGGCCCAAGCGGCGTGCGATCTCTGTGCAGCTAAGGCCTGGCATCGGCAGTGTGGCAAGCATATACCGCTCTTCAGAGATGATCGGGCGGTACTGTTGCATCGTTTCCCTGACTTGGCGGCAGAAAAGTGTTGATGGTATCCCAGAGCACCTGGTCCAAAGGTGCCTAGGCATGGAGCAGATGTTGCACTTAGTTTATGAATTCGCGGCAAGGTGGTGTAGGTACTGGCTGGCCGGGCCGCCTGTGTTTTTGCGTGAGCCCTGCTGCTTTTGCGTGAGCGCCTCTTTTGCGTGAGCGCCTGTGCCGCGCCGGCGCATGATATCGTACTCTAGCCTAAGAACCTGTTCAAGATCTGACGATTTTGGACATCTGACCTAAGCTATTGTTATCCATAGTCATAGCGGCTGCGAAGGCAATGACAGACGAGCGAATCTACCCGAGTGACCTATCTCGCCAACAGTTCGAGAAAGTTAGACCGATCCTGGAGGCGGCGCGTCGGCGAACCAAGCCAAGGCAACTCGATCTCTATCACGTGTTCAACGCAGTGTTGTACCTGCTGAAGACCGGCTGCCAATGGCGCATGTTGCCCAACGAGTATCCAAAGTGGCGAAGTGTGCATGAGTATTTCACTATCTGGCGGCAATCGTCCCCAGAAGACTCTTGCAGCGCCTTGGACAAGGCGTTAAAAAAATGGGTTGGCGAGGCCCGCAAATCCCAGGGGCGCAGTGGCAAAACCAGCCTGATCATCGTTGATGCACAGAGCGTGAAGAACACAGACAGTGCAAACCACAAAGGTTATGACGCAGGCAAGAAGACTTCTGGTATCAAGCGGCACATAGCTGTGGACACTCAGGGATTGGTGCACGCTGCTTTTGTGACCACGGCAAATGTCACTGATCGAGCTGGGGCACTGGCCGCACTTGCTGCTCAAGCAGATGGGCGCCTCTCGGAGGTTAGGTGTGTAGTGGGCGATGGCGGGTACACGGGGATGGCTTTCGCTGGCGAAGTGCTGAGATTAATCGGAGCGAACGTCGAAATTATCAAACGCTCGGACACGGGTCGTTTTGCCGTCCTCCCGAAGAGGTGGGTTGTCGAGCGAACCTTCTCATGGTTTGAGAAAAACCGCCGGTTGTGGAAAAACTGTGAGCGGCTAATCGAAAGCTCGTTGGGCATGATGCTACTTGCAAATATTGCGCTGTTGCTTCGGAGATCTTGAACAGGCTCTAAGACCTATGGCACCAGCATACCCCTATGGCAGTTGAGCGACATCTACCTATTCCTCCGCTGCCTACTCCTTTGGTCGGTATCAGTAGTTGTCTGTTAGGCCAGGAGGTGCGCTTCGACGGCGGTCACAAGCTGAGCCGTTTTTTGCGTGACGAGCTCGGGCCGTTCGTGGAGTACGTTTCGTGGTGCCCGGAGGTGGCCATCGGCCTTGGTATTCCGCGCGCGCCCATCCGCCTGACCGGTACCGTGCAGGTGCCCAGGGTGACCGGCGTGAAGGACGTGAGCTTGGATGTCACCAGCGCTTTGCACGAGTACGCCGAGCGGGTACACGCGCAGGGGCGCCCGCTCAGCGGTTATGTGCTGAAGAAGGGCTCGCCCAGTTGCGGGATGGATCGGGTGAAGGTCTACGGGGACCAAGGTATGCCCGTAGGCATGGCCAGCGGCGGGTATGCCGGCAGGCTGATGGCGTTGAATCCCATAGTGCCTTTCGAGGAGGAGGGACGGTTGAACGATCCGGCCCTTCGCGAGAGCTTTATCGAGCGGATCTTCGCGCTGGCCCGTTGGCGGCGGCAGTGCGAGAGCGGTATAACGGCGGCTGGGTTGGTGGATTTTCACACCCGGCACAAGTACTTGCTGCTGTCCCACGGGGAGGTCGAATATCGCCAGGCGGGACGGCTGGTGGCGCGGGCGGGCATGGGCGATATCCAGGCATTGGCAGATGAATATATCGCTTTGTTTATGCGCGGCATGCGCCGGCCGGCGACCTCTAGGCGGCACACCAATGTACTGCAACACTTGATGGGTTTTTTGCGCGGCGCCCTGGAGGCGGCGGAGCGCAAGGCGATGGCCGATATGATCGATGAGTACCGGCGCGGTCAGATCCCACTGGTGGTACCTATCCGCTTTTTGCAATTTCACTTTGAGCGCCATCCCGTTCATTGGGTCGCTCTTCAGTACTACCTGGATCCATACCCCGATGCTCTAGGTGTGCGTAATCATCTATGAGTGGCGCCCCCTGATGCAGCCCCCGGTGACATTATTTTGGGTGCGCCGTGACTTGCGTTTAAAAGACAACCCGGCTCTTGTGCAGGCGAGTGGGCGTGGCGCCGTGGTGCCGGTGTTCATCTGGGAAGAGGAGGCCGGCAGCCATGCTCATTGGGCGCCAGGGGCGGCGGCGAAGGTGTGGTTACATCACGCGCTTGAGCACTTCGACCGCTCGCTGAAGGCGCACGGCTCGCGGCTCATCATACGGCTGGGGCCGGCTTTAGCTGCACTGCGTAGACTGATAAGCGAGACAGGGGCCAGCGCGGTGGTTTGGAACCGGCGCTACGAGCCGGACGCTATCGATTTGGATACTGCTGTGAAAGCCGCGCTGCGTAACGATGGGATCGAGGCGCAGAGCTTTGCTGCGGCGCTGCTCAACGAGCCTGCGCAGGTGCGTAATCAGCAAGGGCAACCGTTTAAGGTATTCACCGCGTTTTGGAAACACTGCACCGCTTATGTGCCACGGCGCAGCGGGATGAACGCGCCTGCTATCATCGCGGCGCCAGCCCGTTGGCCCAAGTCCGTTGCTTTGCCGCGCCTCGCGCTGCTGCCGGCCCATGCTTGGCACCGCACGGTAGTGTCGCCGTGGGTCATAGGCGAGCAGGGGGCGTGGAGCGCTCTTGAGCAATTCGCCGGCGGGGCGCTGGCCGGGTATGCCAATGGACGTGACCGGCCAGGACAAGAGGGGGTCTCCCGCCTGTCGCCTTATGTGCATTTTGGGCATCTGAGCCCGGTGCAAATAATTGAGTATTTGGGCGCCGATGAAGATGCCGCCCCTTACATTCGTCAGCTCTATTGGCGCGACTTCGCTCATCACTTGCTATTTCATTTCAGGGCCTCACCGCAGCGCCCACTGAACACTCGTTTCGAGCGTTTCCCGTGGCGGCAGGAAGAAACTGGTGATGGCGTCAGTGCGTGGCGCGGGGGGCAAACCGGTTATCCGCTGGTGGATGCCGGTATGCGTGAGTTGTGGCAAACCGGCTGGATGCACAACCGCGTGCGCATGAATGCCGCCTCATTCCTGGTGAAGCACCTATTGGTGCATTGGCGGGTAGGTGCGAAGTGGTTCTGGGATACCTTGGTGGATGCGGACCTTGCCAATAACACCATGGGCTGGCAATGGGTGGCCGGTTGCGGGGCCGACGCGGCGCCGTATTTCCGCATCTTCAATCCGGTGCTGCAAGGCGAGCGTTTCGATCCCGGTGGCACTTATGTGCGCCGCTATGTGCCTGAGTTGAGCGTGCTGCCAGATAAGTGGATTCACCAACCGTGGCAGGCGCCGGCCCATGTGTTGCGCGCGGCCCATGTTAGTTTGGATGACAACTATCCGCGGCCTATTGTCGAGCATGGTTTTGCCCGCCAGCGGGCGCTGGAGGCGCTGGCTGCCATGGGTTCTTAGGGAAGAAGCATTACTGATCTCCCAGTGGATAGCCCCCAGTGGATAGCGGTTGTCGTTGGTGTTACCCAAAAACCGATCGCGCAGCGCCGGTTTGACCTTCAACGATAACTCTTGGTTGAACCGCCCAATCGGGATAGGGGGATGCCTCACGACCTCCCTCCTCACACACCACCGGGCCTACGCAGCACGTACCACGGCGGTTCGGATGTGTAGGGGCGCTCACCGTTTTGCCCACTCCGGCCAACCCAAGTGCCTGTAGTATCGGTTAGCAAGCACAGGGCGCAAAGCCGCACTGGCACTGATCCGCCAGGGACCCTGCGCGGACTTCGCCGTATTCCACGTGAGTGGGTGCTCTACGCCAAGCCTACGCAGCGCACCATAGCCGCCCCTAGCCCATTGCTTCCATTGATAAGTGCGCCATCTCCGCCGGGTCCACTGGTCCAAATCACGCCCAGGGCTCAGCCCCTCAGCGAGGCCGAAGTCCGCTTTCCCTCCAAGCAGGATCTGTCTCAGCGCTGCACTGATTCGACCCATGGTGTGACCTCGGGTCCGGCGACTCACCTCACCCACTCGCGGCTTCAGCCCGGCGAAGCGCTGCCCCCCGACCTTCAGCCGGTCACCGCGCTTAGGCGTGAAGGTAAACCCCAGGCACGTGCGTTCCCAGGGTCTGGCTATCGCACTCGTTCATGTATCCACTGTGAGCCGCAGTGAGTCTTCGATAAAGCGCGTTAACGAAACCATGACTCGTTCACCTGACCGCTGACTTTTGACCTAGAGTTGAACCTCGGCGGCGTTGCGAACGAAACGGTGACCTCGGCGCTCTCGCTCCCAATCGAAGTCGTCGAGGACCATGGGGGCCAGCACCGGCGACAGCGGTCCGCCTTGCGCCACACCTTTAGGGCACCTGCTAAAAATGCACTTTTTCCGCGATTGCGGCGTCAGCGCCGTGCTCCAATCCTCAGATATGACCTAGACACTGCGGTTGCGCGCACGGTGCTTCCTTGCACTTACTGGTCATCAATACAGTCCTGGATTGATGGGTGACGCTGCGGTCATACCGCCATCCAAGGTGTAACACTGCCCAGTGGCGAACGTGCTCCTATCGCCGGCCAGCCATAGCGCTAGGTTGGCTACGTCTTCCGGTCTGCCGAACCGCCCACTGGGATGGCGGGCCAAGGCGTCTTTTTTGGCCGCGCCGGGATCGGTGGCGGTGGCGAAGGCCGCGCTAGCCATCCCCGTCATGATCCAACCGGGACTTATCGCGTTGCAGCGAAGCGCGGGGCCGTGATCAACGGCGATGGAGCGGGTCAATCCTTCTACGAAAGCTTTTGATGCGTTGTATAGGGCGAGGCCGGGATCGGCCGCGCGGGCGGATATGGAGCCTAGGTTAATGATGGAACCGCCTGCTGACATCTTTGGAATGAAGGCACGGCATAGCTCGAAGACCGCTTTGGCGTTGACGCCCATTAATCTGTCCCAATCGCTGTCAGTGGTTTCAACGATGGTTTTTTCGATCTGTATGCCGGCATTGTTGACCACTACATCCAGCGTTCCAAATAGTGTGTCGGCCTTGTCCGTCAAGGCGTCAACGGTGGCGCGCAAGCTCAGATCGCCGCTGATCCAGTGGATGTATCGAGGCAGATCGGATGGCCGGCTGCCACGGCCGCAAGTGATTATTTTGGCGCCATGGGAGGCAAATGTATCGACGATGGCGCGGCCGATCCCTTGCCGGCCACCTGTGACCAGTGTCCGTTTATTCTCGAGCTGGCGTTCGCCCATCAACTTTGCCTCCTGCTCTTTTAAAGCCGCATTTGTTGTACCTGAGCCGATAGGCCGCCATCTATTACCCACAATTGACCGGTGGCGTAGCGGGCTTCGTCGCCGGCTAACCAATTGACCAGGTTGGCGACATCTTCGGCAGTGCCGTAGTTGCGGAGCGGGTGCACTTCGCGTACCGCTTGTTTAAGGCTTTCTATGTTTCCTGAATCGCCGAAAAAACTCTGTAGCATGGGTGTGTCCACGTAGCCTGGACAAATAGCGTTGACGCGGATGTTCTCCGGTCCGTGATCGCAGGCCATGGCCCGGGTCAGCGCATGCACTGCGCCTTTGGAGGCGCAATACGCTGCCAGGGAAGGATCGGCGATAAATCCGTCATAGGATCCGAAGTTGATGATCGAGCCGCGTCCGGCAACTCGCATTAAAGGTAAGGCGTGTTTGGCGGTAAGAAAAGTACCTGTGACATTGACGGCGAAGATGCGGTTCCACTCCTCTAGCGACGTCTGTTCGATGGTGGTTTCGATTTCGATGCCCGCTGCGTTGACCAATATATCTAAGCGGCCATGCTGGTCACTTATTTGTTGCATTAGGGCGATGGCGCTGGCCTCTTGGGTGACATCATGGAAGAGCGCCGTGACCCCGGCTATCGCCGTGTCGGCAGGCGCGATGTCGGCGGCGTAGACACTAGCGCCTTCGGCGGCGAAGCGGGCGCAAATCGCTTGGCCGATGCCACCGCTGCCACCAGTGACGACGGCGATGCGGTGCGCAAGATAGCCGTCAGGCGTGGCCTTTTGTTTCATGGCCCTTTTGCCTCATGACACGCTCGCATTTTTGTAGGCTTCCAACACCAGGCCGTGGAAATGGTGCACGGCATGCTCGCTCATACCGCTGCCCGCCGGATCGATCAGGTAGCGGCCGCGTTCAAAGCCTGGAGTGCGCATGCCTCTTTGCACGCTCTCCACCAAATTTATGTCTTCGGGCTGCAATACCTCGTCAATAAAACGAATGGCTTCGCGCTCAGCGCCGTTGGGCTCGCGGTCTTGCAGATAAAAATCAAATTCCTCATAGGTTTGCTCGGGTCCTGCCGGATAAAAGCGCCAGACCATGAAGTTACCGCGCCCGGGATAGCGCAAAAGAGCGGTGTTTGGCCACAGATACCACACGGCATGATCGGTCACGCTGGCATCGTTTACAGCATACGCATTATTCGCACTGCGTCCGGCTTTGGCCATATGGCTTGAATAGATGCCGTGGGTGGTGACTTTATAGGTGTCCATTTCCACCAGTGAGCAAAAGTCCTTATGCGCCACCGGGCAGTGATAACACTCGAGAAAGTTATCTATCACCGTTTTCCAGTTGGCTTGGATGTTGTAGGTCAGACGATGGGCGTGGGTGAGGTGCGCCAGGTCGGGAGCGTAATGCCTGATCTTGCCTCCCAGTCCTGCGGAGATCTGGGCCAAAGAGGTGGCGTTCGGGTCCAGATTTAAAAAAACCAGGTGACAGAAGGTTTCTACCCGAACGCTCGCTAAACAGATATCGCTAGCGGTGAAATGCTCGATGGTCTCGGAGCGCCGCGCCCGCTCCAGCCGTCCGTCCAGGCGGTATACCCAGGCGTGGTAGGGGCAGACGATGTGATCGCTGCGGCCCGTGCCTTTTACCAGTTCATGTCCGCGGTGGCGGCAAGCGTTGTAGAAAGCCCGCAGTGCTCCGTCTCCGTCCCGGCAAGCGAATACGCTTTGCCCCTGGATCTCGGTGGCAGCATAGCTGCCCGGCTCGCGCAGGCTTTCTTCATGGCAGAGGAATTGCCAGGAGCGGTGAAAGATGGCAGTGCGCTCCAGCACTGCGAACGCGGGATTTTGATAACAATCGGCGTGCAGGGAATGGGCGCGGGCCGGGTTCGGATCATAACCGGCGCCCGCTTGCTCGAGCATTGTTGTGGTTACAGGCATGGCGGGTTGCCACCTTTATCGTTAGCTACTGCTTGGGTTGGCGATTATTTTGGCTGTCATCAAAGAGCCATGTCTATGACGATGTTGCCCACATGGCGTTTGTCGATGAAGGCTTGTTGGGCGGCGTGGAAATCGCGTAGCGCGAAGGTTGCGGCCAACAATGGCTTGATTTCGCCTCTTTCTATGTAGCGCACTAGATCGGCGAACACACCCGGCGGCACTATGGTTGCTCCGGTAAACGTCAGGTCGCGCAGGTAGAAGGTGCGCAGATCGAAATCCACCACCGGTCCGGCGATGGCGCCGGCGCAGGTGTACCGGCCGCCCCGGGCGATGACGCCGATGAGGGCCGGCCAGCCGTCGCCGCCCACCACATCGGCGACCACATCGACCGTGTCCCTGGCAATACTGGCGCGCAGCGCGCCGCCCAGATCGCCACCCGTATGGTGGCGACTGCGGGGCAAGATAATCTGCGCGCCAGCGGCGCGCACCGCGTCTTCTTTGCCCGCCCCGCACATGGCGATAGGCACGGCACCGCGGCGTTTGGTGAGCTGTATGAGGGCCGAGCCAACACCGCCGGAGGCGCCTGGAATAAGGACCGTTTGTCCGGCGCCCACCGCGGCGCGGTTCAGCATGTTCTCTGCGGTTACGTAGGCGGTGGCAAAGGTCGCCAGCTCTGTATCGCTGAGAGCGCTTGCCACCGGGTGTACTTGGCGCGCGTCTACGCAGGTGTAATCGGCGTAACCGCCATCGCACTCGCTGCCGTAGTAAGCACATTTGTCCATGTTCATGGGCTCGTTCCAATCCCTGAGCCAGGTATCGATGAGCACGCGCTGGCCGATGAGCCCCTCATCCACAGCCGCGCCCGTCGCTACCACCACGCCGGCCACATCGGCGCCTTGTATGCGCGGAAACTCGATGCCGCCGCCGCCCCAGGCGGCATCTTGCTCGCCGGCGCCCTCCAACTCGCCACCGCTAGTGGCCGCGGCGGCACCTTTGGAATACCAGGCACTGCGGGTGTTGACATCGGTATTGTTGAGCCCGCAAGCGCCCACTTTGACGACGGCTTCACCGGGGCCGGGTTGCGGCGCTGGCCAGTCGGCGTGGTATTCCAGCTTGTCGGGCCCGCCGTGCCCGGTTAACACTACGGCGCGCATCGTTGTGGGAACTGAAGTCACTATATTTACTCCGCTGGGGTCATTGACTCCGGTGGGGCCGATTAACGCCCCTGGGGATGGCTCCAAGCCTGGCGCTAGTTATACAACACGATCGGTCGAACGTACGAGTTTCGCCGCGGTAGTGCTGCTAATACTATCTGGACGTCAATGTTATCCATCTGATTCATTCACACCAGCCGCACGCCGTTTCAGATCCGGCACAGCGCCATTCACCGGACAAGGTTATTTGCAGGGCGCCACACTTGCGCGATGGAGCCCGGAGCGCCACCATGCGGCGATGGTAATGCTCGGCAGCCCCTTGACCGTGGAAGACACTAGAGATCCGCTTGACGTATCCGATCCGGCCCTGTACGAGACGCAGACCCACGAACCTTTATTCGAACTTTTGCGGTCGGAGGATCCGGTGCATTTTTGCCGCTGTCCCGAGCCCAGACGAGCCGATGCCGGCGTTAAACAAAAAGACTATTTATTTGATCAGCCGAGACCCATTAAGTTTTAAAACCATCACAGCCGGTAATGGCACCGGGTTTCATGAGTACAAAGAACTGAAGAACGTCACCGCGTAAAGTTTTACTTTGCCAATCCCTCGCACTCGTGGGAGTGAGGAAGTAATGAAGATATAAGCGGCTTAATCAGGCAATACTTTCCCAAAACTGCACTCATGGCATCGCTGACTCAACAGCAATGCAACCGAATTGCAATGAAGCTGAATCAGCGCCCAAGGAAGAGATTTAACTTTTAAACAAATAGGTGTTCGATCACTATTTCTCTCCGAGCAGCTAACAGGGCTGTAGAAAAACCTCATTTTTTAAATTCCGATCCATTAAAATCAATCACTTACATAGTAGTAAAATGGTTGCTTTTTGGGTTTTTCTACAGCCTTAACGCTTGACTCTGCCACTGCCGAAAGCAGTCGGCCGGAGCCATTCATTATGCGCTGGTTTATGTGCGTGAAGCTTGAGCTAATGCTCTTGAAATCCATTGGTTGATGCTTTGACCGCTGACCTGAGCAGCTGTAGCAATGGTTGCATGAAGTTCTGGTGGAATTCGTAGTATCAATTTTCCTGAATATGGTTTCTGTGGTTCTTTGCCAACAGCAGCACAAGTTTCGAGATAATCTTCGACAGCCTCATGAAAAGCATCCTTGAGTTCTGTCACAGACTCACCATGAAAACCAACTCGATCTTTGACACCTGCAATATGACCAATAAAGCATTCATCATCGTCACTGTATTCTATGCTGGCTGCATAACCTTTATATGTCATTGTGTTCATGGTTTAACTCCAATTCCGGTTAGAAAATCTCGTGCATTTTTCACCTGATACGGCTTTGCCTCTTTTTTCGGGTGTGGCCTATGGAAAGTCCCAATTTCCCCATCTTTATGGAACCTTACACGCGATCCGCGTCCCTCGATAACTTCAGCTCCGACAGCGATGAGGAGAGTTTCTATAGCTTTCCATTCCAGCTGCTTTGGAGCTGGATCTTTATAAATCGCAATGAGCGTTTTTCGGTGTTTAGCATTCATAGGAGATACTATAGATAATAGTATCATAAAATAGTATCAATCTTTCGATTTGCATGAGGTTGAAGCGTATCTGGTATCCATGCTGGTCCATGGTGCTGAAAGCCGCCAACTGACGCCGCTCGATTACGTGAGCACGATGGCTTTGCTGACTATAAGCGGTAACGATACGACTAGAAATACCATCACTGGCGGTTTATATGTATTGTCGCAAAATCCGGCACAGTTTGCCCGGCTGCGTGCCGATAGAAGTTTGATAAAAACGGCGGTGAGCGAAAGACTGCGATGGGTAACACCTGTGCTACACATTCGCCGTACCGCGAAGCGGGGTATTCTGTTTCAGGGCAAGCAGATCCGTGAGGGCGATCGGGTAGTGTTGTGGTATGTATCCGGTAACCGCGACGAGTCGGTATACAGCGCGCCCAAAACATTCCGTATCGATCGCAATGAGCGGCGCCATTTGAGCTTTGGCTCGGGCATACATTTTTGTGTGGGTGCGCGGTTGGCGGAGATGCAATTGCAGATTTTATGGGAAGAGTTGCTGAACCGTTTTCCGCTGATCGAGGTGCTCGGCCCACCGCTGCGGTTGCGATCGAATTTTATTCACGGAATCAAATCGTTGTCGGTGCGCCTATGTGTATAAGTAATACCTGTATAAATAACTAGCCATATGAATGACTAATATAACCGGCTGAGCGGGCGGAAGCGCAAAGGGTTATGGCAAGGTGCGCAGCCGGCCGGTACCTTGCGCAAGAGTATTCGCGGTGCCCAAGGCGGTTTTCTCTAAAAAAATGTTTAGCCAGCGGTTGCGGACCATGGTCTGAACCAACGCCCGGCGTGAGCCAGGGTTCGGGCAACGTCTTCCTCCAGCATGAAACCTTCGCTGACCAAGTTTTGGCACGCGGTTTTTACTTGCGCGACGAACGTGTCTACATCCGGATATCGCTCTTCTATGGATAACCGTGGATCGCCGGTACGTTGGCGTTCGGCACGGGTTTTAGGGAAAGGTAGGTAACTGCCGGTAAACCAATACATGGCGCCAACCCCGCTAATGCTGCGCCCGCGTATATTCCAACCGGTGTAGGTACCCAGCGGGACTGCGATCATCGGCGCTTTGACGCCGGCGATGTCGATGCCGTCAGCGTCGGTCAAGGGAACCAGCACCGTATAACCTTTTTGCTCCGTTATGCGAGGCGGGACTAGGTCACGAAAGCCTTGCTCCATCCGCGGACCGTGGTCGAATAATGGCAGCCGCGCCGGTCCTTGCGGATAACACGCCCCTGGGATCGAGGGGAATTGCGCGCGCCAGGTGTTGGCATCGACCAGTGTTCCCTCAGCGCGGCTAGGGATCCGGGTGGGTGGCGGCGGCATGCCATCACTTGCCCACTTATCCAGCGCCACCAACATGGCACGGAAAAGCATGGATGTTTGCGCCCGGTTTTGCGGATGAACCAGCGGGCCGGTAGCGGCGGGGCTAGGCGCCGGATCGGCGAAATGCTGTGTGGATGACCAATGATATACGCGTACGTTGTCAGGGATCTCGACATCGGCGCCTCGGGTATCGGTGTGCGCTAATGAGCCGTGCCGCTGCCAGTATTCAGTGCAGGTTTGTGTATGTATCACCAAAGGATCGGTGTGCGGATGTTTAAGCAAACTATCCTCGGCTCTGGTGAGATGGTCCCGCGTCAGGGCGTAGGTAAACGGAAACCGATCGGCGCCTTTGTCGTACGCTTCGAATTGTTGGCCAGCGGCGTCGGTGCCGCAGGCGAAGCGATGGTTCAATATCATCCGCCCGCCACCGGCGACATGATTGAGTACCCCATCGAACACTTTGCGGCCACCGGCATCAGCATTGAAGCCTTGGTAGATGGTTTCACGAATAAGGCGGCCAGTTTGCGAACGGCCCCAGCAATACGCTTTTTCGATGCCGTTCACACCGTCTTCAGCCAGCGGATTGGGCTGCCCGTGCGTGTCGCTTAACTCGTAGCGAAGAAAGCTTATGAAGTCACGAACGGCGGTGTAGCCTAGACCTAAGACGAGTGGGTCGCGTGCTTCATAGATCAGCTCATAGATGTAACCCGCAGCGAAGCCACCGGGCATATGAATATTGCTATCGGATGGGACTAAACCGCGTTCCATGCCTTGGCCGTCCAACCCGGGGCCTTGCTCGATGCGGGCGAATCGCCACCGGGATGGGTCCACTTTTTCGCGCTCCCCGTCCGGATCCAAGCGGCGTGTAAGCGTTGCCCGTGACGGATCTCTGGATACGGGCGGATAACTATGGGTGGAGGCGAAGCCGGACAGTGGCATGCATTCGATATCATCGCGCTCGACGATGAATTCCGTTCTGACTGCGCCATGAAGCGGCGTTTGGGTGCTCTTTGCTACGGGTACATCCAATAACAAGCGCTGGCCGCCCGGCAGTACATCGCCTTGCCAGGCGCACCAGACCACGGTGTAGCCGCGGCGAAACAGAAAACCGTTGCCGGCGTGCTCCATGGTGCGCGGATCATTGCTGAAGGGGGCATCGCAAAAGAACTGTAGCGCGCGGATGTTGGCGCGGTTGCCGTAATCATAAAACAGCCGCCCGTTGCCGCGTTCCATCGTTACTGGCTTTAATATCAGTATGTCGGCGGTGAAGTGGACCAGCCCCTGCTCATCGCGGGGCGCGTGTTCGAGATCGACGATGTTATGTTGTGCGGGGGCGTGCGGATCGACCCTGAAGTGGGCACGTCCACGCAGGCGCTCATAAGGACCGGTTCGAGCAAATGCTTGGCCGCCGGCGAAAGGATTACGCTCTTTTATGTCCAAATGGATGAGGTTGGTCATTGTGTCTACCTGGTGTTGAGGCTAGCTATCGGTCTTCGAACCCGTTACCGGCATGGCGTGGCTTCGCAAGGGCTCCGGCACCGAGCGCCAGAGTATGATCAGGCTGGCGGCGCCCAGCGCGCCGGTGGCACCGCCGGCTAAAACCACCGAACTCGCCTGGGCTACGCCACCGATCAGAAACGGTCCGGCGGCCATGCCTATATCTCCCACCAGCCGCCATACGCCTAGAAATTCGCCGCGCCCTTGCCGCGGGGCGAAGTCACCGCCTAGGGTCATGAAAATACCGGTGCTGAAGCCGTTACCCAATCCGGTCAACACAGCGCACGCGGCGTATGTCCACAGCGAGGCGGTGAGCGGCAGCAGGGCGATGGCCGCCGATAGGATGATGAGGGCGGGCGTGAGTGCTACTTTTCGGCCTAGATGATCAAGCATCCAACCCGCCGGGTAGAACATCAACATATCAACCAGCGATGAGGCGCTGAATACCAGTCCGATGGTGGCTTCATCAAGGCCTAACGCGGCCCCCCAAACTGGAATGATCCACACCCTCGCACTGCGTAAGAACTGCAAGATGATCATCACCGTGCCGGCACCGGCGAAGGTACGCCGGTGGCGGGTAATCACTTGTATCAATGGCATGGGGTGGCGCGCACGCGAGCCGCGGGTGTCTTTCGCGTATCGCAACAGCACCGCCAAGGTGAGTAAGTAAAAGAGAGCGCACAGGACGAAAGCCGCCGGGTAGCCGTGGGCTTGCACGGTGATGCCAGCCAGTATTGGGCCGATGAGGGCGCTGGCCCGGTGGACACCGGCCATGACCGCGATAATGCGTCCACGCTGCTGGAGCGCTACGGTGTCGGTGATGTAGGTGAGCCGTGCGATGGTCCAAAGGCCGGTGCCGATGCCCGCTGCCAGCGCAACGGCCGTCAGCGCTAATGGCGATGCACAAAACGCCGCTCCTAGACTGACCAGAATCAGGATAATGATGCCGGCTATCATGACCCACTTGTCGCCAAATTTTGAGACGAGCACGCCAGCCGGCACGTCGGCCAACATCACCCCTAGCCCACGCACCCCGAGCATGATCGCGGCAAGGGCCGCGCCGTTGTCGAATTGCAGCGCGAATAGCGGTAGCAAAATCATGCTGGCGTTATGCGCGATGGTGGACAAAAACGAGGGCATGTAAACGGCGCCGGTCAGCTCGCCCATGACTTGACTTAAGGGGGGGAGCGCTTGGGCCGGTTCGGGATCTGGGTCAGGCAATGGCGCGGTCGGCTCTTCGTGGGGGTGATACCTTGAGGGCACCTCTAACAATGCACTTTTTCCGCGCTTGCGGCGTCAGCTCCGTGCTCCAATCCTCAGGTATGACCTATACACTGCGGTTGCGCGCGCGGTGCTTCCTTGCACTCACGAAACAATGACTATTGTTAGAGACGCCCTTGAGGCGTGTGGCCGAGTCATCGCCGTACAGCCATCGCCGTACAGCCATCGCCCTATAGTTACCACCATACTAAAAGTCACTGCTTGCCCGGTAGGCCGGCTGCGGTCTCTCATTGAGACGGGTGATGCATGCGGGGTCCGGGCTGTCCTGTGTGGCCCTCAGGCGATTACAAATAACCCGCAGCTCCAAGAGCCGTCCTATTCGGGTTTACGCCGGCCATAGTCTTGCCAGGGTCCATCGCGCTTTGCGATCACTTCTTTGAATCCGCGTTCTTCAGTGGCTTCTACCCAGCGCAGCGCCTCTTCAGTGTGCCTGGCCATACCGTCGAACAAAGTGCCCAGCATTTGGGTGGTGCGAAGCCCCATGTTTTCGTAGGCTTGGTTGATCAGCATCTTATTGAGTGCCAACTGATTAGCCGGAATGTTGGCGAAGCGCCGCGCTTCTGCTTCGGCGGCCTCGGACAAGGCTTGCGGTTCACACACGTGTGAGACTAGGCCGATCCGGTACGCCGTACACGCATTGATGGCACGGCCGGTGAGAAGGAATTGCTTGGCGTGTTCCAGACTCAAGCGATGAACCCACATCATCGTCGTGGGCAGGCCGTAGATGCGGCTAGGTGCGTAGCCTATGTATGCATCTGATGCCATGTAGAGCAGATCGGCGCACAAGATGAGATCAGTCGCGCCACCGACGGCCCATCCCCGAATCTCCGCGACCACCGGCTTTGGGCATTCCCACACTTTCATGAACCGGCGCACATTGTGGTTCATGAATTGGTAGTCGCGCACCGGATCCCAGGCACCCGCGCGCGGCTCGGGGCCGCCGCTCGCATACGGCGTGTGCCAGTGCGGTGGCTCACCGCCTTGCGAAAACTCCCGCACCGAACTCAAGTCGTATCCGGCGCTCAGCGTATCGCCCGCGCCTCGCAACACGATGGCGGCGACGGTGCGAGCTGCACTCGCCTCGTCAATGCCGGCGGCAATGCCGTCGATCACGGCATCGGTTAGTGCATTTTTCTTTTTCGGTTTGTTGATAGTGATGATGGCGATGCCGTCGCGCTCTTCGTAGAGTGTTGCTGCTTCGGTCATGGTCCGGGTTCTCCGTGGTTTTGGCGAGATTTAAGCGCTTGGATATCTAGCGCAGCGGTCCGGTGGATCATGCAGTTGCAAGAACAGTGATCGCTTGCTTGCCGCTTGACGGCGGTCAATAGGTGTTGCCGGTGGTGGTTGTAGGCTAGCGCTAAAGCAACGCTTAGGAGAGAGAAATAGGGTTGAAGGAGCACCTACCGGGGTCGCAAGTGAAGACGGTTTTTGGCCGCATAGGTTCGACACTGTACGGCAGGTAGGGCAACGTATTGGGCACCTGCTAAAAATGCACTTTTTCCGCGATTGCGGCGTCAGCTTCGTGCTCGAATCCTCAGGTATCACCTATACACTGCGGTTGTGCGCGCGGTGCTTCCTTGCACTCACGAAACAATTATTATTTTTAGAGGCGCCCGTATTGCCGACTTTTTTGCACCGCCCGCCGATCGGGCCACCACGCAGAACAGTTACCCTATTGAGGGCTAGTTACCTGGGGTGGCAGCGCGAGAGGTGCAGGTCGAACTCGCCGCTAATACGCTGATGATAAGCGGCACTAAACAATCCGGCACGTCCGGTAAAAACAAACGTTATTATTTTCGCGAGCGCCGGTTCGGTGTGTTGCAACGCTCGTTTCGCTTACCTCAAGATGTGAACACGTCCAACCTCGAGGCCGAGTTCAACGGCGGTGTGCTACCCCTTAGTCAAGACGGGCAACCGTTCGGCGGGACGCACCACCATCGCGGTAAGAACGCCGCAATAGCCGCAATAGAGGAGACTGTGCAGTGAACTGGAAAGACATATTGGTCTATCTCGACGAGTCCAAAGGTCACGACTCCAGGATGGCTCTGGCCATCGAGTGGGCGCGTGAACACGGCGCCCATCTGCGCGGCATGTACCGCTCGGCGGAGCTGGAGCCGCAGTGGTTTGTAGAGTCCACTATCAGCATTGCCGCGATGCGGCGCATAGAGGACAAGTACCGTGCGGCACAGGCCAGAGCGCGGCACGCTTTCGAGTCGGCTGCCGAAGCGGCGGGTGTAGATGCCGATTGGCACATGGGGGCCGAAGGTGGCTTGGCCCCGGCGTTCAATCCCCATTACAGCGATCTGATCATTGCCGGCCAACGTGAGCCTGGCCAAGCTGGCTCGAACATGGAATCGGTGTTGTTGAGTTCAGGGCGGCCGGTTGTGTTCATGCCCTACATAGGCGCGCCGGCCCGGCTTCCACGGCGGGTACTTATTGCGTGGAACGAGACCAAGGAGGCCACTAGGGCGGTACATGAAGCCATGCCGCTCTTATGGGAGGCCAGTCAAGTGGATGTCTTGACCATAGCGGCTGCACGAGATGAGGTGGACGCTGCCCGCGATGCTACTGCGGCATTGACTCATCACCTGTCCCGCCATGGGGTGAACGCCGCTGCCCACCATCAGCTCAGTGGCGAGATGGAGGTCGCTGGGGTGTTGTTGTCCAACGCCGCCGATCTGCAAAGCGAGATTATCGTCATGGGCGCCTATGGTCATTCTAGGTTGCGCGAATGGGTGCTAGGCGGAGCTACCCGGGGGATACTTGAACACATGACTGTGCCTGTGTTCATGGTTCATTAAGCCTATAGGCGGGCAACGCCCGGATAGGCTGTACAGGCGTTGCCGATGGCAACACGATGCGGTTCGATCCCCTGCCAATGGGCGGTATGAACGGCGCCGAGCTCAGGGAGCGGATCGCCTGTGTGGAGCTGCGCGAACTGAGCGCATGGCAAGCCCATGAAATGGCACAACCGGTGGCCGCCATGGGCGCTTATGCAGGCGCCGCGCTTCGTCTGACCGGTGCCGGTGCCGGTGCCGGTGCCAGTCCTAAGACCGCCCGCGTTCTAGGTCAAGGATTGGCGCAGATCGAACGCGCCCGAACCGTGATGCAGCGGATCCGCGGCGGCTTCCCCGAGGCCACGGCTGAAGTGGTGCCGGTGTGCGAGACGCTGCTGGAGGTGTGTGATTATCTGCACATCCCCAAGCATTGCATCGAGCTGGCCGCCCGTGTTCCTCAGCACGCTCGAATACCGCGGGACGAGTGGCAAACAACCTTATTTCACTTGCTGCGCAATGCGCGCGAAGCCAACCTTTCTTGGTCCGGATTGGAGGTAGCGTTGCGCGCCGGCCCGGAGCTGGTTGTTCAGATCAGCAACTCAAGTGAGCAAACACCTATGGCCACCGCGCGGCGCGCTTGCTCACCATCAGCGCAACTGTGCACGACGAAGCCGGCGGATTCGAGCAACGCCGTAGTCGCATCGGGTACGCCGGCGGCGTCTTCAACCAGCAATACCAGGTTACCGGGATGGCGGACGGCCAAAGGCATGGCCGTTTGTGGTTGCGAGTTTGCCTGTTCGCCCACTAGCGGCACCACTACACTGAAAGTTGACCCGCGCCCTAGCTCCGAGCGCACCTCGATCCGGTGGCCTAACAAATGCGCCATTCTCTTCACAACCGCTAACCCCGAACCCAATCCACGGGCCCGGTCTCGCGCCTCATTGTGCAGTTGGGTGTACTCCTCGAAGATCGCTTCGAGGGCTGAACCGGGGATGCCTATGCCGGTGTCGGCTACCTCAATGGCCACTTCCTCTTGGTTAAGTTTGCGCACGCCCAGCGTCACCGATCCTGCCTCGGTATACCGAACTGCGTTACCCACTAAGTTCTCCACGATGCGCGATAGCAAGGCTGGGTCGCTGCGCACCACCGCTGTGCTTGGATGTACCTCAACACGCACCGGTTTGGCGTCAATCAGTACCGCCGCCCCGGTGCCGATCCGGTGCCGATCCGGTGCCGATCCGGTGCCGATCCGGTGCAGGATTGGGTCCAAGAGCAGCTCATCGAGCTGCGCCTCGACTGCACCGGCGTCTAACTTGGAGACATCGAGTAGCGCATCGAGCAACTCACTCATCGCATCCAATGAGCGGCCCATTCTCTGGGCTACCGAATGCTGTTGCTGGGGCGGGGAGCGCAACAATAGGGCTTGGTACATGCTCAACGATTGCAGCGGTTGGCGTAGGTCATGGCTGGCGGCTGCTAGAAACCGGCTGCGCATATCGGCGGCGCGCTCCGCCTCGGCCTTGGCCAAGATGAGCTGGCTTTCGACCTCTTTTTGCGCCGCAATGTCCCGCACGGCGGCGGCTACCCGGCGCCCGCCGTAGTCGGCTACGCTCAAGTTGACATCGATAGGAAAAACCCGGCCATCGGCGGTCAAGCCTACCAGGTCCAAGCCGCCTCCCATTCCCCTGGTGCGAGGCTGCTCGATGAAGGCGCGCCGGTGGGCGGCATGCGCCTGGCGGCGTTCAGCCGGCATCAGCACTTCTAAGCTTTGACCGATTAATGCATCCCGTTTATAGCCGAACAACGCTTCGGTTTGAGCGTTGACTAACTCGATCTGACCATCTTGATCCACTAGCAACACGGCATCGGGCGCGAATTCCACCACGCCGGCCAGTTCCTCGGCTTTAGCCTCGGCGTGCATGGCGCGCCGCCGCACCTGGAGCCACGCAATGCACATGGCGGTGGCTACAGTAAGTAAGGTCCACTCCAATAGCGACATCAAGTTTACCCGCTCTTTAGCACCTGTCTCGCACCATTACGCCGGCGTGCAAAAGCCCCGGTGAAACCATCAGGGCGGGTTAGCTTGCGCCAAGTCAAGCGCTCAAGCCGGGTTCTATCTCAGGCCCGGGGGCAGAAGCTGAAATCTTGAACAAACATCGTGCACTGTTTGCAGTCCAGCACCTAGAGGGCACCTGCTAAAAATGCACTTTTTTCGCGATTGCGGCGTCAGCGCCGTGCTCCAATCCTCAGGTATCACCTATACACTGCGGTGGTGCGCGCGGTGCTTCCTTGCACTCACGAAACAATGACTATTTTTAGCGGCGCCCTAGGGTACGATGGGGTTGGCGCAAAGGTTTGGGCCATGGCTACTGTACGGCATGGTTCCCAACCTAGGGAAATTGAGTCGATATGGGTGGAGTCAGTGAACGTAGGACGGCATCGCAACTCGGTCGCAGACGAACACCGTGCCGCGAAACCGTTTTTATACAGCCTCGTTAGGTGCCACAGAAAGACGAAACAATGCCCCATAGAAAAGAATCCTGATAAAATGGCGAAAGTGATGAAATTGGAACAACGGAATCCATTTGGCGAAATTGAGCCGCCTACTATTGCTATCGAGGAATCAGCGAGTCGGTTGGGCGTCTCCACTGCGACAATTCGCAATTGGATAAAAACGAAATATTTGGAACAGGCAGGGAAAGGAAGGATCACTTTAGAATCATTGGAGCAGTTTCAGTCTGAAGTTTCTGGAAAGGAAAAGTTGACCCAAAGGGCCAACAAATCGCTAAAAGACTCATATTACCATGAAAAAACTGCGTCAAGATTTCTTGACAAAGTTACTTCATCTACCAATTCGTCAGATAAGATTAGTATAGAATATGAGGCAAGTCTATCAGACTCTTACCGCAACAAGGAAGGAATCTACTACACACCAGATGAAGTTGTCCGCGATCTATTTTCAGTGCCAGAAGGTGACATCCGAGATGCTTCGTTCTGTGATCCGTGCTGCGGATCTGGAAACTTTGTTGTTCGTGCAATAGATTTGGGTTTCAAGCCAGAAAACATTTATGGATATGATATTGATCCGGTTGCAGTCGAAATAACAAAAGCGCGAATTTATAATTTTACTGGATATAGAAGTGAGAATATCAAGGTCGCTAGTTTTTTAGACATAACATCCAGCCAAGCCCACCTAAAATTTGATTACATATACACAAACCCACCGTGGGGTAAGAAGATTGCGAAGGAAGCAAGAGAGTTAATCGGATTAAGGCTTGGAGCAGGGGTTAGCATAGACACCTGTTCGCTCTTTTTCTTTGCTTGCTTAAAATGCTTCAAAGACAATGGGAGTCTTGGGTTACTTTTACCCGAGTCTTTTTTTAATATTGCTATTTTCGAGGATGCACGGATCAAAACTCTTCAGCTTTCTATTGAAAGGCTAATCGACTATGGAAAAGTATTCAAAGGACTCATAACAAAAGCACAGGCAATCGTTCTTAGAAACAAAGCTCCTGAGCCTTATGCAAGAATTTCATGCGAAACCATCGGCATTAGCTACAAAAGAACGATTGATTCATTTTCTTGTAACCCAAAATCAATCCTGAACTTGTATTGTGATGATGAAGATGCCATTACATTACAATACTTGATGTCAATGCCATACATAACTCTAAAAAACCGAGCATCATGGGGCTTAGGTATTGTTACAGGTAAAATAAAAAATTTATTAAGTCAACACCTGAAATTGAGCACATTCCTGTTTTCAAAGGCGCTGATATTCTGCAAGGAAGATTAAAAGAGGCTAGTAGTTTCATACCATCAGATATGAGTCTGTACCAGCAGGTAGCGCCACTTCAGCTATACGAAGCAAGGGAAAAATTGATCTATAAGTTTATTTCCTCTCGGCTTTGCTTTTTTTATGACGATCAGCAAAGATTTGTTCTTAATAGTGCAAATATTTTGATTCCTGATAAAACCTTCCCCGTTTCAACTAAAGTTCTCGGTGAATTCTTGAGCAGCGATTTTATGAATTGGGTGTTTTCAAACATATTCAACACACACAAAATATTAAGGGGCGATTTAGAGTCACTTCCGATTCATAGTCAGTTTCTAAAAGACGGGCCCAGCTTCGATGAGGAAACCTACCTAGAATATCTGGGAATTAAGAGAAACGATAATGGAACTTACAGAATTAAGAGATAGGATAATTGCTTCGTTTACTGGATCACAAAGTGATCTAGCAGATGTTCTAGCGATGGTCGAGGAAGATCAAGCAATATTTCCATTTAATGAATACGAACATCTGATATGCGGCCTAATTGATAAGGGTGGCATGAGCTATGATCAGTATATCGAAATACGCACTGAATATATCAGTGAAAACCCAAATCTTCGGATATTCGAGATTTCTACCCCGCGTGGGTTTGGTGAGAAGTTTTCTCAAACCTATATACAAGGTAAGTGCTCAAAACTGAAGACACTATCTAAAAAAATAGATCCAAATTACTCAGGTGAATATGATCTCTGGCTTGATGGAATTACTATTGAAGTAAAAGCATCAAGGGCTGTTGATAGCGACAGCGAAGAGCCTCTTTATATGTAAAGCGTTATCACGGCATACAAAAAAGCGGTTTTTAATGAACTTTCAGCAGCTGAAGCCTCAATGCTGTGATGTATTTATTTGGGTTGCCGTGTTCCGAGATGAAATAGTTCTATGGATAATGAATTCAGATGAAGTACAAAATAATCCGCTATACTCGAAAGGACAGCATCGGGGAAATAAAGGAAATGAAGGTCAGCTTCATGTAAAACATGACAATGTGCATCTCTTGAGCAAGTTTGAATTGAAAGATGACAATATAGAAAAAGCAATTCATGACGCAGCAAAAAGAAAAAGCACTTAGTATCAAGTTTGAACCGCGACGAAAATAGTTGGCAATCGCACAACCTCGCTTCGCGCATCTTGACCGCCGTCACCGGGGCACCGCCTCGTGCATCAAAGAGACAAAGCCCTTCAGCGCGCTACCTAACCAAGCGATTGTGGGTAAATCCACCGCCTACCCGCGACGGTGGACCGGCGCGTGTGCGATGATCTGACTGTGCTGGGTAGCTAGTCGCGATCGACACGCTTTCCCCGAGGGCCCAGCCCGCACACCCCGATCACCGGAGGGCATACGATGCCGGGAGCGAAAGCGATCAGCGGCAAACGGCTGTTTACGTTCGTAGCCGTCGCCGACACCCATGTCAATGAAGCCGAGCAGCTCTCGACCTCACCCTATGAGACGAATCACCTCGCCAATGCCCGGGCCCGTTATGTGTTTGCCGAGATCGCGGCGATGGATCCGCCGCCCGCATTCGTCGTCCACTTGGGCGATATCGTGCACCCCATGCCCGCCCTGCCCGCGTACCACGATGCGGCGGAGCACTTCCAACGGATCGCCAGCCAGCTCAGTGTGCCGCTGCACCTCATACCCGGCAATCATGATGTCGGCGACAAGACCGTGGACTGGATGCCCGCAGAGCTCGTGTGCGACGCCTACTTGGATACTTACCGGGATCTTTTCGGCGAGGATTTTTACGCTTTCGACCACGGCGCAGTGCGCTTCGTCATGGTGAATGCCCTGCTATTCAACTCCGATCTTGCCGACGAGCAACGCCAGCGTGACTGGTTGGCACAGACCGTAGACTCCGCCGGCTCACTGCGTGTGTTCGTATTCATGCACTACCCGCCGTATGTCTACCGGGCGGATGAGCGCGGCAGCTATGACAACATCGACGAGCCGGGCCGCGGTTGGTTGCTCGCCCAGCTCGCCAAACCCCAGGTCGAAGCCATATTCGCCGGCCACGTCCATAACTTCTGGTACGATCAGGTAGGCAGCGCCGAGCTGTACATGTTGCCGTCCAGCGCATTTTTGCGCCACGACTACAGCGAGTTCGCAACCGTTGCGCCGGCCTGCGAATTCGGCCGGGCAGACGTGGCCAAGTTCGGCATCTTTCGCATCGACGTTCACGAACACGGGCATGTCGCCTACCTGCTGCGCAGTTATGGCCGCCGGTGTGCACCGGGCGAACACCGCGATATTCCGCGGCGCTATCTGGCCCACCCCAAGACCTCGGGGTTCGGGTCCGTGGGGGTCGAACTTCGCCATCCGTGGGCCGAGGTGCGCCAGATCACGGCTACTGGCGGAGTGCAGGAATTCGGCCGCAAGTGGGCGCGTAATGATTACCCGTTGCTCGCCCTGTGGGAGATGGGCGTGCGCCTCGCTAAAGTCCCGGACGCGGACATCATCGAGGACGAACCGCGAGCTCGCATGCGAATGCTGGCTGCGATCGGCCATCGGCACGTGGTCACCGTCACCGGTGTGCCGCATCCCGAGCTGATGGACGCCGCTGCCGGCCTTGGAGTGAGCGCGTATGAGGCCAACCTCACCCTCGCCCGCTTTCACGAGCGGCGCGCAGCGTTACGCGCGGCCCGGGCGCACTGCGGCGGCGCCATCTATTTCGCCAAGATCCTCTGCGACCATGACGCCCACTTTGATGGCAAAACCTTCAACCATTTCGTGCAGTCGGGCTTTACCGTCGAAGAGTTGCCGGACTACAAGACCTTGGTCAGCGAGGCAGTGGCCCACGGTGACATCGACGGCATCACCGTTCGTGTTGATGCGGGCACGGTGCTCACCCGTATCGCGAGCGCACTGCAAACATTTCGCGAGGTCACCGCGGCCGCTCTATTGGTCTCCATCAAACTGGCCGGTGCCGGCGCCGCCACGGCGCGGACCGACGATCGAGAGACCGCCGCGCGCGCCGCCGAGGCGATGGTGCTATCGCGGGCGCAAGACGGCATCCGCTACGTGTTCGACACTTTCATGGACGTGGACCGGGGCTACTATCCGCGCCACGCGTTTATAGACCGGCACTTCAATCCCCGGCTGCCGGCCCGCGTATTCGCCATCATGAACAGTCTTTTACCTGGCGGCGAGGGCTTTTCGGAACTGTCGGTGCATGGCAACGCACTGCACTTTCACACGGCGGCGGGCCGGCGCTGCCTTGTGAGCGGGGAACGGGACACGGTGCTCGCTATTCTAAAAGCGGTCCCGGCAACGGCTATTGCTCATGATCTACTGGCCGGCGACACAGTGACTGCCGCAACGGCCGGAGACAGGATGGCTGATGAGATACAAGCGTTGCTGGTGGAGAAACATTGACAGCTTGAGCTTTTTTTGAAGAAGATTTTCCAGCTCATGAATGCCGCGCCCCAATTGCCGGTGGATTCAGTAATCGACGAACTGTGCACTATGAACGCGAGCGGCGAACACGGCCTCATTGGCAACCCTAAAGCCCAAGGGCTAACGCACGAGGACTTATGACCGATGGGGCTGATGACCGATGGGGCTGCGCCGTGGATAATCGAACTGCCTGAGGCCATAGCAATTGAGGCCATAGCAAAAAGAGCGGTCGCGTGACGGGCGCGATGAACCGTTACATCCGCATCGTCGATGCGCTCAACTACCGCCTAGGGCGCACCGTGATGTACGGGATCTTCATCATGATGGGGATCTTGCTCTGGTCCAGTATCTCGAAGACCTTTTTCCTACCATCGCTTTGGACCCTGGAAATGGCGCAGTTCGCCATGGTTGCGTATTACATCCTAGGCGGTCCTTACTCGATTCAATTGGGTTCCAACGTGCGCATGGATCTGTTCTACGGCGGCTGGTCGGTGCGCAAAAAAGCCTGGTTCGACGCTTTCACCGTGCTGTTTTTGATCATCTTTCTAGGCGTGCTGCTCTATGGCGCCATCGACAGCACGACCTACTCGCTCAAATACAACGAGCGCAGCCCGACAGCGTGGCGGCCCTATCTGTGGCCGGTCAAAGTCATGATGTGCATCGGCATCTTCCTCATGTTGCTGCAAGCCATTGCAGAGCTGTTCAAAGACATCCTGCGGCTTAAAGGAACACCTAACCGGGGAGAGCCCGGCTGATGTCACACGAAATGATCGCTCTTTTCATGTTCGCCTCGATGATGCTGATGCTCATGACCGGACAGCGGGTGTTTGGCGCCATCGGTGCGGTGGCGTCCATCGCCGCGCTGACGCTTTGGGGCACGGGCGGCTCCGATATTCCGTTTGCGGCGGCCATGAAGCTCATGAAGTGGTATCCGTTGCTGACGCTACCCATGTTCATCTTCATGGGCTATGTGCTGTCCGAATCGAAGCTGGCCGATGATCTCTACCGCATGTTTCACGTGTGGATGGGTCCGCTGCGGGGCGGACTGGCCATCGGCACCATCGGCCTTATGGTGCTGGTCTCCGCCATGAACGGTTTGAGCGTCGCGGGCATGGCCATCGGCGCCACCATTGCGCTGCCGGAATTGCTCCGTAGGGGGTATGACAAGCAGATGGTCACCGGCGTCGTCCAAGCCGGCTCGTCACTCGGCATTCTAGTGCCGCCATCCGTGGTGTTGGTGCTCTACGCGATGATCGCGCGCCAACCAGTCGGCCAGCTCTGGCTCGCAGGCGTGTTCCCCGGCCTGTTGATGGCCGGGATGATGATCGCTTACATCGCCATTCGTTGCCGGCTACAGCCACATCTGGGTCCAGCCCTGGCGCCAGCGGAGCGCCGCGTCCCTATAGGTGAGAAACTGCGCCTGTTGCGGGCAGGATTGCTACCGCTGATGATCTTCGCCGCCATGATGGTGCCGTTCGTCAACGGCTGGACATCGCTGGTGGAAAGCTCGGCAATCGGTGCACTGACCGCGTTCTTCGCCGCCATCGTCAAGCGCCGTATGACGCGCGAGGTGTTCGAAAAATCAGTGCGCCAAACCCTCGCTATTTCCTGCATGTTCATGTGGATCATTTTGGCCGCACTCGGCTTTGGCGCGGTATTCGATGGACTGGGTGCGGTACGCGCCATCGATGATCTCTTTACCGAACAACTCGGTCTAAATCCTTGGACCATCCTCATCTTGATGCAGCTAAGCTTCATCCTGATGGGCACCTTCCTCGACGACACCGCCATGCTAGTGATCGTTGCACCGCTGTACGTACCCTTAGTGAAAGTGCTCGGCTTCGATCTGGTGTGGTATGGCGTGCTGTACACCATCACGACACAGATCGCTTACATGACGCCACCTTTTGGATACAACTTGTTTTTGATGCGCGCGATGGCACCGCCCGAGATCGAACTGCGCGATATCTATCGTTCGATCGTGCCGTTTGTGCTGGTGATGATCGGTTGTCTTGCGCTGATTATGAAATTTCCCGACATCGCGCTATGGCTGCCGCATTACGTGTATGGCCAGTGAAAAGAGAGGACCTTGAACCGAACATTAACTACCCTCCGGGAACTGGAGGGGAATACTTAAGGAGACAGAGATGACCAATAGACGCAAGTTTCTCGCGCGCGCCGGCGCCTTGGGTGCCGCCGCCACGGTGAATGTACCTGCCGTGCACGCCAAAAGCAAAATCAGGTGGCGCCTGCAAACGTACGCTGGACCGGCGCTCGCCGAGCACGTCATCAAGCCCGCCATCGATGCATTCAACAAGGCGGCCAATGGCGAGATGGAAATCGAATTGTTCTTCGCCGATCAGTTGGTGCCCACCGGTGAGCTGTTCCGGGCGATGCAAAAAGGCACCATCGACGCCGTGCAATCGGACGACGACTCCATGGCCTCGCCAACGGAAGTCACGGTATTTGGCGGTTACTTCCCGTTTGCCTCGCGCTACTCCTTGGACGTTCCCGTCCTATTCAATCAATACGGTTTGAACGAAATCTGGGACGCGGAGTATGCCAAGGTAGGCGTGAAGCATATTTCCGCCGGCGCCTGGGATCCTTGCCACTTCGCCACCAAGGATCCGATCCGCTCGCTCGCGGATCTCAAAGGCAAGCGCGTTTTCACCTTCCCCACCGCGGGCCGCTTCCTGAGCCAATTCGGCGTGGTGCCAGTGACGCTGCCGTGGGAAGACATCGAAGTGGCGGTACAGACCGGTGAACTGGATGGCATCGCCTGGTCGGGTATCACCGAGGATTACACGGTCGGTTGGGCCGATGTGACCAACTACTTTCTCACCAACAATATCTCCGGCGCGTGGGCCGGTTCGTTCTTCGCCAACATGGACCGGTGGAACGGCTTACCTGCTCACTTGAAGACCCTGCTGCAAATGGCCATGGATCAGTCGCACTACTACCGGCAATGGTGGTACTGGGGTGGGGAGGCCAGCCTGCGGGTCAATGGCACAAAGCTGAAACTCACCTCCATTGCAGATGAAGAGTGGGCGCAGGTGGAAGCGGCTGCGGTTAAGTTCTGGGACGAAATCGCCGCCGAGTCGCCCACGAAGGCAAAAGTTGTGGAGATTTTCCGCAAGTACAACGCCGATATGCAAAAGGCAGGCCGCCCGTATCGTTACGGCTGACAGTGAACGGTTGGGCCGGGCGTTAAAGCCGAATCATTCGGCAGTGCACAGCAATGATGATAGGCCCGGCGATGATAGGCCCAGCACATATAGCGCTGGGCCAAAAACAACTACAGCGCGCCGCCGGGCACGCTTGCGCCTTCATCCTTTGCGCCTACATCCGTCGTGATTCGTTATCCGCCACTGTGCGTTCGGCCTTCTCGTAGTCGGCACGTACCGAACGCGCCCTCTCATTTGAGATAGCCTGATACGGCAGGAAATATCCGCACGCTTGATAGGGCATCTCTAACAATGCACTTTTTCCGCGATGGCGGCGTCAGCTCCGTGCTCCAACCCTCAGGTATCACCTATACACTGCGGTTGTGTGCGCGGTGTTTCTTTGCACTCACGAAACAATGACTATTTTTGGCAGGCGCCCTATAGTGAGTCGCGCTCGCCGAAATTGACGAATCAACGTCCCTTACAGACTCCTCGGACCATCTACAGCAAAAGCGCCACGATTGACGGCCACACCAGCAGGACAGTCAGCGCTAACAGCTGCACGCCGATGAACGGGAGGAAGCCGCGGAAAATATCGGTCAACGAGATGTGCGGCGGCGCCACGGACTTCAGATAGAAAGCAGCCGGACCAAACGGCGGCGATAGGAAACTGACCTGCATGTTCATACAAAACAGCACCCCGAACCAGACCGCAACGTGATGCGGCGCCAACTGGCCGAACAGGCCGATTTCCTCGATGGGTAGTGCTCTTACGATCGGCAGAAACACCGGGATGATCAACAGCACAATGCCCACCCAGTCCATGAAAGCGCCCATGAACAACAAAATCAGCATCATCGTCAGAATGACTAGAAACGCCGGCATGTCGGCACCGACGATCAACTGGGCGATATAGGATGGTCCGCCGGCGAGGGTGTACGCGCCTGAAAGAGCAGCGGCGCCGACGGTCACCCAGATGATCGTGCCCGTGGAGCGCAAGGTACGCATCAGGCTGTCCCACAACATACCGATCGACGCCTCACCGCGCAGCAGCGCGAATACAAAAACCGCAAGTGCGCCCATACCGGCCGCCTCGGTAATACCGGTGACCCCGCCGTAGATTGAACCGAGCACAATGCCGATGATCGTGACGGGTGGTACGAGGCCTTTACCGTGGTGCCAGCCGTCGATGCATTTTTGCTTGCCGATCACGAACTGATACAGCACACCACACGCAGCGGCGATACCACCGAGCCATGGCAGGTGATAGGTCATACCCAGGAAAACTGGCCCCTGTTGCTCCGGCAAATCGGCGTTGGCGCCGGTCACGGTATAGAGCAGCGCACGTACAAATAAAATCGTAGCGAGGCAGCCGACGACGATAGACAGAAAACCTGTGAACATGACCAGCTTGTAGGAACCTGCCGCATCGCCTTCTTTTTTCTCCGGGAGCGGCGCGAGTGCCGGGTTCATCTGCGTGCGAACGACGATGTAGATGATGATGAAACTCGCAAGCATGAAACCCGGAATGAAGGCACCGGTAAACAATGCTTTGATCGACGTTTCGGTGATGAGGCCGTAGATGATCAACACGATTGACGGCGGAATCATCGTGCCCAATGATCCCGACGCGCATATGGTGCCGATCGCGAGGTTCTGGTTGTAACCCAGACGCAGCATTTGCGGCAGCGCGATCAGGCCGAGCAACACCACCTCGCCACCGATTATGCCGGACATGGCGGCAAGCAGTACCGCCATCAGCGACGTCACGATAGCGATACCGCCACGTACGCTGGACAGCCAGAAATTGAGCGAATCGTACATCGTTTTGGCGACGCCCGAACGCTCCAACAGCGACGCCATGAAAATGAACAACGGCACTGAAATCAGCACATACTCGGTCAGCAGATCGAAAATCTTTTGCGTCAGTATGTAAAGTGGTCCGGTGCCGGGTCTACCCGTCAGCAAGCCCTCTCCGAAACTCATCGGATCGGTTAGCAGCGTCGGCTCGAATTTCATGATCATGACCAGCAATGCGAGCACCGCCGATGCGAGGCCCAGCGGCATGCCGATGGCCAGAAGGATGATCAGTCCCAGTACGAGAACGATTGAGATAGTACCGACATCCATTCATTTTTCTCCCACCGCGCGCTTGATGGCGTCGAGCTCATCCTGGTCAATGTCGTCGGCAGCCGTGTGTGCCGTGGGTTCCAGATTCCAATCGGCAATCAGATTGATAGTCGCCTGGATGGTGATCAGTACTATGACGATCAGAATCATTGGTTGTACCGTCGCCGGGATCGGAGGGTCAAAGGCCGTGCCAAACATCTCCCACCGGTAGAACTTCACCCCGAAGACCTGACTGTAGCTTCCGTAGATCAGGAACGCCGCGAAGATGTTGAGCAGTGCCACGGATACAACGTCGAATGCATGTTGGGCCCAGCGCGGCACAATGTCGTAAAGAATGAAAATTCGAATGTGACAACGCTGTTGCATCGCGTAGAGTCCCGAAAACAAAAAGACGTAGCCGGCGATCCACAGCGTCAATTCGTTAGCCCATAGCGTGGGCGCCTCAAACACATAGCGCAGGAAAACTTCGTAGAGCATGATCAACGTCATACTGATGATCAAAATCATCGTGATCCGGCCGATGAACAGCGAGAAGCGATCGACTGGCCGCCACTCAGCAAATTCCATGTGTGCGATTCTGATATCGCGCATGCCGAAGGCGAAAACAATCGGCATCAAAACAAGCGCCAACCAGTCGAGAAAATCCGCGTAACCGCCAAACAAACCCGGCCAGGCAAGGATGTCTTTGCGCTCGTGCAACTCGCTCATCTGCTGATGCAGACTTTCGTTTTCGTGCGGTATGAAATCCATGATGTAGGCGGGAAGGTGCCAGATGGCCCAACCAGCGCAGACCACGAAAGCGAATGGAATCAGCCATTCCCGCGGGCTGCCGGTTTGCTCGCTCATTTCGTTAATCCCCCCGGTGATATCCTCCCCGGTGCTCCGGAGATCGGTTCTTTTTATGGAAATGGCGGCAAGGCCCTGGAGCCCTGCCGCCGGGTCGCAACAAAAAAGCGTTGCTGTCTAGCGCATTGCGCCTAGCGCTTTGAGGAAGTCGATATGGCTTTTCAACAGGGCCTTGGCTTCTGGGGTAGTGGCGAATTCGGTCCAGCCTTTTTGCACTGCGTCACGGTACTTCGCGAGTTCTTCAGGCGACCACTCGTAGAGGTTGATGCCCTTGGCGCGCAGCTCCTTGGCGGTTTGCGCGTTCTTCACTTCGTTGATCGTAGCGTTGCGCAGCGCCAGCGCCTCCAGACCGACCTTCATGATTGCCTTGTGGTGGGCAGGCATCTTGTCCCAGATGTCTTTACGGCATGCCAGATGGTCCGCAGGCATCGAGTGAAATCCCGGGAAGTTGGTGTGCTTGGCGATGTCGTACAGACCGAGCCCCACATTGTTGGTCAGGTTGGCCGCATCAGCACCATCGATGATGCCGGTTTCCAACGCTGTGAAGATTTCGTTGAAATCCATCACGATCGGCGAAGCACCCAAATTTTTGAATACCAAAGTGGCCATACCGGGCGGTGAACGAAATTTCCAGTTCTTGAAGTCGCCCACGTGGCGCAGCGGCTTGGTTGACGACAGCGACTCGGGACCAGGAATCCACCAGCCGATGAACTCCATGTTGTGAGCGTTGTAGAGCGCGTTGAGCTGGTCTCGGCCGCCACCGTGCAGCAGCCAGGCCATCTGTTGATACGGATTTTGGTAACCGCCCATCAAATCGCCGGCGAACTGGAATGCCGGGTTCTTGCCGGTCTGATATGAACCACCCGTCATGTCGCAGTCAAGGATGCCGGTCGCCGCCGCATCGAAAGTTTCCGCGGACTTTACAACGGCCGACGCGTAGAACATTTCAACCTTGATTTCACCGTTGGACATCGCCGTGATGTCCTCGATGAATTCAGCTGCCATCTAACCCGACAGGGTCTCCGGCGAAAAGTGTGTCTGGATACGCAATTTCGTTTCCGCCGCACCTGCCGCTCCCGCGGCAAACGCGGAGGCGAGTGCAAGACTCGCGAGACGTTTTGAGACTGACATTGTCATTTCCCCCTCAGTGAAGGCCTGTGCAAGGCCGATTTACTACATGCGCCGAATCAGCGCTCGAAAAGTGTTCAATGATCTGTTTTTTTGGTCATACCACAATACCTGCATAATGCAAAATGGTACAGCCAAAATATAAAAAGCTCTTAAGTTTTTCGCTAAACGAGTTCGATTTCATCTATTTACTTGGAGAGGGTCGAATCTAACACTCTAGGGCACCTCTAAAAATAGTCATTGTTTCGTGGGTGCAAGGAAGCACCGCGCGCACAACCGCAGAGTATAGGTGATACATGAGGATGCGAGCACGGCGCTGACGCCGCAATCGCGGAAAAAGTGCATTTTTAGAGGTGCCCTCTATTTGATCGGACCAAATTCAGCATGATATGGTCCCTCGCCAAAGTTGGGGCAAAGGACATCCAAAAAGCGCGCTGCGGTCATGAAGCAAATCGAAAACAGTGCAGATTCGAACAGTGCGGATTCGAGTGGAGTGACTGCGCGACCCAGAGCCGCGGACGCCGTGATCGCGGCTCTGGAAGAGCGAATTGTCTCGGGAAAGTTGCCAGTGGATTCGCCACTGCCGGCGGAGCGTGACCTTATGCAGCAGTTTCATGCCAGCCGCACCGTGGTTCGCGAAGCGATTGCCGCGCTGGCGAATCGAGGCCTGCTCGAGTGCAAACCTCGCTTCAGGCCCATTGTGCGAAAACCGGACTACACCGCCGCGCTCCAGGCAATCGGTGGCACCGTGGGTCACTTGCTGGATGAACGCGGCGGCGTCAAGAATCTCTACGACAGTCGCGTTTTCCTGGAACGGGCACTGGTGCGGGAAGCCGCTCGTGCCGCACGGCGTGAAGACGTGCTCGAGTTGCGCGAAGCCCTGGCCGTGAACGAAGCGGCCGTCAGTGATCTGGACGAGTTCTACGCTACCGATGTGGCGTTTCATGGCGTGCTCTATCGTGTTCCACGCAATCCGATTTTCCTGGCGGTGCAACAAGCTTACATCGACTGGCTTTCACCCCATTGGGAAAAGATGCCGCGTTCGAAGGAACGCAACCTCGTGAACTACAAGAGCCACGAGAGAATTTTTCTCGCCATCGAGGACCGCGATCCGGACGCTGCGGAGCAAGCGCTAATCAGTCATTTGAATGCCGCATGGGAGTATGTCCGAGCGACCTTCGATCACGGCGATTTGGAGCGTCAGCCATGACAGAAACAACAATCACGAAGGTCTACTCACGCCTTTACCGCGTGCCGCTGGCCGAGACTCTGAGTGACGCAAAACACGGCGATCACACGCATTTCGAACTGATCACGACGACGATAACCACCTCGGACGGCATCACCGGTACCGGTTACAGCTACACGGGCGGTCGTGGCGGACATGCAGTGCTCGCCATGCTCGTGCATGACTTGCACCCATTCCTGCTCGGCCAGAAGAGCGACGATATCGACGGTCTTTACGACGAGATGTATTGGCACATTCACTATGTCGGGCGCGGGGGTATCTCGTCCTTCGCGATGTCCGCCATCGACATTGCGCTCTGGGACGTGCGCGGCAAGCGCGATGACACGCCCTTGTGGAAAATGGCCGGCGGCGTCTCGGATCGTTGCAAAGCCTATTGTGGCGGGATCGACCTGAACTTCGATCTCGAGCGCCTGCTACAGAACGTTCGCGGCTACCGCGACGCGGGTTTCAACGGCGTCAAGATCAAGGTCGGCAAGGATGATCTCGACGAGGACATTCAACGCGTCGCGGCCTGTCGTGAAGCGCTTGGAGACGACGTGACATTCATGGTCGATGCCAATTACTCGATGAGTGTCGAACATGCCATCCGTGCAGCGCGTGCATTCGCCGACCAGAACATCTACTGGTTCGAAGAACCGATCAACCCCGACGACTACGACGGCTACGCGCGCATCGCCACCGAAACCGGTGTGCCGCTGGCGATGGGCGAGAACCTGCATACCATCTACGAATTCGAATTTGCGCTAAAGCGCGCGAGGTTGTCGTACATTCAGCCCGATTCGTCGAACTGCGGCGGCATCACCGGTTGGCTGCGGGTCGCGGAAAAAGCGCGCTCTGCCGGCCTGCCTGTGTGCAGCCATGGCATGCAGGAACTGCACGTGAGCCTCGTTTCAGCGCAGAGTAATCCCGGTTGGCTCGAAGTGCACAGTTTCCCGATTGACGAATACACCAGCCGGCCGCTGGTGGTTGAAAACCACCTCGCTGTCGCGCCGCAAGTTCCCGGAACAGGCGCTGTGTTCGATTGGGACAAGCTGGCGCCTTGCCTGGTGCACGGCGAGACATCGTCGGCTCGCTGAGCGCTGATCCGCTACACAAGAGGAAGTGCCGGCATGACAGTTTTAGACACGTTTTCGTTGCACGGCAAGACCGCACTGGTTGACTGGGTGCAAGCGCGGCGGATGCGGATGCTGATAGGAATTATCAACGGTCAATTTGCCGTGAGGTCGCGGTATCGGCGGGGTCTGGAAGAGCCTGTCGCCCAGGGTGTTGCGGTTTGCGCGGCGAAGGTCTTGGACATGTGGGCCTACTGCCGGTGCGCTGCCCGCCGGCGCTGGCCGCGGTTCGGGCCGAGCCTCAGTTCTGCCCGGCGTAGATGAGCCTTGGGCCGTGCGGCGGGGGAAAGTGTGCGGTGGTGGCTCAGCGCGGTGCCGGCGCGGGCGCGCCGGGGGGAGGGTCATGGCCGCGCCGGCCCGTTGCTCGTAGGGCGAGCCCATCGCCAAGTCGAGATAGGCCTGCCCGTGTTCCGGCGTTTGACGCCAACCACTGACGCTCTATACCGAGCTTCTCGCCAACGTGGCGCACCGGCTCGCTAGCGTCCCCGGAAACCACGCTGAGTTCAATCGACCGCTCACGCAAGCCCCGCACCAGCGCTTGCGCACCGGGCCTTAGCCGATCCGGGAAAATGAATGTGGCCAACCACTCACCACCTGAGCAGCCATAATGTCAGATTCTTGGAGGAGCAGCGGCGGCCAATATAAACCGGCACCGAGCCGACCGGTTGACGCCGGTCAAGGCGCCCAGCACACACACCTTGGGCATGCACTGTTAGGACCATAGGGAAAGTATGTATGGTATCGCACCGGCTTTGTGCCGAAGATGGCGCGTAGTTCCCCGTAGGCTGAGGCCGTGCACGATGAACACAATGCTCTCCGTCAACGTATCCAGCGGCGCGCACTATGTATGTTGCGGTGCTTGCCCTATGTTTAACCAGTGCTTGGCCATCGGTGCTGATCGGAGCAGCCGCCGAGCGCTTGCTCAAGTTAAAGCGCATTTCAAATTGGTGGAGCGCGGGGAGTACGTGCACCGGGCCGGTGACGACTTTACTGGCCTAACGGTAGTGCGTACCGGCTGTTTGAAGTCCGTCGCCCTGTCATACAGCGGTAATGAACACATCATTGAGTTGCACCAACAACGCACGCAGTGGCCTACGCACGCAATGGCCTTTTGTAATGGCACGGTTTGCCGCATTGCGAAGACCGTTTTATGGGACTTGTGCGACACCGAGCCCGCCTTGCACCGTTGCCTATTGCACTGGTGTGCCGCTTCCTTGACGCGGGCACAACACCTAATCGCATCCCTCTCGCGGCGCAACGCGCCCGCGAAAGTCGCCGGCTTCTCGTTGCAACTGTCCGCGCCTACCAAAGCGCCCATGGACAAGATCCGTGTCAATTTATTTTGCCCATGCAACGGATCGACATCGGGCGGCACTTGCTCGTTAGCCGCCGAGCCCGTCAGCCGCTGCGTAGACACGTTGCAAAAACGTAAGCTGGTGTGCTTTAAAGGCAATGCGGTCCGGGTATTAGACCTTGACGCACTGGCCCGCTTCGCTGGTCCGGACAATGTCGCGGCCCTGGGTAATGTCGCGGCCCTGGGTAATGAAGTCAGCCGCCGCGTGGCGTGAGTCAAGCCAGCGCCTCGCGCACAGTGTGAATAACTGACCGGCTCGGTGAGTACCGCGAACGCCCCTTGGATCTTCAAGAATGGCTTTTTGTGCTGCGTCTTCCTGGTGCTGTAACACAACCGCTGGGGCTGTGTATTGCACACTAATGGCGCGGCTCAATCAGCGAAAATGAGGCGTGCACTACCCGTTCGTCGGCAACGCTGTGCCGGTGCTGCAATATCTCTATCGCGGCGCGATATCTGAGCGCGATATCCGAGCGCGATATTCTTCGCTTCGCTTCAGCCCCGCGCACCGTGACTGTTTGCTACCGCAGCGCCAAGACCCGGCACTATGAGCGCCTCGCTTTGCCGCTGGCCGGGTGCCTGTGGCGCATCGCCATCCATATCCAGCCCAGGAGCATAATCCAGCCCAGGGGCATACAGCGAGTGCGCCACTATGGCTTCCTCCATGCCCAGGTGTGCGTCGCGGCACTGGGCGCCTCCAACGACACTTTCGCCGCCGCCACCTGGACGCCAGGACTGGCCGGCTGTATCGGTTCTCGTGGGCGCGCCTTGGCTTGCCTCGGTGGCGCACCCCAGATGGGGGTACCCGACACGCTACGCGCCGCTCGCCACCCGGCCCGCCGCGCGATTTTCGCGGGCGACTTAGTCGATCGTGGTCCCGCCAGTCCCGCCGTGTTGAGACTGGCAATGAATACGGTCCGCAAGAGTGCGGCGTTTTGCGTGTCTGGCAATCACGATGTCAAGCTGATGCGAAAGTTGCGTGGGCGTGATGTTCGACTCACTCACGGACTTGCCGAGACGCTTGAGCAGACGGGCCAAGAACCGGACGAATTTTCGACGGAGGTGGCTGATTTTATCGACGTTTTGGTGAGCCACCTTGTGCTCGACGATGGCAACTCAGTGGTAGCGCCTGCTGGGCTGTCTGAAGAGTTGCAAGGGAGGGCGTCCGCGGGTGCCGGGAGTTCGCACTCCATGATGAGACGACCGGGGAAACCGGCGAGTTCGGTCTAGCGGCGCGCTACGACTGGGCATCGGAGTACCGGGGCGCTGCCACCGTGGTGTATGGCCATACTCCGGTGCCTGATCCCGGGTGGGTCAATCGAACGATCTGCATCGACACCGGGTGTGTATTCGGTGGATGCCTGATGGCGCTGCGATAGCCCGAGCGGGAGTTGGAGTCGGCGCCGGCGGCGCGTGTGTACTACGAGCCGGCGAGGCCGTTTGCGCTTGGGTGTTGATGCACACGCTTCGATCCCCAAGCGGTCAGCCGGCGATGTTTTGCAGATTGGTGATGTAGCTGGGGAAGCGTGCCGGTTGAACCGCGGTTATAGAGGCCCCAAGCGCGGCTCTAGCGGAATCAGTACACTAGGGCACCTCTAAAAATGCACTTTTTCCGCGATTGCGGCGTCAGCGCCGTGCTCGAATCCTCAGGTATCACCTGTACACTGCGGTTGTGCGCGCGGTGCTTCCTTGCACTCACGAAAAAATGACTATTGTTAGAGGCGCCCATAAGACACATCGGCAAAAAAGGTCCGTTTCTTGTGAGTCGGGTTCCCGTACATACGGTAATTAACACGGGATATCCAAGGGAACCCGGTGGACACGCATGGAGCTCGTTCCTAGTCTGTAGCCGTGACTTCTGCCGCTATCTTCGGCAGTATCTCGCCACTCCAACAGCAGGACCCATGTGCTCGAACCAAAACATCGTGAACTGGAATCTTCCGCTTGCGTCTTGTTCCCGGAACATTATCGAGGAGTCATTCAAATGCAACTACGGACTTACGTTTCGGTGCTCATCATTGCCGCGGCTGGGCTGAACGTACAAGCCGCAGGGGACACGTCCAAGAGTGAAAAGTCGCGCGTTGGTACCTGCGAGGATGCCAAGAGTCAGATGGCGTATTTTTGTGACCCGAAGAACGCGAAGAAGGACTCGATGGTGCAGATAGGCACTGCGTGCAACAACGCGAAAAACAATGTCAAGGAGGCTTGCGAAGGCATTGTCGAGCCTGACAGGAAGTACACATTCGACAAGGACTGAACAACTGTTCGGAAATGAAATAAAAGCCCGGCTGCATTTTCACCCCGGCGGCATTTTCACCGTTATGCCGCCGCCACTCGCTGAAGGAGTAAAGGTAATGAAGAAAAAACAACGTCATATTGGTGTACACATGAGTGACGAGGAGATGCAACTGGTCGCTGCGGCCGATGAGGTTGCGTTCCGCTCGCCGGTCCCGACTCAGGTCGTCTCTAACGGTGAGTACAACCCTCTTCCGCAAACCGAAGATCAGCGCAAGGTCGAAGGTCTCATCAAGGAAATGGGCGACTACCATGCCAAGAAACACGGCATGAGCCGGCGCAATTTTTTAACGACTTCAGCCGGCATGGCTACCGCGTTTCTCGCGATGAATCAGGTGTTTGGCCCGATCTTCAGCGCGCGCGAAGCGGAGGCCGCGGATATGCAGATGTCCGATCGCCGCGCGGCCCAACTGAAGAATCAGTTCATCTTCGATGATCAGACCCACTTCATCCGGGATGACTTCAATCAAGAAGGTCTACTCGGACTCACGAAATGGGCGGTCGGTGCAAAAGTCAATCCGCGCATCGGCGAGGCGCCCATGACATTGGCGCGCTACAAGATGGATAACTACCTGAAAGAAATCTTTCTCGATAGTGACACCAAGGTCGCGCTGTTATCGGGCGCCCCCTTCGATGATCCGTCGTGGTGGTTGATTTCCAACGACGCCATCCAGAACGCATGCCGCTCGGTGAACAAACTCGCCAACGCAACCCGCATGTTGGGACATGCGGTCATAACGCCGAAGTATCCGAACTGGATGGACGAAGTCGATCGGGCTATCGAAGAGTTGCATCCGGCGAGTTGGAAGTCGTACACGATCGGCGATCCGTTCGGGCCGTCGAAATACGCCTGGCGGTTGGATGACGAGAAGTTGATGTACCCGTTTTACGAGAAGGCCATCAAGGCCGGCATCAACACTATCTGCATCCACAAAGGACTGATGCCGCGCGACTACGAGAAAGCGTTCGCCGGCACTTGGGAGAGCGCCACCGTCAACGATTTGGGTCAGGCCGCGAAGGATTGGCCGGGGATGAATTTCGTTATCTACCACGCCGCGTTGCGGCCATGGCTGGCCGACGAGCCGAAGCTCGAAATGGCGGAGTTCGAGAAGAGCGGCTACATCCAGTGGTCCACCGATCTTGCACGAATTCCCGAGCAGTTCGGCGTGAGCAACGTCTATGCCGAAGTGGGGACGACGTTTGCCAGTACCGCGGTGACCGATCCGCGATTCTGCGCGGCGTTCCTCGGCCAACTGGTCAACGAAATGGGCCCGGAACGTGTTGTTTGGGGCACGGACTCGGTTTGGTATGGCAGCCCGCAGTGGCAGATCGAGGCGCTGCGGCGTCTCGAGATCCCCGAGGACATCATGCAGTCACAAGGGTGGAAGATCGCGCTTGGCGGTCCGAACAGCGAGGTGAAGCAGAAGATATTCGGACTCAATTCGGCCCACCTCTATAATCTGGACCTGAATCTTGCTCAGGGTCCTGCGTTCGAAGCCGACAAGCTCACGGCGATCAAGCAGGAATATCTCGCGATGGGGGGCGACACGGATCGCAACAACACCTATTACGGGTACGTCGCCAAGGCTTAGCGCGATCAGCGGACCTCGGTCCCATCTGACCTCGGTCCTATCTGCGTGGGTGCGCCAATCGAATCGCCGCGGGGCGTTCGCCCCCGGCGCCACCATGGCGGCGGTCGTATGAAAGTCACGAAGAGGCACTGGAATTGTCTGCATCCGCTGTAATCCGGCGCGTGGCCGGCACGCTGGGGCTTGTGGTGGCCGTGGCCATGATCGGTGCGCTGGCCAGTACACTTCACGCGGGCGCATCGTTGGACCCGCGGCCCGCTGGCGGGGACTTCACGCTCCAGCACTCGGATGCCAAAGCCCTGATTGAGCCGGCACCGGTACTCACCTTCAAGCAGCGCCAGACCTTCATGCGCGGGCGTCATCATTTCAACCAGCGGTGGGTACAGTTTCCATCGCTCGCGGGCGACTGGGGTCTGGGGCCGACCTTCAACGCCGACCGGTGTAGCGTTTGCCACATCAACGCTGGGCGCGGCGTCGCCCCGCGCGCTTCGCAAGCGCCTGTGTCAGTGCTGGTTCGAGTCGCCCTACCCGGATTCGATGACAGAGGCCACTCGCTCCCGGTGCCAGGCTACGGGCATCAGATCCAGAATCGCGGCCTTATGGGTGAGGACCGTGACGCGACCTTCCTGGGCGAGCGGGTTCGCCCGGAGGCCGACATTGCCATCGGCTGGCGTGAGTTCGAGGTCAAGTTGGCGGACGGTGAGCGCGTGTCCTTGCGTGAACCGGTGCTCCAATGGAAACGCCTCTACTTCGGTCAGCTTCCGGCTGAGGTGCAGACATCGTTGCGGATCGCACAGCCCCTAGTCGGACTCGGGCTGCTCGAGGCGGTCCCGGAGCGGGCTCTGCGCGAGCTAGCCAAGCGGCAGCGCTGGCACGGCGTGAACGGACGCCTGAACGAGGTCTGGGATGACATCAATGGACGTAAGGCTGTTGGACGATTTGGCTGGAAAGCCAATCAACCTTCCATCGCTCAACAAATCGCCGCGGCCTTCGCCGAGGATCTTGGGGTTACCTCCAGACTGTACAACGAGAGCAACTGTCCGGCGCCGCAGGCTGATTGCGCCGCGCAGCCGCCGGGCAATCAACCCGAGTTGATCAACATCGACTGGGAACAACTGGTGTTCTGGACCCAGACGCTCGCGGTGCCAGCCTGGAGAAATACCGACGACCCCGAATTTCAAGAAGGGGAGCGTCTGTTCGAAGCCGCCAAGTGCGCAATCTGTCATGTGCCCTCGCTGCGAACGGGCGGCACGCACCCGACTGTTCCGCAACTGGCAGGCCAGACTTTCTGGCCCTACACCGATTTACTGTTGCACGACATGGGAGAGGGACTGGCCGATGGCAAACCGGACTTCGCGGCTGGACCTCGTGACTGGCGCACGCCGGCGCTGTGGGCTATCGGACTGACTAGGGTGGTCTCCGGCGCCGTCACCTTGCTGCACGATGGGCGGGCTAGAAGTCTATCCGAGGCCATTTTATGGCACGGCGGAGAAGCGCAGATGTCACGAGAGGCGTTCGTGAACATGACCAAGCGCGAGCGTCAATCCTTGCTCAAGTTTCTGTCGTCGATTTGAGGGCGTTTCAAGTCATGTGCTTGTTCGCTGCTAACCATCAAGATCGACAGTTGCCCAGTTCCTGGCAGTCTTTGGGCAGTTTAGAAGGACTGTAAGCGATGGCCAGGGGCAGTGCGAGTCCAGTGCATGGTCTTGCGAGAAACCCTATCCGCGGCCATCCGAAAAAGAGGGTGTTAACTGGTGGGCCCGCCAGGACTCGAACCTGGGACCAGCGGATTACGAGTCCGAACTAAGCCTAGGACACTTACGTCATATCAACAGCTTGCGGCACCTGCCAAAGCACTAATGTGAGCGCAAGCGCCTGATAGTGAGCGTCGCGGAGCGCGGGCTCGGCACCAATCTGGGCCCAGCGGGGCTCTACGAAGAAACCGGTCCAGTCACGCTACCCTTTCCCGGCAAAGCTCCACATCGAAGCCGGTAAACCCATCGCGGTGATTTCGCATCCGCGACCGGTCGCACGCACGCCGGGTAAAAGCTGTTCCCGCTCCAACGGGCCCTCTCCCAATCGGTTGCGGGCGGTCCCTGCGGTCAGCGCAAAGTGCCTCGACGCCCACCGCCAATCCCAGCGAAGATGGCGAAGATGATGGGCCGCCCAGCGCGCCACTGAACGGGCGGGCTCGATTGCAACGCGTTCGCTATCGATATCAGCCGCGGCCCACGCTGCGAGGGTGAGGGGCGTGTCAGTGCGGTTGTCACCGAGCCAGGGGTGAGGGCTCGGAGCCGCCAACACCTTAACCGCCGCGGCACCGAGCCCCCTGATGGCACCATGGCATCAAGGCCGCGCTGAGCCTACCAATAGCGTGTGCCATTCGAGCCCATGGCCCGCGGTTAACGCACGTCACGACACACACGCCCTCAGATTCAATCGCAACGGCTGCCGGCGAGCGACGCGCCTGACGTAGGGCCTCGTCTAAGCCGCTCGCTGCGCCGATGGGTGGTCCCGGGGCTTCGCCTTATGAACCTACCTCGAGACTCAGCCATGCTGCCCCAAAGGCCGCTTAAATTTTCTATCCCCATCCCCGCTGTCACCCAAAGGTACGTGGTCTCAGTACAGTTGTTCTAACGCCGGCTGTACGCAGATACTGCACCATCGGGGCGCAGCGCGCTTCGGTGGCCGGTGCCAACCCCTAAGCTATAAAGAACGCAACCGGATAGAGTAGTTGTTTAAGACGCTTAAAGTATTTTCCACCCTTGCAAAAACTCGTAAGATTTTTGAATATCGATCGAAAGCACCCGGTCTTTGTTCAAAAAAGACACCTGTTCCCGATACGCGTCAAAAAATGCCTTGGTTGTTCGACCCAGCGCAAGCCTCGCGCCCTGCTGCCCCGCTTTTTGCGTTCTAAGGTCAATCGCCTGTGCAGCATGTAAAAGTTCTATGCCCAGAATGTAATACAAATTATCGACGATTTTACTCAGGCGCATGCCAACATAAGGCGCATCACTGCTGTCCCACAAACTTTTGAATGCGCTTAGAATCAAAGACTATTCTGCGCTAATTTGTTAGAATAGAGGTTCAGAATATCTTTTAATATCAACAGGATAATAGCCTTGAGTCACAGTAACAGCGTATTTTCACAGCTGCTAAAACTGATTTCTAGACATGAATTTGAAACCCTCGCAAAAACCCACCATAAAGGCCGTGTATTGAGGACAATGTCACGCTGGTCACAGTTTGTGGCGTTGAGTTTTGCCCAACTCGCCGGTCGCTGTAGTTTGCGAGATATTGTCAGCAATCTGGATAAACAACGCCGCAAAAGTTACCATTTGGGTATCGGTAAGGTCAGTCGAAGTTCTCTGGCTCGCGTTAACGAGCAACAGCCTTATCCACTCTACGAAGGATTATTTTGGAAGCTGCTGGCACGATGTCAAAGCTTGGCGCCTAGGCATGGGTTTCGTTTTAAAAATAAGCTTTATTCCTTGGATGCATCGACCATCGATTGATGCTTATCACTATTTCCTTGGGCCAAATTTCGCAAGACCAAAGGCGCGATTAAACTACATGTTGGTCTGGACCATGATGGTTTTTTACCGGTCTTTATGACTATTACCGAAGGCAAACAACAAGATATTACACAGGGCCGTAGTTTAGAACTGGATGCGGGTTCTATTGTGGTGTTTGATCGTGGCTATACGGACTTCACGTGGTTTAACTGGCTCAATTCAAAGGGGATTTATTTTGTCACCCGGTTGAAAGCCAATACGAAATACCGAGTGATTTCTCGCCATCCGGTGAATAAAGAGCAGGGCATCACCTCAGATCAGACGCTGATTTTAACGGGCCCTAAAGCCGATACCTGTCCGATTAAGTTGCGCCGGATTGGTTATCGGGACCCACAGACCGGCAAGCATTACGTCTTTCTCACCCATCCATTCGAATTGGCTGCCAAAACCATTGCAGATATTTATAAGTCGCGTTGGCAAATCGAGTTATTTTTCAAATGCATCAAACAAAATTTGAAGATTAAGTCATTCGTAGGGACGTCAAAAAATGCTGTCATGACTCAAATTATGGGTCGCTATGTGTATGTATTTAATGGTTGCTTACCTGAAATTTTGTAGCAAACTCGATTTAAGCATTCAACAGATTATTCGACTCTTTCAAGTCAATTTATTTGAGCGAAGAGACCTGTGGGGACTACTCAAAGGAGACCCTCCAGGCCCTATTGAAACTCAGGTCCAGATACAGTTTACATTCTCATGAAAGTTTATGGGACAGCAGTGAAGGCGCATTGGTGGCATGGTCTTCGATATCACCTGCCAATGACAGAAAATCGACCGAGACCGGATTGCTGAGCGCACGATTTTCGGTATCCAGTGCGCCGCAGGTTTTTTGAATCGCCCCGAAAATAATCGGCGGCGGTTCGTCGGGTTGATCGGTTACCCCAGGTTGCGGCTCAGGTTCTGGGCTTAAAAAGCGCGTCAACCCGGTGAAATGCTCTGTGCCCAGCTTAATCATGCGGTAACAGGACAAACGCGACACATGGCTCAAAGCGACGCCGACACTTTGCAGCGGTAACACCCATTGCAATGGTTCGAAGTTGGCTGAAGGGCTGACCATGCCATGTACAACGTCATCCTTGACCACATAGTATTGATGAGCTTGCGCCTGTGGGTTCAGCACAAACGGAGGCACAGGCTCAGGCTTCAGGATAACAGAGGGATTGTCATCGGAAGCATTGATTTGCACGAGGATTTGTTTCTTCAGAAAGGCCAGGGTATCACGCGTTGCGCCATGCACTTGGCTGACGTCGCGAAAGCTCAAGGCATCTTGTAGAGGACGATGTTCGAAAATGGTGTCTTTTTGCCATAGGTAACTGCCCGCCAACAGCTCACGAATCGCTGCAGCGGTGATGCCCTGCCCATGGTAGGGGCGCATCTGATGGACCTCATCCAACAAGGGCGCGATATTGCCATTCAATCCCTCAAGACTCAGCGCAAATACCAAGTCAGCTTTATGTAGCAAGGTTTCGATGTCATGAATCAGCAGTGCAGCATGCGATGCGCTATAGGCATTGGAACTGGTGATGGTTAAGCCATCTTTGCCCACCGGTGTCAGTGGCCTGATCCCGGCTCTTGCTAATGCATCTCTCGCAGTCATCAGCTTGCCTTGATAAGTGACCTGGCCTTTTCCCATCATTGCTAAGCCGATATGCGGCAGTATGATGATATCAGCCATGCCCACCGACCCTCGGGAAGGGACTACCGGATGAATGCGGTGATTTAAAAAAGCCTGGTAAAGCCTGGCCACCTTGGGTCGTGCGCCTGTCGCGCCATACAGTATGCCATTCAGCCGCACCAACATGGTTGCTCGTATAATAGCTTCACTGACTGAAGGTCCAACTGCCGCACTGTGCGCCATCAACATGGTGCGATTAAATTTTCTCGACGGCTTCAGATCTTCCTCTGTGGGCTTGCCGCTTGCACCACATTCCAGATGAATGGGGCGGTCTTTGTTTTCCCCCACCCCGGTCGTGATGCCGTAGATTTTGTGGCCTTCGCAGGCAGCCAGCATGAGCAGATCATAGGAGCGCTGCACTTTTTCCATAGCCGCTTGCGGAATGAACACCGTTGCATTGTCACGCGCCACGCGAACCGTTTGCTTGATGGTGAGATTGTGTCCGGTTAACGTGACAGCTTGATCAGCCTGTGCGTTTGCAGAAAAAACCAATAGTAATAAGAGAGAGTTGATTGGTTTCATGAAGGGATACTCCTTGTATATAGTTAACGTGAGTTTTGAAGGGTACGCTCTTAAAATAATGTACACATCTGCCGGTAGTTGAGTTATAATCTGCTCTCTTTTGTCAAGAGAAGAATACCATTATGAGCCATGCGGAAATAGTCAAGTGCAGTGATGCAACGGTTACCTTGCAAGTCACCATTTCTTTAGATCCCAAATCAATGCTTCGCTCCGAAGAAGCGATTCGTGATGCGTTGAATAATGTAGGTTGTTTGGCGGCTGAACAAGCCCTTAAACAGTTCGATACCGATGGCTCTCCAATCATTTTTGGGTGATATCAAGCTGACCTCGAAAGGGCTTTACCATAAAACCTATCAAACTCAGTGGGGTGAGGCCAAAGTGGAGCGCCACGTTTATCAATCAACTCGAGGTGGCCGTCAATATTGTCCATTGGAAAAAGACGCAAGAATCTCTCCAACGGCAACACCCGGCTTTGTCAAGTTGCTCTCTTGTCAATACGCGGAACTGGGCTCTAGTCGAGCCTTGTTTGACCTGCAGCACTGTCATGGCCGGAGCATAGCGAGAAGCTATTTGAAATCCATCGGTGACGCAGTGGGAGGCGTCGCTCAAGCGAAAGAACAGGCATGGACCTATGCCCCACCGCAATTAGACAAACCGGTTAAGAGCGTGAGTGTCGGCATAGATGGGACCTGCAAGCTGTTAACTGAAGGCGGTTGGCGCGAGTCAATGGTGGGGACTATCAGTCTTCATGATGGCGAAGGGCAAAGACTGCATACCATTCAAATGGGGGCGACACCGGAGTATGGCAAGAAGACGTTTTATGATCGATTGGATCAAGAGTTATCGAAGGTCAAGGAGCGATATCCCAAGGCAAGCTATGTTGCCATAGCTGATGGAGCGAGAGGTAATGGGTCTTATTTGAGGTCTAGAACTGATCGACAGTGGGTGGATTTCTGGCCTGCTGTGGGTTATCTGGGCCAAGCCGCCGATGCGCTATTTTCGGGAAAAAGACAGGGTGTTGCACGTAAAGAGTGGCTTGACCAAGCCTGTCATCGACTTAAAAGCCAACCGGGTTCAGCGACCCGGCTATACAATGAGTTAAAAGAGCACCTTGACAGTGGGTCGTTTAAAAAGACCGATAAAGAGCACTTATTGGCATCGGTCACTTATTTTAAGAACAACCAATCCAAGATGCATTATTCTCGGCATCAGTCGGATAATTTACCGATTGGATCAGGTGTGACTGAAGCGGCTTGTAAAACATTGGGGGACCTCTAAAAATTCAAGAATAAGCTCCATTTCTATCCACATGACTTTGGGATTTCTCAGTCAACACCGAGTGACGACTACTTCATGCCGGATGTCGCGCTTCTCGGCTTCGATAAGCCGACTTTTCCTGTCCAAAAAGGGTCATTTTCCTTTTTTCTCAAATTGCAGATAGATCTCTCCTGCACAAAGTCACAAAGCGTCTCATGTTGTACACCATGTTCATCATGCCAAGCTTCACTTCAGGGCACCTCTAACAATTCACATTCTGAAATCTGATGATCAATAAAATCAGTAACTTACGCTCTGGCAAAATGTCAAAATCGTAATTTTTAGAGGTGCACTAGTGGCGCACCAACCTAGTCATTAGCGGGCAGCCATTAACAGGCGGTCAAAACCCTACCGCGCGGCACGGTACGCTTCCAAGGAGGGCAACCGCCCCTCTGCGACGGCATGACACGCTACATGAGTCCCGCCCACCGCCATGGGCGCGGGCATCTCTTGGCCGCACCGGCCATTGGCCAACGGACAGCGGGGATGGAACGGGCAGCCAGAGGGGGGATTGATCGGACTTGGCACCTCGCCAGATACCGGTATGCGCGCCCTGCCGGTGATCGCCAGATCCGGGATCGCATCCAGCAGCATGCGAGTGTAGGGGTGCAGCGGTTCGTTGAACAGCAACTGTGTGGGCGCCCACTCCACCAGCCGTCCCAGATACATCACCCCGACATTGGTGGATACATGATACACCACCGCCAAATCATGGCTGATGAACAAATACGTCAGGTTGAGTTCGGATTGCAGCGCCTTCATCAGATTCAAGATCTGTGCTTGCACTGATACGTCTAACGCCGATGTGGGTTCGTCGCACACCAGGAACTCCGGCTCTCCGGCCAGCGCCCTGGCGATGGAAATGCGCTGGCGCTGGCCGCCGGAGAATTCATGGGGAAATTTCTCACCATCAGCGGCGGACAACCCTACTTGCTCCAATAAGCCACCCACCCGTTGGCGCAATGCCTCCCGCGCACCGCTATTGCCACGGGCCAGGACCGGTTCGGCGATGATGTCGGACACCCGCCAACGCGGATTCAGGGACGCATAAGGGTCTTGAAAGATCATCTGCATACGGGCTTGGATATGCGGCACTGTGCGGCGGTCAGCCAAACCGCCCAATGCCACCCCGTCGAAAAAGATATTGCCCCGCGTCGGCTGATACAAGCCCACGATGAGGCGTGCCACGGTGGACTTGCCACAGCCTGATTCGCCCACCAGGGAGAAGGTCTCGCCGCGATTGACGGCGAAATCGACCCCATCCACCGCTTTCAACACCTGTCTAGCTTTGCCCTCGAACAGACGGTTCAAAAATGGCGGCGACACGTCGAAATAACGGGCCAAGCCGGACACTTTCACAAGAGTCTGGCGATGACGGTTGTCGCTCATGCCGGATACAACCAACAAGCGGCCTCGGAACCCTCGACTGCGACAAGTTCCGGCCGGTCCTCAAAACAGCGTTGCATCGCCTGACCACAGCGGGGGTGGAAAGCACACCCGGACGGGATCGCATGCAACCGGGGCATCGCCCCATCGATCTGCTCCAGCGTATCCACCGCTAGCCCGATGTGCGCAATGGAGCCCATGAGGCCTCGGGTATAAGGATGTTTGGCTGCGCGGATGACCTCCGCCACCGGTCCCACTTCCACCAAGCGGCCCGCATACATCACCGCCACCCGTTGCGCCGCCTCCGCGATAACGCCCATATCGTGGGTCACCAACATGACCGCCGTGCCGTGATCCGCGCAGAGCCGCTTCAACAACGCAATGATCTGAGCTTGAATGGATACATCCAGCGCCGTGGTCGGTTCATCGGCGATGATGAGGCGCGGCTCGGCGCATAGCGCCAAGGCAATGACCACCCGTTGGCGCATCCCGCCGGAGAACTGATGGGGGTAGTGATCGATGCGCTCTTCGGCACTCGGGATCCCCACCTCTTTCAACAGATCCAGCGCCCGCGTCCGCGCTTGGGCCAGCGTCAAATCCATGTGCGTGAGAATGGTCTCCGTCAACTGCCTGCCGATGCGGTATAGCGGGTTCAAGCTGGTCAACGGATCTTGAAAAATGGCCCCTATGCGATCACCCCTGAGCCTGCGCATCTGTTCGTAGGGCAAATGGTCGATGCGCTGACCTTCCAGATGAATTTCGCCTGCGGCCACCCGCCCAGGCGGCTCCAGTAAACCGATGATGGCGGCCCCGGTCAGGGATTTGCCCGCCCCCGACTCGCCGACCACCCCCAAGATCTCGCCAGGCTCGATGACAAACGACACATCATCCACCGCCACCAAGGTGCCGCGCCGCGTGGGAAATTCGATACGCAAATTGCGCACGGCCAAAAGAGCGGACTGACTCATGGCACCTCTAACAATAGTCATTTTTTCGTGAGTGCAAGGAAGCACTGCGCGCACAACCGCAGTGTATAGGTGATACCTGAGGATTCGAGCACGGCGCTGACGCCGCAAGCGCGGAAAAAGTGCATTGTTAGAGGTGCCCTCATGCTCAGCGCAGCTTCGGGTTGAGCGCATCACGCAGCCAATCGCCCAGCAGATTGACCGCCAGAACGAGGGTTGCGAGTGCGACGCCGGGAAAAATAACGATCCACCACTCCCCGGAAAACAAGAAATTATTGCCGATGCGGATCAACGTACCGAGGGAGGGCTCCGTTGGCGGCACACCCACACCGAGGAACGATAAAGTGGCCTCGGTCAACACGGCGACGGCCAGTCCGATGGTGGCGATCACCAGCACCGGCCCCATCACATTCGGCAGTACGTGCCGCAACATGATAGCGATGGAGGAGCGGCCTATCACACGGGCCGCTTGCACGTATTCTTTATGCTTTTCCACCATGGTCGAGCCGCGCACCGTGCGGGCGAATTGCACCCACCCCGACACGCCGATGGCGAATATCAAAACAGGAATAGCGATGCGCTCATGCATCTGCGGCGGCACCACGGAGCGGGCCACGCCGTCCACCAACAGAGCGATGAGTATGGCCGGGAAGCTGATCTGCACGTCCGCCACCCGCATGATGAACGCATCCGTAGTGCCACCGGCATAACCGGCGATGAGCCCGAGGGACACCCCCAGCACCATGGACAACAGGACGGAGGCGAAGCCGACCAACAGCGAGACCCGCGAGCCGTAGAGAATGGCGGAAAACAGATCCCGCCCCTGATCATCCGTGCCCAACCAAAATTGCTCCGTGCCCTCCTCCATCCATAGGGGCGGAGCAAACGCATCCATCAAATCGAGTGCGCCCGGATCGAATGGGTTTTGCGGCGCGATCCAAGGGGCAAAGACGGCGCACACTACCGCGATCAGCGTCCACAACGCAGCCACGATGGTCACTTTGGAACCCTTGAAGCTCCAGAACACGTCACTGTCCAGCGCCCTTATCCACCAGTCTTTGACTCTGGCCGCGATCATCTTCAATGGCCGTCCGTTCAATGGCCGCCCGCCACGCTACGGTCTATGCGCAACCGCGGATCAACGGCGAAATAGAGCAAATCGACGGTGAGATTGATGATGACGAAGAATGCCGCGATCAAGATGAGATAAGTCGACATGATGGGAATGTCGGCGAATTGAATGGCCTGTAAGAACAACAAGCCCATGCCTGGCCACTGAAACACCGTTTCCGTGATGATGGCAAAAGCGATGATCGATCCGACCTGTAGACCGGTAATGGTGATCACCGGCACCAGCGTATTCTTGAGTGCGTGACCGAAATGCACGGCACGGTTGGTCAATCCCCTGGCCCGGGCAAATTTCACATAGTCGGTGCGCAATACTTCCAGCATTTCCGAGCGCACCAGGCGCATGATCAAAGTCAACTGAAACATACCCAAGGTAAACGCGGGCATGATGAGCGCCTTCAAGCCTTCCACGGTCAACAGTCCGGTGGACCACCAACCGAGTTGCACCACTTCCCCACGGCCAAAAGTGGGTAACCAACCCAACACCACACCGAATAACAAAATCAGCAAGATACCGATAAAAAAAGTGGGCAAGGAGATACCGATCAGGGACACGGTGAGAAACACCTTACTCAGCCATCGGCTTGGGTGCAGTCCCGTGTACACCCCCATGGGTATGCCGACTAGCAATGAGAACAGGGCGGCGATCAAACTGAGTTCAAGGGTTGCCGGCATGCGCTCGGAGATCAGCTCATTGACCGGTCTGCCGATGCGGTAAGAGATACCGAATTCACCGCGCAGGGTGTTGCCCGCGAAACGGGCGAATTGCACCAGCACGGGATCATTGAGCCCCAGCCTCTCGCGCAACTTCTCACGCTCTTCGATGGGCGTCTCCTGACCGACCATCTGCGAGACCGGATCGCCGACGTAGCGAAACAGCGTAAACGCGAGCAGGGCGACCGCCAGCATCACCACTATCGATTGGATGATGCGCCTAACGATGAGCGCCAGCATGTGGGCGTATGACTACTGATTACCAACGGTCAGCGCCGGAGAACCCGGCGCTGGTTAGAGCGAGGTCTACTTCACCGTGACGTGACGCCAGTGGAACTGGTTGTCGGCCCGTTGGCCCAGCGTGATCATGTTGCTAACGCCCCATGCCACCGCCTGCTGATGCAACGGAATATAAGCGATGTCCGCGGTGGTCATGTTCCACGCATCATGGATCATCGCGGTGCGCTTGGCGGTATCCGTTTCCACCAGCACCTTATCCGCAATGGCATCGACTTTTTCGTTGCAGTAACGGCCCAGGTTGAACTTGCCGCGGCCAGATTCCTCGCTGTAGCAGCCGTGCAGGTTATACAGCGGATTCCAGGAATCGAAACTGCCCGGTGTCCAGCCCAGCAGGTAAAAGCTGGTGTCCAACTTCGGCGCCAACACCTTGGCGAAGTACTGGGCTTTGGGCTGCGCCAACAAGTTCACTTTGACGCCGATCTTGGCCAGCATGCTGACCACCGCCGTGCAGATCGCCTCGTCGTTCACGTAACGGTTATTGGGGCAGTCCATACCCACCTCGAAGCCGTCTCCATAGCCCGCTTGCGCCAACAATGCTTTGGCCTTGCTGACGTCATAGGCCAAGCGCTCGTACTTGGGGGATTTCGGATCATCGCCGCCGATGATACCGGGGGCCGCCGCCACCATAAGCGCGGAAGGCGTGGACAGGCCGCGCATCACTTTCTGCTTGATGGCATCGACGTTGATGGCGCGGTAGAAGGCTTCGCGCACGCGGGCGTCTTTGAACGGGTTCTTACCCTTGACGCTCGAGTACAGCAGCTCATCGCGGTGCTGATCCATGCCGAGGAAGATGGTGCGAAGCTCCGGCCCCACCAACATACTGGTGCCGGCGTTGCTATCCACCCGCCTCTGATCCTGCACCGGGATCGGATAGGCCATATCCACCTGCCCGGACAGCAGGGCCGCCACCCGGGTGGCGTCAGCGCTGATCGGCGTGAACGTGACTTTGCCGACGTTATGAGACGCTTTGTCCCACCAGCTACCGTTCACCTCGGCCACGGTGCGCACATCGGGCTCATGGCTGATGATCTTGAACGGACCGGTGCCATTGGTATGCAACGTGGCGTAGTTTTTCTGATCGGTGTCGGTGACCGACTGCGGTTTTACCGCGCCGTGCTGTTCCGCCCAGGACTTGGACATGATGTACCAGGTCTCCCATTCCACGTGCAGGATGGGATTGGGCTTGCTGGTGATGAAATCCACCGTGTGGTTATCGACTTTGACCACTTGGGTGTCCTGGGCGATACGGGTCTTCAAGTCGGATCCATCGGCGCGCACCCGGCTGGCGGAAAACACCACGTCATCGGCGGTGAAGTCCGCGCCATCGTGGAACTTCACGCCCTTGCGCAAATGAAAACGCCAGCGCGTTGGCTCGATGATCTCCCAGCGCTCGGCCAGCGCCGGCTCGATGCCAAGATTAGCCCCCCGGCGCACCAAACCCTCATAGATATTGCCCAGAAAACCCAGCGTGAAGGTTTCGTTCAGCGCGTAGGGGTCCAGTGAACTCAACGAGCCTTGGAATGCATAGCGCAAATCCTTGGCTTGGCCGGAGACGGACACCACCAAAGCCGCCACCGCGGCCAGGACACTCAGTTTAGACATTGACTTAAAACCCGGAATTGACCTAAGGACCATTAGTATTTCCCCCACGGCTGGTCTTGTTGGTTGCGGCACTCCTCACCCTCGCGCCAGCCACGCGCACCTCCTTTGCGCCCGGCAATGGTACGCTCCCTACCCTTCAAGTTCAGCAGTGAGTGATAAATAAATGCGAGATGACTGCATCGCCATGATCAAGCGCCTAGTGGCCCACCCCACGGTGTCACGCGACTCGAACATGAACCTCATTGAAGACGTACAGGAATACTTGAGCGGTTTCGGCATCACCTCGCGGTTAGTACCGAATGAAGACGGCGCCAAAGCCAACCTCTACGCCACGGTGGGACCAGCGGTGGAGGGCGGCATCGTTCTGTCCGGGCACACCGACGTAGTCCCGGTCGATGGACAACCGTGGGATAGCTATCCGTTTACAGTGGAGGAACGGAACGGGCGCCTCTACGGACGCGGCACCTGCGATATGAAAAGCTTCTATGCCATCGCGCTGGCCCTGGTTCCGCGGATGCTGCAAGCCCGCCTCGCACGCCCCATCCATTTCGCCCTCTCCTATGACGAAGAGGTCGGCTTTATAGGCGCACCGTCCATGATCGAGCGCCTGGCCAAGGAGCTGCCCGCGCCCCGCGCCGTCATCGTTGGGGAGCCCACCAGCATGCGCGTGGTCAATGCCCACAAAGGTATGACCGGGGTGGAAACCATCGTTACGGGTCACGAAGCCCATTCCTCGCAAACCCACCGCGGCGTAAGCGCCGTCATGACCGCCGCCAGGCTCATCACATTCCTGGACGATCTGGCCCGGGAGAAAGCGGCCGGCCCGCACTCCCAAGCGGCGTTCGAACCCCCGTACACCAGCATTCACGTGGGCACCGTGCAAGGCGGCACCGCCACCAACATCATCTCGCGCGAATGCCGGTTTAAATGGGACGTGCGCTGCATACCGGAAGATAATCCGCAAGAGGTGCTCGATCGGTTCTATGATTTTTGCGATTCGCTGTTACCGGATATGCGTTCGATAGCTCCGCAGGCCAATATCGAAACCATCGTGCATTTCGCCGCCCCGGCGCTGCGCCCGGAGACGCAAGACGGCCGCGCCGAGCAACTGGCCAAGGGGTTAGCAGGGCAAAACGCCACGGAGGTGGTTTCCTATGGCACCGAGGGCGGACAGTTTCAGGACGCCGGTTTTTCCGCCGTGTTATGCGGTCCCGGGTCCATCGATCAAGCCCATCAACCCAATGAATTCATTGAGTTGACGCAGGTCGATGCCTGCATCGGTTTCATGCAAAGACTCATCGAGTATCAGAGCGCTTGAGTGATCTTGAAGACACCAAGGCGAACTTACCACTGGCAATGGGAGCGAAATAGCTAGAAATATTGCTTTTGATAATCGTTCTCATTTGCATTATATTTCTCATTCCGCTATAAAGTGTGCCGCGTAATCTTTGTCACTCAAGAGGTATTTTTCATGCGTCCGACATTTATGGCGGCGGTGTTTGCCATGGCCGCGGCGCTGCCCGTTTGCGCCAGTGCCAACGGGGAGGTCAACCTTTACTCTTACCGCCAAGGTTTTCTAATCGAACCGATCTTGGCCGAGTTCACCAAGCAAACCGGCATCAACGTCAACCTAGTCTTCGCCAAGAAAGGCATTGTGGAAAAGATAAAAGCGGCCGGTGCCAACAATCCCGCCGATGCGGTCCTAACGGTGGACATAGGCCGCTTGGACGCTCTCGCCCAAGCCGGTTTGCTGCAACCGGTGACCTCACCGGCCTTGAATATCATCCCTTCCGCCTACCGCCACGAAGACGGTCTTTGGTATGGGCTGACCACCCGGGCCAGGGTGGTTTACGCCCACAAAGACCGGGTACCCGAAGGTGCCATCAACAACGTTGCCGATCTGGCTGATGCCAAATGGCGCGGCAAGCTCTGCACCCGCTCGGGCAAGCACGTCTACAATGTAGGGCTGATTGCATCGGTTATCGCTCACCACGGCGAAGCCGAGGCCGAGCAGTGGTTACGTGGCGTCAAAGCGAACCTCGCCCGTAAACCACAAGGCAATGACCGCGCCCAGGCCAAAGGTATCTATGAGGGCGTATGTGATATCGCCATCGCCAATCACTACTACATGGGCAAGATGGCCACCAATGAGAAGAAACCCGAGCAACAAGAATGGGCCAAGGTCATCCGCGTGACGTTCCTCGATCAAGACGGGGTAGGACAACACGTCAACCTCTCAGGTGCTGGTGTCATCAAAGGCGCGAAGAACAAGGACAATGCCGTGCGGCTGATCGAGTTCTTGGCCAGCCCCGAAGCGCAACATATGTACGCCACCAACAACTTCGAATATCCGGTGCGTCCTGGGATAAAAACCGATCCTTATATCGAGTCATTCGGTTCGTTCAAAGCCGATTCCCTGCCGTTATCCGCAATCGCCAAACACCGCAAGGAAGCCAGCAAACTGGTGGACAAGCTCAAGTTCAACGAGGGCGCGGACGGCTAAAAAAATTCTCTCACTCCATCCAGTGCGCTTATTTTCATGAGCGCACTGGGTACAAGAGATAGTGATCTTGCAGGCGGCCGGCGCTGGCTGCCCGATCGCTGGTTGCTCGCCGCTTTGGCCACCGCCGGCCTAGTGGCGCTGCCCATTGCCACCATTGTTTTTCGCGCTGCCGAGCCGGCGCAAAACATCTGGTCTCATCTCATAGAGACCATCCTGCCCACTTACATGGGCAACACCTTGTGGCTGGTGCTGGGGGTCGGCGCAGGCACCGTGTGCCTCGGTGCTTCCACCGCGTGGCTGGTCACCATGTACCGCTTTCCCGGCCGCGCCATATTCACCTGGGCCCTGTTATTGCCGCTGGCCGTGCCCAGCTACATTTTGGCCTTCGTCATCACCGATCAGCTCGAATATGCCGGTACGGTACAAGTGACCCTGCGGGCACTGTTCGGCTGGTCGTCGCCACGCGATTACTGGTTCCCCGAGATCCGTTCCATCGGCGCCGCCACCGCAGTGCTTACCCTGGTCCTGTACCCTTACGTGTACCTGCTATCGCGTGCAGCGTTCGTTGAACAATGCGTGGAACTCTTCGAGGTGAGTAGGACGCTAGGCAGCGGTCCATTGAGAACCTTCTTTTGCGTTGCCTTGCCCATGGCCAGGCCGGCCATCGCCGTGGGCACCGCCTTGGCTTTAATGGAAACGCTAAACGAATACGGCACCGTCAGCTTCTTTGCCGTACCCACCATTGCCGCCGGCATCTTCGATGTTTGGCTGAACATGGACAACCCGGCAGGCGCCGCCCAGATGGCGCTACTCCTAGTCGTCATCGCCCTTTTGCTGGTGTACATGGAGCGGGCCGCCCGCCACCGCAGCCGCTATTACGCCACCACCCGGCAGGTGCGCGCCCTGCCGCAGACCAGACTGCCGCGGAGCGGCGCCTGGCTCGCCACCGCCTGGTGTTTGCTCCCCATCGTCTTGGGTTTCGTGTTGCCCGCCAGTGTGCTGTGCGCTTATGCCATCGATTTCTACACCGTCACCCTCGCCAAAGATTATGTGAGCTTGGCTTTGAACAGTCTCTACCTCGCCGGCTGGGCAGCCTTGGGCACCACGGTGATCGGTGTGGTACTGGCCTATGGCGTGCGCCTGTCCCAACACAAAGCCATGCGCGGCGCGGCGGAGTTGGCCACCATTGGGTACGCCATCCCGGGCGCGGTCCTGGCGGTGGGCATCATGTTTCCCCTAGGCACCATCGACAATACCCTGGACCGCTGGAGCCAAGTGTTATTCGACTATCCCCTGGGCCTGCTCCTGAGTGGCACCGGTGCGGCCTTGGTGGTGGGATACTGTGCCCGCTTCTCCGCCATCGGCTACCGCACCATCGACGCCGGTTTGAGCAAAGTCACCCCCAGCATGGAAGGAGCGGCGCGTACATTGGGCGCCGGCCCAGGCCGAACGCTATGGCAGGTTCATCTACCACTGATCAAGCCCAGCGTTGTTGCCGCCGCCTTGCTGGTATTCGTGGACACGATGAAAGAGTTGCCGCTCACCCTGATTTTGCGGCCTTTTAACTTCGAAACCCTGGCGACTTTTGTGTTCCAGTACGCCTCCGAGGAACTCCTGGAGGAATGCGCGCTGGGGGCGCTGACCATCGTCGGCGCGGGTATAGTGCCGGTCATCCTCATTTCCCGCACGCTCAGCCGCGCCCGGCCTGGGCACCTGCATGCATAAATCTGGCAGGCATAAAACTCATGCTCATGACCGGCCTATCTCTCAACGATATCTCTCACCGCTATCAAGACTTCGAGGCGCTGCACGGCGTTAGCCTCGACGTGGCGGCGGGGAAAACCCTGTGCCTGCTAGGTCCCTCCGGCTGCGGCAAGAGCACGCTGTTGCGCATCGCCGCCGGTTTGGAAAGAACCCAGCGCGGCACTATCAAAGTACAAGATCGGCTAGTGGCCGATGGCGAACGCGGCCTGCATTTGCCCCCGGAGCGGCGCAACGTGGGCCTCATGTTTCAGGACTACGCGCTGTTTCCGCACCTCAGCGTGTGGGACAACATTCACTTCGGCGTGCGTGCCAAATCGCAAGCGCAGGGCCGCTGGATCCGCAAAGCCCTGCGGGATGTGGACATGACAGATCTGGATGGCCGCTTTCCCCATGCGCTATCGGGCGGGCAGCAGCAGCGGGTAGCGTTGCTAAGAGCCTTAGCGCCCAATCCTGCCGTATTGCTGTTGGATGAACCCTTCAGCGGACTCGATGAACATTTGCGCCAGCAGGTCCGCCATGAAACGGCGGAACTGCTAAGCAGCGCGAAGACCGCGACGGTAGTGGTTACCCACGATGCGCAAGAGGCCATGTTCCTGGCCGATCGCATCGCCGTCATGCGCGAAGGCAAGGCCGTGCAAGTGGCCGATTCCCTCGCCATCTATACCAATCCTAGCGATCCGTTTGTCGCCAGCCTCTTCGGCCCAGTCAATCAATTCAAGACGCAGGTGCGAAATGGCGCGGCCGCCACACCAGTTGGCGATGTGCGGGCGCCCGCCGTCTTGGAAGGCCAGCAGGTTATGGTGGTGATACGGGCCGATGCCATGGAATTGGTGCCGCCGGAAGCCTCCGCCGTCTCATTGCAAGTGCGCTCTTCGCGCTGCCTTGGGCCCACCTCTGTGGCCTATCTTCAGACCGTTTCGGCCAGTGACGATTCGTCTCACCCACTCATAGAGGTGCGCCTGAACAATACCGAGCTTCCTGAACCCGGCGCCATAGTAGGGGTGAGGCCGGCGCGCTCTGGGGTATTTGTCTATCCGGTTGTATAGGCGCAGCTAAATGCCGGCCTTGCCGCGCCTACCGCTACCACAATTGGCGCCGGTACAGCGGCCATAGAGCACCAGCGAATGGTCCACCAGTTCAAAACCATTGTCCTGCGCTACTTTTCGCTGGCGCTTTTCAATGACCTGATCGACGAACTCCACCACCCGGCCACAATCGACACAGAGTATGTGATCGTGGTGTTGGCCGGAATCGAGTTCGAAGACGGCGTGCCCCCCTTCAAAGTTGTGCCGCACCACCAAACCGGCAGCCTCGAACTGGGTGAGCACCCGGTAGATGGTGGCAAGACCCACATCGTCGCCGCTCTCCATGAATAGCCGGTAAACATCCTCGGCGCTGAAATGCTCGTTCGGGTTCTCCCGGAACACTTCTAGGACTTTCAATCTAGGTACGGTGGCTTTTAGCCCCACGTCCTTTAGCTGACTACTATCCATCGCGGGACAACACCATTACTTGTAAGAACCTCCACTCACTGGAAGACGCAGCGGCACGCAGGAGGGAAAACAGCACCGTAGCATGGGCCTTACAGGCCAAGCCAGTGCGCTTCGAACTCGCGGCTCTTCGCACTAACCAACACCGACAGCAGTGGCCCGGGCATTGGCGCAACCTTGGTGGGGGCCAACCAACCATAACCCCGACTCAGCAAGCGCCCCCACATGTTACGCGGCGACGGCTCGTCGCGCTGGCGGCCAGCCAGGAACCGTACCCGGTTCTTATGCTGCTTGCTCGCCCTAGGGGTAGCGTTGAACAGCACCACCCATGGATGCCGGATCCGCAACGCATCCTGAAACGTTCTTGTATCGTCCTCCAGAGCGGCCAAGGCGGGTGGCAAGGCGGCTATGTTACGGCTGATGGTATTACCCAATAACCACTGCGCCAATCCTACCAGCGCCAGGCCGGCGGCTATGAGTAAGAACACCGGCGCACTTCCTCTTCTCGTAGCGCCTCGTCCTCGCGCGCTTTGGGGCGAAGGTTATTCTGCGCCCCTGACAAAAAGCGCTCTTGACGCTTGGTTAATTGCATCGTCACCCGGCGATTGCCGATCTGGAATCCGCAAATTGGTGGCGGCTGGAGCACGCCTCAGCCCACACGCGCGATCGCCTGGGCCTTGGCTGATCAATGCCATGCGGCGTACGGCGCGGGTCTACTTGGATGCGCGCATTGATCTGCAAGCCTTGGCTGAGATGGATGCGATCTGGAGTGCGCGGGGTGATTTTTTTTCGGCCAACACGCTCCTGCCGAAAGAACGGCGAGCGCGTGTCGAGCCTCCCCATGGATCATCACCAACAAAATCAGCGGGGCAAGCATAACAACACGAACACCAGCAGGCCTATCAAGTGCGGCATACTGTTCTAAATCGACTCCTGCACTGCGTATCAAACGAATACTGCATTGATCCATACCAGCTTTTTCAGTGATCAAAGCTACATCATCTTCGCTCTGAAGAATCAATCGGCTACGTGAATCGTTGAACACAAAGCGGAAGAATCAGAGAAAAGTTGGTCTCAGCAGTCCAGCAAGAAATCTTCTTGAGGAAAAGACGAAACCCAAACCGCCTAACGCGTTGACTCTGGTATGAATGCGTAACAGCTTGGCAGCTAGAGATCCGTAAATGAACGGGTTTAAGGGCGACCGGATGAACCGAATCAGGTCTCTCACTGTAAAAGATAAAAAGAAATTCAAAAAATGTGGCTAATTCACGAAAACATTCAAGCTCGACCGCTTCATACGCTGAAGAGCAATAACACGCACGCCATCCTGCTCGATTACCTGCCTTTTGTTAGAAAGACGTGTTGCTACGACAACTTCATAACCAGCTTGTATTGCAGAGACGGCAAGCGAAAGGCGGCGGGAACAGAAATACCAACTTCCGTCACTACAAATAATATTTTTGGCGGCTTCTTTATGACTTGGGCTCTCCTAACAAAGCTTTCTGTGGAATATCGCGAAATGGTAGTGCTAAACAAATTCCAAGCGCCAACCAAAATATGCGCTGATAGAAAATTTCGTGGACAAGGCCAAATATCAGAAAAACTGCCAACAACATTAATACAGCACGATTCCCCGACTCAATCACCCTAGTTTTCATGATCGCAATAATCATCCACAGCAATATTGTCAGCATAACTCCTATTCCAAATAGCCCGAACTCTGCCAGAATCCATACAGGAGTACTGTGAATTATGATTGGTTCCTCAAACCACTGGGTACTTGTCTCAACAAAAACACCTAGACCACCCCCGAACCAAGGGGATTCTCTCCACATATCAAAGCCACGGAAAATGGTTTCCCAACGCTCTATATTACTCATCTCATGTGAAATGGTACTTGGCACAGCGAATTGGTTATGAGTTCCACCGAATTGGTTATGGGTTCCACCAATGAGCAACTGACTAAACCATGGCAACAGCCATACAAATGTCATACAAAGAAAAAAGCCATAGATGACGCTCCTTAACATCATTCTTCGATTAACGAAACCACTTATCCCAGAAGCGAAAAGAATGATCAGCCCGGTTAACATTCCAGCCCTGGAACCAGTAAAGACCAAACCAGCTAAAATAACGCCATGAACAGCAGCTATAAAAACGTTCCTGCTGATACTTATTTGGCCAAAATTTACTCGCTTGCCGTCAATACCACTACCTGAAGTGTAAGCAAGCAGCAGAACTGAGCAGATCAAAAGTTGGAACGCAAAAGCATTTCGATTGCCAGAAAAACCCTCAAAGTTAAGTGTCATACCAGTTGAATCAACCCAGCCTGAAAAAACCAACCAACGCATAACTGCGTGAAACAGGATAACGACAACCGCAGTAGCGGTTAAAGTTTCGATGCTACGCCAAATGCCAAGTCTTCCCAAATAGGAGATCGATAAGATGCCAACACTAAGATAACCAACCAAAACAAGCCATCCGAAGATCCTCCCCGCTAATGCCCACTGAGTTACACCGGTAACCTGTACTCCAACCAGAAATGCAATCAACAGGAGTATTCCGATGACGAAAAGCAATAGATTAAATCTTGGGATTACCCATCGTGGAAGTTGCCGCGTATAAAATGAATGCGTGATGACGGAAGCAAGAGCAAGTATGGCAAAAGGATCTGCTAGATTCAGATTGATCACACCTCCATGCAAGGGTAAATGAAGTTGAAAAAAAATTAGTATATTTGCTGCTGCGACTAATCCCCAGGTTGCGGTTTTTTCTACCGGGAAACGATTCATTGCCTGCCGGACTTTTTCAGCTTGATCCGCTTTATCCAGCTTTTCATTCAACACCATAGGCCACCCAGTCAGTACCACGGCAGTAGAGCACAATCCCACGAGAATCGAGATAGCCAATGCTGACGAGGGAGGTATTCCAACATTTCCGAAGGCATAGATCGCAGCGATTTCGCGTATACCCCAGCCATTAACAGAAATTGGTAAACTTGCTGCAAAGCTGGTTATTGCAGCTGCGGCTAACAGGTTCCAGAAACTTATATCGGTAGATAAAGACATAGCGGCGATAACGAAGGCACTCAAAACCAGCGATTGGGCGGCAAACGAAATTCCAAAGACATTAAGAAACCGGATACTGCTATGTTTAGATAGAATGCCAGTGAGTAATCTGGTTTCTAACTTAGATCTTCCATACCATAAGCTTGCAACAAAGCTCATGATTGCCACTAAGAACATCTGAGTAAATGAAATCTTTCTCAAAAAACCTGTGATTTCACTGCTATCCAGTATCCAAGTCGTGCCTAATAGGCAAAACACACCGCTCACCACGAATAGCACAACCCGCTCAATCGCAGTCAAGAATGCTATGAAAACTGGTGGAGTGCCGTACTTTCTTAATACCATTTGACGACCAGCAACCTGACCAAATAGCGAGATAAAAAATAACGATGTAAAATGTCCCTGCAGGCTGGCTTTGAATGTGGTGCTGTAGGGCATGTTGAAATAAAAATATTTCAGGAGCAGATTAAGCCTGAATGAGACCACTGCAAGATTAATAGCAAACATTGTGAGAACTACAGCGATAACCCACACAGGAAATCGGCTAAATTCGTTAAATACCTTGTCAGCACCCACAATCCATATGCCCGCACAGAGCAGCAAGAGCGAGAGCAGCAGCAAAGATCCTTTCTTCAACATTCGGACTCCGTCACAAGAGCACCTCTAAAAATAGTCATTGTTTCGTGAGTGCAAGGAAGCACCGCGCGCACAACCGCAGTGTATAGGTCATCCCTGCTGTCCCATAGAGCATACTAACCCTTTGAAATTTCTGGAAAAACTGTTTTCATGTCTCAAACCCGATGCCATAGTCAATTTTTATGTAAATCAATAGGTTATACGCTGTGTTTAACTATTTTTTGGGACAGCAGTGATAGGTCATACATGAGGATTCGAGCACGGAACTGACGCCGCAATCGCGGAAAAAGTGCACTTTTAGAGGTGCCCACAATGATTTTAACCCAGCATCAGCGGTTTTCATGGAACCAGGCTTGAACGTCAACACCCCCCAAAGCGGGCTTGACCAGTTGTGCTTACCGTCCATATGCTCCTGCCACTTTACCGTAATTGGTTCAGGGTCAAAAAATCCTTGGCTTTTTAGATTTTACGCTTTGGCCCTTGCGGCCTCCATCGTGCGCTCCATCGCCCGCGAGGTATAGTGCCGTGATGAGTGAAGAGCATGACACTTCAAGCATTCAAATCATTAGTACAGTGGATGCAGTTCGCCGCCGCCCAGGTATGTCTTCGGACTAGAGCTAAAATCCGTACTCGGGGAACTGGTGTCCAATGCCGTTGACGAGTTCTTGGCAGGTGCGGCCACCAAAGTCTCAATTGAAATCAAAGACGGACTGCTAGACGTAGAGGATGATGGGCGCGGCTTACCTTTTGGGCATCTCTAAAAGTTACGATTTTGACATTTCGCTAGAGCGTAAGTAACTGATTTTATTGATCACCAAATTTCAGAATGTGAATTACTAGAGGTGCCCTTTTAATGTAACCCATGGCGATGGCCCACTAGCCTCCTATCTTCTTACCTATCCGCACTTCGCCCCTACCGCCGACGGTTACGTACCCCACATGCACCTACTGACTGCTGGCGGATTAGGATTGGCGCCGGTCAACGCCGTTGCCGAATCCTTCGTTTGCGAGGCGTGGCGCAACGGCAAGGAATGGCGGCAAGTCCTCAGTCGTGGTGTTCTATTGGGGCCAAAGGCGCGCTCGCCCATGGCATACGTGCGAAGGGCGGAGTGGCCCACATAAGCGCCGTAGTTAATACCCTTGGGCAGGGCATCCAACCGGTCCAGGTATTCGGGGAAGGTCTCCCAGGTCCAATCGATGCCCGCTTCCATGGCGGCGGGAGAAATATCCTCGGCACGCTCCAGATTGCGCAACACCAAATCCTTTTCCGACTCCTTGCAGGGCGCCAAGGTAAAACCGCAATTGCCCATCAACACGCTGGTGACGCCATGCCAACAAGAGCAGGTGCCATGGGGATCCCAAGACACTTGCGCATCCATATGCGTGTGTCCATCAATGAAACCAGGGGCCACGGCCTGCTCTTCGGCATCGATCACTTCCCGTGCCGCACCGCCCAGGCGGCCAATATCCACAATCTTGCCCTTGGCGATACCCACGTCCGCGCGGAATCGCGGCAGGCCTGAACCGTCAACGATGGTGCCGTCGCGAATGATCAGATCGAGTTTCACAGTTGGACCCTCCCGGAAGCCGAATTCGACAAGAAAGCTAGATTGCAGGTGAAAAAATGCACAGACTGGAAACGGTTTGCTACGGACTTTTAGCGGCCTATCCGGCATTCAATAGCGCCTCACTCTTCAAGAGCCAAAGCCAAAGCTTGCTCCACATGGGCCACCGTCGTATTCACAAACCAACAGACCATCTGACTCGAAATGCTCGCGCTCCCCGAATTCAGGAAACGCTAACGGCAGCTCCGTGCAGGCGAGACAGACGGCATCCTTTTGCGCATCTTTGACGTGCGCGCCGGCCAGTTCCACGATCCGCTTACGCGCTCGCGCTATGTCAGCACGGAAAAGCTGCACGTCTATCAATTGCTCCGGCTCCTCGATCTCGGCTGCACTTGGCACTTCGATGACATCGACACCATGCACCCGCATCGCCGCGCCATAGGCGGGAGAACGCATGGTGACAGGCGTGCCCAAAACGAGCGCGCGCCGCGCACCAAGCGAAACCACCTCCGTCGCCGTCGTATCCAAGATACCGACAATAGGAAAATCCAACCCCCGCTGAAGGGTTCCACCGCCCCCCGCGCTTCGAAATAGGCGTTGGTCTTCCGACAGAGCAGACGGTAATAATCGACCGTGGAGGACCAGGCCAGCCCGCCGGTGATGCCGATTTTTTGCATCTATTCCTCGGGATAGCGCCAAGGCGCCGCCGGTTGCTCGGCCGCCTCGTCGATGGTCCATTGCGGCAGCGCAAAACCGTCCGTCACCTGCGAGAACACCATCCGCACCCGCGTTCCTATGCCAACCGTCTTAACGGCTTCAGGTGGTGCCAGCTCACCATCCGGCGTCACTAGATTGCCGGCCACCCGTAGCGCCTCGTGCTCCGACGGCTGGCCTTTTTGCGTATTCAAATCGACGATCAACACCATATACGGCACCCGTTGCTTGAACGCTGGCTGGATACCGTGATGCACCTCCGCGTAGGAATGAACCGCGCCCTTGCCTTCAACACTGACCCAATCGTAGTCCCGTTCCCGGGTCCAGGGACAAGCGGTGGTGGGCGGGTAGCGCAACAGGCCGGATTTCTTGCCACGCTGCAAACGAAAATCACCTTGAGCGCAGTAGCCGAAGAACGCGAGATTCTCTTTATCTACCTCTTCGATGGTGAGCATCATGCCTAGATATTCGCCTTGTAACATCATCTCACCCTCAGCCTTTTTGCATGACCATGGCGGATCCGGTAGCCGGATTGGCCCAACCCAAATTCGCCGTTAGCTCGGCATCGCGCACCTGCCGGCATCCCGCTTCGCTGTAGTCGTAGGTGTGTTGCCGTTTGCCATCCGGCCCAATGGGACAGGAATCATCCACCTCGCCGCGAAGCTGGCGCACATTTTCGATAACCATATTCATGCCATGGGTGTAGCCTTCACAGAGATGCCCACCAGAGGTGTTGTTGGGGCGCTTGCCACCGAGTTCGATGATGCCGCTGGAGACATACTCACCGCCCTCGCCCTTCTTGCAAAAACCGTAATCTTCCAGTTGCAACATCGTGGTAAAAGTAAATGCGTCGTACGAACCGGTGACATCTATATCCTCCGGCCCAACGCCCGCATTGGGCCAGAGGATATTCTTGGCGTAGTGACCCGCCACGGTGGAGATCGGACCGTGCTGGTAGTGCATGTCTATACGCGGTTTGCTGCAACGTCCCACCACCGAGCGGATGCGCACCAGGGGTTGTTTCAGATCTCTGGCCCGCTGCGCCCGGGTGACGATGATGCAGGTGGCGTTATCGGTTTCCACGCAACAATCGAGCAGATGCAAGGGCTTGCAGATAATGCGGCTGCTCACTACGTCCTCAACCGTATAGCGTTGTTTGTAATACGCCTTAGGGTTGTTCGAGGCGTGCTTGCTATGGGCCACTTTGACGTGGGCGACCTGCTCCGGCGTGGTTCCGTAGTCGTACATATGCCGCATGAAAGTGGGGGCAAACATCTGCCCGGCGCTTTGCCAACCATACGCCCGCATGTGTACCTGATCACCGGTGATCGGCGCCGCCGACCGGGCACCGGTACCACCTATGCGCACTTGGGTAAAGCCGTTCATCGCCCTGAAGATGGCTACCGTGTTGCACATCCCTGCCTCAATGACACCTATGGCGATACCGGTCAGCGCCTCAGTGCTAGAACCACCACCGTGTACATCCATATAGAAATTCAAGCGCATGCCCAAGTCTCCGGCGACGAACGTAGACATGGCCGAATCGTTACCCGAGTACGACAACATGCCATCGACGTCACTGGCCTCCAGGCCAGCATCATCCAGCGCGTTGCCGATCGCCCAGGTGGCCAAATTGCGCGTGGTTTCCGTGGAACCCCGCCGGTAAGTCGTTTCCCCCACCCCAACGATGGCGTACTTACCATTTAAATGTTTGGACGTAGAGGCATTGATGTCACTAGTCATAACTTGTCTCTTCGCATCCATAGATATCAGTGAGACCACTGTAGGCTGAAGCCGCCAGCAACGGCAAAACAAGCCTGGTTTCGCATGGCGATCAAAAACAACTACGGACCGCTTTGCGCGATTCAGCTACCGGGCACCTCTAAAAATGCACTTTTTCCGCGATTGCGGCGTCGGCTCCGTGCTCGAATCCTCAGGTATCACCTATACACTGCGGCTCTGCGCGCGGTGCTTTCTTGCACTCACGAAAAAATGACTATTTTTAGCAGGCGCCCAGCACGCATTGGAGAGGTAAGCCGATCAAGAACCTTTCTTTACAAGATCCAGATAGCGGTTATGGCTGCGTACGACCTTGGGTTTACCTTTTATAAGCCGAATATACATCTTACTTTCGATCAACGATTCCGTCATTTGAATTCGGTTCTTCCAGGAAGAACGGGTTGTATACTCTAGCGTTGCCGCTTCCTTGCTCGGTTCCAAAGTAATTTTCATGCTCAGAATTTCATACTCGTGCTTTACCCGCAGCCCCAAAACCGTCTTCAAATCTTTACGCAATTCCTCCACGCCCATAGTCTTTGAGTCAAAATCGCCTGTTTTGAGTTGGTCTGGAACCTCCCATGAAATCTCCGCGTCCGGCGAGTAATAACTGAGCATCTTGTCAAAATCACGGCGCTCGTGGGCCGCAACAATCCGGTCGAACAACGCTTCCACGGAGTCTTCGGTCAACACGTCCGCCGCGCCGGCTGGCAGGGTTAGCCACAACAAGCACACGGATAGCCAAATACGAATAAGCTGCATCTTCTCTTCCAAGACGAGCTGAAGGGGGAGGAGATAACACGAGGAAACATCCTATTTGATGGCGACTCCCTGTCAAACAAAATCACGTTTCGCTACATTTCCCGCTCCTCTAGCATTTCTTCCGGTCATTTTTAGAGGTGCCTTTTAGCGGGCTTTATATGTCTACCATGCCACTAACGTGTGTGCTCCTACCTGGCTTGGATGGCACGGGCCAATTGTTTAGCCGCATGATTCCCCGCCTCTCTCAACACTTCAATGTGTCAACAATTCGCTACCCGCCGGGTACGAAGTACAGTTACGACGAGACGGCGCAATAGGTTCTGCCTCGATTGCCGGGCAAATCGTACTACTTATTCGCCGAATCGTTCTCCGGGCCTGTAGCACTACGAGTGGCGCAGGCCCTGCCACTGCAATTGCAAGCAGTGGTACTTCACGCCAGCTTCGCCTCCGCGCCAAGACCAGTTCTGGCGCGGCTTCTTGGTCCCCGTTTGATGGGCCCCCATTTAGGCGACTGGTGTAGCAAACTCCCGTTGCCAAACTGGCTCTTACGGCTCGCCGCCCGCCATGATGGCCCGCACTTTCTCTGCCGAGCGATGCCGGCACAGTGTGCTCAGATGTTAAGCGAGCTATTGGGCGAATAGGCTGTTTAACGGATTCCATCGAACCTATAATCCAGCATCCGTCTCTAGCCCCAATGCGCACGGCAGCGATGCATAAATCCGTCGAACAAAGCCATTCCGCCGCCGATAAGCCGCTTGGTTTTCAGCCCTTTAGAGCCGAACTAATCGATGCGCTGGCTACTGTACTCAAAGGCAGTTGGGGCAGTAGCTGCTGGTGCATGTATCCACGGCTCTCGGACAAACAGATCCGGGCACTGCCGGGCGAAGGTTCAGCCGGAGCCCGTAAGCGCCAAGCTATGTTGAAGCTGGCAAACCGCAAGTGGGCCCCTGGTCTCGTCGCATTTCAAGGCGAGGAACCCATAGGCTGGATAGCGGTGGCACCAAGGGCGGAATATGGCCGAATCACCCACTCAAGAGCGACGCCGCCCGTGGACAACACTGGCGTGTGGGTAATCCCCTGTATCACGGTGCGCAAAACGGCCCGGGGTCAAGGCGCCGCCGTCGCGCTGATCCGGGCGGCGGTGGATTACGCCAAGCGCCATGGCGCTCCTTGCGTGGAAGCCTATCCACGTGCGGGTAATGAGCGGACTCAGGCGGACAATGTGTATTTCGGTACCGAAGCACTCTTCGCCAAGGCGGGATTTCACCTCGTGCGCCCGCCACTGGAGGGACTGCCGCGTAACTGGTTGAAACGGGTCACGATGCGCTCGAACTAAAACGTTAGCGCACCCAACCAGTACGCTCCCATCGCACTTGGCCGCCGCTATAGCTGAAGGGCACCCACAAGGCGCGGCCATATACAAGGCGTCGTGTTTGATCGTTCCCCAGCTGCGGCTGTCCGCGCTATTACCGCGGTTGTCGCCGAGCACGAAATAGTGCCCGCGCGGCAGCCGCCAAATAGCATCCTTCCTGAGCACCACCCTAAACCCCAGCGACATGCTGTGGGAACTGGCGGAAAAAGGCTGCAAACCGGGCAACAACGCAACTATGCCTAGCATGTTAAGGAGCGAACCCATAGCAGGAATTAGTTGAGCGGCGTCACTACGACGATGCGTACCGCATCCAAATCGAGCCGCAGTCCGTCCAATGCCGCCAATACCTCCGCTTTATCCTCCCGCAAGTGAGCGATCTCTTCAGAGCCCACGGCGGGATTGACCGCCGCTAACGCCTGTAACCGGGCGATTTCCTCGTCGTAAACCGCCCGCGCACTGCCAATGGCGGCTTCCTTTAGCCGCGTGCAACGGGGCGCCGCCAATGCTTCGGCCCGCTCCACCAGGCCGTTGATCCGAGCCCTCGCATGTTTGACCAACTCATGGGCATTGCGGGCCGGCACACTGCGAATGATCTGGGCCAAGCCTGTCTCACTCAAAGCACTAGAGAAGTCCCGGCCTTTTTCATCGCACACAAAGCGTAACGCTGCGGCCTCAAAGAACCGCTGAACCCGCAGCGCCCGGCGCGCCGGACAATGAGCGGCGAAGCGAGCTTCGATCAACAAGGTACCCGGCGGCAACCCCTTGAGCGCCGCCGTCGCGAACGCCGTGTTGCCAGCCCCGCTATCGATAAGACCATCCATGGCCCCCTGCACCAAGGGATGCTCCCAGGTAAGAAAATGAAAATCTTCTCTCTGCAAGGCCTCAGTGCGGCTGAAGGTGCCCGTCATACCGTCTTCGGGCAACCCGGGCAACGAATGATTCAGCATGTGCTCGCCCGGTTTCAAAATCACACTATTGGCGTCATTGTGCTCCTGCTCCACCCCGAAGTGATTCATGAGTTGTTCCAAATGCCCTGCCAGTTCCGGCGCTTTCTGCTCATCCAAGATTTCACCGATCACCTCATCAGCCTTCGCGGAACGGCATGAATTCATTTCTATGAGCCGATCCCGACCAGCGCTAAGAGCAGCATTGAGCACATTTTTTCGGGCGGCGGTCTCGGCCAACAAGGTCTCAAAGGCTTGCTCCCCATGGCCATCTGCCGCTAAGCATTCATCCAGTCTATCGGCGAACTCTTCCATCATGCGCTCGCCGATGGCACACGGGTGTTCGAACGCATCCAGACCTTGGTGATACCAGCGCAGCAAACGCGCTGCCGCGCTGCCCTGGGCCACGGGCACATGAATGCGCACGTCCCGGATCTGACCGATGCGGTCCAGCCGCCCAATACGTTGCTCCAAGACTGCCGGCGAGCGGGGCAGATCGAACAGCACCAAATCGTGGGAGAACTGAAAATTGCGTCCCTCGCTGCCTATCTCCGAACACACCAACACTTGGGCGCCCCCTTCGGACTCGGCGAAATACGCCGCCGCCCTATCTCTTGCTACCAGATCGGCCCCGGCATGGAACAACGCGCTACGCACTCCTAAGCGCAAACGCAGGTGCTCATCCAACTCACGGGCACACTGATCGCGCCTGCAGATGAGCAGGATCTTACGCTCACGGTGCGCCGCCAAAAAATCAGCCAACCAGGACACGCGGGGGTCGCGCGACAACCAATCCGGCCCCAGCCACACTTCCGGCGTCAATTGTTGCTCGATGGGTGTGCCGGACGCCGGCAGCGCCTCGCCTCTTATCTGATCATAGGTTGTCCGATTATGCACGGTGTGATCATGCGTAAACTGAGCGTAAGCGGGCAGCTCGTGGACCATCAGCACACGGGCCGGAAATCCGCCCACGGTGGCGCGGGTATTGCGAAACAGCACCCGGCCGGTACCGTGCCGATCCAACAATTGCGCCGCCAAGCTAGATGCCGCGACACGAAGCGCCTCACCATCGGCTTGCGCCGCCAGCGCATCCACCGCGTCATCGCCCAGCAGCTCAGCGGCCTGAGCGCGCGCAGCCGTATCCAGCTCACTGCTGTGCGTAAGACGCAAGAGGCGATCGACCAGAGCGCTTAACGGCTTGTAGCTCTGTTCGGCTTGAACAAACGCCTCCAAGTCGTAATAACGTTGCGGATCGAGCAAGCGCAAGCGGGCGAAGTGCGCCTCCACTCCGAGTTGTTCAGGTGTCGCGGTCAAGAGCAGCACCGAGGGTACCGCTGCCGCCAACTGCTCTAGCGCCACATACGCCTCGCTGGCGGCATCGGGCCGCCAACGCAGATGATGCGCTTCATCTACCACCAAAGTATCCCAACCGGCCGCCAACGCTTGCTCCAGCCGGGCCTCGTTACCGCACAGCAATGACAGCGGCGTCAATACCAACTGCGCTGCTTCAAAAGGATTAGCGCTACCGGAAGTCTCCAAAGCGGTACACCGTTCCCCGTCGATGATGGTGAAATGCAATGAGAAGCGCCGCAGCATCTCCACCAGCCATTGGTGGATCAGCGCATCCGGTAACAACACCAATACACGGCGGGCCTGACCCATCAGGACTTGCTGATGCACGATAAGGCCCGCCTCGACGGTCTTACCTAAACCCACTTCATCGGCCAGCAATACCCTAGGTGCGTGCCGCCTGGCCACCTCATGGGCAATGTAGAGCTGGTGGGGCAGCAACCGCACCCGTGGCCCTAACAAACCGTAAACGCCACTGGCCCGGTGCCGGTGGCGGTATGACAGAGTAGCGGCACGCAGATCGAAGAGGACGTTGCGATCGATTTGCCCGGCGAACAGCCGATCCACCGGCCCTAAAAAACGTACGGCGCAATCCAGTTCCAACTCGGGGATGAGCACCGTAGCGCCATCCTCACCGGTACCGTGATAGAACATGAGGCCAGCGCGCTCTTCACAGTGGGAAATCGAGAAACGCAGCCCATCAATGGTCTCCGCCCTGTCGCCCACGGCGTAGCGCACCCGGCCTAGGGGCGCGTTGTCTACCGCATAGGTGCGCCGCTCGGCCGCCGCCGGAAAACTAACCTCCACGTGCCGGCCCTCGACTTGCGACAACCACGCCCAAACCGAGTTCCGTTTCAGTCGCGCTCACCCAGCGTTGTCCGGACACGAAGTGCGTATCGTTCATCGAGTATGTATCAAACCACTAGTACAAGCGGGCGCAACCATACCCGAGTTGAGGGCGGTAACGCAGCAGTTCGGAAAAAAGTCTGCCGATCAGTGCTTAAAATAGCTCATTCGGCATGCATTCAAAGCAGAGAAAATGGCGGCTATAGTACTTATTCACGGCGCCTATCAAGGCGGTTGGATCTGGCGTCCCACGGCACGTTTGCTGCGCCGGCAAGGCTACGATGTATACGCGCCCACCCTGGACGGCTGCGCCGAGCGGGCCCATCAATTAAGGCCCGGCATCACCAATCATTCCCACGCCGAAGAACTCGCCTCATTGCTCGAATTCGAGGATCTACGCGACGTCACCCTGGTCGGCACCAGCACCGGCGGCATGGTCCTCACCCGGTTGGCGGAACTGACCCGGGAGCGGATCGCCCGTTTGGTTTTGGCCGACGCTCTAGCGTTGATGAACGACGAGCGGCTGGCCGACATCGTGACCCGGCACAACCCGGTCACCAACGAGGTGGGTACCGGACCTACACGCGATGATGCCCGCGATCGCCTGTTCGCCGAACTGGACGAAAAAACCCGTGACTGGGCGTTGGAACGCTATACCTTGCATCCCATCGCCGTGATGCACAGCGCGGTACAACTCGATTCATTCTGGGAGCAATCATGGCAGGCCCGCGTCATCTGGTGTAAGCACAGCGCCAATCCGCCGCGGGCCCATCAAGAACGAGCGGCGCGCAAATTAAATGCCGACTGGCACGAGTTGGACAGCGGCCACTATCCGATGCTGCAAACGCCCGCGGCGTTAGCTAAACTAATTTCTAACTGAGCGGCCCCACGGCCGGCGTCACTCCCCCCGGTGGCTGCATGCGGTAAGCGCCCCCGGTGCAATGTGCTGAAAGTGCAATACGTTGCCTGCGTTATCGCCTTCGGTTGTTTTCTCTTCGGCCAAGACGACGTGGCGATTTACGATGGATCGTGGAGCGAGTGGGGCGCACGGCGCGATACGCTGGTGGCAACAGGCACTTAGCCGGTCATATGGGCGCCTCTAAAAATAGTCATTGTTTCGTGAGTGCAAGGAAGCACCGCGCGCAGAACCGCAGTGTATAGGTCATACATGAGGATTCGAGCACGGCGCTGACGCCGCAATCGCGGAAAAAGTGCATTTTTAGAGGTGCCCATACGTTGGTTTTCAAAGGAACCTCGCAACAATACACTGGACGATAAGCAGGCGGGACGGAGGCCGATTCTGATGACCACCGGCAGCCAGGATGCTGTCGCCCAAGCTAGAGGACCAAGGCTAGAGGGATGTATTCACGCGCTGTCATCAGCCTATCTAAAGCCCCTCTACCTACGCAGCCCCGAGCGGGCGCCCATAGCTAAGCGTTACAACGATTACTATTCCTATAATGATGGACTTTGGTTTATTATCGAGCAATCGAGTAACTGCCCACCGCCGTCACCATCAAGGACTAAAGCGCAGCGCGTTCAGGAGGTTTGGACATGACGAGGATCTCTACACTTCACCCGCAACGCCCGGGGGGCCCTGCGGTCACGCTCGTTACAATGCCGTTTGCGGAATTGGCGACGCCGTCGGTCGCTATTGGCATCCTCAAAGCCGCGCTCGACCAAGACGGGATCAGGACAGAAGCGGTCGAAGGGCAAATCTTGTTCTCCGAGCGCATTGGCCCCGGCGCGTACAGCTCGATGAAAGGCGGCCTCACGCTCTTGGTTGGCGATTGGTTGTTCTCCAAGGTTGCGTTTCCGGAATTCTGCCCTGATGACAGCGTGTACCTGGAACATGTTGGCGCAACATTGCGCCCCAACGATCCGCAACGCCTGAGCGAAGATCTATACGCGATGCGCGCGGAGGCAGCCGCTTTTGTCGATGATCTCGCGCAGCGCATCGTGGGCGGCCAACCGGACATTGTAGCGTGCACCTCGGTATTCCAGCAGCACTGTGCGTCCCTCGCGCTGCTGCGGCGGGTGAAAGAGCTGTCGCCACCGGTATTGACCATGATCGGTGGCTCGAACTGCGAGTCCGAAATGGGTAAGGCGGCACTAGTCAACTTCGAATGGCTCGATGTGGTGGTCTCGGGCGACGCAGACGAATTGATTGCCCCCCTATGCCGCTCTTTGTTCGACTATGGGCCAGACCTACCGGCCGAGGATTTACCGCTAGGGGTTTTTGCACACGATCACCGGCGGCGCTGGCGGGCTGGCGAAGCTCTGCCGGTTACGCGCCGGGTACTGCGCGAAATGGACCTTTCGCCAGTGCCCGACTATGACGCCTACTTCGATACCTTGCGCGCCTCACCGGCGAATTCGGTCATATTCCCCGGGCTGCCGATCGAGACCTCGCGCGGGTGTTGGTGGGGCCAGAAAACCCATTGCACGTTCTGTGGAATTGAGACCGGCAGCATGAAGTTTCGGTCCAAGTCAGCCGATCGAGTCATGAGCGAGTTGGACCAATTAGTCAGCCGGTATCATGTGCCTCGGATCAAAACAGTTGATCTGATACTTGACGTGAACTACTTCAAGGACCTGATCCCGCGCCTCGCAAAAGAGGCGCACGGGTACAAGATCTTTTACGAAGTCAAGGCCAACCTCTCCCGCGAGCGTATGCAAGCGCTGCGTGATGCCGGAGTGCTGTGGGTGCAACCCGGTATCGAGTCGCTGCACGACGAGGCACTTGCCCGGATCCGCAAAGGCACCACTGCTGCAATCAATGTCCAATCGCTCAAATGGGCTCGAGAGCAAGGCATCTGGGTGATCTGGAGCATCCTCACCGAGGTGCCCGGCGAACGCGTCCAGTGGTACAAAGAGATGGCTCAGTTGGCCCGGTTGCTGACCCACCTGCAACCGCCCATGCCTTGGAATGCTATCGCCTATCACCGTTTCAGCCCGTATCACAGCGCACCCGAGAGCTTTGGGCTCGAGTTAACGGCGGCGTGGATGTACTACTTCATCTATCCTCTTGACGTAGATGCGATGCAAGATTTGGCTTACGAGTTTCAGGACGTTAGCGGCTTGGAACTACCCGCCGGCACGCCGCCCCCTGTTAAACCCTTTGTTCTCGATCGGGACCTACCGGACGAGGCGATTGATCTGCTCGATGCCATATCGCAGTGGAGAGCGCATTTCTTCTCGTCAACACCGTCCGTCATGACGCTGGAAGACCGCGGGGATTGCGCCACCATTCGTGACACCAGGCCATGCGCTCCCGCGAACATTATCGAATTGACGGGAAACGCTTATCGCGTCTATCGAAGTTGCGAGGGAGCCCGAACACGTAAAGCAATATTGCGAGATCTCGCCTCAGTGTCGGTTGGTGAAAAAGAACTGGATGAGATACTCGATGATCTGGTGGAAAGAAAGTTGCTGGCAGCACTAAGCGGGCGATACATCGCATTAGCCATCTGCGGCGAACCCCGTGCTCTCCCCGACAACCGAGAGTACCCTGAAGGAACCGTGGTAGCTCAATACGATGAAATCATCACCGCCAGTAGTCTGGCGGACACAACTGCCGTCGCATAATCCATTTGAAGCGCGCCGGATGACTTAACCGCCAGGTGTTGATCTGGCCGCTTTCAATGACCCGGGTTGGCACGGATTTTGGCTTTCCGCCGCGCACGATCGGCAATGTCGATGGAATGCGGTCTTCAGAGGCTACATCCATCTTTCGCTCAACGTAGACCGCGGCGGCTTGCCCTTTGGCATTGGAACCATCCGCCGCATCCACCATGCCAAAACCCATTACATTGGGCAAAGCGGACAAGCGTTGTTCGTGTTCATCCAACGCGTTTTGGCAATTGGATCCATCAGAAGAAAGTCGCTGGCAGCATTAGGCGATCGATAACATCGCGCGATCGATACATCACGTTAGTCATCTGCGGTGAACCCCGTCCCCTCGCTCTCCCCGGCAACCGAGAATATCCTGAGGCGAGAGTACCCTGAGGGAACCGTGGTAGCTCAATACGACGAAGTTATCACCGCCAGTAGTCCGGCGGGAACAACTGCCATCGCATAATCCATTTGAAGCGCGCCGGATGACTTAACCGCCAGGTGTGATCTTGCCGCTTTCAATGACCCGGGTCGGCACGGATTTTTGCTTTCCGCCGATCACGATCGGCAATGTCGATGGAACGCGGTCTTCAGAGGCTACATCCATCTTTCGCTCAACGTAGACCGCGATGGCTTGCCCTTTGGCGTTGGAACCGTCCGCCGCATCCACCATGCCGAAACCCGTTACATTGGGCAAAGCGGACAAGCGTTGTTCGTGTTCGTCCAACGCGCTTTGGCAATCGGAGCCATCGCATGTGTGGTCATCGGCCGCGGTGACCAACTCCAAATCGAGAGCATCCAATAAGTTTTGGATCTTGCTGAATATGCCAACTGAAGCCGAGCCAGCGAAATGTTGTCCGACCAGCTCTCCTTGCATGTTCAATACCGGTGCACTGCTATCACCTGGAGCTGCGTAAAACGTTGTAAGCACCTGGTCGGTGAACCCGGCACGGGCTATCTGTCCGTTGGCAGTCGGGTAGCTAGAAGGTAAACGCAGGTTGACATCTTTGATTTGGGCAATGCTGTAGCTCGTTTGAGCGCCCACTTTCTGCACGTTCATACCACGCGCCAGCTTGGTCGATACACCGGCCGGTATCCCTAAGCCGGCAATAGCCGCCGTGGCAGCACCTGGAGTCAGTTCGGCGATAGCCGCGTCAACCAGATTGTTAAATGCGGTATTACTGAACTTGAGGGGAACCCACTCAGATAAGTTTGCGATGACATCTTGAGGTGCCTGGCCACCCGCGCTGGCGGCTGGTTGAACAATCTGATCGCCTACATTAGCCAAACCCGAAATGGCGATGACGTGAGAACTACCGACCAGATAGAGCGGCGTCGCTTTGCCCCGCTTATGGGCGACCATCCCGAAGGTACCGGTCCAACTGAAATTGCCGGCAAGGCTAATAGAACTGCCCGGGGAAGCTGGACGTGACGCTGCATGGAGTTCAAGCCGGCCGATCTCTTCGACGTCGATGGGAATCGGGCCCAATTCTTCGAGATTCAACTCCGATGGAACGAGGTGTTCGCATCGGTAGGTAGGCAGCTTTCGTTCTACGTAGACCTTGAGCGTCAGATCATCAATGAGTTGCTGCCCCGAGGTTACTCGCTCAGCGAGACCTATTCCACATACACCCTGCGAATGCATCCACGGACAGGCCGGAGCAGCGGTCGCAGGATCCGGTGCCGAACCCACTGATTGAGGCGCGAGCGTCTCGCCAGTCAAGATGTCCAGAGCTTGTCCGATATTTTGTTCGTTGGCCATATCACGCTCCCCGTGGTGTTTGTGGGTCCGCATCTGCGGTGACAACCGCAAGTCCTAACTGGTCTAGTACGTTAGTGATCTTGTTGAAAACACCGACGGTATTGGAACCCGCGAAATGCATCCCTACAACTTCCGAGCGCATGTTGAGAACGGCCGAGCCGGAGTCGCCCGGCGCGCTGTAAAAGGAGGTCATCACCTGATCGGAGAAACCCACCCGTCCTACCCCGCCTCCGGCCGTCGGATATGCGGTCGGCAAACGTACGTTCACGTCTTTGATCTTCGCAATGCTGAACGTGGTAGTGCGCCCCATTTTTTGCACCTCCATGCCGCGTGTCAGTTGGGTGCTAACGCCAACCGGTATACCCAATTGCGCAATAGCGCTGGTGGTAACATCGGGGTCGAGTTCAGCGATCGCGGCGTCTAAGAGGTTCGGGAAACCGGTTTTACTGAACACGAACGGCACCCAATCGGATAACTGGGCAATCGTATCCACCGATGACGAGCCACCGTCAAATGCGCCTGGTTGAGTGATCTGCTCGCCTTTGGTGGCCAGACCGGAATTGGCGATGGCATGCGAATTGCTGAGTAGATATAGCGGAGCATCTTGTCCTTTTTTGCGTACCACCAAGCCGAATGTCGCGGTACTGCTTCTATCCGAGCTGCGGCCAATTGAAAATCCCGGCGGCGCAGGGCGCACACGCGCGATGTTGCTATGGGGCTGGATCTTGCCAACTTCCTCCACGTCCGTCGGAATGGGAGGCAGTCCAGCTACCTCTATCCAGCTCGGAACTGGATTGGAACAGCGGCTCTTGGGAAGCTTCTTCTGCACATACACCTTGAGCGCCAGATCGGTTAGCAACTGACCTTCAGTGACTCGCTCGGCCAAGCCAAGAGCACTAAAAGCATCGTCCGCGATCCATGGCATTGATGATGATGTCAGCGAAGCGGCTTTAGTCTCACCGGTGTGCGGCTCATGATCATCGGTATGCGATGCATGATCACAAAGTAAATCGAGGGCGCAGTGAATATGTTCTTCCATAATGGGAGTCCTACGTGTAAGTGAGAGTCCTAGTGTTGCTCACGTATCTTCGCGATTGCGTCGGCCAATGTGTCGGGCTGGTTCGAGCCTATCAACAACGATTCCCGGCTGGTATCGGCAAACGTGAGCAGAACGCCGCGGCGGCCGCTGACGCTGTACGCCTGACCGTCTTTTCCCCACCGGATGCCCCAACCCCCATAGTCTTGAAGTGGCGAGTACGTCACGGCGTTAGCCGAAGTCAGATCGCTTGGAGCAATTTTCACGTCATCGAGATGAAAAGGAAAAAAGCGCACATAGATACCGTTCGGTTTGACGACGGTGCGAAGCTCGGCGACAAACAATAAGGCCACGACAATAGCGCACAGCACTGTCACTGCAATCATTAACAGACGGGACCACCGCGGCCGCTTGGGATGGTTTTTACGCCGCATGACAACAACGGTGCCCGCGATGGTGGCAGCCTGTACAGCAATGATAATGACCCACAGCCAAATCTGCCGGAATTGTTGGGATTCCAAGAATAATACGTCGCTCATGTCGTAATCCTGCCGGATACCACCGCCGCTATCATATTGATGAGGGCCGGCAAAGTTTCAGGATTGGCTGTACTGATCCGCTTGCGTACTTCGTCAAGTGGATTGCCCGCAAAGAGTGACGCGAGCAGGTGCGGCCTGTCACAGGGCGTGCCCATCGTATATGTGAAACAAGGAACGTCAAAGTTCTCCAGGGCTTGGAGTTCCGCATCCACCAGTGACTGTATTTGACTGTGGGCATTCTCGCGCAAAGCGGCCGCGCGTAGAACCTCGAAACAAATACCCCGCGCAGCACCGTCGCGCAGCAGCGCAGGTTGCAGGGAGTGTTGGAGCAGGGTGTGGTAGGTTGATGTCGAACGCACGACCACACGTGCTTCCATACCTTGCAACGCATCAATGCGTGCAAGAAGAGCGTCCTTGTGGCCGCTCACCAGATGATACATTTCTTTGAACCCCGCGATCAGATTGTCATCGCGGGCCGGCGATGCCGGCAGTGCCCGAAGCACGGAGAAGTCCTTGGCCAAGGTGGCGCCAGCCGAAGCGCCGGTGGCAGGTGGCAGGATCGGCAAAATGCCGGTTTCGAGCCAAGCGGGATCGCCGGCGGCACCCTGGAGCCGGATGGAGCCAACACCCAGCGCTTGCGCGACAGGTGCGGGCAGACGCGGATGAATCAATGTTTCCAGATCGATGATAACAGGTTGTGCGCCTGCAAAAATAACGTTTTCCCGGTGGATATCGGTTGCCTGTAGAAATCCCAACAAGCACAAAAGTCCGCCCGCGCGCCGCTGTAGTCCGTCAATATCCGCGGTGTCGCGGCAGGCTACGGGCACTACAGACTCCATCCAGCCATAAGCGCCTCGATCGACCACACTCAGGATGCGAAACGGAGTGCTATATCCCCAGCCATTGACAGCTTTCAATAACTGCTGAAACCATTTTTCCAACGCTAGTGAACGGGCCTTGTAAACACGCCGGGTTCCATCCGACGTCAGCAATAGCGTAACGGTGCGCCCTCCCGCATGGGTGTCCCCACAGGACAGTTCAATCTGCTCGACCAAACCTGCGTCGGGAGCGTCAACGCTCAACCGGCCCAACACGGTACTGATGTCCTCTACCCAGCGCTCGGCCCGAGCAGCGAGCAACCGGCCGAGTACCGGGTATTCACACAGGAGATTTTTCCAACCTCCGAACGCCAGACCGTCCCCCAACCGCTCTAGCGAGCTATCGTTTGGCGCGACCATAGTCCATGGGAATTCACCGGCGAGGGCGGCGCGTAGTTCACTCTCTTGCTCTATCGCCTGAGCGGCTAGGGCACTTAGGCTCAACAACAACTGGCGTTCAAGCGATGCAAGCGCGCCGCGAGAAAGCATATTGAGCGTTTTGCCGGCTCGAACAACCAGGCGGGCGCATGCTGCCTGGAGAAACGGCGTAAAAGCCTGCTGCATTGCATCCCCGGAAACTGCACCGCTCCGCTTTGCCGGCGTAACGGTGAGCGGGTCATGCCGGTTAGGTGTGTAGGCCCGGGTAGGTGTGTAGGCAATGGCCTCGCGCAAAAACCCCAACCAATGAGCGCTAGCACCGGTGCTAAAAGTACCCAAGACCGCTTCGGGACAAACCGGCCCTAGATTCAGATCCGCAATCCTGGACTCAAGCGCCCCGGCGCCACCGAGGCACTGACGCCACATCGCCGTCAAATCATCGGCGCGCCGCCGTGGAGCGACGGTAGCTCCGAACTTACCTGCAGCAGTGATACGTTCGTGCAAGGTCCGGGCGTGCAATGCATTCACGACTCGCACTCTTCGCGTTTCATCGTGCAGTCTCGCCCCACTTAGTTTTGCAGCAAGATGGACGGCCACTGCTCGACTTGCGCCGGCGCGTTCAAAGCATAGCGCCTGAACAACCGCACTTCACCTGCACGCCTGTCGTTGCCTACCCGCATGGTCGATAGGTAGTAGCGCTCCGCTTTCAAGACCTCGTTCTGGAACCTGCGCACTTCATCCGCCAGTTCAGTGCGATCCCGGCCCGGGTTGGCTGAAGCGAGATGTGCCGTTAAAGCAGGAAGCTGTTCTTTCGCCGGTATTACACCATCAACGTACACATCGACGGACAGCGCAGATCGTGCTGCGGCCTCACGCAACTCGCGCAGGAAATACGGACCTTGCATATCGCCTACCAAGTCGGCCACCAAGTAGGCAACACCACCCGGCATCAAGACATCCGGCAAGCGTTGGACGATGTCTCTCAGGTACCCCAACCCGTCAATGTCACTGCCGTGCGAATACAGCGTTGTGTTGACACCGGGAGGAAATGCGACGAACGGCGGATTGCAAGTTAACATATTGACCTGTGGGGATTCGTCCAGCGTATCCTCCAACGCTTGGTCAAGAACCGTGATAGACGCTTGTTTGCCGTTCAATTGGCGATTCATCTGCACCAGTTCCAATGCAACCGAACCGATGTCGGTAGCCGTGACATCGTCGCAGAACAAGGACATGTACAACGCGGCTATGCCACTGCCTGTGCATAGATCCAACGCACGGGCACCGGGGCGCAGTTCCTTCGGATCAAGATAGTAGAGCATCGCGTAGCTGTCGATGCCTACGTAAACATCGTGAAGAGTTCCGGTCGGGAAGTTGATACGGCGGTCGATCATCAAATCGACGCCGAAAGCGCTAATGAGCTGTATCGTGGAGGGCACGATACGATCGTCCTCGGCGCCCACGATGTTGGCTTCGAGCAGATGATCAGCGGTAGCTTTGTCGGCATCGGACAGTTCGGCACGCTGTAGCGGTCTTCCCACCATGAGGCACTGCAACAGTTCGAGACCACTATCATTCGCCAGCACAGAATCGAAGAATTCGATAACGTTCCCGCGCGATGCCTGGTTGATGGCCGAGGGCATCACGCAGTATAGATTGCTACTCGCAATGAATTTATATGCTTGGTGGAAGCGCGTGCGATGCAGATATTTGCGCAGTGCGTCAACGCCCCTTACGGCCGAGGGGCTTAGGAGCGCTGGCGCAAGATCTGCTTGTTGATATGTCGGCTCCGGCTCCAGCATATTTATCTGCTCATCCGCCCTTCGATGCAGCCTTGCTGGTCCACGAGCACCCCCCCCCCTGGAACATGTGTTGAAGTGTCGCTAGCGTCGTTGGCTCAGGAATTCCGTGTTCAAAACAAGCTTTGAGGGCAATTTCTCCGACCGTCCGGTTGCCTTCTCTAACCTGATTTCCAAGACTCATAAGGTAGCTGGCAAGGTCTTCGCGTTCAAAGCGGATCTGATTACGGGTGGTGGATAGCGCAAAACCCAATGTTTCGTCGCTATAGTGAAAATCTGGATGAAAACGCATCACGTCTTCCGGCTCGATTTCCTCCGGCATGTGTGTCTCGATCATGTTATCGAGCACCCGCCCGAAGTCTTCAGCGTCCGTAAATGTTTGCTCGTCGAATACGATATAACCGAGCGGCCAGCGGTCACTGGCCGCGCACGGACTGATGAGCTTCACTGTCTTGCTGACCACATTCAACAGAAAGCCGGAGACACAGGCGATGGTCGCCGGCTGAGCTAAGTCGGCGGGCTTGCCGTCCACCTCCGGCATAGCCACCCGTTGGCGGTTGATCTTCGCCACTTCACGCTCGATCAGCCCCTTACGGCCTTGTGCTTTCTCCCTAAAAGCACCCGCAAGCGCCTTCGGGACTGTTCCGTCACGCATCTGTGAGACGACCTCCACATTCAACATTTCTTCAGGTGTGAACGCGGCGTGGATTCTTTGCAATTGTTTTTCCGTGAGCACAGAAAAACGGTTCACACGGCAGCCGCCCGCCTCGGCGATCGGTAAAAAGCGGCGCAAGCGCTCCACGTGCTTATCGGCTTGCGCGGTGGTGGTCTGTGGATAACCACCCATAATATCGGCGAAATCGCCAGCGAATTTCTCATAGTCAGGATTATCTAAAGGGTCGGTCGCCCAATAGCAAAAACCCCAGCGGGCGGCGTCTCCGATGCGCTCATGCAGCGCCTTCAGTATGCGCCGCCACACTGCGGCATTTTCGTCAGAGTAGGGCCACGCGCGAGCAAACTTGGTCGCGCCTACGCCGCAGAACCAACACCCGACCGTACATCCATCGGTGAGTTCGAGGGCAACCGGTGAGTGAATCAACACGGTATCATAGGCGCCGCTTTCCGCCAGCGAGCGGGCACATTGCCGCTCACGCCAAGCGTGAATGCGGGGATTGCTCGATGCGCATTCAGCCTTCACCGTCTCACGCCATTGATCTTTATCGTCAAAAAATGCGCGGTACTTGGGGACCGTTGGGTGCGGTATTACATCGCCGCGGTGGACAGCTGCCGCACACTGTTCATCCCAAAGCGACCGCAGCCATTCCGGATCGAAGCCGAGATTGAACGCCTGCGCAGCTTGCTGGGGATTGCGCTGCATCAAGTCTCTGAATTTGCCCGACGAGCACCACCACTCAAGCATCCGCTTAGCCTCAGCAACTGATATTTCAGGGTAGTTCGTGGCCTTCCCTTCTGGCTCGGACTCAAGTACTGCATTCATAATTTAGAATCCCCTTAGGCGTGAAAGAGCTTCGTTATCGGCGTATCCGCCTGATGGTCAGCGAAATAAGCGGTTAGATCGACAGCGCCATGGCCAGACCATGAGCCAGTCGGCAGATGCGGCCGATTGTGGGCAAGAGCGAGGAATTTCTCGCCCGTTCGAATAAGAAGATTGCGCTCCATGAGCTGGTCGAGAACGGGCAATACGTGGGCTTGCCACTCAACCGGTTCATCCATTTCCAGTTGCACTTTACGTAGCAATCCGTTGCGCGCTTGAGCGGAATCGCAACTGCGGTAAACGGCTGCTTCCAGGCCATCTAGCTGATGCACGCCGCGAGTGGCGCAGCGGCGCGTATCTTCGATGCGCAACCCATCATCGGTTAACGTCATTTCAAGCCGTGCTCCATCGTGTTCCCATTCTCGCTGCCACACCCGAATTGCTTCATCGAGACGTTCGCGACCGGGGCGTTCCGGATCCGGGCGGGGCCGCAGTTCTTTTCCAACCGTCTCAAACGAGTAGCTGAGTTCGGCCAGCTGCTTGGCAGTGACCGGGTAGATATACCGGCTGAGCCGGGAAGGCTCAAGTACCAGACCAAACTCTCCAGCGCGCTCATAGTACGGACTGAACCTGTGCCATTCGATGTCGCCAACGCCCCGTGGCGGACATAAATGAGAGAGCAAGGGAACGAGGTCCGCCATCTCGGCATACCAGTGATCTTCGTCGTCCGGCAAACCGCTCAGGACGAACCATGTAACGTATATGCCGAATTCCCGCGCCCATTTGAGCAATTGAATATTCGTTGCTACCCGGTTGCCTTTTGCCATTCGTTGCAGCGGATCGTCGTGCAAGCTTTCGATGCCGGGTTGAATGGCGTGGACGCCTGCCGCTCGAAGCGCGCGGAGTTGTTCCCGGCTGAGATTGGCTTTGGTTTCGTAGAAAATAACGTAAGGATCAGCGCGTTGGCTGAATTGGGGTAGCACCGAATCGAAGAACTTCATATCCAGTATGTTATCGACGGCGGCAAAACGCCGCATCGAGTATTGTTCGGCGAGCGTGTCAAACTCGGCAATGACCCGGCCGGGAGATTTAGAGCGAAACCCCATGCCGGTGCCGTTAAGCCCACAGAATGTGCAGTGCGAACGGGCCCCCCACCAGCAGCCGCGCGATGTTTCGATCAACAAGCTGGGTTCGATGTAGTGGGCGATATCAAGCTGGTGCAGTTGATCGAAGTAGTCACTCAGATCAGGTACGGGTGTGGCGTCGAGATCATTAACCAGTCCTCTGACGACGGGCGCACGTAACCCCTGCACCTGGGAACGAGCATAAACACCGACAGGAACCTGCTGGGCATTCAAATTCCGGCCGTGTTCGAGAACGGTTTGACACAGCTTCGGAAATGAGAAATCGGCCTCGCCGGAGACGACGAAATCGAGCCATGGAAAACACTCAATGTTGGCGCGTCCCATCGGCCCTTCGCAATTACTGCCGCCAATGACGGTGATAATGTCCGGATCGAGTTCACGCACGCGCCGCAATAGGGCCAGCGATGCGCAGTGTTGCTGAAAAACGGAGCTGCACCCGACGATGCGTGGGCCCCGAGAGACGATTTCCGTGGCGGCAGTGTCAATGAGTTTGTCTGCATTGTCACGGATCTGCGAAGCGACCCGCGCCAAATCGTTGTCTTCGAGCAGCATATATATCGCTTCGTGCGCTCCGATGTGACTCCAACGTGATCGCAGGAGTGCTAAAGCGAGTTCGAAATATCCCTCGTCGTCGCGGCTTGCATCTGGAAATGCTGCGCGGGCAAAGGTCCACTCCCCAAGAAGCAGTGGTGCAAAGATTCCTACATAGAGGTTACGCGGCAGGCCGATGGCCTGCGCATGTCTCAGGTTCAGGTATCCAACCGATGTAGAGATCCCATCCCGGCTCAAAGCAGCCTTGAGTACGCTCACACCGAGCGCGGGATGTTCAGGCGGCGCATACGGAGGGACTACAAGATGCACAAGGCTATCGGGCGCCTTGACTCCGATGTTGCTGCTGGCGGACTCCACAATGGTTAATTCCATAAAGGGTTAGCTCTAGCCGACGTTGGCGTTGGCCACAGCGTTGGCGTTCGCGCCCGCGTTGGCATTGGCACCGGCGTTGGCATTAGCACCGGTATTCGCGACAGCGACCACGGCAGCGCCAATCACCACTACGATACCGATAGTCTGCGGAGCGACCGCTTCCATGTCACTCTCGTTGATGACCTCCGACAGTGCGATGTCTTTCGGATTGCGCGGCAGTACAAGATGGAATTGGCTCGCACTTTCCTCGTGCACATCAACCTTGAGGTCGGATGGCAATTCGATTCCAGGGTCTATTTGGTGCAGCTCTTCAGTGAGCACCGCCTTGGTATCGTTCATCAACCGGGCTTTGAAGCTCGGATCACGCCAAGCCTTAGCTATGATGCGAGCTTCCATATCTTTACGCGTCAGTACCTGACGTTGCGGTTTTGGGAATGCAGGTCTTTGGTCAGCCATTTATACACCTCTCCTGGTAGTGTGAAATTATGCAACGTCGTTGCTGGCAACGGACGTGTGCACGCTCGAACGAAACAACCGGTGCAACGGTACGTCACCCGGTACAACATCTTCGGGCTCCTCGCGGCGGCGGCCGGCCAACAGAGCGAGGCCACCCGGATATTGTTCGAATCCACGGTAAGGCCTGGCGGGCTCATCGGTCGCCAGGCTGAGCAACCGGTCGCCGAATCGGGCGAGGATCTTCAGCGCTTGCAACCGTTCCACAGATAACCGCAGTTCTGCTTCGAGGGTTTGCCCACCACTTTTTCTGACCGTACGCAGGAGCGCAGCCATGGTTTTGGATGAGTCGCATGCCCGGTAAACCTGTGCATCGACACCAACCAATTCCATCGACGGCTCAACCGCGCACGGCCGGGTATCTCGAATCTCGATACTGATCCCGGCATCACGCATAGAAAGCTGCGGGGCCGTGTTAGCGCAAGCAGGCAATGCGCCTGAGCGCTGATCGAGCCAACTACGCCCCCATTCCGCGATCACGGTGTGTAAGCGCTGGGGATACCAGGCATCTGCCACAATATCGACAAAGAAGTACGCCTGCCGGGCGACATCGCGCTCGCTCAGCGGATAAACATGCGCATAAGCCCAATACGGACGCAACTGCAAACCATGCGCATCGGCTTCGTTGAAGTAAGGGCTGAAGCGGTCATAGCGGATGGTGGTGACGCCCACGCCAGCCGGCGCTTGCAGATGGGCGATAAGCGGCAACCAGTCCGCCACCTCTTCATACCACTCCGGGCTATCGCCCGGTGCGCCGTAAAGATGATTCCAGATGACCCAGATCCCATAAGTGCGCGCCCACTGTAAGAAGCTGGACGTTCATACAAACCGACGTGCCTTTCTTCAATAGCGCCAGCAAGTCATCGTGCAAGGCTTCTATGCCTGGTTGAATCCAGCATACGCCCGCATCCGCAAGCTGCTGAACTTGGGCACGCGACAGATTCGCTTTGGTCTCGTAGAAGACAGACAATCCGCCTAGATCGGTGAGCGCAGGTATGGCCGTGGAGAAATACCGATTGTCCAATATATTATCGACGCCCATAAAGCGGCTTATCCCGTGGCGGTCGCGCAGCGCCGCGATTTCTTCAACGACCCGCGGCTGCGATTTGGAGCGAAACGCCATGCCCGCACCGTTCAAACCACAGAAGGTACAGTGGTGTTTTTGACCCCACCAACAGCCGCGCGATGATTCGAATGGAATACACGGGATGATGCGGCTGCACAGGGATGAACTCTCCAACTCCGCAAAGTAGTCATCGAAGGACGGAATGGGCAACGTATCTAAATCCTGCACGATAGCCCGGGCTTCCGCACTTCGCGTCACACCGCGTCTGAATACCGGTGCATATACGCCCGCAGGGACGTGGGGCGCGGGCAGATCCCGACCCTGGTCCAGGATCAAGTGGCACAGGCCGGGTAATAAGTGATCGGCCTCACCGGAGACGACGAAATCTACCCACGGATAGCGCTCGTGCGCGACCGCACCCATGGCGCCTTCGCAGTTGGCACCGCCAAGCATGGTGATGATGTCCGGGTCCAGTTCACGGATACGGCGCAATAATGCCAGCGACGCGCATTGCTGCTGGAAAACTGAACTACAGCCTACGATCCTGGGTTTGCCTGCAACGATATTGGAGGCGATTTCGTCAATGAAGCGGACAGCTTCCGCCCGCAACTCGCGGATCTCCGTTGCAAAGCCCGGCCAGCCACTAAAATATGGAGCGAGCGTTTCGATATATTCTCCGCCAGGCGGCGCTGCGTCGCGAAAAGCAGCCTCAGCGAACGTCCATTCGCCGACCTGAAGCGTAATATCCGAGTGGTTGACACGTTCGTAAGCAGCCAACCCTATGCGCTCGGCAAATCGGATGTTCGGATAAACGCCACCGGCATCGACGCCCTCGGCACGCAGGCACGCGATGAGCGTACCGAGTGCAATCGACGCCCTCGGCACGCAGGCACGCGATGAGCGTACCGAGTGCAATCGAAGGCCGCTCTACAGCCACAAACGGCATTTGAACCAGCGTGACGCTCAACTCATACTCCTGTATATGCGACGTATCAGCCCCGGCAGTGTCGATGTAACCAAACCCTAGCCAACTGCAGGTCTGCTTATGCGCTTATCCGAGCAGACATTTTTTGGCCGGGAAATTTAGAAATCTAATTTCTGTCGACTAGGATATAAGTGTGATTATGGACTGTCAAGCTTCAATGCGGCACAGCGCGCCGCGCGCTCGAAATGACGCGAACGAATGGGGCAAAGCATAGAAATAGCGTTCTCGACATAAAGCAATCGAATGATAAATATTTATAGAATCAAGGAGTTATAGGACAGAGTGCTCTTTCATTCTACTAGAGGGCGCCTGCTAAAAATAGTCATTTTTTCGTGAGTGCAAGGAAGCACCGCGCGCGCAACCGCAGTGTATAGGTGATACCTGAGGATTCGAGCACGGCGCTGACGCCGCAATCGCGGAAAAAGTGCATTTGTTAGAGGCGCCCTAGAATTGAGCCCGGTGCTCACAAGCTTGGCCGTAGCCATCACATAACTCCTGCGCCGGTGATCAACACTGCGCAGCCACTCGCCTGCGCAACGATACAACCTGTACACAAGCACAAAACACTTCCATCGCCTGGGTGACTTCCTCGACGCTCGGCATGGTCGGCGCTATGCGGACGTTGCGATCGCGTGGATCGCGGCCATAAGGAAACGTAGAACCGGCCGGCACCAACGCCACCCCGGCTTCCCCGGTGAGGCGAACCACTGCCGCCGCGTTACCGTCTTCTAGATCGGCGCTTATAAAATAACCGCCCTTAGGTGCCGTCCACGTGGCCATGCCGGTGCCGCCCAAGCGCGCTTGCAACACCCCGTGGGCAGCGGCGAACTTGGGCCGGATGAGGGCCGCGTGCTTTTCCATATGCGCCGCCAAGCCATCCATGCCGCCGAGGAATTTAACGTGACGCAGTTGGGTAATCTTGTCCGGTCCGATAGTGGCAAAAGACATCTTACGGGCGATATCGGCGATATTGTCCGGCGATGCAGCCAGTGCGGCCAGGCCAGCGCCGGCGTAGGTGATCTTGGAGGTGGAGGCGAATAAGTACGGGCGATCGCCGTTACCGGCTGCGGTACATGCTTTGAAGATATGCTTGACGATCGGACGCTCGTCGCTTAAGTGATGCACGGCATATGCATCGTCCCACATGATGCGAAAATCCGGTGCCGCACAGGACATATTGGCCAGGCGCTCCACTACGGCATCGGCATAAACAGCGCCAGTGGGATTGGAATATTTTGGTACACACCACATACCTTTGACCGACGGATCATCGCCGGCTAGCTTTTCAACGGCGTCCATGTCCGGCCCGTCTGCGTGCATATCGACGGGCAGCATCTCGATACCGAGCTTCGCGCAGATGGCGAAATGGCGGTCATAACCGGGCGCCGGACAGATGAACTTGACGCCGGCGCCATCCCGTCCCCAGGGGCCGGCGCCGCCGGGTACGCCCGCCAGCACAGCGCCAACAAGCGTGTCATGCATCAACGTCAGGCTGGAATTGCCGGCGACGATGGTGTGCTCTGGCGGCATTTCCAGATAAGCGCCCATCAGCCGTTTGGCCTCTGGAATGCCCGTTCCTAATCCGTAATTGCGGTAGTCACCGCCCTCGCCTACGCACGCCCCGGGCGACATATTAGCCAGCAACTCATCGCTTAAGTCGAGTTGTTCCGGCGCCGGTTTGCCGCGGGTCATATCGATGGTGTGATTACGGCGAAGGCTATCCAGATGCCGCTCCGCGGCCGCCAATGCATCCGCCGGTGGCGTTGCCTCAATCATAAGTCACGTGCTCCGAAGATAGAGTTGCTACGGCCGCCCGCCCGCCACGCGGATATTGGCACCAGCCACATGGCGTGCGCCCTCAGAGGCCAGCCACACGATCGCCTCCGCCACTTCCTCCGGCTCCGCCGGGCGGCCCAGGGGCAGCTTTGGGCCCATCTCGCCCAATTTGTCCCCGGGCATATCGGTGCGGGTCAAACCGGGACTGACGGCGTTCACCCGAATGCCCTGCGCGACCAATTCCTGCGACGCGCCGATGGTGAAGCTATTGACAGCACCTTTGCTCAGCGCGTAGTGCACACCATCACCCGGATTGCCGATATACGCCGAGCCCGAGGAGAGGTTGACGATGGCACCCCCCTTACCGCCGTGGCGGGTAGACATGCGGCGTATAGCCGCCTGGGCGCATAGCACCACGCCTATAACGTTGATATCCAAGATAGCCCGCAGATCCGCCAGCTTGAGGTCCTCAACCCGCGCCCGCGGGCTGCTGATCCCGGCGTTGTTGATCAAGACGTCCAAAGCGCCCAGTTGCTCATCAACGGCGCTGAACAACTGTTCAACATCGTCTGCTTGACTGACATCTGCCTGCACAGCAATAGCCTTACCGCCACTGGCTTCGATGCTCGCCACCACGGTGCGGGCGGTATCCGCGTTGTGTTGATAGTTCACGCAAACGGCGTCACCGCCGGCTGCGAACATACGCGCTGCAGCGGCGCCGATGCCGCGGCTGGCGCCAGTGATCAGGACTACTCGGGACATATAACTTAGGTGCGCGCTCAGCCGCCGCCGATCTTCGGCATCAGGCTGACCTCGGCACCCTCGGGAATGGGTTCGAACCAGGTGTCTTGAAAGATCTCACCGTCGATGGCGACGGCGAGACCCTCATCCAAATGCGGTGCGAGCGGCGGATAACGTGCGGCCAATTCACGTAGAAGCGCGCGTATATCACGCGCCTCCACCTCGACCTCGAGCAGGCCGCCGGTGTACTGACCCAGCGTGCTGGTCAGGGTCACCCGTGCCACGTAGCCGCTACTCCGCCGCTGCCGGCAAGGCTGCATTCTCCAGCGCTTTCAACACCCTGGGCGGCGACATAGGCAATGTAGTCATGCGCAGTCCCGTGGCGTTGGCAATAGCGTTGTTGATGGCAGCCATGGGCGGAACGATCGGCGTCTCACCCACGCCGCGCACCCCGTACGGATGGCGCGGATTGGGCACTTCCACGATCACCGCATCGATCATCGGCACATCGGAGCACACCGGGATGCGGTAATCGAGGAAGCCGGCGTTTTGCAGCCTACCGTCCTCACCATAAACGTACTCTTCGTTGAGCGCCCAGCCGATCCCCTGCACGGCCCCCCCTTGTAGCTGACCTTCCACATAGGACGGATGCACCGCCTTGCCGGCGTCTTGAATCACCGTATAACGGGTCACCCAGACCCGGCCTGTACCGCGATCCACCTCTACATCGACAACGTGAGTCCCGAACGAGGGGCCCGCACCTTGGGCATTGATAGCCGCCGCACCGACGATGGGACCGCCGGTCTTACCCATATCCTTGGCCAACTGGGCCAAAGTCAAGGGCTCGAATTCGCCGGCATTGCTGCTGGCCGGACGGGCTTCGCCATCCTCCCATACCACCGCGTCAACCGGGATATCCCAGGTCTTGGCAGCCCGTTCGCGTAGTTGATCGATGACATTGCGGGCGGCTGCCACCGCCGCCATGCCACTAGAGAAGGTAACCCGGCTGCCACCGGTCAAGAAGGTGTAACCCAGGGAGCTGGTATCGGCGATAAGAGGCCGCACCGTCTCCGCTGGCACACCCAATTCCTCCGCCGCCATCATCGCCACCGAGGCGCGCGAGCCACCGATGTCCGGCGTACCCAAGGTCAGCGCGATAGAGCCATCTTCACCCAGGTTGATGGTGGCGCAGGTATCGCCGCCGATGTTGAACCAGAAACCGGACGCGACGCCACGGCCTTGATTCGGACCCAGGGGCGCGCTCCAGTGCTCGTGGGCTTTGGCCGCTTCCAAAGTGGCTTCGAGGCCGATCGGACCAAAGCGCGGACCGTACGCCGCCTTGGTACCTTCTTTGGCCGCGTTCTCGAGCCGCAATCGGATCGGATCCATACCTATGGCGGCGGCCAGTTCATCGACCACCGACTCCACCCCGTATTCCGAGATCGGGCCACCAGGCGCGCGGTAAGCGGCCACCTTGGGCCGGTTGCTCACCACATCGAAGCCGACGGCCCGCACATTGTCCAAGTCATACGGCGCGAACGCACACATGGCTCCCGGCTGCACCGGCGATCCCTGAAAAGCGCCCGCCTGGTATTTGAGTAGAGCATCGGCGGCGGTGATCGTGCCGTTCTTGGTCACGCCCATCTTCACCCACACCCGGGCGCCGGAGGTCGGACCGGTAGCGCGCAGCACGTCTTCGCGGGTCATGACCAGCTTGACGGGCCGCTTCGCCTTGCGCGATAGCGCCAGCGCCAACGGCTCCAGATAAACCACCGTCTTGCCGCCGAAGCCGCCGCCGATCTCGGAGGCGGTCACCCGCAGCCGTGACACGTCCATGCCGAGCAGACGCGCGCAATGGGCGCGGACCACGAAATGGCCCTGGGTGCAACACCACAGCTCCGCCTGGCCGTCCTCGGTAAAACTGGCCACGCACGCATGCGGTTCTATATAACCTTGATGCACTGGCTGGGTGTCGAATTCACGCTCGATGACCACATCGGCCGCGGCGAAACCCGCGTCCAGATCGCCAAAACCGAATTCGACCCGCTTGGCAATGTTCGAGGCTTTAGTGGGCGCCGGCTCCACACCGGCGGTGAATAGATCCTCGTGCAGCACCGGCGCGTCTTCTTTCATCGCCTCGTCAACGTCGATGACGTGCGCCAGCACCTCGTAATCGACCTCGATGAGCTGGATGGCCCGGCGGGTAATACCAGCGCTGGTGGCAGCCACGGCAGCCACGGCATGGCCGTCATAGAGCGCTTTTTCCCGCGCCATGACGTTCATGCTCATCTCACGGTAATTGACCAGCATCTCACCAGCCGGCACGAATTCCGATGGCAGATCCGGGAAATCATCGCGGGTGACGACAGCGTGCACACCGGGCAGCGCTTGCGCCTTGGAGGTATCTATGGAGACGATGCGGGCATGGGCATACGGGCTGCGCAGCACCGCACCACTTAACATACTGGGTAGCACCAAATCAGCACCGAAACGGGCGCGGCCCGTGACCTTATCCACCCCATCGGGACGGATCGGGCGCGTGCCTACCTGCTTTAGAACTCTCACGTTATCGGAATCGCTCATGCAGCTTCTCCTCTCATTTCCGCCGCCGCATCCATCACGGCGCGCACGATCTTGTCGTAGCCGGTGCAGCGGCACAGATTGCCGGCCAGCCAGTAGCGGATCTGCGTCTCGCTAGGGTCGGCATTGCGTTCCAACAGCGACTTAGCTGCTACCAGGAAACCCGGCGTGCAGATGCCGCACTGCAAAGCCGCATGCTCGAGGAACTTGCGTTGTAGCGGGTGCAATTCACTGCCCTCAGCCATGCCTTCAATGGTGGCAACGCTCTTGCCGTCCACCTCTACGCCCAACATCAAGCAAGAGCACACCAGACGGCCATCGACGGTGACACTGCACGCACCGCAATCGCCCGTCGCACAGCCTTCCTTGGTGCCGTTCATGTGCAGCTCATCGCGCAGCACATCCAGCAGGGTCTGGTCGTTCTCGCAGAGAAATTCCACCTCATCGCCATTGATAGTGGTGGTTACGTGAGTCTTGGCCATTAGTTGTTCCTCGCACGTTCGAGCGCGATCTTCGCCGCCCGCTGGGCCAGCACACCGGCCACCTTGATGCGGTATTCAATCGTGCCACGCTTGTCATTGATGGGATTGCACACGGCGCGCGCCGCCGCAGCCAGTTTGTCCAGTGCCTCGTCATCGACCTTCGAGCCGATGAGAGCGGCAATGCCGTCGGGCACCAGCAGCACCGTGGGAGCCACTGCGCCCACCGCCACCCGCGCCGCTGTGCAGGTGCCACTCTCGTCCAACGTCAAGCTGACGCCAGCGCCAACCACGGCGATGTCCATCTCCGTGCGCGGAATAAAACGCAGGTACGCATCACCGGAGTGGGCGGGCCGCGCCGGCAGGAAAAACGACACCACGAACTCACCTTTGGCGAGGGAGGTCTGGCCAGGTGCGGTGCAGATTTCCTCCACTGGCACCTCGCGTACACCGCCAGGTCCCGCCACCTTGGCCACCATGCCGGCGGCGATCATGGCCGGCACGCTGTCGGCAGCCGGGGAGGCGTTGCAAAGATTGCCGCCCATGGAGGCACGGCCTTGGATCTGCGTGGAACCGATGAGATCCACCGACTCCACCACACCCGGCCAGACATTTTTCACATCCGGGTGTTCTGTTAACTCAGCGCCGGCCACCGCCGCGCCGATGCGAAAACCGCCAGCCTCGGGGGTGATAGCACGGGTTTCGCTGATGTACTTGATATCAACGATGAGGTCCGGGGCCAGCATGCCGGATCTCATCTGCACGAGCAGGTCGGTACCGCCTGCCAAGACGCGGGCGTTGCCAGCCGCGCCGGCCAACAAACCTACGGCCGCGTCGATCGTATCGGGAGTTGCGTACTGCATGGGTGCTTCTCTTAGCCTACCTATCCGTTCATTGGGTTCAACATAGGATCATGACTCATTCAGGACCTCGGGATAAACCCCATATGCCCATCGAGCCTCAAATGTTCATCGAGTCACATAGTGTAGCTCCCGCATCCTTAACAACTTTCATTACTGGCGCCACCAATAGCAGCCCATCAATGCGCGACACTTTAACGGTATTCGAAAACAGACCGGTACCCCGCCAGGGTGTACCCGAAGGTGCCCGCCGCGCGCAGTGCGTCAGCGGCCTTGCTCACTTAGTACGGAGCCTCACTTGCTGGCGAAGCTGCGCCCGATCAACTGCCGGTGGAGCTGGTTGGTGCCCTCCCAGATCTGAGTGATCTTGGCATCGCGCATCAGCCGCTCCACCCGGTAATCTTGGCAATAGCCGTAACCGCCATGCATCTGCACCGCCTCGGTGCTCATGCGCATGGCCAGATCGCTGGCGCGAAGTTTGGCAATGGACGCCTCCAAGCCGAAGTCTTGCGCACCGCCGTCCACCAGCGTGGCCACGTAGGCCAGCCAGTGTTCCAGCATGGCCAACTCGGCGGCCAGATCGGCGATGGTAAATTGGTTACCCTGAAAATCGATCACCCGGCGCCCGGACTGTTCGCGCTCATTGACATAGCTCACCATGTCGTTGAAAGCGCCCCGGGCAATACCGAGAGCATGGGCGGCGATACTCGGACGCGAGCGGTTCAGCGATGCCAGCAGGATGTTCAAACCCTCTCCCGGCGCGCCTAGCACATTGGCGCGCGGCACCCGGCAGCCATCGAAGCGCAGCTCCGCAGTGGACGAGGCCCGGTGTCCTAGCTTTTTCTCCAGGCGGACTATTTCCAAACCCGGCGTTGCGCCCTCGATGATCAGCGCCGTGATCGCTTTTCCAGGCTCTTCGATGCCGTTCCACTTACCGAATAACAGGTAACGATCGGCCACATCGCCATTGGTGATGAAGCGCTTGCCCCCGTCGATGATCACCTCTGCCCCGTCCGGGGTGAAGCGGGTGCGCATGCCGGTGGCGTCGGAGCCGGCGTGGGGCTCGATGATGGCCAGCGCCCCTAGGCCGCCCTCGGCGATGCGCGGTAGCAGGCGGGCGCATTGCTCTTCGGTACCGAATTGAATCAGCGGCCCCATGCCGTGGCAAGTGGTGGCGTAGATGATGCCGGTGGAGGCACAAGCTTCGGCGATGATGGCCACGCATTCCAGGTAGAGAGCGTAGGACATGAGCGCACCGCCATAGGCCGGCGGCACGAAGATGGCGTTCAGGCCGATCTCGGTGAGTGCCGCCACGCTTTCGCGCGGGAAGCGGCACTGCTCGTCATTGGCCGCCGCCGCCGGGGCGATGACCTGCGTGGCCACCCGCCGCACCTGATCGAGAACGATACGCTCATCCTCCCGCCAAGGACGTGAGGCCCGCAGTTGATCCAATATCCGCACTGCCTGAAACCTCTAGCGATCCTTGAACTGCGCCTGGCGTTTTTTCTCGAAAGCGGCCATGCCCTCCACCGCATCTTCGGTACGAAATGCCAGCGTGGCCAAGTCCGCTGCTACCTTGAGACCTTCATGGAACGGTAAATCCAGCGCCCGCTGCACCGCTGCCCGGGCGAAGCCTAGAACCGGCAAGGAGTGACAGGTAAAGCGCTTGGCGTACGCCTTGGCCGCCTCTGGATCATCGGCGATGCCGTGGACTAAACCGATGGCTTGCGCCTCATCGGCCTCCATGGTGCGGCCCGTCATCACCATGTCCAGCGCTCTGGCCTCGCCGATCAGCCGCGGCAAACGCTGAGGGCCGCCGTAACCCGGCATCAATCCCAATTTGATTTCAGGCAGCCCGACCTTAGCCGTGGGTGCGGCCAAACGGAAGGTGCAAGCCATAGCCAGCTCCAATCCACCGCCAAAAGCGTAACCGTTGATGAAGGCGAGCGGGGGTGTAGCTGCAGCTTGGCGAGGCCATCGCAGCCAGGCATTGTAGCGGCCCGTCATCGTTGCATCACACCCGAACTACATTATTCTTCAAGCCGTCACCATGGGCGCCGTCGCCGCGCACTCCACACACACAAGCACCGCTGGATCAAACCGTAACCGCGCCGGCGCGATGGCCTCATCGCAACGCAAGCATAAGCCGTACTCGCCAGAATCGATGCGCTTGAGCGCGGCCTCGATCCGCGTGAGTTCCAATTGCCGCCGCCGCAGCGTCTCGCGCGCCATGGCCTGCGACTGTATCGCATCCATACGCGATAGCCGCCCCACCCGGGTCTGATCCAACTCCACCGTATCCGCCGCGCTAGAAGCGTAATCCGCCACCGCATCCAAAGCCGCGCGCCGCGCCTCCAGCAAAGCCCGGACTCACTCAAATCCAATTCACTCATACGATATCGCCAGCCCTTCAAATCTCCTTGAGCACCGCCTCGAAGGCCGCGCGAAACGCAGCCCGCTGGCGAGCGCGGCCTACCGTCACCCGGATACAACGATCCATGGGCGGCACCGCTGGCATGCGCACGAACACCCCGCGCGCCTCCAACGCAGCCAGTGCCGCGCGAGCCCGCACGCCGCTACCCAGATCGATAGCGACAAAATTGGTTGCAGAAGCAACACTGGCAAGCCCTAGCGAGCGCGCCATGGCGTAGTACTCCTCACGCCCCGCCGCCACCTCATCCACCACACTGCGCACGAACCCGGTATCCGTCAGGCTGGCTTGAGCGCCGGCCAAAGCCAGGCGGTTGACACCGAAATGATTGCGGACCTTGTTAAATCCCGCGATGAGATCCACATGGCCCACGGCGTAGCCGATACGGGCGCCCGCCATACCGTGAGCTTTAGAGAACGTGCGCATCCGCAACAACCTGGGGTGGGAGGTGTCCATGGGAAAGCGCACCGTGTCCGGTGCGAACTCTATATAGGCCTCGTCATAGATAATCACCGTCGGTGCGGGAATATCGGCGATGAACGCCCGCACCGCATCCGCCTCGTGCCAAGTGCCCATGGGGTTATCGGGATTGGCGAAAAACACGATAGCCGGCTTGTGTTCCAGCACCGCAGCGCGTCCAAATCGATGTGGTCATCCCGGTACGGCACTCGAATCAACCGCCCGCCGTAGCCACCCACGTGATAATCGAACGTGGGATAAGCCCCCAGCGAAGACAGCACCGGCGTTCCCGGCTCCACCAACATGCGCACCGTCAACCCCAGTAGCTCATCAATGCCACCCGCCAGGCAGACTTCATCCATGGCCACGCCGTGATGCGCGGCGATGGCCTGGCGCAGATCGTAACCTTCCGGATCGCCATACCAGGCCACCCGCGCCAGCGCCTCGCGCATCGCCTGCCCCGCCCTAGGTGAAATACCGAAAAGACTCTCATTGGCGCCCACGCGCACACTGAACTCCTTTGCACGGCGGCGCTCTATAGCCTCGGGTCCGACGAAAGGAACGGTTGCAGGTAAGCCGCAGACTAGGGAGGTGAACACCGGCGAGTTACCGTCACTCATGAACTTAGGGCTCCCGTTGGTGGTGGCACTGACGGCTTGATCGATTGTGGCATGGGCCGCCTCCGCTCCTAGCATAGTTATAACAGTGGCGCTAACGTCCACCTAATCCCTATGCGAATATCCCAGTAAAAGCGTAGGGCACCTCTAAAAATGCACTTTTTCCGCGATTGCGGCGTCAACTCCGTGCTCCAATCATCAGGTATCACCTATACACTGCGGTTGCGCGCGCGGTGCTTCCTTGCACTCACGAAACAATGACTATTTTTAGCAGGTGCCCCGTAAATGAACCGCTACGGGCAGCGGTGCGTGGCATGGCTACCGCCCGGCTAGATTGCAGAGATCATGATAATTGAGGCGATATGAAATGAGTGACAAAACCGTCAAAGCAGTGTTGTGGGATTTCGGCGGCGTCCTCTCCAGCAGCCCATTCGAGGCATTTAACCGCTTCGAACAAGCGCACGGCTTACCGAAGCATTTTATCCGTACCGTCAATACAAATAATCCCAACGCCAACGCCTGGGCACTGCTTGAACGCAATGACATCACAACGGACGAATTCTCCGATATGTTCGAGGCCGAATCCGCTGCCTTGGGTCACGCCATAGCCGGACGCAAAATCCTCGCATTACTCGACGGCGATATACGCCCACAAATGGTGACGGCGTTAACGAGCATCGCTTCTCGCTATAAAACCGCCTGCCTTACCAACAATGTCCGCCGTGGCCACGGTCCGGGAATGAGTCGTAACACCGAGAAAGCTGCGCAAGTGGCGAAGATTATGGCGCTTTTCGACTTCGTTATCGAAAGCTCCAAGGTAGGGGTGCGCAAACCTGAACCTAAGCTCTATGCTATGGCCTGCGAACAACTCGATATAGAACCGGCGGAAGCGGTCTACTTGGACGATCTCGGAATCAATCTGAAGCCTGCGAGGGCCATGGGCATGCAGACCATAAAAGTCGGCGACCCGGACACCGCCCTCGCGCAGTTGGAAGGTATGCTGGGCCACCCTTTGCAGGTTTCAAACGCCGCTGGCGTGGAATCTGAACACCGACAAACTTGATCCTCGCGCCGCATCGGTCAGACTAGGAGGGAGGCGCCGCTGAGTCTGTGTAATAGTCGATTCCGTGTTCCAATAGAGGCGGTTTCGCGCCAGGGAGTCGGTGCACTATAGCTACTAACCTGGCTTTGGCTACTAACTGGATTGGCTCCTACGCTGAGTTTGGCTTTTAACTGACATTGGCCCTAAATGGACTTGACTCGAACCGGACTTGAATCAAACACGATGGATGATAATCGCAGACGCTGGCGCAAGCCTATAACTGCCGCCGCTTGGAGCGTAGCGGCACTGCTGAGCCTATCGAGTGCCAGTAGCGCCACCCCACACGCAGCCGCTCCATCTACAAGAGCATTACCTAGTCATAACGATGTCACCCTGACAGCCCAGACCGAAACCGTCATTGAGACCCTGGAAACGCTGGAACCTCTTGAAAAGACGCCCGATAACGAGGAGGCGGACGAGAATAAAACACTCGCCATAGATAAAAAGCTACAACTCCTGTTCGATTCGGAGGAAATTGAATCGCTGGTGCCGGTTCCAACGCCAACCCAGGTCCCAGCTACGGAATCGCCAGCTACGGAATCGGTTGATACCCCCGTTCCCAGCCCAACGCCGCCGCCAGCCCCAACGCTGCCAGCGCCACCACCTGTGTTAGCTCCCACACCGACACCCGAGGTATCACCGCCAACACTATTACCGACGCCACCGCCGGCGACTCCCGAGCCGCCACCGACGACTAAAACACTTACCTGGGTATGGCCTGCTTGGATATGGGTTGTGAGCGCCATATTGGTGTTGGGGGCAGGCGTGGGAGCGCTGGCATTCGGCTTGCACAAACGGCGTAACAGCATGGCAGTGCCGGTGGCGCCAGAATCGGCGCTTTCCACGCAGCCGGCATCCACCACATCGGCGAACCACCGGCAAGACGTCTCTAGACCGCGCGCTTTGCTGCGCGACTTGAGTGGTTCCACGGGCCAAAAAGAACACGCCATCGAGGCCAGTATGGTGCAGTTAGGCCGGGCAGTGGCTAGCCAGGGGACCGGTGTTCAGAGCGTCGTGGTTCAGGTCCGCACCGTTGGACGGCGCCATGCCATGATCGAATACCGCAACCACGCTTATTGGCTGGTGGACCAAGGTTCGATGAATGGCACCTATGTAGATGGCCAACGAGTAACAGGAGAGATTGCCTTGCGTCCTGGCGCCCGGGTCAGATTGGAAAACGCCGAATTCGAGTTCGTACTGCCTGACGTGGAAGGCGTCGCGAACACCCAAATCATGGATGCCAATGAGTTTTTGGAAACACTAAAAGCCTCCTCACCGGCGGAGTTGGCCGCCCTACAAACGGCCGCTGCCAATCGCAGTGTGGACGCCAATGCGCAGCCCAACGAAGACACAGCGCCGGTGGTGGATGAGGACGACACCATCGCAGCCGGGAAAATGACCGGGACCGTAGACTTCGATGTGCTAGGCGATGCTGGAGGTACACCGCCAAAGGAGACTAAACAGAGCGGGCTTATCGACAGCTACACTAATGATGCGCCTACTGCTCCTGAGTCATCCACCACACCCCAGAGAACAGAGGGTCTTATCAATAGCCGCACTAGCGATGCACCCGCTGCCCCCGAGCCATCGGCCACGCCTAAAAAGACAGGCGGACTCATCAACAGCTTCCTCGACGATTAGATAAGGCGGCAGACAGGCCTTAAAAAGCTGTAAACAACCAAAGGCCGTAAACAAAAGACTTGTAGCTAAACAAAACCCGTCGGTGCATAGCGCTGGTCAGCGCACCTCTCTCACAACCCTAAAGCCCAATCGATCGGCTTTTTTTGCCCCGTTGAACTTGAGCCGGTTGGCTACCCTCACCCCTTTGGGGAACAGAGCCCAGGAACCGCCGCGAATGGCTCGCATAGTGCAATCGCCGGAGGTCACAGGGCTGCCGTCAGCCTTGGTGCCAACATAGTCCGCCTTCCAACAATCACCGGTCCACTCCCAAACATTACCCAAGGTATCGTAGAGGCCAAACGCATTGGGCTTGAACGACCCTACCGGCGCCGGTTGAACGTGACCGTCATTGCAATCATGGATCGGATTTTTGTATCTCGTCCGCGACTTGAGTGTGATATCGGCGACATTGGCGTAACTGCACGCGGCATTGGCATCATCACCCCAAAAACGTACCGATTGGCTGCCGGCCCGCGCCGCGTACTCCCATTCAGCCTCCGAGGGCAAGCGGTACGTGGCCCCCGACTGCTCCGACAACCAATCCGTGTACGCCACCGCGTCAGCGTACGTCACATTGATAGCCGGCTGCCGCCCGCGGCCCCACTTAGAATCCGGCAAAAGCGGGCGGCCGGCGGCTCGAGTAAAACGATCGTAGTCCGCGAACGTCACCTCGAAGGCGCTGATGGCGAAGGGCTTGGCAAACATCACCGTGTGCACGGGCTTCTCATCGGCATCGCCTTTGGCATCTCCCATTTGGAACGAGGCAGCCGGCACGGTCACCATACCGGGCCCGGTACCCCCACCGCTCAATACATCTTTGAACGCAAACGCACCAGCCGGAACCTGACAAGCCGGCACTTCATTCCTGGCCACGGTCAATGCCGCTGACTCCGGTATAGACGCTGCTTTCTCCACCAGTTTGCGCACCTCCTCACAGTCTTTCTTCTGCGCCTGTTCCATCGCCAGTTCGATGTAACGTTTAACGATACTGTCAAGCCCTTTGAGCGCGGCCTCGCTGCCGGCGTCAACCGCCAATGCGCGGCGGAAAAAATAAAGCGCACTCTTCCCCTTGGGTGTAGTCAGCCGTAGGGCTTTCAATGCCCTGCGGCCTTTTTTTATCAGCTCGTCGCGCTGCGCAATCTGCTCCCTAGTGAGCTCCGATTTAGGCGCATCCGATTGCTCGCGTGGCTGTCCGAGTGCTGCCGTCAACCCAGACAGTTCCGCCAGTAATTTGTTATTTTTTTGCTCTAACTCCTCGACCTTCGATGCCAGGCTAGCCTCCACCACTTTAAATTTCGCTTCGCCGTCATTTGCGCGGGCCGTCATCGCTGCTAACGACGCCGTCACTTTGCGCACTTGCGCCTCGGTGACACGGTTAGACTCGGCACTGGCGCTCACCTGTTCGCGCATCTTACGCATCGCGCTGTTAGCGGCGGCCAGATCGCTGCGCGCCTGTTCGAGTTCGGTTTGCAATACGGGCACTTGATCGCTGGCTTCACCGGCGAACCTACCGGCCACCAGCATAGTGCCCCACACGGCACTCGCCACCACCACACCCCCAACGCCCCCCAAGAGCGGTAGCTTCCAACGGGCATCGGCACCACCGGTTGACGGCTCGGCCACATCGTAAACACCCACGGCCACCCCCGGTGGCGGTGGCAAAATGGCCCGCCACTGCTGCAAGGTCTGCGGGCGGTCCTCCGGCAAAAAAGCGAGCGCCGCGTCAATGGCCGATAAGAGAGCATGGGAGTAAGCCCCGCCGGCTTTGGCTACAGCAGGCTCCATCGGATCTTTCACCTTCGAATCCTTGGCCTTCGAATCCCTGGCCCTGCTCATGCGCGCCCGGTTGCGGTTAAAAGCATTCTCCGGAGGCCGGCCTGTTACCGCCCGGTAGAGGGTAGCGCCTAACGCATAGATATCGGTCCAGGGGCCTTGCTTGCCTACCCCCCAATCGTATTGCTCATAGGGCCCGTAGTCTTTGGTCATCAACACGGTGAGCTGCCGTGTGGCTACGCCGATGGCCATACGGGCGGCACCGAAATCGAGCAACACGGGCGATCCATCCGGCCGCACGATAATATTGTCCGGCTTTATATCACGATGGATGAAGCCGGCCGCGTGTACTGCTTGCAAGGTGTCCAATAGCGGGTGCAATATCCCCAGTAAATCATCCTCCGAACTCATCTTTCCCTGGCGTAACATCCGCTCCAAGCTAGGTCCTTCCTCGAACTCCATCACCATATACGCGGTGCCATTGGTCTCGAAAACGTCCTGCACCCGCACGATATTGGGGTGCTTGAACCGAGCCAGAATAATCGCCTCCTCAATGAAGCCCTGCAGATGCTTTTCATAGATTTCGTCGTAAGCTGTATCAATGCAGGCGACATCTATACCGTTGTCACCGCGCTCGGCGATCTCCATCGGTAGATATTCTTTGATGGCCACATGCTGTTTTAGGATCTTGTGGGTGGCGTTATAGGTGATGCCGAACCCGCCCTGTCCAAGGGGCGCCCCCACAATGAAGTTGCCGAGTTGCAAATCGGCCGGTAATCCATTTTTTACTCTCGGTGCCATAACACGCTCAGGAACTTCTTTATGCCCGGTTGCAACGATAAAAAATCAATCCAAAACCTAGTCAACAATAGACAGCGCCCGGAACCCTAGCATATTCATTCATTCATTACTTTTATTCTCTTGACTGCGCTTCTACGGGGCGCAACACCAATCGGTAGAGGATCGTCACAGAGAAGCCAATGATGGGATCATCGGCCCACTCGCCCGTGCCGAGGTCGAATCGACGCCTGTCCACCACCACGGCGCCACGTAAGTCGGCCCGTCCATCGCCGGACAAGGTCCAAGTAAACGGCGCATGAAGCGCTTGGCGCCGCTCGCGTATGGCGAGGTGACCATCCGCCACGTAGCGCCCGGCGGTGGCCTTGGCAAACGTAGTGGCGGTGAAAACAGCCTGCGGAAACCGGGCAACCCAAAACCAGTCCTTGCCCCGCATCCCGTTATCCCGGTCTTTGCTGCGCGAGTTGACACTACCCATCCGGATACTGATCCGCATGTTACCAGCGGGCTGGCCGGACGGTTCGAACTCGATGGCCGCAGTCCAATTTTCAAACCAGCCTTCGAATTCGATGCCGTCATAGCTGGCCACGAAACCGATACGGCTATCGCCCCGATCCACCTGCCACGGCGAGGCCCACACCGGCGCTCCCAACACAACCAGGACAATAGCGAGCAAATTCCCGGGCATCGGACACACTCCTAAAGGTTTAGAAGATCGCAAGTAAGGACCCCTTCATTTACCCGCTAGTACATTTACCCGCTAGTATCTACCCGGTGGCGTGAACTACGAACCGGGTATCAAAGCCGGCCTTATGGCCACAGACCACTGCCGTGCATGAACCGCTTCAGCGCCCGCCTCCAGGGCCGCTCCAGGTGCTGCTGAAGCGCCGCCGGATCGACCACATAGTCACCTGAACCATCATCCTCGTGGAGTGTGGACGAATCCCGCACAACCTCCCCCCAGTGCCGCGCGACATTGTGAGGAAAATTCTTATAACCGCGGCGGATGGCTTCATGGCGGGTGTCTAGGCGCACCTGCATCTGCTGCGGAGAGCGCCACTGGAAATGCTTGAGCGGCAAGCGCTGCCGATACACCAAGCCAAGGTGGTCCGGCCACCCGGCGATAGGCCCCCATTGCAACCCAGGACGGTGCCTAAACCAGCGCGGCTCGGAATTGTTGGCCAGATAATGGCGCGGCATATCGGAGAAATCCTCGGCAGGCACCGGCGCGCCGCTCGCCCACCGCACTTCATCCAACTCAGTGAAATAGAACTGTAGATGGACCGACCACACTACATGGCAATACGCCGGCACCCGGCGCAAAAAGAGCCTCGGATCGGCCAAGTAGATCTCATCGGCATCGAGCCGGCACCACCAGTCACCGCACTCGGCCCGATCGGAGAATACGTTGAACACCTCACCGCGTATACCGTCGTTGAAATCCCTATCATCGCTCTTCCACGCCACCACTTGGGGCAGCTCGTGCGCTACTCGCCGCACTATCTCCCAGGTACCGTCGGTGCTGGCGTTATCGAAAATATAAATGCCATCGAAAAAGCGCACTGAATAGCGCAGCGCGCGCTCGATGAAGTCCGCTTCGTTCTTGACCACCGTTAGGCCATGAAGGCGCATGCTTCTAACCCGCCTCCGGCAAACTGAATTCTTCGCGTATACACCGCGTCAACGGCCGTATGAGCCCAAGCTCCCGTAACCCGTCACGGCACTCGGAGCGACGCAACAACTTAGCCCACGGTGTTTTGCGGGTATCGGTGACATTGTCACCGTGCGAGATGGAATAAACGCCGCTTGGAAATGGGATATCAGCCAAGGGCCAGCCCCGGTCCACCATCGCCTGGCGAATGACGGTGTGGCCGTGGGTCATAAATAAGCAGGCGTCACGCTCCGCCTGCCCCTTGGATTGCGGAAAGCGCAAACGGTCCGCCCGCAACACGGCACTGCTGCCGCAGTTTCGCCAAAACGCCGGCGTGTAAGTGAGCCAGCGGCTGCCGGTCCTGTGCAGGTAACCGGTGCGCAGCGAATAGCCATTCGGATCATCGGCGCGCAGGCAATAAGCGACCAGGCGCCGAGAAATGAAATCGTCACAGTCACGCACCATGACGTAAGTAGGGGCCAGGGCAGGGGTGGCGATGAGGCCATCCAGCAACTTCTCCCACTTGTCCCGGTTGCCTTCAGCGGCGCAGAACCCGCCCGGGTGCGGCGCTTCGAAGTCGGCTTCCATGACTTGCAAACGGCTATCGAACTCAGCGGCGAAACCGGGCCGGTCATGGCACAGCAACAGTACCGTGAAGCGCTCATCAGTCTGCGCGAACACCGATCTCATGGCACGCTCGGCCAAAGCGCACAAGGCGGCCCAATCCCGGGTGACGCGTTTGGCCTTGAATGGAGTCAGAAATAGAATCACGGAAATAAAAACGCCCGACGTAGATAAAATCGCGTAGCTATAGAATCGCGGATCGCTATTTCCCCTTCCACATGCGCGCGAGGACCCTATCACGATCAATAAAATGGTGCTTGAGCGCCGCTAGTAGATGGCCGATCAGCGCCAGCGCCATGAGACTGAATAACGCGCCGTGAACCATCTCCGCAAGACTTTGCACATCGCCATCGGGGGGCACTATACCGGGCACGGGAAACAGGCCGAACCAGCGCATAGGAAAACCCGAGGCAGAATGAATAACCCAGCCGGACAGCGGTAGCGCTACTAACAAAACGTAGAGCAGCGCATGCATGATCCGCGCGGCGCTACGTTGCCTGGCGCTCAAAGTGGCTGGCACCGGCGGCGGTGGATCGTAGAACCGCCAGGCGATGCGAAGGAGCACCAACACTAGCAGCGTTAGACCAGCCGATTTGTGCAGCAGGTAGATGCGTGCGGTGTACGGCGACGGATCGAGATCCGTCATCCACAGCCCTACCACCATCATCGCCACTACAGTTATAGCCATCAGCCAATGCAACAACCGGTGGATGAGTCCCCAGCCGGCCGCGTTGTTACGCCATTGCATCCCAGATCTCCCTTACCTAGACGAGCATGAATCTGCGCATCATACGCCCTCCCATCACTCCTCAAATGTGAGAAATGCCCGCGGCCCGGGTTACCATCACCCCCTAATCAGCCCCACAGCGTCACGCGTAGGGACATCACACTCCGGCAGTGTGGAATTATCAGGGGGCGCAGACAATCGTCCAGTTCAACCATGAGTCCAGTTCAACCATGAGCACTGAAGACGGCGAATTAACCGAGGCCTTTATCCATGAACCGGGGCGTAGCTTGGGATATCTCATCCGGGACGGGTTCAGAGCGTTCAACAAAGTCTTACATGATCTTATAGAAGCCCATGGCGTGGCCATCGGCCATTGGTATTTTCTGCGAGAGCTGTGGGTAGAAGACGGCTTGACTCAACGGGAACTCAGCCGGCGCGCGGGCATCATAGAGCCCACCACGGCGGCGGCCGTCAACGCCATGGAGGAAAAAGGCCTCATCTCGCGCGAGCGCAACACCGAAGACCGGCGCAAGGTCAACATTTTCCTCACCCAGGCAGGCCGCCAACTGCAAGATGAGCTGCTGCCCTACGTCAAGCAAGTCAACGAGTTAGCGGCCACCGCTCTGAGCCCAGAGGAAGTAGCCGAGCTGCGCAGGCTGCTCGATCAGGTGAAGAACAACCTGGTTGCATCAGCCGTCGATGATGCCGGCGAATTGCACTTTCATCCGCCCGATAGTGGCCACTGACTAGAGGGCGCCTCTAAAAATAGTCATTGTTTCGTGAGTGCAAGGAAGCACCGCGCGCAGAACCGCAGTGTATAGGTGATCACTGCTGTCCCACAAAATGGTTAAACATAGCGTATAACCTATTGATTTCCATAAAAAATTGACTATGGCATTGTATTTGAAACATGAAAACAGTTTTTCCAGAAATTTCAAAGGGTTAGTATGCTTTATGGGACAGCAGTGATAGGTGATATATGAGGATTCGAGCACGGAGCTGACGCCGCAATCGCAGAAAAAGTGCATTTGTTAGAGGCGCCCTAGAGCTTGACCGGAGAAACCCACTATGACCGATGCAGCAAACACTAACGCTATTCAATCCCTTGACGGCATCCGCGTATTGGATCTGGCCACGTTCATCGCGGGACCGTTCTCGACCACCATCATGGGCGAGTTCGGCGCCGAGGTCATCAAAATAGAACAACCCGGGATCGGCGATCCGCTGCGCCGCTTCGGTACCACCGCGCCGTGCGGCGACTCGCTCATCTGGTTGCAAGAATCGCGTAACAAGAAGTGCATCACGCTTGACTTACGCAAACCGGATGGCAAAGCGCTATTGGAAGAGTTGGTCAAACAAAGCGATGTGGTGGTCGAGAACTTTCGCACCGGCACCCTTGAGCGCTGGGGGGTGGGCTGGGAGGTACTGCACGCCATCAATCCACGGCTCATCATGTTGCGAGTCACCGGTTATGGGCAGACGGGACCCAAGGCCCGTGAACCGGGCTTTGCCCGTATCGCCCACGCATTCAGCGGCCTCACCCATCTAGCCGGCGAAGCCGATGGCCCTCCGCTCATGCCTGGCTCCACCACGTTGGCCGACTACCTGTCCGGCGCCTACGGCATGATGGGCGTCATGCTGGCCCTGCGATCACGCGACCGCACGGGCCAAGGACAATACATTGACATCGCTCTTTACGAACCGATATTCCGCTTTCTGGACGAGATGGTGCCAGTCTACGGCTTCAACGGATTCGTGCGCCAACGTATGGGCGCCGACACCGTCAACGTAGTGCCGCATTCGCACTACCCCACCGCGGACGGCAAGTGGGTGGCGATCGCCTGCACCAACGACAAGATGTTCGCGCGTCTGGCCACGGTCATGGAGCAACCTGAATTAGCCGATGATGACCGCTTTGGTCACATCGAAAAACGCCTGGCTAAACGGGCCGAAGTCAACGCTGTTGTTACTGTATGGACATCTAGCCTCAATCAGGATCAGCTGCTCAGCCAGCTAGCCGAAGGCGAAGTGCCTAGTGGCCCTATCTACGACGTCGCGGACATCTTCCAAGACCCGCAATACGCGGCGCGCGGCGATCTAGTGACGTGGCATGGGGAGCGCATTGACGAAATCACCATGCCTACTGTTATGCCCAAATTGTCCGAGACGCCGGGACGCATCAACCACTTAGGCGCGCAACTCGGGGCCCACAACGAAGCGATCTACGGCGCACTGCTAGGCCTGAGCGCACAGCGCATGGATGAACTCAAGACTTGGGGTGTAATTTAGCCACGGGTGTTATCTAGATGGTTTCAAAAAAACATCTAAAGTTCTTAAAATCCCAATGAGCGGGCACCATAATATGATAGCCTCGGCGGCGTTAAGCCTGGGGGCTAACACTGGACGCTACTTCTATCTGTTAAAATTGGTGAGAACATGAAGTTGACCATACGCCAGAGAAACCTGCTTGGCCGCATCCGCCTGCTATTGACCATGGCAGTTACCACCGCGCTCGCCGGCTGCGCCGCTATCACCGATAGACCCGACCCCGCGCCCGTTACCTTCAAAGCAGATGAGATGCCGTCCTACTCCCTAAGTAGCGAGCGGCTCACCGAATTCAAGCAGGCCGCCGATGAACAAGCGCGCAAAAGCGTGCGCAATCACTACATAGTCACAAGCGTAGTCTCCATTAGCGAAAACTACGACACCTACAAACGGGCGCTGCAAACCCAAGATATCACTGGCGATATCGGCTGGATTCGTATCATAAGTGCATAACCTCTGGAACCAGAGGGTTGCTTAAAGTGCCTTTGAAGTGAATCAGAACTCAGGGGTACTGTGTTACTAATTCGGCACAAAATTACCCGACATCAATTCAGAATATATCTGACATGCTTTTCATAGAAAAACCGTTTAATTATTTGCGTATTCTGTTGCAGTGAGTGCAACACCGAACGAGCCAAGGCCACCCGTTGCTCCTTTGTAGCCACCACTGTCCGCCCAATCCGTTGGCTTTTTACGTGATGCCATACTGGCTCATCAGGATTGAGTTCCGGTGAATACGGCGGTAACAATACGGTTCTTCTGGATTTTGAATGGGTATTGTATTCTCTCCTGATTAAACTTCCCAGTCCCCAGTGAGAGCCCAGAATGACTGAGCACCAATTTTTAGAAGCCGTCCTCTCTCTCGTAGCCCCTTGGGGCGTCCATCACGTCGATGTCGACGAAGAGGCGAAAGAAGTGCATGTCTGGCTTGAGCACCAGAAAGGGACCAAGTGGAAGTGTCCAGATTGCGATCAGGAACTGCCCTGCTACGACCACGGAAGAGAACGGGCTTGGAGGCATCGAGACTTGTTCGAATACAAGACGTGGATTCATGCGAGGCTGCCGAGAGTGAAGGGTCCAGAGCACGGGGTTCGCCAAGTCCAAGCCCCTTGGGCAGAGGGATCGTCCCGGTTCACAACCCTGATGGAGAGCCATGTGATCGACACGCTCCAACAGTGCGAGACAGTGGAAGGAGCCCGACGTCTCAACGGTCTCTCTTGGGACGAGACCTTCGGTATCATGCAACGCGCCGTCGCTCGGGGACGAGAACGCAAAGGCGACGAAGCTCCCACAAAGAGTCGGGGTCGACGAGAAGGCGTACAAGAAGGGCCACAACTATTTCACCCTCGTCTACGATCTCGACCATTCGTCCGTCGTCCATATCTCCCAAGAGCGGACCAAAGCGAGTCTTGTGGAGTATTACGAGAGGCTGACGCCGGCGCAGTTCGGTGCGATCGAAGCCATCTCGATGGACATGTGGGAGCCGTTCTACCTGGCGACCGTGGAGACGGTTCCGCTGGCGAAAGACAAGATTGTGTTTGATCGATTCCACATTGCGCAGCCCGTCAATAAGGCAGTCGACAAGGTGCGGCGCGAGGAAAATCGAACTCTGAAGGCAGAAGGGATCGCTCTCCTCAAAGGCACGAAGTATTTGTGGCTTTATTCCGAGAAGAACCTCCCGGAAAAACGGAAGGAATCTTTTGAAAGCCTGAAGGCTGTGAACCTGAAGACCGGTCGCGCGTGGTCCATTAAAGAAATGTTGGGCGAACTCTGGGAGGCTCCCAGCGTCGAAGCGGGGCGCGAGTTCTTCCAACGCTGGTTCGGTGGGGCGAGACGCAGCCAACTGGAGCCGATCAAGACGGTTGCGTTGACGGTCAAGAATCATCTCGAAGGGATTCTCAACTATCTCCGACATCGTGTGACCAACGGAGTGGCCGAGGGGATGAACAGCAAGATCCAGACCGTCCGACGGAACGCTCGTGGCCATCGGAATACCGAGAACTTGAAGACAGCAATCATGTTCTTTTGTGGGAGACTGGAGCTTCACCCACACTAAACCCGGAAGAACCAACAATACTAACGTGAGCCTACCTTGGCTAGTGCGGACAAATTCTTGCACTTTCTTGGCTCGATGAATTCGATGGCCATCAACAACCCAATAGATCGCTCGCTTGGCGTTGTGCAGCAAACGCCTTAGAAAGTCGATAAAAACGTCTGCGGTTACCCGTGATTCGGTCACCATGAAACGCAGGTGACCCTTCGGCGAAACGGCTGACAGCCTATTTACGCTAAAGCGCCGACCCGTTTTCGCTACAACCAGCGTATCACCCCGTACCCCCCAAGTGGTACCACGATGATAATCCGACCGGATCGTCGATTCGTCGCCAAAATAGACCCGCGCTCGGCGCCTTTTCGCTTCTTGTTGTACTTCAGGCCAAGTTTCTTTTAACCATACCTTAACCTGAGCAGGGTCTGGCTCGTATGCCTTAAACCCAGGGCGCTGCGCACTCATCCCCCAACGAGACAGGCTATTGCCCACCGAGCGCTCACTGACTTCGATGCCAAATTTGTCTTTCAGTCATATCTGAATCATCGAGCGCATCCACAGGGCATCGTGACAATCCAATTGCAACGGATTCGTTTTAACCCGTTCACCTAAGCGATCCGCACATTCATCGGGAAACTTTCTTGGGTGGCCCGTGATCTTGCCGGTGGACAGCGCCTACTCACTACCTTGCTCATACCTGGATAACCAATCGTCAATGCAAAAACGATGAAATCCGAAGGCTTTGAATTACTTTTTCAGGGCTTTCACCCGATAATACTTGCGCAACCGCGTGCCTGCGGATGGCTTCTCGCGCGGAATGGGGCAGTGAGCGACCGTCTGTCTTTTTCATAGCATCATTATAACACATTTTATTAATTTGTGTCGGATAATTTTTTGCCGAAGTAGTAAGGACATTTGCACTTATGTGAAGTTGAATTTTGGTAAGGTCTACAGTGTAAGCGGCATGACAAAATGGCTTCATCGCAATAATTTCTGCCATAAGAAGCCCGATGCAGTTCCAGCGAAAGCAAACGCACAGGCGCAAAAAGCGTTCGTCAAGGAATATGAACACCTTTCGAAAGACGCTAAAAACAAGGGTTTAATCTATTTCTCGGACAGTTTTCATCCGCAGTATCAAACGCGGTTGGCCTATGGATGGATTTTAAGAGGCACTCGAAAAAGTATTGCCACAACGGCTCGTCAAACACGATTGAATTTCATTGGTGCTGTATCTTTGGATGGTCACAAAATAATCCAGACTGAAGTTGAGCGAGTGAATGCGGAAACTATTAAATCTTTTCTAAAGTCTCTACGCAAACAGCATACGCCAGAGAAAGAAATTCATGTAATTTGGGATAATGCGGCTTATCATAAGAGCAAAGACGTTCAGTCTTATGCCAAGGACTCAAATATTAAATTACACTATTTGCCGCCATATTCACCGAATTTAAATCCAATTGAGCGACTTTGGAAAATGATGCATGAAGAGGTTACTTATAATCGGTACTATGAGAAGTTTTTAGATTTTCGGGAAGCATCTTTGAATTTTTTCAAGCGTATAGGAAGACGAAAGGCTTTATTGAGAAAAAGAATCACTGATAGGTTTCACATTATTAATGCACCGATGTTCGCATCTTGAAGTGTGACGGGTATATACGGGCTGACTGGAGTCCTGAGCAGGTTTGCGGAAGGCTTAAACACGAAGGCGTTATCGAGCTTCATCATGAAACCATTGACCAGTACATTTCAGATGATAAAGCCAACGGTGGAACGCTCTACAAGCACTTGCGCCAGCAGAGAAAAACTTATCGAAAAAGATACGGTTGTGCGCACAATCGAACCGCTATTGCTGATCGTGTCGGTATTGAAGACAGGTCACAGGACGTTAACAAGCGTGAGCGAGTAGGTGACTGGAAAGCGGATACCGTCATCGGTAAAAAAACACAAAGGAGCTATCGTCACACTGGATGAGCGAAAAACAAAACTGCGACTTGCACTACCCTTGCAGAGCAAAAAAAGCAGATGCGGTTAAACAGGCCATGATTGACGTAATGGAGCCTGTCAAAAAGTGTGTCAAGACGATTACTTACGACAATGGCAAAGAGTTTGTAGGTCATACAGCAGTCAACAAGGCGCTGAAGTGCAAAAGCTATTTTGCAACGCCTTAGCACTCATGGGAAAGAGGGCAAAATGAAAATGGGAATGGGTTACTCAGACAGTACTTCCCCAAATCCATGGAGTTGGGTCAAGTCACCGAAACAGAGGTGATTAGAGTGGTTGACAAGTTAAACAGCAGACCCAGAAAGTGCCTTAGTTACAAGACTCCTTACGAGATGTTTAAGGAACTGACTGGAATAGATGCAAGAAAAGTCATGGGTTATGCACTTATGACTTGAGGGCACCTCTAATAATCCACATTCTGAAATCTGATGATCAATAAAATCAGTCAGTTACGCTCTAGCAAAACGTTAAAATCGTAATTTTTAGAGGTGCCCTTGAATCCAAGACACAACTTAGATGTATAAAGTTTTAATTACTAAAAGAAGAGATTTAGTATTAAACCTCTCTTTTTTATATGTTGTTCAGTTTGTTATGATACTAAATCTAGAAGTGTTTTTAGACCATCTCCAAAAATAGCATCTTTAATTTCGACTTTATATTCATCACCTGCAGGAATATGCATCGTAAAGTAATACTCAGGAGGTTGTACTTCTTCACTTATACCAATACTAATGTAATCTGCATCTCTTAAATTAAGCACTATTTCATTACTTTTATCTAAAACATAATTACCTTTTTGTGTAAGTAATGAAGCGCCTTCTGCATATGCACTGACTAATTCACTTATACTATCAGACCATACAGCATCTGTTTTTAGCACATCATCTGTATTTTCATTAGCAAATCTAAATTCGAATACCTTTTTTGCAGGTTGTGATGTTCCATCAAAATGAACATGTACATTTGTTATTTTATCTAAATTATAGATAAATCCTGTTTCCTTATTAAGTACATATTTAGTGTTAAGAATATTAAACTTATTGTTAAGTACACTATCATTAGCTGTATTACTATCAACTACAGTAATTAAATCATTTAATTGTGTAGTTAAGGCATCTACACGTGTTGCTAGATCAGTAGGTTGTGTACCTTGCTTCCATGTCATAGTACCACCGCCAAGCTGTGCTGGAATAGCAATCGCATCACCGCCAAATACAGATTTTAATGTATACTTTTCAATATTTGTATCTGTAGCAGATTCACCTTCAGCAACAAAAGCATAAGGGATAGCATTTGTATTATCTGGTGGTAAATTACCAGGGAAAGTATAACCACCGCTAATAGATTTAACATTACTAAAACGTAATTGATCATCAGGGTCTTGAGTCCAATTAAGATTAGTCTTAAGTAGTGCAACATCATTATCTTCTCTTAAATAGTAGAAGAAGTCTGTTCCTGCATAAGGTGGACCACCAGCAGTTAATCTCTCATATTCGTAATATGGGTTTGTAATACTTGACCATGCAGAAATATTTGTATCAGAGCCATCATATCTATAATATGTACCGTTTAGGTTAACACTTTGGCTGTTATTACCGTTATTACCTGTTATTGTAAAATAATCGTTTGTATGTTTAGTAGCCATTTTATTTCCTCCTTCTTTAAGGACTTGTTTTAATCGCAGTAGTCATACTGAAACTACAGACGTTGTATCTGTGTATGGTATTTATTAAAAAAGAAGAGACTAACTCCTCCTTCCTTTTATATGTTATTGCGAACAAACATCTTCACAAGTTGTGCTACGATATTACTTCGAACAATATGTTGTACACCGAATCTAATGATAGGTGCATCTACACCATAGTGCGCACACATCTCAACGAAATCTTGTAAATCATCGCTTAATACCCTAGTGGAAATCACCGGGATCGCCATTGATCCAAATCAGGGTATTAGCGATGGGGGTATTCTCAACCCCCAGAGCCCGCAGTGTCTAGCCAGACTCGCGCCTACACTGGCACCGGCCAGCGCCATCATCGATTCGCGCAGTTGGGCTGGCTGTTGCGGTGCGATGGCTGAGGTGGACGGTGCCGATGGACGCATCTCAAGCGCTTCGCCAACAAGCCGGTGCCCCAGGGGCTACCGGCGCCATCACCCCGAGGAGACCGTGCTCTACGGCAATCGTAGAGCAACCCGCTGAGTCGGTGTTCGCGGGGCAAGAAGAGCAGGGCCGGGCGTGGCCTCGATACGTCCGCGAAGAATTCGAGTCGTATTGGCGCTGCGCTCGATTGGAACATGGCTTGGTACGCGCCCAGTGCACGGGCTGTCGCTGACCAGAGCGTCAAAACGGACAGAGAGTTACCCGTGGTGTGGGCGGTGGCCAAGGGATCGGCCCTCAACAAGTGCATCTTGGCGCCGGCGGCCTTGCTTGCCAGTGCCACCGTGCCAGTGCTCATCACCCCACCTCTGATGCTGAGCGGCGCTTATCTGTGTTTTGAGGGATTTGAAAACATCGCCGCACTCTTCCACGCCAAGGAAGACAAAGAAGCGCGGCATAGGAGGCAGGTGGCGGCGAATAAAGAGCCGAACGTGGACATGGTGGCCTTCGAGAAAGCTAAGATCAAAGGCGCTATTACCACCGAATTTGTCTTATCCGCCTAGATCATCGTCATCGCCTTGGGCACTGTTCAGACGATGCCGCTGGCCACCCAAGCGGGGGTTTTGGTGGCGATCGCAGTGCTCACGGCGGTGGGGGTGTACGGACTGGTGGCGGGGATCGTCAAGCTCGATGATGCCGGGTTGTACCTGAGCGAAGCGAAGGGCGCGTTTAAGCGAAGCGCAGGGGCCGTGCTTTTGTGGTTCGCGCCCTATCTTATGAAAACGCTATCCGTGGTGGGCACGACGGCCATGTTCTTGGTGGGAGGCGGGCTCTTGGCCCACGGGCTGGCGATGAGCGAATCATTGCTCCACCAGGCTGAAGTCACGGCGGCGGGTGTAGCCACATTCGGCGATCTGCTCGCCACCGTGTCCGGTGTGGTCATCAACGGCCTGCTGGGCTTGGTGGCCGGGGCCATACTGGTGGCCCTGCTCCACCTCGTCAAGACGCCGGGTAAGGGCGAAACGCCCACAGACTAGACTACCGGTGTATCGATCTGCGCATGCGCCTCAATGATTTCCGCGGCCGCCAGACAGACGTCTTCGCGATAGCGGCGAGAGACCAATTGCACACCCATGGGCAATCCCTCATGCAACCCGGTGGGCACGTTGATCGCGGGGAGTCCCAGCACCGGGATGGCCAACTGGGGTAACTGTGCATGCCAAATGCGCTGGTAATCAGCGTAGCTTTGGCTATCGAAGCCTAGGGGAAACGCTTGCTCACCGGAGCTTGGCATCAGCACCAGCGGGTGGTGATCTAAAAACACCTCCCAGGCGCGCAATAGACGTTCGCGCTCGACCAGCGCGTCCAACACCACCTGGGGTCCGCGCCGCGGCGCACCTGCGCACCAATAGCCGACCGCGCGCTGAATACCTTCATCACCGTGTTCCTCAATATCGGGCAACAAGGCTTTGATCAGGTCGTCTATGGCCAGATCGGTCCACAGATCGGCAATATTGCCAAGCTCTGGCGGCTCTGTGTCTTCGACGATGTACCCGGCGTTCTCCAGCCATGCAGCGGCTTGCTTTACCACCCCTTCGACGGCATCGGCGAGCCCACGGCCAGCAGGATTTTCAACCACGGCGACCCGGATAGGCCGGCTCAGCGGTTCTCCATCGAACGGCACCGCATTCCACTTAGGATCACGGATATCGCCCGCGGCCATGACCTCCATGGCCAATCGCGCATCGCGTACCGTGCGGGTGAGTGGACCTTGGACCGCCATCAGTTGGGCCGAGATAGGCCGGCCAGCGCCGCCGGTGGACGGGTTGTAGGTCGGCGCGCGCCCGTAGCTTGGGCGCAGACCCACCAGAGCACAACAAAACGCCGGGTAGCGCACCGAGCCGGCGATGTCATTGCCCTGCCCGATGGGCGCCATGCCGGCGGCTACACTGGAGGCGGCGCCGCCGCTTGAACCGCCCGGTGTGCGCGCGTGATCCCAGGGGTTCAAAGTGACCCCGTGCAACGTGTTTTCAGTGAACCAGCGCATGGAGAAAGCAGGGGTGTTGGTGCGCCCTATGGGAATTGCGCCCGCTTTACGAAAATTGCTGACCGTTGGGCTATCCTGCGCCGCAACCCGATCGCGAAATGCTTCCACGCCGTTGTCTGTAGGACAGCCGGCTTGGTCGGTATTGACCTTGATGGTGACCGGTACCCCGTGCAAAGGACCCAGGATATCCCCTCTAGCTAACGCCTGATCAGCTTGCGCGGCGGCGACCCGCGCCTCCTCGTGTAGCGGCAAAACGATGGCATTCAGTGCAGGATTCACCCGTTCGATACGCCGCAGATGCGCCGCGATGACTTCCTCGCATGACACCTGGCCGGTGCGGATCAAGTGGGCCAGTTCAACGGCATCTTGTTGCCACAGTTCGGTCATGGACATAACTCTCGCCTCTTCGCTACCTGAGCGGGTGATTCCACGTGCCAGTGGAGCGGAACTTGCGGATCGAAAATAACGATGGGACCATCCGGAGTCATAATTTCTTTGGGCACGGCGACCGGAGTGTTCCGCTTTATCAACCGCACGCTCGTCCGGTTCGCTGGCAGTCCGTAAAACGCGGGGCCATTGAGTGAAGTGAACGCTTCCAAACGTTCGAGGGCGGTTTCCTCTTCGAATACATGAGCCAAACATGACAGCGCGTTAGGTGCAGTGAAAAGGCCGGCGCAGCCACAGGCGCTCTCCTTGAACGATTGCAAATGCGGTGCCGAGTCCGTGCCTAGGAAGAACTGCCCCTCAGCCGAGGTGGCAGCGGCGCGCAGGGCCTGGCGGTGGCACTCGCGTTTGGCAATCGGAAGACAATAATAGTGCGGACGTACACCGCCTTTGAAAATGGTATTGCGGTTGATCATCAGGTGGTGCGTGGTGATGGTGGCGGCGACGGTGCTGGCGCAGCTACGCACGAAATCGACAGCATCCGCGGTCGTGACATGCTCGAACACGATTTTGAGCTGAGGCAGGCGGGCATGTAACGGACTCAATACCTGCTCGATGAATACCGCCTCGCGATCGAAGACATCGATGTCAGGATCGGTGACCTCACCGTGCACTAGCAGCGGCATCCCGATCTCGGCCATGCGCTCCAACACGGCTTGGATGTGCTTGACATGGCTGACGCCGCTGTCGGAGTTGGTAGTGGCGCCGGCCGGGTAGAGTTTGGCCGCGATGAAGTGACCGCCGGCAAAGCCCTCGCTCAGACTATTGGGATCGGTGCTGTCGGTGAGGTAGCACGTCATTAACGGCTCGAACGTATGTCGCACCGGCAGCGCGTTCAAAATCCTCTGTCTGTAGGCTTGCGCCTGCTGCGCAGTGCGCACCGGTGGGATTAGGTTAGGCATGACAATGGCGCGCGCGAACTGAGCGCTTGTGTGGGGGAGCACTGCTTCCAACAGGGCGCCATCACGCAGATGAAGATGCCAATCGTCCGGCGTGGTGATCTCTAGTGCTTGCAAATCCGTGTGTCCATGGCCGCTATGTTTACTTTTTGTTGGGTTGATTGGCTATATCTGCTGGTGTTTACCGGCAATATCTGCCGGCGCGCACCGTTATTTGGACGCCAAGTGAGCCATGATCGCACAAACGAGTAAAGACTGGAGGCGGATAGGCGCTGGGGAAGCCGGTCAGCGATCGCCTCGGACGCCTAGGCTCAGGAGCACAGCTTGGAGTTGCGCCTCGGTGATGGGCACGTGTTCGACCACGCGGCCGTAGAGCATGATGGCCAGCACGAAATCTCTGCCAGTCTCGCGGCACGCCTTGTTCAATTCATAGAGCACCAGCCGCTGAAGCCGGTTGAGACCGTCGCCCACATCGGGCAGCCAATCCGTCCCGGTGAGCCCGTCAGTCACCAGGGCTGCCTACCTAGCCGATCGCCGTGTGTCCGCGGCTGGGACGTGTTCATGCCTGTGTTCATGGTATGTATGTCTGTGTCCGCATCAGCCCGTACAGCCCGTATATATGTATGTCTGTGTCCGTATGTAAAGCCCGTAAAAGCCCGTACGTATGCATATCTGTGTCCATGTTATTGGCCAACCTAGCTTTTGCCGTCATTGATGATCGCACCAGCGACTCTAGATCCGTCCACCATGCGCCACCATTGGAACGTAAAGATAACCAAATGTTGCAGCCTCCTTCTCGTGAGTCCGTTGGACCTTGCAGACCGCCGGATTGTGCCCGGTTCAATGGTAGGTCCCAGCTCAACGGTAGATCCCGGTTCAATGGTAGGATTCCGACAATTAATAGCAGCTTTCGGTGCAGGGTGATGCGATGAAAATTGCCGTAGTAGGCGCTGGTGCGATGGGCTCGGTCTATGCCGGGTTGATGGCCGACGCGGGCAATGAGGTGTGGGCTATAGACATCTGGCAAGAGCACGTGGACGCCATCAACCGCAATGGCCTTCGCGTCGAAGGTGCCAGTGGCGATCGCACGGTCAAGGTCAACGCCACCACCTGCGCAGCGGACGCGGGCATCTGCGAACTGGTGATCATCGCCACTAAAGCGGATGGGGTTGGGGCGGCCGCACAATCGGTAGATCCGCTATTAGGCGGCGATTCGGTCATTCTGACTATACAAAACGGCCTCGGTGCAGCCGAGCGTATCTCGCAATACCGCTCACCTGACAATATTTTGCTCGGCGTTGCGGGAGGCTTTGGCGCCTTCATGCGCGGTCCCGGTCATGCATTTCACAACGGCATGCAACTCATTCGCGTAGGCGAGATGACAGGGGGAATCACCGAGCGCGTGAAGCGGGTTGTCAAGCTCTGGGAAGAGTCCGGATTCAAGGCGCAAGCCTACGAAGATGTGCACCAACTTATCTGGGAAAAGTTCATCTGCAACGTCACTTACAGCGGTCCGTGCACAGTGATGAAAACGGCTGTCGGAGAAATGATGGCCAATGAAGCAGCGTGGAAAGTAGCTATTACTTGTGGCCTTGAAGCTTACGAGACCGGACTCGCTAAAGGCATTAATTTCTCGTTCGGCGATGCTGAACGGTACATCTACGAATTCGGCTCCAAGATGCCCAAGGCAAAACCTTCAATGCTGCAAGACCACGAAGCGCGACGGCGCTCGGAGGTAAACGCCATCAATGGCATGGTCCCCATAGTGGCCGCAGAAGTCGGTCTGAGCGCACCGGCGAACGAGGTGATCACCGGCCTGGTGAAATGGGCAGAGCGCGGCTTCTAAGCTCTTCAACGAATCAGACACAGACATGCATTAGCTCCCCAGAGGTAAGCCAGCGCACCGGGTTCTAACGGGGGCGTACAGGCAGCTTAGCTTTCGGCCTACAACACATAGCGCTTCAAGCTGATACCAACCAAGGCGGCCACGCGCCATGCTGTGGCACATGGCTACACCACGTTCACAACTCGTCGATCCCGACCACGCCCTGTTCTACCACATTGGCTCGGGCTGCGTGCGCGGCGCATGGCTGTGTGGCTTGGACCAAGTAACGGGTAGGGATTATTCCTATCGCAAAGCGTGGTTCGAGGAACGCCTTTATCATCTGGCGCAGTACTTTGCTATCGAACTCTACGCCTTCGTGATTATGAGTAATCATTTTCATCTTATCGTCTATTACGATCCTCTTGCGGGGCTCGCTTGGTCAGACGTTGAAGTCGTTAAGCGCTGGCTCGGTGCATTCCCACCTAAACGAAAAACCTCAAAACTAAAGAAAATCCGCGCGGCGATGCTCAAAGATCCGGAGAAAATCGCCAAATGCCGGGCACAACTGGGCTCCCTCTCCGCCTTTATGCAGAATCTAAAGCAACCCATAGCTTGGCGCGCTAACAAAGAAGATGGCGTACGTGGCCATTTTTTCGAGGACCGTTTCTACTCTGGTGCGTTGCTCAGCGAAGAGGCGGTTTTGGCCAGCATGGCGTATGTCGATCTCAACCCAATACGCGCAAAGATCACTCAAAGCATCGAGCAATGTGAGCACACATCCATACGCAACCGGTTACAGGCGCTAGAGAACAGTGCGGAGCGCCTAGAACAATGGCTGCATCCACTCGTATCTGGCCTCGAACAAGCGCCACATGAGGACGGCGCGAAAGAGTGCGACGATGCCGGTAATACACCGCATCAGGAGACACCGGCGCATGTTCCGGCAATGACCCTAGAAAGTTACATCGAGCACTTGCAAATACTCATAGCAGCGGATGATCCCGCCAACAAGAAGCGGCTACCGCCGAAGAAACACTTGTGGATCCAACGCGTGACCTCGCTCAAGCCGCGACAACGCGCTTACGGAAACGATGAACAATTGAGAGCGTGGGCAAGTAAACGCGGATTCCGCTCCAAAGAGCGCCCACTAGACGCGGCACCATCCGGATAATAACTCATTGACTCGCCAAGGGACTCGTTCACAAGGGCTCAGTACGCCCAGCCATCCCGCAAATCCCCACCTCAACCGTTTGCAAGCCGTCAACCCAAGGCAATAGCCCCCCAAGGCAATAGCCCCAATTAGAAGCTACTCGCGGACAAATATCCGCTACTAGCTCCCAACTCGATACGTCTCGGTGCGCCCACCGCGCATATCTGTGTCCAATACTTTACATCTATCTGTGTCTAATAAACGCATGATGCCTCTCCCTCCAACGATTCAGTGCCTAATGATTCGACGCCTATGGATTCAACACCCATAGATTCAACAGCCGCCAAACACTGGCCGGCGATACGCTCCCAAGTCCACGCAGCCCCGATACTGCGATTACGCACAGCCATCGCCTCATGGTCCATGGCCAATGCCTCATCCAACGCACTCGCCAGAGTGTACGGATCGCCAGGCACATAAAGAGGATTTTCTGTTCCTTGCAAAAATTCGCGGAACACCCCCTCATCCGGCGCCACTACAACCGGGCCAAAGGTCATCGCCATCAGCGCTATCCCCGAGGATAATGCGCCGATGCGCGGCACCACGACTACATCGCTAGCGGCAAGCATGGCGTGCATGTCTGTGTCTGAAACGTAGCCATTCAAGACCGTGGCGCTCCGGCTTGCGAGCCACGCTCTTAGCCGCATCATCCGCCAGCGGTACCGCAACCTGCCGCAAGCCTCGGTGTATCGGCCAGCGTAGATGAGGTGTTTGCATGGATTCATCACCCGGGAATACGCGCGCATGAGCAAAGCTATCTCGGCCCAAAAGCGCAAGCTGCCAAACACCAAAACAACGCGCTTAGACGCCACGATGCCCATGGCGCGGCGGGCCGACTCGCGCGAGACGTCGCTGCGCCGAAGACTATGGTAACCGAATGGTCCATGCATGACGCTCGCTTTACCGGCTACCACCGGATTGACCCGCTCAGCCAAAACCATCGCGGCCGATGCGAAATAGCTAATAATATGCGCCTGTCCATAGCAGACATCGTAAAGCGCCCGATAAGGCTCACTGCCCACGGCACCGTGGGGATGCAGATTATGTACCGTCACAATAAGAATAGCCGTGCGTCTCCAGCGCTTGAGCGTAGCCCCCACCCGCGCTATATCCGCGGCCGTAGGCTCTCGCCAGTCCACCAACTCCTCCGGCCAGTGCAAATGCACGATGTCGAACGGCACATTGGAGAGAAACAGATTGCGCCGCCCAACGACCACCTGGCAGCCATGGCCGGCATAAGCCGCCGCTTGATCCGGCACGAAACTGTGATCATCGGACGGGATCAACACCCGCAAGGGCCGGCCGGCGTTAAGCGTCATAGACGCTAACCGCCATGGACAAACGCCACCCCAGCTAACCGGCTAACCTCAAGGGCCATCGGCACTCCAAGGGTCATAAGAGCCGAAGTGCCAAACATGCCCCTCGAGATCACGGCATGTATAAAGCCGCCCGCCGTACGGTTGATCGGCTGGCGCCATCACCACCGCCGCTCCGCTGTTCACGGCATGTTCAAAGTGTGCGGCCACGTCCTGGACGATCACATAGACGCTCTGTGTGGTAACCCCGGCAGTGCGCTCAGGCGGCACCACCAATGGTTCAAGCACACCTTCATAAGCAGGCCCAACCATCACCATGCCGGTGCCCAAAACCAACTGTGAATGCGCAATGGCGCCCCCTTCTCCCTCGACCACCAACCGCCTCTGAAACCCAAACGCCCGGCACAACCAATCGATAGCCGCCCTCGCGTCACTGTAGCGCAGCGTCGGCACAATAGTGCTACTCACAATCCGTCCATCCAACGTTTTACCGCAGTATTCAAGGGTAGATGATCATGCCCTGGATCAGTAGGAGGATCATGGGTCCGGTCAAACTCCTCCCTCTGTCTGATTGCCAACGCTAGTACACTATCTACGGATCAGGATTGGAGCAGATAAACATGCCACAGCTCACCTTCGGCACCGGCCTGCGCTCGCCGTACAATATCGAGCAAACCGCCCGCCATATCGAGTCATTGGGCTTCGATGTGCTGTGCTGCGGCGAGCATGTCTCTTTTCATGGTGACACCGCTAACGGCTTCATCTCTCTGTCCGTCGCGGCGGCGGCCACCGAGCACATCAAACTCATGAGCGCCATTACCTTAGCGCCCCTGTATCCGGCGGCCCTGATGGCCAAACTGGGCGCCGCTCTGGACGTCGCCTCAGGCGGGCGCTTTATCATGGGCATAGGCGTGGGCGGTGAATATCCCAAAGAGTTCGAAGCATGCGGTGTTCCACTCAGTGAGCGCGGCGCCCGCACCAATGAGGCCCTCGCCGTCACGCGGAAATTGTGGACCGAATCCAAGGTCAGCTTTAACGGCCGCTTCACTACCCTCAACAGCTTCAGCTTAAAACCCTTGCCTATACAAAAACCCAACCCGCCCATCTGGGTGGCGGGCCGCAAGGACGCCGCCATGCGCCGGGCGGTGCGTTACGGCGACGGCTGGCTCCCCTATATGTACTCGCCCGAGCAGATGGCCCACAGCGTTGCCAAAATCACCGCTTTCGCCGCCAAAGAGGGCCGCTCGCTAGACCACTTCACCCAGGGTTTATACATCTTCACGGCCGTCCACGAGGACTCGGACACAGCCGTGCGCATGGCCGCTGACAAACTCGGCGCCCAATACGCGCAGGACTTCAAGAGCTTGGTTGGAAAATACGCCCTCGCTGGCACGCCGCAGCAGTGCCGCGTGCGGCTAAAACAGTACATCGACGCCGGCGCGCGCTTTTTCATCCTGTCTAGCGCCTGTCCGGCGGATTACATAGACCGCAATATCGAACTCATCGCCAAAGAGTTGGTAGCCGCCTTTAGAGACTGAGCGAGTCTCCCCAGCCTGCACGTTAGAAGCGCCCTGCATCCCGCGCAGCACACTGACTGGAACGGTACTCATACCAAGGCCGGCCATCCAGATAGCCGGGCACGTCGTAGTCCCAATCCAAATAGCGCGAACACAAATATTCAAGAGCGAATACCTGCTCGCACCTTCCGGCGCGCGCGTAGGTAATCTGGCGCACCTCCAAGATAGCCCCGGCAATACGTAAAGATTCGCCCAGCGTTACTTTCTCACCGACGCTGGCACTACGGCTGCGAAACCGGCGCGGCCGCTCGGGTAACCGGGTATATCCAAGCTCGGTGTAGAACTGCGCCAAGGAGTCGGTCGAAAAATCCTTAGCAGCAAAGCGCTCCTCGGGAATATAAGCAGGATTGAAATAGGCCGCTTGCAGTACCTTGGCCCGCACCTCGCTGTGTCCGCCCTGGCGCCCGCCAAACAACCTCAACCGCTCCAGCACACGAAACTCGCCGTCCTGCGCTAACCCCAATGCCGCCAACGCTTCCAGCTCAACTTTGTAGGCGGACCAATCTTCTTTATCTTGAGTACGCTGGCGTATACAGCTATTGACGATCTGAGATTTAACGGTCCCTGCACCTAAACGCAAGGCCGACTCAGATAGACTCGAAGGTGGTTGCGACATGAGCATGTCCTCATGGTTGCGCTCGTTCCGTGCAGCGCTAACTGGGCCGGATAATCCTACCCAATAAAAGTCCCCAGCGCTTCGCCGGCATACTGTTTTACTGTTTTAGAGCACGCTTCCCATCAGCAGGCCCATTCGAAGAAATAAGGGCATCAGGTGAATACCTATCATTACATCGTCACGGAATTGAACACTCTCATTCACCAGCACCGGGCTGAGGCGGCAGACCCATTCCCTGCCGTGCAAGCATTCATTGCTGACAAAGAATTATTGAGCAACTTCGATTGGTTGCAAGACACCTCCGAGCACGGCACGCGCGGCCGGCAAAGAACCGAAGCGTGTGTGGATGCTCTCACGGGTCAAATCGAGAGGGTGGCCCATCTTTGGTACGAGCCTTCCCCAGGTAGCGCGGTCAACGCCGTAGCCTTGAGCTATCTCGCCGTCATCCACAGTCAGCGGCGCTGGAATGCTCCGCACCACCACGATCTCAACAGCGCCCTAGACGTTCTGCGCGACCCCGAGCTTGACAAAAATTTACGCCACGTCATCGCCCGCATAGTTGGGCTAGGACACGCCGTGCGCGCCTGCACCGGCGGCAACTTCAACGAGGTCGCTGGCGCGGCGTGTGAACTCGAGGTCTTGATGACCTTCATAGTAGGCAAGGAGCACGGCGATAACGCTAAAGCCATCAGGGCGAGCGCCATTACCTTAGCAGCATGTTTGGCGGCGCTGCACGGGGGCGGCTTAGCCTATGAGAATAGCCGCCGGGTTCGATTAGCCGGCGGCGGCGCACAGACCGCTTATATCGTCGAATACGGCACCACCTTCCGAGAAGCGGTTCAACACGCCGTGGCCAGGGGTAGCAGCGCCAGCTTAGTGTTGATCAGCGCGGCGGGCTTTGTCAACCAGGATACGCCGGAGCGCGAGCTATTCGACGTTATGCCTGCCGCCGACACTGAAGCTTTAAGCGCCCTGTATGGCTGTGATGTCGAAGTAAAAGGTAGCCGGCCAAGCGGCGCTCCAAGGGCGTTACTGACAAACAGGCTGGAGCAGCGCCCGCTCAAACAGATCAATGGCGTTCACTACATTCCCTTGCCACTGGTGGAACGCTGTTTGAAAGATCTCTTTCGCCAACGGCCAGACGAATTCCACACCCTGACATTCGAATTTACCCCTGCCGTGCCGATAAGCTGGCTACCCGCCATCGACACCATTCCCCTGCCTAAACCGGCGCTGCTGACAGACAACGATACCTTGAGTGCAACGGTCGAACGCGCCGTCGAAACCCGCCAATGGACCCATCCAGCGCTCGTGCTAGCCCGCTTTGCCGCCGCCACTTTATCCAACGTGCGCACACTATTCGGTCCAGGCGAACTCAAAGTGAGGCCATGGCGCGATACCAACACTATGACGAAGGCCGGTGCTATTGAGTGGATGAAAGCACTCGGCACTATCTGGGCGCACAATCACGAAGCCACCTTCGACTTATACTTCGAGCAGATCAGCGCGCCGTCAGAGTTGGGCCGCAGTGGCACCACAATCCCCTTTGGGAAAGGCGCGCGCGTATTGGTTTTAGAGGTGGGCGGCACGCACATTAAATACCGGTTAAGCGACTCGAGCGAAGCCGGCCAACAGGCGTTTGCCACTGCCCCGGACGGTGAACAGTACACCAGCGCGGAAGCATTCGCAGAACGCGTCAGAAAAGAAGTTTTCGATGGTCAAGCACCTGATCTGCACGCCATCATCATGACTTGGCCGGGGGCGGTGCACGCACCACTCACCCCCAAAAGCCAATCCCACCGGCACCGCAGGGATCTTGGACGTCTTCGGGCTGTCTAGAGCGATACGCGCAAACACCGCCCGCGGTATCCGCGCCCTCGGTATTCGAGAGGCCATCGAGCGGGTGTTTGATTGTCCGGTAGTTCTATTGAACGACGGCAGCGCTCACGCCATCGCGGCACGCCCCCGTGACCGTAATTGGCGCAGGCTATGCGCCCTCGCGGCAGGCACGGGAACCGCCCTAGGCGTTCTCGATCGCGAGACTGGCACGACGCCGCAGCCGGTCCTGGCTGAACTCGGCAAAGCGATCGTCAACATCGCTTGCCCTTTCCCTACCCACGGCGATTTTCCCGCTGGCTGCGCCAACCAGCTTTTAAGCAAAAAAACCACGCAATTGTTAGGCCAAAAAGGCGGGCCCGGCAGCCCGGCCGAGTTAGCCTATTGCCTACAAAAAGGCAAGCAATCGACCGTCGCTATAGAGGAGTTGTTGGCCACCGAGCTCACGCAACAATTGGCAGGACTCGACCTGCCATGGATTTTGGATACGGCGGACGTGCTCATGGAAAAACGCCTTGCACAACTTGAATGTATGCGCGAAGAGTCTGAAAAGATCGTAGCAAAAAATGCCTACTTGGTCGCCGACCTCAGTGTTTTGTGCTTGCGCGCCTACCGGGCCGACACCGTGTCGCTGACCGGCGGCCCCTTCAGCGGCAGCATACGCGATCTCATAGTCCCCAAAGTGTACGACGCACTCAGGGATACCTATGACATAAAGCGCCGGCAAACCTGGGAAGCGGTCAGAACGAATACTGTACGTATAGCCACAGAATTTACTGCTACTGAGCAGGCGCTGCTAAAAGCGCGCGATGCGCTGCTGACCGAATACCGGCGGGCGACACCCCAGGGACCAGCACCCCAGGCAGTAACATCCCAGGGCGCAACATCCCAGGGCGCGACATCCCAGGGCGCGACATCCCAGGGCGCGACATCCCAGGGCGCGACATCCCAGGGCGCGACATCCCAGGGCGCGACATCCCAGGGCGCGACATCCCAGGGCGCGACATCCCAGGGCGCGACATCCCAGGGCGCGACATCCTAGGGAGTAGTACCTTGATCAGTCACTTCTCCACCTTCGATATCAGTGGCCGAAGAGCGGAGCTGCTGTTTCCGGGGGCGGGTCAAATCACCCAGTCCTACGGCTATGTACGCTCCGAAACCCGCGCCGCGCTGGCCGGCGACGCGGCCCGCAGCCGGCCCTGGCGCGATTACCCAGACGAAGCACGCATCGACACCCGCCGCTTACTGGACGGCATAACCGAGCCTCACGTACTGATCATCGGCGCGCGCAATGTGGCCAACGAATACGGCTACGCAGCGCGTATCAACGGCATCTGGCACCAACGTGCGGGCGACCGGGCGCGGCCTGAACACTGGCCATACGTCGAATTCGCAGCGGCTGGCTTGCGCTTTATCCATCGCTTAGACGCACCCTCAGGTGCCGATCGGTTGGATGCCGATCGGCTAACGGGTGTGCCGATCGTCATCAATGGCACTCCCATCGGCCGCGAAGACGTGGTGCGCTATTCAAGCGATGTTGCCCACACGTTTCATGTTCATCCCCACGGCGCTATCGGCCCGCCTATACCGGCGTGGGAAGAACTTTCCGAGATCTGGGAGACTTGCCATCAACTCGGGACCGATCCGGTCGCATCGCTGTTAGCTTGCGGCCGGCGCTATGGCGCGCACGAGAGCAAGCACTTGCTATGGAGTGTTTTGGTGGAAAACGCCACGGGCGGCGTAATGTTGGCGGCAATCACGGGCAGTCTACCCACGGTTGGCCAAACGCTCATCGGTGGCGGCGCCCGCAATGCCATCGTGCTCGATGCCGGTGGCAGTGTCGGCTGGTGGTACCGCAAACAACCCCAAGATGATCCGCTGCTACTGCTGGCAGGTCCGAACTATAGGGCAACGGGTCTCGTGTTCATACGCATTTATCTGGACATATTTCCACAGCCACAAGCCCATGGGGCCCTTTCAACATGAACAGATTTCAGCATGAACAGAGGGAACGGCGGCCACAGCGCCCGGCCCATCCAATGCGGCCTGAAGACACGGCTGGAGCGGTGCAGCCTCTACCGCCGATCCCATTTTCTCCATCAACCCATCAAGCCACTCCACAGCAACTTGAGCGCAAATAAGGTCAATACGGTTCGAAACGCCTTGGCAAACAATTTTTCCGGTAATTTATCCAGCCCCCGTCCCCCTACCAGGGTGCCGGCAAACCCGGATGCGGTCATCGCAATGATGAACGGGAGCCACTCTAGGTAAGCAAAACCGATGACGCCGAAGGCAACAGCCTTCAGCAAATAATGCATGCAGACACAGGCCCCTTGGGTCGCCACCACGGTATGACGATCGAATCTGCCAGCGGACAAGCATGCCCCGAACAGCGGCCCCACGGCGCCCACAAACATACCCAAGAAATTGACCGCCACGCCGGCACCCAGAAAACCTCGCTCGGATATCGCCAAGGGTTTTACCTGCGGCGCCCAGACTAGAACCACGATGAAAACGGCCAAGAACACCTGCAATACGCCGGTGGGCAAAGCGATGAACACATTGGCTGCGAGCACCGTTCCCACTAAACCGCCGAGTAAAAAATACCCCAATATCCGCCTGTGTACATGCCTGCGCATGACCATAGCGCGCCCGCCATTGGAGGCTAGCTGTACGATACCGTGGAGCGGGATCAATACCGCCGGCGGAAACACCGCCGCCATCACCGCCAGCATGCCGGTGCCGCCACCAACACCCACAACCGCGGTCAAGGCGGACATAAAGAAACTAACAATGACCAGCGCTATGGCAATGGGCCAGGAGAGAAGCTCGGGCAGTAGATCCACGGGTACGCTCTGATCCGTCGATGAATATGGGCCTTAGGGCACCTGCTAAAAATAGTCATTGTTTCGTGAGTGCAAGGAAGCACCGCGCGCACAACCGCAGTGTATAGGTGATATCTGAGGATTCGAGCACGGCGCTGACGCCGCAATCGCGGAAAAAGTGCATTTTTAGCGGGTGCCCCTTAGATTAGTACGCACGCCAACTGGCAAGTGGGCACACGCTTAAGTCACGAACTCTGGCAGTTGCGCTACCATGGGTCTATCGACTTCAGCGGGGGGTGGCTGTGAACGCTAGCCTCAAAGGCCGGCTCGGTTGGGCTATGTATGACTGGGCCGCCCAGCCATTGTTCACCATTATCGTGACTTTTATCTTCGGCCCGTACTTCGTCAATCAGGTAGTGGGCAGCGGCGGTAACGGGCAGGCGCTGTGGGCCAATACGCAAGCTTACGCCGGCTTTTTGCTGGCCCTGACCGCTCCGTTCCTCGGCGCCTATGCGGACGAGTCGAACAGCCGCAAACCCTGGGTGGTGGGCGCCAGTATCTTGTGTGCCGCCGCCTGCGCGCTGCTTTGGTTCGCCACACCTGGTGCGCACGATGCCCGCCTCGTCCTCATCATCGTTGCCGTGATCATCAGCATTTGGGGTGCTGAAGCGGCCATCATTTTCAATAACGCGATGCTGCCGTCGCTCACCACCGCCGGGCGCATCGGCCGGTTATCCGGGCTCGGTTGGGCACTCGGTTACGCCGGCGCCCTCCTCGCCCTACCGGTGATGCTGTGGGTCACGGGGCAATTACCCGGTGTGCCTGGACCGGCATTCGAAGGCGAGTGGGCGGCTGAGCGGTTAACAGGACCATTCGTGGCGATTTGGCTCATCGTGTTCATGGTGCCGTTTATGCTGTGGACGCCGGACGCGCGAACCAGTACGAGTCGCCAGAGCCGATGGAAAGCGGTACGCCGTAGCCTTTACAGTACCTTGGCCGCGGTCAAAGAGCTGCCGTCGCAGCCCAATTTGTTGCGCTACTTGTTGGCGCGTATGGCTTATTACGACGGCCTCAACGCCATCTTCGCTTTCGGCGGCGTCTATGCGGCGGCGCAGTTCGATTGGGGCACCACCGAATTGGGCTTATTCGGCATCATCATCTTATTGTTCGGCGTACCGGGCTGCTTGTTGGGCGGCATACTCGATGATCGCATCGGCGCCAAGCGGTCCTTGTACCTATCCGTGGGCGGGCTGTTCGTGACCATGACCGCCATCTTATCGATCGGCGATGAAAAAATACTGTTCATCGTGCCAGCCGAGTTCCCGACCCGGGAAACGGGACTTTTCGCCACCGCCCCGGAATGGTTGATGGTGGGTCTAGCGGCCTTGCTAGGGGCGTTTGCCGGCCCTTCTCAGTCCGCCAGTAGAACACTCATCGCGCGCCTGGCGCCGCCCGAAGACATCGGCAAGTATTTCGGCCTGTTCGCATTGTCCGGCAAAGCGACCAGCTTTCTGGCGCCACTCATGATCGGGTTATTGCTCACCCGCGTGGACGAGCGGTTCGCTTACAGCGTCATTTTGCTGTTCCTGGCGGTGGGACTGATTTTGTTGGCAGGGGTGAGAGAAACACGGCGCAGCGACGCACGAGATCCCCACTTGTTGACGCCGCCCCCTGCTTAGCCGCTCCCTGCGTAGCCACCACTTGCCAACCGCCCATGACAGACCCTCTCACCCAACTCGGCCAACCCGTCAAAGCGCCTGCCAACCCGCAAGCGGCGGTCCTTGAACGGGTGGCGAACCCGCACCCTGACACCGGCTACTTGGTGCGCTTCGTGCAGCCGGAATTCACCTCGCTGTGCCCGGTGACGGGCCAGCCCGATTTCGCCCATCTGGTGATCGATTATGTGCCGCAGGCGTGGCTAGTGGAATCCAAGTCACTCAAGCTGTATCTGGGCAGTTTTCGCAACCATGCATCGTTCCACGAAGATTGCACCGTGAGCATCGGTAAACGCCTGGTTGATACCCTCGCGCCCCTATGGCTGCGCATCGGCGGCTATTGGTATCCGCGCGGCGGCATGCCCATCGACGTATTTTGGCAAACGGGCGAGCCGCCGGCTGGCCTGTGGTTGCCCGAGCAAGGCGTGGCTGGCTATAGGGGCCGTGGATGAATCGAGCACTCATGCGCTCGACTTGACGGGGGGTTGCCTCTTTCGTTGCAGTCATCCTGCCCCTATGGCATCGGATAGTTTGCCGATGCATGCATGCCAACCCGCTTTATGCTGGTCACGCATGCCGGTGCCGGGGAAGCGGGCATGGGTCAGGCGCAGCAGCGTGGTCGCGCTATCGAGTGCACTGAGATCGATGGTCACTAAGGTTTCGTGCTCCGAATCTTCCCACTGCCAGGTGTGTACGAGGCGTTGCCCCGGTACCACCTCGTGATAAACGCCGTTGGTGATGTGGCTATTGCCGGTGTCCGGATCGCGCATGGCGATACGCAATGTACCGCCCACACGTACCTCAGCGATGACTTCTTCAGCCACCATATTGCCGGGCGCCAGCCAACGGCCTAGTTTTTGCGGATCGGTTATGGCCTCGTATACGGCGCTCACCGGCGCGCTCAAGCGGCGCTCCAGCGTAAGCGCTTCACCAACTTCAGCCATTTAACTCTCCTCTTGCGGGGACACGGACGCTTCTAGCAACCTCTCCAGCGCATTCAAACGCTCGTTCCAGAAATTCAGATGGAACGAAAGCCAGTCTTGGGCCAACGCCAACGTGGTGGGGTTCAAACGCAAAAAATGTTGGCGGCCCGCAACGCGGCGCTGGACCAAGCCGGCCCCTTCCAGCACTCTTAGATGTTTTGAAATGGCTGCCAGCGATATAGTGTGCGGCGCGGATAATGTGCTGACGCTGTGCTCCCCGCCGGCGGCGAGCGCCGCCACGATCTGACGGCGGGTGCCATCAGCCAAGGCGTGGAACACCTTGTCGTAGTGTTTGTTTTCAACCATGCGGTTGATTATTGTCATGCGGTGACAGTTATTCAACTACTCGGTTAACAAATGACCCCTAGTAAACACCCCCCTTACCAACATCGTGTGACTATGAGTGCCGATACCATCTACAAGATCCTGACCGAGGAACAGTGGACCCAAGCGAGCGCCGAAGGTGTGTTGCATGGCGCCCCGGTCGATCTCGCAGACGGCTTCATCCACCTCTCAACGGCGGCGCAGGTGCGTGAGACAGCGGCCAAACACTTCGCTGGACAACAACCGCTCAAGTTACTGAGCGTCAGTACTCAGTGCTTACCGGCAGCTGCGCTCAAGTGGGAGATCAGCCGGGGCGGTGCTCTATTTCCGCATCTATACGCGCCGCTGGCGATCGCATGGGTACACGCAGTAGACACCTTAGTGCTTGCAGGCGGAGCGCATGTGTTTGCGAACACAGTGCCTCACACTGTGCAGCGGCTGCTCAGCGCCGGAGAAACTCCCCTCATCCCAGCCGATCCGCGCCCGGCGCAACCCATAACCTAGCAACCCATAACCTAAATGGGTGTACTGGTTCGAAACTATACGGCCCGGCGGCGCGTATTGCGCTCAGCCGATCCGCAAGCGCTCACATCTGGCCGTGTATTGCTTCTTGCACGGCAAGCCTGGAGGCGCGGGCTCCGCGCAGTTTGGCATGACGTATGGATCTCCGGACAAATTCTGGGGCAGTCACGCAACCCCTACCACGAAGAACCCGAAGGTCCGCTGCCAGTGCACGTAGTCGGCGGTATCCATCAAGGGCTTATCGGTTTTTGGATGCTCGCCAGTTGGTTCAAGCACACGCAGCGCAATTGGCATGTGGTATGGCATGACGACGGTTCCATGACGCCAGCGTGGGCCGGTGCGCTCGATATCTGCTTTCCCGGCATCGAGATCATCGGCCGGGCGGATGCCGATAAAGAGATGGCGCGGGTGCTCAGGGGCGCCCCCTTGTGCGCGGCGTACCGGGACGCGCTGCCCCTAGGACTCAAGGCCTTCGACGTCGCCCATTTCGCCAGGCATGAGCGGTTTATTCTTCTGGACACCGATCTGTTGTTTTACGCCCGGCCAGAGCAGGTGCTGAATTGGGTTGATAGCGGGGAGCACAGTTGTTGGTTCAATGAGGATGCGGTGGAGCCCGCGCCGATCAGCTATGCGGCAGTGCGTGAACGGATGGGCTTTGATCTGTGGCATCGGGTCAACAGCGGGCTTTGTTTGTTGACCAAGCAAGCCATCGATTTTGCCAGCTTCGAGCGGTGGATGGCCGATCCGGACATGCGTGCGTCCAAGCCGTGGCGTGTGGAGCAAACCTTGCTCGCTTTGGCCGCCTCGCGCTTCAACAAGGGCGGGATGCTCTGTGCCGAATACGAGATCACTTTGTCGGGCGCACGGCGCACCGATGCGGCGGTACGCCACTATGTAGGCATCGTCAGGGACTTATTTTTCTCCGAAGGTGTAGCGCAGTTACGCGGCGTCCTGTGCCATTAGTTTCTACAGTTAACCGAATGCGCGCCGTAGGGCTTGCACCGCTGCCTGCTGAGCAACACCGGCCGCATCGACGATGGGCGTCATGGTAAAAAAGCCGTGGATCATGCCCGCATATTCTTGATGCTCAACCGCATTGCCCGCTGCTTTGAGCGCCTCGGCGTAAGCGACGCCTTCGTCGTGCAGCACATCGTACTGCGCGGTCATCACCAGAGCCGGTGGCAAATTCGCATGGGATGCGGCCTTGAGTGGCGATGCCATCCAATGATCAGCCTCTTCGGGGTTGTTCAGATAATGGCGTTGAAACCACAGCATGGTCTGCGCTTCCAGCACACCATAGCCGGTGGCATAGCGCGCATAGCTAGGAGAGCTACAGTTGTAGTCGGCGACTGGATAGACCAACACTTGCAAAACAAGCTTCGGACCGCCCTGATCGCGGGCCATCAGCGAGACTACAGCGGCCAGGTTGCCGCCGGCGCTGTCGCCCGCGACGGCAATCTTAGCCGGATCGATAGCCAGTTTTTCGGCATTTTCCGCACACCATCGGGTGACCGCGTAGGCATCTTGCACGGCGGCGGGGAACTTGTGCTCAGGCCCCTTGCGGTAGTCCACCGACACCACCACGCACTGCGCGCCGGCGCAGAGGTTGCGCCCGACCGCATCGTGGGTGTCGGGATTGCCGATAACATGTCCGCCGCCGTGGAAATAAACCAGCAGGGGCAAGCCGGTCTCGCCATGCCCCGCTGGCTTATAGATATTGGTGCGCACGTCCCCATCCGCCCCAGGGAGCATACGCTTCTCGAAAGAGCCCACCTCGGCGGGTTCCGAAGGCCGGGCGTTCACCATCGCGATATATTGCTGGCGGGCAGCCTCAGCCGACAGTGACTGTACCGGGACAATGCCGAGTTCTTTCATGCGCCCGATGAGGGCTTGGATCTGTGGATGCAAACTCACTTGAGGACACCTCTAAAAATAGTCATTTTTTCGTGAGTGCAAGGAAGCACCGCGCGCACAACCGCAGTGTATAAGGTCATACATGAGGATTCGAGCACGGAGCTGACGCCGCAATCGCGGAAAAAGTGCATTTTTAGAGGTGCTCTTGAGGGTCTCCTAGCGGTGCGGCTGGCGCTCCAGGCCGGGCACTGGCGGATACAGAGATAAACAGCGATTATAATCCGCCCCTCCCTGGCCACACCTCTTGCAGGCGTCTTCAAACAAGACAATGACGTGACTTATCAATCACCTCGACCACAGCAAAGCACCAAACGCATGGGTATGGGCATGGTCTTTGGCGCTTGGATCCTCGCCCTTGTGCTCGGCATCGCATTCTTCCAGGATTGGTTCGATGTCCAATACAACCCCAATGAATCCGTTAAGCGGACCTCGGTAGCGGGCAGCAGCACCGCCATCGTGCTGCAAGCTAACCGCTATGGCCACTATGTGGCCAGCGGCACCATCAACGGTTTACCGGTCGTGTTCTTGCTGGACACCGGGGCCACCAGCGTAGCGATCCCGCGGGAGGTAGCCGATTCCTTGGGCCTCAAGCGCGGCACACCGATCGTCGTAGCGACTGCCAATGGGCGGGCTAAAGGTTATCTGACACGACTAGACCGAGTGGGACTAGGGGCCATTGAGCTGCGCAATGTGGAGGGGGTGATAGCACCGGGGATGGGCAGCAATGAGGTATTGCTCGGGATGAGCTTTTTAGAGCACTTGGATTGGCGCCGGGAGGACGGCAGATTAGTGTTGAGTGCACCGTAGTCCTCCATGTCTACAGGCATTTTAAAACACCCAGCTCCAGAAAATATGACGCAATCGGATGGCCGGATTATTCAGCACCTACCTCAAGGCCGGCTGCCTTGTTCTTGCGGTGATCGTAGGTGTACTCATCGTCATCACGGCAAACGACATTGCCGACAGTCATAAGCAACTTGCCGCCATCCTCAGCCTTGAGGAGCGCAGTTCAGCGGCGATCGACCGCGTCGCCGAAACACTCAGCCTCGGACTCTATGAAGGCGGGCAAGCGGATCGGTTGCGGGTCTCGGCCAAAAGCCAACGCATACACATCCAATGGCAGCGTACCAGCGCTCTTTCACTGCTACTCGCCATCCTGTTGTCGATCACATTGGTTCTGAGCGGCAGTACAAACCTGGAACGGCAACTATTGAAAGTGGCCGCCATCTGCCTCGGTGTAGGGATTTTTGCGCCCATGCTGTCTATCGTGGCGCAGCGGGACGTACCTCTTTTAGGACAGGTAGTCCTCGCTTACGAATCCAAAGGCGTGGCCGCCACGGTAGCGGCGCTCTATCAACGCGGTCATTTGATAATCGCGCTCATATTGGGGTTGTTCAGCATCGTCATCCCCATCACCAAGCTGCTGCTGACGGCCGTGGCCATGGGCCCTTCCCGCCTCGCTAAGCCGGCCCGCCATGCCATCCATTTAATAGGCAAATGGTCGATGACCGATGTATTCGTGGTGGCGGTGTTGCTCGCTTTTCTCGCCGGTGGCGCCAGCGGCAACACCGACGCGTGGGTAGGCCATGGGCTATGGTTCTTTGCCGCCTATGCATTGCTCTCTTTCATCGCCGCGCAACGCATCGAGCGTCAGTGGGGACGATAACGCTGGCCGCATCAGTGCACCTGCGGCGCCGCTAGCAGCGCATTGCGATCAGCGGAGTTGACGTAAACGTCCACATGCTCGCCTTCGCGGATGACGGTCAACGGCACCTCGACGCCCGCCTCGCCCAAACCCCACACCAGCCGAAACATGGACGCCAATTCCCGCACCGGTTGTCCAGCCACCTCGGCGACAATATCGCCCACTTCGATGTCCGACTTCGATGCAGGCCCGCCGTCCACCGTACTGGCCACCACCAAGCCAGCCTGATGTTCGACGGTGATCATACCGAGCCAGGGCCGCGGTGGTTTTTGTACCCGCCCGTACATCAGCAGATCGTCCAATATCGGCTTAATGAGATCGATAGGTACGACCATGTTGGCGTCATTGGTGTTGCCGCCTCTGCCCACATGTTGCACGAATAGCGAACCGATGCCGACCAGCTTGCCATGCCTATCGATGAGCCCCGTCCCGCCCCAGTTCTGGTGCGGCGGGGCGGTAAAGATGGCTTCGTCCAATAGGTATTCCCAATAACCGGCGAATTCCCGCTTAGCGATGACTTTTTGCAGCACGCAGTCGGATCTGCCACCGTAGCCAGCCATGACCACCGGATCGCCCACCTGCAAGTCAGCGGAGCTGCCAACTTCCACATGGGGGGCATCAAGACGCCCCAGCGCCTGCACCACACCAAAACCCGTTTCCTGATCATAGGCCACTACATGGGCTGGCAGCGTCTGTCCGGAAGCGGTCACTACAAAGACCGATTCCGCTTCCGTGATGAGATAACCGATGGTCACAATAAGACCGTCTTCGCGAAATACGACGCCGTGACCGCCACGCTCGGTACCCAATAGCGACGCGGTAAGCGCGTTGTCCGCAATACGCGAATGCACTGCCACTACGGCCCCCAGCGCCGAGGTGACCGCCACCTGATCGATAGCCTGACGACTGAGATCGGCCTGGCGGTTGGGATCGGTATCGTCAGTGTCGCTCATATCTTTTCACTGTCAGCGCTCTAGCAGGGGAAAAGCGCTCAGCACATGCGGTGAATGCATGGCGGGCGCTTTGGTTACGAAGTTCGCCGATAGCTCATCGTACCGGTTCACTCCCAGCAATCCCATGGCCGTGCGCACTTCCTCGCGCAGTATCGCAAGCGTGCTCGCGAGGCCCTCTTCGCCATCGGCGGCCAGTCCGAGGCAGGCAAGCCGGCCAATACCGACAGCGGTTGCGCCCAGCGCCATGGCTTTGACGACATCGGTGCCGCGCATAAAAGCACCATCGACAAACACGTGGGCTTTGCCGTCCACCGCCTTGACCACCTCCGGCATCACATCCATGGCACCGAGGCCATGATCGAGCTGGCGCCCGCCGTGATTGGAGACATAGATCCCGTCCACTCCGTGTTCTACGGCAATGCGCGCATCTTCCACTGTCATGATGCCCTTCAGGATAAGCGGGATCCGATGCTTGTCCTTGAAATGCTTCACGTTGTCCCAGTTGAACCGCTTTTGAAAGTCATGCCCGGTAGCCGCCGCCCGCCACGGCTTGACGAAGCGGTTATCCAAATCCCGTTCACGCCGCGAATAGTGGGCCGTATCCACGGTGATGGCGAAGGCGGCGTAGCCATGAACCAGAGCCCGCTCCACCTGCGCATCAATAAAGCGGTTATCCCCTCGCACATAGAGTTGATACAAACGCAAACTATCACCGGAGGCCTCGGCAACCGCCTCCAGCCCCGGATTGCAAACGCAGCTCAACATCTGCGCCACACCGCTGCGGGCGGCGCCCCTGGCCGCGGTGGCACCGCCACCCGCGGTAAAAGTCTCCACCGAACCGACCGGGGCCAGCATGAGGGGTAATTCGAGACGTTTGCCAAATAGCTCTATGCCTGTGTCTACTCGTGACACGTCGCGGCATACGCGCGGGCGTAAAGCCAGCGTATCCAGGGCATAGCGGTTGCGGCGCAGCGTGGTTTCCGTTTCGGTACCGCCGGCGAGATAGTCCCAAGGGCCTTGCGGCATCCGTGCCCTGGCGGCCCGGGCGATTTCATGCAGCGTGTAAAACGCTTGACCGTCGTGTTTTTCCAACAGTGATTCCTAACGCCTGATCAATGCCGTTATCAATGCTGTTGTTGCGCCTGTCCCAGGATAAAAGCATATGAAGGCATAATCTTTCAGTGCACAAATGCGGCCATAGGGCGCACATAGTATAGGGTAGCCCGCGTTTGCGGGACCTGGCTGGCGTTTGCCGCAGCCGGTGACGCCGCCGCCGTCCCCCGGGTGTATACATGCCAAGCCGCTCTAAACAACCGGCTTATTGTTAAGCGCCTACTGGCGAGATGCGCCCCGGCAACGCTTCTGCCAGAATCGCCGCCTTCGGACTGCATACAAGAGGAATAAGCCTGTGAATGGTGCTCTTGATGGCCTCGTCGTTTTCGATCTCACCCGCATTCTGGCCGGACCTAGTTGTACCCAGATCTTGGGCGACCTAGGCGCTGAGGTCATCAAGATAGAGCGGCCTGGGACCGGCGACGATACCCGTCACTTCGCCCCGCCCTACCTGCCCAAGGCGGACGGCGAAGACAGCAGCGAAAGCGCTTACTTCGCCGGCACCAACCGCAATAAACGCTCCGTGACCTTGAACTTGAATGACCCTGAGGGACAGACACTAGCGAAACGTTTGCTCGGCAAAGCCGACATTCTCACGGAGAATTTCAAAACGGGAACGCTATCGAAGTACGGTCTTGGTTATGCCGAACTCAAAGATGAGTGTCCCCGCCTCATCTACTGCTCGATCACGGGCTTCGGTCACACCGGCCCCTACTGCGCTAAACCGGCTTACGACGCTTTGATTCAAGCCATGGGCGGCGTCATGAGCATTACCGGGGAGCCGCACGGGACGCCCATGAAGATAGGCGTGTCCATCGCTGACTTGATGGCCGGTATGTACGCGGCGGTGGCCATACTCGCTGCCGTGCGTCATCAGCAGCTCACCGGCAAAGGCCAGCACTGCGACATCAGCATGTTGGACACCCATGTCGCATGGCTGGCCAACCAGGGCATGAATTACCTGGCCACGGGCGAGAATCCACCGCGCCTTGGCAATCAACACCCGAACATCGTTCCGTATCAAGTGATGCCATCCGCCGATGGCCACTTCGTCCTGTCGGTGGCCAATGATGCAACGTTTGCCCGCTTTTGCGCGGTGGCCGGCTGTCAACAGCTACTCGACGACGAGCGCTTTGCCACGGCAGTCGAGCGCGTGCGCAACCGTCACCTAGTCACCGAGACACTAGATGACATCACTCGCCAGCATGCATCGGCTTGGTGGCTGGAAAACCTTGCCAAAGCCAAGGTCGGCGTGGGCGCCATCAATCAACTGGATGAAGTGTTCGCCGATCCCCAGGTGCAGTCGCGAAAGATGGTGATCGAGATGGACCACCCGGCAACCCCTGGGCGGCCCGCCAAGCTCATCGCAAGTCCACTCAAGCTATCCGCCACCCCGGTCACCTACCGCCACCCACCGCCGATGGTGGGCGAGCATACGGCGCAGGTGTTGGGCGAGTTTCTGGGTATGGGGACGGATGAGGTCGCGCGATTACGTGAGCGCGGCATAGTCTGAACCGATAGCCCGAGCAACCAGTAACGTTAGCAAAGGGCGAGAAAATGACGCCAACCACCATCGTCATCCAGGGGGCGAATACGCTCGGCGATGTTCCCGGGCTGAGTGCGGCAATGCAGCGCAGCGGGGGAGCTATAGACGTGCGTCTTGCGCCAGACGGCGCGGCTTTGGCCGGCGCGCTACCGGGCGCCGACGTGATGCTAGGGTGGAATTTTGCGGCCAAGGATCTGCAAAACGTCTGGCATCGGGCCGATACCTTGCGGTGGATTCATTGGTGTGGCGCTGGTGTAGACGCGGCCTTGTTTCCAGGCTTGGTAGCCAGCGAGGTCACCCTGACCAACGCTCGCGGTATCTTCGATCAAGCGATGGCCGAATACACCCTGAGCCTGATCCTGGCTTTCGCAAAACAGCTTCCTCAGACCCTAGCGCTGCAACAGCAACGCTCTTGGCACCAGCGCTTCACTGAGACCATTGCCGGTCAACAAGTCCTGGTGGTAGGGGTAGGCAGCATCGGGCAGCGCATCGGCAAAATGTTGCAAGCTGCCGGCATGCGGGTGGACGGCATCGGCCGCAGGGCAAGAGCGGGCGGCGACAGCTTCGCTGCGATCTACGGGGCGGAGGCGTTGAACGAACGCTTGGCGCTAGCGGACTATGTGATACTAATAACACCGCTGACCGAGCAAACCCGGCACCTGTTCGACGCCAACCGCTTCGCGGCGATGAAACCCGAAGCCCGTTTCATCAACCTCGGACGTGGTGCCTTGGTGGTAGAAAACGCGCTCATCAATGCTTTGCGCGATGAGGCCATCGCCGGTGCCGCACTCGATGTTTTCGACACCGAGCCATTGCCGTACAGCAGCCCGTTTTGGCATCTACCCAATGTCATCGTCTCCCCGCATATGTCCGGCGACTTCGTAGGGCATGCAAACGCCTTAGCCGATTTATTTCTGGCCAACCTAAAGCACTATCTAACCAACCAAGCACTCGTCAACATAGTCGATAAGCAGCAAGGCTTCGTACCTTGAAGAAAAAAGCACCATGACCACCAGCGCAGCCACCACCAAGCGCCTTGGCGTAGCCCCGATGAAAAGACGTTAACATCGACGATGGCCGAAGCATTGATCGCGATCGCTCAAGCAAACATCAACACTGCAATTCGTTGAGTCCGTCTTACCACTTGAGTACGAAGGACTCAATGGCGCACGCCTCGCCCAACCAACCGGCTGCACCTCACTCATGGGCAGCTCTGAAAATAGTCATTTTTTCGTGAGTGCAAGGAAGCACCGCGCACACAACCGCAGTGTATAGGTGATACCTGAGGATTCGAGCACGGAGCTGGCGCCGCAATCGCGGAAAAAGTGCATGTTTAGAGGTGCCCTTAAGCCCCATATAACCTTAAGTTGTACAACCAGAAGAAGCGGGGGTAATCACCGTACGCTGTTGGCTGATCTTGACTTCAAGCTCGATGCCGATGGTAAAACCCGCTTGACCGAGCCAATAGCCCTTCAGCTGTATCCACAGCACGGGTATGGGTTTGCGGTAACCGGACGGGCTGCTGGTAGATGGGTGGCCGTAATGCCCTGAATGGACTTTAAGACGGCGGGAGTAAGGTAATTTTGCTTTAGCCGAGCGGGACTCTGTCTTATGATATTTCCTAGCCATGATTGATACCTGTTATATCGATTGTGGTTAGCTGCCTCTGGGTGTTGCTAGCACTCAGGGGTAGCGCTTTTGTTTAACGAATGCTATTAGAACATGTCCTCCTTTTTGGGCTTTCCTTTTTGGGCCCTCTTTTTTGCTTGAACGCCGCGATTCATAAGACTCTCTTTTGCGGGAATTGCAATACTTTCTTTGATTTTATTTTTGCAAGACATTTAGGTTTTGGGGGCCTAACGACCAAGCTCAGCGGCGCGGCTTGTCCGCATCCGCTGAAGCGTCTTGTTGTGCGACGCGGCACTTTTCGTAGACAAACTCAGGATCAATGTCAGCTCCGGATTCCCATGCAATTGCGTCGAATGACACATGAACGGTTCGGAAGATATCCGGATCCTTGATTTTCTTGAAAATCCCAAAATTCAAGTAGGGTTTCATATCTAGTAATCCACTCTCTCCATTATCGAAAGCTATTGATAAAACATAATCATCTTCGCACTTGACAGATATCACAGCAGGGTGCATTGGACTATCCTCATCGTAGAGGTGGAATCTTAAACGGTTCTTCACCATTCATGACGAGCTCCCAGTCTGCCATAAGATCTTCCTGGTGAAGCTCTGCCCACGCCAAAACTAACTTGGTCTGCTTCTTCGGCAGCTTGCCGTCAATAATCTCGCAAGTACGAATATCAACCCTTGCCCTATATTCGGCGTAATAAACATGAAAGTGAGGCGGTGGGCGCTCGCCCGGAGCAAAATACATCCTAACGATGATGCCATAGAACATTGATATAGTCGGCACTACTGAATTCCTCACCTAATCAATGAACTCCTATCGCACAACGGTGGCAATCAGCCGCTGGCGTCCTCGCCAGTCGGCTGGATTGCTTTGTTATGCAATCGAACCACGTGGTCTCTGAAATAGTGCGGCCCCAGTCTTCTTGCTTCTCTTCCTCGACAACGACCATAAAACCCATCCACAAGCTTCTCGTACATTTCGGCTTCCGGAAGTTCGTCGTTGCTCAATGTTTCTTCGAAGTAGTCGCCAAATGCCTGCCAGGTTGTACTCGCCAGTGTCATTTCTGAAAGCAGTGCCATAGCTCGTGGAACCAACCTTTCTGCCACCTCTCGTCGTAGTCCTCTTCTTGGGAATACGCCTCGGGAAATCTGGCTCAACGCTGATGCTTGTATGTCTGGAAGCGCTTGCCTCGATATCGACTCGCAGCCGATTACTAACAGGTTGAAACTTGTGGGCACCTCTAAAAATAGGCTAAATGGTACAATATAAGTAACAGCACTCATAGTCGGCGATGGTGTAGGCAATGTTGCAGTGTGGTTTCTTTGATTTAGATAATCGATATCAGAAATTGGATGAACGGGATCCGCTCACAAGCCTAAATAGGCTGGTAGATTGGGAGCACTTCAGACCCACATTGACTGTTGTCCAAGAAAAGAACCGAAAAAGCCGAGCGGGTCGAACGCCTTACGATGTCGTTTTGATGTTTAAAGTCCTAGTTATACAGCATTTATACAATTTGTCCGATGATGAGTCGGAATATCAGATTAAAGACAGATATTCTTTCTGTCGCTTCCTTGGTCTGACCCCTGAAGGCAAGATCCCTGACGCTAAAACGATAGGGCTATTCAGAGAACAACTCGTTGAGCACGAATTGATGGGCACGCTGTTCGACGATTTCGATGAGCAGTTGAATGCTCAAGGCTATAAAGCTCGGAAAGGTCAAATAGTGGATGCTGGTTTTGTTGACGTACCCAAGCAAAGAAGTTCTCGCGGCGAGAACGAACAGATAAAAGCTGGGGAGATATCTCAACGTTTCAAGGATAATCCCAACGTAGGCAGACAAAAGGATACGGATGCGCGCTGGGCGAAGAACAATGAAGCAACGCATTTCGGCTATAAGAATCATGTAGCGGTAGATAACGCGCACAAATTGGTCCGTGAGTATGAAGTGACTTCTGCTGAGGTTCACGATTCACAGGTTTTTATTGAACTATTGGCGGACAACACATCGGCTGATGTATGGGCGGATAGTGCTTATCAAAACGAGAACAATGAAATCAGCTTGGCTGCGATGGAGAGGCGTAGCCCTGTTCACAAAAAGGGCAACAGGAATAATCCGCTATCGCAGCGCAGCAAGAAGTCGAATGCTAGGCGTGCAAAAACCCGTGCTAGAATCGAGCCCGTTTTTGGGTCACTGACCAATGAGCAAAGTGGGCTTTACTCACGAGTGATAGGGCTTGCGCGTACTGAAGTGAAGGTTGGCATGATGAACAGGGTGTATAACATGAGACGCTTCGTGACTTTGTGCAGGACAGATAGGTGTGCAATTTAAGAAAAAGGGAAAATCACCCTTTTTGGACAGGAAAAATCGGCCTATCGAAGCTGAGAAACGTGAAATCCGGCATGAAGTAGTCGTCACTCGATGTTGACTGAAAAATCCCAAAGTCATGTGGATAGAAATGAAAGTTATTCTTGAATTTTAGAGGTGCCCTTAAGGAAATTCCGTGCTGTTCGCAGTAAGCCTTCTGGCTCAGTCCGCTCGCCGCTAGTTGGCTGAAAATCTCAGACCCTTGTTCACGTGAGCGAATTCGTCGTGTTGTGTTTGCCATCGCATTGCTCCCAACCATTGCATCAATGGGGCGATAGTGTTGGGCGGCGAACGCGCGACGTAAACAACGGGCCGGATTAACCGCTTACGTATCACCCCAGTAAACAAAAGACGTGCATCGCTTGTTGAACACTTAATTTCGAAATTATGGGTCATCGGTGCTAGCTAACGAAAAAGTTGAGCTGATGGCCACAGGGAACTGACTCTGGAAAACATCAAAAAGCACGCGCTGAGGCCAGTCAGCTCCGACGCTGTGTTAGGTTATCTCACTACGTAAGGACTGGCCTCTCTGTCAAAGCTCAAATTCGTCATAAGAGCCAAGAAATTCAATCTGACCCCGGAAGGTCCTGTACCGGCTTAATGATTCGATCCTGATGTTGCTCCTCAATGCGCCGAAGATAATCACACAGTTTTTTAATGTCATTATCAAACGTCTCAGAGAGAGCTTTGCGTACATCTCGCACTTCATCGACCAGGGGATCCACATATGATTTGTGTTCTTTAGGATGGTTCATTATCCAACTCCCAAAGGAAATCGGGGGTCACAATACGGGGAGGTATAATGCCTACGCGGAGGCATACGACCTGGAGATGCTCCAACTTATTCGGGTTCGCGAGATGTCGGACATTCCATGTGAGCAGATAGTCCATGGCGTGAGCCGAGGCTACCGCCACGTGGATCGCATCACCCGCAACAGGTCCTGGCATGACCTTTTCCCGCACGAAGATGCGTGCCAAACCACTTACTTCATCGGTGATCGGCAGGAGTGACACATTGCGTATCCACGCCAGTGCTTGTTGACTCAACGGATACTGCGGGTGTGAGAGTTCTGCCACGACCTCAGCAGACGTGAAAATTGTGTATAACCCCGCTTGCGTCTCCCACCACTCCCGACTGACCTGTCGGCGATATACGCTTGCGGAATCCGTCCTGTTCGTTACACACGCACTGATGAAGCTGGTTTCGATATATACCTGTGCCATATACATCATGATAGCAGATTGCTGCCTAGGTTATCCTCTCTACTTACCTTCCGTTCTCGCGAGCAGTTACCCTTACGATGTTGGAACTGTTTCCCGATGTCATCCTTACGAAGATATGTGCCTTTCTTCCTCAGTGGAACCCGTCCGCTAACGACCAAGCTGTGCGGCGCAAACGAAGCGCAGCGTAGTTTGCGGGAAGTTCCTACGAAAAAGTGGACACTCATTGGTTGGCTGCATAGTCCCTCTCGCATTAAAGTGGCGTTCTGTATCCTAACGCCGAATGTAGCCGTTCTTTGTTGTAGAAGTCTATGTATGAGCGTACCGCATTGCGTAGTGAGCGCTCATCTGTAAATCGTTCCCGATGATACCTCTGCGCCTTCAATAATTTGTTCCAGCTCTCGATGTGCGCATTGTCCGTCATCCGACGAGGACGATTGACACTTTGCAACAACGCAGCGCGTTTTAGAGCAGTTCGGTAGTCTTTGGCCAAGTATTCGATTCCCTTTTTGCTTGAACGCCGCGATTCATAAGACTCTCTTTTGCGGGCAATTGCAATACTTTCTTTGATTTATTTTTGCAAGACATGTAGGTTTTGGGGGCCTAACGCTTGGCATCACCGGCAGCAAAAAGCAGAGCGAGAAACGAGCGGCGCTTTTTGCTGTCCGCGTGAATGCCTTTGTTGGGCGATTTTTGACACTAGGAAGACGAAATAACTGACTGTATTTCTGGGATAAATGAATCAAGACTCAACATTTCATCGAGCCTTTTCGTTAGTTTAAACGTAACAGACTGCTCTTCAGCCATTCTGACCAACCTCCCTGCGGTTCCTTCAGCTATATCGCCTTTTCTCCAAAGAGAATAAACTACATTGTTGGGGCATAGGCCAACACACAATAGATAGTTGTATTGCCTGTCCAAGCGGACATGGTTATATTGAAAAGTGCCGTTCGCCTCTAACGACGCAGTTTTAACTTCAAAACCAATATTCCCAATCTGCATGTCGGTTTTTGATGTCCTGTTCCCATTACTACGCGCATTGATACCATAATGTTCAAGGTAGCGTCTGATGAATTTTTCACCGACCTTTCTGCGATTTGTATTACCGAGCAATCGATAACCAATTATTGGAGAGCCCTGCCAGATATCATCAGGCGCTTGCTCTTTTATTATTTCTGCCAAAAGGTCAATGGGATTCATACGGGCGACTTCCAGATGCTTTTGGATTTGCGGGCTTCCAAAAAACCAAAAAATAGGAATGGTTTTTCGTGCATGGACTTGTTTTATCGCCCTGCTTACCCCCGGTTTGTTGGTCCTCACAATTACAAAAAAATCCTCCGCTATGAAACCCATTTCTGTATAAGTCTGAATAAGCTCAACATGAATAAATCTTTGACGATTTGAACAAATTTCGTCTTGGCATTTGACAACAAAAACCCCTTTTTCCTTCAGAATTCTAAACGTTTCTTTTCCTGCATCTTCATATAATTCCAACACGGCTTCGTGATACTTGTTTTTTTGTTCTATTTCCTGTTGCGTTGTTTCTATAATGACGCTCGAATGCAGTGTGCACTGTATGGGCTGATCCACCAGGCGTATGCATGTAGGGTGGATCAAGTACCACACAATCAATTTCGCAATCTTCCTACGGGAGATCACGACAATCTACGCCATTTAAGATGTCAGTTGCATGCAAATCGTAGTCACTTTCCAGGATGTTCCTCCAAAACACACCTTTTCCATAGGTAACATCAGCAATAATACTTTTCTTTGGTACATACAATTCGAGTATTTTTGGAAAGACATTATCATTTCCATCGACATACGCAGAAACCACAAGGTCATTTGTGGGGGAGCCATTTACGACCTTGCGCCGCGGCTTCTTCTCTGTTGCTTGGCTTGTATCAATTTGAGAGCTGCTTTCCATTTTTTTACCTAAAGGAGTTTAGAGCGATGGTTTCGGGGCGAAAGTGGATTTTATCGTATTGGTATTCGTTGCGCGATCTCCCATTTCTCATACCGTAATCCGGCGCTCGTGCTAATCGACCATCCATTCTCAAAACCTGCGACTGCTTCTTTGACGCCCAACGCCAGCGATAAGCGGCGGACAAATCGCGCAGCGGTTTGACCGTCCAGCGGAGGCCGTAGACCGGAGCGAACTTCATCGCCTTGTTCGGCGATATCGGTGCCGATTCTGCGCAGATATCCTTGATTGTTCGCGCCCCCCCCGATAGCATCGGTTTCATAGTTGGTACTTCCCGCAACTCTTGCGCTAATTTTCTTTGCGAACCAGGGCAATCATTGCCTCCGCTTGCATCTCAGACAGTAGTTTTAGCGCTGATCTCGGATCGGTGTCGATGTATTGCTCTATCCATTTGCGCAATTCCAACGGCCCGTAGGATGCGGCAAGCTTTCGGAGTTCTTCGGGAGTCGCATCGGACCTCAGTCTGTTTGCCCTCCTACTCTCTATTACTACATTTCCTTTCACGAAGCCCTTCGAGTTGTCGATTCGTCCCAGCGACGGAACAAAGTCTTTGTTCTCGGAATCTAGCGACAAGGCCATACCGAGAATAGGGCATACATCGGGAACTGGAGGAAGATCCTCAAGCTCAATCGAGAACTCCATTCCGTCTCGCTTAGCATTCGCCTTCGCAGTACGGAGCCAAGCTTTCCTTGGATTAGGTCTCAGGCTATTTCTATCTGTGGCCATCTACCAACGCCCCCTTCCTGCTTTTCAATGCAACCAAGAAGCAGGTATTGAATTGCCTCAATGTCCACGCCCGCGTTGCCTGCCGCCGAACAGTTTGTTAGACGGACACAGAATATATTGCACTAAGCAGAGACTGCCTAGTGCAATATATTTCTGACTAACCACGCATCACCACTTCTCGGATGAACTCTCCATCCAATTGGCACAAATACCTTAACCTGTTAGCCAAAAAGCAGGCGTCGGAAGGCGCGCGGCGTTGGTATGTCCGACATGTTGAACGTTTGCTCAAAGCTTTTGCGGATAAATCATTGTCTGCTTCATCCAAGGCCAATGTAGAAGTCTTTCTGCGAGATTTGTCGCGCCAAAATCGATTACCGGATTGGCAGTTTAAGCAAGCGGTGGATGCATTGCGTTGATGACTGGTTGATTTGACCGATACGCCTGCGGGTCAAGCGGTAGTTTGGTTGTTTTGGCGCGAAGCGGCCCCGGTCGCTGGAACCCAATCATGCAACATTCGCGCGAACAGAACCCGTGGCCGATTCAACTGAACGTGCTGCGCATCAAACCGGGCTGGATGAGGCCTATCGGGCTTCGTTGCAGCAGATGTTGAGTCTGATTCGTGCGCGTCATTATTCAATCCGCAGCGAACAAACCTACATGGGGGCAGCTGCTAAACATAGTCATTGTTTCGTGAGTGCAAGGAAGCACCGCGCGCAATCGCAGTGTATGGGTCATACCTGAGGATTGGAGCACGGGGTTGACGCCGCAATCGTGGAAAAAGTGCATTTTTAGCAGGTGCCCTTTAGGACGTACGAAGCGATGGAAACAGCCCTATATCATGCACTTGGCAACCTACCTGAGCCGGAATTCACCCACAGATTTTGCTGAGGAGGCTGTTTTTTTTAAGGGGGCAATACTGAAGTTAGAGCTTCGAAGAAGTTGGTATGGGGAATAAGTAGCGGGCAATCGCAACAAAGACGGCGCCTGCCTGGACGACGACCCCACCGATGAGAGACATATAGACGTTTTCGGTTATCACCGGATTATATTCAGGGCGTTTTGACTGTATCATCTCCCTGTCGAAATGTGCTGCCTCGAATACTAAGTATATAACCGCCGCATTTAGGCACACAAATAACACGATCATGGCTATCGCCATACCCGTCCGAAGCCGTCGCTCGCCGCGTAGACGGCTCAGGTTCTCCGCCTCCAGGTTACTTAAAGTCTCTCTAGCCGCGGCTTCAACTTTCTCTGCCTGTCTTTCCGGCTCCACGGATTCTGAGAAGGCAATTTCTCGAGCCTCCCTGACAAAGGCGTCAATGAGTTCCCGTCGAACCATCTTTTTCTGCTTTCATACCGGCATAGATTCTCGATGAGTGGGCAAGTGTTTCCAGCCAAAGCAAAAGCCCCGCCTCACGAAGGTTTCTATATCGCATCGTGTAGAGAATGCGGCTTACTGATTCATCATCGAAGTGCACGTCGATATTTTTTATCTTGGTAAGTGTTGTTGCGACGCGCAATGAAAGGAGTTCATTCCCAAAATAGTCGTGCGTAGAAAAAGCCTTAACCGTTTTTCTTGAATTGTCGATGAGGACCACTGGGCGCAGCTTCAAAATCCATTTGATTAAAAACGCAGCTTGCTTGGGACTGTTTATGCGTTCGTCCAGCATGTTGTTATACCAACGATACCGAATAACATCGTGAAAGTACGAATGGGCGAGGTGTGCCGCCGTTCTCAAGCAAAGGCGATGATGAGGAAACCGGCCGTCACGTTGCATCATGCGAAAGAGGCGGTCGAGGAATTCTACTTTGTCGCTAATTTGTTTGTCAGTTACCTGTGTCGCAAAGACCTCGCTGAAGTCCGCATGCGTTGTTTTTTTCTTGCTCATACTCCGTACTTGAAAAAAACTCCCCGGATGGGGAGTTTTGCGAAAAAATATCGCATGCTTAGCAGCAATCTAAATCTAATTCACCTCTGTGAGCGTGAAATGTGCTCTGCAAACCTGTGCTCTATGCCGGCATGCGCAGCAGCGTTCTCTTCAGCTTGGAGGACAGCATTTTCTAAATCAAAGTCTGGAGCAGAGTTAGATTGTCTTAGTTCAATAGCGACTTTAGTTGCTCCTTCACTTACTACTAATTCGGAAAAAAATTACCCGACATTAATTCAGAATATATCTGACATGCTTTTCATAGAAAAACCGTTTAATTATTTGCGTATTCTGTTGCAGTGAGTGCAACACCGAACGAGCCAGGGCCACCCGTTGCTCCTTTGTAGCCACCACTGTCCGCCCAATTCGTTGGCTTTTTACATGATGCCATACTAGCTCATCAGGATTGAGTTCCGGTGAATACGGCGGTAACAATACTAACGTGAGCTTACCTTGGCTAGTGCGGACAAATTCTTGCACCTTCTTGGCTCGATGAATTGGATGGCCATCAACAACCCAATAGACCGATCGCTTGGCGTTGTGCAACAAACGCCTTAGAAAGTCGATAAAAACGTCTGCGGTTACCCGTGATTCGGTTACCATGAAACGCAGGTGACCCTTCGGCGAAACGGCTGACAGCCTATTCACGCTAAAGCGCCGACCCGTTTTCGCTACAACCGGCGTATCACCCCGTACCCCCCAAGTGGTACCACGATGATAATCCGACCGGATCGTCGATTCGTCGCCAAAATAGACCCGCGCTCGCCGCCTTTTCGCTTCTTGTTGTACTTCAGGCCAAGTTTCTTTTAACCATACCTTAACCTGATCAGGGTTTTGCTCGTATGCCTTAAACCCAGGGCGCTGCGCACTCATCCCCCAAACGAGACAGGCTATTGCCCACCGAGCGCTCGCTGACCTCGATGCCAAATTTATCTTTCAGTCATATCTGAATCATCGAGCGCGTCCACAGGGCATCGTGACAATCCAATTGCAACGGATTCGTTTTAACCCGTTCACGTAAGCGATCCGCATATTCATCGGGACACTTTCTTGGGCGGCCCGTGATCTTGCCGGTGGACAGCGCCTGTTCACCACCTTGCTCATACCTGGATAACCAATCGTCAATGCAAGAACGATGAAATCCGCGGGCTTTAATTACTTTTTCAGGGCTTTCACCCGATAATACTTGCGCAACCGCGTGCCTGCGGATGGCTTCTCGCGCGGAATGGGGCAGTGAGCGACCGTCTGTCTTTTTCATAGCATCACTATAACACATTTTATCAATTTGTGTCGGGTAATCTTTTGCCGAAGTAGTAACTGGTCAATTAGTTCCCGGCGCGTTGTATTTTCTTTATCATGACTCATCTTTTTATGTCTCCCCGGCGTTTACCCGGTCAGCTCTATGAGACTTATGGTAGCTTTTGTAGACTGTTTATCTAGGTACTTATCCACACTTCTCAAGACTATATTGAGATCCAGTTTAGTCTTTTAGTTCCTCCTCTCACAAACCAATTTGGTCTTTTACCGCACAGATAAAATCTGTTGCTATGTCTTCGAATGCTCATGCCTTGGCGTAATTTTTTGACGATGAAATTGTCCTCATCGCCACTGACCGCCTCGAAGGCGCGACCAAAGCTGTCCGACTGTTTAGAGGTGCCCTAGAATGTACCCTGGCGTCCAGGCGTAGCCTGTTGAGAGTTCGACGTGGTCATGTGCACACACGCCAAGCCTGCTGTTCGTTTGTGCTTATCTCAACCGCGACTACAACCCGCTCCTCCCTCCCGGGAAATACCGGTAGAGGGTCGCCGACGAGACTTTCAGTTACGCACGAATCTCATCAACCGTGAGGTTTCCAACCTCAAGCATGGCGCGTGCTGCTTTCTTCTGTGTCTCGTTGAACGTTCGTTTCCGCCCAGGAGCGCCCTGGTTTACATTTGGAATCTCGCCGAGTGACCTTAGCGTGCAATATCTTCCGTTCCATGGCATAGCCCCTTAACCGATCGATCGGTATGCCCCTGCGCGCATCAGGCCCCCGAGGACGGGCGCATCAAAAAAGAGCAAGACAGACGGCGGGCGAGCGGCTACCGTACCGCTCATGAAAAATGCTTGGATCATCACCCTGCGCGATTGGCGCCGGCCGGAATTACTGCTGCTTCTGATGGCAGCCGCATCGCCCATCAGCTTCGCCACCTGGCAGGCGCTCATCGACAACTTCGCCATCCACCGGGCTGCCTTCACCGGCCAAGAGATGGGCATCTTGCAAAGCTTGCGCGAAGTGCCGGGCTTCCTGTCATTTGCCGTCGTTTTCGTCCTCATCTTGATGCGCGAGCAACTGCTCGCTTACGTGGCATTGTTATTACTAGGCGTGGGCACGGCAGTCACTGGATTCTTGCCCTCGATCATGGGCCTTTACTTCACTACCGTGGTGATGTCCATCGGCTTTCATTATTACGAGACGGTAGCCAGCTCCCTCGCTTTGCAGTGGCTGGATAAACGCGAGGCGCCGCAGTTCTTGGGCCGTGTCATCGCCGTGTCCTCGGCGGCATCGATCGTCGCTTTTGTCTTACTGTGGCTAGCATTCGAAGTGGGCGGTCTGGCTTACCATTGGATGTACATGCTGGGCGGCGGCGTCACCTGTGTCATTACTCTGTTGGCCTGGCTGGCCTACCCCGAGTACCGAGAAAAAGTCTGCCAACACAAGCGGCTCATTTTACGGCGGCGCTACTGGCTCTATTACATGCTGACGTTCTTATCCGGCGCGCGCCGGCAGATCTTCGTCGTCTTCGCCGGCTTTCTCTTGGTCGAGAAGTTCGGTTACGACGTGGCTGATATCGCCGCGCTATTTATCTTAAATGCGGTGGTCAATGTTTTCTTAGCACCCACGGTTGGACGCCTCATCAGCCGCTTTGGCGAGCGCCAAGCCCTGATACTCGAGTACTTGGGATTGATCATGGTCTTCGCCGCCTACGCTTTCGTGCAGACCGGCTGGATAGCGGGCGCACTCTATGTCGTCGATCATATTGTTCTTCGCCCTGGCCATTGCCATCAGGACCTATTTTCAAAAGATTGCCGATCCGGCTGATATCGCCGCGACGGCGGGCGTTTCGTTTACCATCAACCATATCGCCGCGGTGGTGTTACCGGCCCTCTACGGCTTACTGTGGCTGGTGCCGCCCGCGCTGGTATTTCTCTCGGGGGCAGCGCTAGCGCTGGCGTCGTTGAGCTGTGCGTTCCTGGTACCGCCGAATCCGGCGCCAGGCAACGAGACGCAGAGCTTTGCCATACCCGCGCTCAAGCCGGCCGCCTAAAACGCTCTCTACTGGCCGGGCGCCACTACCTGGGCGGTGTGCAACTTCGCGGAGAATTCATTTAACTCCCCGCGACCTCTACTGGCCGGGCGCCATCACCTGGGCCGCGTGCAACACCACCCGTTCACCGGCGGTAAGACCCGCTATGATCTCGACGTAATCGTCGCCGTACAGGCCTAGTTGAACGCCCGTTGGCCGTACCCGCCCGTCATCGGCCACCCGATAAACCCATGTGCTCCCATCGGTGCTGCGGGTAACCGCGGATCGGGGCACGGCTAGCGCGTTCTTTTTTTCGCCCATTGTGAATCGCATCTCCACGCGAAAACCGGCGCCGAATCCACTACCGGGTGGCAGTGCCACATGAACACGCACCCGTTGCTGCTTCACCCCCAGCGCTGAACGCTCCGTTCGCCCGATCGGCTCCACCTGCTGGACTCGTGTGCGGATCGGTTCGCGGCCCACCGGCAATACCAACTCCACTGGCGTGCCTTCGGCCATGGCCAAGGCATCGTCACTCAAAACATCCGCTATCACTGCAAGCTCTGATAGCTGTCCTATCTGCAACAGTGGGGTACCGGCACTGAGCCACCGCCCCCCGTGTTCGGACTTGCCGATCACTACCCCACTCACCGGCGCAGTCAGCATCATCTTCGCCAGTTGGTATTCCAGCAACTCGACCCGCGCGGCGGCCGCCTCGATACGGTATTGCGCCGCCTCCCCCCGCAGTTCCTTGCCGGCCAGCCAATGGTCAACGTAGAGGGGGCTATTTTTGAGGGCGGTGAATAATGTTCTTAGCGCCGCGCCGGTAAATTGCGCTTCGCGCAGATCGATCCGGGCTGTTTGTGCTTGGAAACGGGCCTCATCCAAAGCTTGTTCCGATACACTGCGGGTCTGCGCCAAGCGCTCCAGCCGATCGCGTTCGCGCTGTGCATACAAAGTGCGCTGACGTTGTGCCTCGATGCGGCTCTCGGAGGCCCGCACCGCCTCCTGCCCTGCTACCACGGTGGCTTCCAATTCTTCGCGCAGGGTCTTTTCAACCGCCCGCAAAGCATTGATTCGATGCGCCGTGTGAGCTTGGTCCAATACAGCCTTGGCCACCGCCAGTTCTTTTTGCAACGGTGTGGCATCGAGGTCCGCTATCACATCGCCCTGCGCGATCGCATCACCAATACGCCATCTGAGCACGCCTAACTCGGCGCTCACCGGCATGGCCACTCTTACCGTGTCCGGTAAATGCGTCCGGCCCACTTCCACCAGGGTTCGCCGCAGATCACGGTAAGAAGGGCTGACGGCTTCGATGTCTTGCGGCTCACTACAGCCGCTGATTACCAAAACCAGACAAGTAACACGCAAGCAGTGTGAGTGCCATCGCATAAGCTACTCTCGAACACTCAAAATAGAACGCCAAGCCTGCCACCGCACCAACTGTCCCATCGCCGCCAACGCCATCAACACGAATAAGACCATCGCAGCGGTGCCGGCCATCAATTGCTCAAGGGAGAGCACGGCGGGGAAGCGGTAAAGCTCCGTGCTGTACACATGCGCCAACCACCCGCTGAGCCCGCTCCCGGCAAGCAGCCCTATCCCCACACCGAGCGCCGCCAACAGCACATATTCAGCCATCAGGATCCGAGCGACAGCGAAAGCGCTAAAACCCAAGGCCCTCAGCATCGCCGTTTCCCTGGCCCGCTCCTCGAGATTCACTTGTGCTGATATGAGCAACACGGCGCCAGCCAAGAGACCGCACACGATGATCAGCACCGCGATGACGGCGCCCACCGTCTGTCCAAAACTCTTCTGCACCTGGCGTATCACATGCAGGCGGGCTTGGCTGCCTTGCACCGCCGCAAACTCAAGCAAGGCCCGCTTTAGCGCCGGCGCCATAGACCCCGGCGCCATAGACCCTGTGTCCGTGCTCAGCAAAACCGTGTTGATCACATCTATTTCACCGAGCACGGCCGACAAGTGCCGCCGAGCAGCAAACGCGCTCAAGCCCAAATAAGTTTCCGTGCCGCCACTGACCGTCAACCAACGCGCCCGTGCCGCACCCAACAGCGGCCTCACCTGCACCCGCTCACCCACGTTCACCCCCAACAACTCACGGAGCTTGTTACTGAGCACCACCCCTTGTCTTGGGATGGACACCGCTGCACCGGTGTTATCAAGAGGTGTGGTAAAGCGGTTGCCGGCGGCCAGTCCACGTAGGGTCAAGCGCTTAGTGACGCCGCCAAAACGCATCTCGACCGGGAGTGTCAACTCGCCTTCCACGCGGCGAACACCGGCAATAGAGGAGAACTCACGCAATACCCCCGCCGCCACCGGCTCGGATAAATAAACCGTACCGTCCTGATGGGCGCTGGCCACGAACTCATGCGCCAGCAAGTGATCAAGCGCTTCTTTGGTATTGAGAGTAGCCAGCAACAAAGCGCTGGCGCCGGCGGTTGCCACCAGCGTGGTCAGCGCGCGCCCTGGATTTCGGATAATGGCGCGCAAGGCCATCCGCCACACGAGCGGCAGCGCGCGCCAGGGCCAACCCGTTGCAGTGATCCGCACGGCCCGGCTCATCTGCGGTGTGTATGGCCGTAACGCGCTGGCCGGGGTCAGCTTGCGTATGCGCAACAGGGCCGCCGCGGTGCCTAGCACGGCACTGCTCCCGGCCAATAACAAAGCGCCGGCTAAAAGATCCGGATAAAGTGCCCACTGTAAGCCCGGCAGCGCATAAATCTCCCGGTACACACCCACCATGGCGGACTGCATCAGTCCCCCTAAGCCCACGCCGCCAATAGCGCCGGGCATGCTTGCGAGCAGGGCGAAGGCGAGATAATGGCGGGCGATTTGTAGCCAGGAAAAACCGAGCGCCTTAAACGTGCCGATGAGCGTGCGCTCGGCCCGCACCCGGCGCGCCATCACCACATTTAGAACCAGCACGGCCATCAGCAAGAACAAGGCGGGCAGCACGATGGATTGAACCCGTAGTCCGTCCAGCTCATCGGCCAAAAAACGTACCGAAGGCGAGTCCCGCGATAGATTCACTGTGCGTAAACCCGCCCCCTTGAGAGGGCCAGCTTCCTTAAGAAGATTGACAAAAAGCGCCCGGCTTTGCGCTAATACCGCGCCGCCACGATCGTGCAGCCTCACTAATATTTCGTTGTAGCCGCCACTTAAACCACTCACACGCCGCGCTACGCGCAAGGGCAGATAAGCCACCGCGAAGGCGCCAGGATCCGGCGCCAAACCACCGCTTGGCGGCAGTAGATAAACAAACTCCGGTGAATGAACCGTGCCTACCACACGCATCTCAAGCTCTTGTTGCTCGATGCGAAGACGCAATTTAGAGCCAATAGCGATCTGCCGGGCTGAGGCAAACGCATCGATCAGCACCACTTGCGCCGCCTCAGCCGAAGAGAACCAGCCACCTGCCGCTAGCAGTGGCACCGTCACCTTCGCCTCACCCGGTTCAGGGGCTGAGAGTGCCACGCCTTTCACGGCGGTGGCGGCGCCCGGTAGATGCACAGTGGCGGCCAGTTGGATACGGCCTACTGCGGTGTTGGCACCACCGCTTCGCGCGACCGCCGCCAGGTGGTGAGGGGATAGGTTAGCCGCCGTGATGCGAACATCGTGCAACGCTTGCGCAGCGTAGTAGCGCTGCCGGGCGCCATCCAGATCGCGCCAGGCACCGGTCATGGCGGAGAATACGGCGATGCCCAGGCTCATAATGCCCGCTACGCTCGCCACCACCGGCCAGCGCCCGCGAAGATCACGCAGGACTTTACGCCAAAGAACGATCATCTGTGTTGCAGGCGGCCATCGCGGATATCGACGATTCGATCAGCCCGCGCGGCGACCTCGCCATCATGGGTAATCACTATCACGGTGGTACCGTAGCGAAGGCGCAGCGTATCGATGAGTGCCATCGCCAGCGCGCCGCTCACCGCATCGAGAGCACCGGTGGGTTCATCACACAACAATAACGGTGGCCGCCCCACTATGGCCCGCGCAATGGCCACTCTTTGTTGCTCACCACCGGAGAGCTCGGCGGGAAAATGCCCAGCCCGATCGCCAAGGCCCACTCCATCTAGCGCCGCCTGCGCGGCCATCCTGGCTGCGCCTTCTTTACCTGGCCGCAGCTCTTTACCCGACCGCAGCCGGGCGGCCCTTAGTTGAGCGACGATCTGCACGTTTTCAAGCGCGGTCAAAGTGCTGATGAGATTGTAGAACTGGAACACGAAACCGACCTGGTGCCGGCGGTAGTCGGTCAGCTCACGGTCAGTGGCTGCACTCAGATCGACGCCGCCCACCACCACCCGCCCCGCATTGGGCCGGTCCATGGCGCCGATCAGATTGAGCAGCGTACTCTTACCCGAGCCACTAGGACCGGCGAGCGCCACGAACTCGCCGGTGTTGATCCCCAGCCAAGCACCGTCCAGAGCCAGCACCGTACTGGAGCCCGATCCAAAACGCCGGGTAGCGCCCTCGATGAGCACATGGGCCGAGGTATCTTGAGGGCTAGCGTCCGTAAACGCCCCCGCTAGGCCGCGGCAACGCAGCGCTACTCCACCGCGTGTAGCAGCAGCTCGACATTGCGCAATCCCTCTTCACCATCGACCTCCGGCGGGCGGTTCTCCCGGACGGCGGCGACAAAGTCCTCGATCTCGCCCACGTAGGGGTTACATGGTTCGAACTGTAGCGGGCCTTCGTGGGTAAAAATACGGCCACGGCCATGAAGACCCAAAGTATCATCCAGGAGGGCATAGCCGCGGGTGCCGTACACCTCCATGCGCTTAGGCGCATCCCACAGCACCGAGGAGCAAAGCTGCGCGGTGGCGCCGTTTTCAAACCTGAAACCCAAGAGAGCGGTTTCATCCCGCGGCCCCTTGAACACATTGCGGGCTATGGTGCTAGACATCTCCGCCACCTCCCCTTGCGTAGGCAACAGCAGCCAGCGGATCTGATCCAAACAATGGGTGCCCACACCGGCGAGGCTCCACCAGCGCCCTATCTCCTCTCCCGCCCGCCAGTTGCTCGCATCCGGTGCCGGCCAAGACCAGTGCACCCGCACATGGCGCAGATCGCCGAAATAACCGCTGGCCGCCATCTCCGCGATACGCCGGTGACCGCTGTGCCAGCGCATATGGTAGGCCACGCCCAGGCGCACACCGGCCTCGTCGCAAGCCTCCACCATCGCTTGGCACGCCTGCCTGGAGGTGCCCATAGGTTTTTCTGTCAACACGTGTTTACCCGCCTTGGCGGCCGCCAGCGCTTGCTCGCAATGCAGCCCGTCCGGCGAGGCAATGAACACCGCATGCAGCTTCGGATCGGCGAGCAGCGCCGCTAAATCCGTGTAAGCTTTTTCACCACCGGCCGCGCCATGACGGTGGGCAAACGCCTCGGCCCGTTCCCGGCTGCGGCTCAACACGCTCCACAAAGTGGCGCCATTGGCCTGATTCAACGCTGGCGCCAGGGCATTGTTAGCGACGCGCCCGGTACCTAGGATGGCAAAATTAATGGCCATCAATCCTCCTGCTGTTCAAATAGCTGGCCGCCGCGAGAAAGCGTAACGTGCGGATTTTCAGCGTTTAAGACTATCAACGCCCAACATTGTCAACGCCAGTCGCGCGCGAGCAAAAACCGCTCAGCCACAGCCTACCGCAAGCACACCAGTGCCGGCATTCCAGGTAACGGCTGCGGTACAGCACCGTGCGGATAACTCGCAATCGCCGCGGCGACATCAGACATGGCCAATCGACTGCCCCCCGTGCGCGAACCGGCAGGCGCCTGCCGGTAAGCAGTGTGCAGCGGTTCTAGCAACGCTGGCTCCTCAGCCAGGGTAGTGGCACCGGTCAAATCAGGCCCCTGCCACCGCGGATCATCTGCCGCGCTTGGCGCCTGCTACGTCATAATCATGGCTCACCGGCCCGGCCGGCTCATCCAATAACGCCAGCCCAATAACGCCAGTGCCACGTGCAGCACGGCGCGCATGCAAAACAGTCAAACCGGCAGCAGTCGTTACGCCGCCCTCACCGGGCGGCGGGAGTGTGACCCAGAGCGCCGAATCAAATGGCGGGCAATCCGGCCCTGTCACTGCCGCGCGCGTTCCGGCGTACAGATCACGCAACCGAGCCATGCAATACTCCTACTCCAGCTCATCGCAGTGCAACGCACTCATTAAAGCTTCAATTCCAACAGCGGCAACATGCGCCCGGGGATAGCGTCCGACGGACACTCGCCGAGCCGCTGCGCACCGCACCGCTCGTAGAATCCGGCAGCCTGCGGATCGGCGGCGATACGCAAGCGCGATGCCCCGCGGGCACGGCCCGCGCGGGATACATCCTCAAGCAACTCAGCGCCTAAACCCGCGCCAATACAACGCGGTTCAATAAATAATGCTTCGAGTTCAACCGTCCCTGCGCCGTCTACCGGGGAGAGGCAAGCAAAACCGTAGAGCCGCTGCGAGTCAGCCATGACGCTAAGATACTCACCTTCTCGAAACTTGGGGCGAAGCGCCCCGGCACACTGTTCCAGAAACGATTCCGGGTAACCCCAATACGCCTTGGCACTCATGGCCAGGTCGAAGAGCGCATCGCCCTCAGCAGGCACGGCCTGGCGCAGCTCACCGTACGGCGCCGCCCACAGCGGTTTTAAGGGCCAACGGCCGGCCACCAGCCGGACTTCCTCATCGCCCGGCCAAGCCGGCGCCGTGGCCCCTAACACCTCCAGCAGCGATGCTGGCGCCGCCCGCACCTGAAAACAGGTATCCGGCGCGATGCAAAGGCTAAGCCCGGGTGTGAGCGGCACCACCGAGTGCCGCTCACCGCTACGCCGCCACAGCTCACCATGCCCGGCCAAGACATACCAGATTTCCATGACGGTGCGGTGCTTGATGGCACGGCCTATAGCGCCAGCGGGCAGGGAGAACAGAGCGGTACTCACCCGATCCGCGCCAGCAAGCTCAAGCACTGACAAACCATCAGGGGCCAGCACCCGCGCGCCTTCATCACGGTGGATGTCCGAATACTCCATCACTACTGCCAGAGTGCTTGGCCGCTCGAGTTCAAGTCCACCAGCTCATGCAGGCGCCACTCACATCAAGCGGAACACGGACGGGGACTTGGCGGCCACCCGCCAATACCATGGCGCACGAACGCCCACGGGACCGCGCAGTCCTACTGCTGCTACCGGTTCATTGGCCAGTTTTAGGTACGGGTGGAGATTTCGGTGAAATTTTGGGAACGCGGGCGCTACCGTACTTGATCGCCATCTTGCTGATGGCTTGCGCCTTCTGATTCTGTCTCACTATCAGGGCTCGTATCGCCGCCCTGCGTTCCGCCGTCGTTGCCCGCAGCTCGCGCATCATGGTCCTCCGAATGTCTCTCAACACCCTCCTTCGTGGGGTGCAAGAATTCTTGTACGTCTAATACGAGGGGCTCATCGTACGGCATAGGCACTTGCACAAAAAGCTTTCTAGCCCAGGCGTACAGTGCAAGCGTATCGGAGTCAGGGGCCTCGACATGACGAAACAGCTCGCGCGCCTCCTTGCGGTCGATAACAAAACCGTGCGAAGCGTAACCACTGACTAAACGCTCCAGAGAGCCCGGCTTTAACGACTTCGATATCTCGTCCAACCTCTGTCCGTAATCGAAAGCAATCGACATAGCCCGCTGGTGCGCGCCCAGGGTGATGGGATCTATCTTCGCCGCGATAGGAGCGATGAACCCTTCTGTCAGCTTTGCCGCGATATTGGCGGCCACCTTCGTTTTCAGTCTGGCCCCACCGCGCAAATCGATGAGGTATTCCCTGAAGGCCATGAGAACTTGGGCTTGTAGTCCACTGAGCGCCTGCACAATATCCAGACCCGACATGCTCTCGAAAAGCTCGTCGGGCTTAGAGAGCTGGATATCGAGAGGGCCTAGCTCCCCTCTATCGCCGAATATCAGCTTATCAGCACCGATGCAAAGTAAGGTCCCCGCCGACTTACAGACATCTGGAATCAGAATTTCAAATCCTTGGCAGTAGTGATGACGGGTGGCCCTGGCTATTCGATAGGCGGCATCAGGGTCTCCCCCGTAGGTGACGAGAATGATGCAGGCGGCAGGTGACTTTTGCGTCTTGGTTTCGAAGATATCAGATAGCTGATGATAGCCATCCCGTAATATCTCGCCATAGTAGAGATAGACATCGCCATCATACTTTTCGGTGGCCATATAGCCTCTCTCGGCAAAAACGAGCGAGATAGATTATCCGACAAGAATAAACAGTATCTGAGAAAGAAACTGCTAGCTATAAGATTAGAAGCACCAGATGATGATCACACCTGCTTCCAATAGGCCGTCCATCACGCAACGGCTCCCTAGCGCGGCTTATCGAAATGACTCACCACCTGTTCCCGGCTCGGAATAGTGTCCAAGGCGCCCGTTTCCATAACGGTGAGTGCCGCTGCCTGATTGGCCAAGATCACTGCCTCGACTAGGGCTTGCCCCTCCGCCACCGCCGCCGCCAGGTAACCGATAAACGTGTCGCCGGCCGCCGTCGTATCCACCGCCTCCACCGCCTGGCCGGCCACACGGCCTTGTTTGCCATCGGCGCGCCACATTGCCCCCCGGCGCCCTAAAGTGATGACGGCATTGGTGTAACCCATGGAGGCCAGGGTCGCCAGAGCACGGCGCACCTCCGGCATGGTGCCCACGGGCGAGCCGACCAACGCCTCCGCTTCCACTTCGTTGGCCACCAATATGTCGATCATCCCCGCCAGATAGGGGGGCAGGGGACGTATGGGAGCGGGATTTAAGATGGTCGTCACGCCGGCCTCGTGCGCGTTGGACAGCGCGGCTATGACGGTTTCTATGGGGATCTCAAGCTGCGCCACCACCACCGCGGCGCCCGTGATGATGCCGCTCAGCTTGTCCACCTGCTCTTCGCGCATGGCATCGTTAGCCCCCATGGCGACGGTGATCTGGTTTTGCCCATGACGGTCCACGGTGATGAGGGCGACACCTGTTGACCGCGGGTCACGCTCCACTCCAGTCACATTGACCCCGGCCGCCGCCAAACGCTTGAGGAGTACGCCGCCGAATTCGTCCTTACCCACACGGGAAATCAACCGCACATCGGCGCCTGCTTGAGAGGCGGCCACGGCCTGATTGGCGCCTTTGCCACCAGCGGTCTGCAACAGATCGCTGCCGAGCACGGTCTCACCGGCCCGGGGCAGGTGCTCGGCCCGCACCACCAAGTCGAAGTTGGTACTGCCTACCACGACTACGCCGCGGCGCTCTTGCACCAGTTGGGCATCGTCCGGTTTGCGCATAACCCGCGAGAGAAACAGATGGCGGGCATGTTCCGCATCGACGTCAAATGCGACCTGGACCGGTTTGCCTACTTTGCTCTTGGTGGAAAACACCCGCGCGTCTTCCAGGCTCATTCCGGCCGCTGCACCACCGGTCACCACGCTAAGAAGAACCGTTTCAGTGCTCACCAGCTCAGGCTCGATAACGGCGGCCACCGCTAATGGATCATGTAACGCGATACCCGCCTGGCGCTGGCGCCGCAGGGGCTCGGCCAGCAGCGCTCTCAAGGCCCGCGCCTGGGGGTCACGCCGTCCGGCCAAGGCATCGCGTACATCCCCCGGCGTCAACCGCACCTGCTCGGTGACATCCAAAGGGATCAACGTTACGGGTAAGTCCGCCGCCAACACCCTCGCGGCGGCATGGGCGTCTGCATAAAAATTGAATTCAGCGGCGGCAGTGACGTTACCCGGCACCCGGACCGCTCCGCCCATGATGACCAGCGCACCGATGGACGATAGGGCAGGCGGATCGCGGCGCATCGCATGGGCGATATTAGTGAGCGGCCCGAGTGCGACAATGGTGAGCTTCGGACCGAGTGCGCGCGCCGCTTTGACGATACGGCCAACCGCTCCCGAACGGGCCCGCCGAGGCACCAAACCACGCTCCTCAAGACCCGCCCGCGTACCGCCCAAGCCGTCACCGCCGTGAAAATAGTGCGCATCCTCGCGGCGCCCGCGCAGCGGCTTCGCGCTTCCCTTAGCCAATACACAATCGCCCGGGGCTCCAAACAATTCCAGCAGCAAACCCGCATTCAATGTCGCTGGCGCAATATCGACGTTACCCGCTACGGTATGCACTGCGGCGACTTCTAGCTCCGGCGAGTTGAAGGCCAAGGCCAAAGCCAGGGCATCGTCAATGCCAGGATCGGTATCGATAATGACGGTTCGCGGTACGCTCATTCGCTCAGTAAAATGCTTATTCGATCGGTATCTCCTGATATAACACGCCGCGAGAGGATTTACCTTGCATCGAGTGGCATCTCCAGCCAATGACCTTCGCGGCGGTGAACGATGCGCCAAAATGCGGGCCGCCTTAAAGACCGGCGGGAGCGCCTGATAAATGGTCGGGCCAGTGACGGTAAATACCCAGGGGCTAACATTCGGGGGCTAACATTCGGGGGCCAACATCCGGGGGCCAACATCCGGAGACAAAGATCGCGGACAATCACCACTCCCAGCAACCACTGTCTGAAGGCGTTTACCGATGTTACTAGATGTCCGAACCTATACCTGCAAGCCAGGCACCCTCAAGCAACACCTCGCACTCTACGCGAAGATGGGCAAGAGTCCGCAAACCAAGCACTTGGGCCAACCACTGGCGTATATGACCACAGAGACGGGCAACCCGAATCAATACGTGCATATCTGGGTGTACGAGAACGCCGGCGATCGCGAAGCCAAGCGCGCCGCCATGTGGGCCGATCCGGATTGGCTCGCCTATACCCAAGAGAGCGCGAAACTAGGCGCGCTCGAAGCGCAGGAGAACAAACTTATGACGCCGGTGGATTTCTTCCCCGCTCCCGCCGCATAAGCTTCCTGGCTACAACCACACGGCAAAGCCAGACTTCGAAGGACTGCTTCATTGACCGCAGATGACCCGCCATCCGCAGCGGATGGCGCCATCTCGATCATCGTCATTCCCTGTTACAACGAGTTGGCCACCATCGGGCAGCTCCTGCGGGCGGTACGGACGGCTCCGGGAGGCAATAAAGAGGTGATCGTCATAGACGATGGCTCGACCGATGGCACCCGGGAGGCGCTGAAGAGCGCACTGTACCCGTTGGTCGATAACCTCATCTTGCATGAGGTCAACCGGGGCAAAAGTGCCGCGCTTCGCCCCGGTTTTGCCGCCGCCACCGGCGATATCGTCATCATCCAGGACGCCGACTTGGAATACGAGCCCAACGAATCCGCAGCGCTGGTGGCACCGATCCCGGCCAATAGAGCAGATGTGGTGTTCGGCTCACGGTTCATGGGCTCTAAACCACACCGATCTGGAATGCTGTCTCAAAGCGTTCCGGCGCGAGATCATCCGATGCGTTCGGTTGACGGAGAATTCATTTAGCGTGGAGCCAGAGATGGTGGCCAAGGTGGCACGGCTCAGGCCACGCATGTACGAAGTGGGCGTCTCTTATTATGGCCGCACCTACGATGAGGGTAAGAAGATCGGTTGGCGCGACGGCGTGCGGGCTATCTACTGCATCTTTCAAATATCACTGCTTGCGTTGACGTGCCAAGGTGCGCCGCCATACGGCCCGTATCAACATAACAGGGAAACCGGCTAAGAACCGCCACCGGCCCAAGCGCACATGCCAGCCGAAGGTGCGCCCATAAAAACGCAGGGCCGCGCGCCACGCACCTATATCAAGGCAAGCCAGCGCGATGGGCCGCAGGTGCATGGAGAGTATGCGGCGGCGCTCTTCGGCGCGGGCGTAGCCACCTGGATAAACGCCACCCAGTTCGCGCTCTAACACCACCTTCATACCACCGGCACAAGCAGCCACATCACGCGACAGTCCACCGGCGTGTTCCCGGTACGCGAAAGTCTCGTTGCGCAAATCGGCAAAACCGGCGTGCGCACCCAGGCGCATAGTTAAATCGATATCTTCCGCATGGGTGAGGGGCGTGAAAAAACCACCCAGTTCATCGAATACGTCGCGGCGAATAACCAACGACGATGCACCATGCCAACAGTATCTATCGCCAGCGGCGAAGTAATCAACGAAGGTCGCTATGTCCGGCTCATGTTCCGCGAAATGGGCAGGCCCGGCGCCATCGGCGTAGCGCCACGGGGTGCCAGCAACGAAGGCGGGATTACCGAGTGCCTCAATCGCCTGGCGATAATGGGATGATGTCCACGCAACCCAGTGATCGTCACTGTCCAGGAAGGCGATATAGCGGCCCACGGCAGCCTGCGCACCCAAGTTGCGGGCAGCGCTTGGGCCTGCGTTATCCTGCCTAAGTGCCCGAATGCGGCTGGCGAAAGAGGCGATGACGGCTGGCGTATCGTCGGTGGAACCATCATCGACGACGATGACTTCCAGATCATCATCGCGCTGATCCAATACGCTTTGCAGAGTTTTGCTAATCATCGCTCCCTGGTTGTATACGGGAATAACAACGGATAAAAGCGGCGCTGAACGCATGCTATCGGCTAACAGCTACTGGGCACCTGCTAAAAATGCACTTTTTCCGCGATTGCGGCGTCAGCGCCGTGCTCGAATCCTCAGGTATCACCTATCACTGCTGTCCCATAAAGCATACTAACCCTGTGAATTTATTGAGAAAACTGTTTTCATGTCTCAAACACAATGCCATAGTCAATTTTTTATGTAAATCAATAGGTTATACGCTGTGTTTAACTATTTGTATGGGACAGCAGTGTGTTGGCATAGATAGGACCTGCAAGCTGTTAACTGAAGGCGGTTGGCGCGAGTCAATGGTGGGTACTATAAGTCTTTATGCTCGCGAGGAGCAAAGACTGCATACCATTCAAATGGGGGCGACACCGGAATATGGCAAGAAGAAGTTTTATGGTCGATTTGATCAAGAGTTATCGAAGGTCAAGGAGCGATATCCTAAGGCAAGCTATGTTGCAATAGCTGATGGAGCGAAAGACAATGGGTCTTATTTGAGTTCTAGAATTGATCGACAGTGGGTGGATTTTTGGCATGCTGTGGGTTATTTGGGCAAAGTCGCCGATGCGCTATTTTCGGGAAAAAGACAGCGTGTTGAACGTAAAGAGTGGCTTGACCAAGCCTGTCATCGACTTAAAAGCCAACCGGGTTCAGCGACCCGACTATACAATGAGATAAAAGGGCACCTTGAAAGTAGGTCGTTTAAAAAGACCGATAAAGAGCACTTATTGGCATCGGTCACTTATTTTAAAAATAACCAATCCAAGATCACTGCTGTCCCACAAAATAGTTAAATACAGCGTATAACCTATTGATTTACATAAAAGATTGACTATGGCATTGTGTTTGAGACATAAAAACAGTTTTTCCAGGAATTTCAAAGAGTTAGTATGCTCTATGGGACAGCAGTGATCCAAGGTGCATTATTCTCGACATCAGTCAGACCATTTACCGATTGGGTCGGGTGTGACTGAAGCGGCTTGTAAAACATGGGTTAAGCAGCGCCTATGCAACTCAGGGATGCGCTGGAAGGAGGCAGGGGCTCAAGCCGTTGTGTCATTGCGTGGGTTGACCCACACGGATGCTCGTTGGGATCAATTTTGGTGTAAATCGATCAATACGGGTTTGATTTAGCTGCTTAATTACATCATATTAAAAGCACACCTACGAAGGCGATGAGACCCGGCAGTTGATAGTCGATTTGGGGATGGAGCCCGTTGTGTCACCGAAAAGCAATCGGTTGAGGCCTTGGAAATACGATAAGGAGTTGTATAAGAAGCGAAATGAAGTAGAGAGATTGTTTCGACGGCTGAAAGAATTTCGTCGAATCTTTACACGCTTCGACAAACTGGATGTTGTCTTTATGTTTTTTATCCACTTCGCCCTTATCGTGCAGGCGTTGAATAGTGTTAACACGCCCTAGTATCATCGTGAACGGTGTCCTTGGCAAGTCCGTCAAGGAAATAGAAGAAGGTATAATCGTAAGTGAAATAAAAACTTAAAAAGATTTTGACCTCAATTCGGCATAAATTTAGCCGGGGGCTTTGCAAGTGCGTTGTTGTTTGCTGTTTTTCTTGTTCTCATGGCGTTCTTAGTACTTAATAATACTTCTCTTGTAAACTTTGGGCTTGATTCAGATCAGATATCGGAGGCATCAAAAAATGACAAAGAGTGAAGTCGCAGTAAGCGTGTGGCTATCGCAGCGTCAAAAATTCTCAGAAGCAGTGCTGCGAGTAAATCAGCTAAGTCTGCAGCAGGTTCTGCACTTTCACAACGACCGACTCGAAAGAAATAAATGCGCTAGTAATTGCGCTAACTCGGATGCATTAAGCGGCGTTCCGCTTTGCTTCACACCGCTTAATGCATCCGATTATGCAAAGTGTTAGATTTTTGATTGTCTCTACAAAAATCTGGCTTTTAATCACTAGAGACTAATAGAGGATTATCATGAATAACCTAAAGACATTGTTATTGCTATTTTTCTTATTCATTGGATTTACCCAGGTTGTACATGCGTCGGAAGAGAAAAATATTAAGGATTACATGCCAAGCCTGATTACCAAAACGCCTCTAGAAGGACGTATGCTTGCTATTAAAATAGTGAGAAAAACAATAGGAACTATTCAACGTGACCCAGAAATCAAGCATGCCGTTAGAAAACAATACCAAGATGATCCTCAATTTTTAATGTATGCGGCGGAGCTAGTTGCGATAGAGTTTAAAACAATCGCTATTGCGAATAACTATTGGCGATAAATCTAACAATGCAAATCAACCAGGACAGTTTAAAGCGTCGCGTCTTCGCCGCTTTGCTTTAAACTACCAGTTAATTGAGGCGTTAGGCGTCTGACCACGACAACCCATGATTGAATGCTCTTGCCTCTGCAAAAAGATCGATTTTCAGATAGACGGCAACCTTACGATCCGTACGATTTTGCCATTGTTCAAATTGTCGCAAATTTGCAGGCACCTCTCCGGCAGCTTGGGCGATGGCTAATTCGGCTACTCTGAGGGCGAGGGTACCGGGCGTTGTTTTTTGCGGCACTATTCATGTGGGTCTTCTGCGTTATCGGTGCCTGGGTTAGAGCTGATATCGTAACGCATGCAAGACCCATTTTTTACTTTATATAAGTGAGTTAGATTCGATTCCTTATCTCGTAACCGTTCACGGCACTATGGAGGGATAAGGGATGGTGCCTGGAGGTTGTTGAGCTTAGCTTCGATGGAATCGCACAGAAACTGATAGACACGCCGGCCTTGTTTGCGGCAAGTAGCAATCACCGTCCATATCCGTTCGTGATAGTGTTGACCCGCCTCGCTACGCGTGCCCTGAGTAATCAACCGGTCGATGACACAATGGCGAATTTGCTGTTCACTGTGGTTGTTGGTCGGCTCTAAACCCTGGCAACACAGAAAACGGAAGTAATCCTGCGACCTGTCATAGTGAAGGACCTGTTGCGAATCATCATCAGTGTAGGCCACCCCCGCAAAGCGGGCGGCTAAATTTCTCGCCTCTGGGCTATCCGGGGTGTGGCGCACCTCACCCACACAATTGTCACGATGGGTTTGAAACGAACGCGCCCGGCCCCTCTCGCTCATCTGCTCTCGACGATGCCACGCTTTGAACAGTCGGCGGCTATGTGCCAACAAGCGCTGCGCCCAATCGCGGGTTGGTCTGTGGGGATGTGTCTCAAGGAAACGGATATCTCCAATCAAGTGCGCCCAACAGGACTGCGCCTTAATGATAAAGTCCCACACAAACGAACGGTTGGCCGAGAAGTAGTCGAGGCTCAGATAGCCTCCAAAGTGTGGCCCCACTCCCCGCTCCAACACCTGCTGTAGAGCGGTTCTTGGCCATGTGAAAGAGGCTGAACTGCGCCGCGCTGATACACCACACCCAGTGTTTCTTGCCGTTGTTTTTAAGGCTCGTCTCGTCACTGCCGAGCACCTCTTGATGAGGCACTGCTTGGTGCAGTTGTTGATAGGCTTGCTGCAACGACTCACTGATAGTCTCATTACACAGCTTGGCCAGATAACCCCATGATACCAGGCACCCCCAAAACATCGTGCATCCAACGTTGGATAGTGCTGTAGCTGGCATGGGCACAGGACTTGAGCCAGCCCACTGCCCCGAGCAGCCGAGGCCCGAATAGAGGCCCGGTTGTTTCACTCCTCAACGACGCGAATATGGGCATGCCCTTGAGCATCGTGATACACCCGCACGCGGTGCTCGGTCACATACAACGGTGATGGGCGCAGTTCAACAGGCTCAGTGCGTTCGAACCGTTCGCTCGCCACCCAAGCGCGCCGTCGAACTTCCTCTTCAGGCAGTTCGTGTACCACGACTTCATCGACCTTGTCTTCAGGCAGCAACGGTCGTTGTTTCTTCTCGTGACCAGGCTGCGCGCCGGGTGTTCGCCGTTTAGGTCTACCTGGCTTAGTGTGTTTGGGCTCAGGCTGGGTCAGGTCGCTGGAAGGGGGCTTGGAGGAGTGGGTGGAATCCTTGCTGGCCTTGACGAGTTTCAACTCAAGCTCTTCAATGCGTTGCGCTTGCTGCTGCAATTGGCCCGGCTTGTTGCCGCAACTGCTCGCTTTGTTCGTGCAATTGAGCGCTTTGCTGGATAATTTTGACTGTCATTTGATGGCTCCGTCGTTTTTCTGGATAGCCGCATCATACACCAAATTACATTATCGGTTAGCTGCACCCGTGCGGACCCGCATGCACGGTGGTGTGTGTGGGGGGGGGGGAGGGGGGGACTGGCTAGAGACCTTCCCTTACCCGATTAGCTTGGCACATAGACATTCTATTCATCTCTGCTCATATAAATAAGATCCAATTGATTCATTGCAAAAAATGCAATAGCCATTGAACACACAACCAACTGACTCAGTTCTTCATTAAACTCCCAGTCCTTATATCCTTCTAAAAGATTGCTATCACAGTCATCTAAAAGATTATCAAGAACCTTTAGAGTCTCATTATATTTTTTGGAAAGCTCAAGATTAGATTCCAAGGGAAATATACTATGAGCCAACTTGGCTTTTTCTGATTTTAATGATTTACGAGCCACCTCTAAAACCGGCTTAATTTTCAAAAATTCAATTTTATAATTATTCAACCACCCATTCTCAAGTCATGCACTGCTCCATATTTCTTTCCAGTCTTCACTTCTTACACGCTTTAGGGCACCTCTAAAATTCAAGAATACGCTCCATTTCTACCCACATGACTTCGGGATTTCTCAGTCAACATCGAGTGACGACTACTTCATGCCGGATGTCGCGTTTCTCAGCTTTGATAGGCCGACTTCTCCTGTCCAAAAAGGGTGATTTTCCCTTTTTCTCAAATCGCAGACATATCTCTCCTGCACAAAGTCACGAAGCGTCTCATGTTATATACCCTGTTCATCATGCCAACCTTCACTTCAGTACGCACAAGCCCTATCACTCGTGAGTAAAGTCCGCCTTGCTCATGGGTCAATGACCCAAAAACGTGCTCAACCCTAGCACGGATTTTTGAACGCTTAGTATTCGACTTCTTGCTGCGCTGCGATAGCGGATTACGCCTATTGCCCTTTTTGTGAACAGGGCTACGCCTCTCCATCGCCGCCAAGCTGATTTCATGGTTCTCGCTTTGATAAGCACTATCCGCCCATACATCAGCCGATGTGTTGTCCGATAATAGTTCAATAAAGACCTGTGAATCGTGAACTTCAGCTGAGGTCACTTCATAGTCGCGAACCCATTTGTGCGCGTTATCTACCGCTACATGATTCTTATAGCCAAAATGCGTTTCCTCATTCTTCTTCGCCCAGCGCGCATCGGTATCCTTCTGCCTACCTACGTTGGGATTATCCTTGAAACGTTGAGGTATCTCCCCAGCTTTTATCTGCTCGTTCTCGGCACGAGAGTTTCTTTGCTTGGGTACATCAACAAAGCTGGCATCCACTATTTGACCTTTTCGCGCCTTATAGCCTTGAGCATTCAACTGCTCATCGAAATCGTCGAACAGCGTGCGCATCCATTCGCACTCAACGAGTTGTTCCCTGAATAGCCCTATCGTTTTAGCGTCAGGGATCTTGCCTTCTGGGGTCAGACCAAGGAAGCGACAGAAAGAATATCTGTCTCTAATTTGATATTCTGCTTCATCATCAGATAAATTGTATAAATGCTGTAGAACCAGGACTTTAAACATCAAAACGACATCGTAAGGCTTGCGGCCCGCTGTGCTTTTTCGGCTCTTTTCTCGAATAACAGTCAATGTGGGTCTGAAGTGCTCCCAATCTACCAGCCTATTTAGGCTTATGAGCGGGTCGCGCTCATCCAATTTCTGATATCGATTATCTAAATCAAAGAAACCACACTGCAACATTGCCTACACCTTCGCCCACTAGGACTGTTTAATATTATAGCATTTAGCCTATTTTTAGAGGTGCCCTTTATTAGCTGATAGCATGCCCAACGAAAAGCAGGTGCTGAGGTTATACTTGATGACTTTGACGGGGTATCAAATACACCTTCAAAATCTTGATACATTCCATCTGCCTTTTTTAGCAATTCCTGATATTCACTCTCATTCAAGTTGCCAATTCCATCCCTAATAACAGAGAGTATTGATCGACTAGCAAACCTTCCAGAGGGATTATGATTAGCTCCATAGTTAGCTAACATTTCACTAGCATTAGACAGGACGTGACGCAAAGGCCTAGGATTACTTCCACCTAACTCATAATTATCTTTCTGTTCTATCTCCCTTGCCCAGCCCCCCCATACTCCATAATTAAACTCTGAAAAGTCTTTGGTAGCTTCACTAAGGTTTTTTACGATTCTTGAATACTCTAAAGACGCTGAACCATGATGGACAGCCAGAGCACTATGCTCTGCCACAGAAATAGATCGCTTGCTGATACGTAGAGAAGCAAAAGCAGCAATAGCAGCCGCAACAGAAGCAATGGCAGACAAAAACGCTGGAACTGCATCAAACCAATTCATTTTTACTCTCCTTATATGACATTGATAAATATAAAGTTATTACTAAAGAAAATTATAACTGCTGACCGAATGATACGAAGCTTAAGGGCACCTCTAATAATCCACATTCTGAAATCTGATGATCAATAAAATCAGTCGCTTACGCTCTAACAAAATGTCAAAATCGTAATTTTTAGAGGTGCCCTTAATAAGCTAACAGTGTATTAGACGGATATGGAATACACTGCACTAGGCAGAGACTGTCTAGTACGATATATTCATAGCGCGCACCTCCTATGAACATCTGAGCTTCGGTAACGGGTTGGAACTGCTGACGGCCCCGCCGCCAACGATGCAGTTACGGCATTTCCATGCCTTTGGCGAGCGCGGGCCGCGCCATCAACGTGTCATACCAGCGCTTGACGTTGGGGAAGTTATTTAAATCAACTTCTTGCCAATCATGGCGAAACACCCAAGGCAAAGTGGCGAAATCAGCGATTGAGATATCCCCGGCCAAATAGTCCCGCCCTGCGAGGCGGGTATTCAGCACGCCATAGAGACGCACGCACTCGTTGTAGTAGCGGTTGATACCGTAGGGCACTTTTTCCTTCGCCGCCCGCTTGAAATGATGGACCTGTCCAAACATGGGACCTACCCCACCCACCTGGAACATCAACCACTGCACCACTTCATAGCGGGCCGCCATCTGCGATGGCATGAATTTGCCGGTCTTCTCAGCCAAGTACATGAGAATGGCGCCCGACTCTATTACGGTATACGGCTTACCGTCCGGACCCTCGGCATCGACGATGGCCGGTATCTTGCTATTGGGGTTGATGGCGGTGAATGCAGGCGTGAATTGGTCGTCCTTACCGATATCGATCGGATGCAAGTTGTACTCCAGGCCACATTCTTCAAGCATGATGGTCGCTTTGCGGCCATTGGATGTTTTCCACGTATAACATTCGATCACTGCAACTTACCCTCTGTAGTGGTCCCATCTGACAGATAGTGGGACCATCAAAAACTGCCCTCTAGGGCGATGATGTCAATAGGATTACGCCCCGAAGGCACTTCGCGCTCCCGCTGCGATTCGGTGAGTTCACTCAGACCACCTGGCTGACCAACAGCGATCATCGCCTGCACGGTGTATTCATCGGGCGCATTGACCACGCTTCTAGCCCGCGCCCTATCAAATCCAATCATGCCGTGAGTGACCAATCCCATCTTCGCCCCCTGCAGCGCGAGATTTTGCCAGGCAGCGCCGGTGTCGAAGGCATGGGAAGGAAAAGGTTGGCCATTGCGCTCGGCGATGTGCCTGGACAATACCACGATGAGAACATCGGCCCGCTGGCACCAACTCTGATTGGCTTGCACCAGCAGATCGAAGAAACGGTCCCAATGCTCCGAGCTACGCTTAGCGTAGATGAAGCGCCAGGGCTGCGCGTTATAAGACGAGGGCGCCCAACGGGCCGCCTCCAACAACTGCTCGAGCTGACCCTCAGCGAGCGGCTCGCCGCTCATCCCACGGGGCGACCAACGCTCCACGAACAACGGTTCAATATCATGCTCAGCCTGCCGGTAACCCGACACGTCGATACCATGCAACATGCCCAATCTCCTAACTAACACCTACTGTGTAAATATACGCCTCGTTATATACCCAGCAATCCTTGAGCGTTCACCTGCAAACGCCAACCGGAAGCGAGCAATATGGCCATCACTACGGCTAACACCAGGCCACTGCGTTTAACCAAGGCTAAGTAGTGCAACCCCCCTAGCGCCAGCCAATAGAGCGCGAGTAACGGCACCGCCCCTCCTGGGCTCACTAGAAATCCACACGTTTGCACAAAGCTGAGTGGCATGGCGAACGGGGACATCACCGTGAGGCCGAGTACGGCATGCAATGCATCGGGCTGAGTGGCGTAAACGGAGTAAAAGCCGATGGGAGCCAATACGAACATGGCACACCACGCCAATACCAGCGCGATGATGATCGAGCGCAAGGGCAACGGCGGCAAGAGCAAATCTGCCTACGCAATAACTGCTATGCGACAACTGCCAATATTTCCTCAGGCGACCCGATCGCCGCTCTTCACCGCCACCGCCCGGTTATCCACCCCAGGCAGCATGGCTGCCGGATCCCGGGTTACCACTACGTCGATGATGACCGGCACGTGACGGGCCGCAAGCCCCTGCTCGATGGCCGCGCCCAACTCATCCGGGTGCTCGACTCGAATACCTTCGCAGCCAAGCGCCTCGGCCACCTGGGCGTAGTTGTTTTCCGCTAGATCCGAAGACTGGTAATTGCCATCGCCATAGAGCAGATGTTGCAACGCCTTGACGTAACCGGAGGCGGCGTTGTTCACCACCATCAGCCCGAACCCCAATCCCATACGGCGAGCCGTCTCCAACTCCCCCAACACCATGTTGAACCCGCCATCGCCGGTGATCCCTATCACCGGTACCTCGGGAGCGGCCAGGCGGGCGCCCATGGTCCCTGGCAGGCCATAACCGATGGAGGCGAAACCGCGATCGGGAATAAATCCGCGCCCGGCTTTTTTAGTATTGAATAACAAACCACCCCAGTGCGCGGCGAATCCGCCGTCAGCCACCAGCAAGCCCTCCTCGGGCATGCGGGCATTGAGTTCGTGCAGCATACGCGCCATGTTGACCGGCACTTCATCGGATTCCAGCCGGCCGCGCACGTCTGCTCGCCACGCCGCCATCTTCGCCTTAACCTGAGCGGCCCAGGGTTGGCGCCGCCCGCGCTGCTCTTCGGCACTACCCGACAGCGCATCGTGTAGATCGACTATACCCTCGCGTGCATCCGCCCATAGGGGCACTGTCGCCGCAGTGGTTCGGCCTATCTCCTCCGCTACCATTTCCAGGTGTATCAAAGGAACACCATCGGGTATGAGGGCGAAGCGCTTGGTGGCGATTTCGCCGAGTTTACAACCGATCACCAACAAGCAGTCGCTCTGCTCGATGAGAGCATTGGCGATGCGGTCGTAGCGCCCGAACAAGCCCGCCGAAAGCGGATGCGCGCACGCTATCGCCCCTTTACCCGTCATCGTATGGGCCACTGGAATAACCAATGCCTCGGCAAATGCTTGCAAGGTGTCGCAAGCATCGCTCAAGTGAACCCCGCCGCCGGCCAGTATTATGGGCCGCTCAGCGCTACGCAACACCGCCGCTGCCTCTGCCAGCGCATCGGCGCAAGGGCGAATGCGATGCGCAGGGATCTGCTGATGGCGCGGATCGGCCATCAGTTCCCGAGATTCGAATGGAAACGTGCCATGAGCGATGTCTTCCGGCACATCCAATACGACCGGTCCCGGACGGCCACTGGTAGCCAGGGCGAAGGCGCGGCGGGTGAGTTCCGGGAGACGCTCTATCCTCTCGACCCGGATGAGTTCTTTGCAGGCCGGCGCCAAGATTTCCACTTGCCGCGACTCCTGGGTCATGTTCTTCCAGGAATGGGCGCGGTGCGAATCGCCGGTGATCACCACCAGCGGCGAACCGGCGTTTAACGCTTCGACTAAACCCGTCACTAAATTGGTCGCACCCGGCCCCAAGGTGGCGTCGCAAACACCCACTCGGCCCGACACTTTGGCGTAAGCATCGGCGATGAAGACAGCGCAGCGTTCGTCATTGATGAGATTGTGCTGCAAACCTAAGCGGCGGGCGGCGTCGTAAAACGGCAGCAACTGAAAGCCACCCATACCGAACATGGGGCCCACCCGGTGTGCTTGAAGCATTCTGGCGAGCGCTTCACCACCGGTCATTTCATTGCTAGTACTCATTGACGTACGCCCATTTTCTCAAACTTCGATGGGGCGGCATTTTAGCCCGCTGGTGACAGCGTGGCGCCGCCGGTTCACCGCCGGGCTCCCTCGCATTAAGGGCGCCTCTAACAATAGTCATTGTTTCGTGAGTGCGAGGAAGCACCGCGCGCACAACCGCAGTGTATAGGTGATACATAAGGATTGGAGCACGGCGCTGACGCCGCAATCGCGGAAAAAGTGCATTGTTAGAGGTGCTCTTAAGGCACTTTAAAAACATGAACGGCCTCGGCGGCGCGCATGCCCGCGCGGATCCCGCCAGCATGCGCCAGTGCATTCAAGTGACCAATGACACCGTCCTCCAAGGTCGATTGGGCATCACCGATCCGGGCGCTGGCGCTAGTCACGGTGGCCGCCGCCACGCCCCTGTCATTCAACGCGGGCAAACGGGTGAGGCCAGCGCCATCGCAACCGACACCCGCGTCGTTATAAAGAGCAAGAGCGGCGGGCACTTTTATCACTAGCTCCGGTTGACTGGACACAATGGCGCCATGGGAGCCGCTCACCACGATGTGCCCGGCATCCGCCTCGGTGACCAGCGAAATCGAATCTACACACACGATGGATAGACCGGCGGCGGCACTGATCCCGGCTAAGGAGCGAGCCTCTTCATACTTGACCGGCTCGTCAGTGGGCAGGGCAGCGGCCAGCAGGGCAGCGACCGCCTCTTGGCATGACAGTCCCTCGCCGCAGCCAAGCGCTTGCGCGGCATCGTTGGCATAGCTGATGCGTCCGCGGCTGTACATATCCTCGGCATCACCGATCCGGGCCGAGTTGAAATCCACGGTGGCGCCGGCCATGCCTATGCTTTGCGCTAACGCAAGAGCGCCTAAACCAGCGTTGTCCAGGCCTACACCGGCATCGTTGAGAATCAGTGCCCGGGCACCCGAGCGTGCGATCAGATAGCCGGCATAGGCGCCGCCATGGGAGCCGCAGACGATAACTTTGCCAGCCGGCGCGTCACCGAGTTGGGTCGCAGTAGACGCTAAGTGGAACCGCGCGCCTTCTTTATCCACCATTGGTTCATCCACCATCGGTACGGCTGCCTTGTCTTTACGTTAATAGCTCGCTCTTCCGCCACTTAAATCGAACGCGGCGCCCGTGGTGAACGAGTTCTCCGCCGACACCAGCCACGCCATCATATTGGCGATCTCATCGACTTGCACAAACCGTCCCCGCGGGATCTTGCTCAGCATGTAGTCGATGTGCGCCTGGCTCATCTGATCGAAGATGCGCGTGCGCGCCGCCGCCGGGGTAATACAGTTAACGGCGATATCGAGATCGGCGACTTCTTTAGCGAGTGATTTGGTCAATGCGATAACGCCCGCCTTGGCTGCGCTATAGGCGCAAGCATTGGGATTGCCTTCTTTGCCGGCGATCGAGGCGACGTTGACAATACGGCCATAACCGGCTTCCCGCATTTGGCCTATAACCGCCCGGCAACCGTAAAACACCCCGGTCAGATCGAGATCGATAACCGCTTTCCAGTCCGCATCGGAGTACTCCCAGGTCTTCAGTGAAGGCCCTGCTATACCAGCATTGTTGACCATGATAGTGACGTTACTGTAGGCATCATTCACCGCCTCTAGCCCGGCCCGGATGCTGGCGGGATCGGTGACGTCCACAACTTTGCCAAAAGCCTTAGAACCGGCCCCCAAAGTCTCCAACGCCTGACCCAACATAACGGCGTCTTTGTCCCATAACGCCACCTTGGCACCACTTGCGATAAAGCGCTTGGCGCAGGCGAAGCCGATGCCTTGAGCGGCACCGGTGATGACGGCGACTTGGCCTTCTAGGTCGATTCGGTTCATACGTTCGGCTGCTCCTTTGAAAAGTAGTTATCAATTGGCAGTCACTTCGTACTCGAGCGGCTGGCCGGCTAATCCCGCCAGGAGATTGGCGAGCGCCATCTGCCCCATGCGGGCGCGGGTGTCATAAGTGGAAGTGCCTAAGTGCGGCAATAAGGTCAAGTTGTCCAACGCCAGCAGCGGATGGTCCCGCGGCAGCGGTTCCGGTTCGGTGACGTCCAGGGCAGCGCCGGCGATCCCGCCATCGCGCAGCACTTCGAAAAGCGCCTGGGTATCGACTACGCCGCCGCGCGCCGTGTTGACGAGATAGGCGGTGCTGCGCATAAGACTGAGTTCTCTGGCACTGATCATGTGCTTGGTTGAATCGTTTAACGGCACGTTCAAAGTGACGAAATCCGCGCTTTGAAGCAGTGCATCCAACGCCGCGTAAACCACACCTAAATCCGCCTCGGCTTCCTCGTTCCGCCGCCGGTTGTGATAGAGCACCTGCATATCAAAAGCGAGCGCCCGCTTGGCCACTTCCCGGCCAACGGCGCCCATGCCGACTATACCTAGCGTTGCACCGAAGACGTCGCGCCCTAGCAAAATACCCGGATCCACATGGGTGAACTGCGCCCCGCGGGCGAATTTATCGCCTATCACTATATTGCGCGCCGCGGCCAACAACAAAGCCATGGAGAGATCAGCGGTGGCACCATTGACCGCCCCGGGCGTATTGCCAACGGGAATGCCCGCAGCCACACAATCGGCCACCACGATGTGATCGACACCAACGCCGTAATTGCTCACCACTTTGCAATGGGGCAAACGGGCGAGCATGGCGGCGTCTACAGGCGGATGGGCGTAGGTCAATAAGGCAGCTATATCATCGTCGAGCACGCCATCGTCCGGCCACGCGACCAGCTCACAGTGGGGCATAAAAAGCGCCTCCAGAAAATCCGGTAACCGAAGATCGAGGGCAACTTTGGGTTTCTCGCTCATCGCCTGACCTCCTCGGTATAGAATCTCGCGTGCTGCGCGGCCCGTGCACTAGCCGGCGACGAGCATAAGTTGGACGCAATAGCCCGGGGCCGTTGCGCCCCATGCAGCGAATTGCCGAGGCGAACCCCTGGAGCGAACTCCCGAGAGTTGCGCGCATTATCGCCTAGTTATCGTCTATTAGAGCACAGTCGGCCGCGACCGCCGCATCCCGAACACGCTTGAATGGAGCAGTTGAACGATGAACGAATCCTCCGCCGATATCGCCCTCATCGGCTTGGCGGTGATGGGTCAGAACCTGGTCATGAACCTATGCGACAACGGCTTTAAAGTCGCCGTTTACAACCGAACAAGCGCCATCACCCAGACCTTCGTGGAAGGGCCGGCAAAGGGTATGGCGGTGCTCCCTTGCGATGATTTACCAGCCGTGGTGGCGGCTTTAAAAAAACCCCGGCGCGTCATGATCATGGTGCGCGCCGGGGGCGCCGTGGATGGCGTTATCGAAAGGCTTCGCGGCCTGCTCGATGCCGGTGACATCGTCGTGGATCTAGGCAACAGCCATTACCTCGACAGCGAGCGGCGAGGGCAGGCGCTGGCCGCCGCGGGGCTGCGCTTCGTGGGCTGTGGTGTGTCCGGTGGCGAAGCGGGCGCCCGCCACGGACCTTCCATCATGCCGGGCGGCGATCCGCTAGCCTGGCCGGCACTGGCACCCATATTGCCCAAGGTGGCGGCGCAGGTGGACGCCGAGGCGTGCTGCGCATGGCTCGGCAAGGGCGGCGCCGGGCATTACGTCAAGATGGTGCATAACGGCATCGAGTACGGCGATATGCAACTCATCGCCGAGGCTTATCATCTAATGCGCGATGGCCTGATGAGCGATGGCTCGCCGCTGTCCAGCGACGACATGGCCGCGCGCTTCGCCGCCTGGAATGACGGCGTGCTAGATAGCTACCTTATCGAGATCACCGCGCAGATCCTGGCATTCAAAGACACCGATGGCGAGCCACTGGTGGAGCGCATCTTGGACACCGCCGGGCAAAAAGGCACCGGCAAGTGGACCGGCATCTGCGCCCTGGAACTCGGCATACCCGTCTCTTTGATCGGCGAGGCGGTATTCGCCCGCTGCCTGTCTGCGTTACATGAGCAACGCCAGCGGGCGGCCATCTTGCTGAGCGGTCCGGACCGCCGCTTAGGCACCGAGCGCAATGCCTTCCTCGCCGATCTGGAGCAGGCCCTCTACGGCGCCAAGATAGCCAGCTACGCCCAAGGCTTCATGCTGATGCGCGCGGCATCACGAGAACATGGCTGGGATTTGGATTATGGCGCCATCGCCATGCTGTGGCGTGGCGGCTGCATCATCCGCAGCCGCTTTTTAAATGACATTCGCGACGCCTACCGGGCGCAGCCTGATTTAGACAATCTCATGCTGGCGCCTTTCTTTGCCGAAGCGCTGAAAAAAGCCGAAGGCCCATGGCGGCGGGTGGTCGCCACGGCGGTACTGGCCGGCATCCCAGTCCCTGCGTTGGCCGCCGGTTTGGCGTTTTACGACGGTTACCGCACTGCCCGTCTACCCGCTAATATGCTGCAAGCGCAACGGGACTATTTCGGCGCTCACACCTACGAACGGCTGGACCGCGCAAGAGGGGAATACTTCCATACCGACTGGACCGGTGAGGGTGGCAGCGTGAGCGCGGGCACCTATAACACCTGATAGCCTCCATTGCCCGCGCGGTGGCGGATCAGTGAACGTGTTGGCGGTCATCACCGAACCGGCGGTTATCGCGTCCATCCTCGGGCACCGGGCCAAAGGCGAGGCCCGCGCGCCGCCGGCGGCGGCCTGGGACCAGCTTTCCCATCCCCAGCAACCGCGATGCCGGGCGCATCGACGGGCAGCTATCGCGCGCGGCCCGTGGTTGCCGGGGCTGAGCGCGACCTGTGTCGCACTGGCGGTCAGAAAGGTGTCAGGCGACGACCCGTTCACAAGTCCTGGGCCTCAGCAAGTCATGCGACCGCCGCCTAGCTCCCCTAACGCTACTCGATGCGCGCGCGAATCGGGTGGTTTGAATTGACTATTCACTTTTCAAAGAAAACGTGCATTTTGTAGTTTATTGACTACAATGTAATTATGAAAGCTTACGATTTAGAGGAGTATGTGACCACTGAGGGGAAAAGTCCCTTTGGTGAGTGGCTTAAAAAGCTCAAGGATAAACGAACAGTTGCCCGAATTTTCACCCGCCTTGACCGTGTGCTGCTTGGTAATTTTGGCGACTACAAGCCTATCAAGGGTGTCACAGGTTTATATGAGCTACGCGAGCACCACGGAGCCGGTTATCGTATTTTCTTCTCAATTATAGGCGACAGAATTGTTTTGCTGCTGGCTGGTTCAAGCAAACGAGACCAACAGCGTGTAATTGAAAAGGCCGCCCAATATCTGGCCGATTATGAAAGGAGAGGATGAACATGAAAGCTTCCAGACCTTTTGACCAAACCCGCAATGCTTTCTTGCAAGATAAGGAAGCCGCCGCCCTTTATGTTGAAGAGGCTTTAGCAAGTGGAGATATCGACGCTTTCAAATTGGCGCTCAAGCATGTGGCACAAGCCCGTTCCGGTGGTGTTGCGGAACTTGCGGAAAAAAGCAAACTAAGCCGCGAACAGCTTTACAGGACACTTTCCCCAAAAGGAAACCCGCGCCTTGATACCTTGCATAAGGTTTTGAAAGCGCTTGATTTGCGCATCTCCATTTTGCCGCAAACGTAATAGGGGCACCTCTAAAAATAGACTAAATGATATCACTGCTATCCCATAAACTTTCATGAGAATGTAAACTGTATCTGTACCTGAGTTTCAATAGGATCTGGAGGATCTTCTTTGAATAGTCCCCACAGGTCTGTTCGCTCAAATAAGTGAGTTGAAAGAGTCTAATGATCGGTTGAATACTTAAATCGAGTTTGCCACAGAATTTCAGGTATGCAACCATTCAGTACATACACATAGCGACCCCTATTTGAGTCATGACAGCATTGTTTGACGTGCCTATGAATGACTTAATCTTCAAATTTTTTTTGATACATTTGAAGAATAACTCAATTTGCCAACGCGACTTATAAATATCTGCGATGGTTTTGGCAGTCAATTTGAATTGATTGGTGAGAAAGACGTAATGCTTGCTGGTCTTTAGAGTCACTATAATCCATCCGGCGCAATTTAATCGGGTAGGCATCGGCTTTAGTGGCCGTTAAAACCAACGTCTGATCTGAGGTGATGCCCTGCTTTTTATTCGTCTGATTGCGAGAAATCACTTGGTATTTTGTATTGGCTTTCAACCGAGTGACAAAATAAATCCCTTTTGAATTGAGCAAGTTAAACCATGTATATACCCATCACACTTCAAGATGCGAACATCGGTGCATTAATAATGTGAAACCTATCAGTGATTCTTTTTCTCAATAAAATCTTTCGTCTTCCAATGCGCTTGAAAAAATTCAAAGATGCTTCCCGAAAATCTATAAACTTCTCATAGTACCGATTATAAGTAACCGCTTCATGCATCATTTTCCAAAGTCGCTCAATTGGATTTAAATTCGGTGAATAGGGCGGCAAATAGTGTAATTTAATGTTTGAGTCCTTGGCATAAGACTGAACGTCTTTGCTCTTATGATAAGCCGCATTATCCCAAATTACATGAATTTCTTTCTCTGGTGCATGCCGTTTGCGTAGAGATTTTAGAAAAGATTTAATGGTTTGCGCATTCACTCGCTCAACTTCAGTGTGGATTATTTTGTGACCATCCAAAGATACAGCACCAATGAAATTCAATCGTGTTTGACGAGCCGTTGTGGCAATACTTTTTCGAGTGCCTCTTAAAATCCATCCATAAGCCAACCGCGTTTGATACTGCGGATGAAAACTGTCCGAGAAATAGATTAAACCCTTGTTTTTAGCGTCTTTCGAAAGATGTTCATAGTCTTTGACAAACGCTTTTTGCGCCTGTGCGTTTGCTTTCGCTGGCACTGCATCAGGCTTCTTATGGCAGACATTATTGCGATGCAGCCATTTTGTCATGCCGCTTACACTGTAAACCTTACCAACATTCAACTTCACATAAGTGCAAATGTCCTTAACATAAGGATAAGTCATTCCTTCTATGTGTTTAACGAGCTTTGCTGTTTCATTCTCGTCTCAATCACTTTTGCTGCCCCCGTTTTCGGGCTTCAGCTTAGCTTTAGAAAAGTAATCATCGACATGGCGTCTAATAGTCTCATCATCTAAAAGCAAAATCCTAGAAATTTCCGAATAACTATAACCCTCATCAAAAGCTAAAACAGCTTTTATTCGGTCTCGAATACGCCCATCTCTCTCTTTACGATGAGATTTTACGAGTTCATCGCGCTCGCTGGGTATTAAATGATTGTTCATAAGCTTATTTTGACCATAATCAGCTAGCTAATCTACTACTTCGGCAAAAAATTACCCGACACAAATTAATAAAATGTGTTATAGTGATGCTATGAAAAAGACAGACGGTCGCTCACTGCCCCATTCCGCGCGAGAAGCCATCCGCAGGCACGCGGTTGCGCAAGTATTATCGGGTGAAAGCCCTGAAAAAGTAATTAAAGCCCTCGGATTTCATCGTTCTTGCATTGACGATTGGTTATCCAGATATGAGCAAGGTGGTGAACAGGCGCTGTCCACCGGCAAGATCACGGGTCGCCCAAGAAAGTTTCCCGATGAATATGCGGATCGCTTACGTGAACGGGTTAAAACGAATCCGTTGCAATTGGATTTTCACGATGCCTTGTGGACACGCTCGATGATTCAGATATTACTGAAAGATAAATTTGGCATCGAGGTCAGCGAGCGCTCGGTGGGCAATATCCTGTCTCGTTTGGGGATGAGTGCGCAGCGCCCTCGGTTTAAGGCATACGAGCAAAACCCTGATCAGGTTAAGGTATGGTTAAGAGAAACTTGGCCTGAAGTACAACGAGAAGCGAAAAGGCGCCGAGCGCGGGTCTATTTTGGCGACGAATCGACGATCCGGTCGGATTATCATCGTGGTACCACTTGGGGGGTACGGGGTGATACGCCAGTTGTAGCGAAAACGGGTCGGCGCTTTAGCGTGAATAGGCTGTCAGCCGTTTCGCCGAAAGGTCACCTGCGTTTCATGGTAACTGAATCACGGGTAACCGCAGACGTTTTTATCGACTTTCTAAGGCGTTTGTTGCACAACGCCAAGCGATCGGTCTATTTGGTTGTTGATGGCCATCCCATTCATCGAACCAAGAAGGTGCAAGAATTTGTCCGCAATAGCCAAGGGAGGCTCACGTTAGTATTGCTACTGCCGTATTCACCGGAACTCAATCCTGATGAACGGGTATGGCATCACGTAAAAAGCCAACGAATTGGGCGGACAGTGGTGGCTACAAAGGAGCAACTGATGGCCTTGGCTCGTTCGGTGTTGCACTCACTGCAACAGAATACGCAAATAATTAAACGGTTTTTCTATGAAAAGCATGTCAGATATATTCTGAATTAATGTCGGGTAATTTTTTCCGAATTAGTAAGTATTCTATATTCGCATTTTCAATGGCGATTGGTATAGTCCGTATAGCCACGATCAAACACCACAATAGAACCCGCATTCAGTTCTAAACTACGGCCTTGTGTAATATCCTGTTGTTAGCCTTCGGTAATAGTCGTAAAGGCCGGTAAAAAACCATCATGGTCTAGACCAACATGTCATTTAACCACGCTTTTGGTGTTACGAAATTTGGCCCAGGGAAATAATGATAAGCATCAATCGATGGTCGATGCACCCAAGGAATAAAGCTTATTTTTAAAGCGAAACCCATCCTTAAGCGCCAAGCTTTGACATCGTGCCAGTAGCTTCCAAAATAATCCTTCGTAAAGTGGGTAAGGCTGTTGCTCGTTAATACGAGCCGGAGAACTCCGGCTGACATGACCGATACCTAAATGGTAACTTTTGCGGCGTTGTTTATCCAAGTTGCTGACAATATCTCAGCGGTGTTATCGGGACACAGACCATGGCGCTCAACTATGGCACCAGCGCCGCCCTTCGCATCATGACGCGGCCGGAGCACTCCAGTTTGTTTTCGGCTTATCCGAATACCGCCTTGACGCCAAGCGGGCCATCCTCGGTGGCGCCACGTCGAAAGCAGGAGCGCTCTGCAGGAGTGGTGCTTGTGCAATGCAAATGCCACCTTTGGTAACCTCACTTGTGGCAATGTCCATTTGGACCGTTGGATGGCAATGCAACCGCCCAGTTATCACGGGCTGCATGTACTGCCATTTTTAAACCGCGAGCGGGCACCCTACTGGCGCGACGGCCTCGCCAGTTGCATCAACGCTCTGCGCTTATCGATCACCGGGCGCGATATCACTACAGCCCTCACCGAGGCCTCATTTCACCGTTTGACCCTGCTGGCGAATGTGCCGGGACTCACCTTGCGCCCGCGCCGTAAACCGGAGGCATCGCTTCGCGGCACGGCAGTATTCGCCCTAGAGCAGTTGGGACTTACGCCACCGCAGCCGGTTTGGGGCTCGCCTATACTGCCCGGCCGGCACCGCCAGACAAGCGGTTCGCGAGCTGCTCGAACAACACGTGCGCCTAGAGCAGAATTTAATCAACCACCACTGATGGGGTCCTCGGCATGACCGAACTGGTTTGCTTCAAAGCTTATGATGTGCGCGGCCGCGTACCGGATGAATTAAACGAAGACGTCGCCTATCGCATCGGCAGAGCGTACGCCGCCACGATACGGCCACGCACGGTGGTGGTGGGCCACGACATACGCTTGAGTAGCGAGAGCATTAAAGCCGGGCTCATCAGCGGCTTGCTCGATTCCGGCAGCGATGTGGCCGACATCGGACTGTGTGGCACCGAACAGATCTATCACGCCACCTTCGCCGGCAATTATGACGGCGGCATCGTGGTCACCGCGTCGCACAATCCCAAAGACTACAACGGCATGAAGTTCGTACGCGAAGCGGCCAAGCCGGTGAGCGGCGATACTGGCCTCGGCGACATCAAAGCCTTGGCCGAACGCAATCGATTCGGCCCAGCTACCGTATCACGGGGCATTTGCCATCAGGTGGATTGCTCGGAGCAATACGTGGAACACCTGCTGTCATATATCGACCGCGGCGCGCTCGCGCCACTTCGCATCGTAGTCAACGCCGGCAATGGCGGCGCTGGCCGTGTGATCGACATGCTGGAGCCACATCTACCGTTCGAGTTCATCAAAATCAACCACGCAGCCGACGGCAACTTCCCAAACGGCGTACCCAATCCGCTACTGGAAGAAAACCGGGCAGCGACAAGCGCGGCCGTCAAAGCGGGTAAAGCCCATCTAGGGATCGCCTGGGATGGTGATTTTGATCGCTGTTTCTTCTTCGATGAGAGGGCTCACTTCATCGAGGGTTATTACATCGTCGGCATGCTCGCCGAAGTGTTTTTATCCAAGGCACACACTGAAAAAAGCGCCCGCATCATTCATGACCCGCGTTTAGAGTGGAATACGCTAGACATCGTGCACCAACGGGGTGGCACCCCAGTTAAATGCAGAATCGGTCATGCTTTCATCAAGGAGCGGATGCGCCTCGAGGATGCTATCTACGGCGGCGAAATGAGCGCCCATCATTATTTTCGCCAGTTCGCCTATTGCGACAGTGGCATGATTCCCTGGCTGTTGGTGGCCGAGCGGCTATCCAAAGAGGACGCCACCCTCAGCCAGTTGGTCCGTGAGCGCATAGCAGCCTATCCAGTCAGTGGCGAGATCAACCGGCACATTGCCGATCCGGCTGGTGCCATAGGCGTCATCGAAAACGCATTGAGCAAACATGCCGCCGGCATCGACTACGTAGACGGGCTCAGCATGGAATTCGGTACCTGGCGCTTTAATGTGCGCAGGTCGAACACCGAGCCGGTAGTGCGCCTGAATGTTGAAAGCAGAGGCGATTACGCCCTCATGGAAGAAAAGCGCGATCTGCTCCTCAATATGTTGGAGCAAAGTTGAACCCTTAATCTAAGTTCTAATCCCTCGCCAACCAATATCCGAGCACTAATATCCGGGGCGCACCCGTCAGATATCCCGCGACTGGGCCATGGCGCACGGCGCGTACTCATACATCTGATGCTCTTTGATCTTGCGGGTAAGGGTATTACGCCCCCAGCCGAGTAGCTTGGCCGCATCCTGGCGCCGGCCACCGGAAAACTTGAGCGCCGCCTCGATCATGATCCGCTCAAACCGGGGCAGCGCATCGCCGAGAATATTGGTTTCCCCGCAAGCAAGACGCGCCGACACCCACTGCTCCAACGCTCCCTCCCAACCATCGAGCGAAACGCCGGCGTGACCATTGCGTAACTCCGGCGGCAGATCCGATACCCGCACCTCCGAGCCGGAGGCCATGACCGTCACCCAACGGCAAGTGTTTTCCAATTGCCGCACATTACCGGGCCAGGGAAGCGCCACCAGGTACCGCTCCGCTTCATCGGTCAGTATCTTGGCATCCACCTCCAACTCGCTGGCCACTTTCTTCAGGAAATATCTGGCCAGTAAGCCCACGTCCTCGTGCCGTTCACGCAGCGCCGGAACATGGACCCGAATCACATTGAGCCGATGAAACAAATCCTCCCTGAAAGTCCCTTCAGTGACGTGGGTTTCCAGCTCTTGGTGGGTGGCGGCGATAATCCGCACATTGGTTCTCACCGGCGTGTGTCCGCCAACGCGGTAGAACTCACCATCTGCCAACACCCGTAACAGGCGAGTTTGCAGATCGGCGGGCATATCGCCGATCTCATCCAAGAACAAGGTGCCGCCATCAGCTTGTTCGAAGCGGCCCCGACGCTGCGCTTGCGCGCCGGTAAACGCGCCGCGCTCATGTCCAAAGAGTTCCGATTCGAGCAGCTCCCGCGGGATGGCAGCGGTATTGATGGCGATAAACGGCCCCACCGCGCGCGGGCTATGACGGTGTAGCGCCCGCGCCACCAGCTCTTTGCCAGTACCGGATTCCCCCGTCACCAGCACCGTAATATTGGACCGTGACAGGCGGCCAATCGCTCTGAACACTTCTTGCATGGCGGCCGCGGAGCCGAGGATTTCACGGCGACCTTCTGCATCGTTTACACCATCGGGCTCATTGCCGGCATGAGCGTGATCGGTGGCCCGTTGCACTAACGCGACGGCTTCTTCCACATCGAAGGGCTTGGGCAGATATTCGAACGCGCCACCTTGATAGGCAGACACCGCACTATCCAGATCGGAATACGCGGTCATCACTATGACGGGCAAACTAGGATGACGGGCACTGACCTGGCGCAGCAAATCCAATCCGTCCGTCCCCGGCATACGGATATCGGAAATCAAGGCATGAGGAGGGTGATGCTGCAATCCTGCCAAAACGCCATCGGCCGAACCGAAACTGCGCACGGCGATCCCGGCCCGGTTCAACGCTTTCTCAAGCACCCAACGAATGGAGCGGTCATCGTCCACAATCCAAACCGAGCGCGATGTATTCATAGCTTTAAAGCTCCAGCGGCAGCAATATCGAGAACACAGTCTCATGCGCCTCGCGGTGCATTTCGATGATGCCACCATGCTGATTGACTAAGGATTGAGCAATACTGAGCCCCAGGCCGGTACCCTCCGGCCGTCCCGTGACCAAAGGGTAGAACAACGTATCGGCCAATTCAGGCGGTACCCCTGGACCGTTGTCCACCACATCGATTCTGATGGCCAGACGGTAATGCCGGCTGCCCACGCTGCAATGGCGCGCAATCCGGGTCCGCAATAGCACCCGCCCGCCATCACCCACTGCATGAACGGCATTGCGCATCACGTTCAACAGGGCTTGTATCAGCCGTTCGGGATCGGCTCGCAGCCATGGAATACTGGGATCGTAGTCCTTGGTCACCACGACCTCGGGCGGCGCCTCGGCCTGTGTCAATGTGACCACCCGCTCGGTCACTTCATGGATGTTGACCGCACCCACCGAAGGCCTTGAATTAGGCCCCAAAAGCCGGTCCAGTAACCGCTGCAACCGATCCGCTTCATCAATGATGATCGTGGTGTACTCACGCAGTTCCGCTGCTGGCAATTCGGCCTCCAAGAGTTGTGCCGCACCCCGTAAACCGCCTAAGGGATTGCGAATCTCGTGCGCCAAGCCTCTTACAACACTACGGGCCACTTCATTTTGCGAGAGCAGCCGCTCCTCCCTTGAAATGCGCAAGTGATGCTCGATAGGCACCAGTTCCATCAGAAAACCGCCCGGTTCCCCCAGTTCGATGAGTGGCGTTACTGTGCAACCGACCTTGAGGTTGCGCGCCGACGGTAATATCACCGTCATTTCCCGCTCGCTAAGCGCCATCGAGCTGCGCCGCGCCCGCTCGATGATGGCGTGACACTCGGTGGAGCGGGGTAATAGCACCGTTAGCTGTTCGCCCAACGCCTGGCGCGAACTCAACTCCAGCAATACCTCCGCCGCCGGGTTGACACGCACCAAGCGCAGCGAGTCATCGAGCAATAGGGCGCCCGTGCTCAGTAAGTCGAACAGCTCAACGGAATATTCCAATGTCTTTGCACAGGCAAGCGTCGATTTCATACGTCTCTTGTGATGCAAAAGCCAGGCCAGATCCCGGAGGCCATGGTGGGCTGATGAATTTAAGACGAACTTTCCTTCGATCGGGGGGCGGAAAACACCAGCGAGTGCGCTATAGGACCAGACACGCACCAATTCAGTGCACAGCGGCGAAAAAGTTAGCGCCTAAAAAGATTATCGCCTGATGAAAAACCGCTTGAGGTGAAACGTCACGAAGGGCGAACTGGAGATCACAGTGCCGGCTTCGTTGATGACCGATGCGTGTAGGGTGTGACTTCCCCGATCGACTGTCTGGCGCCTCTACAAATGCACTTTTTCCGCGATTGCGGCGTCAGCGCCGTGCTCGAATCCTCAGGTATCACCTATACACTGCGGTTGCGCGCGCGGTGCTTCCTTGCACTCACGAAAAAATGACTATTTTTAGAGGTGCCCTGTCTGCAAAATAAACGACGTACCAGCTTGAGGCGCACCTACCGGGCTGCCATTCAAAGTCAGCTTCAGCTTATGCACCGGTGCGAGCCCCGGGTGCAAAACGACGCTGACGGACACCGTGCCGTCATTTTGAACAACTGTGGCGTCATCGGCCGGAGCGGTGATCTGCACGTTATAGCGTGACGGCGGTGGCGGGCTCTTTTTCTCTTTCCCCACTGCCGCGGGCGCTGGCGTAACGGCTGACGATCGCGTGGTGGGTCCTGTATAAGTTTGGAGTGGGGCCGAACGCACGCGACTCGCCCCGGGCAGGGGCTCCCCGGTGAATATGACCTTGGGTGAATATGACCTCGCCATCCTTATCGGCCGCGCGATAGATCTGCGCATCCGCCGCTCCCATCGCAGCCATCAGAAGAACAGATAAAAAATACATAGCACGCATTGGGCGACCGTAGCCGCGCTTGCTAGGAGTAGCCAGCCAACCGGTCACAGAGGTACCGGTTGGTTGGCGTTTAACCGCCGCAAAGACTGTTTCTATAACGAAGCCCAAGGGCCAAAAAACACTAAAGACTGTAGTACATATCGAACTCAACCGGATGGGTAGTCATACGAAAGCGCGTGACTTCTTCCATCTTGAGGTCGATATAAGCGTCTATGGCATCGTTAGTGAAGACACCGCCAGCCAGCAGGAATTCGCGATCAGCATCCAGCGCTTCTAGCGCCTGATCTAGAGACGAGCACACCGTGGCGATATCTTTTTCCTCTTCCGGCGGCAAATCGTACAAATCCTTATCGATGGGCGCACCCGGATCGATCTTGTTATGGATGCCGTCCAGGCCAGCCATCATCATCGCCGTGAAGATGAAGTAAGAGTTACCGTTGGAATCGGGGAAACGCACCTCGATTCGGCGTGCCTTGGGGCTAGACACGTACGGAACACGTACTGAAGCGGAGCGGTTACGGGCGGAGTACGCCAGTAGCGTAGGTGCCTCAAAACCGGGGACCAGCCGCTTGTAGCTGTTGGTACCGGAATTGGTAAACGCATTCAACGCCCGGGCATGCTTAAAAATACCGCCGATGTACCAAAGAGCCTCCTGCGACAGCCCGGCGTACTTGTCACCAGCCATGATGTTGGTCCCGTCTTTGGCCAACGACTGATGTACGTGCATACCGCTGCCATTGTCCCCCACCAGCGGCTTAGGCATAAAAGTAGCCGTTTTGCCGTGGATGTTGGCAACGTTGTGAACGCAGTACTTGAGGATCAGCAACTCATCGGCTTTACGCACCAAGGCGTTGGCACCGGTACCGATCTCGCACTGACCCGCGGTGGCCACCTCGTGGTGATGGACTTCAACGGTCAGCCCCATCTCCTCCATTGCCATGCACATATCGGCGCGCACATCGTGCAGTGAATCGACCGGGGGTACGGGGAAGTAACCCCCTTTGATGCCTGGGCGGTGGCCCATGTTGCCATCTTCGTAAGCACGTCCCGAGTTCCACTGCGCTTCTTGCGCATCGACCTCGTAGAACGCACCCTTCATGGCCGCGCCCCACCGCACGTCATCGAAGACGAAGAACTCCGGCTCCGGACCGAACATAGCGGTGTCGGCGATGCCAGTAGAGGCCAAGTAAGCCTCGGCGCGCTTGGCAACGGAGCGGGGACAGCGCTCGTAACCTTGCATCGTGCTGGGTTCCAATACGTCACAGCGCAGATTCAAAGTAGCCTCCTGGGTGAACGGATCCATGATGGCCGTACCCGGATCGGGCATCAGCACCATGTCCGATTCATTAATCCCCTTCCAGCCGGCGATGGAAGAGCCATCGAACATCTTACCGTCCTCAAAGAAGTCGGCATCGATCTGACTCGCCGGCACCGTGACGTGCTGCTCTTTACCCAGGGTATCCGCGAACCGTAGGTCAACGAACTTGACCTCGGCGTCCTTAATCATTGAGAGAACGGCTTCGCCAGACATGCGATCCTCCGAAAATTGGACAAAACTCAACTAACAACCTAAAGGCCCAGCGTTACGCCGGCCCTAGCCTTAGACTTTACCTTGGCCTTAGACTTTAAGTAGGCTTAAACCTAAGCGCTAATTTTCGTAAGCACGATGCGTACCAACTCCCATACCCTTGAACACCGGTAGCGGCCTACGGCCAAAACGCCTACTGGCGCCGCCTCGTACGGGTGCCACATCGTTTCAAGGAACACACGATTGCACCGATAAAGCGCACAACCCCCCGCATCGCGCACCATTATAGGTCATCCCTATGAGCTGCTTCGTAGGTGGTGATAAGCCGCACATGGCCCACTGCTCGGAGTACCTCCGCCCCCTGCCTGAGAGCCTTAACAAACCTGGCGGCTCTGTGCGGCTCGCGCAACATTCGCACCGGCACATGTACATCCAGATGCACCCGCCCCGCCAAGTAATGCAAGGTCAGATATTCGATGGCATCCACACCATCGACATGGGCCCAACAAGATTCTAACGCTTGCAACAACTCCCGCCGCAGCGGCAGGCTGACGCTAGGCGGATTCACCTCGTCGTCTTCCGGATCGATATGCACCATGACATCGGAAACATCGGCGAGCCGCTTAATGATGCTAAAGCGTACCGTCTCACTGATCTGATGTCCTTCCGAGACACTCACCCTAGGATCGGTGAGCGTGATATGTACATCGACCAACGCGCGCGATCCCATTTTGCGCGTGCGCAGCTCATGCAAAGAACCCACACCATCGATCGCCAAGATGGTTGCGCGTATGGCCTCCAAGGTCTGTTCATTGAGACCGGTATCCACCAACTCTTGACCGCCGCGCCAGGCGAAACTCCACCCGATACGGGCGATCATGGCGGCAACGATGATGGCGGCGGCCGCGTCCACGAATGGGAATCCCGCCGCGGTCACTAACAACCCTGCGATCACCACCAAGGAGGAGATAGCATCCGTACGGCTATGCCAGGCGTTGGCTTGCATCAAAGTAGAGTGCAAGCGCCGCGCGTAGTACATCGTGTAGTGATACATCGCCTCCTTGGCGACCACGCAGACGCACGCGATCCAGATGGCCCATGGCTCAGGTTTGAGCAAGTCATCGGGATTTAAAATTCGGCTGCAAGCGTCAACGCCGATAGCAACACCCACAGCGATTAACGAGACTCCAAGGACGACGGTCGCCAGCGTCTCGATACGATCATGGCCATAGGGGTGTTCATCATCGGCCTCCGCGCTGGTGTGCCGCGCGGCGAACAACACCATCACATCAGTGGCCAAATCCGATAGCGAGTGCACACCGTCGGCCAACAGCGCGTTTGATTGCGCGAGCCAACCGACGATGAGCTTGCCAACCCCGAGCAGACCATCCACCCATGAGCCGATCAGGGTGACCCGCCGGATGACGACGAACCGCTCGCTTCGCGATTCAACGCCTTTCACTTAGCCAATATCCTCACATAACAACCCGCAGGGTAATGACCACTTCCCCTTCGTCACTCGTCACCGCACTGAGTACCTCGTGCCCGTGGATACGGCACCACGCCGGAATGTCGTGCAGAGCGCCCGGATCACTTGCCCTCACGCACAGCTCATCGCCTGCGTTGAGTTCTTTTACGCGGTTTTGCGTGCGAATGACCGGCATGGGGCACAGCAAACGCCGGGCATCGAGCTGATAGGTGCTCACAACACCCACTCCTTGGGGATCTCATGGGGCGGCATGGGGCTCACCGTCAGGTGCCAAGGTGGCGCGCCAACCGGCACGACCTCCACCTCCACCGCAGGCGCATCCCGGCCCTGACTGTAGCGGGCAACCAAGCGCGCCGACAGACTCAAATCCGCCTGCGCGCAATCACCGTCGATCAACGCCAGCGGCCCTGGATGGCTGGTGGTGCGCAGGTGAACATAATCCTTTCTGTAACCGCGCAAAAACCGGTTCTCGCCGTCTTCACGGGCGATAATGAGCTTATAACCCGGCGCCGGCCGCAAATGACGCCCGACCTTCAGCAATATGATGTCATCAAGCTCGTAACGCCGGTTGTTGCGCGAGCGCCACAGATCTCGCAGCTTGACGGTGTATTGTTTGTCGGTGAGGAAACAGCATCCGCCTGCTGGCTGCGCGTAATCCTCAAAACCGAACTGGGCCGCCAACTCCATCTGTAGCCGGCGGCTGCGGCCATGCCAGTCAAACAGCGCATCGCGCTGCACCCATCCTGCCTGCTCGGGCAAGGTGGGCGCTAGCAGCTTGGCGCTCAACGGCCGCAGCAGGCGATCGCCAGCACCGGATTCGGCGACGATGATCGACATCGTCTCGCGTCGCTGTGATTTGGGCCTCTGTCCAACGACCTCCCCGGTGATAATGAAATCGAAATCATGCTCAAGCATCCATTCATGGGCTTTTCCCACCATGAATCCTTTACAGTCCAAACAGGGATTCAAATTACGCCCATATCCATGTTTTGGATTGAGCACCACCTCTTTGTACGCCTCCACCACATCGATGAAATGTAGCGCAATGCCTACTTGTTCAGCGCTCCACAAAGCGTTGTTGCGCTTCGGCTTGGCCGATGACTTCCTACGGATCGCCTGCGTGTGACCCTCGACGCAAAAGCCGGTGAAGAAATTAATCCCTTCAACGTGCACCCCTTGGTCTTTGATGACACGTGCCGCCAACATTGAATCCAGTCCCCCGGAGAGCAAAGCGACCGCTTTTCGTTGCCCTGTCATGCCAGCGTCCTCTCTGAAGCAAACAGATCCTCAATGGTTTCGCGAGACCGCACCACATGATATTGGTCACCGTCCACCATGACCTCCGCCGCCCGCGGCCTAGAGTTGTAATTCGAACTCATGCCAAAACCGTACGCGCCAGCCGAGCGTACCGCCAGCAGATCACCCGCCGCGACGTTGAGCTTGCGGTCCTTACCGAGAAAATCCGCCGATTCACACACCGGCCCAACCACATCGAAGAGGTGCCCGTCCCCATGGCGCTCGCGAACAGGAATGAGCTCGCTCCACGCATCGTAGAGCGCCGGGCGAATGTAATCATTCATGGCTCCATCAACGATGGCGAAATTCTTCTCGTTGGACAGCTTGAGATACTCGACTCGTACCAACATGACACCGGCATTGCCGGCGATGGCGCGTCCAGGCTCCACGTGAACGGCCAAGCTACGCCCAGATAGCCGGCCAGTGACCATATTGGTGTATTCGCGCGGCTCAGGCGGTTGCTCATCACGGTAGCGAATGCCAAGACCTCCACCTATGTCCATGTGCGCAAGAGCAATACCTTCGCCCGCCAATCGATCAACCAGCTCCAACAAGCGGTCTAGCGTATCGGCAAACGGTGCGAGATCGGTAAGTTGCGATCCGATGTGGCAATCCACCCCGATGACGTCTATCGCAGACATCTGCGCCGCCAGCCGGTACACCGCCAGCGCCTCACCGTGGGGCACGCCGAATTTATTGTGCTTGAGGCCAGTGGAAATATATGGATGGGTCTTGGCATCCACATCCGGGTTAACCCGTATAGCAACGGGTGCCCGCACGCCATGGGCCGAGGCGATGTCGTTCAGCCGCTCCAGTTCGCCACGCGACTCCACGTTGAAGCAGGCAATAGCCACTTCCAACGCCCGTGCTATCTCATCAGCCCGCTTGCCTACACCGGAGAAGACGGTCTTGCGCGCATCACCGCCGGCACGGAGCACCCGCTCCAACTCCCCCACCGAGACCACGTCGAAACCTGAACCGAGCCGGGCCAAGAGGTTGAGCACGGCCAAGTTCGACAACGCTTTGACCGAGTAACAAATGAGATGCTCGAGTCCGGCCAAACCATCATCAAACGCCCGCCAATGCTGCTCCAAAGTCGCCCGGGAATAAACATAGCAGGGCGTGCCGACGTTTTCGGCGATGGTCCCCAAGGCCACGCGCTCGGCATAGAGTTCACCGTCGTGGCGAACGAAGTAATCCATGTAATACCTCTAAGAGGAAATACCTCGGGCAAACCTCTGTGGGGAGTATTTTGAAGCGGCGCTGCCCCATTCGTGGGTTTATTGCTTGGTGGATTTATTGTTTGATGGGTTTACTGTGTGCCGTGGCGCGCCGCCGCAGGCCACGGCAAAAAACGCGGTGCCCGAGCCGCTTGCAGTTCGACTCAGACCGGTAGCAGTTTTATTAGCCTTTGTCCGGTGCGATAGAGGCTTCCTGCTTGACCTTCTGGCTCTTAGCGCTTGGGCCTTTGCCATCTAGGCCTTTGTTATCTGGGCTCTTGTTATCCCGGCTCTTATTATCGCCTGGGAAATAATCGCTTGGGAAATACAGATCACCTTTTTGTCCACAGGCAGGCACGGTCATCGCAACGGCGGCAACGGCAAGCGAGCTGCGCACTAGGCGTCTACGTGATAAACGCATGTCCGGCCTCCAGTAGATTCAGGCGTAGAGTATAACGTCGAGCGCAGCCAAACGCCCGCGGATCGATGCATAATCTGGCCTCGGACTATTCTTAGAGCACATAACCCTTGACCGCATCCGAACACCCCATTGTCGTCGAACCCGCGCAGGCCGCCACCGGCTGTGTCGTGTGGCTACATGGTCTTGGCGCCGACGGCCACGACTTCGAGCCGGTAGTTCCTCACTTGGGCCGCATCAGCCAATGCACCCGCTTCGTGTTTCCACACGCACCGATGCAGCCGGTCACCATCAACGGCGGCATGGTAATGCGGGCTTGGTACGACATCACTGGCATGGACATCGAACGCGGTACCGACCTAGAGGGCATTCAGGCATCGCAGGCGACAGCCTGCCAACTCATAGAACAGCAGGTGACAGCCGGCATTCCCGCCGGGCGCATTGTCCTGGCCGGCTTTTCCCAAGGTGGTGCTATCGCCTTACACACAGGGATCCGTTACGGCGCCAAGCTGGCCGGTATCATGGGACTGTCCACCTACCTGCCACGGGCGGATCTGGCTGAAACGCAAGCCCATGCGGCCAACCGGACCACGCCCATACTCCTGTCCCACGGCACCCGTGATCCGGTGGTGCCCATCGATTTGGCCAAGAGCAGCCGTGAGCATTTGTGCCAACTCGGATATGCTGCCAAATGGTACACCTATGACCTCGACCATTCAGTATCGCCCGAAGAGTTGGCCGACATAGGCGCCTGGCTGGAGCAAGTACTGCCCTAACGAACGACATGCCCTGGCGCCACACCTGAGCGCGATCACCCTGGGCGCGATCAAGAATCCGCGGCTGCGGGTTCGGGCGTTGTGTTATCAGAGCGCCTGCGGGGCCGGCGCGGCTTCTTGACCCCTTGCCGAGCGCCATCCGCCCGAGGCTCCACCGAGGAACCGGTGGGGGTGGCATTGATCTCAACGGCCACCGGAATGCGCCCAGCTTTACCGCCAGAGCGGCGGCGTCGTCCCTGTCCATCCGAGGAGCGTCGCCCACCCGGACGCTGCCCGCCTAGGCGCTGCCTCGGCCGGCGCGGCGGCCTTACCGGCTCCACCAACATATCATCGCTAACCGCCTCGACCGGAATAGACGAGCAGATGAACGCCTCAATGTCCTCGAGCGAAAAGACGAATTCTTCGCAACCAAAACTCACCGCATCACCGCGGGCTCCGGCACGCGCGGTGCGCCCGATGCGGTGCACGTAATCCTCCGGGTCTTGCGGCAGATCGAAGTTGAAGACATGGCTCACCTCCGGAATATGCAATCCCCGCGCCGCCACATCGGTAGCAACCAAAATCGGCAGCGCTCCGGCTTGAAACTCGCCCAACAAACGCAGCCGCTTCTTCTGCGGCACATCTCCCGATAACACATCCGCCATGTATCCATTGGCATTCAGGAAGTCCGTCACCCTCTCAGCGCCACGCTTGGTGTTGACGAAAACGATGGTGCGCTGCGCATCCATGCGCCTTAGCAATCCGAGTAGCAGCGATATTTTTTCCTCCTTGGCCACGTGGTAGAGCACTTGCGTGACGTGATCCACCGTCACCTTGGCCGGCGACGCATTGACCAGCGTCGGATCGTTCATGTGCTCGTACGCCAGTTCGGTGACGCGAAACGACATGGTCGCTGAGAACAGCATATTGACCCTGTCGGCGGCCGGCGGTAACCGGCGTAACAAATAGCGAATATCGCGGATAAAACCCAGGTCAAACATGCGATCGGCTTCGTCCAAGATGACGACTTGAGCGCCCCGCAAGTTAAAAACGCCTTGCTTGAAATAGTCGATAACGCGCCCCGGTGTGCCGATCAAGATATCTAAACCGGCCGCGACCATCTGCCGTTGGGATTCATAGGCGGTGCCCCCAAAGACCACACCACAACGAAGACCGGTGTGTTTGCTTAAAATGGCCGCGTCCTGGTGGATTTGCACCGCTAATTCCCGGGTAGGCGCTAATATGAGCGCACGCGGCTGCCCCTGCTCATAGGCTTGCAAAGGATCCCTATCTAGCAGTAACTGCATGCAGGCGACCAGAAACGCGGCGGTTTTGCCGGTACCGGTGAGCGCCTGCCCGGCCACATCCTCTCCCGCCAGTGCCAGAGGCAGCGATTGGGCCTGAATCGGTGTGCAACGGTCGAATCCGGCGTCGCGGGTGCCGGCAAGAAGCTCAGCGCAAAGCGGTAGCTCGCTGAAGTTGGTTTGCGTAAGTGTTTGTTCAGTCATAAAATTCCAAAAAGTTTACCCAACCCGTGAAGAGTGGACTTGAAAAGCGTTGATGATTCCGCTCAAAATGGTGCCCAGACAGCTCGTTTGGAGAAAGCTCGCATGAGCGACCAGATCGTCCACGTGACGGACGAATCGTTTGAATCAGATGTTCTCCAGTCAGACCAACCAGTGTTGGTTGATTACTGGGCGGAATGGTGCCATCCCTGCAAGATGATCGCGCCTGTGCTCGAGGAGATCAAGGATGACTATTCTGGCAAGGTCAAAATTGCCAAACTGAACATAGACGAGAATCCAACGACGCCGCCAAAATACGGCATTCGGGGGATTCCGACGCTGATGCTGTTTAAGAATGGTGCCGTGGAAGCCATGAAAGTTGGGCTAGTATCCAAATTTCAGCTATCGGCATTCCTTGATAGCAATCTTTGAACGAAAAAAATAGATAAATAAAATTCCTAGAGATAAGATCTCCAGGCCCCGGCTTTGTGCCAGCTAGGGCTATAGCCGGGATCGGCTACTGATAACCCGGTTATCAACCAAAGTCAGGAGCCGGGAAAACAAAGTGGTCCGGAAGAGCCGGGCAGTTTAGTATTACTGGTGCCCATCAGGAGTTGACCTCCCCAGTAGTAGTTCTACTGGGAATTGGCTCTGGGGGAGAATTGACGCCAGTTCGACTCAGGGTAGCCACACATACACAGCAGTCAGATAGACGACGCTCTATGTGCGTGCTAGTTTTTCACACACTCAGCGCATTCCGCCGCTGCTTCGGGTATTTCTCCCATCTTGTCCACTGTAGAATCAGTAGAAGCTACTACTCCTCGTCGGCGTACTAGACCGAGGCGCGGTCGCGCATCGGCTCCACGTTCGTCAGGCGAATCATCCACCTCAATGAACTTAACCGAGCTAAAACAAATGGCCGCTCCTGCGCTCATGGACATAGCTCAAGAAATGGGCATTGAGGGAATAGCGCGTTCGCGCAAACAAGATGTCATCTTCGCCATCCTTAAAGCCCATGCTAAGAAGGGTGAAGATATCTATGGCGATGGCGTCTTGGAAATATTGCAAGACGGCTTCGGCTTTTTGCGTTCCGCGGATAGTTCATATCTGGCTGGACCGGACGATATCTACGTCTCACCTAGCCAGATTCGCCGTTTTAACTTGCGCACCGGCGACACCGTTGCAGGCAAAATCCGTCCACCCAAGGAAGGGGAACGTTATTTCGCACTACTCAAGGTCGATGAAATCAACTTGGATGTGCCGGAAAATGCCAAGAACAAGGTTCTGTTCGAGAACCTGACGCCGCTATTCCCGCAGGAACGCTTTCAGCTAGAGTTGGGCAACGGCAGCACCGAGGATCTGACGCCAAGAGTGGTCGATCTCATCGCACCAATTGGCAAAGGCCAAAGGGGGCTCATCGTCTCACCTCCCAAAGCGGGCAAGACGATGTTGCTGCAAGGTATCGCACACTCCATAGCCGCTAATCACCCTGAGTGCTATCTCATCGTCCTGCTCATCGACGAGCGCCCTGAAGAGGTGACCGAGATGGCGCGTTCGGTTAAAGGCGAAGTGATATCCAGCACATTCGACGAGCCCGCCAGCCGGCATGTGCAGGTGGCTGAAATGGTTATCGAAAAAGCTAAACGGCTGGTTGAGCACAAAAAAGACGTGGTTATCCTGCTGGATTCCATTACCCGGCTAGCCCGCGCTTACAACACGGTTGTTCCGTCATCAGGCAAGGTATTAACCGGCGGCGTTGACGCCAATGCGCTACAAAGACCAAAGCGCTTCTTCGGTGCCGCGCGCAACATCGAAGAGGGTGGTAGTTTGACTATCATGGCCACCGCCCTCATCGATACCGGCTCAAGGATGGACGATGTTATCTACGAAGAATTCAAAGGCACGGGTAACAACGAGATCCATCTAGCCCGTAAAATCGCCGAACGGCGTATATGGCCATCGATCAATATCAATCCATCGGGCACCCGCCGTGAAGAGATGCTAACCAATCCCGATGAGCTGCAAAAGATCTGGATATTGAGGCGCTTGTTGCAGCCCATGGAAGATATTCAAGCCATGGAGTTTTTGCTGGACCGCTTGAAAGCAACCAAGGTCAACAGCGAGTTCTTCGACTCGATGAAGCGCAATTAGAGCGCATTGGGGACTAAGCTGGTATACCGTACACCAGTCATTTAAGGCACCTCTAACAATAGTAATTTTTTCGTGAGTGCAAGGAAGTACCGCGCGCAGAACCGCAGTGTATAGGTGATCCATGAGGATTCGAGCACGGCGCTGACGCCGCAATCGCGGAAAAAGTGCATTGTTAGAGGTGCCCTTTAGCCGATCAACGTGCCGGCTTGATAGTCACGCACAGCTTGTTCCAATTCGGCACGGGTATTCATCACGAATGGCCCGTATTGCGCAACCGACTCGTGCAGCGGAGCCGCCGCGAGGATTAAGCAGCCAATAGCCGGTACACGTCCCGTGATAGTGAGGCGGCTACCCGAAAACACAATGCCGGCATGGCCAGTTGCAACAACCCCATCGCCAACACTGATTTCGCCGCCGAACGGATAAACGAACGCGTTGTGCTCGGGCGGTAGTGTAAGCGATACGCTTTCGGACTCACCAAGGCGCACATCCAAATAAACCGGCTGGGTGCTAGAGCCGGTCATCCCCCCGCTACGAGTGGGTCGGCAACGGTGGCTTGGCCGGGTATTGGGCTGCGAACCGATACTTCGCTGTATGCGCACACCGGCTCCACCGACGGTATTAACCCTTTAAGTGTACGGTTACTCACGGGAATCATCAGACATCGAGATAACTACCAGTATCTCTGAGATCTACCGCCTTCTACCGCTCTGAGCTTTCCTGTCTGGCCATGGCGCCGAAGCCTTTCCAGTAAAAGTGCTCAATAGATCCTGCATATTGTGGTGTTAAAGCTCTATCACTACAACATATTGTGATCCGTGTACTCATATCACTAAGGATCTCTAACGCTGAGCATTAGAAATTCCCGCTGGAAATCCAGGTACGTAAACCTTATGAAGCGCGAAGGTAACCCGGGAATCCGATCAGGGGCCGGAGTTACCCAGTAGACGGAGCAAATGCGTTATGAATCAGATGGTTAATGTCATCGATCCTGATGACGATTTCGATGAAGATCCAAGCGCCGAAACCACTCTCACACCAGAAGATCGCGATCGCCGGCGCAGCGCCGCACGAAGACGAATCGAGGCGTTGCGCGAGGAAGCAGCCCTAAAGCGCGACTTAACCGACGACATACTAGACTACTACTTACCTGAAGATTCATGGTTCTCAAGAGAGCATTGACGTTCGGAAACCACTAAACGCCGTGCCTGCTGCTGATAAGGCTTTGTCCGGGCGTGTTACCTGACGCATTGAATTGCTGAGGGAACCGAGTATAGCGCGAAACGATCGGTTTGTGCCATTGTTCGCCTTTATAGTCGGAGCATTGGCGCATCATGCTGGACGATACGATTTTGGCTAAGGCGCAGGCAGCCTGTGCTTCGGTTGTGCTACCCGAAGGAGGCGATAAGCGCATTCTCGCCGCGGCCGTCCAAATGGCTAACGCTGGATTGGCGCGACCAATACTGGTGGGTGAAGAGAGTGAACTTCACTCTCGGATCCGGGCATTAGGCGCCAGCGATGAAAAAATAGCATTCGCCGATCCGCGTAGCTATCCACATCTGGAGCTACTCATCGCTCGTTTTCGTGAGCGGCGGCCTAAATCCTCGGCAAGCATGGCGGCCCGGGCGGTGCAACGCCCCCTTTACTTAGGCGCACTCATGGTCGCCTGCGGCCATGCCGACGTCATGATCGCCGGTGCGCTCAACCCTACCGCCAAAGTTATAGAAGCTGGCTTGATGTGTGTGGGACTCGCAGAAGGAATCAGTACCGCATCCAGTTTCTTTCTCATGCAGTTCCCACCAGACCATGCTGTAGGCGCTAGAACGTTGCTGTTCGCCGATTGCGCGGTGGTTGTCGCTCCAGACGCACAACAACTGTCCGACATCGCGCTCGCCTGCGCCGCCAGTGCGGCACGGCTATTAAGCGAACCACCCCGTATCGCCATGCTGTCTTTTTCAACCCACGGCAGCGCCAAACACGAGCGGGTATCCAATGTACAAAACGCCCTAGCACTCACCCGTGAGCGGGCGCCAGAACTCGTTATTGACGGTGAGTTACAAGCTGATGCGGCATTAGACATGAACGTGGCAGCCAAGAAAGTAAAAAGTACTAGCGGCGTGGCAGGACAGGCCAACGTCTTGATATTTCCCGATTTGGATTCCGGCAATATCGCCTACAAGCTGACTCGATACCTAGGCGGCGCTCAAGCGTTCGGGCCAATTTTACAAGGATTTGCCCGGCCGATTGCCGATCTCTCGCGTGGCGCTAGCGTTAATGACATCGTGGCGACAACGGCTGCTACGATCGCTCTTAAATTATAGGGCCCTTAAATTACAGGGCCCTTGAACTATAGGACCCTCGGATCATAGGAAAGGCCAATGGCTACTCTCAGTGTATTCGGCGCGCTTGCATTGGGTTTCTGTCTTCATACAGGGGCGGGATGTATGTCCCCGACCGTCATTCGTACCGATGCAACACAAGTCATTTTGAAATACGGGCCATGGGACGCTGACGATGAACTCCAACGCCTAGCGCAATCATTTTGCGAAAGACATGGAAAATTAGCGCAGCGCCTTCACGCCAGTGCGCACACTGACACGAACTCCTCTGCGGCCAACTCCTCCGCGGCCAGTGAGGAGGCGCTCTTTCACATGGCCTATTTTGCTTGTTTAGACACATCGGCGAGCCAGCGCGAAAAAGGTTAGCAGGTGCCCTACAGCTTGACCAGCAGGCGTATTGGTCAAATCAACCGGTAATAAACGCAATGCATCCACCGCTTGCTTAAACTGCCAATCCGGTAATCGATTTTGGCGCGACAAGTCTCGCAGAAAGACTTCTACATCGGCCTTGAATAAAGCAGACAATGATTTATCCGGGAAAGCTTTGAACAAACTTTCAACATGTCGGACATAGCAACGCCGCGCGCCTTCCGACGCCTGCTTTTTGGCTAACAGGTTAAGGTATTTGTGCCAATTGGATGGAGAGTTCATCCGAGAAGTGGTGATGCGTGGTTAGTCAGGAATATATTGCACTAGACAGTCTCTGTCTAGTGCAATATATTCTGTATCCGTCTAATACACTGTTAGCACCTGAAGGCATCATGGCGATACTCATTTCCAACGGCATCCCGGGTAAGGCGGTTTCCTCCGCCCTAGACGATGAAGTCCGTTGGACCGATCACTTGGGGCTTGTGCGTCAACTGCTCCATGCCTGTGACGAGTGCCTCATCGTATCTCCGTTCCTTGCCTCTGAGTTTGAGTTGCTCTTAGAGGGCGTGAAACTGTCCGACACTCGTGTGGAACTCATCTCCACTTGTGCCGCTAGAGGCTCTGACCAACTGACGAAGCCGACTGCACTCAAGGCCTTCGGTCAGACGGTTCGTCGTAGTACCGGCGAGTGGCCAACCATCGGTCTTGACAAGGCCCTACACTCAAAGGTTTACATCTTCCGCCTTGGTGGAATGCTATTCGCGGGGATCGTGACGTCCGCGAACTTCACCGTCAGTGGTCTGCAGAGGAATCACGAGACAGGCGTTCTCATTCAATCTCCTGAAATATTGCAGCAGCTTGAGAACCGCTGTAGAGCATCTATCGACTACGTAAGTCTGGCCGAGTGGCAGATCGACAAGCTGTGCCAAGCTGCCGAAATTGCGGGTCGCAGCAAACCCAAGGAGGAAGACCGAGAGATAGGCCTGACGTCGCTACTCAACCTCTATGCGGCACCGAGTGCCGGAAACCGTGAAACACGGGGACCACTTACTTCATCAAGGTGTCTGGCATTCGAGACCGGCCGATTTTGCCAGAGCATCGCAGGCGCTTCTCAGAGCCTCATGGAAAGCTCACTTTCGCCAAAGAACCAAAGGGAATGCGGTTGGGTGATTGCCTATTGGAAGTCGCGGTTGGCGGCGCGTGCTTCCTTAGAACCTGTCCATAATCTCTCATTTCCCGGCTAATCTGGGGAATGAGACAGAAGTATCCCAGCGATATTACTTGCGAGCAGTTCCAGCACATACTGCCAATCCTTGAAAGTGCAAGGAAGAAAACCAGTCCCCGCACCGTTGACCTCTATGAGGTCTTCTGTGCCGTACTCTACCGGCTGAAGAGCGGTTGCCAGTGGCGCATGATTCCCTATGACTTTCCCAAAGGGAAGACAGTCTATGCCTATTACCCAATCTGGAGTGAGGTCACAGGAGATAACCCGCCAAGCGTTCTTGAACGTGCTTTAAAAAAATCAGGGTGGCGCGGCTCGTATCAAACAGGGGCGCAACGCATGGACGAGTTTCCGCATCGTTGATGCCCAGAGCGTAAAGAATACCGATACGGCGATCCATAAGGGGTATGACGCTGGGAAGAAAGTCTGTGGAATCAAGCGTCATATTGTGGTTGATACGCTGGGCTTAGCACACGCTATTGCCGTCACCCCAGCGAATGTGACAGACCGTGCGGGCGCCTTGGAAGCGTTCACAAAGCGTAAATTCGACCTGTCGAGAGTCGAGTCTGTGCGGGTGGATGGTGGCTATAGCGGCAAACCGTTTTCCGATGGCATAAAGGAACAGAGCGGGGCGACAGTACAGGTTGCCAAAAGGAATGAGCTACACACATTCACAGTGCTCCCTCAGCGTTGGATTGTTGAGCGTTCCTTTGCCTGGTTAGAGAAATGTCCTCGGTTATGGAAAAACTGTGAGCGTAAACTGAATACCAGCCTCCAGTTTACGCATCTGGCTTTTTGGGTTCTTCTAATGAAGTAAAGAGATTGTTTCGACGGCTGAAAGGATGTCGTCGAATCTTTTCACGCTTCGACAAACTGGATGTTGTCTTTATGTTTTTTATCCACTTCGCCCTTATCGTGCAAGCGTTGAATAGTGTTAACACACCTTAGCCAGATGGTGCATAACCGCCAGTGTTTCATCCAGCGTCAAACCGCTAAGACTTCGCACTATCATCCAAGGGTAGGCCACGAGCCTTGGCCAGTTCCGCCAAAAAATCCGCAGCTTTTTCGGGGCTGAAGACACCCAGGGGAGAATGCGCCAGATCATTGCTCGCCGATCCCAGTTCGAAGCGCTTGGCGAGGGGGTCTAGTCCGATTGAGCCCGTTGGTATTCAACGAATTTAGTATCCAACGAATTCGGCTGCTATGGCGCTGGCGCGCATTGCGTAACGAATCCGGAAAATCGAAGGCGCGCCTGCGGCCATCATCACCGGCAGTATCATTTAACTACCGCATCACGAACACGGCCACCTCGTCGGCGTAAATCAAGACGCACCCGTCCAGTGCTTGCAAGGACTTCATCAGCGCCAGCATGGTGCCGGTATCACCAAGACATGCGGATTTTAAGACCCCGGCCGTACAGATATTCCTTTAACCCACTGACGCTGTAGTCTCCGTAATGCACCATGGATGCCACCAACGCGGCATCGGCGGCACCCTCGGTCAACACCTCGTGCAAGTGTTCAGGCACCCCTGCCCCACCCGAGGCGATCACCGGAATGCGCACCGCATGAGCGATCATCCGCGTGAGCTTCAACTCATATCCATCACCGGTACCGTCGGCGTCTATGGAATTGACCACCAACTCACCGGCGCCCAAGCGCTCACCTTCCCGCGCCCAAGCCAAGGCATCCATGCCCATCGGCGTGCGCCCGCCATTGATGACGATCTCATAGCCGGACGGACACTGGCCAGAGGCCGGTACCGCCCGAATATCCATGGACAGCACTACGTTTTGACTGCCTATAGCCTCGGCACACTCGCTGATAAGAGCCGGGCGCTTCACGGCTTGAGAATTGACGTTGATCTTCTCGGCACCAGCCAAGCGCAAGTCAGTGGCATCGCTGACCGAGCCGACTCCGCCCCCTACGGACAGTGGAATGAACACTTCCTTGGCCACCGCCTCCACCACATCCAACATGATTTTGCGTTTATCGCTGGATGCCGTAATGTCGTAGAACACCAGTTCGTCTAAGCCGCCGTCGTAGTATTGCCTGGCTTTCTCCACCGGATCGCCGATGTCCTTGGTATCGACGAATTTAACGCTCTTGGCGAGTTTGCCGTCGCGCACATCCAGACAGGCGATCACCCGCTTACTCAACATGACTCAAGCATTCCCCACACTCAGACATCCCAATGGGCAAAATTAAAGAGCAAGCGCAGCCCCACCCGCCCGCTTTTTTCCGGGTGAAATTGAGTACCAAAAAAATTGTCCTTACCTAGCGCACAGACGAAGTCACCGTCATAGTCGGCAACGGCGTACACCGCATCGTCCCGCGCGGGACGTGGATAGTAAGCGTGCACGAAATAGAATTCATCGCCGGCTTCAATGCCGTGCAAAAGAGGATGGGGCCGATGCACCCGCACTTCGTTCCATCCTATATGGGGGATTTTCAACAGCGGATTGTCAAAAGCGAAGCGGGCCACATGACCCTCTATCAGACCGAGGGTTTGCTGCCCGTTTTCTTCCGATCGCTCTAGAGAAATCTGCAAGCCCAAACAAATACCGAGGAACGGCACGCCGCATGCCAGCGCTTCGCGCAAAGCTTCGTCCAAACCACGGGCGTGCAAACTGCGCATGGCAGCACCGGCAGCACCTACCCCGGGGAAAATGATGCGATCGGCTTGGCGCACCACATCGGGATCGGCCACGATGCGCGCCGGCAAACCCACCTCGGCGCAAGCACGCTGAACGCTGCGCAGATTACCCGCCTCATAATCGATGATGACCGCCACGAGATGCCCGCACTCGCGAATCGAAAGAGCGCGGATACTAAACCTATGAATTCACCGAGTCACGCCGGATTCAAGTACTCAAGCAACCTCGGTCACTGAATCGAGGTTTACCTCGGGAATGGCAAAAGGGAGCTCGGTCAGTTCCCCCTCAACCGGCTCACCGCGCGCCAGGTGCACCGTTACGACATCGCCCGCGTTAAGCGATGACGGTACCAGGGCCAATCCTATGTTGCGTTGCAATCGCGGCGAGTAAGCATGCGCGGTCACTTTGCCGGTCACATCTTCTTGATGCTCAATCCGGCTGGTATCGCACATGGCGCCGAAGGGCTCCGGGTGATCGACGAAAATCCCCAGTTGGCGCCGGCGAGGACCATCGGCGTGAATGCGGCGCAGTGCCGCCATGCCGATCACATCATCGGGTGCATGCAGATCAACGTACCGCTCCATGCGTACTTCGAATGGATTGGTCTCATCGTCCGTATCACCGCCCCAGGACAACAAACCGCTTTCCACCCGCTCCACCGGGTTGGGCGTCCCGGGGCCGATGCCATACGGCGCACCCGCTTCCTTGACCGCCTGCCACAGCGCCCAGCCCTTGGTCGCGTCCAGCAGATAGAGTTCGAATCCCGACTGCTTGGACCAACCGGAGCGGGCCACCAAGATCGGGATATCGCCGGCGTGCGCGGGTGCGAAATGAAAATGCTTGATGCCCGCCACCCAATCGCCCAATAGCGCGGCCACCACAGCTCCCGCTTTAGGCCCCTGTACCGCCAACGGCGCCGCCTGCGCTTCGAACACACCGACATCGGTCAGCCCTCTTTCCGCGGCAACGGCGCGCACCCACCACAGTAGGTCCGCATCCGCGATGGAGAACCAGTAGCGATCATCAGCGTGCTTCAAGACGATCGGATCATTGATGATTACGCCCCGGTGATCGCATACCGGCACATACCAGCCGGCACCACTTTTAAGCCTGTAGAGATCGCGGGGACAGAGGATCCGGACCAGTTCGGCGGCGTCAGGTCCGGCGACTTCTATCTGCCGCTGGGCGGCCACATCCCACATGGACACACCGTTGATGAGGCGCCAATACTCCCCGTGCGGATCGCCGTAGGAGGTGGGCAACATCATGTGGTTGTACGAAGTCATCGCCGCCACACCATCGGCTACCGTGGCATCGAAATACGGGCTCTTTCGAACCCGTGGGCTCAAAGACATTTGCAAGTTCATCGCACGCACCACATCACGCAAGGGCGCGGAAGGCTGGCAGAAGTGGCCGGGCCATGGCTGCCCGTCAGCCGTCCCAATACGTCTTAAATGCGTCGCGACAAGGGCGGTGTGGGCGAGCCAGAGACAGAGACAGAATATTAAATCCTATCAACTAAAACTTATGATGGTGGCGGCCGATGATGATGGCGGCCATCAGTCTACGGCCACCGTGTCTTCACTAGCGCCCGCCACCGCACCGGCCGCCGCCCGCAGCGCATTCATTTCCGCCTGCATGATGCGTTGCAACATCCGTGCATCGCTGGAGTGCAACACGAAGCGGGCGCCCAATTCAATGGCCGTGGTGGATGTTTCCAGGGTCTGCTGATGAACCATTACGGGGATGTGACGGGCCGCGCACCGCCCGATGATGTCTTTGACGACGTTCAGGTAACGGGGGTTGGCGTAATCGTCCGGAATGCCGAGTGAGGTGGACATGTCGTTGGGGCCTATGAACACCCCATCGATATCACCTACGTCCAAAATAGCATCTAAATGATGATAGGCCGGCTCCGACTCTATGCCGATGATGATGAAAGATTCCTTGCGCCGGTTGCGAAGATACTGCTTGGTCTCCTTACTTGGAAGCTCGCCGGTGGTCACGGCCCGGCGCAGATACTCGCCTTTGAGCGGATGCCACTTGGCCGTGGCCACCACCGCCTGCACTTCTTCCACCGTTTCGCAGTAGGGCACCAACACACCAGCGGTGCCGGCGTCCAAAGCCATCGCCACCCACTCGGCTTTAGGGATGGGCACGCGCACGATGGGGGTCACGTCGGCGTGGCGCAGCATGGTGCACAACTGTTGGATTTCCGCCCTGTCGCGCGAACCGTGTTCGGAGTCGATGACGGCATAGTCAAGCGCGGCACCGGCGAGGGTGGGACCAAAGCGGGTGGATGCCATGGCCGAGAGCATGCATCCGAATACGTGTCCGCCATCTTTCAAGGCGCGCTGTAATTGGGTTACGTTCATTGGGTCATTCCTGTCTGCAAGGGGTCATTCCTGTCTACAAGGCCCCGCTTTACAGGGCTTTTATGTCCGCCTAAGGCCTCGCGTCTATGCCGAAAGACTCGGCCTGTTGCAGTCAATCAAGTGCATTTTTAGCGGTGTCTTTAAGGCATCACTTACTTTTCGTTCCAATGTAGCCGCCATTCATGCGCGTCACCCGGATTACGCCGTATTGAGCCGGCATAAACACGATGCGCGAATGGGCACGTCAGCGCGGGCTAAGGCGATGGCCAAACGCGGCGCCAACAATTGTGCTTGTTCGTGTTTGCCAAGGCGTGTCAAACATTCGTGGTAGCCGTGCAGACTCCAAACATTGTCAGGATGCCGGCAGGCGCGGGCGAGGGCGCCGTCCAGACCCAAGTCGGCACGGTATTCCGCTTCCGCTTCTTCTACCCGTCCTTGCTCCAGTAGCAGCGCACCTAGCGCATGACGTGGCGGTTGCATCCAACCCCAGGGTTCATCGTAGGGCATCTGCTCGGCCAGTTCTACCGCGCGGCGAAGATGGGCGAAGGCTTCATCGAAGTTGTTTTTGCGGTATTCGAGTTCACCGTCCAACATGGCGCTGGCGACGCCGAGTATGTCTTGCGAGGTGTTGTTGAATAGTGTGCGTGACAGGGGCACAGCTTCGCGGGCGAGCATGAATGCGTCACGCTCGCGTTCAGCTTCTTGTATGCCGCCCAACACGGCGTGGGCCACCGCGCGGGCGTAGCGCCACATCGCCGTGGTCGTGCAGTACAGCTCACGGTCGTCAGGCAAGGGTTTGGCTAGAATGTCGTGCCAGCGGCCAAAGCGAATGTGCGCGTGTACACCGACGGACACGTACGCTTCCAGCCAATCGGCCATGGGCGGGCTTTCGATGCGCAGCAAGGCTTCCGGTATAACCGCTTCCAGTCCCGCCACCGCTTCCATGGCCGCGCCGTAGTGACCTAGAAGCATGGCGCCGTAGAGCATGAAGTGATAGTTGTGCGCCTGTGATAGCGCGTGGAAATTCATGAGTCCCGCATGCTCCAAATAGCGCCAACTGGCAGCCGCGGCGATGCGGTTGCTGCGCACCACATCGGCATATAAACCACATTGCACGTCTATGTGCGTCGGCATGTGACATAAATGTCCGGCGTCCGGGATCAGTTCGCGCAGCCGATCGGCTGCACCCAGCGCGCGCTCGGGGGTTGGCGACATTTCCATCAAGTGAATATAGATATGCAATAAACCAGCATGGGGGGCGTGGGTGTCCATCATGCTTAGCCCCCGCTCGACGGCTTGTTGCGCCTCCAGCGTGTCGGCGCCGGGCGCCGGTTCGCCCGTGGCTAGATCCCACAACTGCCACGGAGTGCGGTTGATCAATGCATCGGCGAATAGGGTGATCACGTCCAAGTCGTCTGGGTATTGTTTATACACGCCGCGCATGGCATTGGCGTAAGCATCGTTCCACGGCCGCATGTCGTTGGCGGGTTCACGTTGCGCATAGCGAAGGCCAATCGCCTCGATCAGTGCTCGCTCGACTGGACTTAGGTGTTCGCACCAGGTGCGGGCGGCCAATGCCGCGTCGTAAGCGGCGGCGAGGGTGCGTTCAAGCTCCGCGGGGTCGAACTGCCACCATTGCTTGTTGTAGTAGGGGCCGATGGAATACGCGACACCCCAGTAGGCCATGGCGCAATCGGGATCGGCTGCAGCGGCCTGTTCGAAGCACGCCACCGCCGCCTCGTGGTTGAACGCGTAAGCCCAAGTCAAACCACGGTCGAACCAGGTTTGCGCGTCCGGCGAACGGGTGGTAACCGGGCGGGTGTAGGTGCCTAGATCGAAGTAGTCTGACATGGCATTACCGCTTGGAACGATAGTCGAACGCCTTGGCAAAGCGCCATTGCAGATAATCACCGCAGGTGATCGGCTCGTAGCGCGGCGTTTCACCGGGCGCGCAAAAGAGTCCCGCATCGACCACGGTCTCCGCATTGGGATCGTAGGCTAAAACCAAGGACAAGCGCTCTTGGCCGCTGGTGTTGATGACGCGGTGGGGCGTCGAGCGGTAGGTGTCATTGGACCAGCGGCCCAGTAGATCGCCGACATTGACGACCAAGGTGCCGGGGATCGGTGGCGCCGCTATCCACTCGCCATCGAGCCCCTGGATCTCGAGTCCACCCAGGGCATCCTGGGCCAGTACTGTCAGCACGCCGAAATCGGTATGGGGCGCTAAGCTATACCGGTCCGGCGGCAAGTCACCGGGGCGCGGCGGATAGTATTGCAGCGAACCGCGTGACACCGGCCGATCACTTAGGCGGGTGAACACATCGGCCGGATGGCCGCCGGCCAGTGCGAATCCTTCCAGTAGCGCGCGGGCGCAGCGGCTGGCTGCTTCATAGTAAGGGTAAATGGCAGTGCGCAGCGCGGGCATGAACCGGGGCCAGCGGTTTGGTCCCAGTAAGCATGTGGTGGCAGCGGCCAGTTCAGCCGCTGGCAGTTCAACGCCAAAATTGAAACTCTCCTTCAGATCCACCGCCGCGTCGTCGTACATCTTGGTGGCACCGGGGCGCAGGTAACCATGGTGATGAATATTGCTGGCCACTTCGAGCTTGCGCGCTAGCGGCTGCCGGAAAAAATCCAATCCTACTGCGCGTGCGCGGGCCAGCAGATCGGCATTGATGCCGTGATTGCGCACGTAGATGAAACCGACTTCCGTCGCTGCCCAGGCTAACTGTCGTGCCGCCTTCAGCCGCGCTGCTGACTCGCCGTCGGCAACCAGCAATGGACTGATGTCGATGACAGGAATGTTCTCGCTAGCGATGGCTTTGGCTGGTTTTGTCATGGTGTTTTCTCGCTTGTTCACTGCTCACGTTTATCGGCATGGAGGCACAAAAACTGACCGGCAACGTCACCGCGTGACCGATGCCATGGGGTGCAGTGACGTCAGCAGCAAAAGTACGCGGCGCTTCGATTATGCCGTTCGAGCGCGGGCATTGCGAAGGTATTGGCATTGAGGGCACCACTAAAAATGCACTTTTTCCGCAATTGCGGCGTCAGCGCCGTGCTCGAATCATCAGGTATGACCCATACACTGCGGTTGTGCGCGCGGTGCTTCCTTGCACTCACGAAAAAATGACTATTTTTAGAGGCCCCTTTTGCCGTACCTTTAAGTGTCTAGATGTAAAAGCGATGTTAGAATGCGTCGATGAAATTCGCCGACCCCCGCAACGACATCGCGTTTAAGAAGATCTTTGGCAATCAACAGCACAAAGAAGTGCTGATCCATTTTGTCAATGCCGCGTTGGATTTCCCTAAGGGCTCGAAGGTCGCCGATGTTTCTTTCGAGACACCCTACCAGATCCCCAAAATCGAAGATCTCAAAGAAACCATTCTCGATGTCCAAGCCACCGACGAACAAGGCCGGCAGTTCATTATCGAAATGCAGGTGCAGCACGATCATTATTTTCATAAACGCAGCCTGTATTACACCGCCAAATCCTATGTCAACCAACTAGATGCGGGTGAGCAATACAACGAACTCAAGAAGGTGCACTTCATAGGGATCCTGGATTTCGTCTTTAACCCTGAAGATTCGTACTACCTGTCTAACCACCTCATCCTGAATACCCGCAGCCAACAAAACCAACTGGATGATTTCGCGTTTTGTTTTATAGAACTGCCAAAGTTCAATAAGACTTTAGAAGAAATTGCAGACGCGGCGGATCAGTGGATTTTCTTTATCAAGAACGCTAGGCGATTAGAAGAAATACCAGCGCTTTATCAGCAAGAGCCTGTATTTCGCACCGCGTTTTCCGTGGCCCAACAACATTCATGGTCGAAGCACGAGAGGCAATTATACGACTATGTAAGCTTACGCCTAGGCCGAGAACGGAGCCAAATCCAAACAGCTCAAGAAAAAGGCCGCCAGGAAGGCCGCCAAGAAGGCCGCCAAGAAGGCGAGCAGATCGGACTAGCAAGAGGTGAGCAGATTGGTTTGGAAAAAGGTCTGCGCCAACAACATCTGACTCAGCTAAGAACCGCTCAAGAGCTGCTCAAGATGGACCTATCGAATCAGCAGATCGCCACCGCCACTGGATTAACCATAGCAGAGATCGAGAATATCGCAGAGCACTCGATAGATGAAGCAAACGGCCAATCCAAGTAGGCGCGCCCGTAACGGGCCGCTACGCTAAAGCAGCACCCTCACCAGCAACATACCCAAGAGCACCTGCTAAAAATAGCAATTGTTTCGTGAGTGCAAGAAAGCACCGCGCGCACAACCGCAGTGTATAGGTCATACCTGAGGATCCGAGCACGGCGCTGACGCCGCAATCGCGGAAAAAGTGCATTTTTAGCAGGTGCCCATAGATAACCACGCGAATACACCCGCAGCTCGGAGGCAGCGCAGTGGCAGCGTTTACCGACCAGCCAGGGCATCGTCGCCCGCACCGTGCCCAAGCAATACGGCGGCTACGGCGCGGCACCGGATATTGTGGAAAACCGCATCATCAGCGAGGAGTTGGCCGCCGCCCACATACTGCCGATGGCCAACGCCCAAGGCACGGGTATGAAAGCTAGACGCATGCGATCTGGCTTATCCGAGGAACAAACACTCCTCACAAGACTCATGGCGCCGAGTTCTCCCCGTTCAGAGCAAGCAGGCCCTGACGGGTCGTCTCCTGGCGCCATTGGGTGCTGAGCATCGCCCGGCGGCGGGGCCGGCGGGGAAAGTCCTTTGTATTCATAGCGTCGAACTGAGAACTATGCTATTGAGGCGCACCGCAATTATTCCGTCACCAAGACATGCCATGCTGGGTGACTTACGAACAAAGAACCCACGAGTGCTGAGGAGAGGACTCTACACATCATGAAAACAACTTACTCTAAACTGGCCCTGGCTAAATTGGCTCTGGCCGGAGTGGTGGCCGTTGCACTGGCGGCCACTAGCGGCGCCTACGCGGCGAATTGCCCGCAGGTCACGGTGACCGATAACAAAGGCGTTGCCGCCGGCAAATACCCGCAACAATACGACCTGGCCGAATTCCAAAAGCTGGCCAACTGTACCTTGTCCTTCTCCGAGAACCCGGATATAGGCAAGCTGAATGGACGGATTATCGGCAATCCGCCGCTGCCTCCATTGGCCGAACGGCTCCCGGAAGAGCCGCTGGTGGTCGCGCCGTATGACGCGATCGGCACCTACGGCGGCGTACTCGATGCGCTGTCGAACGCAACGGAGGCCGGTACCGCCGATCTCCTCTCCATCCGTCACGTGAACTTCGTTCGTTACGCCGATGATCTCACCACCATCGTGCCGAACGTGGCCAAAGATTGGACTTGGAATGACGACTACACCGAGCTGACTTTTTTCCTGCGCAAAGGACACCGCTGGTCCGATGGGGCGCCCTTCACCGCCCACGACGTCAAGTTCTGGTACGACGACCTCAACATGGACACCAACGTCATCGAGAAGCCGAAGGGCTTTTTGCTGGTGGGTGGCAAGCGTATGGAAGTGAAAGTGATCGATGATCACACCGTCAAGTTCATCTTGCCGGCGCCCAAGCCGGGCTTACTGTCCCACTTCGCCACCAGCTATTCCCAGGGCTTCCAGCCGCAACACTTCCTCGGCCAATTCCATCCGCGGCACAACCCGGATGCGGACAAGCTGGCACAGGCGGCGGGCTTCAAGAATGGTTATGAAGTCATCGCTTTTTATTACGGCAACTCCGACTGGACCGACACGCCTTCACCGCTACTGCGCGATCCGTCCAAGATCGAGAAACTACCGGCCGCCGTGGTGCCCACCCTCGAATCTCACATCACCATCGCCGACACCACCGAGGGCCGGCACTACGTGGCCAACCCGTACTTCTTCATGGTCGATACCGCCGGCAACCAGTTCCCTTATATCCCGGAGCAGGACGAGATTTACATCAACGACAACGAGGTGCGCATCCTGAAATTGGTCAACGCCGAAGTGGACTACAAATCGCAATCCGTGCAACTGCCGTCCGCGCCGCTGTTGCTTGAGAATCAGGCAAAAGGCGACTACACCGTTCACCTGAAACCCACCATCGCGATGCCGGTGTTCTCCTTTAACGTGACCTCGCAGGATTTGGAAAAACGCAAGATCTTCGGCGATCTGCGCTTCCGCCAAGCCATGTCCGTGGCGATGAACCGCAGCGAGATCAACGAAGTTGCGTTCTTCGGTCTGGGCACGCCGGGCCAGTGGGTGGCTTTCAGCCCGCCGCCCAGCTTCATCACCGATGAATGGAAGCAGCACTATGCGCAACACGATGCCGAACTGGCGGCGAAGTTGCTTGATGACATCGGCCTCAAGGACCAAGATGGCGACGGTAAGCGCGATCTGCCAAGTGGTGAGCGTTTCACCCTCAACCTGCAATACGCCACCCAGGGTATCGCCGGTAACGTTGTTGAACTGGTCGCCCAGCACTGGGCTAACGTAGGCATCGACACTACGTTCAAAGAAGTGACGCCGGATGAATACCGTGCGGCGCAATCGGCCAATGAACTCGACGTGATGATATGGGCCAAGGGCATGCCCATCGCCATCATCCTTGGCAACGATCAGATGTTCGTGCCGCCGTTCGATGATTACTTCACCCACCGCACCGGCATGCTGTGGGGCGAGTATATCGAGACTGACGGCGCCAAAGGAGTAAAACCGCCTGCATACGTCTACCAGATGATCAAAGACATCGCCGCCTTCCAATCGACGCCAGCGGGCACGCCGCAGTCGGACGCCATCGGCAAACGTCTCATCAAAAACATGGTCGGTAACCTACTCTTCCTCGGCACCGTGCAAGCGCCAGCGCCTATCTATCACCGCAACGCGCTCAAGAACTTCATCGAGTTCAAAACCTGGTCTTACGAATACTACCGCACCTTCCCGTACCGTCCACAGCAGTGGTTTTTCCAAGAAGGTTAATAATCTTTGTCAGAACCCGCGGGGCGCGGTTAAGCCGCGCCCCTTTTCGTCGTGCCCTCATTTGATCGGTTTTAACCCATACATGCCACCCGGCCGGCACCCATGTTGAGGTTTTTGCGCTTTGCAGCCATCCGCGCGGGTATGGCCCTGCTGACGCTAGTGCTGGTGTCGTTTATCGTTTTCAGCTTGATGGAATTGGTGCCAGGCAACTGCGCCGAGCGCTACGTCGCCTACAAAAATACCCAAGGGCAGGGCATCACCAAAGAAGACATCCGCGCCGAAGAGATCCGTATGGGCTTGGATAAGCCTTATGTCATAAGGTGGGCGAATTGGCTGACCGGTGTATTGACCCGCGGTTACTTCGGTGAATCATGCCTGTGGCGGGTAGAAGTCAATCAGTTGGTTGGTCAAAAGTTCTGGCTGTCCCTGGGGATCTGCCTGACCGCGCTACTGTTGGCGTACCTGATCGCTTTACCCGTGGGCATTCTTTCCGCCAGCGTGGATAGCCCCGCGCTCAATCATTCGTTGCGCTTTTTGTCTTACCTAGGCTTGGCCATGCCTAATTTTTTGTTGGCCCTCATCATCATGCTCACCTCCACCCTATTGTTCGGGGACAGTTTAACGGGCCTATTCAGCAAAGAATTTCGTGACGCCGCCTGGTCGTATGAGCGGGTGATGGATTTTCTCTCACGGGCGTGGCTGCCGGTCTTCATTCTCGGCTGGTCGGCTACCGCTTTTGCACTGCAAACGGTGCGCGCGTTGATGTCGGATGAGAACGGCAAACTCTACGTCACCGCCGCCCGCGCCCGTGGCCTGCACGGCGGCACGCTGCTTTGGCGTTACCCGGCAAGACATGCCCTAGGTCCCGTCATCAATTCCCTGGGCTTTGACCTAAACCGGGTATTTAACGAATTGCCCATTGTCGCGTTGATTCTCACCTTGACCGAGGCTGGCGCCTTGTTATTGGAAGCCCTGGCCCGTTCCAATGATCAACAACTAGCCGGTGCCATCATCTTCATGCTGACCGCCTCCATAGTGGCGCTCAATTTCTTCACCGATGTCTTGTTGGCCATCGTAGACCCGCGCGTTCGCCGCAGTGTCATGGGGTAGGCCGATGAGCAAAGCATCAAAAATGCCGGTGGAGCTAGGCGGACAACAAAAGAAAGAAGCTTATTTCACGGCCAGCCAGAGCCAGCTTATCTGGGCACGGTTCAAGAAAAACCGATCGGCCATGATCGCCGGCGCCGTGTTGATCGGGCTGATTTTGATGGGCCTGCTAGCACCGTTTTTGTCGCCTTATGATCCAACCATCGCCGGGCGTGACAAAGATTATCAATACGGCGCCCCGCAGATACCGTTGTTCTGGGATGACAATGGCTTTTCGTGGCGCCCATTTCTATACACCCTGGAGCGCAGCCGTTCGATCAAAACCAACTTTCGCTGGGTCAGCAAAGTCAATAAGGACAAAAGGCGTTACGTGCAATTTTTTGCCAAAGGTTGGAAGTATCATCTGCTACGGCTCGATCTGGATCTGCCAGGTAAAGCCTTCGACATTCGCTGGCACTGGGTGGAAATGGACATTCACCTATTCGGAATAGACCAAGGCGGCATCCATCTATTCGGTACAGACAAGTCGGGCAAAGATATATTCGCCCGTACGCTACACGCCGTTTGGACTTCGCTGGCCGTAGGCACCATCGGTGTGCTGATCAGTTTTATCCTGGCCTTGGTGATAGGCGGCATATCCGGCTACTTCGGTGGCTTTATCGATTCGGTCATCCAGATGTTCACCGATGCCATTCGCACCGTACCGGCCATACCGCTGTTCATGGCGCTGGCCGCTTTCGTGCCCGATGAATGGAGTGCGCAGACAAGATTTTTCTTTATCTCCATCATCCTGGGCCTTATCGGTTGGCCAACATTGGCCCGGCGCGTACGCACCCATCTGCTCACCGAGCGGGCCCAGGAATATGTACTCGCGGCACAACTATGCGGCGCCTCGGCGGGGCATGTCATACGCCGGCATCTTTTGCCGAGTTTCACCAGCTACATCATCGTCGATCTGGTCATATCGTTTCCTTACATGGTGCTGTCCGAGACAGCGTTGAGTTTTATCGGCCTCGGCTTAAAAGATCCGGTTAACAGTTTGGGCGTCATGCTGCAAAACGTCACCAATACGGATGTTTTGCTCAACTATCAGTGGCACTTCATTCCGGTCATCTTTTTTATGACATTGGTGCTCGCCTTCGTATTCGTGGGTGACGGTTTGCGGGACGCGGCCGATCCGTACTCACAGAGAAACGGATGAACACACCACTGCTAGAAGTCGATAACTTGAACATCCGCTTCAAGACGGACGAAGGCTTGGTCACGGCAGTGCAGTGCGCCTCTTTCACCATCGGCGCCAGCGAAGTCATGGGCTTGGTGGGCGAATCAGGATCAGGCAAATCAGTCACCGCTAAAGCATTGATGCAACTCAATGCCAACAATACCGTCTATGGAGAGAGCAGCCGCATCACGCTCAATTTGTCCGCCGGGCCTGTGGATGTGTTGTCTCTCAAGCGGCCACGTGAGTTACGTGTGGTACGCGGCGGCGCCATCTCCATGATCTTCCAAGAACCGATGGCAAGCTTCGCCCCCGCCATCACCATAGGCGCGCAGATGGTGGAGCAGTTGCTCATCCATACCTCGCTCAACCGAAAACAAGCAAAAGAACTTGCCATAGAAATGCTCGCCAAGGTCGGTATTTCGGATGCCGCCAAGCGTTTTGATCAATATGCGTTCGAATTGTCGGGCGGCATGCGCCAGCGCGCCATGATCGCCATGGCATTATCGACCAACCCGCAGTTGTTGGTGGCCGATGAACCGACCACTGCGCTGGACGTGACTATTCAGGCACAAGTATTGGATTTGATGCAGGATCTGGTCGCGGAATTGTCCATGGCCATTTTATTCATCACCCATGATCTAGGCGTGATCGCCCAAACCGCTCACCGCCTATCTGTCATGTATCTGGGCGAGATCGTGGAGACGGGCGAGGTGCGGCAAGTATTGCGCCAGCCGGCCCACCCTTATACCCGTGGCTTGCTCGATGCACTGCCCAAGCTCGATGAGTTGGATAAACCGCTTAGGCCTGTACCCGGTGACATACCGAGTCCGCTGGAGCGCCCCGGTGGCTGTGTATTTCATACCCGCTGCCGGCGGGCGATCGGCAATCGTTGCTCGCAGGAGACACCGACCACACAGGTAGTAGAAAACGGTCACAGCGCTGCTTGTCATCTTCTGGATGAGACAGTGAATACTTGATGCCATGACCGAGCCACTGATCTCCATTCAAAACCTGTCGGTACGGTTCGGCATCGGCAAAAGCTTATTCGGCGTCGGTGCCGAAGTCATTGCCGTAGACAATGTTTCCTTGGACATTCCTCAAGGACATTTTTTCGGGCTCGTGGGCGAGTCGGGTTCTGGCAAAACAACTCTTGGGCGCGCCACCTTAAAAGCAGCGCCCATCAGCGGCGGCGAGGTTCATTACAGTGACAGCGAAGTGACCTACGATCTTCGCAACATCGACAAAACGGCGCTAAAAGACTACCGCCGCCGGGCACAGCTCATCTTCCAAGATCCTTACGCTGCGCTCAGTCCGCGCATGACCGTGCGGGACATTATCGCCGAGCCACTGGAAGTCATGCGGCTCACCCACTCCAGAGCCGAGACCGATGAGCGGGTGCGAGATATCGCCGCCAAATGCCGCTTGAACCTAGAGCACTTACGGCGCTTTCCCCACGCATTCAGCGGCGGACAGCGCCAACGTATCTCCATCGCCCGCGCTTTGGTATGTAGCCCTCGTTTCCTGGTGGCCGATGAGAGCGTGGCGGCCTTGGATGTATCTATCCAAGCAGATATTTTGAACCTGTTGAAATCGTTACAAAACGATCTCGGTTTGACTTTTCTGTTTATTAGCCACGACTTGAGTGTAGTGGCCCATACTTGCGACACCGTCGCCGTTATGTACCTGGGAACGCTGGTTGAAGTGGCGCCTACACGAAACTTATTCTCTGGCGCCAAACATCCCTACACCCAAGCGTTACTCTCAGCGATTCCTTCGTTGGACCCGGACGATGACAAACCGCGCCAGCGGCTGGAAGGAGAGATACCGAGTCCGACCCACCCACCGAGCGGCTGCCGCTTCCACACCCGGTGTCCGCATGCCGTGGAGCTGTGCTCACAACAAACGCCAGTGGCCGAAGCTGTGGACGACGGCCATGTGGTAGCGTGTCACCGGTGGCAGGCGTTGAGCTAAAGCATCCCGCTTATGCCATTCTCGAACAGTAAGGCTGCGGCAAAACGACTAATGCTTGTATCCAATATTTCCGTATCGAAGACAACATCAGCGGCAGAGAACTTGGCACAAAGACTACTTGATACTTTGGCACCGCCAAATAAAACGGAAATAGACGCGCTCCATGTAGGGGTAGCGGCGGTAAATAGTATGAAGGGCATCTCTACAAATAGTAATTTTTTCGTGAGTGCAAGGAAGCACCGTGCGCGCAACCGCAGTGTATAGGTCATACATGAGGATTGGAGCACGGCGCTGACGCCGCAATCGCGGAAAAAGTGCATTTTTAGAACTGCCCATTGAACCGTACCTGTTCCAACCGGTTTACCTGCAAGGCTGGGTTCTCATCGCAACGCTGGTTGGCACCCTCGCGTGTCGGAGATTGCGCTGTGTCCAAGTCGATGGACCTCCTCCTTTTCGGTCAATGTTCAGGCCTTCACCTTGTCCCAATCCTGGCGTTGGGCGTTTGGCGACTAGGCCCTGTGCTGACGACTGCTTAATCATAACCGCGATGGCTCCGGGCTGCGCTGTCGTTCGCCATCGGCTTCGCTCGCTTATGGCCGATGGCAGCACGCCAAGGCCATTTCTATATCCCTGCCTGATTGAGTGCTCTACCACCGCCCGTTAAGCCGTCCTCCCCGGATAAGGATATGAACTGTCACTGCACCCCTGCATCATTGACGTGGTCCGTTAAACCACGCGGCTTCGCTGTCGTGTGCCCGCTCGCCTCCAGACCACGCCTTGTATGATATTCCTGTGTATCAATGCGCCGCTTTGCCTTGGGCTTACTTCCCACCAAACCTCGCGCCCACAAAATCTTGCGCCCACGAAATCTTGCGGTTTCGCCGTTGCCTTGTGCTCGTTGTTAACGCCGTACTTCCAGCAAGACATTCTGGCGGTGGTTTGCCAACCGGGGACTTCCACCCCATCAGTTCATGCCCTTGCCTGGCGTATACAATCACATCAGCCGACCCGCAAAAGCGCCGCTTCGCTCGGTTTTTGCGGGTCGGCTGATGTGAGGCGTTAGGCTGCTTGAGCCGGCGACGAATAAATTGTGAACTTTCGGTACTACATTCATCTCCAGACCGAGGTGCCACACATCTATGCTCACAAGATCGTGGAGGCCGAAGTCGAGGAGGTTCTCTCGCATCCAAGCGAAGATCGGTCTGAGCGGGACGGGTCACGAGTAGCGATCGGGAAGACCTCTGGTGGAAGATAGCTGCGGGTCATTGACATCCCGGACCTAGAGCCAGCTAGCGTCTTTGTAGTCACGGCGTATGATTTAACCGGGAAACCCTTGTCAGCATTCCGGCGCCGCATGAGACGAAGAAGACAATGAAGCAGTCCAGATTTCCGAAGGGTTGGGACGAGAAGCGGGTGTCCGATCTACTAGCTCACTACGAGACCCAAACCGAAGATGGAATCGTCGCCGAAGACGAAGCAACGTTACTCGTCCCCGAGCAGACCATCATGGAGGTGCCATCTGAGCTGGTACCGATGGTACGAGAACTTATCGTAAAACACGAGGATGTTGCCTGAACAGCCTAACCAGTCGCTCCAGCCGACGGCCAAAATGACGCGCCCGAATCAAGCTCAACATCTGCTGCAACGAAGGCTGGTATGAGGCATCCAAGCCGGTATCTGAACCGGCACGCCCGGCCCAATTGGCCGCCGGCCCGGACCGGCCAGGGTCGCTTGCTCCGGTTCAAGCGGCCGGGCCGCATCACGCCAAAACAACCAATCCACAAGCTTGACCCGCAGGCGTATTGGCGAAATCAACCAGTAATCAACGTAACGCCTCCACTGCTTGTTTAAACTGCCCATCCGGTAATCGATGTTGGCGCGACAAATCGCCCAGAAAAGCCTCTATATCTGCCTTGGATAAAACAGGCAATGATTTATCCGTAAAGGCTTTGATCAAACGTTCGACCTATCGGACATAGCAACGCCGCGCGCCTTCGAGCAGCTGTTTTTTGGCTAACTGGTTAAGGTATTCGTGCCACTGGGATAGGGCGTTCATCTGAGAAGTAATGATGCGTGGTTACTCTGGTTAATCAGGAATATATCGTACTACACTGCTGTCCCATAAACTTTTGAATGAGCTTAGAATCAAAGACTATTCTGCGCTAATTTGTTAGAATGGAGGTTCAGAATATCTTTTAATATCAACAGGATAATACCCTTGAGTCATAATAACAGCGTATTTTCACAGCTACTAAAACTGATTTCTAGATATGAATTTGAAACGCTCGCAAAAACCTATCATAAAGGCCGTGTATTGAGGACAATGTCACGCTGGTCACAGTTTGTGGCGTTGAGTTTTACCCAACTCGCCGGTCGCTGTAGTTTGCGAGATATTGTCAGCAACTTGGATAAACAACGCCGCAAAAGTTACCATTGAAACTCAGGTACAGATACAGTTTACATTTTCATGAAAGTTTATGGGACAGCAGTGATATTGTACCATTTAGCCTATTTTTAGAGGTGCCCATAAACTCCTGGAAATGGCAACGTCCGTCAACGTTATTCAGACAAAGCTCGATGAACCCCCGGCGATGCCTAACCGAGCGCTGCAGTCGGACGCGGCTTCACCGCGCCGCCGAGCGCAGCGTTAGCCGTAAAAAGACAAAAGGCATACATTGTGCTATCCTCTGCTTATGAAGCCTATTTCATGGAATGCAGAAAAAAATGCCTCGCTGAAGGCTGATAGAGGGGTTTCGTTCGAGGATGTGGTTTTCCATATTATGGCAGGCGATATCCTTGATACATTCGATCATCCTAATAAAAAGCGCTATCCCGATCAGAAAATCCATGTCATTGCGATCGAGGAATACGCTTACCTCATTCCATTTGTAGAGTCGGATGAAGAAGTGTTTTTGAAAACGATCATACCTAGCCGGAAAGCAACAAAGAGCTATTTAGGTGGTGTCAAATGAGCAAATTATCGAGTGAAGAACACGAAATCCTGGAAGCGTTCGATAAAGGCAAGCTGAAGCAGTCCAAGAAGGCAGCAGATACACAGAAACGGCACCAAGAGTACGCAGAAGCCATGTTCAAAAAAGATGCACGAATTAACATTAGGCTTTCGTCAAAAGACCTGCGTGGGTTGCAGAAAAAGGCTTTGGCGGAAGGTATTCCTTATCAAACCCTGGTTGTCAGCATTCTGCATAAGTACGTGGAAGGTCGGCTGCATGAAAACAACGGCTAACAAGTGCATGCAGGCGGACCTAATTGTCGGCTCCGCCGCCAACTAAGCTGCTGATGCGAAGCGTTATGTGTTCCTCAACTTGCAAGTCCTGAGTTCAAAGTACAGAATGCTTTTTTTCAATCACTGATGTAGTAAAAGTGGCAAAAAGTCTTAATGTTCCAGAGAGCCTGGACAAGAAATATCATGAAATCACGGCCATAACTGATGCAGTCTGCAACAAGTACATTAGTGACGAGTATGCTGAAATTATAAGGAAAGCTGCTCATGCTTTATGCTGTTTGTCTGAATCCCCCATCAGAAAAGGCACTGCAAAAACATGGGCTTGTGGCATAACGCATGCCATCGGAATGGTTAACTTTTTATTCGACAACTCACAACAGCCTTATATCAGTGCTGCTGATCTTTATAAACACTTTGCTGTAAGTCAAAGCTCAGGACAAGCCAAATCCAAGATAACCCGTGACGCTCTTTCAATGACTCAGATGGATTCTGAGTGGAGTACTCGTGATAGGATTAATGAAAACCCTTTTACTTGGTTATTTGAGATAAATGGAAAAATAGTAGATGTACGCAAAGTACCTATTACCCTTCAACGATCCCTTTTTGAAAAAGGATTAATCCCATTTATCCCTGGCGATAAATTACGCACATAACAAGTAAATCCAGGTGACGCCTACAGCGCACCTGATTTAGGCGTTAGTCACCAAATAGAAGTCAGGAGACAACTACTACTTCGGCAAAAAATTACCCGACACAAATTAATAAAATGTGTTATAGTGATGCTATGAAAAAGACAGACGGTCGCTCACTGCCCCATTCCGCGCGAGAAGCCATCCGCAGGCACGCGGTTGCGCAAGTATTATCGGGTGAAAGCCCTGAAAAAGTAATTAAAGCCCTCGGATTTCATCGTTCTTGCATTGACGATTGGTTATCCAGATATGAGCAAGGTGGTGAACAGGCGCTGTCTACCGGTAAGATCACGTGCCGCCCAAGAAAGTGTCCCGATGAATATGCGGATCGCTTACGTGAACGGGTTAAAACGAATCCGTTGCAATTGGACTTTCACGATGCCCTGTGGACGCGCTCGATGATTCAGATATGACTGAAAGACAAATTTGGCATCGAAGTCAGCGAGCGCTCGGTGGGCAATATCCTGTCTCGTTTGGGGATGAGTGCGCAGCGCCCTGGGTTTAAGGCATACGAGCCAGACCCTGATCAGGTTAAGGTATGGTTAAAAGAAACTTGGCCTGAAGTACAACGAGAAGCGAAAAGGCGGCGAGCGCAGGTCTATTTTGGCGACGAATCGACGATCCGGTCGGATTATCATCGTGGTACCACTTGGGGGGTACGGGGTGATACGCCGGTTGTAGCGAAAACGGGTCGGCGCTTTAGCGTGAATAGGCTGTCAGCCGTTTCGCCGAAGGGTCACCTGCGTTTCATGGTAACCGAATCACGGGTAACCGCAGACGTTTTTATCGACTTTCTAAGGCGTTTGTTGCACAACGCCAAGCGATCGGTCTATTGGGTTGTTGATGGCCATCCAATTCATCGAACCAAGAAGGTGCAAGAATTTGTCCGCAATAGCCAAGGGAGGCTCACGTTAGTATTGCTACTGCCGTATTCACCGGAACTCAATCCTGATGAACGGGTATGGCATCACGTAAAAAGCCAACGAATTGGGCGGACAGTGGTGGCTACAAAGGAGCAACGGGTGGCCTTGGCTCGTTCGGTGTTGCACTCACTGCAACAGAATACGCAAATAATTAAACGGTTTTTCTATGAAAAGCATGTCAGATATATTCTGAATTAATGTCGGGTAATTTTTTTCCGAATTAGTATATGAGTAAGTTTAAAGCGGAAGTTAAGAAAGGACAGCGCTTTGAATTTGGGAAGAACTGGCAAAGTTTCTTATCAACATTAACAGATGAGAGAATTCGAATAGCCGAGACTTCAATAAAAGAGATGCTGCGAATTGACAATCTGAACGGCAGAACAGTTTTGGACATTGGCTCTGGGAGTGGATTGTTTTCATTAGCGGCACGCAACCTCGGGGCAAGAATTCATTCATTTGACTATGATCCAGCATCAGTAGCTTGTACACGGGAACTTCGCTCACGATATTTCTCTGACGATCTCAATTGGATTATTGAAGAAGGTTCTGTTCTGGATAAGGAGTTCCTCCAATCACTAGGCAGCTTTGACATTGTTTATTCCTGGGGCGTTTTGCATCATACAGGGAACATGTGGTCTGCTATTGAAAACGCTCCTTCTCTTGTAAAGAAGAATGGCGCGCTCTTTATGGCGATATACCCATCACACTTCAAGATGCGAACATCGGTGCATTAATAATGTGAAACCTATCAGTGATTCTTTTTCTCAATAAAATCTTTCGTCTTCCAATGCGCTTGAAAAAATTCAAAGAGGCTTCCCGAAAATCTACAAACTTCTCATAGTACCGATTATAAGTAACCGCTTCATGCATCATTTTCCAAAGTCGCTCAATTGGATTTAAATTCGGTGAATAGGGCGGCAAATAGTGTAATTTAATGTTTGAGTCCTTGGCATAAGACTGAACGTCTTTGCTCTTATGATAAGCCGCATTATCCCAAATTACATGAATTTCTTTCTCTGGTGTATGCCGTTTGCGTAGAGATTTTAGAAAAGATTTAATGGTTTGCGCATTCACTCGCTCAACTTCAGTGTGGATTATTGTGTGACCATCCAAAGATACAGCACCAATGAAATTCAATCGTGCTTGACGAGCCGTTGTGGCAATATTCTTTCGAGTGCCTCTTAAAATCCATCCATAAGCCAACCGTGTTTGATACTGCGGATGAAAACTGTCCGAGAAATAGATTAAACCCTTGTTTTTAGCGTTTTTCGAAAGATGTTCATATTCCTTGACAAACGCTTTTTGCGCCTGTGCGTTTGCTTTCGCTGGCACTGCATGAGGCTTCTTATGGCAGACATTATTGCGATGCAGCCATTTTGTCATGCCGCTTACACTGTAAACCTTACCAACATTCAACTTCACATAAGTGCAAATGTCCTTAGCATAAGGATAAGTCATTCCTTCTATGTGTTTAACGAGCTTTGCTGTTTCATTCTCGTCTCAATCACTTTTGCTGCCTCCGTTTTCGGGCTTCAGCTTAGCTTTAGAAAAGTAATCATCGATAGGGCGTCTAATAGTCTCATCATCTAAAAGCAAAATCCTAGAAATTTCTGAATAACTATAACCCTCATCAAAAGCTAAAACCGCTTTTATTCGGTCTCGAATACGCCCATCTCTCTCTTTACGATGAGATTTTATGAGTTCATCGCGCTCGCTGGGTATTAAATGATTGTTCATAAGCTTATTTTGACCATAATCAGCTAGCTAATATAAGTATTCTATATTCGCATTTTCAATGGCGATGGGTATATACAACGATCAGGGCAGAACTTCGAGGCTTTGGCGAAAAGTGAAGGAGTTTTACTGTTCAGGGATTTTTGGAAAGACAACCGTTTCTTGCATCTTCATTCCCTATTTTTTTCGAGAGCACTATTAGCATCACTTTTTAGAAGAAAAAACGTATTTGCCGAATATAAAAAAACAGAGGTATGTCGATTACACACGATTGGTTTGACTGGCTAGGTGGTTTGCCATTTGAAGTTGCAACAGTTGATCAAGTGTTCCACTTCCTTCAGGAGAAAGGATTTTACTTACCAATATTAAGACGGCAAATGGCGGTTTAGGTAATAATCAATTTGTTTTCGTTAGAAAATCAGGCCAATGAGGTATAGCACTTGCGGAGTGGCTAACAAGGCATTGCACACTGGACTGCAATTCCGTTGCGCTCCATTGCCGCCAGTGAACTTGGTCGTTGATGCTGTAGAAAAATCCGAGTTTTTGATAGATTAGTGGCGTTTTTCCATGATGCATCTGAGCTATGCTAAATTTCATACCCTACGATCATAATCAAGCAAAAATAGTGGCAATTAACTTTTTGGATCAGATTCAACCTGGCACATTTGAGCACGCAATTCATTATTTGACTTAAAGCGGCTTGCTCTAAGCGTGTTCTATCCGAGTTATAAAAATGATCTTGCCGGGCGGGCAGCCTATAAGCCGGCACTACTGCTAAAAATAATATTGTTTGCTTACTCAAAAAGCATAATGAGCAGTCGAGAAATTCAATGGTGCTGCACTACTAATATAACTTTTATGGCACTAGCGTGCGATACGGTGCCGCATTATACAACCATAGCGGTATTTGCGAGTGGGTTTACAAAAGAAATTCAACAAGTGTTCGAGCAGATATTGCTTGTCTGCCACGAAGACGGTCTATTACTAACCTGGCAATAAACAGTATCTGCTATGCCGCATACCGAATTGTCTCGTGCTTAAAATAGGCGGTAACACGACCCGTTTTTTCTGTAACATTCACACGTGTGATGTCACTTTTTCTTTAACTGATCTTTGCTCCGCGTCGTCGGACCACTGTGCACACCGCTTTTTAAATCACAGTTTAAATATTCGTCAGGGTTCAGTTCTGGCGAATAGGACGGAAGATAGAATATTCTTATTCCATCTTCGTTTGCTTTAATCCCAAGCTTTGAATATCTTTACATGATGCACACGTAGATTGTCCAACACTAAAAACACTTTCCTTCCAGTAGCCTCAATCAATCTTTTACAAAATTCAATCAAGATATCTGCATTCATAGTGCCTTCAAACATCTTAAATCTAATTTTTCCCTGATTAGTAATTGCTCAAATCATGTTCAATGAAGCGCGATTGGCGGTGATTCTAACAACAGGAGTCTTGCCTTTAGGCGCATAGCCTCGCTCGTGTTGACTATCACTTCGTATGCCCGTTTCATCCCCCCAGTAAATCTCTGCGTTTTCTTTCTTTGCATGCAGTTGAAGAGCTGGGTAATCCGTATCCAACTATTGTTGTGCTTCTTTCGGATTTTGTTCATAAGCGCGTTTGGCCGGCTTCTGCGGTGTAAATCCCCAACGTTTCAGGTATTCACCTACTGTACGAATTGACACTTTCAAACCTGTTTCTTGCTCACTTAAATCCATCACTGCTTTTCGAGTCCATAAGGTGAAAGGCAGTTTTAACTGAATTGCCGCTCTCACCAAGCCTGGCGTCATCGCGCGCATCCTCGAGCCCATTGGTAGTAGACCTGCGTGCACCGCCGCAGGCTCTGGCGAGTTGATGTGAACCGACTCGGTGCAGCCGCGAGCCGTAGGGCCAGCGTCCGTGCGTCAATCGCGCCGTTGCGCCTGTAGCTCTAGTGTTGTAGGCGCTCGGCTCCTCAAGGGTAGGCCCACCAGGTGACAAGGTGATGCGTCCCGCTGGACCGCGGACTAAAGACATTTCACCACTTTGCCGTAACTGCTTGCGGCAAGACCGATTTATGCGGCGCGCAGGACGCGCGCCGCATAAGCCAAGAGAAAGACTAAAAGCGCCCCCGCCCCTTTTAAGCGCTCATCTGCTCACTGATAGGCAGGCGGGTGATGCGCTTGCCGGTGGCATTGAAGATGGCGTTGACCAGGGCCGGAGCATATGGCGGCACACCGGGCTCACCCGCACCGCATGGCTTCAGATCAACGAAGTCCTCCAGCACGTGCACCCGTATGTTGAGCGGTGCATCGGTCATCCGGGTGATCGGATAGTCGTGGAAGTTGCTCTGATCCACGGCGCCATCAGTGGTGGTGATCTTGCCGTGCATGGCGACCGAGTGACCGTAGATCACCGCCCCTTCGAGCTGCTTGCGGACACCCTCGGGGTTCACGTAGCGGCCACAGTCGATGGCCATATCGACCTGCGGCACGTGAATGCTGCCATCGTTGCGGACCACAACATGCACAGCGGCGGCCACGTAGCTGTGAAACGCGCGGTGAACGGCCAAGCCTAGCCCATGGCCGTTAGGCAATTCTTTACCATAGCCGGACTTCTCGGCCACACGGCGAAGTGCATTGGAAAGGCGCTTCGGCATGATCGGCCAATCGTCCACGGAGTCACCGTAGTTCCAATATTCCTCGACGCCATCCTTGGTGAGATCCATGACCTGCGCGTCACCGATCATCTCCAGCATGAGATCGAGAAAATCACGGCCACCGGCGGTGGCCAACTCATGCACGAAACCGTTCGTGGCGAAGGCGTGCTGGATGTTGTTCACCGAGCGGTACCAACCCACACGGGTGTGAATGTCCGCTTCACCGTTTTCGATGCGCAGGTTCTTGACTTCGTTGTACGGCGTGTCGATGAGGCCAAGTCCGTACTCGATACCGAAGCCGGTTTTCTGCGCCGGGTTCCAAAGACCGAGAATCGACGGCCACGAACCGCAGTGATGCCAAGCAACACACTTACCGTCGGCATCCAGGCCCGCTTTCATGGCATGGGCGCTGGCGGCGTGGTAGTAACCGTTTTGGATCTCATCTTCGCGCGTCCACTGCACCCGTACTGGCGTGCCGGTCATTTTCGAGAGAATCGCCGCTTCGCAGGCGAAGTCGGGTTTGGACTTACGGCCAAAACCGCCGCCCAGTAGTGTGGTGTTGCATTCGACGTCTTTGATGTCCACGCCAATGGCCTCGGCCACGTACTGGCGGGCTTGGTTGGGCGACTGGGTGGCAGCCCAAACCTGCACGGGACGGCTATTCGCGTCCACGATGGCCGCTGGCGGCTCCATCGGCGTGTGAATGAAGTACGGTACGAAGTAATCGGACTCGACTACTTTCGCCGCGTTCTCAAGCGCGCCTTCCACGTCACCGCGGTTACGAATAACAGCGCCGCCGCCCTTGGCTGATTTCATCAGGGCTGCATCGAAGGTCTTGCTGGTATGCACGGCATTGGGGCCGGCCTCCCAATCGATCTTCAATTTCTTACGGCCTTCCATGACTGCCCAGGTGTTGCTGCCGAGCACTGCGATGCCGCCTAGGGCGCGGAATTCAGGGGCTTTGTCATCGGCAAGAGCCGGGATCTCCACCACCTTCTCGACGCCGGGGACTTTCAAGGCCTCGCTTGCATCAAAGGATTGCGCTTTGCCGCGGAACACTGGCGAGCGGGCGATAACGGCGATGCGCATGCCGGGCATGGTCACGTCAGCGCCGTAGTTGGCACCGCCGGTGGTCATGTCGTAGTTGTCGATGCCCGGCAGGTCTTTACCGATGTAGATCCAGTTGGACGGATCTTTTAGCTTGGCTTGTTTCGGATCGACCTGAATGCCTTTGGCCTCTTCCACCACCTCACCGAAACCTAGCGAACGGCCAGTGGGTGAGTGATGCAGCCGGTGGCCCTGGGCATAGACTTCGGCGGCATCAACGCCCCATTTCCTAGCGGCGGCTTGCTCCAGCACTTGGCGGGCGGCGGCACCGAACTGGCGCATCAAGTCCAGGTGGTGGCGGGTGCTGCGCGAGCCATCGGTATTCTGTTTGTCCTTGCCAGCCGGATCGTATTTCTCCGGATCGCCGGGCGCCTGCCAGAGCTTGACCCGGTTCCAATCCGCTTCCATCTCATCGGCGAGGATCATGGGGATACCGGTGCGCACACCCTGCCCCATTTCAACGCGGATGGAAGTGATGGTCACGGTGCCATCGGGATCTATACCCACGAACAGATTCGGCTGAGCTGCCGCATTGGGTTCGCCTGCCGCCGCCATCACCGATTGAGTAAATGACAAGGGGGCTAATTGGGCACCGAGCACTAAAGCACCCGCGGCGCCTGTGCGTTTTAGAAAGTCACGCCGGCTTACGTTACGAATTGTAGTCATCTCACACCTCCGTGGCCGCGGTCTTTACCGCCGCGTAGATGCGCTGATAGGTACCGCAGCGGCAGATGTTGCCCGCCATGCCGTCGATGATCTCTTGCTCGGACGGATCGGGGTTTTGGTTGAGCAACGATGCGGCTTGCATGATTTGGCCGGACTGGCAGTAACCGCACTGCGGCACGTTGTGCGCCCGCCAGGCGCGCTGCACCGGGTGGTTGCCTTCGCCGTCCAGGCCTTCGATGGTGGTGACTGCGCGGTCTGCTGCCGCGGACATGGGCGTTATGCAACCGCGTACCGCTTGCCCTTCCACGTGTACGGTACATGCGCCACAAAGACCCATACCGCAGCCGAATTTGCTGCCGGTGAGCCCTAGCTCGTCGCGCACAAACCACAAGATGGGCATGTTTGGATCGCCTGTGAATTGGCGATTCACACCATTGATCTTGACTGTGATCACTATGCTTCTCCCTGTTGACGGGTTACGCCTGGATGCCGGAGAGAGCCACTGTCAAAGGTGCTAGCGAAATCCAGGCGTAATAAGGGGCGCCGAGCATTCGACGCTTCGATTGTTTTCGGTCAGCGCTGCGGATATTCCGCAGGCTGAAACCGAAGAAGCCGCGGTGCGAAAACAGCGGCTTCAAGTTCGGCGCTTACCGGTTCGCGATGTACATCGTGATTTCGAAGCCGAAACGGATCTCGGTGAATTCCGGGGTTGTCCACTGCATGATCATTCTCCTCTCACTCTCTTTCGAAGGGGACCGGCAGAGCGGGATGCCTGCCGGCATGTTGTTAAAAAAAGCTGTTAACGATCGAGGGCAAAGACCCAAACTACGCCGCCCTGGGGCACTTCGGTCTTAGTGCCCAACTGTCCGTCGATGGCACCTTGCACACGCTGCGGATCAACCCCCCAACCGCTTTGCACCGCCACATACTGCACACCGTTGACCTCGAAAGTACTAGGGACAGCAGCCACGCCGGAGTTGGTTTTGAACTGCCAGAGCACTTCACCGGAGGTGGCGTCGAAGGCGCGGAAATAGCGGTCATTGGTGCCGCCCGCAAAGACCAGATTGCCACCGGTGGTAAGGATCGGACCCCAGTTGTGGAACTCGAAGTTGTGCGTCCACTGTTCGGTCCTGCTGTCCATATTCCACGCCTGGATCTCGCCGATGTGGTCGGACCCTGGAAAGATGGTAAGACCGATGTCGGCAATGGCGGTGGTGAGATACAACTGCCCTGGTTTGTACTCTTCAGCTTTACCCGTCAAGTGGCCACAGAGATTGTCGTTGGCCGGGATATAGAGCAAGCCGGTTTGCGGATTGTAGGCCGCCGGCGGCCAGTCTTTGCCCCCCCAGAGGGACGGACAGAAGTCCGCTTTGCGGCCTATCCCCGGAATGCGGTCCGGATGATAGGTCGGGCGGCCCGTGTTGCCGTCGATGCTGGTGAACACGTCTTGACGCACGTACGGCTCAGCGTCCACAAAGCCTATCGTGCCGTTCGCCCTCGGCTCGAGTACCCATAGATAGCCGTTGCGGGCCGGATGCACCAAGGCTTTGAGCGTCTTGTTGCCACGTTTGACCGGCATCAAGATGGGCGCGGACACCTCGTCCCAATCCCACGCTTCGTTCCAGTGATACTGGTGATGGCCGACCAGCTCGCCGGTATCCACATTGATGGCGATGACGGAGTTGGCATACAGATTGTCCCCGGCGCGGTTGTCCGGCATCCAAGGTGCGGCGTTGCCGATCCCCCAATACAGGATTTTAGTGTCGGGATCGTAAGTACCGGTAATCCACGCGGATGCACCGCCGGTCTTCCAGGTATCGCCCTCCCAGGTGTCGTGCCCCGGCTCACCGGGCCCGGGAATGGTATGGCGCTTCCACACTTCCTTGCCGCTGTCCACATCGTAGGCGGCGACGAAGCCGCGGATGCCGTACTCACCACCGGACACGCCGACGATGGCGAGCCCATCGACAGTCAGCGGCGCCAGGGTCAGGTAATACCCTGTTTTGTAGTCCTCAACGGCGGTCTCCCAGAGCACTTTGCCGGTTTTGGCCTCAAGCGCCACCAGGAACGCATCCGTCGTCGCCACGAACACTTTGTCTTCATACAAGCCAACGCCGCGGTTGGTGGGATGAAGCTGGAACAACTCCTCCGGGATCTCACGCTGGTAGCGCCAATATTGCTCGCCGGTCCGCGCATCCAGCGCGAACACCTGGTTTTGCGGTGTGGTAATGAACATGACACCGTCGTTCACGATCGGCGGCGATTGGTGCCCCTCGGTCACGCCGGTGGAAAACGTCCACACCGGGCGCAGCGTGTCAACGTTGCCGCTGTTGATTTCCGCCAGCGGACTGTAGCCCCAGCCCTCGTAGTTACCCCGGTACATGAGCCAGTTGTGCGGCTCCGGATCCTCTAACCGCTCTTGGCTGACATCACGGTAGTTCGGCACCTCGCCGGCTTGCACGGAGGCAAACGGCAGACAGCCGATCACGGCCGCCACGCCTAGATGATGAAATTTTAGTTTGGCCACTGAGTCATTCCCTCCTTTTGTTTAGCGCTAAAACCGCACCCGCTACAGTAGAAGGACCGAACGGTTAGCGCCGCTTCTTGAAACCAACCCTACCCACGAACTCGCTCGCCGCGACGAACAACCCGTTGTCAAATTTCAGCGGTAACACAGCCAGCTTGCGCCTGGCAGGGCCGTCTTTGGGCTTACCCGCTGCCCGGGGATCGAATTTCGAATAGTGGCAATAGCACTTGAAGACACGCTCATCGGGAAGCAGCTGCGAAAGATCGCAGCCCTGGTGATTACACACCGACGAATAGGCGAGAACCCCACCGTCAGCGGCGTGCACGATGGTTTGTGCAGACAATTCCTCCGGTTTGAACCGTACGACTATCAGACCGTTCAGACGAGAACCGTCGCGTACTACACCGGTTTGCGGATCCTTGGTGATGCAATTGACCAGGTCACCGCCTAGCTTCACCTCACCGGGCGCTAGCGGTTGGCCGGCGCGCTCGCCGAAGCGGTGAACGATGATATCGCCAGGCTCCGGGCGACGTTCATCAGCAGGTTTTTGCTTTTTTGGCTCGGTCAACGGAAAAGCCGGCGTGGCGATCGCCATTCCCACCGTAGCGCCGAGGAACGTGCGCCGGTCGTGGGTCGGCCGATCATGGGTCGGCTGTTGGCCCGCGGCCTGCCGGGAAATTTCTCCCGGATCGTTGTTCTCTGTCACCCTCTCCCCCGCATCCTCCTACACTGGCAGCTTTAGCGCTGCTCAGCCCCCTGCTTGTTGAGGGGAAATGTTATTCGTAAAAGATTAACGTATGGTTTCGCCGTTAAGGTAGATCAACTTGCGCTTGGAGCCAATAGGTGGTGACATTCGACGCCCCGCAACGATGTGTTCTGATCGCTTAACACTCTCCCGCCGAGGCCACCGCTCATGTCGATCACTCTTCTACCGAAGGGCCTGCTTCAGCCGCGCTTTATAGTGCTCCTTGCCGCGCTTTTCAGTACTTGGGCGAGCTATGCCATGACCGTTGTTCCCGGCGTATCGGAGAACCGCATTCGTCTCGGCATGACGGCCACGTATAAGGGTGGCGTGGGTGAATTCGCCGGACTCGCCGATGCCATGCGCGCCTATCTGGCGTCCCTGAGCGGCAAAGGCGGCATAGGCGGCAAAGCGGTGGACCTCATCATCACCGACGACAACATGCAGGCTTACCGGACCAAGCGCATCGTCAACGGCATGCTGAAGAAAAAAATGATCTTGGCGGTGGTCGGCAGTATAGGCGGGCGCACCAATTCAACCACTGCGCGTATCCTCAATGAACGAGAAGTACCCCACCTCTTTTTTTCCAGTTGGCGCGGCGACTTGGACTCACCCGAAGAGCGGCCCTGGTCGATGACACTCATTCCGCATCCGCAGGTGGCCGGCGCCGCCATAGGCCGGTACTTGGCGGCCCGAAAGGCGCAACAGGTGGCCGTTCTATATCCCGCCGGTGCGCATTTCGCGGAACGCTCAATCGCCGGGCTCGAAGAGGCTAACAGCACGCTTCAGCTTGAAAAAGTGCCCTTCGGTATCGCCATAGAAGAGCTGGATGCACGCACGGAGGAACTGATCCGGTTAAAACCCGATGTGGTGTTGAATCTGACTTTCGGACAGCAATTGCGACACAGTGCGGCGCGCATCGCTGCCAGCCTGCCGGCGGCACCGCAAGTTTTCGGACTCGACTTGTGGACGGCGCGGGAGGTCGCGGCCACGGCCGCGCAAGTCAGTGGCGCAACCTTTATCGTGCCCAGCATCGTCAAGAACGCCAGCAGTAACGATGCGGACACCGAGACTTTCAGCGCATGGCTTGAGGGGCAAAGTGCTGAACTCAAAGCCCGGCGCGGCGATCCAGCCGTCGTCTACGGTTATGTCACCGGCCAGTTGGTAGAGCATGTGCTGCGCCAGGCTAACGAAAATGGGTTTGGGCGGGCCTCGTTGATGCGCGCGGCACAAGCTCTGAAGGGGCTGCGGTTGCCAATGCTGGCGGACGGACTTTCGCTGGAAACATCTGCCACTGATCATAATCCGGCTGATCGTATGGTCTTCAGACAACTCACCGCCGGGACTCATGGGGCTGGACCTGATTGGTCAGATATCGGCGTCTGGTGAGCGCGCTGACTGAAAGAGCGGCAACGCCGAACGAGAGGCTTAGAGCGCAATTCGCGGCGCTCGCCGCTTATCTCGATGAGCGCATCATAGGCCAGCCGGCGCTCACCTCGAGGCTGCTCATCGCGCTGCTTTGCGACGGCCATATCCTGGTCGAAGGCGCACCTGGCCTGGCCAAAACCACCGCCATCAAAACCCTGGCCGGCGGCATTGAAGGCGACTTCCACCGCATTCAGTTCACCCCCGATCTATTGCCGGCGGATTTGACCGGCACCGATGTGTTCCGCCCGCAATCGTCCGACTTCGAGTTTCAACCGGGTCCCATATTTCACAACTTATTGTTAGCCGATGAAGTCAACCGGGCCCCGGCCAAGGTGCAATCGGCGTTGCTTGAGGCGATGGCAGAACGCCAGGTAACGGTAGGCGCGAAGAGCTATCCGCTGCCAGCCTTGTTTCTAGTGATGGCCACGCAAAACCCGATAGAGCAAGAGGGCACATACCCGCTTCCGGAAGCACAACTCGACCGCTTCTTGCTGCAAGTCAAGGTCGGCTATCCCGACCGCGCAGCGGAACAGCGCATCATGGCCCTGGTGCGCGAAGAGGCCCACGCGGGTGGGACAGCCATGCCGAACGCTGCGCCTATCGTCAGCGCAACCAGTGTATTGGCCGCGCGCGATGCCGTGTTGGAGCTGTTTTTGGCCGAAGAACTGGAGCGCTACATCGTCGAGCTGGTGGCGGTAAGCCGTGAGGGTACCAGCGCCGGCGCCGGTCAACTGGCCGACCGTCCAGGACGCTGGCTACGCTATGGCGCCAGCCCGCGGGCATCACTGGCTCTAGACCGGGCCGCTAGAGCCCACGCCTGGCTAGCTGGTCGCGACTACGTCACACCGGATGATATCCAGGCGATGGCCCATGAAGTGCTGCGCCACCGGCTAGTTCCGGCATATGCAGCAGACGCGCAAGAGATAAGCGCCGATGATGTAATCCGCGAGCTACTGCGCTACGTCGCCGTACCCTGATGGCTACATTGCGCGCCGTTCGGCGCGTTACCCCCTATGCGGGTACAGCGGCATGTGCGCTTAGCTTCTCACTACGATCATCAAGATAAAGCCGGATCAGCCAATGCAAAGTGGAATGCAAAACGCCGTTCGATTAAACGCCGTTCGATTACTGGTGTCGGGCAGGGACTATTTCTCAAAGAAGGCACAGTGATGGAAGGGACGGGGCGGTTGGCCTGGCCCCACGCCGGCACATCGTATTTTCGCCCTTCAACGCAGAGCCGATCGCGCCTGGTAGAAGCCGATCGCCCGGTACTGTGACCTCAGGCACGCATATAGACGTGGAGGATCTGGTGGCTTTGCGGGCCCGGTCGCGGCAGATTGGACGCCAGCGCACAGCCGAATCGACGGTGAGTGCCGGCGCCCGCTCCGCTTTTCGTGGGCGCGGTGTGGATTTCGAGACATCGAGGCCCTATGAAATAGGCGATGACGTGCGGGCCATCGATTGGCGGGTCACCGCCAGGCGCGGTACCGCCCACACCAAGGTATTCAAAGAAGAGCGCGAGCGGCCCGTGCTGCTGCTGGTGGATGTGAGCGCGGCTATGACCTTTGGCACCCGCCGTATGTTCAAGTCGGTGCTGGCGGCCCGGGCGGCGGCATTATTGGCCTGGGGGACGGTCGATAGTGGTGACCGGGTGGGGGGCTTGGTCGTCAACGACACGCATATAGAGCGCTTGGCGCCCCGCAGCCGTAGCGAGGGGGCGCTGATTTTTTGCACAGCGCTAGCCCGCCACCAAACCCGCGAATACGGCTCCGCTCCGGCGACCACCAAATTCAACGAAGCGCTGATCCACTTGGCGCAGCACACCACGGCGGGCGGCGCTGCCTTCGTGCTGAGCGATTTTCGCACTTTGGATGAGGACGGGATCCACGCTCTCACACGGCTAGGACAGCGCTCGGAGCTGATCATGGGTGTCGTCTACGATCCGCTAGAAGCCGCCATACCCAAGGCGGGCGATTACCTATTTTCGTTCGCTGGACAAAGACGGGTTTTGAGGATACGCAATGAGCAGGAACGCGACACATACCAAGCCCGATTCTCGGCTCACTTAGGGCAGCTGGCACGGGTAAGTACTGCGGCCTCTAGCCGCCTATTGACTTTGAATACCGGCGATGCCGGCGCAGAGGCGGCACCCCGGGCCCTCTTGCGATGAAAGAGACGGCGGCGGACGTGCCTACTCTTCCCGAGGACGTGCTGCAACGGCTCGATTTGTTACGCGACTTACACACTCCGGAGGCTATCGCCTGGTTCCCGCCAGCGCCCGGTTGGTGGATTGCGGCGGGTGCCCTCTTAGCGAGCGTTATTGCTCTTTGTATTTGGACCGCCAGACGGCGGCGCTCGGTTCTCGGTCAAGCATTGCGCGAATTAGCCGCTATAGAGCGCTGCGCCAAGCACCATGGCTGCCCGCGCAGAGCCGCTGTCCGGATCTCCACACTGCTGCGGCGTTATGCACTGTTCGCCTATCCACGCCAGGAGGTAGCCGGGCTCACGGGTGAGCGCTGGGTGGATTTTCTGAACCGCGCCGCCGGTCAGCCATTGTTCGACGCCGCGACGAGCCGGATCTTGCTGGAGGCGCCGTACCGGCCCTGCGCTGGCGGGGGAAGCGGCTGCGTGTTGGCGCTCATAGGAGCGGCCCGGACATGGCTTCGCCAAGAGCCGGGCCGTTAGCCGTGTTGACCTTCCAATGGTGGTGGATGTGGGGGACATTGGCGCTGCCTTGGCTGGTGCGCCGCTTCGTCCCGCCGGCTGACGACGGGCCTGCCGTCGCCCTACGCGCGCCGCTGCCGCTGGCGGCCAGCGCGCTCACTCAAACGGCCAGCACAGGTGCGATATCACGGGGCGGCACGCGCGCCGTGCTGCTGGCGCTGCTGTGGCTACTACTGGTCGCCGCCAGTGCCCGGCCACAGTGGTTAGCTGAACCCATCGAGATACGCGAAAGCAGCCGCGATTTACTCCTGGCGGTCGATCTCTCCCGTAGCATGGGTGAGCAGGACTTCGAATTGGGCGGACAACCGGCCTCGCGCCTGCGGCTGGTTAAACGGGTCGCCGCCGAGTTCGTGCGCCGGCGCGAAGGCGATCGCGTGGGCCTCATTCTGTTCGGCGCCCGCGCCTACCTACAGACCCCGCTCACCTTCGACCGGGCCACCGTGGCAACGATGCTGGAGGAGGCGCAAATCGGCATCGCCGGCAACGAAACCGCCATCGGCGATGCCATTGGATTAGCGGTCAAACGCCTGCGACACTCGACGACAAAGAAAGTCCTGCTACTTCTGACCGATGGCGCCAACACGGGCGGCGCGGTGGCTCCCCTACAAGCCACCTTGCTCGCGCGGCAAGTGGGACTGCGCATTCACACCGTCGGCCTAGGCTCCCCCGTCACGCGTGAGCCGGACACCCGCCTGCGTGTATTCCAATTCAACGCCACCGCCGATCTGGACGAAACCGTACTCATGCGCATCGCCGAGCAAACCGGAGGACGCTACTTCCGCGCCAGCGATAGAGCCGCACTGGAGCGGGTATACCAGAGTATCGATGCGCTCGAACCCCGCGAACAAAAAGGCCGCAAAGTCCAGCCCCGACTCGAACTCTACCGCTGGCCCCTGGCACTGGCCTTGTTATTCGCTATCGCCGTGGCGCTCAAGCAACGGCGCGAGACCATCGCCGTCTCACCACCTGAGCGCGTGCAACCATGAGCGGCTTGCATTTTCTACATCCTCTTTGGCTGCTGATGATTCCCCCTGCCGTATTGCTGCTCATCATCATGCATAGGCGCACCGGCAAGCAGGACATCTGGCATACGGTTTGCGATCCACACCTACTCGATGCGCTGCGCGAACCGGGCCACCGCCAGGGTTTCCCCATGGTCCTAGTAGTGGCCGGCGCCGGCGCCATATTGGCCGCCGTCGCGCTGGCCGGACCGGCCTGGGTGAAGACCCCCGAGCCGCTACACAGGCCACAGCTTTCCAGGGTCGTTTTGCTCGATCTCTCCCAATCCATGAACGCGCAAGACGTGAGTCCGAGCCGCCTGTTCATGGCCCGGCTAAAACTGCGCGACCTACTGGCGCGCACCACTGCGCGCACCGCTCTCATCGCCTTCGCCGGCGAGCCGTTCCTGATCGCACCTTTAAGCGATGACGCTCAAACCATCGCCGCCATGGTCGATGGCTTGTCCACCCGCTTGATGCCCGTACAAGGCACAGCGTTGGTCCCGGCTCTGGCGTTGGCGCGGCGCCTGCTGGAGCGCGACGAGACGGGGCGCGGCGACATTTTGCTGATCACCGATGCGGCGGATTTCAATGCTGAATTCACTGCTGCCGTGCACACGCTTGCGCCCCATACGCTTTCTATTCTCGCCGTCGGCACCGAGGCGGGTGCGCCAGTGCCGGATGCAACAGGCAAGCCGTTGCTCCTGCCTGATGGTACGCCGGTGCGCTCGTTCGCTGATTTAGCGAAAGCGCAAGCATTGGCCACCGGGCAATTCACGCCGCTCACCGATGACGGCAAGGACATAGCTATCCTTACGCCCAACCCATCAGCGCCCAACACACCGGCTAGAGGTACGCAAAATCAGCAAGACGGCGCTGGCACGGTCACCTGGCGCGATGAAGGCCCTTGGCTCATGTTGTTGCTGGTACCCCTCGCCAGTTTATTGTTCAGACGAGGCTGGGTGCACCTAGCTATTGCGGCAATCGCCCTGAGTACTGTATGGCCATCTCACAATGCGCTGGCCGCAGATCCTAGCTCATGGTGGCAAAGCCGCGATCAACGCGGCGCCGAAGCGTTCGCGGCGGGCGACTACCGCCGCGCCGCCGGTCTCTTCGAGGATCGGCGCTGGCGCGGTTTGGCCCGTTATAGATACGGCGACTACGCCGGTGCTTTGCATGCATTCAACGCCAAGAGCGACAGCGTTTCGCGCTACAACCACGCCACCTTGCTCGCCCGCTTAGGCCGTTTTCACGACGCCTTGGCGGCATTCGACCGGTTACTGGCTTTGCAACCAAACCACGTGGATGGACAATTCAACCGGGCTATCATCGCCAGTGTTCTCAGTGCCTTGGACGAAGACGCCGCTCACGCAGCGACGAATGGCGCGGCTAACCCCGAGATAAAAGCCGATGAAAGCCCATCCCCAAAACCCGATAGCGGCGCGGACTCGCTGATCGAAGAGGCCCCCAGCGAGGGCGGCAACAGCCCCATGGAGCGAAGTGGCGGCACCCGCCCGCCCCCTGACGCCGCGCTGTCGGCCGCCGACTCACCGGACCCGAGCCAAGAGGGCGTACAGGGGGCCGGCGGCGATGACGACGAGGGGGGCGGCAACAACCGTGCCGGCGCTGCCGACAACACCGGCTACTCCGCTGATGGCGAACGCACCCGCACGGGCGGTGGCGGCGACGGTGGCTCTCTTGATCTCGATGCGGAAAGTATCTCCCGTGGTGAGCGCAGACAAGCCCTGGAGCAATGGCTGCGCCGCATTCCGGACGACCCGAGCGGGCTCATCCGGCGCAAGCTGATATTGGAACACAAGCGGCGGCTGCGCGACCGTGGCCTCGCCCGGGCACCGAAGCCGGCGATGCCATGGTGATGAAGCATCACTGGGCGATCGATGCTTGGCTGCTGGCGGCCGCGGCAATGCTCGGCACTGGTAGCGCCTGGGCCCGGAGCAACTCGAACACCCAGCTCGATTCATCAGCCCTGTTCATCGAATCAAGCCTTGAACCGCTGTCACCCTACGTGCAGCAACTGATGCTCTACCGCGTGCGCTTATATTCCGCGACGGATATTCGCTTGAGCCGGGGAGAGCTGTCCGCGCCCGAGCACGCCAACGCCATCATCAAGCCACTGGGCACGGACAAACGCTACAAAATCCGCCTGGGTCATCGCGACTACAGAGTGCTGGAGCGCACTTATGGTGTATTGGCCCAGTCTAGCGGCCCATTCCATCTGCCCGCCGCGCAATACACCGGTTTCGCCAAAGCAAGACGCGGCGGCGGGGCGCTCATAGATTCGTACAGGCGCCCCGTGGCCCGCTCGGTGCGCGTACAGGGGCGTGGCCACGGCGTATTGGTGCGGGCGCGTCCGGTGGCGGCTGAAAATGACCAATGGATCCCGGCGAGCGCCCTCATCATCTTCGATTCATGGCGGCAACAAACGCCATTGTTGGTGGCCGGTGAACCCACTTCTCGCACCATCAGCATAAGCGCGCGCGGCCTCACTGCCGCCCAACTGCCTGCGCTCACCCCGCCGGTGCCCGAGGGGGTGCGGATTTACCCAGCACCGGCCACTATAGAGACAGTCACGGAGGGCGAAGCGCTGCTAGCGCGGCGCACGCAAACGTTTTCCATCGTGGCCGACCGCGCAGCCACCTTCGTTTTCCCCAAGCTAGTGCTGCCTTGGTGGAACACACGGAGCAACGCAAGACGCACAGTAGCGACTCGCGCACACACACTGATCGCCACCGCCGAAGACACCGCCGGGCAGGCGCAAACAGCACTTTGGCCAGGGTATCTGGCGGCGGCCGTCTTGTTATCGACCATCGCTATTTGCCTGTGGCGGCTGCCGCTGCCGGCCTCTTGGCGCCGCTTGAGAACACGGTACCGCGCCACCAGGCAGTTCCGCGCTGCCGTGCGCTCGAGCGACGCAAAAGCCGCGCGCGAGGCAGTACTCACATGGGCGGCAGCCCGCTGCTATGACGACCCGCCATCAACCCTCGCACAAGTGGCTGCGAGCGCCGGCGACGAGTCCACCCGACAAGCCTTATTGGCTTTGAACGAAGCACTCTATGGCCGGCCCACCGCCGCGAGTTTGAAGCCGTGGCACACCCTTGCATTCAAGCAGCTAAAACAACCGGCTAAACACCGTACAACACGGGAGAAGAGCGGCGCTTTCTTGCCATCCCTCTATTGATGGGCCATCCCTCTACTGATGGGCCACCAACTACTGATGGGCCACTAGGGGGAAAATCATGCGAAATGTGGTTCTAGAGACCTGTGCGACCAATTCAATGCTGCCACCGTGGGCGTTCACCAACGCTTTTACGATGCTAAGACCAAGCCCCGTACCGCCGCGGTTGCGAGCTGTTGTGAAAAAGGGTTGGAATATCCGCTCAGCGTTTTCCTTGGAAATACCGGCGCCTTCATCCCATACATCGATGACCACCCCAGCGCCTCGGGGGTCTACCGTGCAGGCGATACCGGCGCGCCCACTCCCATGCTGATGGGCATTGTCCAGCAGCGAAGCCACTATGGACTCCAGGGTAGCGCTGTCGATCGCAATCCTGCATTCACCCTCGCCCACCTTGAGATCCACGCCGCCGCGTTGCCCGATCCGCTGCAACACGTCCGCCGCATCGCAAACGGCTTTCTCATCGTGTTGGCCTCCACCGTGTTGGCCTCCGCCGTGCGGGATGGTGTCGGCCCGTGCCAATTCGAGCAGACGCCCCACCAACCGGTTCAAGCGCGCGGCATCCGCGCCGATGTTCGCGAGGAAACGATCGCGCTCATCGGCTTCCATATCCGGATGGTCCTGTAACAACTCGGCGGCGCCGCGAATCGCAGTGAGCGGCGACTTGAATTCATGCGAGACGTGGGATGCGAAGGTTCTGATGTACCGCGCTCTGTCTTCGAGATCCGTAGCCATTTCAGCCACCGCTTCAGACAACTGCTCGACTTCCAACGTCACGGGGTACGCGAGCGGCACAACGGCCCCGGTCTCTCCCCGCAAGGCGCGCCCGGATTGCTGAATGAGCGCACGCACCGGACGGCTGATGGTCAATGAGGTGAACACTGCAATCAGTAACACCACCATGACCATGGCCACTGCCGCCAGCGTCAATTGATACCGGCGGTGGTAGAGGACTTCTCCCAAAGTCCGTGGCGTTCTAGACACGAGCACCCCACCGAGCACCCGCCCGTCCTCGACCACAGCAGCCGATACCACCACCCGCAGCTTTGCGCCACGCGAGATAGAGGTGAAATGGGGCAGCGGTTGTTGCGGTAACCGTTCCCTCAACGTGCTGGTGCCGCGGCCCTCCAAAGTGCTGGCTATCTCAGTCAGGTGCAGCAGACTGGCCCCTAGCTCTGCCCCCGTGCTAGCAACCACCACGCCCTGATAATCCACCACCCGCACACCGGCCAAGGTAGTTCTCTGCGCGTCTTGCAAGATAGACATGAGCCGGGCCCCGGCCTCAGCCGCCAAAGCGTCAGCCGGCGGGCCGCTCATCGCATCGGGAACGGGTGGGAGAACCGGGGCACTGGCGAGATCCAGACGCGCCTCGCGGGGTTGCCAGCGCGGCACCCTATCGCGCGCCACTGGGTTAACCCGCCCGTAACGCGATAAATCCAACTTGGAATCGGCCGCCTGGCGCACCAGTTCCGCCTTGTATAAGGCCGCGACGAAAGCCGCTTGCGCAATAAGCTCCGCTTCCGTTTGCCGCACCAAGGCACTCTCGTACAGCCGCAGCAAGCCCAAGCCGGCTAGTGGCAACAACAAGATGACGATATTCACCGTCGCCAAGATGAGGCGAAGCCTCGGACGCGGCCAGGCGCTGGTCACGGTGTGCTATTGAACTTGTAACCGAGTCCGTGGACCGTGCGCACCGGATCGATACCCAAGGCCCTGAATTTCCCCCGCAACCGGCGCACATGCGAATCGATAGTGCGATCGCTCACCACCCGGTGTCCGACGTAAGCCCGGTCCATCAACTCATCGCGCGAATACACCCGCCCGGGCACTTCCACCAGCGTTCTTAAAATGCCGAACTCGGTGAGGGTCAGCTCCAATTTGCTGCCGTCAAAACCGACTTCATGCCGCACCCAATCCAATGTGAGCCGGCCGCCTAGCAAAGTCTTAGAACCTGTTCAAGATCTGACGATTTTGGACATCTGACCTAAACTATTGTTATCCATAGTCATAGCGGCTGCGAAGGCAATGACAGACGAGCGAATCTACCCGAGTGACCTATCTCGCCAACAGTTCGAGAAAGTTAGACCGATCCTGGAGGCGGCGCGTCGGCGAACCAAGCCAAGACAACTCGATCTCTATCACGTGTTCAACGCAGTGTTGTACGTGCTGAAGACCGGCTGCCAATGGCGCATGTTGCCCAACGAGTATCCAAAGTGGCGAAGTGTGCATGAGTATTTCACTATCTGGCGGCAATCGTCCCCAGAAGACTCTTGCAGCGCCTTGGACAAGGCGTTAAAAAAATGGGTTGGCGAGGCCCGCGAATCCCAGGGGCGCAGTGGCAAAGCCAGCCTGATCATCGTTGATGCACAGAGCGTGAAGAACACAGACAGTGCAAACCACAAAGGTTATGACGCAGGCAAGAAGACTTCTGGTATCAAGCGGCACATAGCTGTGGACACTCAGGGATTATTGCACGCTGCTTTTGTGACCACGGCAAATGTCACTGATCGAGCTGGGGCACTGGCCGCACTTGCTGCTCAAGCAGATGGGCGCCTCTCGGAGGTTAGGTGTGTAGTGGGCGATGGCGGGTACACGGGGATGGCTTTCGCTGGCGAAGTGCTGAGATTAATCGGAGCGAACGTCGAAATTATCAAACGCTCGGACACGGGTCGTTTTGCCGTCCTCCCGAAGAGGTGGGTTGTCGAGCGAACCTTCTCATGGTTTGAGAAAAACCGCCGGTTGTGGAAAAACTGTGAGCGGCTAATCGAAAGCTCGTTGGGCATGATGCTACTTGCAAATATTGCGCTGTTGCTTCGGAGATCTTGAACAGGCTCTTAGGGGGAGCCGGCTTATTCGACGCCGCAGCCTGCGGCGCAGCCCCGGCCGCCGGGATGGCACGCCGCAATACCGCCCGTACCCGCGCCACCAACTCCCTAGGACTGAAAGGTTTGCTGATGTAGTCATCGCCGCCCAACTCCAAGCCGATGATGCGGTCGATCGCGTCATCTTTGGACGTGAGGAACACGATGGGCGTGTCCGCGCGCTTTCTAATTTCCCGGCACACCTGCGTCCCATCCAACTCGGGCATCAAGATATCCAACACCACGAGATCGGGGCGGTGCTCGTCGAACATAGCCAACACTTCCTTGCCGTTCGATGCTTGCAACGTATCGAAGCCCTGTTTGCGCAGCGCGAAAGCCACCACCTCACGAATATGTGGATCATCATCGGCTACCAACACCGTACTCACGGGATTCACCCTCTCTCGCGTTACCACGACGCCGGCCATCATACTATTGCTCTTCGCACTGGCCGCTCACTTAGAAACTCGCTCTTTTAAGCTGTCTGTCCATTGGCGCTTCACCGATAAAGCAAGCGAGCGAGACCGGTTGAACCCGCGCCAGTCCGGGGCTGCATAGCTAGCGAAATCGCTACCGGAATCCACCAATTCGGCGAGCCAGATCCGCCGCCTGGCTGGAGTGGCACCAGCCAAGCTTTGGTCGATAGCGGGGACTGCATCCGCGCTCAAACTGCGCAGGTATGCCAGATCCAGTGAACTCGGCCCCTGTGAATTCAGCCCCGTGGCCCGCGCGATATTAGTGCGGGCGATGATGGCATCGGGATTGATCACTTGCAGTGTGAACACAACACCCAAGCCCGCGATTAAAGCAGATACCAAAAACCGCTCGCCCCGGCCACCCAGCGCGGTAACACAAAGACAGCCGAAGACGGCCGCTATCCACAGCATAAAAGCGCTTGCGTAAAAGCGCAGCTCGGTCAATCCAAAAGCCTGCGTATACAGGTACATCCGATCGGCGGCGGAGCATTGAATCACCATCACCGCCGCTATCATCAAGCCGAGTAACGCCCGGATAATGCGGCGCACTTTGTGGGCATGGGCTTGCCCTAACCAACTGGCCATCAACAACACCGGAACGACCAGCACGGATAAAGCGGCGAGTTCGAAAAAGCCCCTGCGCGCGTATTGCGCGTAGGTGAGATCGGTGACCGCGCGCAGCAATGCTTCACCGCCGAAGAAATAAGTCGATTGAATGGCGATATAGGTGATGAATAAACCATCGAGCAACACCAGGACAGTGATCAGCTCGACGACGCCGGTTGACGGCGCCACCTGCCGACAATGACGCGAGTGCACGTCCTGGTGCAACACCCCGATACGAAGAACGGCCGCCGCTATGGCACCGCAGATCACAAAAGCAACGGCGAAAATGCCAGCGCGCTCTACATCCCACGGGAACAACTGAGCGGCGAATGTTTCGAAGCGGACATCGGCGGACGTTAACAACCATCCGAACACGAGCAGCAGCGGGGCGGCGAATAGCAAACCTCTAAGCGCACCGGCCGCCACCGCCAACTGTTCCGAACTACTGTGCATTGCCCGATTCACATCATCACAAAACAGCCGCGGCCCGCTCATAACCGCGCCGCGCGCGGCCAACGGTAAGATGCGCAACGCACTCATGATGGAAACACAAGACAAAGAACCCAACGCGCACTTCAGATAAGCGAGGTACGCGGTGATACCCAAAGCGAGCAGAGCCAGCCAGATGAGAACAGTTGAATCCCTGAGCGAAAACACACTACTCCAGATGAGCGAGGCGAGAATCAACAGCCAATCGATCGCATCCAGCGTGTGCCCGCTACGCAGCCGCAGCGCGGCTAGGGCGCCGATCACGGCGCAGCCGTACAACGTGATATTGGCGCCGAAGAACACGCCATCGAACAAGACGCCGCCCAGTATCGCCAATGCCCCGACGGCCAAAACCACCAAAGGCTGCGCAGCACCGCGCAGCACCGGTTTTGTTTGCAACGTCATCGATTTTTCCTCAGCCAGGTGGCGATTGCGCCATGTGACGGTGGAAAAACAATGACGCCAGCGTGTGACGTCCAGGGGGAGAAGATAAGGCGGTTCTTCGTCAATATGTGCAGAATTTGCACATGCTTTCCTCAGCCGGCCAAGGCGCACCGCCTGCGCCCAGCCGCCTTGTGCCAAAATGTGCGGCGTTACGATGTGCGGGCAGCCACTACTGACCGTTAATTCTTCTAATGCTTCGGAGTCCCGACTGTGTCTGAACACCCGACAACCCTACCCCCCGAACTGGACGTGTTAGTGGTCGGGGCCGGCTTCTCCGGCCTCTACCTGCTCCACCGCTTGCGCAAAATCGGACTGACGGCCAGAGCCGTGGAAGCCGGTAGCGGTGTAGGCGGCACCTGGTATTGGAACCGCTACCCAGGGGCGCGCTGCGATGTGGAAAGCATGCAGTACTCCTATTCCGTATTCGAAGGGCTTGAACAGGACTGGGAGTGGAGTGAATTATTCTCCGCGCAACCGGAAATCTTGCGCTACGCCAACCACGTCGCCAACCGCTACGGCTTGCGCCGCGACATTCAGCTCGATACCCGGGTGACGGCCACCCGTTTCGATGAGACCGCTGGCCGTTGGACCGTGACCACGCAGGCGGGCGAAGTCACCTCGGCGCGCTTCGTAGTGATGGCCACGGGCTGTCTATCCACCGCCAGAACGCCTGACTTTACGGGCATGGATGACTACCGGGGCAATACCTATCACACCGGCCATTGGCCACATGAGCCGGTGGACTTCAGCGGCCAGCGGGTGGCCATCATCGGCACCGGCTCATCGGCCATTCAGGCGCTCCCGGTCATCGCCGGGCAAGCCGCCCACGTCACCGTCTTCCAACGCACACCCAATTATTCGATCCCATCGCGCAACGGGCCGATGCCGGCCGACTATGCGGCGGATTGGAAGAACCACTATGCCAAGCGCCGGCAACAAGCGCGCCATTCGCGCAACGGTCTCGTGGTCAAGGGTAACGATGCGAGCGCCATGGCCGTGTCCCCCGAGCAGCGGCAGACGGCCTACGAAGAGTACTGGCACCTGGGCGGCACGCAATTCATGGCGGCGTTCAATGATCTCATCTTCGATGCCGAGGCCAACGAGAGTGCCGCCGAATTCGTGCGCAACCAGATACGCACAACAGTAAACGATCCCACGGTGGCGGAGCTGCTGGCGCCCAAAGACTATCCCATAGGCACCAAACGCATCTGCGTCGATAGCCACTACTTCGAGACATTCAACCGGGACAATGTGGCCCTGGTCGATATACGGCATCGGCCCATCGAAGGGCTGACTACAGAAGGGCTGGTCGCCGATGGCACTGACTACGCATTCGACGCCATCGTCTTCGCCACCGGCTTCGATGCCATGACCGGCACATTAGCGGCCATCGATATACGCGGGCGCGCTCATCAAGCACTGGTGGACAAATGGGAAGCGGGGCCGCGCACCTATCTGGGTCTTACCTCGCACGGCTTTCCCAACCTGTTCATGATCACAGGTCCGGGCAGTCCCTCCGTGCTCAGCAATATGATGGTGTCCATCGAGCAACACGTGGATTGGGTGACCGATCTCCTGGCGCACATGAAACACCACGGGCTAGACACGGTGGACGCGACCTTGCCGGCGGAGGACGATTGGGTGGAACACGTCAACGTGGTGGCCCATAAAACCCTTTATCCACGGGCCGCTTCTTGGTATATGGGCGCTAACATCCCTGGCAAACCCAGGCTCTTCTTGCCGTACATCGGTGGCGTGGGCGCCTACCGGGAACGCTGCGATGCCGCCGCCGCCAGCGGCTATGAGGGATTCGAATTCGAGACCAAGAACTCGCAAACCCAGTCGGCGGCCTGATGAAAAGTTCTAAGTATGGACGGCGTATACGGCCAACCCAGCACCGCGGCACGGCCGTCTCGGCTGGAGCGCAAAAGACATTTTGGAGTAATTGGACGGGAAGAAGCACCTGCGCCGCAAGCACGATCAAGCACCATTGGTGACACCATGAGCGAACACTCAGCCGATGAGGACGACGAACTTCTTCGGGCAAAACTGGTCACTGAAACGGCGCGCATTCCGTGGGCCGATCTGCAACGGTTTTTCGCCGCCGGGAAGACCATACATATAGAAGCGAACCAAGATCTCATCGACATCGCCTTCATCACCGCAAAAGACGACGGTGTTCGGCTGCAAGAATTGATGACAGCCAATGCGGTGCATCCAGTTGCCGGCGATACGGCACGGTGCTGGTACGAAGCGAAGGCGGAAGTTTGGGCGGTAATCGTACGTCCGTGGGTGCTGGTGCAAGAAGTGGAGTCTGCCGCCCCGGCGAGCTGATAGTGTCTAACGGGCACCTCTAAAAATGCACTTTTTCCGCGATTGCGGCGTCAGTTCCGTGCTCCAATCCTGAGGTATCATCTATACACTGCGGTTCTGCGCGCGGTGCTTCCTTGCACTCACGAAAAAATGACTATTTTTAGAGCTGCCCTTAATTCAACGCTTCGGTAGCGCACTGAACCTGAATGTCCATTTTCATAGGCTGTTTCTTGACGGTGTTTATGCCCAAGATCCCACCGGCAGGATGCGCTTTCACCGGGTGAAGGTACCCACTCAAGAAGAACGGCTCGCTTTAACCAACATGTTGAGTCAGCGTGTTGCCCGCTTCCTTGAGAGGAGAGGATTGCTTGACCGCGATGCCGAAAACAGCTACCGGGTGTTCGAACAGCAAGAAGAGGATGCGATGGAGCAACGGTTCGGCCACTCGATTACATACCGCATTGCCATGGGGCCGCATCAGGGGCGCAAGGTGTTCACCTTGCAAACTGTGCCGCCGCGTGCCGACCCCAATGAGGTGGGGCAGGCGGCCAAGGTGGCCAGTTTCTCATGGCATGCAGGCGTGGTGGCTGAACCTCACCCACGAGACAAGCTTGAGCGGCTGTGTCGATATATCAGCAGGCCCGCCGTGTCGGAGCAGCGTCTGGCATTGACCGCCAATGGCAAAGTTCGATACCCGCTCAAGACGCCCTACCGGGATGGCACCACCCATGTGATCCTCGAACCTCTGGATTGTATTGCCCGTCTGGCCGCCCTGGTGTCCAAACCGCGCGTCAACCTAACACGCTTTGCCGGTGGGTTCGCGCCCAACAGTCAACACCGAGCTTTGGTCACACCGGCAAAGCGGGCAAAGGGGAAGAAAGCTGGGGGATTCGTTGAACCGCAAAGCGTTGTCGAGCGTCGAGCCGCTATGACCTGGGCACAACGATTAAGACGGGTATTCAATATCGATATTGAAACCTGTGAGCACTGGGCTGGCCAAGTCAAGGTGAGCGCCAATATTGAAGCTCCGGTAGGAATCAAAAAGAGTCTTGAGCACCTAAAGAACAAAGCCAGTACCAATGAACCCGGAGCGTTACCTGAGAATCGGGCACCAGCACAACTGGAACTTAGCCCATCCTAATTCTGATACGTTGCTATCGAGTGGCGGGGGTTCGCTCACGCCTAGCGCAGCTATAGGGACATTTCTGATTCAGTTCGGGCGAAACAGGCGCAAGGTATCCAAAACCTCTGCTCAATAACCCAGCGAATCACTCAAAACCGAGCTGTGAGCCGACCCGCTCAGCGTTTGATTAGATGCAAGTGGGCGTTTATTCTTCCTATGCTCGAAGGTGATACGAGGAAAGCTACGCTCCCTACAGAATCAACCCAAACGGGTTATGAAATACTTTGAAGCGGAGTCGATTAGCTACGCCGCATAACGTGGGTATTTGATTTCCGGGTTGATACCACCAGCGGCGGCAATTCAAGAGCTTCCCAAAGGGGCCCGCTACGCGCCCCTGTTGGATACCCCCGGCTGCGGGGCCTTCGGCCCCGTCAAAACGCAAGCGCCGTTTTGGATCACTCTGAAAGCGAATGCAAGTGACAAGCGACCTTTAAGCCCTACCCTATGAAAAATCGTCAAACATAAAAAACAAGCTCTTTTGGCTTTTGAGTTTTAATGTGTCACTCTCTTTGATTGCAGTAGCCTCTCTGCGTTTTCCGCCTTTTTCCGTGATAACTTCCATATCAGGATTTTTCATGATCATTTCATGGATGTCATCACTATGGGCGGGCGTTTCGCTATAAGCTGTGGCATAGAAATCTTTCATAGCCATTGTGTCGCCAGACTCCGCTATGAACCTTGGAATATCGTCATAGAGTGATTTCTTTGCGAGATTGCGTGAGTCTTTCTCAAACAAATACAGCTGGCCTTCATTTTCCGCAGGATTATAAGACAGCATACTTAAACCCAAACGACCAAAATGTGCTTGCGACATGCTATTTTGATGAAGCACATTATTATATACCTGTCGTGCTCGGTAGGCATTGGCAAAATGCATCAGCCAATAGCGCCACCCGGTCGGGTTGTTGATGGAGAACGGGCTTACGTAAGGTGCACAGCCTTTTAAATGAGCAAAGGCAATTTTTTCCGCTTCTCCGAGCCATTGTTTTTTAATCAGAAGCCCTCGATCATTCAGCAAAAGGTCTACCTTCTGTTTAACTTCAGGTTCCAATGGAACACTGGGTGAGTCTTTTTGCTGCGACAAAAACGCCAGCATACTTTCAATCATAAACGTTAGCAGCACTTCTGCCGAACGCCATGAACTCATAATATGCTTGATATTTATCGAGGTGACATGAGAATATCCACACTGATCAAGGTTAAAAATAACATTCCCACACTTTGCAGCTTTCAGTCGTATTGTTATCTGAGGAAATGCATCGTCAAAAGCTTTTGTTAAAAATTTAGGTTCAATATACAGGTTCGGTTCGGTATCTTTTGCCTGAATCAAGAGTGGGGCGATATTTTCTCGAAGTTTTTCAATAATCGCTTTATTTTTATCATTGAGAATTACTAATTCGGCAAAAAATTACCCGACATCAATTCAGAATATATCTGACATGCTCTTCATAGAAAAAACCGTTTAATTATTTGCGTATTCTGTTGCAGTGAGTGCAACACCGAACGAGCCAAGGCCACCCGTTGCTCCTTTGTAGCCACCACTGTCCGACCAATCCGTTGGCTTTTTACGTGATGCCATACCAATTCATCAGGATTGAGTTCCGGTGAATACGGCGGTAACCATACTAACGTGAGCTTACCTTGGCTAGTGCGGACAAATTCTTGCACTTTCTTGGCTCGATGAATTCGATGGCCATCAACAACCCAATAGACCGCTCGCTTGGCGTTGTGCAGCAAACGCCTTGGAAAGTCGATAAAAACGTCTGCGGTTACCCGTGATTCGCTCACCATGAAACGCAGGTGACCCTTCGGCGAAACGGCTGACAGCCTATTCACGCTAAAGCGCCGACCCGTTTTCGCTACAACCGGCGTATCACCCCGTACCCCCCAAGTGGTACCACGATGATAATCCGACCGGATCGTCGATTCGTCGCCAAAATAGACCCGCGCTCGCCGCCTTTTCGCTTCTTGTTGTACTTCAGGCCAAGTTTCTCTTAACCATACCTTAACCTGAGCAGGGTCTGGCTCGTATGCCTTAAACCCAGGGCGCTGCGCACTCATCCCCCAACGAGACAGGCTATTGCCCACCGAGCGCTCGCTGACTTCGATGCCAAATTTGTCTTGCAGTCATATCTGAATCATCGAGCGCGTCCACAGGGCATCGTGACAATCCAATTGCAACGGATTCGTTTTAACTAGTTCACCTAAGCGATCCGCATATTCATCGGGAAATTTCTTGGGCGACCCGTGATCTTGCCGGTGGACAGCGCCTGTTCACCGCCTTGCTCATACCTAGATAACCAATCGTCAATGCAAGAACGATGAAATCCGAGGGCTTTAATTACTTTTTCAGGGCTTTCACCCGATAATACTTGCGCAACCGCGTGCCTACGGATGGCTTCTCGCGCGGAATGGGGCAGTGAGCGACCGTCTGTCTTTTTCATAGTATCATTATAACATATTTTATTAATTTGTGTCGGGTAATTTTTTGCCGAAGTAGTAACAAACACTCTATCTGTAAAGGCCGAAGCCCCTTATTTAGGCGGCGTAAGTTAATTTCGTTCGTTGTCTTTGTGAGAACGTCAACAAATATGAGAGGAGAGCCATAACTTCCGCATTGATAAAGGCCAGCCCCGGAAAAGCCGTCAACAACAACCAACCTGAACTTTTCCTGTTTCGGCAGCTGACAGCGGGTAATCAGGTATTCTCTGAAATATTCCCTGAGAATGATATGCTTCTTTTTCGTGTGTTCCTCAAGTTGAGCGCCATCTTCCCAGTCATAATCTTTCCTAGCCATTGTGAAAAAGCCATTTTATATTGCTGCGCTCGTTATTATAATGGGCATTTCATCCCATGTTCTACCTCGATATTCGCGGCCATTGGCTTTTTTTGAGCGTTTTTGATTATCCTTTCCCCACGCGCCCCATTGTTTAAAAAAGAATGCGGTATCGTAAATATCGCATTGAGTATGAATTTCATCTATCCATTCTTCCTTAATAGGCCGGGCCTTATTCCCACTTTCACCACCGACTATAGCCCAATGGATATCTCTTAAACTCACTGCACCAACCGAGTCAATAAGCGGCTCAAAGGATATAAACCGGATCGAGGCCGGAGTTTCACGCAGGTCATTTATACGATCTATGACATCTGCATTTTCAACGCTTGTGCCAAGCCAGACATTCGGCAGCACTTCAGGAATTTGTTTCGATACGATATCTCGCATCCTGCCTGGTCGCTTCGTTAATATCTGGTAATTATGCTGAGGGGTTTCACGCATGACCTTCCAAACTGACATAATAAAGTCATTACTCACGCCTTCATGGAAAAGGTCGCTCATGGAGTTTACAAATATTTTTCGCGACTTTTTCCATTTATACGGCACCTGTAATGCTGCCTGATCCTCTCTTACCGTGCCGTTCCATTTTATGTTTTTACCGCGCTTTTGAGTCAGCCCTTTATATTTTTCAACGCCCATGGCTTCAAGCCGCCGCGCCATTTGCATGGCATAACAATGCTTACAGCCCGCGCTCACTAAAGAGCAGCCTGCAACCGGGTTCCACGTAGCGTCCGTCCATTCAATTTGTGTTTCTGCCATTTCCACGCCTTTATAAAATAAAGGCACCTCTAATAATCCACATTCTGAAATCTGATGATCTATAAAATCAGTCACTTACGCTCTGGCGAAATGTCAAAATTGTAATTTTTAGAGGTGCCCTGAAGTGCTCTTTGAGAAATAGCACGGACACGATCGGTTAGGAATGACTTATCCAGCGTTATGAGCTGAGACACGTTGACAACAGACTTACGGCGCAACCCAGTTTCTCGTTTCGACAACTTGACGTTGCCTGGTGCATCCGCGAGCCGCAGGTTGTTGGTGATTGTTGCAACAATCACCGTACGAATTTCGCTCTGGTTGAAGTCATTTGATTGAACGATGAGCACGGGGCGGCGATATCCCGGCTCGGATCCATGTGGCTCCGGTAAATCAGCCCACCAGATTTCTCCACGCTTCAATCCCAAACCTCGTCTTTAACCGAATTGAACTGCATAGCGTCGATGATCGGATCAAGAGTGGAATCTTCTCCGCCGCTTCTGTAGACGGCGTTGAGTCTCGCCGTGACACCCTCTCGCTGGATACGCTCTACATAATCACGTACGGCGCTCGCATAGAGTTCGCTACGTGAGACTCCCAGATCTTTCGCGGCGCGCTCAGCAGCCTCGAACACCTCATCCGGAAGGGAAATCGCTGTCTTCATCGGAATAGTATAACTCCGGTCATACCACCTACCAACATGCTCAAGGTGTTACCGAAATCATTCGGCGCCATACGCACCGGACTTATCGGAACATTTAGCGGCACACACTTGTCACTTGGGTGGGCAGCGTTCTAGGCCCCCGCAGCAAACGCCTTAGCCAACCCCGGCCGCGCTTTTAGCCGGTCTATATAAGCGCTGACATTCGGCTTATCCGACACATCCGCGCCCAAACGGGCTGACACCACACACGCGTGGCCAGTCATGATGTCGGCGCCGGAAAACTCGCCGACAAGATACTCACGCCCTTCCAACTGCTCATTCACGGCATCCATCATCTTGCCCAGTTGCTTCGTTGAGCGGTCCACATTGGTCTGATTGCGCCGCTCTTCCGGTAAGAACAGCGTTTCCACCACGATGATATTCACATGGGGCATGATCATGCCCTCCGCGCAGTGCAGCCACTGCAAGTACGCAGCGAATTCGGGTGAGTCTTGCGGCGGCACCATGCGGCCATCGGCATATTTAGCCAACACGTATTGCACGATAGCGCCCGATTCGAAAATCGTCACCTCACCGTCTGCCAGGGCGGGCACCCGCCCCATCGGGTGGATTTTCCTATAGCCCGGCCCGCGCATGCGTTTTTCCAAACTTGATATTTTTATGCGCTTGCTCACGCGTCTCGGCGATGTGCATGAGTGTCACCAAACGCCAATGCTCGCGGTTCACCGTTTGGCCATGCTCCGCAGCCGCCTCCTCGCACATGCGCCAGTTGTTGGCATGGTGCTGCAACGCTTCATCGTTAGTGCCGCATCGCTAAAGACGATGGTGTCAAGCTAAAGGAATTGATGGTGGCCAATGCGCTACATCCAGTTGCCGACGATACGGCGCGGTGCTGGATCGAGACGAAAGCGGAGGTCTGGGCAGTAATCGTGCGTCCGTGGGTGCTGGTGCAAGATGTAGAGTCCACCGCTAGCCTTTCATACCAACTGACAGACTCGATGGGTGGCTGATTACGTACCAGTTGCAAATTCAATCTTCGCACCTTGGATGTAATACCCCTCCTCGTCTATAGCCTTCAGGGCCTCATCTGTGTCTAAAGCAATACGCTGCTGCCCTGGAAGCAGCTCAAAATCACGAAAAGGAACCATGTCACCAACTTGCTCCAAAATGTCCGCTGGAACGGATTCTAGCGATGACTGGGATGCAATCAACAAAAACACCTTCGAACCTGAACTATCCGACCGCTTCGCTTTATAAACTTTCACCTTCATATGATCACCTAGGTTGTCGAGTATTCAACGCGACTACATAGGTACGAATTCGATCTTGAACGTCGTCGAATTTGTACAGTGGCGGCGTTCTTGATAAAGCCTTATGCGACTGACTAGCCTGGCATGCTTTCGTAAGTTCACACTCCGTTAAATCAGATTTGCTCTCTATTGTGGCAACGACTCCTTCCGCTAGATAAGCAGCGTTGTCTTGCGAGTACATTATCTTTGGCAAGTCGCGCCTATAGACAACGATATCGACCTGGTTTCTGTACTCATCCGGGGCAGGCTCTGGCTGGCTATTCTCATCAATGATCTCACCCTGGCCTATTTCCAGGCTGCTCGGCAAATGATTCATTAAGAAATCCCGAATGAACCATTCGCGTGGCCCCCCGCGCAAGTTGGGATGGCCGGCGTTTTGCGCTGCTTTGCTTTGGGCAAGCAAAATTTGCTCAATGGCATTGGTATGAGATTCAAGCATAGTTTGTGAGGCGTGTTACCGCGTTGTGCACGAACCCGCCCTTTTGTATTAATTAAATTCCCTAATCTGTGCTACAGATATGCCCGGCGCCATACGCACCGGACTTATCGGAACATTTTAGTGGCACACACTTGGGTGGGCAGCGCCCTAGGCCCCCGTAGCAAACGCCTTAGCCAACCCCGGCCGCGCTTTCAGCCGGTCTATATAAGCGCTGACATTCGGCTTATCCGACACATCCGCGCCCAAACGGGCTGACACCACACATGCGTGGCCAGTCATGATGTCGGCGCCGGAAAACTCGCCGACAAGATACTCACGCCCTTCCAACTGCTCATTCACGGCATCCAGCATCTTGCCCAGTTGCTTCGTTGAGCGGTCCACATTGGTCTGATTGCGCCGCTCTTCCGGTAAGAACAGCGTTTCCACCACGATGATATTCACATGGGGCATGATCATGCCCTCCGCGTAGTGCAGCCACTGCAAGTACGCAGCGAATTCGGGTGAGTCTTGCGGTGGCACCATGCGGCCATCGGCATACTTAGCCAACACGTATTGCACGATGGCGCCCGATTCGAAAATCGTCACCTCACCGTCTGCCAGGGCGGGCACCCGCCCCAGCGGGTGGATTTTCCTATAGTCCGGCCCGCGCATGCGCTTTTCGCCGAGCTTGAATAGTTCAAGCTCGTACGGTAGCCCCAGCTCTTCAAATAGCCAAACAATGCGAACCGAGCGGCTGTTCGGCGCGTGGTAGATCTTCACTGTGCCCTCTCTCTCATTCAATCAGGTGCATAGAACGAAGCCCATACGGGCTACTGCGCCGCTTCTCCCTTCTTCGTGTTGTAGCGTTCAATCTCCGTTTGCACCGCCCGCGCTGCCTGCTCCTGAAACCGGAATTTATTATCCCGGCTGTAGTTGTAGCTGGTCCGGCGCAACACATTGGAGTGCTGAAAATGCGGCATAACGTAGCGGGCGATTAACTCGTAGTTGCGCTTGGTAGCCTCCCAATCGGCCCAATTGTGGGCCAGTTGCATGAGGCTGCCGAAACCGCCCGAACCCTCCAGCAAGGCTTCGATGTATTCGATGGCATCGCTCGGTGTACCGATGACGGCCATGCGGTTTTCGGTGAGGTATTCGTAAGCGTCACCCACATCGTGCGGCACGATGGGAAAGGTGGAAATATCCCTGAAATAAGTGGCGAACTGCTCGAGTCCAAACTTGATGTTTTTATGCGCTTGCTCGCGCGTCTCGGCGATGTGCATGAGCGTCACCAAACGCCAATGCTCGCGGTTCACCGTTTGGCCATGCTCCGCAGCCGCCTCCTCGCACATGCGCCAGTTGTTGGCATGGTGCTGTAAGGCTTCATCGTTAGTGCCGCCTATGGACAGCATACCGATGCCATGTTTACCGGCAGCCAGCGCCCCGGACGGTGAGCGGGCGCACGCCACCGCCATCTCCGTTCGGGGTACGGTATACGGCGCTATGTGCAACTGTGCGTCCACCACTTCGAACCAGTCGGACTTCATGGTGATTCGTTCACCCTTCATAAGAGCGGCGATGACGTCCAATGACTCGTTCATCATGCGCCGCTGCGCTTCCGGATCGATGCCCATCCGGTAAGCGTCCCCCACCAGAGCACCCGGCCCCACGCCCAACATGAAGCGGCCACCGGTCATGTGATCGAGCTGGGTGGCACGGCCCGCCACCATGAACGGGTGATGGTAAGGCAACGAGGTCACGCCGGTACCCAAACGGATATATTTGGTACGCTCGGCCGCAGCGCCTATAAAAACCTCCGGACAGGCGATGGTCTCGAAACCACCGGAGTGATGTTCGCCGATCCATGCTTCGTGGTAACCCAGCTGATCCAGCCATTCGAGAAGCTGCATGTCACGGCGCATGGTCTGAGTGGGGTTTTCGCCTAAATCATGAAAAGGCGCCAGGAAAATGCCGAACTTCATGGTGTTGTTGGGCATTAAAGCGAGAGCGGATTGGGGCATCGGGCCTACCTCGAATAGAGCCACACGGTAGCGGTCATTACTTAAGGGCCACCATTGCAACACTTCTAGCCGGCATTCGCCAATAACCGCGCCCACCGTGCTAGTCTGCGCCAACCGCATAGAATACCCGCCAAAAGGCCGGCCCGCATGAGCGCCTACGCACGTATGGAACGGCTCGCCGAGCAGCTCCGAACACTCACCGACAAGAACGCCTGCTGGCGGCTCATGACCCGCTACGCCCGCGCCGTCGATGAGGAATTGGACGAGGAGTTAGCCGCTATCTACACCGAAGATGCTACCTGCCAGACCGTCCCCTGGTCCCAGGGCAAAGTGATCAGCGGCCGGGACAACATAGTGCGGCTCTTCAAGGGCTACCAAGCACGCTTCGTCAACCGCAAACGCTTTATCACCAACGAGCAAATCGATCTGACCGGTGCGGACACGGCGCTAGGCTGGTCCAACTGGCTGGTGCTACATGCCAACGGCGGGCACTCTTACGTCGGCTGGGGCAGCTATGATTGGGGCTTCACCCGGGTGGATGGCACTTGGCTCATCTCCAACATGGTGGTCAAGATAGACACCATGACCACCTTGCAAAACGGCTGGGGAGACGCGGAGAAGCTGCTCGTTCGATTCCCGCCCAAGCCATAACAAGACATAAAACACCTAAGAGCAAGGCATTCATGATCGAACTGAATAAAGAGGGCGATGTCTTTCGCCTCACTATGAACGCTGGCGAAAACCGCTGGAACACGGCATTCGTACGGGCGTTCGCCGCGGCTCTGGACGAAGTAGAGGCGTCAACCGGTCCAGCCGCCCTGGTAACGGCGTCGGCCTCGCAAAAGTTCTTCTCAAACGGCCTGGATCTGGAATGGCACCGCTCGCAAGGAGCCCATCCAGGCGGCGATCGCAGCGTATTTGGCGATGAGTTCATGGCTTTGATGGCCCGCATCATCACCCTGCCCATCCCCACCATCGCGGCGGTGAACGGCCACGCTTTCGGCGCAGGCTTCATGGCCGCGCTCAGTCACGATCTTCGTTTCATGCGCGTGGACCGGGGTTTTGCCTGCGCCAACGAGGTGGCAATAGGCATGGTGATCCCTCCCCCCGAATTGGCTTTGTTTCGTCATAAGATGCCGATGAACGCCTTCTTCGAGACGGTGCAGCACGCACGCCGATGGACCGGCCCGGACGCTTTGAAGGCGGGCATCGTGCAGGCCACGGCACCACTTGAAACGCTGCTCGAAGCAGCCACCGCCAAAGCCGCTTCGCTGGCCCGGCTAGGTGCGGATCGCGAAGTGTACGGGCGCATGAAAGAGAGCCTCTACGGCGAAAACGCCGCCATCAACAATGTGCATGGACCGGCATACATGCTCCGCAACCGTGCTCAATTCCATCACTGAGTAGCAGCAGCCCAGGTTCCCCACCGACTACCGTGCCCCATTGACCCGCCCGTGACGCCGGCTTTGTGGCGCGCCCTGGCGCTGGTCTTCGGAGCCAGCCTCTTCGCATGGTTCTTATCCCAGTTCGACCTGCTGGAACTCTTCATGCAGGTGGCGAACGCCGGCTGGACAGTCGTCATTGGCGCCCTGTTCATCTATTTAGCGGGATTTTATGTAGATTCGATCACCTGGCATCTATGTCTCACCACGCCACCACTGTCCTGGTCCTGGAGCGTACGGATCTTCCTCATCAGGGTAGCGGGAGAGACGTATAACGCTCTGCTGCCGGCTGCGGGATTTGGTGGCGAGCCGCTGAAAATACTGCTTCTCAAGCGGCACTACGGCATTGATGTGCATGAAAGCACCGCCTCGGTAATAGTATCCCGGACGGTCAATCTCATCAGTTTAATCATATTCCTGCTAGCCGGCTTCGCCCTCATCATCGCCTCACCCGTCCTGCAGGGCGAATTGAAATGGATTGCCGGGATCGGCCTTGGCGCATTGAGCATGGGCACCGCCGGATTTTGGGCCGTGCAGCACCACGGTGGGCTTTCCACACTCTTGCGCCGTATCCTGCCCCGCCAGCAGCGGTGGGCGGAACATATGGAGGTATTGGAGGCTCATTTCGCGGCGTTCTACCGCAAGACCCGCGGGCGCGTTCCAGCCGCCATCGCCCTGGCCCTGGTCAACTGGCTGATCGGCACCTTGGAGGTGTGGTTCATCATGCTGATGCTAGGCGTACCAGTCAGCTTCGCCGAGGCCCTCATCATCGAATCGGCGACCCAACTGGTACGCACCGGTGCGTTCTTCATCCCCGCCGCCCTGGGTGCGCAAGAGGGTGTGCTCATGCTGATGGCCGGCGCCTTGACCGGGCAAGTGGCGGCCAGCGCCGCCATGGCCCTGATTCGCCGGGCCCGGGAGCTCCTGTGGCTCGCGCTTGGCGTGGCCATTAGCGTGATGCTGATCCGCAGCGCCGCAATCCCAACAGACGCCGAGTTCCTATCCGGCACAAAAATCACAACGAAGGATTAAGGCCGTGTTCTTCTTCGCCTTTGCCGCCACAGTGGAGATCATCCTCGGGGCATGGCGCTATATCCTCGTATTCCTGGCGCTGGCCATAGGCACTCACGTCACCTATTCGCCTACCGGAGACACAGTGCCCACACTAAGCCTCTACGGCGTCGTGATGGGGGTCATGGGCCTTTACGCCTGGTTTTTGCCAACCAGCGGCATCCGCTTGCTTTCCGATGCGCCATGCAGTGCTGCGGCGCGTCCAGATACGCCAAGCCAGCCTGCTGCGCCAACCGGACCGCCGCCAACAGATTCTCGCAGCCGGTTGCGGTGGAATCGCCCGCCGCAGGCTCGACGGGCGGCATGAAACCCATGCGGACGTTCGGATTCACTCCAGCGCCCATTCAGTGAAAAGGCCGATCGCCAGTGACGGTCACGCGCCGCCCCGAGCGCACCTGCGGATAGTAATCCCACATGGCGTGATGCAGCGCACACCGGTTATCCCACATGGCGACAGAATTGCGCTGCCACTTGAACCGGCATTGAAAATTCGGCTTAGCGATGTGGTTGAACAGAAAACCGAGCAGCGCATCGCTTTCGTCTTGCGGGATGCCGTCAATATGCGTGGTAAAGGTGGCGTTGACATAAATAGTCTTGCGCCCAGTCAGTGGATGCGTGCGAATCACCGGGTGGGAGGCGCGAGGGTAGGTTTTTTGCGACACATCCACGCCCGCTTTTTGCGCCCGGTCGCGGTAGTTGGGGCCACCGTCGTGGGTCGCGGTCAAACCGGCCAGCATGCTTTTCATAGGCTCTGAGAGGGCCTCATAAGCCGCGTACATATTGGCGAACAACGTATCGCCGCCGGTTGGCGGTACCGTTTCCAACTGCAAGATACTGATAGAGGGAGGCTGCGGATCGCATGACACATCGGTATGCCATTTATCGCCAGCCGTCCAGATAGTGTTCTCATCGGCGTGGATGCGAAGAATCTCCGGCGGCAATCCGGCGTATTTGCGGTAATCATTGGCGGCGGGATGGATATGCAATGGTCCAAACCGCTGGCCGAACGCCATATGCTGCTCAACGCTGAGATCTTGATCGCGGAAGAACAGCACCAGATGATCCAAAAATGCCTGCTCTATCTGAGCGAATTCAGCGCCGCTGAGCTGCCCTAGATCGGCGCCGGATACTTCGGCACCAATCATCGGAGTAAGTGGTGTAACCTCGAATGCCATCAGCTTAATCTCCCGCAGTTGAGCGAGCGCCGAAGCTAACAGGCGCTTTCGGGGATGTACAGAAGCCGGCTATTTGGCGGGAGCAGCCAAACGTTATGGCTTACAAAAGCCGGGTTGATATAGTGGGACGGTATAGTGGGACAGACGGGGAAGTGATAGCGGTGCAACGCATTGAGGATGAATTGCCAGGCGTTTTGTCACCAAGCGCGCTGCGGTCAACGCCATGGACATGGGCGATCAGCGCCCGGATCAGAGGTTGCCCCCTCATACCGGCGCTGCTGACTTCGGTAGCAGAGCTATTCATGGATGGGTCTTGAGGGCGCCTGATAAAAATAGTCATTTTTTCGTGAGTGCAAGGAAGCACCGCGCGCACCACCGCAGTGTCTAGGTGATACCAGAGGATTGGAGCACGGAGCCGACGCCGCAATCGCGGAAAAAGTGCATTTTTAGCGGTGCCCGGAAGATATTTATCATAATCTTCGATTAGCTCATCCATTAACTCCAGAGCTTGCTCATACTCTTCCTCACTGTGAATGCGACTGACAAAGCCCGCTTCAGAGAAAAAGTCTACAGCTTTTTGCTTTAGATTTGCGTATCTCATGTGCCTGCCTCCTTTGCATACTTCTTGCATAGTTCGTCGTATTCAGCGTGCGTGACAATATGCTTGACATCACTGCTGTCCCACAAACTTTTGAATGAGCTTAGAATCAAAGACTATTCTGCGCTAATTTGTTAGAATGGAGGTCCAGAATATCTTTCAATATCAACAGGATAATAGCCTTGAGTCACAGTAACAGCGTATTTTCACAGCTACTAAAACTGATTTCTAGACATGAGTTCGAAACCCTCGCCAAAACCCACCATAAAGGCCGTATGTTGAGGACAATGTCACGCTGGTCACAGTTTGTGGCGTTGAGCTTTGCCCAACTCGCCGGGCGCTGTAGTTTGCGAGATATTGTCAGCAACTTGGATAAACAACGCCGCAAAAGTTACCATTTGGGTATCGGTAAGGTCAGTCGAAGTTCTCTGGCTCGTGTTAACGAGCAACAGCCTTATCAACTCTACGAAGGATTATTTTGGAAGCTGCTGGCACGATGTCAAAGCTTGGCGCCTAGGCATGGGTTTCGTTTTAAAAATAAGCTTTATTCCTTGGATGCATCGACCATCGATTTATGCTTATCACTATTTCCTTGGGCCAAATTTCGCAAGACCAAAGGCGCGATTAAACTACAGGTTGGTCTGGACCATGATGGTTTTTTACCGGTCTTTATGACTATTACCGAAGGCAAACAACAAGATATTACACAAGGCCGTAGTTTAGAACTGGATGCGGGTTCTATTGTGGTGTTTGATCGTGGCTATACGGACTACACGTGGTTTAACTTGCTCAATTCAAAGGGGATTTATTTTGTCACCCGGTTGAAAGCCAATACGAAATACCGAGTGATTTCTCGCCATCCGGTCAATAAAGAGCAGGGCATCACCTCGGAGCGGACGCTGATTTTAACGGGCCCTAAAGCCGATACCTGCCCGATTAAGTTGCGCCGGATGGGTTATAGTGACCCAGGGACCGGCAAGCATTACGTCTTTCTCACCCATCAATTCGAATTGACTGCCAAAACCATTGCAGATATTTATAAGTCGCGTTGGCAAATCGAGTTATTTTTCAAATGCATCAAACAAAATTTGAAGATTAAGTCATTCGTAGGGACGTCAAAAAATGCTGTCATGACTCAAATAGGGGTCGCTATGTGTATGTATTTAATGGTTGCTTACCTGAAATTCTGTAGCAAACTCGATTTAAGCATTCAACAGATTATTAGACTCTTTCAAGTCAATTTATTTGAGCGAAGAGACCTGTGGGGACTACTCAAAGGAGACCCTCCAGGCCCTATTGAAACTCAGGTCCAGATGCAGTTTACATTTTCATGAAAGTTTATGGGACAGCAGTGATGTTCTGTATTCTTTTTATTTCATCTATTCCGACTTCTATTGCGTTAGCATTGTTTCGTTCTGTATATCTATATTTTGCCACCCAACCCTCTGATGACATCATTCCGACAGTATCGCCTTCTTGGTTTGGCTCGTTGTACAGAAGATGGAAACCAATATCAAATGAATTTTCTAAAAGAGATACGCTATCTTCTAAGTTTGACATGCATTGGTTGTTACCATTGTATGCTATAACCCAGTATTTTCTTTCTTCTTCTGGTAGTAAATTTCGATGGTATTTTGTATGTTTCTTATATTTCTCTTCTAATATTACAGTATCGTATATAAGTTCTTCGTTTATAAATGGCGCGTAAATAGTAATATCTTTTAACTTTTCTCTTATCGTATCTACTTCACTTCCCCTAGCTTTCCTGAAGACGTGATCATCTATAAGCTCAACAGGCTCATAATTTTTAACTTGAATATTTGAAATAATAAAAGCAACGCCGCTTTGTAACATAAATCAAAGCCTCATCTTTTATCGCCTAACATTATATTAGACTTCACAAAGACGTGATTAACTACGTCACGCCGACGTATATTACCCCAAACAAGGACAGGGCAACACTGACAACTGGTTGCTACCTTCGACGATACGTGTGGACAGCCACAAGTATAACCTCATTCCACGATCCTCCCAGTAATACCAGCCTCTCTTGGATTGCAGAATGAATACTATCACGGTTCTTCCGGATTTTGAATGGGTATTGTATTCTCTCCTGATTAAACTTCCCAGTCCCCAGTGAGAGCCCAGAATGACTGAGCACCAATTTTTAGAAGCCGTCCTCTCTCTCGTAGCCCCTTGGGGCGTCCATCACGTCGATGTCGACGAAGAGGCGAAAGAAGTGCATGTCTGGCTTGAGCACCAGAAAGGGACCAAGTGGAAGTGTCCAGATTGCGATCAGGAACTGCCCTGCTACGACCACGGAAGAGAACGGGCTTGGAGGCATCGAGACTTGTTCGAATACAAGACGTGGATTCATGCGAGGCTGCCGAGAGTGAAGGGTCCAGAGCACGGGGTTCGCCAAGTCCAAGCCCCTTGGGCAGAGGGATCGTCCCGGTTCACAACCCTGATGGAGAGCCATGTGATCGACACGCTCCAACAGTGCGAGACAGTGGAAGGAGCCCGACGTCTCAACGGTCTCTCTTGGGACGAGACCTTCGGTATCATGCAACGCGCCGTCGCTCGGGGACGAGAACGCAAAGGCGACGAAGCTCCCACAAAGAGTCGGGGTCGACGAGAAGGCGTACAAGAAGGGCCACAACTATTTCACCCTCGTCTACGATCTCGACCATTCGTCCGTCGTCCATATCTCCCAAGAGCGGACCAAAGCGAGTCTTGTGGAGTATTACGAGAGGCTGACGCCGGCGCAGTTCGGTGCGATCGAAGCCATCTCGATGGACATGTGGGAGCCGTTCTACCTGGCGACCGTGGAGACGGTTCCGCTGGCGAAAGACAAGATTGTGTTTGATCGATTCCACATTGCGCAGCCCGTCAATAAGGCAGTCGACAAGGTGCGGCGCGAGGAAAATCGAACTCTGAAGGCAGAAGGGATCGCTCTCCTCAAAGGCACGAAGTATTTGTGGCTTTATTCCGAGAAGAACCTCCCGGAAAAACGGAAGGAATCTTTTGAAAGCCTGAAAGCTGTGAACCTGAAGACCGGTCGCGCGTGGTCCATTAAAGAAATGTTGGGCGAACTCTGGGAGGCTCCCAGCGTCGAAGCGGGGCGCGAGTTCTTCCAACGCTGGTTCGGTGGGGCGAGACGCAGCCAACTGGAGCCGATCAAGACGGTTGCGTTGACGGTCAAGAATCATCTCGAAGGGATTCTCAACTATCTCCGACATCGTGTGACCAACGGAGTGGCCGAGGGGATGAACAGCAAGATCCAGACCGTCCGACGGAACGCTCGTGGCCATCGGAATACCGAGAACTTGAAGACAGCAATCATGTTCTTTTGTGGGAGACTGGAGCTTCACCCACACTAAACCCGGAAGAACCAAAAAGTAATTAAAGCCCTCGGATTCCATCGTTCTTGCATTGACGATTGCTTATCCAGGTATGAGCGAGGTGGTGAACAGGCGCTGTCCACCGGCAAGATCACGGGTCGCCCAAGAAAGTGTCCCGATGAATGTGCGGATCGCTTACGTGAACGGGTTAAAACGAATCCGTTGCAATTGGATTGTCACGATGCCCTGTGGACGCGCTCGATGATTCAGATATGACTGAAAGACAAATTTGGCATCGAAGTCAGCGAGCGTTCGGTGGGCAATAGCCTGTCTCGTTGGGGGATGAGTGCGCAGCGCCCTGGGTTTAAGGCATACGAGCAAGACCCTGCTCAGGTTAAGGTATGGTTAAAGGAAACTTGGCCTGAAGTACAACGAGAAGCGAAAAGGCGCCGAGCGCAGGTCTATTTTGGCGACGAATCGACGATCCGGTCGGATTATCATCGTGGTACCACTTGGGGGGTACGGGGTGATACGCCGGTTGTAGCGAAAACGGGTCGGCGCTTTAGCGTGAATAGGCTGTCAGCCGTTTCGCCGAAGGGTCACCTGTGTTTCATGGTGACCGAATCACGGGTAACCGCAGACGTTTTTATCGACTTTCCAAGGCGTTTGCTGCACAACGCCAAGCGAGCGATCTATTTGATTGTTGATGGCCATCCCATTCATCGAGCCAAGAAGGTACAAGAATTTGTCCGCACTAGCCAAGGTAAGCTCACGTTAGTATTGTTACCGCCGTATTCACCGGAACTCAATCCTGATGAGCTAGTATGGCATCACGTAAAAAGCCAACGGATTGGGCGGACAGTGGTGGCTACAAAGGAGCAACGGGTGGCCTTAGCTCGTTCGGTGTTGCACTCACTGCAACACAATACGCAAATGATTAAACAGTTTTTCTATGAAGAGCATGTCAGATATATTCTGAATTGATATCGGGTAATTTTTTGCCGAATTAGTAACACAGTACCCCTGAGTTCTGATTCACTTCAAGGGCACTTTAAGCAACACTCTGGTTCTAGAGGTTATGCACTTATGATACGAATCCAGCAAATAAAATAAAAAAATGTGTTGTCGCCGGATGTTCCTGGGCGCGATCTCAATATGATGTATTTAGGCAACTCAATCAAATCCATATTGATCGAGCCTACGCCAACATTGATCCCAACGAGCATCCGTGTGTGTCAATCCACGCAATGACAGAACGGCTTGAACTCCAGCCTCCTTCCAGCGCATGCCTGAATTACATAGGCGCTGCTTAACCAATGGGCACCGCTAAAAATAGTCATTTTTTCGTGAGTGCAAGGAAGCACCGCGCACATAACCGCACTGTATAGACCATCACTGCTGTCCCAAAAGAAATGGTGACTTGCAAGGTAACAGCTGCATGACTGTGCTTGGCTATTTCCGCATGGCTCATAATGGATATTCATTTCTTGACAAAAAAGACTACATTATAACTCGACTACCGATAGATAAATACATTATTTTAAGAGCCACTCGCCTCAGTAAACCCGGCCTGCTCAATTCGAAGCGGGTCAGGATGTAGCGCTATTCCTCAGGGCGCGCGCCGGCGGCGCCCCCGGGCGGGGCGTCGGCGAGCACCCACAGTGGATGCACCCATGGTGGATGCACCTACGGCAATGGTGTCGGCGTTCAGCTTGCCTTCAAGCTGGCAGCGGGCACCTTCGGAGATCTCGCCCAATTCGGCCACCACCGTAGCCGCATCTGGCCGGCTGGCGCTGCGTATGTGGGTATCCAGTGCCTCGCGCATGGCCCGTACATGATCGAATGTGGTACCGCAGCAACCGCCGATCACGCGCGCGCCTGCATCGAAGGCGATACAGGCGTAGCGGGCCATGAGTTCAGGTTCGCCTGCGTAGCTGATCACTCCGTCCGCGTACTTTGGGATACCGCAGTTACCCTTGGCCACCAGGATATCACCGTGCCGCGCTGCGGCCGCTAGGTTGAGGATGCCGCAGACGGTTTCGGCTGGCCCCAATCCGCAGTTTGCACCATAAGCATGGGGTTTGATGGTAAGGCTGTGGGATAAGCGGGCGAAATCGCCGGGTGACAAGCCCATCATCGTGCTGCCGTTGGTGTCGAAGCTCAACGTGCACACCACCGGTAGTTGCGTGGCGCTGGCACCGGTGAGAGCGGCTTCCACTTCCTCTTTCGAGGATAGGGTTTCTATCCACAATACATCGGCACCTCCCGCCTCCAGCGCCAATGCTTGCTCTGTGAAAACGGCGGTGGCGGATTCCGGGGTGAGTGCTCCTAGCGGCGCGAACAGCTCTCCCGTCGGTCCCATGGACCCCGCCACTACAACCGGCTTTGCCGCTTTGCCGGCAATCCGCCTGGCAATAGCGGCGGCCGCTTCATTGAGTTCGCGGACTTGAGATTCGTGTCCATGTAACTTCAGCCGGTGAAAATTGCCACCGAATGAGTTGGTCAAGATGATATCCGAGCCCGCGTCTATAAATCCTTGATGGAGTTTTTCGATGCGCCCCGGATGGGCCAGGTTCCACGGTTCAGGTGCATCGCCTGTTTGCAAACCCATGTCGAACAGATTGGTGCCTGTCGCTCCATCTGCGAGTAAAAAAGCTTTTTCGGTCAGTAACTGGTCAAATCTGGACATATGTCTGCAAAGGGTGCGTCCCTCAGCCGGTCTCGATGAGCACTGTCGCCGCTAAAAGCTAATCGGGTAGTGTTCCTAGGTCAATCGATATCCGACTTAATCGATAGTTGTAGTGAAATGGCCCCTAGCAGAGGATACGAAGCAGATGATACGGATTCTGCGGATTATGCGAAACGGCGCGGCAAACAGCACGGCGAAGCGGCGGCCAAAGCCGAGACCATCCTTTTATCCCGGCTGTCGCGTCCTTGCGATCGATTTCGCCGCTTCGCCCTGCTGTCTGTGCGGTGGGACTTAGTATTGATATCAGGCCGCTGGGGCGCTGTGTTAATTCGCACATATTCAAGGGTGGAAGCCGCGGGGCTTCGGGGGCTTATGAGACCGGGCCGCTAGTTCGTTGTTCGTTGAGCAGGAAGGTTGAACCAGAGCCTTGCTGGCGCTGCGTTCAGATAACCGCGGGCGCCAATCAGGTAGAAAATGACGGCGCTGAGGCCGAGCACACCGGCCAGGATCGGTAACTTTCCAAGTTCCGACAGCATGCCCATGATGTGCACGCCTAAACAAAGACATACGGCATAGAGCGCGCCCCGCGCGAGACGATGCCAGAGGGGGCTGCGCACAAAAGTAGCTACCATCACCACTAGCAATCCGGTTACCGCCACCCAACTGCTTACGAAAACATAGGTTCGGACCGCTTCGCTGGCGTAGAAAACGGCAAGATTACCACCGAAGATCAGCAATAGGACGAGATTGACGCCCGTTATGATTTTCAGTCCGCGGGGCATGGGGCAAATGGTCGTCGAGCTTGTAGAAGAAAACCGGGCTACGCGGCATTACCAGCCATATGGGAGCATAGACGATCATCCAAGGGAATGATCAGCCCAAAGTAACGATCAGCCCAAAGTAACGATCAGCCCAAATTAAGATCAGCCCGAATTAAGATCAACTAAGGGATCGGGTGTCGATGAAATCGCCGGTGCTTATCTGCGGTCTCATCTCGAAGTCTCTTGTGTCGCCGGAGGATTGGACAGGTGAAGACAATATGAACAGAGCTAAAATCGTCCTAGTCCTCGCCGTAGCCGCTACGATCGCCGTCTTTTTCGGTCTTGGATGGCACCAGCATTTGAGTTTCGAGGCTGTCGCCGCATCGCGAGAGTGGCTCACCACCTTATACGCCGAACAGCCCGTCACCATTACTCTGGCGTATTTTACGGTGTATGTCGCCATCGCGGCATTGTCCATTCCCGGTGCGGCGGTGATGACGTTGCTAGGCGGTGCTATTTTCGGGCTCACGGTGGGGACGGTGGTGGTTTCATTCGCCTCTACATTGGGCGCCACCTTGGCTTTCTTATTCGCCCGTTACTTGCTGCGTGACTTCGTGCAGCACAAGTTTGCCGCTTATTTGGCGCCGGTGAACCGGGGTATGGAGAAAGAGGGCGGGTTTTATCTATTCGCCATGCGTTTGGTCCCCGCTTTACCGTTTTTTGCTGTCAACTTGGTGGCCGCTTTAACGCCGCTGCGCTTGTGGACGTACGTTTGGGTGAGTCAACTGGGCATGCTGCCGGCCACCATCGTCTATGTGAATGCGGGCCGTGAACTCGGCTCGTTGCAAAATCTGTCCGGCATTGTGTCGCCCGCCTTCGTGATCTCCTTCGTCGCTTTGGGTGTATTGCCCTTGCTCTCATCACGGGTGTTAGCAGCATTCAGGGCACGGCGGGTTCAAGCGGGTTTCGAAAAACCGGCAACATTCGATCGCAATTTGGTGGTGATAGGGGCCGGTGCGGCGGGATTGGTGAGCGCGTATATCGGGGCGGCGGTGAAAGCCAAAGTGACATTGATCGAACGGCATAGGATGGGTGGCGATTGCCTCAATACCGGGTGCGTGCCTTCCAAAGCTTTGCTTCGCTCGGCGCACCTGGTGGCAGACATGAAACGGGCGCAGGAGTTCGGACTCGCACCGGTTGAACCGAAGGTGAACTTTGCCGCGGTGATGCAGCGGGTCAAGGCTGTCATCGCGGCGGTGGCGCCGCACGATTCGATCGAGCGCTATTCAGGCCTGGGCGTGGATTGCCGCATCGGTGAAGCGCGTATCGTGTCGCCCTGGTGCGTGGAAGTGGACGGTGAGCCTATCACCACACGGGCTATAGTCATCGCCGCCGGTGCGCGTCCGTTGGTACCGCCCATCCCGGGCTTGGCCACGGTGCATTACCGTACTTCGGACACTGTGTGGGAACTGGAACAGTTGCCGCGGCGGATGGTGGTATTGGGCGGTGGTCCCATAGGGTGCGAATTGGCTCAGTGTTTCGCCCGCCTGGGCTCCAAGGTAATTATTGTCGAGATGGCGCCGGCACTACTGATCCGCGAGGAGCCGGAGTTGGCCGCTCAGGTGGCCGCCAGTTTGGAACGCGATGGCGTCGATATTCGGCTGGGCACGCGCGCGGAGTCGGCCGAGGGGCTTGGCGATGGGCGTGGCGGTGATGAGGGGGGGCGGTTGCGCTGCTCGAGCGGTGACCAATCGGTGGAACTGGGGTTCGATGTGTTGTTGGTCGCCGTGGGCCGGCAACCTAATATCACCGGTTACGGGTTGGAAGAACTCGGTATAGGTGCCGGGGCTGGCGCGGTGGTGGAAACGGACGATTATCTCGCCACCTTGCATCCCAACATCTATGCCTGCGGCGACGTGGCCGGCCCGTATCAATTTACCCATACCGCCGCGCACCAAGCGTGGTACGCGGCGGTGAATGCTCTATTCGGTCAATTCAAGCGCTTTAGGGCAGACTACCGGGTGATACCCCGTGTGACCTACACCTATCCAGAACTCGCGTCCGTGGGGATCGGTGAGCGTGAAGCGCGCGAGCAGGGGATCCCGTATGAGGTCACCCGTTACGGTATTGATGATCTGGACCGCGCTATTGTGGACGGTGAGGCGCGCGGTGACATCAAGATCATCACTAGCGCTGGCAGTGATACCATCCTCGGCGCTCACATCGTCGCCTCCAATGCGGGCGATCTCATCGCCGAGTTCACCCTGGCCATGCGCCACGGCCTGGGGTTGAAGAAGATCCTAAGCACGATCCATGCTTATCCAACCATGATGGAGGCGAACAAATATGTGGCCGGTAATTGGCAGCGTGAGCATGCGCCGCAGAAGTTGTTGTCGTTGGTGGAGCGTTACCATGCTTGGCGCCTGCAATAATCGGCGGTAGGACCGTTCTTACTGGATGCGAAGAAACCGCTATTATTGCTGCCCATGTCATCGGCATCCGAGCCCAAGGGCCGCTATGTGCTGGAACCAGGTGACAGCTTGGTGCTGTTGGAAGCGGGACCTTAGTCCCTCCAACCCACACCAAGATTGGAGCGAAAGCGGCTGCGGCAGGTGTTGGCATCCAAGTTGCGGGCGTATTTCGGTGGATCGGTGGGTTTGACCCGCAGCAATACGAAACTGACGCCGTTGGCTTCGCGCAGCGCGCGGGCGCCATCGTCCAATTGCTCCGCTGATTGCACCGTGCGGGTGTTGACGATACCGGCGCCACCGGCGATAGCCTCCAAGTCCACCCCTGAACTGGTGTGCGAGCGCTGGTAGCCGGTTTCTCCGTAGTGGCCGTTGTCCACGCATAGAATCGCCAGATTCGGTGGATTGACCACCGCTACGGTGGCCAATGATCCCACGTTCATTAGCAATTCGCCGTCGCCAGTAACCACTAGAACACGCTTGTCCGGTTGCGCCAGCGCCAGCCCGAGTCCTACGCACACGGCAGCGCCCATAACACCTGCCATGGTGAAAGTGTAGTGGGCATCATCGGTGAGTGCGGCTATGTCTTTGGCGGTGCCGGCTAGGCCGGTGACGATGAGCCATTCCCGGTGATCGCCCACCAGTGCCGGGACGGCCTCTATGCGGTCCAATACATAAGCCGGACGCAGAGCTTGGCCGCGGGTATCTTTGTTCCGAGATGAATTCATGGTGTCGCCCTTAGGATCTATTCGCATAGGATCTATTCACACTAAAAAGCTTTCGCGCCCAGCAGTTTTTGGGTGAGTAGAACGGCGGTGGATCGTCCGCTGCGAAAGTTCATGGTGAGTGCGGCGTTGACGGTTGGCGCCACCTCCGCGGGTTGCTCCACACGCAAGCATTTGACGCCCATGGCCGCGAGTACCGGCTCCACCGCTTCACCCATGGGTAGCTGCCAGGGATTGCCTTCGCCGAAATCGCCGCGCATGCTGATGATCATGAAGATGGGGAAATGGCCCGACTTCACCAAAGACAAAAAGTTGATGCAATTGCCGGCGCCGCTGCTCTGCATGAGCAACACGCCGCGTTTCCCGCCCAAGTGCGCACCGGCGAGTATGCCCACGCCTTCTTCCTCGGTGGTGAGGGCGATGGATAGGGCATCGGGATCGGCAATGCAGCGATCGATGAGTACCCGGTGTCCGGCGTCCGGCACGTAGGTGAAAATATCGACGTTTTGGCTGCGGAGCTGATCGTATAAAGCATCTTGCCACGCCGGTTCGGTCATGGATTTATCTCCGGGGGGTTAAGGTGGTGGCGCAAGAGCGGTGCCTCTGATGCGGGCCACTTCGGTTTCTATCCATTGCTCGGCCCGCTCATTGATCTGCGCGGCCGACAACCCCTGTGGATCGATGGGCGGTCCGATGGAGAGTTCGACGGTGCCGGGGGTTTTGATGAATGTGCGCCGCGGCCAGAAATCTCCCGCATTATGCGCCACCGGCACCACCGGTGCGCCTGTATGTACCGCTAGCTTGGCGCCCCCCGTTTTGTACCGCCTGCGGGTACCGGCTGGTGTGCGTGTACCTTCGGGAAAGATTACCACCCAGCAGCCTCTTTTGAGCCGCTCCTCGCCTTGGCTTAGGACTTGTTCTACGGCGTTTCGCCCGGCGCTGCGATCAATGGCGATCGGATCCAACATGGCTAAACCCCAGCCGAAAAAGGGTACCCACAGCAGCTCTTTTTTGAGCACCCAAACTTGGGGTTTGAAATAGAGATTGAGGGCGAGCGTCTCCCACGTGGACTGATGTTTGCAGAGCACGATACACGGGGTTTTTGGAATATTGTGCAAACCCCTAACCCGGCAGCGCACATTGCAGGTTACTTCGAGCCACCAGAGATTGAAATGACACCACTTGATAATAAAAGCGTAGCGCATCCTGTAGGGCGCTATGAACATCATCACCGCCAGCGGCGCGAATATCAAAGTCGCTATGACGAGGCCTAGCGAAAATACCGTTGAGCGAAGCGCGCCCGATACGGCCGCAGCGCCGCTCATAAGTTAACGCTCGCCCAAGTAGTGGGCGGTGAAGTGGGCCAAGTCGTCATAGACTTCCACCGCCGCTGCCAATGCCGCTTGCGTCGCCGCGCCGTTGCCCGTGCGCACTAAAACGGGGCGGGCGCCAACCGCTAATGCCGCATCCAGATCCCGTTGACTGTCACCCACTACCGGGACGCCCGCTAGCGGTACGCGCGCGCGCTCGGCGATCTGCAAAAGTAATCCGGGTTTGGGCTTGCGGTATTCACAACCGTCATCGGGATGGCAAGGGCAAAAAAATACACCTTCTATGACACCGCCGTGGGTGGCGACCTCGCTCACCATGGTTTCATGGATGTGGTTTAAGGTTTCAATGCTGATGAGGCCATGGCCGACGCCGCTTTGGTTGGTTGCTACCACCACCCGGTGCCCGGCGTGAGTCAATCGAGCGATGGCTTCCAGACTTCCGGTTAGGGGCTGCCAATCGGCGGCGGAGCGGATATGGTCCGGACTATCCGCGTTGATGACGCCATCGCGGTCCAAGATGATGAGAGACATGAGCGTATAGAAGGCTGCTGGTGGTGGATGATCGGTGAGTCTTGCGGGCGTTATTCCTGTAGGTAGGAGATATCTGCGGTGCGCAAGAACAATGTCCGTATTCCGTTCAGTAGTGCGAGACGGTTGATGCGCAGGGCCGTATCATCGTCCATCACCCGTACCGTGTCGAAGAAGGTATCGATGGGGCCGCGCAATTGAGCGAGCAGGGTCATCGCCTCACTGTAGTCCTTGGCCTCCAGCAAGGCATTCGCTTGCGGCGCTAGGGTGCTCACAGCGGCTGCCAATTGTCGCTCCGCAGGTTCTTTCAATAGCCCGTTGTCCAAGAGCTCTTGGTCGGGTAGTCCTTGGTCGCGGCCTTGCGGTAAGTCATCTTGCGCTTGCCGGAGAATATTCCGGATACGCTTGTTGGCCGCAGCTAAGCTCGCTGCTGCGGGCAGACCGCGAAATTGGGCTACGGCCGCCACGCGGCGGGCGAAATCATAGAGGTGGGAGGGGCGGCGCGCCAGTACGGCGGCGTATACATCGGCCCCGATGCTGCGCTCGGTGAAGTAGGCCTGTAGCCTGTCGAGCATGAATTCGAACACCTGGTCGGCCAAAGCGGCCGGAGCTAAAGTATCTGCGCCTAGCTTGGCGGTGTGTTCTTTCGCCGCCGCCAGCAGGAGCGCATGGAGGTCCAGATCCAAGGCGTTTTCTATGATGATGCGCGCAACGCCTAGCGCGCCGCGGCGTAGAGCAAACGGATCTTTATCGCCACTAGGGCCTTGGCCAATGGCGAATATACCGGTGAGTGTGTCCAGGCGATCACTGATGGCGATGGCCATTCCGGGTATGGTTTGCGGCAGATCATCGCCGGCAAAGCGCGGTAGATAGACTTCTGCCAGCGCTGCACTCACCTGCGCCGGTTCGCCGCTGGCGGCGGCGTATTGGCCGCCCATATAACCTTGCAACTCGGGAAATTCTCCCACCATTGCCGTCACTAGGTCGCATTTACACAGGCTGGCTGCGCGTTTCGCTGTTTCAATGGCGGCGCTGTCGGCGCCCAAGGCCTGCATCACCGTTTCGCACAGCGTTACGATGCGGCGGGTTTTGTCTCCAAGCGAGCCTAATCTACCCTGAAAAACCACCTGCTCCAGGGCTGTCACACGGTCGCCTAGCGGCGTTTTTTGGTCCGTCTCGAAGAAGAATTGTGCGTCCGCCAACCGCGGGTAAACCACCCGCTCATTACCTTTTCGCACGGCATCCGGATTACGGCTTTGCAGGTTGGCGACAGTGATGAAATAGGGCAGCAGCGCCCCCTCCTCATCCACCATATGAAAGTACTTTTGGTTGCTTTTCATGGTCGCGATAAGGGCTTCGCCCGGTACCTGCAAGAATGCCGGATCAAAGCTGCCGGAGATGGCTACCGGCCATTCTGTGAGTGCGGTCACCTCGTCGAGCAGAGCTGGATCTATAACCACTTGGCCGCCCAAGGCAGCGGCGGCGGCGCGTACCTGCTCGTCGATCCGCGCCCTGCGGGTGGCGAAATCCACCAGCACGAATCCGCGGCTCGCAAGCGCGGTTTCGTACTCCGCCGCACTGCTGATGGTCAAGGGCTGCGGGCAATGATAACGGTGCCCGCGGGTAGTGGTGCCGCTTGCTACCCCAAGCACCTTGCAAGCTATGGCGCGTCTACCGAACAGGACGAGCACCCAGCGCACGGGGCGTACAAACTGCGCATCGGATGAGCCCCACCGCATGCGTTTGGGGATGGGCAAGCTATTCAGCGCGGACTGCATAATCGCGGGCACCAACTCTTCCGTGGGGGTGGCCGGCTCTGTGTGCCTGAACACCAACCATTCACCTTGAGCCGTGACCAGCCGTTCAAGCGCTTCGACCTCGGTGCCGCAGGAGCGGGCAAAACCGAGGGCGGCTTTGGTGGGTTGCCCATCCGCATCGAAGGCCGCTCTGAGGGCCGGGCCGCGCCGTTCGTTGAGCCGTTCGGGTTGTGCTGCGGACAACTTTTCGACCAGTACGGCCAGACGCCTGGGGCTCGCCAGCGCCCGCACTGCACCGTGGCTTAGTGCGGCTTTGGCTAGCCCGGCTTCCATGCCCGCCGCGAAGGCCTTGCTCAGTGGACGCAGCGCCTTGGGTGGCAGCTCTTCGGTCCCTATTTCGACCAACAGATCGTTGACTAAGGAAGTTTTGGTCGAGGAAGTTGAGGCCGAAGCAGTTGAGGCCAATGGAGCTAGGCTGCCCGGCAGTTCGTGACTATCGCTCATTGCGCTGCCGCCGCTTTGGCCGAATCGTTTTCGCTCGCACCGGTCTTGATGCCGTTTTTGATGCCATTTTTAATCAAGGGGAAGCCCATGGCTTCGCGCGCCTGGTAGTAGGCTTTGGCAACAGCTCGCGCCATCGCGCGCACCCGCAGGATGTAGCGTTGCCGTTCAGTGACGGATACCGCATGACGGGCATCCAGCAAATTGAAGGTGTGGGATGCTTTCAAGGTCATCTCATAAGCCGGCAGCGGCAGGGCTTTTTCCACCAGCTTTGCGCAGGTCCGCTCGCAGGTGTCGAACCACTCGAACAAAGCGGCGATGTCGGCGTGTTCGAAGTTGTACGCCGATTGTTCCCGTTCGTTTTGTAGATAGACATCGCCGTAGGTGATAACGCCGTGGGGTGTGTGTGCCCAGATGAGGTCATAACAACTGTCAACGCCCTGCAAATACATGGCAATGCGCTCGAGGCCGTAGGTGATCTCGCCCATCACCGGCCTGCAATCGAGCCCGCCCGCCTGTTGAAAATAGGTGAACTGCGACACTTCCATGCCGTTTAGCCACACTTCCCAGCCAAGACCCCATGCGCCCAATGTGGGCGATTCCCAGTTATCTTCCACGAAACGGATGTCGTGCTCCAAGGCATCGATGCCAAGGGCGAACAAAGAGCCCAAATAGAGTTCTTGAAAATCTTCCGGCGACGGTTTCATCACTACTTGATACTGGTAGTAGTGTTGTAGCCGGTTGGGATTGTCGCCATAGCGTCCGTCGGTGGGGCGGCGCGATGGTTGTACATAGGCGGCGCTCCACGGTTCCGGGCCGATGGCCCGCAAAAAAGTGGCGGGATGAAAAGTCCCGGCGCCTACTTCCATATCGAGCGGCTGTTGGATGACGCATCCCTTAGCGGCCCAGTATTGCTCCAAGGCCATGATCATATTTTGCAATGTGGAGACGTCGCGGGGCGGCGTTGACACGGTTCCGAGCGTCCTTGAGTTAAGGTGGGGCGTAAATAACGGATAGCCGAACCGGATTATAGGGCTAATGGTCATCGCCTAAGAAGAGACGATGACCTACACGGATGCAAATAGCACTCAGCTTTATTATTCATTCGGTTAATTTTAACCGGACTCTAGCGCCTCCCCTTAACCAGCTATACAGGGCACGGTATCCAGCTCATGAACTACCCTGATTCTTTCGACGTCATCGTGGTCGGCGGCGGCCATGCCGGTACCGAGGCGGCCATGGCCAGCGCCCGCACCGGAGCGAATACGCTTCTTTTGACGCACGCCATCGAAACGCTGGGGCAGATGAGCTGCAATCCGGCCATAGGTGGCATCGGCAAAGGACATCTGGTCAAAGAGATCGATGCCTTGGGCGGTGTTATGGGCCGCGCGGCGGATGCGGCCGGTATTCATTGGCGTACCTTGAATGGCCGTAAAGGCCCGGCGGTACGCGCCACTAGAGCGCAGATAGACCGCGCCCTCTACCGGGTGGAAGTCAGAGCCCGAATCGAAGCGCAGGCTGATTTGACACTGTTCCAGCAGGCAGCCGATGATCTCATCGTTCACGGTGACCGGGTGCACGGTGTGGTGACGCAGATGGGGCTTTGTTTTCACGCTCCCGCTGTGGTTCTCACGGTCGGCACTTTTCTAGGTGGACTCATCCACATCGGCTTGAGCAACTACGCCGGTGGCCGCGCCGGCGACCCGCCTGCTAACCGGCTGTCATCGCGTTTACGGGAACTCGACCTGCGCGTGGAGCGGCTAAAGACCGGCACTCCGCCCAGGCTCGATGGACGCACCTTGGATTGGACTGTAATGCAGCGCCAGCCGGGCGATGAGCCCATGCCTTCGTTCTCGTATTTGGGCAGTGCCGAACAGCACCCGGAACAGGTGAGCTGTCACATCACCCGCACCAATGCGCGCACGCACCAGATTATCCGCTCCGGGCTTGATACATCGCCCATGTACAGCGGGATCATCGGGGGCGTAGGGCCGCGCTATTGCCCGTCGGTGGAAGACAAAATCATGCGCTTTGCTGATAAGGACAATCATCAGATCTTCGTTGAACCGGAGGGATTGCGCACCACCGAGGTTTACCCCAACGGCATCTCCACCAGTTTGGGATTCGAGGTGCAATTGGCTTTGGTGCGCTCTATCGAAGGTTTCGAGCGTGCCCATATCACGCGGCCGGGTTACGCCATTGAATACGATTACTTCGACCCGCGCGATCTGCGCCCTAGCCTCGAGACGCGGGACATAGCCGGGCTTTTTTTCGCTGGCCAGATCAACGGCACTACCGGTTACGAGGAAGCGGCGGCCCAGGGTTTGTTGGCAGGGGTCAATGCCGCTAGACAGGTGGCGGCATTGCCGGCGTGGACGCCCGGGCGCGATGAAGCTTATCTGGGTGTGTTGGTCGATGATCTCATCACCCGCGGCACGCAGGAGCCGTACCGGATGTTTACCAGCCGGGCCGAATACCGCTTGCTGCTCCGCGAGGACAATGCGGACTTGCGTCTCACCGCAAAGGGCAGGGAACTGGGCCTGGTAGACGATGCAAGATGGGCCGTATTCAATGAGAAATATGAAGCGTTGGAGCGTGAGCGGCAGCGTTTGAAGGATCTGCGCGTGAATGCGCCGGAGATCGACCAAGCGGCGCTAACAGCCCTGTTAGGCGGTGCGCCGCGTGCTGCGACCACGGTGGGTGAGTTGTTGCGCCGTCCGGATGTGGACTATGGCCAATTGATGGCGGTGGCGGGCATCGGGCCTGGGGCTGACCGGCCTGATGTGGCCTATCAGGTGAGTGTTGAAGCACGTTACCACGGATATATAGACCGCCAGGCGCGGGATATCGCGCGCAACCGCGCCCGCGCCAAGACCCGAATTCCGGATGGTTTGGATTTCGCGCAAGTGCAGGGCTTGTCCAGTGAGGTGACGCAAAAATTGATCGAGTACCGTCCCGGCACCATCGCTGAGGCGGAGCGCATTGATGGTATGACGCCAGCGGCCATCTCATTGTTGTTGGTGCATTTGCACCGCCGCGGTGGCAGGGATGGCGCGAAGCGGCACGCTGCACAGTAGTGCGGCGCTCGGGGCGGAGCAGGTTCTGGCGCGGGGAGCCGCCGCCCTTGGCGTCGCTATCACCGCCCGGCAGTGCCGGCAGATTTTGACTCATTTGTCATTGTTGGAACGGTGGAACAAGGCGTTTAACCTGTCAGCGGTCAAAGATTACGACGAAATGGTGCACCGTCATGCCCTGGATAGTTTGACGGCTTTGCCACATCTGGTTGACGGGGCACTGCTGGACATTGGCACCGGGGCCGGGTTTCCCGGTATGGTACTCGCCGTCATGCAGCCGCAGCGCCAATGTATCTTGTTGGATTCGGTCGGCAAGAAAACCCGCTTTTGCCGGCAAGTAGCCGGGGAGCTGCGCCTCAGCAATGTCACGGTGGTGCGATCTCGTGTGGAGCATTTCAAGGCGCCGGTGCCGCTTGGCAATATCGTTGCGCGGGCGTTCGCCGCGCTGCCGGTGCTCGCTGCTTATGCAGCGGATTTACTGGGCCCCGAAGGGCGGGTGGTGGCGCTTAAAGGGCCGCAGGTGGCCAGCGAGTTGGCCGCCATCGCGGATGAGAAATGGATTGCACGTACCCACGAGGTACAGACCCTGGGGGTTCAGGCCCTGGGGATTCAGGCCTTGGGGGTTCGCGGCGAGCACGTCTTGGTGACGCTGGATCGTGTCTGATCGTGGACTTGAGCGAACTCCGATTTGAAAAACCAGTGAGAGGTACACTCGGGTGAATAAGTGCATTGCCGTAGCCAATCAAAAAGGCGGCGTAGGCAAAACCACCACCAGTGTCAATTTAGCTGCTTCGCTCGCCGACAAGGACGCGCGGGTTCTGGTGGTTGACTTGGATCCGCAAGGCAATGCCACCATGGGTAGCGGGATCGATAAGCGCGAACTCGGCCTTTCGAGTTTCGATGTGCTGATGGGAGAGAGTCCGTTACTGCCAGCGGTCCTACACCTCGCCGAGTGCCGCTATGCGTTGCTGCCGGGTAACAGCGATCTGACCGGTGCGGAAGTGGCGCTAGTGGAGGATGTAGGCGGCGAGTTGTGCATGCGCCAAGCCCTTGAAGACGCTGCCGAGCTTTTTGACTATGTCATTATCGATTGTCCGCCGTCGCTCAATATGTTGACCGTCAATGCGCTGGCGGCCGCCAACTCCGTCATCATTCCCATGCAATGCGAGTATTACGCTCTTGAGGGACTGTCCGCCTTGCTCGATACCATCAATAGGATCCGCACTGTGTTGAATCCGGGGCTGCGGGTAGAGGGGCTTTTGCGCACTATGTTCGATGTCCGCAACAATCTGAGTACCCAGGTGTCGGCCCAGCTCGTGAAGCATTTCGGCGATAAGGTGTATCGCACTATTATTCCGCGTAACGTGCGTTTGGCGGAGGCGCCAAGTCACGGTTTACCGGCTTTGCTGTATGACCGTAGCTCAAGCGGTGCCATGGCTTACCTGGCGCTCGCCAGCGAGCTGGTCAACCGTAGCGGCGTGACTGCGGCTGGTTTGGCTACGGGCCGTCAGCTAGCCCACTGACGGGGAGATTGTTGTTGGCCAAACGGCGAGGACTCGGGCGCGGCCTTGACGCTTTGTTGTCGGTGGGGGCGCCTGCCAAGACCGATGCAAGCAGCGCCGATGCACTGAGGAGTGATGCACTGAGGAGTGATGCACTCGGGGCCGGCGGAGAGCTGCGTATGCTGCCGGTGGAATTCTGCGAACGGGGGCGTTATCAGCCGCGCGTGCAGTTCGATGGACCGGCGCTCGAAGCGTTGACGGAATCGATCCGCGCACAGGGCGTAATACAGCCGATCGTGGTGCGTCCCCTGGTCGGCGGTAGCGGCGGTAGCCGCTTCGAAATCATTGCTGGCGAGCGGCGCTGGCGGGCGGCGCAGGGGGCTGGCCTCGCCGAGATCCCTGCTTTGGTGAGGCAGGTGAATGATGAGACCGCGCTTGCAGTCGCCTTGGTCGAGAACCTCCAGCGGGAGGATTTGAATCCGCTAGAAGAGGCCAGAGCGCTAAAGCGGTTGATCGCCGAGTTCGACATGACGCATCAGGAAGTTGCCACCGTGCTAGGCCGTTCGAGAGCAACGGTGAGCAACGCGCTGCGGTTGTTGGAACTCACCCCCGAGGTGAGTGCCATGCTCGAGGATGGGCGATTGGACATGGGGCATGCCCGGGCCCTGCTGACTTTGTCCGTAGACCGCCAGCACCAGGTGGCGCTCGAGATCGTCGCCAAGGGGCTGACGGCGCGCGAGGCGGAAGCCCTGGCACGAAAATGGGCGGCGGATGCGGCACCCTCCACTAAACCTGGGCGGGCGGATGATCCGGATGTGCGCCGCTTGCAGGACAACTTGTCGCAACGTTTGGGGGCGGCCGTCAAGATCACGCATAAAACGAGCGGAAAAGGCCGCATTACGGTGGATTACTCGAGTTTGGAGCAGCTCGAAGGCATCTTGGACATGATGCATTCCACGCCAGGTGATTAGGGCGACCCTGGATCATATTTCCTTGGATTACATTTCTCGGGGTTATGGTTTTGAATGTTGTTTCCTTAGAGAAAAGATTGTTCGGCCCCTAGGGGCATTGCGCGATCCGAAACCCACGCTTAGACTGTTCGGTTCAGGGTTGAAATCTTCCGCTTACTCAAGCTGATGCCGCCATCAAGATGTGGCTGTGTCGATATTGCTCGTGCATTTGGAGTGAAGATATGGCGCTCTCGCCGCGGCGCGAATGGCTTGGCGCAAGCCGGTGCCGCAGCTAGCGGTGCCCGTGCTGGCGGCTTGATCGGTATGCGCTCGGCCAGTCCTAGAATAGAACGCGAAGCTGAGCGTCTGCTGGGGACACAACTTTGTTTGACCGGCTTGCTGATGCTGGGGTTCTGGTTCGCAAGCGGTAGCGCGGCAGCGCTGGCCGCGGCGTTTGGCGGTGTAATCGCTCTTGCCAATGCTTGGGTAATGAGCCGTGCAGTGGTACGTGCGGCTGTAGCGGCACGCCACCGGCCTGGCAGCGAGACCATGATTTTGTACATCGTTGCCGTACAACGGTTTATTCTGGTGGCGGTTTTTTTTGCGCTGGGCATCGGCCTGTTGCAACTCATGCCCGGCCAGTTGTTGATTGGGTTTGCCGTCGTGCACGGCGCGTTTTTTATGTACAGGGGCTTCATGGTGAAAAGCCCCTCGCGCGCATCGGGGGAAAAGTAGTTGAGTGAGTCGTCGGCACCCGCTACGGACAATCCGGTTCAGTACATACAACACCACCTGACCAACTGGTGTGCTGGCTGTGATCCGGCCACGCACAAGCCCGATGCGCTGGTCGATATGAGCGTTTTTTTCTTGGATGTTTGGCTAGTCAGTGCTTGCTTGGCCGGTTTGCTGATGTGGGGAGCGTATAAGGTCGGGCAGAGTTTGCATCCTGACAAGCCGAGTGGCTGGCAAAATCTATTCGAGATGTTGGTCGAGTTCGTCAATAACCAAGTCACTAACGTTTTTCCGCATAAGCCGCCAGCGATTATCGGGCCGCTAGGGCTTTCGATATTCGTTTGGGTGTTCATGATGAACGCCATGGATTTGGTACCGGTCGATCTGCTGCCGTGGATCGCCACGTTGATAGGCGAATTCGTGTTCGGTGCCGATCCCCATCACGTCTATTTGAAAGTTGTTCCTACGACCAACTTGGATGTCACGTTCGGACTCTCCCTCACCGTGCTGGCTCTGATTATCTTTTTCAACCTCAAGGTGAAAGGGCCCGGTGGTTACCTCAAAATGTACCTGACCCATCCGTTCGGCATCGCTTTGTTTCCAGCCAATGTCACCCTGACGCTGGTCGAGGAGATCGCCAAGCCGCTGAGTTTGGCGCTGCGTTTGTTCGGCAACATGTATGCCGGCGAGTTGGTATTCATGCTCATCGCGTTGATGCCTTGGTGGATTCAATTCGTACCCGGCAGCGGATGGGCTATTTTCCACGTCGTCGTCATTACGCTACAGGCGTTTATATTCATGATGCTGACGATCGTCTATATCGCTCTTGTTTATGCCGACGATCATTAGGGCACCTCTAAAAATGCACTTTTTCCGCGATTGCGGCGTCAGCGCCGTGCTCGAATCCTCATGTATGACCTATACACTGCGGTTGCGCGCGCGGTGCTTCCTTGCACTCACGAAAAAATGACTATTTTTAGAGGTGCCCATTCATAAATCAGTACTTGTGGAATCTTTCAACGGCTTGTTATTTGTGACCTTGCTTTGTGTAGGAGACCTGAACCATGAGTCCTTCTGACGTCGCTCTCATCTATGCCAACACCGCTTTGGTAGTGGGCATCATCCTGGCTTTCGCCGGCATCGGCTCCGCGCTGGGTTGGGGCCTCATCTGCGGCAAGTACATCGACGGCATCGCCCGCCAGCCGGAGTTGCGCCCGCAGCTTCTGACGCAGATGTTGTTCAGCGGCGGCCTGATGGAAGCGTTCCCGTTTATCGTTCTAGGTATCGCCATGTGGTTCGTGTTCGCTAATCCGTTCGTCGCCGCTGCCGCGCAGTTTTTGCAGGCTGGGGGCTAAGTCAAAGCCAGGCTAGTGCAAAGCGCTGGGTTGGTTCTAGGCGTGGTTGCCCGAGAATCCGGCGCTTTGTTGGTGTCCGTATGACGGGCGCCACCGTGAGGTCTTTGTGAGGACGTAACCGTGAACGTGACGTTAACGCTCATCGGCCAAATGGGTACTTTCGCGGTGCTCATCTGGTTCGTAATGAAGTTCCTGTGGGACCCGATGCTGAAGGTCATGGAGGACCGGCAGAACCGCATTACGGAAGGGCTGGCCGCCGCCGAACGCGGCAAAGAGCAGCAGGCGGCGGCGGCGCGAGCCGCAGCCGAGCAATTGAATGAGGCCCGCGAACAGGCCAAGGAAATCATCGCTCAAGCTAATAAACGCGCTGATGAAATCGTTGAAGAAGCGAAGACCGGTGGCCGCGATGAAGGTGAGCGCATGAAGAGCCTGGCGCAAGTGGAAATCGATCAGCAACTCAACCAAGCCCGCGAGCAGTTGCGCGGGGAGGTGGTGAAGTTGGCGCTGGCCGGGGCCGCGCAGATACTCGACCGTGAAGTGGATGCCACTGCCCACAATGCAGCACTTGAAAAATTGGCTGCGGAACTTTGATAGGGAGCACGTGCTATGGATGATCTCAGCACTGTGGCGCGGCCCTACGCCCAAGCTGCAATCAAACAAGCCCAAGATGAAGGAGAATTGGGTGCGTGGTCAGAGATGCTCGCTTTTTTAGCCGGTGCGGTCGCCGATCCGGCGTTGGCGGGGATCATCGCCAATCCGCGGGTGGATGCCGAGCAGTTGAGCGAGGTCATGCTGACAATCGGTGAGGGCTGGTTGAGTGGCACCGGCGCGAACTTCGTGAAGCTGCTGGTCGCTAACGCAAGGCTCAATGCGCTAGCGCAGATCGCGCGTCAGTTCGAATTGGCCAAAGCGCAGATAGAAGGGCGGCGCCAAGTGGATGTTATTTCAGCGCGCAAACTCACCAAGAAGCCCTACGAACAGCTTGCCAAAGCCATTGCACGGCGGCTTGGCCACGAGGTGGAGCTGAACGTGAGTGAAGATAAAGCGTTGCTCGGTGGCGTCATCATCCGCGCCGGTGATTTAGTGATCGATGCGTCGATTCGCGGACGCCTCGCCCAGCTCGGAAATGCCTTGGGGGCCGCCGCTTGAGGCCGCGCTCCTAACAACAGCTTGTCGGTTTCCTTAGAGGTTCAGTCATGCAACTAAGTGCCACAGAAATTTCGGAACTGATCCAGGAGAAGATCAAGAGCTTCGACGTTGGTGTCGAGGCACGGACCGAAGGAACGGTCGTATCGTTGACCGATGGTATTGTCCGTATTCACGGCCTGAGCGACGTGATGCAGGGCGAAATGGTGGAGTTTCCCGGTAACACCTTCGGTATGGCGCTCAACTTGGAGCGCGATTCGGTAGGCGTGGTTATCCTGGGTGACTACACCCATATCTCCGAGGGCAATACGGTTCAATGTACCGGGCGCATCTTGGAGGTACCTACAGGACGCAACCTGCTAGGCCGCGTGGTCAACGCCCTGGGCGAGCCAATAGATGGCAAAGGCGCCATACAGGCGGATGAGTTTGCCCCCATCGAGAAGGTGGCACCCGGCGTTATTACCCGTCAATCGGTCAGCCAGCCGATGCAGACGGGCTTGAAAGCGATCGACTCCATGGTGCCTATTGGCCGCGGTCAGCGTGAACTCATCATCGGCGATCGCCAAACCGGCAAGACGGCGGTGGCCGTCGATGCCATCATCAATCAGAAGGGCACTGGGGTTAAGTGCATCTACGTGGCCGTCGGACAAAAAGCGTCCTCCGTTGCTAGCGTGGTGCGCAAGCTTGAAGAGCATGATGCGATGGCACACACCATCGTCGTTGCCGCAACCGCTTCGGAGTCCGCTGCCATGCAGTTTATTGCGCCGTATTCCGGTTGCAGCATGGGCGAGTTCTTCCGCGACCGCGGTGAAGATGCGCTTATCATTTACGATGATCTGACCAAGCAAGCGTGGGCTTACCGTCAGGTGTCCCTGCTGCTGCGCCGCCCACCGGGCCGCGAAGCTTATCCGGGCGATGTGTTTTATCTGCATTCCCGTCTACTCGAGCGCGCCGCCCGTGTCAACGAAGCGTATGTGGAAGAGTTCACCAACGGTGAGGTCAAAGGCCAAACCGGCTCGTTGACAGCGTTGCCGATCATTGAAACGCAAGCCGGTGACGTGTCGGCCTTCGTGCCTACCAACGTGATCTCCATCACCGACGGTCAGATTTTCTTGGAGACCGATCTCTTCAACGCCAATATACGCCCTGCTATCAACGCCGGCTTGTCGGTATCCCGTGTGGGTGGCGCAGCGCAGACCGGCATTGTGAAGAAGCTAGGCGGTGGTGTGCGCTTGGCGTTGGCGCAGTATCGCGAGTTGGCGGCATTCGCTCAGTTCGCTTCGGACTTGGATGAGGCGACCAGGCGTCAACTTGAGCGCGGCCAGCGCGTTATGGAAGTCATGAAGCAGATGCAGTATTCGCCCATGAGCGTTGCGCAGATGGCGGTGTCTCTGTTCGCTGTGGATGGCGGCTATTTGGATGACGTCGAACTCACTAAGGTGGGCGCGTTCGAAGCTGCCCTCCAGGCCCATATGGCGTCGAACCACAGTGAGCTGATGGATGCCATCAATGCCACGCCGGAGTTGACCGGCGAGATGAGCGAGAAGCTCAAGGCGGCGGTGGATGGCTTCAAGGCGAACAATGTCTGGTAACCGGCGGCTGATTATCCCGGCGGTTGATCATCCCAGTGTTTGATTATCCCAGTGTTTGATCATCTATTCGGGCAGGCCGGTGTTGAGCTGAGCCCGCCACTCACTTAGAACCACAACGGGGAGCTGGAATCTATGGCAGGCGCCAAGGAGATCCGCACCAAAATACGCAGCGTACAGAACACGCAGAAGATCACTAAAGCCATGGAGATGGTGGCGGCGAGTAAGATGCGTAAAGCGCAAGACCGGATGGCGGCGGCGCGGCCGTATGCCGATAAGATCCGCCACGTCATCGAGCACGTGCGCAGCGCGAACGCCGAGTATAAACACCCGTATCTCACTGAACGCGAGCCGATCAAGCGGGTGGGTTACATCGTCGTTTCCACTGATCGGGGACTTTGCGGTGGTCTGAACAGCAATATGTTCCGCATGCTGATCGCCGAGCTGCGCGGATGGGAGCAAAAAAGCGTTGAGATGGATATCTGCTGCATCGGCACTAAAGCGATGCAGTTTTTTGCACGGATCGGCGGCAACGTGTTGGCGAAAGTCAATCAGTTGGGCGATCAGCCTTCCTCTGAAGAGTTCATCGGTACCGTTAAGGCCATGCTCGATGCGTACACGGAAGGCAAAGTGGACCGGGTCTTCCTGGTATACAATCGCTTCATCAATTCCATGTCGCAAAATGCGCTGAGCGAGCAGTTGTTGCCGCGCGAAGCGTCCGGTGAGCAGGAAATGGCTCACCACTGGGACTACATCTACGAGCCGGAGGCGGCCGAGGTGTTGGATTTTTTGCTGGGGCGCTACGTTGAATCGCTGGTTTATCAGGCGGTAGTGGAGAACATCGCTTGCGAGATGGCGGCGCGGATGGTGGCTATGAAGTCGGCGTCGGATAACGCCGGCTCACTGATCGACGAGTTGAATTTGGCTTACAACAAAGCCCGTCAGGCCGCTATCACGCAAGAACTTTCCGAGATTGTGGGTGGCGCTGCGGCGGTGTAAGCGCCAATCACTCGCGAGATATCAATCGGCGAGCTATTGCCGGGTGAAATATTGACTCGTTTGAACACTGAAGCAAACGAGACAGAGGAACAGCACATGAGTTCTGGACACGTAGTTGAGGTTATAGGCGCCGTCGTGGACGTTGAATTTCCGCGCGATAGCGTGCCTAGAGTCTACGATGCACTGAAAGCTGAGCAAGGAAGCCTCACGCTGGAAGTACAACAGCAGATCGGTGACGGCGTGGTTCGCACCATTGCCATGGGATCCAGCGATGGCTTGAAGCGCGGCGTTACCATTCACAACACGGGCGCACCCGTATCCGTGCCGGTCGGACAAAAAACCCTAGGCCGTATCATGAATGTGCTGGGTGAACCGATCGACAATGCGGGCGCTATCGGTGCCGAGGACGCTTGGCCTATTCACCGTAAAGCGCCGGAGTATACCGATCAGGCCGCCGCCCAAGAAATGCTGGAAACCGGCATTAAAGTCATCGATCTCATCTGTCCGTTCAATAAAGGCGGCAAGATCGGCCTGTTTGGCGGTGCGGGTGTCGGTAAGACCGTCACGTTGATGGAGCTTATCCGTAACATCGCTATTGAGCACAGCGGTTACTCTGTTTTTGCCGGCGTCGGTGAGCGGACCCGCGAAGGCAACGATTTCTATCACGAGATGACCGACTCCGGCGTGTTGGATAAGGTGGCGCTGGTCTACGGACAGATGAACGAGCCGCCTGGCAACCGCCTGAGGGTGGCATTAACAGGACTCACCATGGCCGAGTACTTCCGCGATGAGGGCCGTGATGTTCTGTTCTTCGTGGACAATATTTACCGCTACACCCTGGCTGGTACAGAGTGTTCGGCGCTGTTAGGCCGCATGCCATCAGCGGTGGGTTACCAACCCACGCTGGCCGAAGAAATGGGTGTTCTGCAAGAACGTATTACCTCCACTAAAGTCGGTTCCGTTACTTCTATCCAAGCGGTTTACGTACCGGCTGACGACTTGACCGATCCATCGCCAGCTACCACCTTCGCTCATCTAGATGCCACGCTGGTGTTATCACGGCAGATCGCGGAGCTTGGCATTTATCCGGCGGTGGACCCGCTGGATTCCACCAGCCGTAACCTAGACCCGCTGGTAGTGGGGCAAGAGCATTACGAAGTGGCCCGCCAAGTGCAGGGTATCCTTCAGCGTTATAAAGAGCTGCGCGATATCATCGCTATTCTCGGTATAGACGAGTTGTCGGACGAGGACAAACAGGTGGTGGCCCGGGCGCGCAAGATTCAGCGTTTTTTGTCGCAGCCGTTCTTCGTCGCCGAGGTATTCACGGGCTCGCCAGGCAAATATGTTCCTTTAAAAGACACTATTGCCGGGTTCAAAGCCATCGCCGATGGCGAGATGGATCATCTTCCCGAGCAAGCTTTCTACATGGTGGGTGGTATCGAAGAGGCCGCAGCTAAGGCGCAGGACGTTTAGGTCGTGATATGCATTATGCATGTGCTCTTCACTGGAGCGTGTGTACGCGGCTGGAAGCACGTAGGAGCTTATGATCGATGGCTTTAACCATCCATCTCGATATCGTGAGTGCAGAGCAGGAGCTGTTTTCCGGCACCTGCGAGATGGTTTTCGCCCCTGCGGCTGGAGGTGAGGTGGGTATTACACCGCGCCACTCGCCGTTTATTACCCGGCTCAAGCCAGGTGAGGTGCGGGCACAGCTCCCTGGCGCAGAGGAGCAATCGTTCTACGTGAATGGTGGGCTGCTGGAGGTGCAACCCCATGTGGTGACAATATTGTCGGATACCGGTGTGCGGGCTGCCGATATCGACGAGGCCGCCGCGCAAAAAGCCAAGGAAGAGGCCGAGCGGGCTATTGCCGACAAAAGTGCGACCATGGACTTTGCCCAAGCCCAGGTGCAACTGGCCGAGGCGGCGGCTCAACTCCAGACTATTCAAAGGTTGCGCAAGCGCATCAGCCGCGCCTAATCTACTTTCTTCAAGGCTTCGTCTTTACCCCGGTTGCCGTTCTTGGTGACCGGTTCACCTTCCCGGCTGAACCGCTCTCGGTGCGGATCGTTTAGCGCCAGTCTGCCAGAAATTCTCGTTATTCCGCGCGACCCTCATATAATGCGTTGGCCAAAAGTAGTTTCACGGTGTATCGGCATCGTTGTCCGTACACTCGATCCTTTAGTTAACCGAAGTTGAGAGCGAGTTTGGGTATGGCGGGTGTTGAGGTCATTATTCTTGCCGCGGGTCAAGGAAAGCGCATGGTGTCCGCGTGGCCGAAAGTGCTTCATGCCCTTGGCGGTAAACCGCTGCTCGGCCATGTGATCGCAGTGGCGCGCGCGCTGCGCCCATCCGCACTTCATGTGGTGTATGGCCACGGCGGCGAGGCGGTGCGGGCGTGTTTCGCCAAAGCGGCTCTCTGCGGAGATGATCTCTGCGGCAACGATACGCCCGGTGTCCCTATCCGCTGGGTCCATCAAACCGAACAACGGGGCACGGGTCATGCCGTGCGTGAGGCTCTGCCCGGAGTACGTAGTGACGATACTAGCGTGGTGGTTTTGAACGGTGATGTACCGTTAGTGAGCCCGGCGACTTTGCTAGAGGCGGTCGCGGCCGCTGCTGAAGGTGCTTTGACAGTGGTGACCGCCGAGGTGCGTGATGCTACCGGGTATGGTCGTATTTTGCGTGATGGTAGCGGGCGGATGATCGGTATCCGCGAAGAGAAGGACGCCAGTGACGAGGAGCGGCGCATCAATGAGATCAACTCCGGGATTATGGTGGGCCGTTGTGGTCACTTACGGCGTTGGCTGGCCGCTTTGCAGCCGAATAATGAACAAGGTGAGCTGTATTTAACGGATGCGATTGAAGCCGCTATTTCGGATAAGGTGCCAGTTGCAACGGTGTTGAGTCCCGACGAAGCGGAGATCGCGGGCGTCAATGACCGGGTGCAATTGGCTCAACTGGAGCGCGTTTATCAGTTGCGCAAGGCACAGGAGTTGATGTACCGGGGCGCGACGATCGCCGATCCGGCGCGGATAGATATCCGTGGCAATGTGAATGTGGGACAGGACGTGTTCATCGATGTCAACGTTGTCTTTGAAGGAGACGTTGAAATCGGGGCGGGCAGCACGATCGGCCCCAATTGTCTTATCAAGCAATCGAGCATCGGTCCTGCTGTGGAGGTGTTGGCCAATAGCATTATTGAATCAGCCGTGGTGGCAGCCCGCGCACGGGTGGGTCCGTTCGCCCGTGTCCGTCCCGAGAGTGTGCTCGAGGAAGGTGTGCATGTGGGTAATTTTGTAGAAGTAAAGAAATCCACGCTGGCGCGAGGAAGCAAAGTGAATCACCTGAGCTATGTCGGCGATGCGCAAGTGGGGGCCAGGGTGAATATAGGTGCGGGTACTATTACCTGTAATTACGATGGTGCTAAAAAGCATCGGACGATTATTGAAGACGATGCGTTTATCGGCTCCGGCACCGAACTCGTTGCTCCTATCACGGTGGGGGCTCATGCCACCATCGGCGCGGGATCGACTTTGAGCCGTGATGCGCCGCAGAATGCGTTGACGGTTAACCGGGCACCTGTTCGAAGCGTATCCGATTGGCAACGGCCCAAAAAGTAACAAGGCTGAGCCTTAGCCGACCTGAGTGATGCCTATTACGCCTTATTTGAATAGTGCCGGCGCTATAATTCGGTGGCGTCATGCTACGTTAGGCAGCTATCTTTGAATCACCATTTGAGCGTGTGAAGCCCCTTTGCTAGCCAAGCACTCAGGGCCGAGGATCAAACTATGTGCGGGATAGTCGGGGCGGTGGCGCAACGCGATGTGGTACCCATCTTGATGGAGGGCTTACGCCGGCTGGAATACCGCGGCTATGATTCGGCAGGGCTGGCGATCCTCAATGGCAACTCCGAGATAGGCCGCCTACGCACACCGGGCAAGGTGGCGAGTTTGCAGGCCCTACTGGACGAGACGCCATATCAAGCCAGTACGGGTATCGCTCACACGCGCTGGGCTACCCATGGAAAACCTACCCACGCCAATGCGCATCCGCATGTGTCCAGCGGTGAAGTCGCCGTTGTTCACAACGGCATCATTGAAAACCATGCGCAGCTTAGAGCACGCCAGCACGAGCAGGGTTATAGCTTTTGCTCGCAGACCGATACGGAGGTTATCGCTCACCAGATCCATCATCATCTGACGCGCGGGCACGATTTGCTGCAAGCGGTGCAGGCCACGGTAGCCGAACTTCGTGGCGCTTACGCGCTAGGGGTGATGGCGGTATCGGATAACCGCCGTGTGATCGGCGCACGTAGAGGATCGCCACTGGTCGTCGGAGTTGGGGTGGGCGAGCACTTTATCGCCTCGGATGTGGCGGCGCTTATTCCCGTGACGCAACAGTTCATCTTTCTGGAAGAGGGCGATCTCGTCGATATCAATGGCCAGACGGTGTGCGTTTACGATACCAGCGGCACCGAGGTTGAGCATTCTATAGTCACCAGTGATCTGTCGGCGGATGCGGTGGAACGGGGTACATACCGCCACTATATGTTGAAAGAGATCCATGAGCAGCCTCGGGCTATCAGGGATACGTTGGCAGGACGTATCAGTGAGAGCCGAGTGTTGGATGCGGCATTCGGGCCTCAGGCGATCGAGTTGTTCGCGGAGGCCAAGGCTATTCAGATCGTCGCCTGTGGTACCAGTTATCATGCTGGTCTAGTGGCGCGTCATTGGCTGGAGGGACTGGCCCAAATACCGGTCAGTGTTGAGGTGGCGAGTGAGTTTCGCTACCGCGATCCGGTGGTCAGTCCCGGCACTTTGATGGTGGCTATTTCCCAGTCCGGGGAGACGGCGGACACCCTCGCAGCGCTGCGCGGAGGCCGTGAACGAGGATTTGACAATACACTCGGTATTGTCAACGTGCCCGGGAGTTCATTGGTGCGCGAGTCGGATCTGGTGCTGATGACTAGGGCTGGTCCCGAGATCGGTGTGGCTTCTACCAAGGCGTTTACCACCCAGCTTACCGCTCTTTTGTTATTGGCTGGGGCGGTGGGCCGGCATAGAGGTATGACGCCTGCAGTCGAAGCGCAGTTAGTGGAGCAGCTTGCACAACTGCCTATCTGGTGCGAGCAGGTTCTAGCTTTGGATGGGGTGATTAAACGCTTGTCGGAGCGTTTTGCCGATAAGCGTCATGCGTTGTTTTTAGGGCGGGGTTTACAGTATCCGGTGGCTATGGAAGGGGCTCTGAAGCTCAAGGAGATTTCTTATATCCATGCCGAAGCGTATCCGGCTGGTGAATTGAAGCACGGTCCGCTGGCGCTAGTGGATGCGGATATGCCGGTGATCGCTGTGGCGCCCAACGATGCGTTGCTGGAGAAGCTTGAATCCAATTTAGAGGAAGTGCGGGCGCGCGGCGGTGAACTCTATGTGTTTGCCGGGCCGGGGGCTAGCTTTGAGCACCACGATAACGTGCATAGGGTGCAGATGCCGCAGGTGGGGGAGATGGTGGCGCCTATTCTGTACACGATCCCATTACAACTGCTGTCGTACCACGTGGCGGTTTTGAAGGGGACGGATGTGGATCAGCCGCGGAATTTGGCTAAGTCGGTGACTGTGGAGTAGGAGAGGGGGACACGGCGTTTTAGATCGTGCATGGGGTTGCGGAGTAGGCTTAAGCTCAGCCGCATACGGGCGGATCCGAGCTTGAGCCTACCCCGTGGCTCTGGCTGGGAGCGTGCACTGCTCGGTCTTTCCGGGCGGTGCAGGTTTTGGTTGCTTACTTTATTGTTGCGAAGGCCGATTCACACGCGATGAAGGTTTTATCTAAGGCTTCCTGGTCGTGGGCGGAGGAGATGAAGCCTGCTTCGAAGGCGGAGGGGGCCAGATAAACGCCTGCTGCTAGCATGCTTTGGAAAAATTGGCTGAATCTCGCCGCGTCGCAAGCCATGACATCAGCAAAGTTGCGGACGTGTTCGCTCTCGGTGAAGAACAAGCCGAACATGCCGCCTACTTGATTGGTGGTCAGCGGTATCCCGGCGGACTTGGCCCGCTCCTCCACACCGGTGACGAGTGCTTTACATTGGTTATCCAATGCTTCGAAGAAACTAGGGGTGGAAATCAGTTCCAGTGTTTTCAGTCCCGCGGCCATGGCTACCGGATTGCCGGAGAGGGTGCCGGCTTGATAGATGGGGCCATCCGGCGCGATTTGGTCCATGATGTCCGCACGGCCGCCAAAAGCGCCCACCGGCATGCCGCCGCCGATGACTTTGCCTAGGGTGGTGAGATCCGGGATGACGCGGTAGAGGGTCTGAGCGCCGCCTAGGGCGACGCGAAAACCGGTCATCACTTCATCGAAGATCAGCACGGCGCCATGTTGATCGCATAGGCTCCTAAGGCCCTCCAGGAAGCCGGGTGCGGGCGGAACACAGTTCATGTTGCCGGCCACCGGTTCGACGATGACAGCGGCCAGTTCTGCGCCATATCGGGCGAACGCCGCGTTTACCCCCTCCGGGTCATTGAATTGCAGGGTTAGTGTGTGTTGTGCCAGATCGGCGGGTACTCCGGGTGAGGTGGGTACGCCCAGGGTGAGTGCACCGGAGCCTGCTTTGACCAGCAATGAATCGCCGTGGCCATGGTAGCAGCCTTCGAATTTGATAATCTTGTCTCTGCCGGTGAAGCCGCGGGCGAGCCGTATGGCCGATAGGGTTGCTTCCGTGCCTGAATTCACCATGCGAACTTTATCGATGGACGGTACCAGGGCGCAGATCCGCTCCGCCATTGCCGTCTCCGAAGGGGTGGGGGTGCCGAAGCTCAAGCCATTGTCCACAGCGTTTTTTACCACTTCGAGTACTTCTGGATGGGCGTGTCCAAGTATTATGGGTCCCCAGGAACCTACGTAATCCACATAGTGCTTACCATCGACGTCCGTTAGATAAGCGCCCTGCCCGCGTTGAAATATCACCGGCTTACCGCCGACCGCGCGAAATGCGCGCACGGGGGAGTTGACGCCTCCTGGGATGCGCAATTTGGCGCGTTCGAATAGTGTCTCTGATTGACTCATGGTGGGATCCTTTGGCCGGAGTAGCGTAGTTGACAGGCGGCGGAATTCTAGCCTGCAATGTCTTCGATGATCGCAGATTTTGGTGCCGCGATGGATATGACACACTGGCTGGAGGTTTCACTGATCTGCCACCCGTGAGATGATCGCGCGCTTTGATTTTCAGGGGATAGCGTATGAAATCCTACATGTGTGTGATCTGCGGTTGGATATATAATGAAGCAGACGGTGTGCCGGACGAGGGCATTGAGCCTGGTACGAAGTGGGAGGATGTGCCGCCAAACTGGGTCTGTCCCGACTGTGGCGCGCGCAAGGAAGATTTCGAGATGGTGGAAATCTAGAGTCTGCGAAGGACTGGAAACATAGGGGAATGAAAGCCGCACTTGTATTCGTGATCGCTTGGCTTTTTGTGGGCGGAACGTTTTGGTTACTGCTCAGGCTGCAAAGAGCGTTGGGTGAGGGTTGTGCCGGGAGTGGGATATGTAGGATGCCGGCCGAGTCTGGCGGCGTTGTTGAACATTCGCGGCGCGATGGGGCTACGGATGCTTGATATCAGCGGGCGCTTGATATCATCTCCGAGGCACCCCATGCTTTATAGTCAACGATACATGTGCGACCGTGCACCGCCTACCGCGTGAAGAGGCGTAGATGATGAACATTGCTACGATCCCGGCTTATCAGCAGAACATCTCCTCGGAGGAGATAGTTATTACGGATGATGCAAAAGCGCAATTGTCGCAGTTGTTCGGTCAAGTCGAGGACGATGAGATCGAGGCGATCCGGATTTATGTGACGGGTGGCGGTTGTTCCGGTATGACCTACGGTATGACCTTCACCGATGCCTGCCAGCCCTTCGATAAGGTGTTGAATGAGGACGGTTTTGACGTTTACGTAGACGCCGTAGCTCTCAACTATCTAAGAGGTGTCGAGATCGATTTTGTTTCTCGCCCGACCGGTGCGAGTTTCGTTTTTAATAATGTTTTTGCCGCGACCGGTGGTAGCGGTACGTGCTCTGCATGCGGTGCCGCCGGAGGTTGTGGCGCCTGAGCCAAGGGCTGCGGCTCGCCGCTATCTGTCTATAGACGTTATCTGTCTATAGATGTAAGCCGGACGTGGATGTTTGGGTAACGTCAGGCGGGTGCTGCTCATCGCACCTCACCTTAGCTATCGCATTGGCGCTTATTTAAGAGCAGCCGCAAATCTTGATATTGAGGTGGTGCTCGCATCTACTGCTGCCACAGGTCTGGTGGCTGGGCCCTCGGATGGTCTGCACATATCTCTGGATGATCCGGTATCGGCGGCCGATACCTTGGTGTACGCCGCTCAAGAGATGTGCGTTGGTGCGGTGGTCGCTACGGATGACGCAACGGTCGAGTTGGCTAGCGTCGTAGCAGGCCGTTTGGGGATTCACCACAACCCTCCCGATGCCGTTCGGCGTACCCGGCGCAAGGATCTCGCGCGTGAGGTATTGCGGGAGGCGCGAGTACCGGTTCCCGATTTTGTTCGCATCGATTTAACCCGCGAGGTTACGTCGCAGGTATCCCAAGAGTTGTTTCCCGCTGTCTTGAAGCCATTGGCTCTTTCCGGCAGCAGGGGGGTGATGCGGGTTGATGATTACGAGCAGCTCGAAGAGTCGGCGGTGCGCCTTCGGGCAATTTTGATGGCGGAGTCTCCTGCTGCTGTGGTAGAGCGTGATCAGGCTTTGTTGGAGGCTTTTATCCCCGGGGTGGAGGTTGCGCTTGAAGGCATGCTGGATGATGGCCGTCTTCGGACAATCGCGATTTTCGACAAGCCGGATCCTCTGGATGGCCCTTTCTTCGAGGAGACTTATTACATCACGCCGTCGCGGCATGATGCGGCGCTTCAGCGCGCTATGATCGCCTGTGTGCAAACGATCTGTGCCACGTACGGACTTTGCCAAGGGCCGGTACACGCGGAATTGCGTATTGGGGCGGATGGAGTTGTCTGGCCGTTGGAAGTGGCCGCGCGGACCATTGGCGGTGATTGCGCCCGTCTGCTCTCCTTCGGTGGCGAGCACGGTCTTGAGGCGCTGGTGTTGGCCCAGGCGGCAGGTATGCGCTTGCCTAAAATGAGAAATGGTGCGGGCGGTGTGCTGATGATTCCCACCTCGCGGCCCGGTGTGCTGAGGCGGGTTGAGGGTGTAACGGCGGCCGAGTCGGTTGCTCTTGTCGATGAGGTGATAATCAGTGCACGTACGGGCCAAGAGTTGACGCCGTTACCCGAGGGCGCGAGTTATCTGGGCTTTATCTTTGCCACAGGTCCCGATCCGGCCGCGGTGGAGGCGGCGCTAAGAGCCGCATATGGCCATCTGAATATCGTTACGGCCCCGAGTTGGCGGATAGAGATGCGCTGACTCAAGCCGGTTTTCGGAGAATCTTATTTTTTCCGCGCGCCGGCCTGAAAGCCCATAGGAAGATCGCCTAGCTCTCCTTCATCGAAGAAAAATCCTTTCATGTGCTCTTCGATGAGTGCAAAAGCGGCAGGGTCGCCCGTGTTCAGTTGATTTTCGTTGATGATCATCTGCAGGCGCTCGAGCCACTGGGTCCAGCCCTCTTGCGAGACGTTGTCGAATATTCGTTTGCCCAGTTCGCCCGGGTGCGGGATTTCATCTAAACCGGGTGCATCCCGTTTCAATACCGCGCAAAACACGGTTCTCGACATCTTCGGTCCTAGGCGCTGGGTTTGACCACGGCCAGTATAACTATCCCGACGAGGATTAGCGCCGGTAATTCATTCATCAAGCGGAAAAAGCGCGCTGAATGGCGGTTGGTCTCGGCGCGGAAAGTGCGAATAATCAATGCGCACCAGCCGTGGAACGCGATCAGTACGGCGACTAAGGCGAGCTTGGTGTGCAGCCATCCGCTAGTGCTCCAAGTGGCCCAGGTGGTGTGTAACAACCACAAGCCGAGCAGGATGGCACCGGTGCCGCCGATGGTCATGATGTTAAATAATCTACGTTCCATGAGCTGGAACCGTTGTTTCCCCGGTTCGTCTGCGCAGTCTGCGTGGTAAACGAAGAGGCGTGGCAGATACAGCAGGCCGGCGTACCAACTCACGGCGAAGATGATATGAAAAGCTTTGATCCAGAGCATGGCGCCCAGTCGATATGTATTTTGTCAGCGTTGCAGTTCGGTCTCGGTGAGCACGCCGCATGGTTCTTCCGAACCGCTGCTCATCATACGCATTTCACCAGGGTAGATCCGCCTTGAAATAAGCGAGTCGCTCCATCACCTGACCTACGCCTACCTGCGTGTGCTCCGTGGGGAGCCGGCTAAAGATAATCCAAGGACCATGGTGTCGAACAACAGCAGACCAAAACGGGTCAAACTGCTCAAGTGCTCAAACGCTTCGGGATCACTGGTGCCCACGCGGCATGGCTCACAGCCATTCGCTGCCCCAGCGGAAAGACAGGATGACGGCGCCGACGGGTAAACCGCTCAATATTCCAAGGACGGCTAGTGGCAGTATCGCATCGGGTTGGCCTAAACGGCGTCATAGCCGGTCTAGCAGTGATTGTTTTAACTGGATAATTATCGGATTGTCCGTGGTGTGTAAATCGACGAAAAAGCCCTGATAAAGAGTATGGGATTGCGCGTTGACCGCCACCCTATGGGCTACCTACACTTGCGCCTGCGTAAACGTCTCATCACTCATCGGCCTCATCCCTCACCGATCGGACCGCGCCTTGCGAGGACCTGCTTATATTGTTCGCACCCATCGGCCTTGGCGTGATCGTCTGGGTTTGGCTGTTGTTATTGTCGCAGTCACCGCCATGGGGTATCTGCTCTACTATGGCGGTCAAACGAAGGGCAGAGCGGACTATCTAGCTATAGAGTCACGCCTTAAGTTATCGGCCGGCATGAATGAGCACTTGCAAGATGAGGTAGCGCAACTCAGGCAAGCGCTGGACGCGCGCGAGCGCTCCGCCGCCATTGATGCCCATGCGTACGCGCAGATAAAGAGGACAGTGACACAACAGCAGGTGGAAATCTTCGATATTCGTGAAGAGTTGGCGTTTTATCGCGGCGTTGCGGTGAATAAGGTTTTGGCACGCCCCTTGAGGATTCATAATTTGCGGATCCTAAGAGCCGGTGCGGCGGCATCCGGTTTTCTCTACAAGCTGGCGTTCAGCCGGGTGCCAGCGGCGCAGGATGCGAGCAAGATACGCGGGCAGGTGAAGATGACCGTAGATGGCGTGCTTGGCACGGCCTCGGCGAGCGTGGAGTGGGATGAGCTATCGGCGGGAGGATTGCCGTTGGATTTCGAGTTTCGGCACTATGGTCGTTTGCAGGGTACCATCCGTCTACCGGAAGGACTCGAACCCATTCGAGTCATCGTGCATGTGCGTGCTGAGGAGGAGGATGGACCGGCCTTGCGGATCGAGCGGGTCTTCGACTGGCCGGTACCGCAGTCATGACTTCTGTCATGGATAGGCGTGGGTACACTAGAGGTGTATAGCCCACTACGGGCGTTCACACTGCGAATGGGTTAACCGGCGGTTCGGGTAGCGAGAAAAGGCAACATGTTCAACAGACGTAAACGTATTAAGCCGAATGGAGCGCCGGACTCAATGATTGGCCGGCAGACCGAGTTGACCGGGAATCTGCGCCTGTCCGGCGATCTGGTAGTAATGGGTGCGATCATTGGAAATATTTATGCCGAGGACGGATCGTCCACGGTGTTAAACCTGAGTGAGACAGCACGGATTGAAGGGGAAGTCAGAGTTCCCAACGTTGTGATCGACGGTGAAATCACCGGCGATGTCTACGCCACTGAACAGGTGGAACTGGGGCAGAACGCCCGTGTCAATGGAAATGTGTATTACAGTGTGATTCAGATGGAGATGGGGGCTGAGGTCAACGGCAGCTTGGTGCATATCGAGCATCAACTCGATTCTCGCTTGACCCTGGGTCACGAGCCGAACGGGCAGGGATTACCGCGGGCGCTTGGTGATGAGAGCAACTCGTCGATGGACGGATTGACACACGAGCCGAACGGCGACGACCGTTAGTTTCCGTATCGAGTGGGACAACACCCTATTTAGGAGAGTGATGATGTCTATGCAAGAGCACGCAGAACTTCTATTCAGCGATCAGGCGGCCGCCAAAGTGCGGCGTATGTTGGTCAGTGAAGAGGCTGATGGGACGATGTTGCGGGTGTACATAGAGGGCGGGGGATGCTCGGGCTTTCAGTACGGGTTTGAACTCGATTCATCCGTTGAAGAAGATGATATCGTTATTGAGAACGGCGATGTGAAATTGCTGATTGATCCGTTGAGTATTCAATACCTCAGTGGCGGCATTGTTGACTACAAAGAGGATTTGCAAGGTTCCAGATTTGTAATTGATAACCCTAATGCCAAGTCCACGTGCGGTTGTGGGGCGTCGTTTTCCCTTTAGCCTTTGGCGTCTAGTTTTTGCGTTTAGCTTTCGCGCTTAAGTTCTATGTTTATAGGGACTGCCGCGGCGTAGATCGCTCCTAACACAACACGGTGGGTTGCTCCGGTGATGTGGGCAGGGGTTGCCGGGATCATCTGCATCCGGCATTTGGCAAACCAGGCAAATGCCATCGCTTCTAGAAATTCCACCGATATGCCTTGGGATTGCACTGTCCCTATCTGCGTGTTGAGGAGCTGATCTTGGAGATCTTCCATGAGCAGGGTGTTGTGGGCGCCGCCCCCTGCTACGAGGATTTCTGCTGTGCCTAGGTTGATGGCTTCGATGGCGGTGGCGATGGAACTGGAGGTGAGGCGCAGTAGTGTTCTTTGCACGTCTTGTGCTGGGACTGTTGCCTCGAATGCTTCTAATTGAGCGAAGAGCCAGTCTGTATTAAACAACTCCCTACCGGTACTCTTCGGCGGTGGACGCTGAAAATAAGGCTCCCGTAGAAATGCTTCTAACAAATCGTTGTTAATCGAGCCTGTGCGCGCCCACCTCCCCTCTTGGTCGAAGGCTTTGTTCTGATGATGTCGGATCCACGCGTCCATTAGCGTGTTTCCGGGACCTGTGTCGAATCCTGACAAGGGCGCTGATGCTTTCGGAGCGAGCACCGTGATATTGGCAATGCCGCCAATATTCAAGATCACTCGTGGCGTGTGGGGCGACGCCAATATGCCGTGGTGGAAGGCCGGTAACAACGGTGCTCCTTCGCCTCCTGCCGCCATATCCCGGCGGCGAAAATCAGCCACGGTGGTGATACCGGTTCGTTCGGCGATAACGTTGGGATCTCCGATTTGCAGGGTGCAGCGGTGGATTTCCCGGGGGCCATGAAATACTGTCTGTCCGTGGCTACCCACCGCGGCTACTTGCTCGGGAGAAATACCGGCATCGGCTAGAACACTAGTGACCGCTTGCGCGAATACTTCACCCAGTGCCACATCGGTGTGACAAAGTGTTGCTAGAGACGTTATATCGCCAGCCGCTAGCTGGTGTAGCTCGCTGATGAGTTCCGCTGGAATAGGGAATGTCTTTCCATGAACTAGTGTGGGACGGTTATCACCGTTAAATGCCACAACAGCAGCATCCACACCATCCATACTGGTGCCTGAAATAAGCCCAACATAGAACTCGGTTTTTGCCGGGATTTTGGCTGGCATTGGCACCAGCCTCGCGCCAATTGGTTAAAAGCCGATTGTTTGAAGAACGCCGCTATCGCATCGCCACACTAGTGCGTGGGGAGTAAACGTCCAACATCGCTACCAGTTTGTGCGTTTGTTCGCGGAACTGACGCAGCAGTTTAGTTTCAATAGGCAAAGACTTCGGTAGCTTTACCTTCAGTGGATCTTTATGGCGACCGTGTACGCGGAATTCATAATGTAGATGAGGACCGGTGGCCAATCCGGTTTTACCGACATAGCCGATTACTTGTCCTTGCTTAACGGATGAGCCTTGTTTTAAGCCGCGCCTGAAATTTTTAAGATGAGCGTAGAGGGTGGTGTATCCGCCTCCGTGACGAATTACGATGGTCTTGCCATAGTCGCCCTTGCGTCCGATGAATTCTATTCGTCCATAGCCCGTGGCCTTGATAGGTGTTCCGGAGCGGGCGGCATAATCAACGCCGCGATGAGCACGGAACTTATGCAAAATAGGATGCTTACGCCGTAGGTTAAAGCGGGAAGATATACGTGCGAATTTTACCGGTGTGCGCAAGAATGCTTTGCGCATGCTCATACCTTCAGGTGTGTAGTACCGGGCCTGCCCATCCTCATTGACAAAGCGCACCGCCCTATATACGTTGCCTTTGTTAATGAACTCTGCTGCCAGAATGTCGCCGTCACGAATTTTTTTTCCGTCTAGAAACAATTCTTCATAAACGATAGTAAATTGATCGCCGCGTCTTAGATCGAGGGCGAAGTCAACATCCCATCCAAAGACTTCCGACATCTGCATGATGACACGGTCGGATAGGCCTACCCGCTGGCCATCGAGAAATAAGGAGCTTTGAATGCTGCCGGATACCTGACTCTTCTTGCGCTCATACGGTATGACTTTTAACGCGCTGTCGTATCCGGTGCCATCGTGCACAAAGGTAACCGTCGTAGTCTCGTCCACGAGGTAGTCCATTTGCCGGAGTACGCCCGTTTCGCTTAGATGGAGATCCAACGATTGACCGGGATGAATGCGTTTTAACCGTTTCCCGTAGTCTCTATCGGCCAGTAACGCGGGCACTACCTTGTCGGATATGCCTTGGCGGCGCAGGATCGAATACAGTGAATCTCCCGATTTCACTTGAACCGAGACTGTACGAAGCTGTGGTCGCTTCGCTCTACCGTCTGTAGTCGCTACCGTGGCACGCTCTTCGTCGGCACGTTCTTCGGCGTTGGATAGGGGGGGGACTGTTCCTGGACTTACCGGCATTGGGTGTAGTGGTATCGTACTATCGGGCCTCGGATCGACGGCAGCCGCCGCGGTTGGGTCGGTAGTAGTGGCGGCGGATACCGTTGGACCGAATCGTATGGTAAGCGCGCTATTCTCGCGGTCACCCGCTTCGCGTATGGGTTTGGTGCGCCTAGGCGTCGCGGCGAAGGCGAGAGCTATGTCGGAGGAGGCCTGCTGAACGTTCTTTGGCGCCCCAGTGTTAGTTATTGGAAGTGTCTCGTTTAGCCTTGTCTTTGATGCCGTCTGTTGCGCAGGTAGCGGCGCAAGTTCTTCAATGCTCGATTGGAATTGTGCTGGGTCATAAGACGTGCTTTTAGCTGAACTCATGCCCTTCAACTGATGCCAACCGATCGCCGAGCTAGCAACGATGCTCACGATGCAGGCACCCGCGAGTAATGGCGCTATTATCCGGCCACGCTCGGGCCGTTCCTTAGACAGACCAACCAAACCCTTTTCCTCTGCGCAACGAAGCTTATTCCCTCTCTCATCGTAGAAGGTAATGAAGTTTCCGTAACGCTTTGATTAATGTCCAGATTGGATGCGAAACCATACCGATCCCTCCGGATTGAGTCAACGCCTGGACTTCGGAGCCTATTCTGTGCGCACTCACAATCAGAGAAGGGGGCCTCTCTGTGGTAGTCTGCGCGAGCTAGGGTGGCCTGTTTTTGGACTGCTCCTCGACATGGGCCGCCACGCGCTTGAACCCATTGGAATAAAAGCCGCAAAGACTTGCATTGCTGATGATTGATATTCCCCAGCAGCTAGATGTTATCCGGCGGGGCAGCGAAGAAATCGTTGTCGAGAAGGAGTTGGTGGCGAAGTTAGAGAAGGGCCGGCCGCTCAGGGTCAAGACCGGTTTCGACCCCACGGCCCCCGATCTCCACCTCGGCCATACCGTCGTCATCAACAAAATGCGGCACTTCCAGGAGTTGGGTCATCACATCATGTTCCTGATCGGTGACTTCACCGGCCTAATCGGCGATCCCACTGGCCGTAACGTTACCCGCAAACCACTGACGGATGAGCAACTTAAGGACAACGCCCACACCTACCGTGAGCAAGTATTCAAGATTCTGGACCCCGACAAAACGCAAATCTGCTTCAACTCGGCTTGGGTGCAGCCGTTGGGCGCCGTCGGCATGGTCAAACTGGCGGCGCAACACACAGTGGCGCGGATGTTGGAGCGGGATGATTTCGAGAAGCGGTACCGCGATGGCCAGCCCATCGCTATCCACGAATTGCTCTATCCACTTTGTCAGGCGTATGACTCGGTTGTTATGAAAGCAGATGTGGAACTCGGTGGAACCGATCAGAAATTCAACCTGCTAGTGGGCCGTCGGTTGCAAGAAAGCTATGGCCAGGAGCCGCAGATCGCGCTGACCATGCCGATTTTGGAGGGACTGGACGGGGCTCAGAAAATGTCCAAGTCCCTCGGTAATTACGTAGGTATTACTGATCCGCCGCAGGACATGTTCGGCAAACTCATGCGCGTGTCGGATGAATTGATGTGGCGATACCTGGAATTGTTGAGTGCTTGCGGTCAGGGTACGTTGGCCAAGTGGCGCCAAGAGGTGGAGGAAGGGGCGAATCCACGTGACATTAAATTCCGCATGGCTGCCGAACAAGTGGCGCGTTTCCATTCCGCCAAAGCGGCTGAGGATGCCAAGGCCGCGTTTATCGCTCAATTTCGCGAGAATCGAATTCCCGGCGATGTAAAACCGCATCCCTTGCGGACGGACGGCGCCGGTATTGTCCTCGCCAATGCCATTAAAGAGGTAGGTCTGACGGTTAGTACTTCGGAAGCAAGACGCATGGTCACACAAGGCGGTGTGCGCATAGATGGAGAAAAAGCGGTGGATGCGAGTTTACTGTTGGAAGCTGGCTTCGACGCCGTGATACA